>Ga0209810_1000151_pt1 | contig 203445 bp, 211 predicted proteins | sample Coa_R1_7_FD_187159 | JGI IMG/M metagenome (GOLD analysis project Ga0209810, IMG submission 187159) | Surface soil microbial communities from Centralia Pennsylvania, which are recovering from an underground coalmine fire - Coalmine... | ecosystem: Environmental > Terrestrial > Soil >...
GCAACGACAAGGGCTTCCAGATCCGTCATCTCGAGCTCCGATCTCGAGGGGACACAGGTCTGGAAGCCCTTCGTCCTCGCCGGGCGGGTCCCTGCGAACCCGCCCCCGTTTCACATCAACCCTCTAGGAGCTTCCGCGGAACGACGAAGCGGCCGCGCCCTCCCCGGGTCGCGGCCGCTCCTTTGCCACAGGACGTGGCAGCCCGTGCGCGGTTCCTGCTAGTGCCGGGACTGATCGATGATGTGCAGCGCCTTCGCCATCGTGGGCAGGACCGTCGCGACGTCGGTCCCCGCGCCCAGCCGCAGCGGAGCCTTGAACTTGAGGATCCCCCTGGCCCCGTCGGTGATGGTCGTGGCTGTGCCGTGCCGGAACGTGACCCTCGTGTGCATCGTCGTCGAGAACGTGAGGGTCTGGCCCTTCAGCGCGCGGCCGTGGTAGTTCGAGTGGTTGACGGTGATCGAGATCTGGCCGTCGGTGGTCGCAGTCGCGGCCGTGTAGCCCGAGAGCGTCCCCTTGAGGACGTACATCACCCTCGGGTTGGACTTGCCGTGTGTCCCGGGGCCCTTGGCGAACGCGACGCTCGTCGGAATCGCCAGTGCCACGAGGACGAGAACGATTGCCTTCTTCATCGGTGATTGTCTCCCAACTTCTCGGCGGATTGCCGGACAGTCCGAATCGTGTCGGCGGCACGTCAGCTCGAGGACAGCGCTTCGTAAGAGCCACGTAAAGTGGCCCGGGCGACGCAGCGATGCTCCCGGCCGAGGCGCCCCATTCATATCTTTCTCACATGAATCTCGGCGTCCTCGTCCGTAGGCTGCGCGAATGAGCCGGCTCCGACTGGTGACGCGCCGCGGCGAGCGCCCGCACGCGACGGAGCTCGGTTCGCTCTTCGTCGTCTCGCTCCCGCGCTCGCTCTCGAGCCTCCTCTACGTCGCGGCCGCCCGCGCGCTCGGGCTCGCGGAGCCGGCCTGGACGAGCGACGGTGAGATCCTCAACCGCGAGCGCGTGCCGCGCCGCAAGCAGGATCTCGCGCCTGCCGACGAGCGGTTCACGCTGCTCGGCTCGGCTCCGGACGTCTTCGAGAGCATGACGGGGTATCTCGACCGTTCCGCGCTGCGGCGTGGCTTTGCGTACAAGGACGTCGTCCAACCGTTCGTGATCGGGGGCTGGGAAGGCCTCGGCGAGTTCAAGGTGCTGAAGGTGCGGCGCGACGTCGCCGAGGTGGCGTACACGATGCTCAAGCGCCAGTGGCTGTACCCCGCCCGCGCGGCGAGCGTCTTCGAGGCGCACCCGTGGGCTCTCGTCGAGGGGCTCGTCCGCGCCGAGGCGGTGCTCGACGCGCTGCCCGGCGAGACCGTGGAGTACGCCGACGCCGTGCTCGACCACGCGCCGCTCGAGCGCGCGCTCGGCCGGCTCTATCCGGACGCGCCGCTCGAGCCGCCCCGCTACATCGACCGCCGCTTCGCGCGGACGCGGCGGCGCCTGGAGGCGGAGCGCCGCGGCTCCCTCGTCTTCCGCCGCCTCGAGTGGATCGTCGCAGCCGTCCGGGAGCGCCTCCGCTCCGACGACCCGCGCGAGGAGGTCGCCGGGGCTCTGCCCTGAGAGCTCGTAGCGGAACGACCACGGGCGGTCCGGCTTCATTGCGTCAGGAGCTCTGGACCGGGTCGTCGTCCGTGATCGCGGCGGACGGCCGGATCCGGAACGCGAGCAGCGCGAGGGCTCCGACCAGGAGCGTGGGGACGATGACGAGGCCGCGGTAGAGGAGGACGGCCGCCACGACGTGCGCGCGCGGGGCCCCGAAGCCGACACACGTGCCGATCATCCCCAGCTCGACGAACCCGATGCCGCCCGGAGTGAGCGGCAGCGAGCTGATCACGCGCCCGATCGCCCACGCGAGAAAGGACTGGCTGGGGGAGAGCGTGCCGACCGAGACGCCCACGGAGCGCAGCGCCAGGTCGAAGATGAGATAGGCGCTGAGCTGGTTCCCGAGCGTGGACGCGGTCAGGCTGGGCCAGCGCCGCCGCAGGTCGGTGAGCCGCTCGGCCCGGAGGCGCACCAGCGCCTCGCCGTTCCACGCCGGCGCCGGGCGTCTGAAGAGGTGTGCGACGCGCGACGCGGTGCGTCCGGCGGCATCGCCGAGGCGCAGCGCGGCGCCGGGGCTGCGGAGCGCGGCGATGGTGAGCGCGACGATCACGGCGGCCGCGGCGCCGCTGGCGCCGGCGATCGTGAGAGAAGAGGTCGACACGTTGCCGCTGGCGAGCACGAGCACCGCGCCGGCGAGCGGGTAGAGGAAGATCATCACCTGGCTCCAGATCCCGGTCAGGGCCACGGCGAAGCCGGCCGCGCCGGCCGTGACGCGCAGCCGCCGCAGTAGCCCGAAGGAGAGAGCCATGCCGAGCGGCGCGCCGCCGGGGAGGACGAGCGTGAGAGCCGTCGACGCCTGCGTGAAACCGACGGCACCGGGCCACGAGAGCTGCGGCAGGAGCGCGCGCCACGGGAGGGCGCTCGTCACCACGTCGACGACGGAAGCGGCCGCGAGCCCGGCCGCCCACGGTGCGGACACGCTCGCGAGCTGCTTGGCGACGCTGCCGTAGCTCGCGATCCGCGGCACGACCTCGAGGTAGACAGCGGCGACGACCGCGAGGCCGAGCGCGCTGCGGAGAACGGCCCGGCGGGAGCGCCGCATGCTCGGCAGCGTAGTGCGGGCGGAGGAACGTGTGGCTCCTCCACCCGCCGGGTCGTCCCTTTCGTCCCCGTTCGCAGCGGCGGCTACCCGTCCGCCGAAGGAGCGAAACGGCTAGCCTCAGGCCCCGATGCGCATCCTGATCACGGGCGGGGCGGGCTTCATCGGCTCGCATCTCGCCGACCGGCTGCTCGCCGAGGGTCACGACGTGAGGGTCCTCGACAACCTCGATCCGCAGGTTCACCGGGACGGGGAGAGGCCGGACTACCTCGATCCGAACGTCGAGCTGCAGGTGGGCGACGTCCGCGACCACGCGGCGGTCGCCCGCGCGCTCGACGGCGTCGAGGCCGTCTACCACCTCGCCGCCGCCGTCGGGGTCGGGCAGTCGATGTACGAGATCGAGCGCTACACCTCCGTCAACGCGATCGGCGCGGCGGTCGTCCTGGAGGAGGTCGTCGAGCGGCGGGACGCGATCGGGAAGCTCGTGGTCGCCTCCTCGATGTCGATCTACGGAGAGGGCCAGTACCGCAATCCGCGCACCGGCGAATCGGGCATCGCGCCCGGGCTGCGGCCCGAGAGCCAGCTCGCTGCGAAACGCTGGGAGGTGCTTGCGCACGACGGCGGGCCGCTCGAGCCCGAGCCGACGGCCGAGACGAAGCCGCTGCGCCCGACCTCCGTCTACGCCGTGAACAAGCGAGATCACGAGGAGCTGTTCCTCTCCGTCGGCGCCGCCTACGGCATCCCGGCCGTCGCGCTCCGCTTTTTCAACGTCTACGGCGTGCGCCAGGCGCTGTCGAACCCCTACACCGGCGTGGCGGCGATCTTCTCCTCACGCCTCCTCAACGACAACGCGCCGCTGATCTACGAGGACGGTCACCAGACGCGCGACTTCATCGACGTGCGCGACCTCGTACGGGGCTGCGCGCTCGTGCTGACGACCGACGCGGCGGACGGGACGACTCTCAACCTCGGCACCGGGCGGGCGACGTCGATCCGCGAGGTCGCGCGGGCGATCGCGGCCGGGCTCGGCAAGGAGATCGAGCCGGAGATCGTCGAGCAGTACCGCGCCGGCGACATCAGGCACTGCTTCGCCGACACGCGGCTGGCCGAGGAGCGCCTCGGCTTCCGCTCCGAGATCGCGTTCGAGGACGGGATGCGCGACCTGCTCGTCTGGCTCGAGGGGCAGGAGGCCGTCGATTCCGTGGACGCCGCCCGCGAGGCGCTCGCGGCGCGCGGCCTCGCCCGCTGAGTGCCCGACGTCTCCGTCTCGCTCGTCAACACGAACTCCCGCGAGCTTCTCCTCGCCTGCCTCGAGTCGCTGCAGGCCGCGGGGCCCGACGTCGAGATCGTCGTGCTCGACAACGCCTCCGAGGACGGCTCGGCGGCCGCGGTGCGAGAGCGGTTCCCCGCCGTGCGCGTGATCGAGCAGCGGCACCGCGCCGGCTTCGGCGCCAATCACAACACCGTGATCCGGGCCACGGCCGGCCGGTTCGTCTTCGTGCTCAACGAGGACACGACGAGCGAGGACTGGGGCTTCGAGCGGATGGTCGCGCACCTCGAGGCGAACCCACGGGTCGCGGCGCTCGCTCCACGGCTCGTGTATCCGGACGGCCGTCCGCAATCCTCCGCGTGGCGCTTCCCGTCGCCCGCGACGGCCGCGCTCGGCCTGCTCACGCTCGGCCGGGCCGGCGTCGTCCTGTCCGGCGGGGACGAGACGCGCGACGTGGACTGGGCCATGGCCGCTGCGCTCCTTCTGCGTCGCGAGGCCCTCGAAGAGGTCGGTCTCTTCGACGAGGGCTTCTTCATCTACTCGGAGGAGACCGACCTTTCGCGCCGCCTGCGCCGGGCCGGCTGGCGGACGCAGCACTTCCCGTCCGTGACGGTCGTCCACCACGAGTCGCAGTTCAGCGCCGGGATCCCGGAGCGGCGGATCAACGAGATGTGGCGTGGGCGGCACCGGTACTGGCGCAAGCACCACTCCGCCGTCGCGGGCCGCTTCGCGGCCCTGTGCACCGGCGCGCAGTACGCGGTGCGCGCTCTCCTCCGCCCGGGGGACCGGGATTTCGCCGTCCGCATGCGCCTCCACGCGCGCGACGCGATCCGGGTCCGCGGGCCGGGCCTGCGCGAGCTCGCCGAGGAATGGAACCGCGAGCATGCGACGCCCTAGCGGCCAAACGTGCGATCGGGCACAATTCGACGAGCCACGAGGCTCGGGGGGAGCCGTGACGACGGTACAGCGAACGAGGTCGAGCAGGTCCGAGCCGCGGCGGGCATCGCGTGCGCATCGGCCGGCGCATCAGGCACATGGAACCTGGCGCAGCCGCGTCCGCCACCGGCCCGATCCGGGCGGCGGCGCCGGCGGAGGGGCGTCGACCGGGTCGGCGCCCCTCGTCCTGCTCGTCGACGACGAGCGGGCGATCCGCACGATCTGTCGCGTCAATCTCGAGGGCGACGGGCTCGCCGTGACCGAGGCGAAGGACGGCGCCGAGGCGCTCGAGGAGGTGCGGCGCGAGCGGCCGTCGCTCGTCCTGCTCGACGTGATGATGCCCTCGGTGGACGGCTGGACCGTGGCGGAGGAGCTCGCCTCCGACGACGAGACGCGCGAGATTCCGGTCGTCTTCCTGTCGGCGCGCGCCGCGCAGGAGGATCGCCTGCGCGCGCAGGAGCTCGGCGCGGTCGGGTACGTCGTCAAGCCGTTCGACCCGGTCGAGCTGGCGGGGAAGGTGCGAGAAGTGCTCGAGCGGGTCGCCCGGGGAGAGCGCGAGCAGCTCAACCGCGAGCTCTCGGAGTCGACTTGATCCTCGAGGCAGCGCCGCAGGGGCACGCGCGGGCGGGCCGCCGGCCGCGACCCACGATGCGCCACACCGGAGCCGCGGTGGTGGCGCTCGGCGCGCCGGGCCTCGTCACCCTGCTCGCGTTCACGAGCGTCCGCACGGTCGTGCCCGGGCTGCTCTACATCGTCGCGATCATTCTCGCCACCATCGCCGGCGGCCGCATCGCCGGCCTCGCCGCGGTCGCCGCCTCGGCGTATCCGTTCTTCCACTTCTTCGCCGCCCGCTACGACCGCAACCAGCTCAACGGCGAGGGCGCCACCGCGCTCGCCGTGTTCATCCTCGCCGCACTGTTCGGCAGCGAGGTGCTGGGGCGCGAGCGGGCTGCGCGCGAGCAGGCCGAGCGGGCGGTCCGCGAGCGCGCGAGCGCCCTTGACGCCGCGACGAGGCTGCAGCACGTCGCCGACGCGCTCGCGACGGCCCGCACGCCGCAGGAGGTCCTCGACGCGGTGCTCACGGAGGGCGTGCGCGCCGCTGAGGCCCGCGGTGGCCTGATCGCGACGCTGAGCGACGACGGCGCATGGCTCGACGTGGTCGCCTCCCGCGGCTACGACGCGAAGTGGATCGACCCGTTCCGGCGGTTCCCGGTGGAGGGCGACTTCCCGCTCTCCGAGGCGGTGCGGACCGGCGAGGGCGTCTTCCTCCGCTCGGAGGCGGAGCGTGACGAGCGCTATCCGGAGCTCGTCGGCCGCTCGCAGCCCGGACACGGGCTCGCGTGCGTCCCGCTCGTCGGCGAGCGCGGGACGATCGGCGGCCTCGTCTTTTCGTTCCCGACCGACCAGGACTTCACCCCGGAGCGCCGCGCGCTCAAGATCGCGCTCGCGCGGCAGGCGGCGCTGGCGCTCGAGCGGGCGCGGTTCTCGCTTGCCGAGCGCGAGCTGCGGGAACGGTTCTCCTTCCTCGGCGAGGCGACCGCGCTGCTCACGTCGTCGCTGGAGCTCGAGCGGACGCTCGAGCTCCTCACGCAGCTCGCCGTGCCCCTGCTCGCCGACTGGTGCGCGATCTCGATGCTCGTCGAGGAGACGGGGGAGATCGAGCAGGCCGTCGTCGCCCACCAGGATCCCGAGCGCAAGCGCTGGGCCGAGGAGATGCGCGAGCGCTCACGCACGATCCACCTCGACGACGAGTTCGACCTGACGGCGCGCGTGATCCGCACCGCGGAGCCGGTCTTCCTGCGGGAGGTGCCGCAGGAGCTGCTCGACGAGGCGGCGCGCCGGGACCCCAATGCGGCCGAGGCGCTGCGGGAGATCTCCATCCGGAGCGCGGTCACCTTGCCGTTGCGGTCGGGCGAGCAGACCTTCGGCGCGCTCACGCTCGTGGCGGAGTCGAGGGAGCTCACGGACTCCGACTTCGAGCTCGCGCAGGAGCTTGCGGCCCGCGCCGCGATCGCGATCGAGAACGCGCGGCTCTATCGGGAGGCCGAGCGCCGGGCCGAGGCCGCTCTCGCGCTCGCCTACGTGGGCGACGGCGTGATCCTGGTCGACCACGATGGTCGCGTGCGCTTCTGGAACTCCGCGGCCGCGGCGATCACGGGGGTGCGGGCGGCGGACGCCGTCGGGCGGCATCCGGGGGAGGTCGTGCCGGCCTGGGAGGAGCTGATCGGGGTGGCCGAGCTGGCCGAGGCGGCGGCGCCCGAGCGCGCGCGCTCGGTGACGGTGCCGGTCGAGCTGCCCTCGGGCGAGCGCTGGGTCGCCGTCACCGGCGTCGCCTTCGACGAGGGAGTCGTCTACGCGTTGCGCGACGTGAGCGACGAGCAGGCGTTCGAGCGGGCGAGGAGCGACTTCGTCGCCACCGCCTCCCACGAGCTGCGCACGCCGCTCGCGGCCGTGTACGGCGCCGCCCGCACGCTGCGCCGCACCGACATCGAGATCTCGGACGAGCAACGCGACCGCTTCCTCGAGATCATCGTGAGCGAGACGGAGCGTCTGACCGCGATCGTCTCCCAGATCCTCCTCGCCGGTCAGCTCGAGGAGGGCCGCGTCGACGTCTCCACCGCCGCGACCGACCTCAGGCCGCTCGCAGAGAGCGTGCTCGACTCCGCCCGGCTCCGTGCGCCCGACCAGATCGAGCTGCGGCTGGAGCAGAACGGCGCGCCCACGGTTGCGATCGCCGACGAGGACAAGCTACGGCAGGTGCTCGTCAACCTCCTCGACAACGCGATCAAGTACTCCCCGGACGGCGGGGACGTCGCGGTCGAGCTGGACGGCGGCCACGGCCGGGTGCGCCTCACCGTCCGCGACAGCGGGCTCGGGATCCCGTCGGCCGAGCAGGAGCGCATATTCGAGAAGTTCTACCGCCTCGATCCGGCGCTCACGCGCGGCGTCGGCGGCAGCGGGCTCGGGCTCTTCATCTCCCGCGAGCTCGTCTCGAGGATGGGCGGGAGCCTCACGGTTCGCTCGCAGCCCGGCGAGGGGGCCGCCTTCGTCGTCGATCTGCCCGCCGCTTAGCGGCCTCTCACCTCGCTCGGCAAACTTGTGACGACATGCTCGTTCTCGTGGCAGACGACGACCGGGCCGTGCGCGAGGCGCTCGAGCGGGCCCTGCAGCTGCACGGCTACGAGGTCGCGCTCGCGCCCGACGGCGACTCTGCGCTCTCGGCCGTGGACTCGCGCACGCCCGACGCGCTCGTGCTCGACGTGATGATGCCGGGGCTCGACGGGCTCGACGTCACCCGCCGCCTGCGCCGGCAGGGGAACCGCGTGCCGATCCTCCTGCTCACCGCGCGCGACGCCGTGGGCGACCGGGTCGAGGGGCTCGACGCGGGCGCCGACGACTACCTGCCCAAGCCGTACGACCTCGAGGAGCTGCTCGCGCGCCTGCGGGCGCTGCTCCGCCGCTCGAAGCCGGAGGAGCCGGGCGCGCTGCTCCGGTTCGCCGACCTGACGCTCGACCTCGGCTCGATGGACGCCCGCCGGGGAGGTCGGCGCTTCGAGCTGACGACGACGGAGGCGCATCTGCTCGAGCTGTTCATGCGCAACCCGCGCCAGGTGCTGCCGCGCTCGCTCATCTACGAGCGCGTCTGGGGCTACGACTTCAGCCACTCCTCGAACGCGCTCGACGTGTACGTCGGCTATCTCCGCCGCAAGACGGAGGCGGAGGACGAGTCGCGTCTCATCCACACCGTCCGCGGCACGGGTTACGTGCTGCGCGAGCCGTGACCCTTCGCTCTCGCCTGACGCTCGTCGCGGCCGGCGTCGTCGCGGTGGTCGTCGGGCTCGCATGCGCGACGACGTACTTCGTCATGCGGCACGAGCTCTACTCCCAGGTCGACACCCAGCTGGCCGCTCACGCACGGGATCCGACCGCGAGCCTCCCGAACTTCAGTCCTTACAGCGGCGACTACGTCGACTTCATCACCCCCAATGGCGAGTCGACAGGCCCCGATCCCATCCCGGTCGATTCCCAGATCAAGGCCGTGGCCAGCGGCCTGCTAAGCCACGGCTTCTTCCGGAACGCCTCGGCGCGGCTGCGATCGGGGGAGGAGATCGTCCTTCGCGAGCGCGTGCGCCCGTACGGAGTCGGCGCGGTCGTGGTCGCCCGGAACATCGACTACATCGATCACGATCTCGAGCGCCTGCGGCTGATCCTCATCCTCGTCTCGCTCGGCGGGATCGCGCTGGCCGCGGCCGCCGGCGCTCTCGTCTCGGGCGCGACGCTCGCGCCGGTGCGGCGCCTGACCGCGGCGGCGGAGCGCATCGCGGAGACGGGCGAGCCGAGCGAGCGCGTCCCGGAAGGCGGGAGCGACGAGCTCGCCCGGCTCGGCGCGTCGTTCAACACGATGCTCGCCTCGCTCGAGGAGTCGCTCGAGCGGCAGCGCCGCTTCGTGGCCGACGCCTCCCACGAGCTGCGCACGCCGTTGACGAGCCTGCAGACGAACATCGACGTGCTGCGCGGGGACATCGAGCTCGCGCCCGAGCAGCGGCGACGGCTGCTCGACGACCTGCACCGGGAGTCGCAGGAGATGCGCGCGCTCATCGCCGGCCTGCTCGAGCTCGCGCGGGGCGGCGCCCAGGTCGAGAAGGCGGAGTTCCAGTTCGACGAGGTCGTGGAGGACGCCGTCGACCGGGCCCGGACGCGCTTCCCCTCGGTCTCGTGGAAGACCGACCGGCTCGAGCCGACGGTCGTCGACGGGTATCGCGACCGGATGGAGCGCGCCGTCTGGAACCTGCTCGAGAACGCGGGCAAGTGGAGCGGCGACGGAGGCTCGGTCGAGGTCTCGCTCGTCGGCGGCGAGCTGCGGGTGCGCGACCACGGGCCGGGGTTCGCCGACGAGGACCGGCCCCTCGTCTTCGATCGGTTCTATCGCTCGGCGGCTGCACGTTCGATGCCCGGGGCGGGGCTGGGGCTGGCGATCGTCCGGGAGGTCGCCGAGGCGCATGGTGGGACGGTCGACGCCGAGAACGCGGGCGACGGCGGCGCCGTCGTGCGGCTCAGCCTGAACGGGGCGGCCCGCCCGGGCAGCGGCGCAAGTTCTTAACCGGCTCTTAGCCGGTTTTCATCATCGGCTGATTCGATTGGACTCGCATCGAACCCCTCCCGGCTCGCCCGCTTCGGCGGGCCGCGGCCAGCCCGGTCCGGCGTCTTCCCGGATCCCCTGCGGTGAAGGCGCCGGACTGAGCGGCTGGTGGGGGGCAGGCAGCGAGATCCAGACGTCGGCGCCGCCGGCTGCCCGCTCGCGCAGGCCGGCGCTGCCGCCGTGCGCGCGCGCGACGAGCTCGACGATCGAGAGGCCGAGCCCGGAGCCGCCCCGGCTCCGGGCGTCGTCGGCGCGGCTGAAGCGGTCGAAGGCCCGCTCCCGGAACTCCGCCGGGAAGCCCGAGCCGCCGTCTCTCACGTGCAACTCGACGAATCCATCCCGCTTCTCCGCGGCGAGCTCGACGGGGCCGTCGCCGTGCGTGAGGGCGTTGTCGACGAGATTGACGAGCGCCTGGCCGACGCGCAGCGGGTCTGCCTCGACGTGCAGATCGGTCGGCTCGACGCGGAGCTCTCGGCCGAGGGAGCTCGAGCGGCCCGCGAAGCGGGTCGCCGCGTCCTCCAGCAGGTCGGCCGCCGCGACGGCCTCGCAGCGGATGGGGAGCGTGCCCTGGTCGGCCCGCGCGATCAGGAGCAGGTCGTCGGCGAGCCGCGACAGGCGCTGCGTCTCCTCGGCGGCCGAGCGCAGCGCGCTCTCGAGCTCCTCGCGGGAGCGCGGCCGCCTGAGCGCGAGGTCGAGCTCGGTGCGCAGCAGCGCGAGCGGGGTACGGAGCTCGTGGCTCGCGTCCGCGACAAAGCGACGCTCGTGCTCGACCGCCGCCTGCAGCCGGGCGAGCATGTCGTTCAGGGTCACCGCGAGCCGCGAGACCTCGTCCTCGGGCGGCGGGACGGGAAGCTGACTCGGCTCCCCGGGCGTCACCGCCGCCGCCCGCCGCCGTAGATCCTCGACCGGGCGCAGGGCTCCGGCCGCGAGCGCGTAGCCGCCGAGCGAGGCGGCGAGGAGGGCGAGCGGCAGGAAGATGAGGAGCTCGTGGCGGAGATGGTCGAGCGACTCGGTACGGGGCTCGAGCGACCGGGCGAGCACGACCACGCCGTCCCGGGACAGCGCCGGCGCCGCGAGGACGCGCCACTCGCCGGTGCGCCCCGGGAGGTGCTTGTCCAGCCAGACCCGTTCTCCGGCGTGGGCCTCGGCGAGGACCTGCCGGTCGACGAGCGGTCCCAGCGCTTTCGGCTGCGAGTGGCGCAGGTCTCCTCTCGCGTCGAAGAGCTGCGCGAGCGTCGGGCCGCTGCCGGTGTCGGCGTCGACCCTCCCCGTCTCGCCGGCCTCGCGCGACTGCCCGACGAGCGTCTGGTCGACGGTCGCGAGCAGCTCGTTCGAGACCCGCCGGTAGACGAAGATGCCGACGACCGCGAGGACGACGGCCATCGCGACGGCGAAGCCGAGGGTGAGTCGGACCCGGATCGGCAGCCGGCTCACGTCTCCGCGCGCAGGCGGTAGCCCACCCCGCGGACCGTCTCGATGGAGCGGCGCCCGAAGGGACGGTCGATCTTCTCCCGCAGGTAGCGGACGTAGACGTCGACGACGTTCGAGCGGCTCTCGAAGGCGATGTCCCAGGCGCCGTCGAGCAGCTGGGTGCGGCTCAATGTCACGCCGGGGCGTCGCATGAAGAGCTCGAGCATGGCGAACTCCTTCGCGGACAGGTCGAGCTCGGCGTCGCCCCGCCACGCCCGGTGGGCCGCAGGATCGAGACGGAGCTCCCCGACCTCGAGCACGGCCGGGCGCTCGACCGGAGCGCGGCGGGTGAGCGCGCGGATCCGCGCGAGGAGCTCCTCGAAGGCGAACGGCTTCGTGAGATAGTCGTCGGCTCCGGCGTCGAGCCCCACGACGCGGTCCTCGACGGCGTCGCGAGCCGTCAGCATCAGGACGGGCGTCCAGACTCCGTCGCCGCGCAGGCGGCGACAGATCTCGAAGCCGTCGGCGCCGGGCAGCATCACGTCGAGGACGATCGCGTCGTAGCCCACCGCCCGTGCCATCCAGAGAGCCTCCTCGCCGCGATCGGCCACGTCGGCGGCGTAGCCCTCCTCGCGCAGCCCACGGCCGAGGAGCTGGCCGAGCTTCTTCTCGTCCTCCACCACCAAGACGCGCATCTGCAGCCATTGTGGCGCGAGTCGTGAGAGCGCGATGAGTGGTTCAGGGCTCTCTCATGGGCGGTTCGCTGGGATGCCGGGATGCGCGCCGGCGGGGTGGACGGGAACGAGCGGCTGACGCGGCCACTGGAGTCGTGCTCGTCGTGCTGCTCGCGGCGCCGGGCGTGACGATCCTCTCGATCGGCTCCCTGATCTGGTGGCACGTGCTGCTCGGGATGCTGCTCATTCCGCCCGTCCTGCTCAAGCTCGGGAGCACGGGTTGGCGCTTCGCCCGCTACTACGCGGGTTCGCCCCAGTACGTGCGCCGCGGGCCGCCGCTCCTGCCGCTGAGGCTGATGGCACCGCTCGTCGTGGCGGCGACGCTCGTCGTCTTCGCGACCGGCGTGGCTCTGCTCGTCGTGGGGCCGGGCGGCGGGTTCCTCGTCGAACTCCACAAGGTGTCGTTCGTCGTCTGGCTCGCCGCGACGGCGGTGCACGTGCTCGCGCACCTTCGGCCGATTCCGCACCTCGTCGCGGCCGACTGGCGGGCGCGGCCGGTTCCTCCCGAGTCGCGCGTTCCCGGGACGGCGTGGCGGAGGCTTCTGCTCGCCGGGACGGTCGTCGCCGGAACGGTGCTCGCGATCGCAACCGTTCGCTATGCGCAGCCCTGGGTGCACTGGTTCGGCCCCAGCCACGGCGGCGGCTAGCCAGGGCTGAGGCTCAGGCGAGGACGCTCAGTTCCTGGTCGTACGCGGGGAGGAGGTCGCGGTCGCCGCCGTCGGCGCGGTCGCCGGGACGGAGCGGCACCACGACCCGGATCGCGCCGCCGCGAACGAAGCCGACGCGGTCGGGGCCGAGGTCGAGCGGCTCGTACTCGCCGGCGAACGCGTCGGGACGCTCGGCCCGCAGAGCCAGCGCCCGCCGGATCAGGTGCGCCTTCAGCGTCCGCCGCGAAGGTGCCGCCTCGCGCAGCGCGGAGACGTGTGCCCGCCAGTCGACGGGCCGCCGGTTGTCGGGATCGACGAGGTTGAGCGACCAGAGCGCGTCGCCCTGGTACAGATCGGGCAGGCCGGGACTGGTCAGGCGGAGGAGGAGCGCGCCGAGCGAGGCGTGCTCGCCCGCCCGCGCGACCCGCACCGCGAACGGCTCGAAGTCGGCGAGGAACTCCTGGTTCGAGTAGAGGTCGCGCACGAACCGCTTCACGCGCCGCTCGTGGGCCTCGTCCGGGCAGGTCCAGCTCGTCGTGCGCTTCGCCTCGCGCAGCGCCTTCTCGAGGTAGAGCTCGAGGCGGCCGGGCACGATCGGCCAGGCACCGACGAGCGTCTGCCAGACGAGGTACTCCTCGTTCGGGTCGTCCATCCCTCCCGTCAGCGCGTGCCAGCGCCGGACGCGCTCCGCCCACTCCTCGTGCATCCCTGCGAGCGCCCCGATGCGGGCGCGGACGTCACCCGCGCGCTTCGTGTCGTGGGTCTGGGAGGCGAGTAGCGTGTGCGGATGGCGCTCGAGCCGCTCGAGGGCCCCGTGGTGGAAGTCCTCGGGCGAGAGCGAGAATCGGTCGGGGTCGCCGCCGACCTCGTTGAGGGCGGTGAGGCGGAACCAGCGGTAGAAGGCCCTGTCCTCCACGCCCTTCGCCATGACGGGCCCGGTCGTCTGCTGCCAGCGGACCACGAACTCGTCGCGCGCGGGTGTCCGCTCGCCTTCGAGGAGGATCAGGGCGCGCAGGTCGTCCGGCAGGACCTCGGACGCGCGGCGGTCCGCCTCGTCGACCCGGCCCGTCGCCGGCTCGACGTACGTGCGATAGACGTGGAGCGCCGCGGCCGCCTCCTCCAGCCCGTCGTGGGGCTGGAGCGTGCGGAGCCGGTCGAACTCGGGCGCGAAGGTCGTCCTCGCCACCTCGAGCTTCGCCTCGTGGGCGACCTCGGCGAACCGTCGGCGCTCCCCGCTCAGCTCGGCGTACAGCCGGGTCAGCGGCTCCTCGCCTGCCGGGTCGACGAAGAGCGCGGTTACGTCGTTCGCGAACTCGTAGCCGGTCGTGCCCTCGACAGGCCAGTCGGCCCGCAGCGGCTCGCCGGGCTCGAGGATCTTCTCCACCCAGATGCGCCCGGCGCCGCGCTCGCGGAGCCGCTCCAGGTACTCGCGGGGGTTCGCGAGGCCGTCGGGATGGTCGATGCGGAGCCCGTCGACGAGCCCGTCGGCGACGAGCTCGAGCACCTTGGCGTGCGTCGCCTCGAAGACCGCGGGATCCTCGACGCGCACGCCGGCGAGCTCGCCGATGTCGAAGAAGCGGCGGTACCAGCCGCTCTGCGCGTCCCAGTCGAAGAAGCGGGCGCGGAGCTCGGGCCCCCGCCAGAGGCGGTTCTCCTCCTCCGAGGCCGCCATGTGATTCGGGACGACGTCGAGGATCGTGCCCAGCCCGCCCTCGTGCGCGGCCTCGCAGAGCGCGCGCAGCTCCTCCTCGCCGCCGAGCTCGGCCGACACGCGCGTCGGGTCGACGACGTCGTAGCCGTGCGTCGAGCCCGAGCGCGCCTGGAGCACGGGCGAGAGGTAGAGATGCGAGACGCCGAGGTCGCGGAGGTAGGGGAGGACGATCTCGCGCACCCGGCGGAAGCCGAGCTCGGGCGTCAGCTGGACGCGGTAGGTGCAGCGGAGGTCGGCCATGCCGCACCTCCTTTCCGGCCATGGCAGGTGTCAGACACCGGACGCGGCGCTTTCAGACCCGTCTCAGCAGCAGGAGCGAGTGCTCCTGCACCGCGACGAGCGCTCGCGCGCCGAGCGGCCCCTCCGGCGCGTCGCCCGTCGCGAGCTCGACCTGCCACCGCGAGCCGAAGCGGCGCGTCGGCAACGTGAAGACGACCGGTTCCGAGTGCGCGTTGAAGACGAGGAGGAACGAGTCGCCGAAGAGCGGCTCGCCGTGTGCCGTCCGCTCCTGGATCTCCCGACCGTTGAGAAAGACGCCGAGCGTGCGCGTGTCCGGATTCGTCCAGTCGCGCTGCGTCATGCGCCGCCCGTCCGCCCGGAACCACCACGCGTCCGGCAGCCCGCTCTCGCCGGCCTTGCCGCTGAGGAAGGACGTCCGCCGGAAGACGGGATGCTCGCGTCGCAGCGCGATGACGCGGCGCGCGAACTCGAGCAGCTCGTGGTCGGCGCTCTGCCAGTCGAACCAGGAGATCTCGTTGTCCTGGCACCACGCGTTGTTGTTGCCGCCCTGGCTCCGCCCGAGCTCGTCGCCGCCGAGCAGCATCGGCACGCCCTGGGAGAGGAGCAGCGTTGCGAGGAAGTTCCGCTGCTGCCGGGCGCGCAGCGCGTTCACGGCCGGGTCGTCGGTCGGCCCCTCCGCGCCGAGGTTCCACGAGCGGTTGTCGTCGGTGCCGTCGCGGTTGTCCTCACCGTTGGCGTCGTTGTGCTTGTCGTTGTAGGAGACGAGGTCGTGCAGCGTGAAGCCGTCGTGCGCCGTGACGAAGTTGATCGAGGCGAAGGGGTCGCGGCCGTTCTCCTCGTACAGGTCGGCGGAACCGGTGAAGCGCTGCGCGAAGTCGCCGACGCTGCCCTGGCCGCGCCAGAAGTCGCGCACCGTGTCGCGGTACTTTCCGTTCCACTCGGCCCAGAGCACCGGGAAGTTGCCGACCTGGTAGCCGCCGGGGCCGACGTCCCACGGCTCGGCGATCAGCTTCACCTGCGAGAGCACCGGGTCCTGGTGGATCGTGTCGAAGAAGGCCGAGAGCCGGGCGACGTCGTAGAACTCCCGCGCGAGAGCCGAGGCGAGGTCGAAGCGGAAGCCGTCGACGTGGCACTCGAGCACCCAGTAGCGCAGCGAGTCCATGATCAGGCGCAGCACCGACGGGTGCACCGGGTTGAGCGAGTTGCCCGTGCCCGTGAAGTCCATGTAGAAGCGCGGGTTTTCGGGCATCAGCCGGTAGTAGCTCCGGTTGTCGAGCCCGCGGAAGGAGAGCATCGGCCCGAGGTGGTTCCCCTCGGCTGTGTGGTTGTAGACGACGTCGAGGATCACCTCGATCCCGGCCCGGTGCAGCGCCTTCACCATCCCCTTGAACTCGCGCACCTGCTCGCCGCTCCTGCCCGTCGCGGCGTAGAGCGCATGCGGGGCGAGGTAGCCGATCGACGAGTAGCCCCAGTAGTTCGAGAGCCCGCGGTCGTGGAGGAATCCCTCGTCGGCGATGTGGTGGATCGGGAGCAGCTCGACCGCAGTGACGCCGAGCTCCCGGAGGTACGCAAGCGCCGGCTCCGACGCGAGCCCGGCGTACGTCCCGCGCAGGTCCTCGCGAACCTCCGGGTGTCGCCGCGTGAAGCCCTTGACGTGGACCTCGTAGATGACGGTGTCGTTCCAGGAGGTCCGCGGCGGCCGGTCGTCCTCCCAGTCGAAGCCGGTGTCGATGACGACGCTCTTGGGGATGGCGTCGGCGTCGTCCTCGTCGTCGAGCTCGAGGTCGGCGTCCTCGGCCGGGCCGGGCACATAGGGGAGGACGTTGGCGCGATCCCACAGCACCGGCCCCTCGATGGCCTTCGCGTAGGGGTCGATCAAGAGCTTGTTGGGGTTGAAGCGCCGGCCGGACGCCGGGTCGTAGGGGCCGTGGGCGCGGAGGCCGTAGCGCTGACCCGGCCCGACGCCGGGGAGGTAGCAGTGCCAGTTGTGGGCCGTCACGTCCGAGAACTCGACGCGCGTCTCGCGGTCGCCGTCGAAGAGGCAGAGCTCGAGCCGCTCGGCGTCCTCCGAGAAGATCGAGAAGTTCGTACCCTCGCCGTCCCAGGTCGCGCCGAGCGGGAACGGGCGTCCAGGCCAGACCTTCATGCTCCGCCTCTCACCCCGTGGAGAATTCCACGCGCCGGTTCCCGAAGTCGGCCACGAGCGTCGCGTCGTCGCGCCGCAGCCGCAGCACCTTGCCCTCTTCGTCCGCCTCGGCCTCGAGCTCGCGTGGCAGCTCGCGGCGCAGCGCGAGCAGCTCGCGATAGAGCGGATCCGGCTCGCGCGGGTGAAGCTTCGAGCGGAGGAAGGTCTCGAGCGCCTGCGGGTCCGGCACCTCTTCGGCGGCGAAGGCCGTGAAGCCCTCGAACTCCCGCCGCCGTCCCTCGCGGGTCGCCTCTGCGATCGCCGGGTCGACGTGGTCGGTGAAGAACTGGAAGGGCGCCGTCTCGAGCCACTCCTCGCCCATGAAGAGGAGCGGCGTGCAGGGGGAGAAGAGCGTGACCGCAGCCGCGATGCGCAGCGCGTCTTCGGGCAGCCGGTCGCCGAGCGCGCGGTTCCCGACCTGGTCGTGGTTCTGCGCGCAGACCACGAGCCGGCGGGGGTCGTGGCCGCGTCCGGCGAGATCCTCCGCGAGCGAGGCGACCGAGCCGTACTCGCCGTAGTAGCCCTCGCGCTCTCCGGTCAGGAGGACGTGCAGCTCGTGGTGGGAACGGTCGGCCCACTGCGCGTCGTGCCCCCACTCCTCGATCGGCCGCCAGTCGTCGACCTCCATCTCCGAGATGACGAGCGCATCGCCGACGCGCTGCTTCAGCTCGGCGCAGACGTGGAGCGGCGAGTCGTCGAAGATCGCGTGCACCGCGTCGAGCCGCAGGCCGTCGACGTGGAAGTCGCGCACCCACTGCTCCGCGTTCTGCAGCGCCCACTCCCGCACGCCGCGCTGCGAGTAGGCGAGGGCGTCGCCCCAGAACGTCTCGTGCCGGTCGGTGAAGTAGGGGCCGAACGCGGTCAGCGCCTCGTTCCCCGGGCCGACGTGGTTGTAGACGACGTCGAGGATCACGCCGAGCCCCACCGCGTGCGCCGCGTCGACGAGGCGCGCGAGCCCGTACGGGCCGCCGTAGGCCGGGTGGACGGCGTACGTGTAGAGGCCGTCGTACCCCCAGCCGCGCTCGCCGGGGAAGGTGGCGACCGGCATGAGCTCGATCGCGGTCACGCCGAGCTCGCGGAGGCCGCGCAGGCGAGGGGCGACGCCGTCGAAGGTGCCCTCGTCGCTGAACGTGCCGGCGTGCAGCTCGTAGATGACGAGCTCGTCGAGCGAGAGCCCGCCCCAGCCGTCGTCCGTCCACTCGAACGCCGCGGTGTCGAGGACGCGCGACGGCCCGGCGACGCCCTCGGGCTGCCAGCGCGAGCACGGGTCGGGCCACGCGACGCCGTCGACGACGAGCCGGTACGCGTCCCCGGCGAAGGTGCCCGCCCAGCACTCGCCGTCGCGCTCGAGCTCCGTCTCCTCGTCGGAGCGGACGAGCACCGACTCGGCACGGGGCGCCCACACGCAGACCTCCGCCGTGCCGTCGCCGCGCGGCACGGCTCCCAACCGCCGCATCCGCAGCTACTCCGGGACCAGCCAGACGGCGCCGAGCGGCGGCAGCGTCAGGGTCGCGGAGAACGGCTGCTCGTGCCACGGCACCGCCTCCGCCTCGACGCCGCCGAGGTTGCCGACGCCGCTGCCGCCGTAGAAGGCCGAGTCGGTGTTGAGCACCTCGCGCCAGCGGCAGCAGACGGGCATGCCGACGCGGTAGTCGTGGCGCGGCACCGGCGAGAGGTTGAGGACGCACACCAGCGGACTCGAGTCGCCCTCGCCCACCCGCGCGAAGGCGAGGACGTTGTTCGCGGCGTCGTTCGCCTCGAGCCAGCGGAAGCCGGCCGGGTCGAAGTCGAGCTGCCAGAGCGAGGGCGTGGAGCGGTAGACCATGTTGAGGTCGCGGACGAGCGCCTGGATCCCCTCGTGCTCGGCGTGCTCGAGCAGGTTCCAGTGCAGCGAGCCCTCGGCGTTCCACTCCTCCCACTCGCCGAGCTCCCCGCCCATGAAGAGCAGCTTCTTGCCGGGGTGAGCCCACATGTATGCGTACAGCGAGCGGAGGTTGGCGAAGCGCTGCCAGCGGTCGCCGGGCATCTTCTCGAGCAGGGAGCGCTTCCCGTGCACGACCTCGTCGTGCGAGAGGGGCAGGACGAAGTTCTCGCTGAAGGCGTACATGAGCGAGAACGTGAGCGTGTGGTGGTGGAAGCGGCGATAGACCGGGTCCTTCTGGAAGTACGTGAGCGTGTCGTGCATCCAGCCCATGTTCCACTTGAAGCCGAACCCGAGCCCGCCGAGATAGGTCGGCCTCGAGACGCCGGGCCACGCGGTCGACTCCTCCGCCGCCGAGATCGCGCCTCCCTCCCGTGCGTACAGCGTCTCGTTCAGCTCCTTGAGGAACGAGACCGAGTCGAGATCCTCGTTGCCGCCGAACATGTTCGGCACCCATTCGCCGGCCTTGCGCGAGTAGTCGAGGTAGAGCATCGAGGCGACGGCGTCGACGCGGATCCCGTCGGCATGGTGTTCGCGCAGCCAGTAGAGCGCGTTCGCGAGCAGGAAGTTCCTCACCTCGGCCCGGCCGAGGTTGAAGACGAGGGTGCCCCAGTCGGGATGCGAGCCGCGGCGCGGGTCGGCGTGCTCGTAGAGGTGCGTCCCGTCGAAGGTGGCGAGGGCCCAGTCGTCGCGCGGGAAGTGCGCCGGCACCCAGTCGAGGATGACGCCGATGCCGCGCCGATGGAGGCGGTCGACGAGGTCGCGGAAGTCGTCCGGCGTGCCGAAGCGGGACGTGGGCGCGTAGTAGCCGGTCACCTGGTAGCCCCACGACCCGGAGAACGGATGCTCCATGACGGGCAGCAGCTCGACGTGGGTGAAGCCGAGGTCCGAGACGTAGTCGGCGAGCTCGTCGCCGAGCTCACGGTAGGTGAGGGGGCGGTTCCCCTCGAGCGGGTTGCGCCGCCACGAGCCGAGGTGCACCTCGTAGATCGACATCGGCCCGCGCAGCGGGTCCGAGGCCCTCCGGCGCTCGAGCCACTCCCCGTCACCCCAGACGTGCTTCGCCTCCCACACGACGGACGCGTTCGCCGGCGGCACCTCCGTGTGGAAGGCGAGCGGGTCGCTCTTCAGGCGCAGCCGGCCCTCCTGGGTGCGGATCTCGAACTTGTACTTCGTGCCCTCCTCCACGCCCGGGACGAAGAGCTCCCAGATGCCGGACGCGCCGAGGGAGCGCATCGGGTGCAGGCGGCCGTCCCAGGAGTTGAAGTCGCCCACCACGGCGACCGAGCGGGCGTTCGGCGCCCAGACCGCGAAGGCCGTGCCGACGACGCCGTCCAGGTCGCGCACGTGCGCCCCGAGCCGCTCGTAGAGGTGCTCGTGGCGTCCCTCCATCGCGAGGTGGAGGTCGAGCTCCCCGAGTGTCGGGAGAAACGAGTACGGGTCGCGGACGGTGAACGTGTTGCCGTCCGGGTACTCGACCTCGAGCTCGTACTCGAGCGGCAGGCTCGCCTTCGGCAGCAGCGCCTCCCAGAGCCCCGCCGGGTCCTTGAGCTCCGCCTCGACGCCGGCCGGCTGGACGCGCACCGCCTGCGCCTCGGGCCGCAGCGTTCGCACGACGACGCCGCCGTCCGCCTCGTGGGCGCCCAGGATGCCGTGGGGGTTCGCGCCGAGCTCGACCGTCACGCGCGCCCCTCGCCGGCGCTGCTCGCTCGGCTCGCTTGCCCGCGGCGCCCGAGGAACGCGCGGGACGACATCTCGGCGGAGCGTGTCAAAGTGCCTCTGCGGCCTGGTGCATGAGCCGCTCGATACCCGCGACCGGGATTCCAACCCAGTCGGGGCGGTTGTCGAGCTCGTAGCGGAGCTCGTACACCGCCTTCTCGAGCTCGAACACGGCGAGCAGGCGCTCGATGGCGGCCTCGCCCGGCGGCAGCAGCGTCGGGTCGACGGTCTCGAGGTAGCTCTCGAGGAACCGCTCCCGCGCCCGTTCCTCCCAGTCCTCCGGGATGTCGGCGTCGCGCGTCAGCTCGGCGGCCGTCGCCGCGTAGGCGAACGAGCGGAGCATGCCGGCGACGTCGCGGAGCGGCGAGCGCTTCCGGCGGCGTTCGACGAGCGTCCGTGCGGGCTCGCCCTCGAAGTCGAGGATGATCCAGTCGTTCTGGCGCCAGAGGGTCTGGCCGAGGTGGTAGTCGCCGTGCGTGCGGATCACGCGGCCGCTCGAGCCCGCGTGGGTCAGGAGGCGCAGCTGCTCGCGCACCTCCTCGCCGCGGCCGAGGATCGGCGCGAGTCGCTCGTCGTCCTCCGGCAGCGAGAGGAAGACACGCGAGATCTCCTCGTCCACCGTGGCCGTCAGGAGGCCGAGCGACTCGACGCTCGGCTCCTCGGGCGCGAAGGCGTGGTTGCTCGAATCGGCGCCGAGCGCGGAGTGCATGTGCGCGGTCACCTCGCCGAGCCGCCCCAGCCGGTCGAGGAAGCTCTCCGGCGCGGACGCGATCTCGCCGAGAGCGAGCTCCCAGCCGTCGACCGCGCCGGCGACGTACTCCTGCAGCAGGCCGAGGGTCGCCGTCAGCGGCCCGCCCGAGTACGCGTACCAGCCGCCGAGCGCCGGGATGTTGCGGAAGCCCTGCTCGGTGAGGAACCGCAGCAGCTCGAGCTCCGGGTTGATCCCGGGCTCGAGGCGGCGGAAGACCTTGAGGATCAGCGTCTCGTCGAAGACGACCGAGGTGTTCGACTGCTCGGAGGCGACGAGGCGGGCCGGCCCGAGCTCGCGGCCGAGGGCCGAGAAGTCGTCGGCGGGCTGGAACTCGACCACGCCCTGCGAGCCCTGCAGGGTCTGAGCGGACCGCATCGCGCTGACGATCTCCCGCGCGATGCCCGCGTCCTCGACGAGGCCGTCGAACGTCCCGCCGCCGGTCGAGCCGGAGAAGAGAAGCTGGTAGAGCTCGTGCACCCCGGTGTCGAAGCGCATCTCGACGAGGGCGAGGGTCAGCTGAGGCTCGGCCTGCCGGATCGTGACGGTGTCGAGCACCTGCGAGTGCGACACCGTCCGCGACTTCGCGCCGTACCAGCGCTGGCGCGTGACGTAGTCGATCAGCGCGCGCTCGTCCATCACTCCACCTGCTCCGGCTGCCTCAGCTGGAACCAGAAGAACCCGCGCGGCGCGAGCGTGAGCAGGTACGGCAGCTCCCCGATCGGCGGGAAGGCCGTCCGGCCCAGCATCTCGATCGGGACCATGCCCTCGTACTCGGAGAGGTCGAGCTGCACCGCCTGGGCGGACCGCGCGAGGTTGTGCACGCAGAGCACGACGTCGTCTTCCCAGGTCCGGACGTGCGAGAAGATCCGCATGTTGTCGCCGGGCAGCGCCTGGTAGGAGCCGAGCCCGAAGACGGGATGCTCCTTGCGCAGCGCGATGAACCGCTGCAGCCAGCGCAGCAGGGAGTTCGGCGTGCGCAGCTGCGCCTCGACGTTGACCGCCTGGAACCCGTAGAGGGGATCCATCAGCGGCTGCAGGTAGAGCTGCGCCCAGTCGGCGCGCGAGAAGCCGGCGTTGCGGTCGCCGGACCACTGCATCGGCGTCCGCACCCCGTCCCGGTCGCCGAGATAGACGTTGTCGCCCATGCCTATCTCGTCCCCGTAATAGAGGACGGGTGAACCCGGCAGCGAGAAGAGAATCGCGTGCAGGAGCTCGGCCTCGTCCCGGCCGGCGTCGAGCAGCGGCGCGAGCCGGCGGCGGATCCCGAGGTTCAGCTTCATCCGCGGGTCCTTCGCGTACTCGGAGTACATGTAGTCCCGCTCCTCGTCGGTGACCATCTCGAGGGTCAGCTCGTCGTGGTTGCGCAGGAACAGGCCCCACTGGCAGTTGTCGGGGATCTGCGGCGTGCGGTCGAGGATCTCGTAGATCGGCGTCGCGTCCTCGCGGCGCAGGGCCATGAACATCCGCGGCATGACCGGGAAGTGGAACGCCATGTGGCACTCGTCCCCGTCGCCGAAGTACTCGACGACGTCCTCGGGCCACTGGTTTGCCTCTGCGAGCAGCAGGCGGTCGGGATAGCGCGCGTCGACCTCGGCGCGGACGCGCTTCAGGTACTCGTGCGTCTCGGGGAGGTTCTCCCCGTTCGTCCCGTCCCGCTCGAACAGGTAGGGCACCGCGTCGAGCCGGAACCCGTCGATGCCGAGGTCGAGCCAGAAGCGCAGCACCTCGAGCATCGCCTCCTGTACCTCGGGGTTGTCGTAATTGAGGTCGGGCTGGTGGTGGAAGAAGCGGTGCCAGTAGTACTCGCCCCGGAGCTGGTCGAGCGTCCAGTTGGAGGGCTCGCTGTCGATGAAGATGATGCGCGCCTCGGGATAGCGCTCGTCCGTCTCCGACCAGACGTACCAGTCGTGCTTCGGGTTGTGCCGGTCGGCGCGCGACTCCTGGAACCACGGGTGGTCGGACGAGGTGTGGTTCATGACGAGGTCGGCGATCACGCGCATGCCGCGCTGGTGCGCCTGCTCGACGAACTCGCGGAAGTCCTCCACCGTGCCGTAGTCCGGGTGGAGCGCGAAGAAGTTCGAGATGTCGTAGCCGCCGTCGCGGAGCGGCGACTCGTACATCGGCAGCAGCCAGAGACAGTCGACGCCGAGCCACTCGAGATAGTCGAGCTTGTCGATCAGCCCGCGGAAGTCGCCCGAGCCGTCGTCGTTGCCGTCGAAGAAGCCGCGGATGTGGATCTCGTAGAAGACGGCCCGCTTGAACCAGAGCGGGTCGCGCTCGAACCACTGCTCAGACATGTCCCCTCCGGACACGGCCGGTGTCAGACACCGGCCGTGGCTCGAAGAGACGTGTCCGAGGGCCCCGCATCAGCCGCCGATCCTAAGCAGGTGGCTCTGGCCGGGGCCGAGCTTCACGTAGTTGCGGCCGATGTGCCAGGTCCAGGCTTCGTCCGAGAGCAGGTCGCGCACCCTGTAGGCCGGCGGCAGCCCGGTCGAGACCGGGACGACGCAGACGCCGACCTGGGTCGCGGCCGGGTCGAGGTTGACGACCGTCACCACGGTGTTGTCCCCGTGCCGCTTGAGGAAGGCGAAGAGATGCTCGTTCTCGGTCTCGAGCAGCGTGAGCTCGAGCCGCTGCAGCGCCGGGTTCTCGCGCCGCGCGGCGTTGAGCGTGGCGGCGAGCGGCAGCAGCGGGCCGTCGAGCGTCCGCTGCTTCAGCTCGTACTTCTCCGAGTTGAGGTACTCCTCCGACCCCGGACGCACCGGCACGTTCTCGCAGTGCTCGAAGCCCGAGTAGATGCCGTACGAGGGGGAGAGCGTGGCCGCGAGCACGAGGCGAGCCTCGAAGGCGGGCCGGCCGCCCTGCTGGAGGTATTCGTGGAGGATGTCCGGCGTGTTGGCGAAGCAGTTCGGCCGGTAGAAGTCCCGCCACTCGAGCAGCTGGCCGAGGAACTCGAGCAGCTCCCAGCGCATGTTCTTCCACGTGAAGTACGTGTAGCTCTGCGCGAATCCGGCCTTGGCGAGCGCCGTCATCGGCGCCGGCCGCGTGAAGGCCTCGGACAGGAAGATCACCTCGGGGTGTTCGCGCCGCACCTCTGCGATCAGCCACTCCCAGAACGGCAGCGGCTTCGTATGCGGGTTGTCGACGCGGAAGACCGTGATCCCGCACTCCACCCAGTGGAGCACGACGTCGAGCAGCGCCTGCCAGAGGCCGCGCCAGTCCTCGCCGGCGAAGTCGACGTTGTAGATGTCCTGGTAGCGCTTCGGCGGGTTCTCGGCGTATTTCAACGTGCCGTCGGGGCGGCGGTGGAACCACTCCGGGTGCTGCTTCAGCCACGGGTGGTCCGGCGAGCACTGGATGGCGAAGTCGAGCGCGATCTCGACCCCGAGCCCCTTCGCGTCGGCGACGAGCGCGCGCAGCTCCTCCTCGGTGCCGAGCGAGGGGTCGATCGCGTCGTGGCCGCCAGCCTCCGAGCCGATCGCCCAGGGGCTGCCGACGTCGCCCGGCTCCGCCGTCTCGGCGTTGTTCCGGCCCTTTCTGTTCGTCGTGCCGATGGGGTGGATCGGCGGCAGGTAGAGCACGTCGAAGCCGAGCTCGGCGAAGCGGGGCAGCTGCTCGCGCACCCCGGCGAAGCCGCCCCAGGAGCGCGGGAAGAGCTCGTACCACGCGCCGAAGCGGGCGAGCACGCGGTCGACGTCCACCGAGTACGTCGCCGACCACGCCTTCTCCGAGCGTACGCCGGCGGGAGCGGCGAGCGCGCGCTCGACCGTCAGCTCGGCCTCGTCGAGCAGCACGGCGCCTTCCGAAAGCTCGCCGGCGAGGTCGGCCTGGCCCGCGGCGACCTTGCGGCGCAGCTCCTCCTGGAACGACGCGATCCGGTCGATCCAGGCCTCGATCCGGAAGCTCCACAGGCCCGGCCGGTCGACCGCGAACGCACCGGCCCAGACGTCGTTGCCGAGCGGCTCGAGCGGCGTCTCGGCCCAGCGCGTGTCCTCCGGCCCCTTGTGCCGGACCGCCGCGCCGAGCGTCTCGTGGCCGTCGCGGAAGATCCTCGCGGTCACCTCGACCAGGTCGCCGACGGTTCGCTTCACCGGGTAGCGGCCGCAGTCGACCTGCGGCGAGACCTCCTGGATCTGGATCCGGGCGGGGCTCGTCTTCGGCATCGACACGCCCGAAGTCTCACCGATCGAACCTCTCGAGGAACGAGCACGAGCGTGGGTCATTCACCAGAGGCTCCGATGAGGAAGGATCGAGACATGGAGCTCGCGCGCTCGGCCGGCATCCTCCTGCATCCGACCTCGCTTCCCTCGGGGAGGCTCGACCGCGACGCGTACCGGTTCGTCGACTGGCTCGAGGCGGCGGGCCAGTCGTGGTGGCAGGTGCTTCCGCTCGGCCCGCCGGACGAGTTCGACTCGCCGTACCGCTCGCCCTCCGCGTTCGCCGCCTCCCCGCGGCTGCTCGCGCGACCCGACGCCCGCGTGACCGCCGGTGAGATCGAGGACTTCGTGGCGCGCCATCCGTACTGGGCCGGCGGCTGGGCGCGCTTCGCGGGCGACGGTGCGCTCGCCGACCAGGTCCGGTTCGAGCGGGAGTGGGACGCGCTACGCCGCTACGCGGCCGAGCGGGGCGTGCGGCTCATCGGCGACCTGCCGATCTACGTGTCCGACGCGGGGGCCGACCTCGCCGGCTGGCCCGAGCTGTTCGAGCGGGGCGAGGTCGCGGGCGCGCCGCCGGACGCGCTCAGCCGGACCGGCCAGCGCTGGGGGAACCCGCTCTACGACTGGCCCGCGCACCGGGCCACCAGCTACCGCTGGTGGCGCGAGCGCTTCCGGCGCACCTTCGAGCTCGTCGACCTGTGCCGGATCGACCACTTTCGCGGCTTCGTCTCCTACTGGGCGATCCCGAAGCGCCATACGACGGCGAGGCGCGGACGCTGGCGCCCGGGGCCCGGCGCCGAGCTCTTCGCGGCGGTCGAGCGCGAGCTCGGCGACCTGCCGGTGATCGCGGAGGACCTCGGCCACATCACTCCCCCCGTCGTCCGGCTCCGCGACGAGCTCGGGCTGCCGGGGATGGTCGTCCTTCTCTGGTCCTTCGGACGCGCTCGGAGCAACCCCCACCGGCTCGAGAACCACCGCGCGAACTCCGTCGCGTACACGAGCACGCACGACACGAACACGGTCGCCGGCTGGTTCCGCGGCCTCCGGCCGCGGCAACGCGCGGCCACGGGGCTCGATCCGGCGGAGCCGAGCTGGGGACTGATCGAGCTTGCCTACTTCTCGCGGGCGGTGCTGGCGATCGCCCAGGCGCAGGACGTCCTCGGCCTCGGAGGCGAGGCGCAGATGAACCACCCCGGCGTCCCGCTGGGGAACTGGCGGTGGCGGCTCGAGCCGGGCGTGCTGACGCCGGCGCTGGCGAGGCGGCTGCGCGCCGCCGCCGAGCGGCACGGTCGCGCGCCCTAGTTCTGTTGCCTACACGCCTGCGAGATGGCTGATTGCGTCCGGGCCTCCGGCGAGCCTTGTGGTCGACCAAGACCCAGCTTGCACAGGAGGCCCAGATGCATGATCGAGTCTGCCCGCCCAGGCGGATGCGTTTCTCGTTCGAGTCGCGCTGCCGGCTCGTTGCTCTGATCGTCGAGGGAATGGGCCCGCGGGCGGCCGCGGCCGCCTGCGGGGCGAGCCGCGCGACTGGCTATCGGTTGTGGCGTCGCTACCAGGAGGGTGGTTGGGCGGCGCTGCTCGATCGGTCGCCGGTACCGAAGCGGCAGCCGCGCAGATGCTCGCCCGAGCTCGAGCAGCGGATCCTGGCCGCGCGAGAGTACGCCAACGCAGGCCCGCTGATTGTTGCTGGCCAGCTGGGCCTGCCCGCCTCGACCGTCTGGAAGGTGCTCCGTCGGCACGGCCGCTCACGACTCGCCCGTCCCGCGCGCGGACCGGTGCGCCGCTACGAACGCTCCCACCCGGGCGAGCTCGTCCACGTCGATATCAAGAAGCTGGGCCGCTTCTGGACGGTCGGCAAGCGCATTCTTGGCAGCGAGGTCGGCACCCGAAGCCGTCGGGCAGGCTGGCAGTACCTGCACATCGCCATCGATGACCACAGCCGGCTCGCCTACGCCGAGCAGGGCATCACAGTCGAGCGCGTCCTCAGCGACAACGGCAACGGCTACCGCTCACGTCTCTGGCAAACGACCTGCGCCGAGCTCGACATCGCCCGCCGCTACACACAGCCACCACGACCGCAAACCAATGGCAAGGCAGAAGCACTGATCAAAACGCTCCAGCGCGAATGGGCCTACCGCTTCGCCTACCCCTCCAGCACCCACCGCGCCCAAGCCCTCCCCCGCTACCTCCGCTGGTACAACCACCACCGACCACACAGCTCGATCGGCGGCACACCCCCAATCAGCCGCGTCTCACAGGTCTGTGGGTCCCACAGCTAGTCGGCGCGTCCGAGGCGCCAGAGCGGCCGCACGAGCGGGTCGCTCACGCGCTCCACCTGGGCGACGACCCAGGAGACGAAGCGGGGCAGGAGCCGCACCACCACCCCGGCCGCGACGAGACCGAAGACGACGCCCATCAGGATGTCGCTCGGATAATGGGCTCCGATGAACAGCCTCCCGACCCCGATGATCGCGGCGATCACGACGAAGATCGCGCCTGCGACCGGATCGAAGGCGAGCACCGCGAACGCGATCGCGAAGGAGACGGTGGTGTGGTCGCTCGGGAACGAGGCGTCCGTGCTGGTCGACCAGGGGTGGCTGATGTGGTGCGTCATGTACGGCCGCGGCCTCGCCCAGGCGTGGTGGATGACGAAGGCGAGGGCGTAGGCGAGCGCGGCGGAGGCGAAGCCGCTTCCGCAGGCGAGCTTCCACTTGCGGTCGCCGCCGGGGCGGCTGAAGAACCAGAGCGCCGCGGTGATCACGACCATCAGCGGGATGCTCGCCTTCTCGACGTCGCTGAAGAGCGTCCCGACCCAGTGATGGTGGAGTGAGACGTCGTAGATCGCTTTGTAGAGGCGCCAGTCCAAGGCCGTCGCTTCCTAGCCGACCGGGTGCGAGGCGTCGGTGAACTCGCGGAAGTGAGCGGTCAGGAGGTAGGCCGTCTGCTCGCCGATGTCCACCGCGCGGTCGCCGATCCGCTCGATCGTCCGCCCGACGACGACCATCCGCAGCCCCCATTCGCGGAACTCCGGCTCGCCCATGACGTCCACGAGACGCTCGACGAAGCGTCGGTTCGCGCGGTCGATCAGCTCGTCGAGCTCGACGAGGCTCTCGGCGCCGGCAAGGTCGCGGCCGCCGAAGGAGTCGAGCGCGACGCGCTGCATCTCCTCCGCTCGCTCGCCCATCTCCGTCAGTGTCTCGACGAGGGCCGGATCCGGCTCCACGTCCGAGACGAGCTGCGACAGCTTCGCGATCGTCACGCAGCCGTCGGCGCTCCGCTCGAGCAGGAGGTTGACGTGGAGCATCGCGAGCAGGAGCCGCAGGTCGCGCGCCACCGGGGTCTGCAGGGCGAGCAGGGACTCGATCTGATGCTTGATCGCCAGGAAATAGCGGTCGACCTCGTCGTCGAAGGCGATGACCTCGCTCGCCAGCTCCCCGTCGCGCTCCTCGAGCGCGCGAATCGCCCCGCGAACGGCGCTGAGGACGCGCTGGCCCATCTCCTGGAGTTGCGCCTCGACCTGCTCGAGCGCCGCGTCGATCGACATCGCGGGCCAGCGTACTAGCTGGCCTGCGGGGACGCGCAGGGGCAGTCACCACTTCGTCTCCGGCTCGTAACGGGGCCGTTTCCCATCCGCCGAATGCCCCGCCGTACGGTGGCCGCGAACCCGGAGAAGAAGGAGAAGACCAGATGCCGAAGCACGGCATGCTCGTTCGCATCATCCTCGGCACGGCTGCGGCGGCGGTTCTCGCGGCACTCGCGGTGACGAGTGCCGGCGCCGCCTCGGCGAGACGTTCCGGAGGCTCTCTCGTCGGCGCGGGCTCGTCGCTCGTCGCACCCGCCGTCCAGGGAGTCTGGGGCCCCGCGTATCAGGCGGCGAAGGGCGTGGGGATCCAGTACTCCCCGGTCGGCTCGGGCGCCGGCATCGCCCAGATCACCGCCCGCACGGTCGACTTCGGGGCGAGCGACGCCCCGATGACATCCGACCAGGCGCACCACTGCCACGGGTGCATCGAGATCCCGTGGGCGCTGGCCGCGACGGGGCCCGTCTACAACATCCCCGGCGTCAACGGCCTCCAGCTCCACCTCACCGGCCCCGTCCTCGCGAGGATCTACCTCGGCCAGATCACGAGCTGGAGCGATCCGGCGCTGAAGCGGCTGAACCCGCACCTGAAGCTTCCCGGCAAGAAGATCACGGTCGTTCATCGCAGCGACGGCTCCGGCGACACCTTCGCCTTCACCGACTACCTCTCGAAGGTCAGCAGGACATGGGCCTCGCGGGTCGGCAAGGCGACGGCCGTCAGCTGGCCCACGGGCGAAGGCGGCAAGGGGAACGCCGGCGTGGCGGCGATCGTGAGCTCGACGCCGGGGGCGATCGGCTACGTCTCGACGTTCTACGTCTACCAGAACCACCTGCACATGGCGAGGATCCTGAACTCGTCCGGCCGGTACACGTTCCCGAGCGTCAAGTCGATCGAGTCTGCGGCGCAGCTCGTGAAGCGGGTCCCCGCCAACACGGCGATCTCGATCACCGACCCGCCCCGGTCCGCGAAGTTCCGGAACGCCTGGCCGATCTCGACCTTCACCTACGTGATCGTGCCCATCAAGTCGCCCAAGGCGTCCCAGCTCCGCGCCTTCATCGGCTGGGCGCTCGGCGCCAGGCAGCAGAAGGCCATCCGGAAGCTCGTCTTCGCACCGATGCCGACGCTCGTGGCCAGGGTGGCGCACAGCCGGCTGAAGAAGATCCATCCCTAGCCGGCGCGTGAGCACCCTCGACGCGACCGGCGCACCCGCCCACCGCCCCTTCGCGGGGCGGCGCGGCGCGCGTGTGGGCGACGTGGTGCTCCCCGGAATGTCCGGCCTCGCCGCGCTCGTGGCCGTCGTCCTCATCGGCCTGATCGCCTACAAGGTCGCCGCGGGCTCCCGGCTGGCGCTCTCGACGTTCGGGCTCGGCTTTCTCTCGCACGTCGGCTGGGATCCGGTCCACGGCCGCTTCGGGGGTGCGAGCTTTCTCTTCGGCACCGCCGTGACCTCGGTGGGAGCGCTGATCCTCGCGACGCCGCTCGCCCTGGCGATCGCGCTCTTCCTGACCGAGCTCGCGCCCCGCTGGCTCCGCGCGCCGGTCACCGCCCTCGTCGAGACCCTCGCCGCGATTCCGAGTGTCGTGATCGGGCTGTGGGGGATCATCGTGCTCGGCCCCGTGCTGCGGGACCACGTGATGCCGGGGCTTCACTCGGCGCTCGGCTTCATCCCCCTCTTCGGTCCCGCGGGCCCCGGCCCCGGCGTCTTCACCGCGATCGTCGTGCTGACGATCATGATCCTGCCGATCGTCTCGAGCATCGCGCGCGAGCTCTTCCTCGGCGTTCCGCCCGAGCTCAAGGAGGCGGCGCTCGGGCTCGGCACCACGCGCTGGGAGATGGTGCGCGGCGTCGTCCTTCCCTACACCCGGGGCGGGATCGCGGCCGCCGTGATCCTCGGGCTCGGCCGTGCGGTCGGCGAGGCGATCGCCGTCGCCCAGGTGATCGGCGGGGTGGACAACCTCGTGAGCTGGAACCTGTTCGCCGGAGGCAACACGCTCGCCGCCAAGATCGCGCTCGAGTTCCAGAGCTCGACGTCGGATCTCGAGACCTCGTCGCTGTTCTATCTCGCCCTCATCCTGCTCGTCTTCTCGCTCGTCGTGAACGTCGTGGCGCGGTCGGTCGTCCGGCGCGTCGCGCGGCGTCAGGGACTGGTGCTGCGGTGAGCGCCGCGGCGCCCGCCGTCTTCCGGCGCGCGAACGACCGGCTGGCGCGGCGTCGGGTCGTCAACCACGCCCTGGAGCTGGTCGCCTGGCTGGCCGCGCCGGTCGGGGTCGGCATCCTCGGTCTCGTCGTCTGGTCGGTGGCGAAGCGGGGGGCGAGTCAGCTCAACCTCGACCTGCTGACGAAGCCGCCGGTTCCCTTCGCGATCGGAACCGTCCGGCAGGGGCTGGCAAACGCCTTCGCCGGCAGCCTCGTGATCGTCGGGCTCGCCACCGCCATGACGCTCCCGGTCGGGATCCTCGTCGCGGTCTACGTCAACGAGTTCGCGCGCCGGCCGGTCCGGAACGGTTTGGGGCTGGCGCTCGACGTCCTCACGGGCATTCCCGCCATCGTGATCGGGATCTTCGTCTTCGGCCTGGTCGTGGTCGGCCGCGGCCAGAGTGGCTACGCCGGGGCGTTCGCGCTCGCCGTGCTCATGCTGCCCTATGTCGCCCGGGCCACGATCGAGGTGCTCGCCCTCGTGCCCGATTCGCTGCGCGAGGCGTCGCTCGGCCTCGGCGTTCCCCGCTGGCGGACGACGGTCGGGATCGTGCTGCCGCAGACGATCGGCGGCATCGTCACCGGTGGCGTGCTCGCAGTGGCGCGCGTCGCCGGAGAGACGGCACCGCTCCTCTTCACGTCCTCGATCGTCGGCAACCAGATCGCCTGGAACCCGGCGCATGCCCTCCAGACCGTGCCGGTCGCCATCTTCGAGCTGTCCGAGCAGGGCGATCCCGCCGACACCGCCCGTGCCTGGGCCGCCGCGTTCGTGCTGCTCGTGTTCATCCTCGTCACGAGCCTGGGCGCCCGCTGGCTCGCCAATCGCAGCCGTCGGAAGCTCGGGCGCGCCGCCCGGTGAAGCGCCGGCCGAAGGGAGAGACCGTGTCCCTGTCGAGTACGATCGAGCGCACCGTGCGCGTCGAGACGAAGCGGGAGCCGCTGCCGCCTCGCGAGCGCCTGCAACAGGTCTTCGACATCCAGGACCTGACCGCGGCCTACGGCTCCAAGCCGACCCTGAAGAACGTCTCGATGGAGGTCTACGAGAACCTCGTCACCGCCGTCATCGGGCCGTCCGGCTGCGGCAAGAGCACCTTCATCCGCTGCCTCAACCGCATGAACGACCTCGTACCCGGTTTCCGGCAGGCGGGGACGATCCGCTACCACGGCCAGGACATCGCCGCGAAGGACGTCGACGCGGTCGCGGTGCGGCGGACGATCGGGATGGTCTTCCAGCGGCCGAACCCGTTCCCGAAGTCGATCCGGGACAACGTCGCGTGGGGCCTGAAGGTGCTCGGGATGAGGGACGACCTCGAGGGACGCATCGAGCGGGCGTTGACGCAGGCAGCTCTCTGGGACGAGGTGAAGGACCGCCTGAAGGCGAGCGCGCTTTCGCTCTCGGGCGGCCAGCAGCAGCGGCTCTGCATCGCGCGCGCCATCGCGGTCGAGCCCGACGTCGTGCTCATGGACGAGCCGGCGTCGGCCCTCGACCCGATTGCGACGCAGGCGATCGAGCAGCTCCTCCACGAGCTGAAGAGCGAGTACTCGTTCGTGATCGTGACGCACAACATGCAGCAGGCCGCCCGCGTCGCGGACATGACGGCCTTCTTCTCGATCTCGCGCGGCGCCGAGGGCGAGCGCTGGGGCGAGCTCGTCGAGTACGACGCGACCGAGAAGATCTTCACCGCCCCGTCCGACAAGCGGACGGAGGACTACGTCACCGGCCGGTTCGGCTAGCCGATCTCCGGTGGCTCGAGCGAGGGCTCGGGGCTGCGGGGCGGGAAGCGCGCACGGATCTCGAGGCCGCGGCCCGGCTCGCTGGCCGCCTCGACCTTGCCTCCTGCCGACGTGACCACGTGCTTCACGATCGCGAGGCCGAGGCCCGTGCCGCGGCTCGTGCGCGCCTGGTCGCCCCGGTAGAAGCGCTCGAAGAGGCGCGAGAGGTCGGCGGCGGCAACTCCCTTGCCGTCGTCCGAGACCGTGAGCAGCGGCCCCTCGGCAGTCTCGGTCACCTCCACCACGCACCTGCTTCCGGGGCCGGCATAGCGGACCGCGTTCGCGAGGAGATTCTCGAGCAGGACGCGCAGCATCCTCGGCCGCAGGGGGAGCTCGACATCTCCGTCCGCCCGTGCCTCGAGGGTGACCTGGGCATGGTCGGCCCGGTCGCCGAACGACCCGACCACCTGCTCGACCACGGGCTGCGCGCGCGTGCGGCCCAGCGCGACGACCTCGCGGCCCGTCTCGAGCTCGCCGAGGAAGAGCACGTCGTCGATGAGCTCGCGCGCCTGGTCGACCTCCTGCCGCGCGTGCTGCATCAGCTCGCCTACGTCGGCGCCCGGGAGCGCCGCGCTCTCGAGCACCGCCAGCAGACGGGCAAGCGGCGTGCGCAGCTCGTGCGACACGGCGGCCGTGAACCCGGCCCGAAGCTCCTGGTAGGCGGGCAGCTCGGGCGGCGCCTCGAGGAAGAGGACGACGAGGTCGGGGTGACGCGACGCGAGCTCCTCGTCCAGGCGGCGCCCGGCCTCGGCGCCGCCAAGCGTGGCGGTCGCCGCTTCGCTCGCGGCCACGATCCGCCGCTCGCCGTCGAGGATGACGACCGGCTCGCTGCAGCTCGCGGCGAAAGAGCGCGCCCGTTCCTCGTTCACCACTTCTTCACCATCCGTCTACCCTTCGCCAACGGGGCCGCGGCCGATAATGCTCCCAACAATGCCGAAAGTCCTGATCGTCGAGGACGACGAGGTCATCGCGCAGGGGATGGCGCGGCACCTCGACGCCGCCGGGTTCGACCCCGTCGCGGTCGGCAACGGCACGCAGGGGCTCGCCCGCCTTCGCTACGAGAAGCCGGACGTCTGCGTGGTCGACCTCATGGTTCCCGGCGTGGACGGCTGGAAGCTGATCGAGTCGGCGCGGAACGAAGGGATCGGCACCCCGATCGTCGTCGTGTCCGCCCGCGGCACCGAGCACGACCGCGTGCACGCGCTCGAGATCGGGGCCGACGACTACCTCGTCAAGCCGTTCTCGATGAACGAGCTCGTCGCGCGCGTGCGTGCGGCTGCACGGCGGGGGCTGCGGCGCGAGGAGGCGCCGCGCGGCGAGCCGATCGAGATCGAGGAGCTGCGGATCGACCCGCGCGAGGTGCAGGCATACGTCGACGACCGGAGCGCCGAGCTCACGCCGACGGAGTTCCGTCTCCTCTACCAGCTCGCGCTCGACCGCGGCCGGGTCGTCACGCGCGACGAGCTGCTGCAGAAGCTCTGGGGCCGCAGGGAGTCGCACCGCGACCGGACGGTGGACGTCTTCGTCCGACGGCTGCGGGAGAAGGTCGACCGCAGGGCGTCGGCGCACACGTTCATCCAGACGCGCTACGGCGTCGGCTACCGGCTGGAGCCGGTTGCGAAGGCGCCGGGCCCGGCCTCAGCCTGACTCGTAGGGCCGCGGCTCGAGGCCGGTCTCGACCTCGCGTCGCCCGTCCGCCTCGTAGGCGATGTCGACCGTCTCGTGCTTGCGGTACGTGCCCGCGATCCCGAGCCACATCGAGGCCCAGCGCCAGAAGCCCAGGCGTCCCTCCTGGGCGAGCGGCCGCGGGAAGACGAGGGAGCGACCCTCCACCTCGAAGTCGCGCCCCGGTACCTGGCGCACACCGCTCACGTACACCTCGTAGACGTCCGGCACGTGCGCCGGCAGTTCGATCCGCGTGCGCTGGGACACGTTCATAGAATGCCTCCGCGTGCGCCGCAAGCTGCTGTCCCTGGCTCTCGTCGTGCTGCTCGCGCTCGCGACGGCGGGCGTCGCCGCAGCCGCGAACGGCGGCTTCACGCCGGTTCAGCCCGCGTCGCCGAACGCGCATCACATCCAGCGGGCGTACTACCTCGTCCTCGGCTTCACCGCGGCGATCTTCGTCCTCGTCCAGTCGCTCCTCGTGACCTTCATCTGGAAGTACCGCAGCCGCGGCCGGCCCCGCGCGGTCGAGGGCGCGCAGGTGCACGGGCACACGCGGCTCGAGCTCATCTGGACGGCGTTCCCGGTCGTGGTCCTGGCCGTCATCGCGGCCTTCGTCTTCTACGAGCTCCCGAGCATCACCTCGGCCCCGGCCGCGGCGACCGACCCGCTCCACATCACGGTCGAGGGCCACCAGTACTACTGGCAGTTCGACTACCCGGGCGGGGCGCGCTCGATCGGGACGCTGCACGTGCCGGCCGGAGCCGTCGTCGACCTGAAGGTCGTCTCGCCGGACGTCATCCACAGCTGGTGGATCCCGGCGCTCGGGGGAAAGATCCAGGCGATCCCCGGCCGGATCAACCACACCTGGTTCCGCGCGACCCGGCAAGGAAGCTGGGAGGGCCAGTGCGCCGAGCTGTGCGGCGTGTTCCACGCCTCGATGACGGCCGTCGTGCGCGCCGAGTCGAGGCAGGCGTACGATCGCTACGTCTCGACGGTCGCGCGGCAGACGATCGGGAAGCAGATCTGGAGCGGCGTTTGCGCCACCTGCCACGGCAACCTCGGCCAGGGCGGCTACGGGCCGGCGATCGCGAGCAACACGATCCTGACCCAGCCCGCCGGTCTCTCCGGCATCGTCCACAACGGCTTCGTGGGCACACGCGGGGCGATGCCGCCCGTCGGGGACACCTGGACGAAGGCGGAGTTCGCCTCCCTCGCCGCGTACGTGAAGAAGCACATCTACAAGGCCGCGCCCGCGGGAGCGACGAGTGGCCGCTAGGTCGGAAGCCGCCTACCCGGTGACGTGGAAGAGCGGCCGCGTGGCGAGCTGGCTCGTCACGGTCGACCACAAGCGCATCGGGATCATGTACATCGCGACCTCGCTGATGTGGTTCGTCGCGGGCGGGATCCTCGCGCTGCTCATGCGCTCGCAGCTCGCGACGCCCGGCGAGAAGTTCCTGACCAAGAACTCATACAACGAGGTCATGACGATGCACGGGACGACGATGATCTTCCTCGTCGTCATTCCGATCCTCGCCGGCTTCGCCAACTTCCTCGTGCCGCTGATGATCGGGGCCCGGGACATGGCCTTCCCGCGCCTGAACGCGCTCTCCTACTGGTTCTTCCTGCTCGGCGGGCTCGTGCTGTGGCTGAGCTGGTTCTCGAAGGGCGGCCCCGCGCACGCCGGCTGGTGGTCGTACCCGACGCTGTCCGAGAACTTCCCCTGGACGAGCCCGGGGCACGGCCAGGACTACTGGATCCTCGGCATCCACATCCTGACCCTGTCCTCGCTGCTGGGCGCGATCAACTTCATCGTCACCATCCACAACATGCGCGCGCCCGGCATGACCTGGATGCGCATGCCGCTCTTCGTCTGGGCGATCGAGACCTACGCGATCCTCCTGCTCGTCGCGCTGCCGGCCCTCTCGGCGGCCGTGACCCTGCTGCTGCTCGACCGCACCGTGGGGACGCATTTCTTCATCCCCTCGCAGGGCGGGAACATCCTGCTCTACCAGCACATGTTCTGGTTCTTCGGGCACCCCGAGGTCTACATCATGGTGCTGCCCGTCTTCGGGATGATCTCCGAGATCCTGCCGGTCTTCTCGCGCAAGCCGATCTTCGGCTACAAGGCGGTCGCCTTCTCCACCATCGGCATCGCGTTCTTCTCGATGCTCGTGTGGGCGCACCACATGTTCACGACGGGGATGCCGACCGGGCTCAACTCGTTCTTCATGATCTCGTCGATGACGGTCGCCGTCCCGACTGGCGTCAAGATCTTCAACTGGATCGCGACGACCTGGCGCGGCAACCTCATCTTCGACACGCCGATGCTGTTCGCGCTCGCGTTCATCGCGCTCTTCACGATGGGCGGCCTGTCGGGGATCTTCCTCGCGGCGTTCCCGGTCGACTGGCAGCTGAACGACTCGTACTACATCGTCGCCCACTTCCACTACGTCCTCTTCGGCGGCTCGGCGTTCGGGTTCTTCGGCGGCCTCTACTACTGGTGGCCGAAGATGTTCGGGCGGATGCTCGACGAGCGCCTCGGCAAGTGGCACTTCTGGCTGCTCTTCGTCGGCTTCAACCTGACCTTCCTGCCGCAGCACATGCTCGGGCTGCTCGGGATGCCGCGCCGGATCTACACGTACCACCACGGCGGGCTCTGGGAGGTCTACAACCTCATCTCCTCGATCGGCTCGGGGGTGATGGCCCTCGCCGTGCTGGTCTTCCTCGTCAACATCTGGCAGGCTCACGTCCTGCGCAAGGGAATCCGCGCCGGAAACGACCCATGGCTCGCCGACACGCTCGAGTGGTACACGACCTCGCCGCCGCCGGCCCACAACTTCGACACGGTCCCGTACGTGACGAGTGCGCGGCCGCTGCGCGACCTGCGCCGGCGCCTCGCGGAGCAGGCTCGATGAGGACCGAGCTCGCGCCGGGGCCCTGGCTGCGCCTGTCGGCGCTGCTCGCGGCGGCGGGGACGCTGCTGGCGGTCGTCTCCGGCGCCGAGGGGCTCGGCACCGCGCACCGACTGCTCGCGGCGCTCGTCGCGCCGCCGCTCGCCGCGCTCGTCGTCTCGGCGTGGTACGCGCACCGCCGGCTCGTGCCCTTCGTGCTCGCCGCCGGCGCGCTCTTCGCCGGCGCTGCCGCGGTTCCGGCGCCGCACGCGCACTCCGGCCTGGCCGCGTTCGCGCTCGCGGCGCTCGTGCTCGTGGTGGCGGAGAGCTTCCGCGGCGAGCGCGTGTCCTGGGGGAGCTGGCGCGACTACGTGACCTTGACGAAGCCGCGGATCATGTCGCTGCTGCTCGTCACCGGCTTCTGCGGGATGATCGCCGGCGCGCGCGGCTGGCCGGGAACGGGCCGTGCGGGCGCGGCGATGCTGGGGCTCGCGCTCGCCTGCGGCGGCGCCTCGGCGCTCAACCACGTGCTCGACCGCGACATCGACCCACTGATGGGGAAGCGGACGAAGTCACGGCCCGTGGCGTCGGGCCGCGTCGCGCCGAGCCGCGCGCTCGAGTTCGGGCTGGCGCTCTCGGCGTTCTCCTTCGTCGTGCTCGCGAGCACGGTCAACGTCCTCACGGCGGTGCTCGCGCTCGTGGGGAATCTCTTCTACGTCCTCGTCTACACGCGCTGGCTCAAGCGCTCGACGCCGCAGAACATCGTGATCGGTGGGGCCGCGGGTGCCGTGCCACCGCTCGTGGGCTGGGCCGCCGCGACCGGGCACGTCGGGATCGCGGCGCTGATCCTGTTCGCGATCGTGTTCGTCTGGACTCCGCCGCACTTCTGGGCGCTCGCGCTGCTGATCAAGGACAGCTACGCGAATGCGCGCGTGCCGATGCTGCCGGTCGTGCGCGGCGAGCGGGCGACGGCGCGGCAGATCGTCCTCTACTCGGTGGCGCTGGTGGCGGCGACCCTGCTCCCATGGGGCTGGGGCGGCGCCGGCCCGCTCTACGTGGTGTGCGCGCTCGCGCTCGGGGCCGTCTTCGTCTGGCTGGCGGAGCGGCTGCGGCGCGAGACGACGCCGCGCCGGGCGATGCTTCTCTTCCACTACTCGCTGCTCTACCTCGCGCTCCTCTTCGCGGCGATCGCGGTCGACGCGGTGGTCGGCTGATGGATCCGGAGCTCGCGCGCCGCAACGTCCGTCTCGGCTGGCTGCTGTTCGGCGTCTTCATCCTGCTCTTCGCCGGCACGGTCGGGATCGCCCTGCTCTATCTCCACTTCCAGTAGTGGACGGCATCTGGCTGGCGCGGCCCGACGAGGTGGGGGCGGGCGAGCCGGTCGCGGTCAAGGATCTGCTCGACACGGCCGGACTGGTGACGACCTACGGCTCGGCGCTCTTCGCCGAGCACGTTCCCGTCGAGAGCGCCGAGGCCGTGCGACTGCTCGAGGCCGAGGGCTTCGCGGTCGCCGGCAAGACGAACCTGCACGAGTTCGCCTACGGCATCTCGTCCCAGAATGCGCATTACGGGACTGTCCCCAATCCGGTCGCGCCTGGACGGCTCGCGGGGGGGTCGAGCGGCGGCTCGGCGGCGGCGATCGCCGCGGGAGACGTGGAGCTGGCGCTCGGCAGCGACTCGGCGGGCTCGATCCGTATCCCGGCCGCGTGGTGCGGCTGCGTCGGCTTCAAGCCGACCCACGGGCTCGTCTCGGTGGAGGGCTGCTTCCCGCTCGCACCGAGCTACGACACGGTCGGGCCGATGGCGTCGTCGGTCGAGGGGTGCGAGCGGCTGCTGCGGGCGCTCGCGCCGGGGTTCGAGCCGACGGCGCCGGAGTCGCTCGAGGAGCTCGAGGTCGGCGTAGCGTGGCTCGACCGAGCCGATCCGCTCGTGCGCGAGCGCGTGGCCGAGGCGGCGGCGCTCTTCCCGCGCGGGCGGGAGCTCGAGCTGCCGCTCGCTCCGACCGATCGGTCCGACTTCATGCGCGAGGTCGCCGACGTCCACCGCGCTCTCTTTCCGGGCAACGAGGAGCTGTACGGCGACAACGTCCGGCGCAAGATCGAGCGCTGCCTGCGGGTGGGCGATGCGGAGGCTGCCGCGGCCGGGCGCGCACGCGCCTCGTACCGCGAGCACTTTCTCGAGGCGGTGGGCGAGCTCGATCTCGTCCTGACGCCGACCGTCCCGTTCGTCGCTCCGCCCGCCGACGCGGACGAGCCCGCGCTGCGCGTCCCGGCGACGGATCTCACGTATCCGTTCAGCTCCCTCGGCTGGCCCGCGCTTGCGCTTCCGTGCGGAGCGGGGGAGGACGGCCTACCGGCTTCGGTCCAGCTCGCCGCGCCGCCGGGAGCCGATGCGCGAGTCCTCGCCGCAGGCCGCCTGCTAGCGTCGCTCCTCCGGTCCGACAGGCCCTGTCTTTCCTCGTGACAGACTGTTACTTGCCGGCTCGGTGATCACGGAGGCGTGGCGGCGGCGGTGCGAGGAAGTGCATCAGGATCGCCTCCGGCGGCTTGACCCGAAAAGCCACCTGGGCTGCGACCGTCGAGACAGGCGGGCGACCCTTGCGGCGCAGCCGGCGGGCGGTGTGCACGAGCACGCGGACTTGCTCGTAACTCGGCCTGTAGAGCCCCATCGCGGCAGCGGCACGACCCACGCAGCGGTTCATCTCGGCGATCGGAACGGACCGCCGCGACTGCCGCTCGATCTCGTCGAGAAGACGAGCCGGAATCCGCGGCGCGAACGAGAGCACGCCGGCAGGATCGCCGGGCGAGCGTCACCAAACCGTGACAGCTTCGCGCCAAAAGCCGCACGGCCGAACAAGTAACAGTCTGTTACAAGGGATCCCGGCCCGGGCCGCTCACGCGGCCGCGGCGGCGAGCACGGCCGCCTCGTAGACCGGGTCGGGTGTGAAGCGCTCGAGCTCGTCGGAGAGCACGTCGCTCGGCGCCGGCGGGTCGCCCGGCGGCAGCGGCACGGACTCGCCGTCGAGGGCCACGCCCTCGAGCGTGTCCGCGGGCTCGTGCTCGAGCGCGATTCCGTCACGCCCGAGCCGCGAGCGCAGCCAGCCGCAGAGGAGCCACGCCTGCGCGGCCGTGCCGCGAACCCGCACCGTCCGCGCGTCGGCGATCGCCGGCCAGAGCGTGGCGAGATGCGAGCGCCAGCGCGAGGTGCGCGCCCAAGCGATGTCCGAGGCGGCACAGCGCGGGAAGAGCTCGGCCAGCCGCCGGTAGGGGCCGGGCACGTCGTCCCACTCCGTCGAGTCGACGACGAGGCGGTCGGTGACGTCGACCAGCTGCTCGAGCTCGGGCGCCCCCCACGGCGGCTCGCCGCGCCAGCGGAGGAAGACCGGCAGGTCGGAGATGAGCAGGGGCTCGACGATGCTTGCCGGCGCCTTCGCCCGCGAGCCGCGCAGCGTCAGCTCGATCACCTCGGTCACGAGGCCGCGGTCGGTGTCCGGCACCTTCCAGCGCTCGATCCGGGCCTCGGCGTCGATCCGGCTGTCGTCGGCGTCCGGCTCGGGTAAGAGGAGGATCGTGCGCGACGGATGCCGCTCGGCCATCCCCTCGAGCGCGCCGCGCGCCGGCTCGACCCACGCGGCCGGCACCCACGCGATATGCGTCATCACCGAGGTCCGCATGCTGGGCGCGTCGGCAGCCGCCTGCGCCCGCAACCGCGCGAGCGCCGTGTCCACGTCGGCGAGGCGGACGTCCTCGCCGCGCCAGGTGAGCTCGCTCACAGACGGCGCCACGAACGGCCGTCCCGGTGGAGGAGCTCGTTGGCGCTCGGCGGCCCCCACGAGCCCGACGGATAGTTCGGGAACGCCGGCCGGTCGCGTTGCCACGCGGCGACGATCGAGTCGACGAGCAGCCACTGCTCCTCGACCTCGTCCGCGCGCGTGAACAGCGTCGAGTCCCCGAGCATCGTGTCGAGGATGAGCCGCTCGTACGCCTCGGGCATCCCGGTGCGGAAGGCGCCGCCGTAGAGGAAGTCCATGTGGACGGTACGGATCGTCATGCCCTGCCCGGGGACCTTGGCCCCGATGGCGAGCGAGACCCCCTCGTCCGGCTGGACGTGGACGACGAGGACGTTCGGCCGCAGGCCCTCGGCCGCAGCCTCCTCGAACGGCGGGTGCGGAGCCGCCTTGAACTGGATCGCGATCGTCGTCTCGTGTCGCGCGAGGCGCTTGCCCATGCGCACGTAGAACGGCGTGTCCGCCCAGCGCCAGTTGTCGACGTAGAGCTTCGCGGCGACGTACGTCTCCGTCAGGGAATCCGGCGCCACGCCTTCTTCCTCCCGGTACGCGACCACCTCCTCGCCCTCGACGAAGCCGCGCCCGTACTGCCCGCGCACGACCGACTTCGGCCCCGGCGTGTGCAGGGCGCGCAGCACCTTCACCTTCTCGTTGTGCACCGAGTCGGACGTGAAGTCGATCGGTGGCTCCATCGCCGTCAGCGCCAGGAGCTGCAGGAGATGGTTCTGGAAGATGTCGCGGATCGCGCCGGCGTGCTCGTAGTAGCCGGCGCGTGCCTCGATCCCGATCGACTCGGCGACCGTGATCTGCACGTGGTCGACGAACTGGCGGTTCCAGATCGGCTCGAAGATCCCGTTCGCGAAGCGGAGGGCGAGCATGTTCTGGACGGTCTCCTTGCCGAGGTAGTGGTCGATCCGGAAGATCTCCTCCTCGCGGAAGTACTCGAGGAGCGTCGCCGTCAGCTGCCTGGCCGATTCGAGGTCGTGCCCGAACGGCTTCTCGACGACGAGCCGCGTCCAGCCGCGCTCCTCGCGCCGCTTGCCGAGCGCCTCTACGATCGTGGGGAAGGCGGGCGGCGGGACGGCGAGGTAGAAGACGCGCTTGCCTCCGAGCTCGCGCTCCTCGTCGAGCCTGCCCAGCAGGTCGTGCACCTTGTCCTCGCCGCCCGAGTCGGCGAAATCGGTGGAGACGTAGTGGAGCTGCGCGGCGAGCTCGTCCCACACCTCCTGGCGGAACGGGTCGCGCGCGTGCTGCCTCACGGCATCGGCCATGTCCTGCCGAAATGCGTCGTCGTCTCCCTCGGTCCGCGCGACGCCGACGATCGCGAAGCGCTGCGGCAGGAGACGACGGACGGCGAGCGCGTAGAGCGCCGGCATGAGCTTCTTGTGCGTCAGATCGCCCGAGGCGCCGAAGATGACGAGCGCGCACGGGTCTGGCGTCCGCCGCAGCGCGAGGCCCTCGGCGAGGGGGTTCTCCTGCTGCTGCGCGGCCGTGGCGGTCAATACGCTCCGTTCACTGTTCCGGGCTCTTCTCGAGGTGGCCGCCGAAGCCCTTGCGCATGGCGGAGAGGACGCGGTTGCCCCAGTCGGCCTCGCCGCGCGAGGCGAAGCGGTCGAACAGCGACGCGGCGAGCACCGGAGTCGGCACGCCCTCTTCGACCGCGGCCTGGACCGTCCAGCGTCCCTCGCCGGAGTCGCTCACGCGGCCGGCGTACTCCTCGAGCTCCGGCGTCTCGTGCAGCGCCTCGGCGGTCAGGTCGAGCAGCCACGAGGCGATCACGGAGCCGCGCCGCCAGAGCTCGCTGATCGCCGCGACGTCGAGCTCGTACTTGTAGTGGTCGGGATCGCGGAGTGGCGTGGTCTCGGCGTCCGTCTCCTGCGCGTGCAGGCCGATGTTCGCGTGCTTGAGGACGTTGAACCCCTCGGCATAGGCCTGCATCAGGCCGTACTCGATGCCGTTGTGGACCATCTTCACGAAGTGGCCCGCGCCGGACGGCCCGCAGTGGAGCCAGCCCTGCTCCTCGGGGGCAGGGTCGCCGTCGCGGCCCGGCGTGCGGACGGCCGCCTCGAGCCCGGGCGCGAGCGCCTCGAGCACCGGCTGCAGTCGCTCGACGGCCTCGTCGTCTCCGCCGACCATCAGGCAGTAGCCGCGCTCGCGCCCCCAGACGCCGCCGCTGACGCCGACGTCGACGTAGTGGAGCTTCCGCTCGCGCAGCTCGGCGGCCCGGCGGAGGTCGTCGACGTAGTAGGAGTTGCCGCCGTCGACGATCGTGTCTCCCTCTGCGAGGTGCGGTGCCAGGTCCGCGAGGACGGAGTCGACGATGCCCGCGGGCACCATCAGCCAGACCGAGCGCGGCGCCTCGAGCTGCCGCACGAGCTCCCCGAGGGAGGAGGCCGTGCGCGAGTCGACCTTGGGGTCGAAGGTCTTGACGTCGTGACCGGCGGCGCGCAGGCGCTCGGTCATGTTGGCGCCCATCCGCCCGAGGCCGACCATGCCCAGCTGCATCGCTAGAGATCCTCCAATCTGACCCGCGCTACCCGGCGGCCGCGCTCCTTCAGCGTCTCGAGGTCCCCCGCCGCCTGCGCCCGGATCAGGCGCCGGAAGCCGAACGGCTTGCCCGGGATGGGCAGCTCGTCGCCCGGGTCGTCGACCACCTGCAGGAAGAGACCGGTGTTCGGCCCGCCCTTGTGGAGCTGTCCCGTCGAGTGCTGGTAGCGCGGGCCGTAGCCGTGGGTGACGACGAGCCCGCTGTCCCGCCGCAGCCGGTCGACGAGCGGGCCGAGATCGACCGCCGGATCCACGAACGCCTGGACGCAGAGGTAGTCCCCTTCCCGCGCCTGGGCGAGCAGCTCCTCGATCGAGCCCTCCGGCTCGAGCCGGGGCTCCTCGCCGGTGGCGAGCACCTCGTTCGTCTTGTCCTTCGCGGCCTGCACGTCCGGCTGGTCGAACGGGTTGATCTCGAGGTACGCGCCGGCGACGGCGATCGCGAACTCCCACCGGAAGAACTCGGCGCCGAGGGCATACGGGTCGGGCAGCTCGGGCTCGGCGGGCTGCCGGTCGGGGCCGTCGGCCGACTCGCCCGGCGCCGGGACGAGGCCCTTGCCCTGCTTCCCCGTGGACTCCGCGACCAGCTGCTCCGCCCAGAGCCCGAAGTCGCCTGCCACGTCGTGGATGCAGATCTTGTCGCGGCCCTCGCGCCAGCCTTCGCCGAACCGGCTCCCGAGCTCGTAGCCGGGGTTGCCGTCGCTCGAGCGACACGCCTCGCGCGCCTCCTGCGCGCGCGCGAGCAGCTGCGACGCGTCGATCCCCATCAGCACCGCCGGCACGATCCCGAACGGCGAGAGCGCGGAGTAGCGGCCGCCGATCGAGGGCTCGCCGTGGAAGACGGCCCGGAACCCGCGCTCGCGCGCGACCTGCTCGAGCTCTGAGCCGGGATCGGTGATCGCGGCGAAGAGCTCGCCGCGGCCGCGGCTCTTGTCCCAGAAGTAGTCCGTGTGGGAGCGCGTCTCGAGCGTCGTGCCCGACTTCGAGGACGAGAGGAAGAGCGTCCGGCCGACATCGAGCCCCTCCTCGAGGGCGCGGATCGCGCGGGGATGCGTCGTGTCGAGGACGTGGAACCGCTCCACCCCGAAGGTGCGGCGCAGCACCTCCGGCGCGAGCGACGAGCCGCCCATCCCGCACAGCACGATGTCGTCGACTTCGTCCCGGAGGTCTTCCGCAAACCGGACGATGGAGTCGAGCTCGTCCTGCATGCGGAGCGGCTCGTCGAGCCAGCCGAGCCACTCGTCCTCGCCGCTGCCGGTCCAGACCGAGGCGTCGCGCGCCCAGATCCGGTCGACGAGCTCCTCGCGGTTCACGCGCCGACGAGCTCGCCGCGCTTCGCGCGCACCCCGTCGAGCAGCTCGGCGAACGAGTCCGCGAACTTCTCCACGCCCTCCTTCTCGAGCGTCGCGACGACGTCGTCGTAGTCGATCCCGACCGCCGCGAGCCGCTCCAACAGGCGGTGTGCCTCGTCCACACCCTCGAGCACCGTGTCGCCGCGCACCTCGCCGTGATCCTGAAAGGCCTGGATCGTCTCCTCCGGCATCGTGTTCACCGTGTGGGGGCCGATCAGCTCCTCGACGTAGAGCACGTCGCGGTACTCGGGGTTCTTGGTCGAGGTGGACGCCCACAGGCACCGTTGCGGCAGCGCGCCCCTCGCCTCGAGCGCCTCCCAGCGCGGGCCCGAGAAGACCCGCCGGTAGTTCTCGTACGCGAGCTTCGCGTTCGCGATCGCGAGCTTGCCGCGCAGGCCGAGCGCTTCCTCCGTCCCGATCGCCTCGAGCCGCTTGTCCGTCTCGGTGTCGACGCGGGAGACGAAGAAGCTCGCCACGGAGCGCACCTGCGACGGATCGCCGCCGCCCTCGACGAGTCGCTCGAGCCCGGCGAGGTACGCCTCCATCGACTCCTCGTGCCGCCGGAGCGAGAAGAGGAGCGTGACGTTGATGCTGCGGCCGGCCGCGATGCGGTCCTCGATCGCCTGCAGCCCCGGCTCGGTGCCCGGGATCTTGACGTAGAGGTTCGGCCGGTCGATCCACTCGTGCAGGCGGATCGCCTCCTCGTAGGTCGCCTTCGTGTCGTAGGCGAGGTTCGGGTCGACCTCGATCGAGACGTAGCCGTCCTCGGCGTTCGCCTCGTGCACGGGCGAGAGCAGGTCGAGGGCGTTCTCGACGTCGCGCACGGCGAGGTGGAGGAAGATCTCCTTCGCGTCCTCCTCGTGCTCGAGCAGCTCCTTCAGCTGCTCGTCGTACGCGTTGCCGTGCGAGATCGCCTTCTGGAAGATGGTGGGGTTCGAGGTCACGCCGACGACGGCGTCCTCTTCCATCATCCGCTTCAGCTCGCCGGTCTCGATCAGGTCGCGCGAGAGGTAGTCGATCCAGACGGACTGCCCGCGCGCGCTCAGCTGGTGGAGTCTCGATTCAGCCACTCTTCATCCCTTCTTCCATTCGTCGCACCTTCTCCAGTCTGGCGACGTAACGCTCCCCTCCGTCGAACCGTGCCGCGAGAAACGTGCGCACGAGATCCGCGGCGAGGCTCGGCCCGACGACCTCCGAGCCGAGGCAGAGGACGTTCATGTCGTCGTGCTCGACGCCCTGGTGCGCGGAATAGACGTCGTGACAGATGGCTGCCCGAATTCCGGCGATCTTGCACGCCGCCACCGACGCTCCGACCCCGGAGCCGCAGACGAGGACGCCGCGCTCCGCCTGCCCGTCCTTGACGGCCGCGCCGAGCTCGGCGGCCTTGTCGGGGTAGTCGATCCGGACCGCGTCCGTGTCGGTGCCGAGGTCGACGATCTCGTGGCCCTCGTCGCGCAAGGTGTCGAGAATCCTGTCGCGGAGATGGACTCCTCGATGGTCGAACGCAACCGCCACCTTCACGCAACGGACGGTACATAGAATCGTGGCCGTGAACGACGTCGAGCTCTGGCGCGAGCTGGCACAGCAGCTCCGGGTCGATTCCATCCGGCCGGCCGCGAAGGCGGGCTCCGGCCACCCGACCTCCGGGATGTCCGCCGCCGACCTGATGGCGGTGCTGCTCGCGAAGTACCTCCGTTACGACTTCTCGCAGCCGCACGATCCGCACAACGACCGCCTCGTCTTCTCGAAGGGCCACGCCTCGACCCTCCTGTACGCGATGTTCCGCGCCGCCGGCGCGATCTCGGAGGAGGAGCTCCTCACCTACCGGCAGTTCGACTCGATCTTCGAGGGGCACCCGACGCCGCGGATCCCGTGGGTCGACGTCGCGACCGGCTCGCTCGGGCAGGGGCTTCCCTATGCGGTCGGCATGGCGCTCGCCGGCAAGCGGCTCGACCGGCTCCCGTTCCGTGTCTGGACGCTCTGTGGCGACAGCGAGATCGCCGAGGGATCGCAGTGGGAGGCGCTCGAGCACGCGGCGTTCTACGAGCTCGACAATCTCGTCGCGATCATCGACGTGAACCGGCTCGGCCAGCGCGGCGAGACGATGCACGGCTGGGATCTCGACTCGTACGCGAACCGGGCGCGGGCCTTCGGCTGCCACGCGATCGAGATCGACGGACACGACGTGGAGGCGATCGACCGCGCGTACGCAGAGGCGATCGACACCGCGGGGCAGCCCGTCGTGATCGTCGCCAAGACGATCAAGGGCAAGGGCGACCCCGAGGTCGAGGACAAGAACGGCTTCCACGGCAAGGCGCTCGAGCACTCCGACGAGGTGATCGCGACGCTCGGCGGGGTGCGCAACCTGCGGGTGGAGGTGGCCAGGCCGGAGACGGGTGCCGCGAAGCACGAGTTCCCCGGCGGCCCGCTCGAGCTGCCGCGCTACGGCCTCGGCGAGGAGGTTGCGACCCGGAAGGCGTACGGCGACGCGCTCGCGGCCCTCGGCAAGGCGCGCGGCAACGTCGTCGCGCTCGACGGCGAGGTCTCGAACTCGACGTACGCCGAGGAGTTCCGCGACGCGCTGCCGGAGCGGTATTTCGAGATGTACATCGCCGAGCAGCAGATGGTCGCGACCGCGGTCGGGATGCAGGTGCTCGGCTGGCGCCCGTTCGCCTCGACGTTCGCGGCCTTCCTCTCCCGCGCGTACGACTTCATCCGCATGTCGGCGATCAGCCGCTCGAGCTACTGCCTCTGCGGCTCGCACGCCGGCGTCTCGATCGGCGAGGACGGGCCGTCGCAGATGGCGCTCGAGGACATCGCCGCGCTGCGGGCCGTCCACGGCTCGACCGTGCTGCATCCCTGCGACGCGAACCAGACCGCGAAGCTCGTCGCCCGGATGGCGGACACCGACGGGATCGTGTACCTGCGCACGCTGCGTCCGGCGACACCCGTCGTCTACAACGCCGACGAGGAGTTCGAGATCGGCGGCTCGCGCACCCTCCGGCAGGGCGACGGTGTCGCGATCGTCGGCGCCGGCATCACCGTGCACGAGGCGCTCAAGGCCGCGGAGACGCTGGCGGAGGAGGGGATCGAGGCGCGCGTGATCGACCTCTACTCGATCAAGCCGCTCGACGCCGAGACGCTCCGGTCGCTCACGTGCCCGATCGTGACCGTCGAGGACCACTGGCCGGAGGGCGGGCTCGGCGAGGCGGTGCTCGGCGCGCTCGCGGACGCAGACGAGCGGCCGCCCCTCGTCCGGCTCGCGGTGCACGAGATGCCGCATTCGGGCAAGCCGGCGGAGCTGCTCGCCGAGGCCGGGATCGACGCCGACGGGATCGTGGCCGCGGCGCGCAGCCTGGCCCGGGCTCACGCCGGGGCGTCGTAGATCAGGCGGTAGAGTCGCTGCTGCTCCTCCCGGGCGGCGCGGTACGCGTCGGCTCGGTCGGGCCGCGGCTCCACGACCTCGCCGACCGGCGCCTCCGCAGCCTCCCGGCCCGACCGCTCGAGCGCGAGGACCGCGGCTCCGCGTAGCGACGCCTCGGGCACGTCCGAGACGGCGACCGGCCGCGCGAGCGCGTCGGCCATGATCTGGATCCAGTCGCGGTCGTGCAGGAGGCCGCCCCCCGTCGCGACGACCTCCCGCAGCCCCGGCAGCAGGTCGGCGATCGCCGCGAAGCGGAACGCGACGCCCTCGTAGGCGGCCTGCCGGAGGTCGAGCGGCGTCGTCTGGAACGTCAGCCCGTGGGCGAGGCCGCGCGCCTCGGGGTTCCAGCCGGTCGAGCGCTCGCCGCCGAGGAAAGGAAGGAAGACGAGCCCGTGGTCGCGCGGGTCGCGCTCCGCGAGCGATCCCGACGCGCCGGCGAGCGTCCGCTCGAGCCACTCGTAGAGGTTTCCGCCGTCCGAGAGCGCGCCCCCCTCGACCACCCGACGCTCGTCCAGGAGGTAGAGGAAGAGCCCGGGCTTCGGCTGGGGCCGCTCGCTCTCGTACAGGAGCCGCATGGCGCCGGACGTGCCGACCATGAGCGCGGCGCGACTCCGCCCCACGCAGCCGGCGCCGACGTTCGAGCAGGCAGCGTCGCTCCACACGGGGAGGTCGACGAGGCGAGGCAGCCGCTCCCGGTCGAGGCCGAGGGCCTCGAGCAGCTCCTCGTCCCAGTCGCGGGTCGTGAGGTCGAGCAGGCCGCTCGTGGAGGCCATCGAGAGGCTGCTCTCGGGCTTCCCGCCCAGGAAGTCCGCGAAGGAGACGAACCAGGCGGCATGGCGGAACGTGTCGGGCTCGGTCTCGGCGAGCCAGGCGAGCTTCGCCGGCCAGAACGAGGGATGGAGGAAGGCCCCGGTGCGCGCGTGCACCTCCTCCGCGTCGAGCCGGCGCGCGAGCCACTCCGCCGCCCCGGCCGAGCGCGTGTCGCGCCAGCCGAGGATCGGCGTGAGTGCCTGCCAGTGCTCGTCGACCGCCACCAGGCTGTGCGCGAAGCACGAGATCGCGTCGGGCTCGTCGCCTGCGAGCACGCGCCGGACCGCCTCCGCCACCTGCGCGGGATCGCGGGTCTCGTACTCCTCCTGCCGCAGCTCGCCCGCCGGCTCCGCCTGCTCGTCGAACTGCCGGGCGCGCACGGAGGAGGAGCCGACGTCGAGCGCGAGCACGCTCACCCGTGCAGGATCCCCAGTCCTGCGGCGAGCCAGACCCGCGCGCGGTCGTGGTTCGGGCCGCACGGCGCGAGCTCGACCGTTTCCAGCTGCAGCTCGGTCATCCGCCGAAGAGCCGTGCGTGGGTCCGGCTCGGCGGGCGCCTCCTCGATCCGCTCCGCGGGGCGTTGGAGCTCGATGGCCGAGAACTCGTCGGCGACGCGCTGAGCGAGCGCCCGCAGCTCCCCGCTCCTCGCGTTCCCCACGCGGCGCTAGCCACCCATCGGCATCGGCCGGGCGCCGGGAAGCGACAGCCAGGGGAGATGCTCGGGCGCTGCGAGGAGCATGAGCCCGAGAACGAGGAGCAGCGCGGCCGCTCCGCCCGTCGCGACGCGACGCCACGGGAGCGTCTTCTCGAGCGCGACGATGGCCGCCACGAGGGCGGTCCACGCGAAGCTCATCACGCCGAGCGCGAAGAGCGAGGCCATCAGCGCCCAGCAGCACGCGGCGCACCAGCCGCCGCTCCGGAGCCCGAGCCGGAGCCCGCCGAGAGCGCCGGGCCGCCACGACCCGAGCAAAAGCGCGACCGGCGCGCGGCACCTGGCGAGGCACCGGTCCTTCAGCGGGGTCAGCTGGTAGCAGGCGGCGAGCAGCAGCATCCCGCCCGCGGCCCAGCGACCGGCTCGGTCCCAGGCGAGCATCCCGCCCGCGAGGTGGCTCCCGGCGGCCGCGATTCCGAAGGCGGCGAGCCCGGCGGCCGCCCAGACGGCGAGGTAGCCGGCCACGAAGAGGAGGGCGCCGAGTCGCGCGCGCTCCCGCGCGAGCCTCGCGTACAGCGCGACCGCCGGGATCGCCGACGGCAGCATCATCGCCGCCATCATCACGACCCACACGCCGAGGAACCAGCCGAGCGTGCCGAGGGCCGTCCACGGCCCCGCGTCCATTCCCTCCATCCGTTCGAGCGTCGACCACCAGGCCGCCGCCGCGAGCGCGAGCAGCACGGCGGCGAGGCTCCCCTGGGTTCGGAGGACACTCATCCGCCGGAGTAGGCGAACGTCGAGCCGTAGCCGCACGTGCCGCTGTAGAAGAAGGTGAGCGGCCCGTCGTTCACCAGGAGCTCGTCGGCCACGAGCTCCTCGCCCTCCCGATCGTGCCCGGGAATGACGCACGTCACGGTCTCCTCGCCGGCGTAACGGTCGCGGATCCGGACGGTGACGTGATCGCGGATCCGCAGCCATTGTCGCCTGCGCGCGTGGTCGAGCTCGATCGCGACCGGGCGCACAGCGAGCAGCTTGCTCGCCTTCCACGCCCACGGGAAGTGCGTGAGCGCGTCGCCGCCCAGCCGGCCGGTGAAGATCCCCTCGAGCGCGCTGCGCTGGTCGCGGCTGGCCCGATCGTCGAGATAGAGGATCCACGACCACGGCGAGCCCGGCTCGTCGTCGTCGTAGCGGGTCGCCAGGGCGACGGCGAGGCCCGTCAGGTCGGTCGCGCCGGCGTTCCCCTCCTCGATCAGCCACGAGAGGACGCCGGCGCAGATCCCGTGCGTCGAGCGGCCGCCGGCGACCCCGTCGATGCGGCGACATGGGCAGATGGGGTCGCAGTTGCACGACTCGAAATAGCTGCCGCGGATCAACCAATTCGTCGCCGCCGTCACGCGACCGAATCTACAGTGGTCCGACGATGGCAGTCGTCATCGCCTCCAATCTCCGCAAGGAGCTCGCCGGCGCGGTCCTCTTCGACGGCGTCTCGTTCTCGGCCGAGCGCCGCGACCGCGTCGCGCTCTCCGGGCCGAACGGCGCCGGCAAGACGACGCTGCTTCGGATCCTCGCCGGCGAGACCGAGAAGCACGGCGGCGAGCTCGCGTTCGCGAAGGGGACACGGGTCGCACTCCACGACCAGCGGCCGCCGCTCGAGCAGAACCTGACGCTGCGCGAGTACGTCCTCGCCGGCGCCCGCGACCTCGTCGAGCTCGAAGGCGAGCTGACGCGACTCGAGCAGGCGATGGCGCAGGGAGACCACGGGCAGCCGACGCTCAACCGCTACGCGGAGGCGCAGGCCCGGCTCGAGCACGCCGGCGGCTACGCCTGGCGCGACCGCGCGGCCTCGGTCGTGCGCGGGCTCGGCTTCGCGGAGCAGGATCTCGACCGTCCTCTGCGCACGTTCTCCGGCGGCGAGCTCACGCGTGCCTCCCTCGCGCGCGCGCTCGGCGGCGATCCCGACCTGCTCCTGCTCGACGAGCCCACGAACCACCTCGACGTGGCGAATCTCGAGTGGCTCGAGCGCGAGCTCGCCTCCCTCGACGCCGCGGTGATCCTCGTCGCCCACGACCGCTGGTTCCTCGAAGCCGTGACGACCGCGACGCTCGAGCTCGAGGCCGGCCGCGGGACGTTCTTCCCGGGGCCATGGCACGCCTGGCGGCGCGAGAAGGCGGCGCGGATGCTGCACGCGCAGAAGGAGGTCGAGCGCGTGCAGGCCGACATCGCACGGCTCGAGCGCTTCGTAGAGCGGTTTCGCTACAAGAAGTCGAAGGCGAAGCAGGCGCAGGCGAAGCTGACGCACATCGGCCGCCTGGAGCAGGAGCGGGCCGCGGCCGCCGGCGAGGTCGCGCTGCTCTCGCGCAAGACGCCGGGTCTCGGCTTCGAGTTCCTCAAGCCCGCGCGGAGCGGCCGGGTCGTGGTCGAGGCGGAGGGCCTGGAGGTGGCGATCGGCGGACGCGTCCTCCTGCGCGACGCCACGTTCGCGGTCGAGCGAGGCGAGCACGTCGCGCTCGTAGGCCCGAACGGCTCGGGCAAGACGACGCTGCTCGAGAGGCTCGTGCGCGGAGAAGGCGTGCGAATCGGCCACGGCGTCCGGATCGGCTACTTCTCGCAGCAGGAGCTGGAGCTCGACACCCGCGGCTCCGTGCTCCGGTGCGTGCAGTCGATGACCGGCCTCTCGCGGCCCGACGCGCAGAGCCTGCTCGGACGCTTCCTCTTCTCCGGCTGGGAGGCGCACGAGAAGCAGGTCTCCGTCCTCTCGGGCGGGGAGCGGCGGCGGCTCGCGCTCGCCGTCACCGTCGCGGGCGGCGCGAACTTCCTCGTGCTCGACGAGCCGACCAACCACCTCGACCTCGAGAGCCGCGAGGCGCTCGAGGCGGCGCTCGACGCGTTTCCGGGAACCGTGCTCCTCGTCTCGCACGACCGCGCGCTGCTCGATGCGATCGCCGAGCGCACGCTCGCGATCGAGGACGGCGAGCTGCGGGCCTACGACGGCGGCTGGGCCGAGCTGCTGCGGGCACGCGAGCGGCGTGAGGCGCGCGCGAGGGCCGAAGCCGCGCCTCCTCCCTCACCGAGGCCGAAGCCGAAGCCGAAGCCGGCGCGCGCGGCCGCGAAGCCGAAGCGCGGCGAGCTGGAGCGGATCGAGGCCGAGATCGAGGCCCGCGAGGCGGAGGTCGCACAGCTCGAGACGAAGCTCGCCGAGGACTGGACGGACGTCGACGTCCTCGCCGCCCACAAGCGCAGCCGCGACGCGCTCACGGCCCTCCTCGAGCGCTGGGAGCAGCTGTTCGAGCAGGCCCAGGCGTAGCTCGCCCGGCGCCCCCCGCCCTTGCGCGCCCGCGGCGCGGAAACGTATCTTCGTGCCGATCACCGCAAGCGGATAGGAGGTTCGGTATGGCTGCCCAGGCTGACGACCGGACGATGATCTCGGAGCGCCTCGCTCCGGGCATGCTGCCGCGGGTCCTCAACTCGTTCGACATGACGGTCATCTTCGTCGCGATCGTCCTCTTCGTCGTGAACGCGTCGGCGATCCAGCAGGCCCACCAGGCCGCGTTCACGTACTGGATCCTCGGCTTCCTCCTCTTTCTCATCCCGGGCGCGCTCGTCACCGCGCAGCTCGGGCAGATGTTCCCGCAGGAGGGATCGCTCTACGTCTGGACCCAGAAGGCGCTCGGCCCGTTCTGGGGCTTCTTCGCCGGCTTCTGCGCCTGGTGGCCCGGCATCCTCGTGATGGTCGCGACCGGCGACGCGGTCGTCACGATTTGGCAGTTCGTCGACACCGGCGGGTTGCCGAAGGCGTGGCAGCAGGGGCTCGTGATCCTGGCGGTGCTCTGGTTCTCGGCCGCGATGTCGATGCTGAGGCTGCGCATGACGCAGTCGTACGCGAACTGGGCGGTCGTGTTCTACGGCGTCGGGATCTTCGTGATCGGCCTCGCCGGGATCCTCTGGCTGATCGGCGACGGCCACTCGGCGACGGGCGGCTGGGGCACGGGCTCGAACTGGAGCATCCACGCGGGCCAGTGGACGTGGTTCGGCTTCGTCATCCTCGCGCTGCTCGGGATCGAGGTGCCCCTCAACCTCGGCGTCGAGATCGTGCACATCCGCTCGATCAAGAAGTACCTCTTCTGGGGCTCGATCGTCGTCATGGTCGCCTACCTCTGGGCGACGCTCGGCACGATGCTCGCGCTGCCGGCCGCCAAGAGCGTGGGCAACACGACGGACATCCTCGCCGCCGTGCAGACGGGCTTCTGGGGCTCGCACGCGTTCGCAATCGCAATCGGCCTCGTGCTGATCTGGTTCTTCGTCTCCAACACCGTGGTCTACAACTACTCGTTCTCGCGCCTGCTCTTCGTGTCGGGGCTCGAGCAGCGGATGCCGCCGGTGCTGGGGACGGTGAACGCCCGGAAGGTCCCGGTCTTCGCGATCCTGACCCAGACGGTGCTGTCGTCGCTGTTCGTCGTCGCCATCTTCAACCCGTGGGTCGGCGGCAACAACACGCAGAAGGCGTACTGGCTCTTCCAGGCGGCGGTGACCGTCATCTGGTGCGTGTCGATGGTGCTGCTGTTCGCCGACATCTTCCTCGTCAAGCGGGCCTTCCCGGCGAAGTTCGACGAGGTGCGCGCCGCGCATCCGTATCTCCTCTACGCGTGCGGCGTGATCGGGATGCTCGCGTCCGCGTTCGGCGCGTACACCGTGTTCCGCTCGCCGTGGACGGGGCTGTTCACGATCCAGCACTGGCGGATCTGGCTCGCGGTGCTGTGCGCCGTCTCGCTCGCGGCGGCCGTCGTGATCTACGGCATCAGCGAGATCATGCGGCGGCGCGAGCACATGCCTCCCCAGGCGGCGCCGACGACGTAGTGGGAATCGAGGAGGTCGTACGGAGGGTGGACGAGGCGGGTCTCCGCCTCGTCCGCTTCCTCTGGTGCGGCAACGACGGGACGATTCGCGCCAAGGCCTCGTCGCGGCACGGGCTGGAGGGCCGCCTGCGCGCGGGGATCGGGCTCACCGTCGCGATGCAGGCGATGAGCTCGCTCGACCAGCTCCAGCCGGTCGAGGGGATGGGCCCGGTCGGCGAGGTGCGGCTCGTCCCCGACCCGGAGACGTTCCGCCTCCTGCCGTACGCGCCCGCAAGCGGCGCCGTCCTCGTCGACCACGTCGGGCTCGACGGCGAGCCGGCGCCGGTCTGCCAGCGCTCGTTGCTGAAGCGGCAGGCCGCGAGGCTCGCCGAGCGCGGCGCGGTGCTCGAGGCGGCCTTCGAGAACGAGTTCACCCTCGCCGTCCCGGCCGACGGCGGCTTCCGGCCCGTCGACGAGAGCCTCTGCTTCTCGACGATCGGGATGACGGCGGCGCAGGACTTCGTCGAGGCGCTCGCGGACGCGCTCGAGCGGCAGGAGATCGTCCTCGAGCAGTACTACGCGGAGCTCGGGCACGGGCAGCAGGAGATCTCGACCGGCCATGCGCCCGCCCTCCGTGCCGCGGACGAGCAGATCCTGGTGCGCGAGACGATCCGCGGCGTCGCCGTCCGGCTCGGCTACGTCGCCTCCCTGGCCCCGAAGCCGTGGCCCGAGGCGGCCGGGAACGGTTGCCACATCCACTTCTCGCTCTGGACCGAGGACGGCTCGCGCAACCTCTTCCACGATCCGTCGCGCCCCGACCGGCTCTCGGACACGGCCCGGCAGTTCGTCGCGGGCGTGCTCGCCCACCTCCCCGGGCTCTGCGGCCTCACGGCGCCGAGCTTCAACTCGTACCACCGGATCGTGCCGCAGTACTGGGCGGGCGCCTTCACCGCCTGGGGGCACGACAACCGCGAGGCGCCGGTGCGCGTACCCTCCGTCTTCGCCGGGATGGAGGAGGCCTCGACGAACGCCGAGCTGAAGTCGGCGGACGCGACGTGCAACCCGTACCTCGCGCTCGGGGGGCTGATCGCGGCCGGGCTCGACGGCCTCGAGCGCGCGCTCGAGCCGCCCGAGCCGGTCGAGGTCGACCCGGCGACGATTCCCGAGCCGGAGCGCGAGGCGCGCGGCATCCGGCGTCTGCCCGAGACCCAGGAGGAGGCGCTCGCCGCGCTCGAGGCCGACGAGGTGCTCACGGCGGCGCTCGGCCCGGTGCTGGCCGAGTCCTATCTCGCCGTCCGCCGTTCCGAGTGGGCCGCCTATTCGGCCGGCGACGCCGACTTCGAGCAGCGCGGCCACTTCCTCAAGTACTGATGGCGCTCGACCTCGACGGCGTCGCGCTCGTCGACCATCACGCGCACGGGATCCTGCGTGCGCAGCCGTCGCTCGACGAGTTCCGCGGCCTCTTCAGCGAGAGCGGCGACCCCCGGCAGTGGCCGCACGTGGCGACCGGGATCACGTATCGCCGCGCGATCCGCGAGCTCGCCGAGCTCTACGGCGTCGACCCGACCGAGGACGCCGTCGTCGCGCACCGGCTCGCGACCGAGCCGCGGGAGTACGCGCGCCGGCTGCTCGCCGCGACGAACACCGAGCTGCTGCTGCTCGACGACGGCTTTCCGCCGACCGACGTCGGGACCTCGTGGGACGAGCTGGCGGACTGGGTCGGCATCCCCGCGCGACCCGTGCTGCGGATCGAGACCCATCCTCCCGAGGACGTGCCCACCGCGCGCGGGCGCGGCTTCGTCGCGCTGAAGACGATCGCCGCCTACCGCGGCGGCCTCGACCGCGTCGACGAGCAGCTCGTCGCCGCCCTCGAGGCGAACGAGGCGACCGGCGATCAGCTACCGGTGCAGGTCCACTGCGGCTTCGGCGACGCCGACCTCCACCTGTGGCGCTCGGATCCCTCCTACCTCAAGCCGCTGATCGAGCGGTTCCGGGAGACGCCCTTCGTGCTCCTCCACTGCTACCCCTACGTCCGGGAAGCAGGCTGGCTCGCCCACGTCTACGGCAACGTCTGGTTCGACCTTTCGCTCACGATCCCCCACGTCTCGCAGCCGGCGCAGACGCTCCGCGAGGCGCTGGAGCTGGCGCCGGTGTCGAAGCTCCTCTATGCGTCGGACGCCGCTCGCACGCCCGAGCTGTACTACCTCGCCGCGCGCTGGTGGCGGCAGGCCCTCGCCGAGGCCCTGCCCGACCTGCTCCCGGACGGCGAGGTCGAGGAGGCAGCCCGGCGGATCCTGCGGGAGAATGCGCGGCAGCTCTACCGGTTGTGACCGACCCCCAGTACGAGGAGGAGGACGATGGTTGCTACGACCGAGGAGGCTCGTGCCCAGCGGCCGGCCGGGCTGCTGCGCGGCTTCAAGAACTTCCTGATGCAGGGCGACATCGTGATCATCGCCGTCGGGCTGGTGATCGCGCTCGCCTTCAGCACGCTGATCGGCGCGTTCACGACCGACATCATCACGCCGCTCGTGAACGCCGCCGGGGGAGGCAAGGCGACCGGGATCGGCTTCAACGTCAACGGTCAGTACGTGAACATCGCGGCCTTCATCTCCGCCGTCATCTACTTCGTGATCTTCATGCTGGTCATCTACTTCCTGATCGTCGTCCCCTACCGCGCGATCCAGCGGCGCCGCGGCGTGACGGTGTTCGGCGACCCGCCGCCGGCGCAGACCTGCCCGGCCTGCCTCTCCGAGGGGCTGCCGCTGGGCGCGACGAAGTGCCGCTACTGCGGGACGGCCTTGACGGGGGCCGCGGCCGGGTAGCTCAGGCCCAGAACCGCTCGAAGGCCGAGTCGAGCGGCACGGCGGTCACGTCCCGCACGAGCCCGTCGGCCATGCGAATCACGAGCGCCTGGTCGACGTCGAGGTCGATCCCGTTGCGGCTCCCCGTCGCGCGGTAGATGGCGACCGCCCACTCGTCGTCGGCGAAGACGGTGTGGAGCCGGCTGCGGTAGGTGCCGCCGGTCTCGAGCCCGGTACGGCGCAGGAACTCGACCACCTCGCGCCGGCCGTGGAACTCGCCGCTCATCACCGTGTGGCCCGGCACGCGCCAGACGACGTCGCGCGCGAGCGCGGCGGAGACGGCCATCGCGTCCTTGCCGAAGGCTGCGAAGAGGCGCCGCACGAGCGCCGCGTTCGGGTGCTCGCCCTCGCTCACGCGTCGCCGGCCAGGGTGGCGACGACCGCTTCCGCGATAACCTTGAGCGGCCGGCCCGAGGCCTGGCTCGCTTTCCGCAGCCGGGCGAACGCGTCCGCCTCGCTGAGCTGCTCCTTCTCCATCAGGAGCCCTTTCGCCCTCTCGATCACCTTGCGCGCCGCAAGGGCGTCGGAGAGGGACTCCGCCTCGGCCCGCACCGCCTGCAGCTCGTCGTGTCTCGCGCGGGCGGCGGCGATCGCGGGCAGGAGGTCCTGCTCGCGGAACGGCTTCACGAGATAGCCGAAGACCCCCGCCTCGACCGCGCGCGAGACGAGCTCCTCCTGGCCGTACGCCGTCAGCATCACGATCGGAATCGGCCGCTCCTCGAGGATCCGCCGCGCCGCCTCGATCCCGTCGAGCTTCGGCATCTTCACGTCGAGCACCGCGAGGTCGGGCTGCTCGGCGCGGGCGAGCACGACCGCCTCCTCGCCGTCCTTCGCCTCGGCGCACACCTCGAAGCCGGCGCTCTCGAGCAGGGCGCGCAGGTCGAGCCGGATGATCGTCTCGTCCTCGGCGACGAGGATCCTCATGCGCGCACGGCGTTTCGGAGCCTGATGCCGCTGAACTCGAGCGACGTCTCGATCACCTTGTCCCAGAGCGGGTAGAGGCTCGGAGCGATCCGCAGCTCGATCCCCGCCGTCGCGTGCCGGCCGAGGAGATCTCCCATCTCGACGCGCTCGATCGCCTCGACGGGCGTCGACGCGATGTGGAAGCGGTCGTCCTCGACGACGTCGAACGGCTCGGGCGGCATGCGATAGGCGTAGAGCCTGGCGTTGCGCACCCGTTCGAGCCAGACCGTCTCGATCACGGCCACGCGCCGCTCGCGGTCGCCGTCGAGCCACCGCTCGACGTCCTCGTCCGCCGTCGAGGGCACGGCCCAGAAGCACGCCCGCGGGCAGTCGCGCGGGAACCAGTAGAGCCAGCTGTGAGCCTCGTCGATCGCCCACACCTTGCCGTCCCGCGGCACGAAGCGGCGGAGCGACGGGTCCTCGCTGAAGTGCCAGAGGACCCTCACGGCAGCGACCGCAGCAGCTCGGCGGGCTCCGGCCAGAAGAGGAGCTCGATCGCGTCGTCGCGCGAGCACCAGCGGTACCCGTCGTGCTCGTGGTCGAGCCGCGGCTCCCAGCCCGGCGAGACGTCGACGAGGAAGGCCCGGACGTCCACGCGCAGGCCGGGCTCCTCCTCCCACGACTCGCGGACGTAGGCGAACTCGCCGAGCGGCTGGACCGACTCGGCCTCGAGCCCTGTCTCCTCGCGGAGCTCGCGCAGCGCGGCGGCCTCCGGCTGCTCGCCCGCCTCGATGCCGCCGGCGATCGTGTGCCAGTACCCGCCGCCCGCGGGCGCGCGGTGCGCGACGAGAAACTCGTCCCCGCGGCGGACGTGGATCAGGACCTCGCTCCCGCTCACGCCGGGAAGACCACCTCGGCGCGCGCGCCCGAGAACGCGAAGCTGCCCTGCAGCTCGTCGGCGACGAGGGCCCGCACGATCGACAAGCCGGTCCCGTCCGCGGCGCCGTCCGCGCCGGATCCCTCGTCGGCGATCGCGAGCACGACGTCGCCGTCGCGTCGGGCGAGCTCGATCCGCACCGTGCCGGCGCCGTGCTCGAGCGCGTTCTGCAGGAGCTCGGAGAAGACGAGCGCGAGCGCGGTCGCACGGCTGCCGGCGAGGGAGACGGGCTCGAGCTCCGCCTCGACGTCCCGCCCGGCGCCCAGGCCCTGGACGAGCGTCGCGCGCAGCCGGTCGATCAGCTCCGCGAGCTCGACGTCCTCCTCGCGCTGCTCGGTGAGCGACTCGTGGACGGCGGCGATGGCGAGGATCCGGTTGACGGAGTGCTCGAGCGCCTCGCGCGGGTCGACCTCGTCGGCGCGCGCCTGCAGGCGCAGGAGCGAGGCGACGGTCTGGAGGTTGTTCTTGACGCGGTGGTGGATCTCCTGGGCGAGGACGCCGCGCATCACCGCGCGCCCGTGCTCGAGCGCGACGGCGGCGTGGTGGGCGATCGCCTCGAGCAGCGCGCGCTCCTCGTCGCTGAACGGCGTGTCGCGGTCGGCCACGAGCTCGCCGATCTCGCGCCGCTTCCACCGCAGCGGCGTGCGGACGGCGTGCGCGCCCGCGCGGCCCTCGGGCCACGCGATCCGGCCGTCCTCGAGCACGAGCGCGGCGCCGGTGGCGTGCACCGCGTCCATCGTCGTCTTCACGATCGCCTCGAGCGACTCCTCGAGATAGAGCGACTCCGAGACGGCCTCCGAGATGCGCGCGAGCGCCTCGAGCTCGGCCACGCGCCGCTGGGCGTCGGCGTAGAGCTGCGCATGGACGATCGACTGCGCCACCTGGCCGGCGATGGCCTGCAGCAGCTCGATCTCGTCCGGTCGGAACTCGCGAGCCTCGCGCGTCCGGACGTTGAGGGCGCCCGCGAGCTGCTCGCGCGCGAGGATCGGCACCGCCAGGATGGACTCGTACTCCGACTCCGGCAGGTTCGGGAACGCCTTCCAGCGCGGGTCGAGGTCGGCGTCGGCGGCGATCGCGATCGGGCGGCGCTCGGCCGCGGCCGTCCCGGTGATCCCCTCCCCGGGGCGCAGACGGGGCCGGCGCGTCATCTCGTCGAGCGGGGTTCCGTGCGTCGCGCGGAGGACGAGCTCGCCGGCCGTCTCGTCGTAGAGGTAGACGAAGCAGGCGTCGGCGTCGAGCGCGGCGGCGACCTCGTTGGCGACGAGGTGCAGCACCTCCTCGAGGTCGAGCGTCGAGTTGACGGCGGCGATGGTCTCGGTCAGGAGGCGCAGATGGCGGTCGGTCGTCTCCACGCGCCTATCGTAGGAGGGTCGTGGCGCTGACCCACGTCCTGCTCTTCTTCCACCTGCTCGGCGCCGTGAGCTTCTTCGCGGGCGCGGCGGTGGCGGGGACACTGCAGCTCGCCGCGCTGCGGGCCGAGCGGCCGAGCGAGATCCACGCGCTGCTTCGGCTCGCTCCCGTCGGCGCCGCGCTCGTCGGCATCGGCGCGCTGCTCACATTCGGCTTCGGCATCGCGCTCGCCGAGCACGAAGGCCTCGGCCTCAGGCCGGCCTGGATCCGGGCGGCGCTCGGGCTCTGGGTCGCGGCCATGGCGCTCGGCGCCTACGGGGGGAGGACGGCGCGGCACGCGCGCCGCCTGGCGGGACACCTCGCCGCGGAACGAGACTCGCCGAGCCCGGAGCTGCAGGCCCTCGTCGGCGCGCCCGTCCCGCTCGCGGCGAGCTGCGCGAGCGGCGGGCTGCTGCTCGCAATCCTCGTCCTCATGGTGTGGAAGCCCGCCTGAACCCGGCGCGCGAGGGCGCTGGTGACAGTCTGTTACGAGGAAGGGCGTGGCCGTTCGGCACGGTCCTCCGCTGGAGAACTGCCGCCTGGGGCCGCAGCAAGTAACAGTCTGTTACAAGGACAGCTGTTCCGCGGGACGCATCGTGCTCGCCATCTTCGTCCTCACGGCGTGGGAGCGAGGATCTGCTCGACGACGAGCCGGTCGCTCAGGTCGTGGGCGTCGCGGCGGCCGAAGTTCGTGGTCGTGATCACGGCGACGAGCTCCCGGTCCGGGAAGACGTGCACCCGGTTCCCGCCCATGCCGGTCATGAAGAAGCCGGGCTCGCCGACGTACGTCCGTAGCCACCACAGGTAGCCGTACTCGATCTCGCGGTCGATGCGGGCATGCGGCCGCAGCGACTCCTCCACCCAGGCGCGTGGCACGAGGCCGCGCCCGCCGTCGAGGTAGAGCTCGCCGAGCGAGAGCAGCGCGCGGCTCGTCAGGAGGAGCCCGCCGGCCGTGGAGGTCTGCCCGAGCGGTGTCTGTTGCCATTCGGCCCGGTCGATCCCGAGCGGCTCGAACAGCTCTCGCCGCGCGAACGCGGGCAGCGGCTCGCCGACTGCGCGCTCGAGCCCGATGCCGAGCGCGACGACGCCGGCGGTGCAGTAGCTGAACGTCCGCTCCTCGCGCAGCGGCAGGCCGAGCGCGAACGCGAGCCAGTCCTCCTGCGGGTACATCCGCTCCTCGTTGCCGGGCGAGTCGTCGTCCCAGTCGTCGCAGGCGAGGCAGGAGCTCATCGTGAGGAGGTCCCGCAGCGTGACCGGAGGCGCGGGCTCGCCGAGCAGATCCGCGAGCGGCGTCTCGACGCCGGAGACGAGGCCGCGCTCGATCGCGATCCCGAGCAGCATCCCGGCGACGGTCTTCGTGCAGGAGCGCGTGTTGCGCAGCGTGCCGGCGTCGCCCTCGCGGTACTCCTCGCACACGATCTCGCCGCCGCGGGCGACGACGACGCTCGTGATCTCCCCGTACGCGCGGAGGTCCACGCAGGGAAGTCTGCCTCAGTGGGGGACGACGAAGAGGCCGGCGATACCGAGCCCGAAGAGCGCGAGGGCGAGCAGCGAGTCCGGCCCGAGGCGCGCATGCGTGTGCTGCGGCCTCCCGATCACGCCGAACCCGTAGACGGCCGTCAGGGCGACGCCGAGAGCGGCGAGCCAGGCGTTTAGGTTCCCCGAAGACGGAAGCACGGGCTTGCCCGCGACGAGGTCGGCGACGAGGAACAGGCAGACCTGGAAGGCGTTGCCGCCGAAGATGTCGCCGATGGCGAGCGCGTGGTCGCCGAGCCGGACCGCGGCGATGCCGGAGCTGATCTCCGGTAGCGCCGACGCGGCGGCCAGCACCGTCGCGCCGAAGATGACGCCGTTGACGCCGAGCCGGTTGGCGAGATCGTTGCCGCTCGCCTCGAGCGCGACTCCGGCGCCGAGCGTGACGGCGCAGGCGAGCCCGAAGATCGCCGCCACCCGCGCGGTCGACGCTCCTGCGTAGGGATGCGGCTGCTCGGGGTGCGGCTGGGTACGGCGATGGCGGCCGGGCCGGCTCCCGGGCATCGAGACGCTCCAGCGCGGATCCTTGCGGGCGCGGTTGATCACGTAGAGGCCGACGACCCAGATGACGACGATCCCGAGCGACGCGGGGCTGACGCGGCCGCCGATCGCCGTCGATTCCGGAAGCAGCGCTCCCATCTGAACGCCGGCGACGACGATCACGACGAGCATTCCCTCGAGCACCGGGGTCAGCGCGCCGACGAGGTATGTGAGCGGCCGCGAGGGGCCGACGGCGAAGTCGCAGACGAGGAGCACCATCGTCTGGATCGCGATGCCCCCGATCAGGTTTCCGGCCGCGAGCGGGAGATTTCCCTGCGCGGCGGCCGAGACGGTGATCGCGAGCTCGGGCAGGCTGCCCGCGATCGAGAGCAGGATCAGGCCGCCGAGCTCGTCGCCGAGCCCGAGCCGCGCGTCGAGCGCGTCCGTCGTCTTCGACAGCGCGACGCCGGCAGTCCACGTCGCGGCCGCGGCGGCGAGGAAGATCAGGAGGAGCAAGGGCGAGCCGAGCCCGGCCACGCCACAACGATGCTGACCGCGGCGGACGGAGCGGGCCGCCCGCCGCGGCCGCCCTCAGCGCCTCCGGTCCCGCGCGAGCGTCGCGAGCTCGTGCTTCGCGACGAGCTCGGGCGGGATCACGGCGACACGGCACCGCGTGAGCGCGCGCAGCGTCGCGGTGCGCACGCCGTCCCCGAGCGAGGCCAGCTCGCCGAGCATCGTGCCGGGCCCCATCTCGGCGACCTGCTCGCCGTTGACCTCGACTCCGAGCACGCCGTCGAGCAGCAGGTAGAGGTCGTCTCCCGCCACGCCCTGCTCGACGAGCACGTCTCCCTCGTCGAGCTTCCGCCGCTCGAGCTTCGTGTCGCCGGAGAGAAGCGTGCGCGAGAGCTCCCGCTCGAAGGCGCTCTCGGCCGCTGCGACGACCGCCGGCGACTCCTCGTCGCCCCACGGCGTGTTGCCGCCGTGCGACTCGCGGTACCACGTCTTGAAGTCGACGGTGCCGCTCTTCTGGACGAGCGCGCCCTCCTCGTCGTAGATCCAGTGCCGCGGGAACGGGCTCGCTCCGACGAGCTCGTGCTCGACCCGCCCGTCCGTGTGGAGGGTGAGCGCGAGCGTCGTCCACGCCGTCGCCGAATGGATCCGGAAGCGCGGCCCGCCCTTGACCGGCCGAGGCGCCGGGAAGCCGGCCCGGCCGCCCACGGTCTGCACGAAGCGGGCCCGGTCTCCCGAGATCTCCGGCTCGGCGCGGAGGACCTCGAACGGGACCCCCGGGACGACGATCGACCTCGCGCCGAGGCGGAACGTCGTCGACCCGACGAGGCCGCCTCCGTCGTAGCCGGAGTCGACGATCGCGCCGTCCTCGACCTCGATCCACGCCTGCAGCAGGTTCGCCTCACGGAAGCGGTCGAGGTCGCGCAGCTGCTCGAGGACGGGAAGGCCGCCCACCCGGTCCGGCGGCGGCTCGTCGTAGTGGCCGATGCCGAGCTCGAACGGCAGCTTGGGCATCCCCTCGATCGCCTCCGACGGGATCCACGAGATCGCGGTGACGGACCCTTGGATGCGCATCCTGCTCCTCCCCGGTCGGCGTCACCCGATCTAACAGGGGAGGAGCAGGAGATTCAAGGGCGGCGCCTACAGGACCGCGAGGTACTTCGTCATCTCCCAGTCGGTCAGCTGGACGCGGTACTCGTCCCACTCCTTCCGCTTCAGCTCGACGTACCGGTCGAAGATGTGGGGGCCGAGTGCCTTGCGCATCAGCTGCGACTGCGAGAGCTCATCGATCGCCTCGCCGAGCGTCTCGGGGAGGGAGACGATGCCGCGCTCACGCCGCTGCTCCGCGGTGAGGTGGTAGAGGTTCGTCTCCATCGGGTCGGGGAGCTCGTAGCCCTGCTCGATCCCCTCGAGCCCCGCGTGCAGCAGCGCCGCGAACGTGAGGTACGGGTTGCACGCCGGATCGGGGCAGCGGATCTCGGCGCGCGTCGCCTGCTCGGAGCCCGGCTTGTAGAGCGGGATCCGGATCAGCGCCGAGCGGTTCCGCTGCGACCACGCGACGTAGACCGGCGCCTCGAAGCCCGGCACGAGGCGCTTGTACGAGTTGACCCACTGGGCGAAGACCGCCGACAGCTCCCGCGCGTGCCGGAGCTGGCCGGCGATGAACGCCTTCGCCACGCCGGAGAGGTGCCACTTGTCGTCCTCGTCGAAGAACGCGTTGCGGCCGTCGGTGAAGAGCGACTGGTGCGTGTGCATGCCCGAGCCGTTCTCGCCGAAGAGCGGCTTCGGCATGAAGGTCGCGTGGTAGCCGTGCTGCTTCGCGACCTCCTTGACGACGAGCCGGTACGTGAGCATGTAGTCGGCCATGTCGAGCGCGCCGGCGAAGCGGATGTCGATCTCGTGCTGCGACGGCCCGACCTCGTGGTGGTGGTACTCGACGGGGATGCCCATCGACTCGAGCGCGCGGATCGTGTCGCGCCGGACGTTCGTCGCCGCGTCGAGCGTCGTATGCGCGAAGTAGCCGCCCTCGTCGAGCGTCTCGGTGCCGGTCTCGTCCTTGAACAGGAAGTACTCGGCCTCGGGGCCGACGTTGAACGTGTCGAAGCCCATCGACTCCATCCGCTCGAGGGCGCGCCGCAGCGCGTAGCGCGGGTCGCCGGCGTACGGCTGGCCGTCCGGGGTGACGACGTCGCAGATCATCCGCGCCGCCTGCCCGTCGGGCAGCACCCGGAAGGTGCCGGGATCGGGGATCGCGACCATGTCCGATTCCTCGATCGCGTTGAAGCCGGTGATCGACGAGCCGTCGAAGCCCATCCCGTCGTCGAGCGCGTCCTCGACCTCGCTGCGCGTGATCGAGAAGCTCTTCAGGTGCCCCTCGAGGTCGGTGAACCAGAGGAGCACGTCCTCGATGCCGCGGGACTCGATCTCCGCGAGCACCTCCTTGCGCGTCTCCGGATCCGATGTCGCCCGGTTCCTGCTCTCCACGTACGCCATTCTCCCTCCTGAAACGCGAAAAGCCCCGGTCGCCGCCCTTGTGCAGCAACCGAGGCTCCGTCGCCTCGCAGATGTCGCCGGGATTCTACAGGTCGGCCGGACGGAATGGGAGCTACCCTCAACCGCGTCCTGGCTCGCAGTCTCGCCGCCCTCTCCGTCCTCGCCGTCGCGGTGACGTTCGCGTCGGCGCCGCACGCGGCGCGCTCGTCGGGCCCGAAGTACGTGTCTCCGGCCGGCTCCGGGGCGCTCTTCCTCGTCCGCGGGCACGGCTACGGGCACGGCGTCGGCATGGGCCAGTGGGGCGCGCAGGGCTACGCGCTGCAGGGCTACACGTACGAGCAGATCCTCGCCGCCTACTACCCCGGCACGACGCTCGGTCAGACGACCACGACCTCGATCCGCGTCCTGCTCGCGAGCGGCCGGAGGAAGCTGACGATCTCGTCGAGGAAGCCGATCACGGTCGTGGACGGCGACGGCGTCGACCACACGCTGCCCGCCGGCCCGACGACGCTCACCCCGGCGCTCACCGTCGCGGTCGACGGCGGGGCCGGCGTGCCTCTGACGCCGCCCCTCACGTTCTCGCCCACGGCGGGCTCCTCGCTCACCCTCGGCAACCGCTACCGCGGGCGGATCGTCGTCGACGTGGCGGGCGGGAGGCTCCGGGCGATCAACGTCCTGCCGCTCGAGCAGTACCTCTACGGCGTCGTCCCGGCGGAGATGCCCTCCACCTGGTTGCCCGCCGCGCTTGACGCGCAGGCCGTGGCGGCCCGCTCCTACGCGCTCGCGAGCCGGAAGGCCGGCGCGCCGTTCGACGTCTACGCCGACAGCCGCAGCGAGGCGTATCTCGGGGTCTCCGCCGAGACGCCCGCAGGCAGGCAGGCGGTGGACGAGACGGCGGGCGAGGTGCTGCTCTACGACGGCGCCGTGGCGACGACGCTGTTCTCCTCGAGCACGGGCGGCTGGACGCAGTCGGCCGCCGACGCGTTCGGGGCGCCGGGACGGCCGTATCTCGTCTCGGTGCGGGATCCCTACGACGACATCTCGCCGTACCACGACTGGGGCCCGGTGACCGTGACCGGGAAGACGCTGGGCCGGGCGCTCGGCCTCCCCGGCCGCATCGTCGATGCGACCGTGAGGCGGAACTCCTCGCGCCGCGTCAAGACGTTGAAGCTCACCGTGTTCCAGCGAGGCGCGACGCGCACGTCCACGGTACGGGGTTCGACCGTGGCTTCGGCGCTCGCGCTCCGCTCGAGCTGGTTCGGCGTCGGCGTCCTCTCGCTCCAGCCTCCGGCGCCGAATCCCGCCGTGGCGCCGGGCACGCGGCTGACGCTGAGCGGGGTCGTCCGCGGCGTCCGGGGCGTCGTGGTGCAGAAGAGCAGCGGCGGGTCGGCGTGGACGCGCGTGCGCGCGGTCGGGCCCGGCGCGTTCCGGTTCGCGGTCGAGCCGAAGGCGACCACGCTCTATCGGCTGGCGACCGCGCAGTATGCGGCCGCGCCCGTGCAAATTCGCGTGGACGCGGCTACCGTGAAGTAGTGATGAGGCTGAGAGTTGCGGTGCTCGGCGCGGTCGTGGCTGCGCTCGTCGCGACGTCCTCGGCCGCCGCGTTCACCCCGACGAACGCGTACTACTCGAAGCAGTGGTATCTCAGCCAGGACAACGCGTTCGATGCGTGGGCCACGCCGCCGACCGGCCTGAACCCGGTCAAGGTCGCGATTGTCGACTCGGGCGTCGACTGCAGCCTGCCCGACTTCCAGAACCAGATCGCGAAGTCGAAGAGCTTCGTCGGCGGCAGCGCCTGCATCGACAACCAGGGCCACGGCACCATCGTGGCCGGCGAGATCGCCGGCGGCCTCGATCAGGGCGGCGTCGTCGGGCTCGCCTACTCGTCCCAGCTCCTCGTGGCCAAGGTCGTCGCGCCCGACGGCTCGATCCCGCTCAAGGCCGAGGCGAGCGCCATCCGCTGGGCGGTCGACGAGGGTGCGCGGGTCGTCAACCTCAGCTTCGGCGCCGTCCGCGACCCCGCCAACCCCTCCCTCGACACGTACTCGAAGATCGAGGCGCAGGCCGTCGCCTACGCCGTCAGGAAGGGGGCGGTGGTGGTCGCCGCCGTCGGCAACGCCGACGAGGCGTACGCGACGCCCTGGCCGTATGCGAGCTGGCCGGCGGCGCTGCCGCACGTCATCGGGGTCGCCGCGCTGACCCGCTCCGGCGACGTCCCCGATTTCTCGGACACCGATCCGACGTACGTCGATCTCGCCGCCCCGGGGGTCGGCATCTTCTCCACGTTCCCGGCGGCGCTGACGTCCCAGCAGGCGGGCTGCACGCCGCAGGGCTACACCGACTGCGCCTCCGGCAACTACCGCCACCCCGAGGGGACGTCGTTCGCCGCGCCGCAGGTCTCGGCGGCCGCGGCCGTCCTCTTCGGCCTCGACCCGTCGCTCACGGCGAGCCAGGTGACGCGGATCCTCGAGCGCCACGCCGACGACGTCGGGCCTCCGAACACGTGCGACGGCACGACCTGCCCGACCGGCCGCGACAAGTACAGCGGCTGGGGCCGTCTCGACGTGACGAAGGCCGTCGACTTCCTGAGCTCGGGCTCGCCGCTGCCGCCGAGCGACCGTCTCGAGCCGAACGACAACGCCGCGCAGGCGCGCAAGCTGTTCGGGACCCGGCCCGGGATCAACGCGACGCTCGACTACTGGGACGACCGCGCCGACGTGTACCAGGTGCATCTCGATCGCGGCCAGCGGCTGCAGGCTCACGCGGTCGCGCGGTGGGCGCACGCCGTGGTCGACCTGAGCCTGTGGCGGCCGGGAACGAAGAACGTCTTCCGCAAGCACGGCGCGAAGGTCGCCGAGGCGAGGCATCCCTGGAAGACGCAGCGCCTCTCGTACCGCGCCGGGCGCGGCGGCTGGTACGACGTGGTGCTGAAGATCATGCGCCACGGCGGCGGCCGCTACTCGCTGCGGCTGACGAAGACCGGCCGGTAGCTACTGGTTCTCGAGCAGCTCGTCCTCGGGGACGGGCCGCATCACCCGGGCGGGGTTGCCGACGACGACCATCCGCGGCTCGACGTCCCTCGTGACCACCGCGCCCGCTCCGACGAACGCCTCCTCGCCGATCTCGACCCCGGGCAGGAGGATCGCGCCGCCGCCGATCCGCGCGCCGCGGCGGATGGTCGGCCCCTTGACGAGCTCGTGCCGCCGCTCGGTGCGGCCCATGAAGTTGTCGTTCGTCGTCACGACGCACGGGGCGACGAACACGTGCTCCTCGAGCGTCGAGTAGGCCGTGATGTACGCCTCGGCCTGGATCTTCGTCAGCGCGCCGATCGTCGTGTCGTTCTCGACGAGCGAGCCTCGCCCGATCACGACGTCGTCGCCGACGACGACCCGTTCGCGCACGCAGGACTGGTCGCCGAGGACGACGCGGGCTCCCACCTTGGCTCCGGCGAAGACGACCGCGCCGGTGGAGACGATCGTCCCGTCGCCGAGCTCGGCCGGCGCCAGCTCCCCGCGCTTCGCGGTCGAGCGCGGCGAGAGCGCCGGGTGCTTGCCCACCACGGCGTGCTCGAGCACCTTGACGCCCTCGCCGAGCACCGTCCCCGGATAGACGATCGCGGTCGGATGGACCTCCGGCTCAGTCGCCACGCAGGCTCCCCGTCAGGAGCTCGAGCGCGCGCACGACCTCGAGCCCGTCGCGCATCTCGCGCCCGTCCCAGCCCTCCTGCACGAGGCGCACGAAGTGCTCGCACTCGAGCCTGAGCGGCTCGGCGTTGGAGAGCTTGGGGCTGAACGTGTCGCCGGTCCGCGTCCGCCACTCGCCGTACGTCCCTCCCGGCTGCTCGGGCGCCTTGTCGTAGACGGTGATCTTGTGCTCGAGCTCCATGTCGTCGAACACCGCCATCTTGTCGCGCCCGACCACGGTGAGACGCCGCATCTTGTGCGGGTCGAGCCACGACAGGTGCATGTGCGCGATCTGCCCCGAGGCGAAGCGGAGGTAGCAGAAGACGACGTCCTCGACCCCCTCGGTGAGGAACGCGTGGCCGTGCGCGGCGGCCTCCACGATCTCCTCCTGGATCAGGTGCAGGATCACGGAGAGGTCGTGGACTCCGAGCGACCAGAGCGCGTTCTCGTCCCGGCGGATCTTGCCGAGGTTCTGGCGGTTGCCGTACACCACGAGCACCTCGCCGAGCTCGCCCGCGTCGACGAGCTCCTTGAGCTTCTGCACGCCGGGGTGGTAGAGGAGGAGATGCCCCGGCATGAGGACGAGCCCGCGCGCCTCGGCGAGGCCGACGAGCTCCTCCATCTCGGCGACGCGCATCGCCGGCGGCTTCTCCACGAATACGTGCTTGCCCGCCTCGAGCGCCGCCCGCGCGAGCGGGTAGTGGGTGGGGACGGGAGTCGCGATCACGACGGCGTCGACGCCGTCGGACGCGAGGAGCTCCTCGAAGTCGCCGGTCACCCGCGCGTTGGGGTAGCGGTCGGCGAACTCGGCCCTCCGGTCCTCGCTCGCGTCGCAGAGCAGGCGCAGCTCCGTCAGGTCGTCGAAGTTGCGCGCGAGGTTGCGCCCCCAGTAGCCGAGCCCCGCCTGGCCGACGCGAAGCCGCCCGCTCACAGCTTGAACACGTGCGCGGCCGCACTGCCCTTGGCGCCGGTCGCGTTGCGGAGGTCGACGACGAGCGGGGCCTCGTCCACGAGCGCCTCGTAGTCGAGCGCGGAGTGGTCGGTGACGACGACCACGCAGTCGTAGCCCCGTGGCTCGTACGGGACGGAGGTCAGCCGGATCCCCTGCTGGTCGATGTGCCGGACGTGCGGGTCGTGGTAGGCGACCTCCGCGCCCGCGTTCTGCAGCAGCGAGATGAGCTTCAGCGCCGGCGACTCGCGCAGGTCGCCGATGTCCGGCTTGTAGGCGACGCCGAGCACGAGGATCCGGGAGCCCTTCATCGCGCGCTGCGCGTGGTGGTTGAGCGCCTGCGAGACGAGGGAGCGGCAGAAGTACGGCATCTCCTCGTTGACCTTGCCGGCGAGCTCGATGAACTCCGTGTAGAAGCCGAACTCCCGCGCCTTCCACGTGAGGTAGAAGGGGTCGACCGGGATGCAATGGCCGCCGAGGCCGGGCCCCGGGCTGAAGCGCATGTAGCCGAACGGCTTCGTCGCGGCCGCGTCGACGACCTCCCAGATGTCGATCCCCATCCGGTCGCAGAGGATCGCGAGCTCGTTGACGAGCGCGATGTTGACCGAGCGGAAGATGTTCTCGAGTAGCTTCGTCAGCTCCGCCGCCTCCGGGCTCGTCAGCTCGTGCACGGTGTCGACCGCACGGCGGTAGAGATCCGCGGCGTGGCGCGTACACTCGGGCGTGATGCCGCCGAGCACCTTGGGCGTCGTCTTCGCCGTCCAGTCCTCGCGGCCGGGGTCGACGCGCTCCGGCGACATCGCGAGGAAGAAGCCCTCGCCCGCGCGGAGCCCGCTGCCCTCCTCGAGGATCGGCTGCAGCACCTGGCGGGTCGTGCCCGGCCAGGTCGTCGACTCGAGCACGACGAGCTGGCCCTCGCGCAGCACCTCGGCGAGCCGGCGGGTCGCGCCCTCCACGATCGAGAGGTCGGGCTCGCGCTGGCGCGAGAGCGGCGTCGGCAGCGCGATGAGGACGGCGTCCGCCTCGCGCAGCTCCTCGTAGCTCGTCGTCGCGTGGACGAGGCCGCGCTCGACGAGAGGCGCCAGGCGCTCGCTCGGAACGTCGTCGATGTGCGACTCGCCGCGGTTCAGCGCCGCGACGACGTCCTCGACGACGTCGACGAGGAGGACGCGGCACCCGGCCTCGGCGAACGTGGCTCCGAGAGGCACGCCGACGTAGCCCGCGCCGAGCACGGCGACGTCGTGGTGGGCGCCCTCAGACACGGTCGGCAAGGCTAGCTGCGACCCGTTCGGCGGCGTGCCCGTCACCGTAGAGCGGCGGCGCATCCGCCGGGAAGCGGGCATCGGTCAGCGCCCGTCCGAGCTCCCGGGGATCCGCCGGGTCTACGAGCACGTTCGCGCCGACGCGAACCGTGTCGACCCACTCCGTGCTCGGCCGGAGCGTGATGCACGGCACGCCGAGCCAGTACGCCTCCTTCTGCAGGCCGCCGGAATCGGTGACGACCCGAGACGCACCCGCGACGAGGGAGAGCATCTCGAGGTAGCCGACGGGAGCGATCGACCGGACGGTCGGCGCGAGGCGGATCCCGTGCCCGTCGAGCACGTGCCGCGTCCGGGGGTGGATCGGGAAGACGAAGCTCCAGCCGGTGGCGGTGACCTCCGAGACGATGCGCCGCAGCTGCTCGGGCTCGGTGTTCGCGGCACGGTGCAGCGTGAGCACCGCGTACGGCTGCGGGTACGGCGTCGGGGTCCGCGTCGCGATGGGCAGAAAGAGGTCGAGCGCGTCGCGCATGACGTCGCCGACGACCTCGATGCGGCCGGAGACACCCTCCGCGACCAGCGTCTCGCGCGAGCGCTCGTTGGGACAGAGGAGCAGCTCGGCCATCGCGTCGACGGCGATCCGGTTGTGCTCCTCCGGCATGGAGAGGTCGCCGCTGCGCAGGCCGGCCTCGACGTGCGCGCTCGGAACGCCCGCGTCCTCCGCCGCCTGCGCGCCCGCGAGCGTCGAGTTCGTGTCCCCGAAGACGAGCGTCCAGTCGGGCCGCTCCTCGGCCAGGGCGGCGGCGATCGCGGGCCGCATGGTCTCGGCGTCGGCGGTGTGGAGGTCGAGCCGGTAGCGCGGCTCGGGCAGCCCGAGCTCGTCGTAGAAGACGTCGGAGAGGTCCGGATCCCAGTGCTGGCCGGTGTGGAGACCGACCTCCTCGATCCCGGCTGCGCGCAACGCTGCGCTCACGGGGCCCGACTTGACGAATTGCGGCCGGTTCCCGACGACGGACAGAACCTTCACGAGGGCGAGGCTACAATGGCGACCCCCGCGGGCCGTTAGCTCAGCTGGTAGAGCAGGGGACTCTTAATCCCAAGGTCGCAGGTTCGATCCCTGCACGGCCCATCCTTTCGCTTCGCCCGCTGCGCGCCCCGGCAGGCGCGCTGCGCGCGCGTGCCCGGCGCTTCGCTTGCCGCTTGCGGTCACGCGCGGGCCTGCGGCTCCCACCGGTGGTCTTCGACCTGCAGATCGTGCAGACTGCGACGAGCCAAACGCACGGACTGGGGGGCTGAGAGCTACGAGCAGCGGGACGGAGCCGCTCGCGACCACTGCGGAGAGTGTCGACAACGCCGTGCGCCGGCTCGTCGTCGAGCGCTCGCACGACCTCGTCACGCTCTGCGACCTTAGTGGCGCGATCGTCTACGCGTCGCCGTCGTGGGCGAGCCTCGGCTGGGAGCCGAGCCGACTCGCCGGCATCGCCGTGCTCGAGCTGATCCATCCCGACGACGCCGCGCTCGCCACGGAGGCGTGGAACGAGGTGGTCGCCGGGACGGACGTCGACGCCGTGACCATCCGGCTCCGCCGGGCCGGCGGGAGCTACGGCTGGTTCGAGGTCAACGGCTCCTCGATCCACGACCACGACGGCGAGCTGCGGTACCTGCTGGGGACGGCACGCGACGTGAGCGAGCGGGAGGAGCTGCGGTGGCGGCTCCGCGACCTCGACGCGGTCTACCGGTTCGCCGACGCCGTCGCCGGGGCCCAGGAGCTCGACGAGGTGCTCGAGGCCGCCCTCGACGCGCTCCTCGAGGCGACCGGCGCCGACCGCGCGTCCGTCCTCCTCGCCGACGACGCCGGGGTGCTCCGCTTCCGCGCCTGGCGCGGCCTCTCGGACGGCTATCGCGCGTCCACCGAGGGCCACTCGCCGTGGCCGCCCGGCGAGGGCGATCCCCAGCCCGTCCTCGTCGACGACGTCGCCGAGGCGGGGTTCGAGCCGGCGCTCCAACGCGTCGTCCGCAAGGAGGGCATCGGCGCGCTCGCGTTCGTCCCGCTCGTGCAGGGCGGGCGGCTGAGCGGCAAGTTCATGCTCTACCGGGACGCGCCCCACGAATGGAGCGACCGCGAGGTTCTCCTCTCGCGCAGCATCGCGAACCATCTCGCGTCGGTCGCGGAGCGGACGAAGGCGCAGCAGGCACGGCAGGAGTCGAGCGAGCAGCTGGCGAGCATCCTGCGCACCGTCGAAGAGGGGATCTCGGCCACGGACCGCGAGGGTCGCGTCCTCTTCGCGAACGACGCGGCCGCGCGCGTCGCCGGGCTCGAGAGCGGCGACGAGCTCGTGGCGCTCGACCTCGCCGAACGTGCCGCGCACTACGACGTCTTCGACCGCGAGGGGAACAGGGTCGCGCCGAGGGACCTGCCGCCCGCGCGGGCCATGGTCGGCACCGAGAGCTCCGCCGTCGTGCGCGTCCGCTCGAAGCGGGACGGATGGGAGCGTTGGGTCTCGTTCCGCTCCATGCCCGTCCTCTCGACGGACGGCAACGCCGAGCTGGTCGTCAACGTCACGCGCGACATCACCCAGGAGATGGAGGCGGCCGAGGGGGAGGCCGCGGCGCGGCGCGAGGCCGAGGGCTCGCGCTCCCGGCTCGCGCTCCTGCTCGAGGCGACCGAGCAGCTGACGCAGACGCTGGACTACGAGGAGCTCCTGCGGCGGGTGCCCCGGCTGGTGGTGCCGCGCATCGCCGACGGTTGCCACGTCTACATCGCCCGCAACGAGACCGAGCTCGTCCGCGTCGCCCATGCGCACCTCGACCCCCGCATCGCCGCGCTCCTCGACAAGATCGACGCCGTCTACGACGTCGGGCAGCACACGCGCATCCCGGTCGTCCAGGTCTTTCGCACCGGCAAGCCGATCCACCGGGCCGCGCTCTCGCGGCCGCTGCGGAAGGTCGCGCGGCCGGGCGAGGAAGAGCTCGTCCGCATGGAGTCGCGGTCGCTCGTCGTCGTCCCGCTCGAGGCCGGCGGGCGGCGGCTCGGGGTGCTCGCCGTCACCTCGGCCGAGCCCGGACGGCACGGGAGCGAGGACTTCGAGCTCGTCTCCGAGCTCGCGCGCCGCGTCTCCCTCGCTCTCGACCTCGTCGGACTCCACCGGCGCGCGCAGGACTCGCTCGCCCAGCTGCAGGCGGTGATCGCGCAGCTGCCGCTCGGCGTGGCCATCACCGATGCCGACCACCGCATCGTGCTGAAGAACGACGAGCTCGAGCGGATCTGGGGGGCGCCGATCGGCATCGGCTCCGACCACCGCAAGAGCGGCGTCGACACCACCGGCTGGCCGCTCGAGCGCGCCATCGAGACCGGCGAGGTGACGATCGGGGAGCGGCGTGAGCTCGAGACGGGCGACGAGGTTCGCACCCTGGAGATCAGCGCGGCGCCCGTGCGCGACGACGAGGGCAAGATCGTCTCCGCGGTCGCCGTGGTGGCCGACGTCACCCGCCGCAGCCGCTCGGAGGAGCAACTCCGCTTCCTCGCGCGCGCGAACGAGCTGCTCGTGGCGAGCCTCGACTGGGAGCGCACGCTCGCCGCGATCGCCGTACTGGCCGTGCCCGCGCTCGCCGGCTATCTCGTGATCGACCTGCTCGACGAGGACGACGAGCTCCACTGGGTCGTCGCGGTGCACGCCGATCCGGAGAAGACGGAGCTCGTGCGAGAGCTGCGCGGGCGCTACCCGCCGACGCTGCCGACGCACCCCATCCAGGTCGCGCTGCGCACCGGCGAGGCGCAGCTTCTTCCGGATCTCCAGGCCGAGACCGCGGCGATGGCGCACGACGCGAAGCACGCGCGCGCGATCCGGCGGATCGCCAACACCTCCGGGATCGTCGCGCCGCTCATCGCGCGCGGCCGGACGCTCGGCGCGATCAGCCTCGGCACCATCGAGGGGCAGCCGCGCTTCGACGAGTCCGACCTCGCGATGGCGATCGAGCTCGCCCGCCGGATCTCGCTCGCGCTCGACAACGCGCGCCTCTTCTCCGAGGCGCAGGAGCGCGCACATGCGGCCGAGGCGCTCGAGTACGTCGACGACGGCGTGATCCTCGTCGACGAGGCCGGCATCGTCCGCCTCTGGAACGCGACCGCCGCGATCAGCCTGCGACGGACGGCGGCGGAGGCGCTCGGCCGGCCGATCGCGGAGCTGCTCGGCGACTGGCAGTCGCTGCAGTCGCGCATCCCGGTCGCCTCCGAGCCGCAGGCCGGAGGAGCCTCACGGGCCCAGACGCTCCCGGTCGTGGTGCAGGGCGAGGAGCGCTGGCTGTCGATCTCCGCAGTGCGCTTCCCCGGCGGCACCGTGTACGCCTTCCGGGACGTGACCGACGAGCGGGCAGTCGAGCAGATGAAGACGGACTTCGTCTCGACCGTCTCGCACGAGCTCCGCACCCCGCTCGCCGCGATCTACGGGGCCGCGATGACGCTCCGCCGCCGGGACGTCGTCGTCGAGGAGGCGCAGCGTGACCGCCTGCTCGAGGTCGTGTCGAGCGAGGCCGATCGCCTGGCGCGCATCGTCAACGACATCCTCTGGGCGAGCCGGCTCGAGTCGGGCCGCATGAGCATCGCGATCGAGCGCTGCGACGCGGCCGCGATCGCCGGCGAGGTCGTGGACGTCCTGCGGTCGCGCGCGCCGGAGGGGACCGAGGTCGTCGTGAGGCGCGCGCGCGGCCTGCCGCCGGTCGCCGCCGATCCGGACAAGCTGCGCCAGATCCTCACGAACCTGATCGACAACGCGATCAAGTACTCCCCCGACGGCGGGCGGGTCGAGGTCGAGATCAGCCGCAGCGGCGGCCGGGTGCGGTTCCGGGTCACCGACGAGGGGCTGGGCATCCCGCCGGCGGAGCACGACCGGATCTTCGAGAAGTTCTTCCGGCTCGACCCGAACCTCACGCGCGGCGTCGGCGGCACAGGGCTCGGCCTCTACATCTCCCGCGAGCTCGTGCTCCGGATGAACGGCCGGATCTGGATCGACTCCGACGGCCGCACCGGCTCCTCGTTCTTCGTCGAGCTGCCCGTCGGCTGACGGACTCTTGGGACACGGCCGGTGTCTGACACCGGCCGTGTCCGATTCAGCGGTGCCTGTCCCTTCTAGTAGGGGGGCCCTGCGGGTCCTGGCCCCTCGTCGTAGTACGTCGTCCGGCGGCGGCTGAAGTAGCCGGGGCCGGCCCACGAGGACCAGAAGATCAGGGACAGCAGGATTCCGACGATGCCCACGATCAGCAAGATCCAGCCGATCGTGTGGATGTCGACGCCGGAGACGGTCGCATTCACGGCGAAGGCGAGCACGGCGCCTACGGCCGCCAGGATTAGTCCTACTCCGAGACCCATGCTTTCCTCCTTTTGGCGGGGTCCGGGAGAGAAACGGACGAAGACCGGTTCGGGTTTCGGCCTCTTCGGCGACGCGTACGATCCCGCAGGTTCGTGCGGCGCTTTCGTCTAGGCTCCAAAACGGATGCGCAGGGGCTCCATCGTCGCGCTCTTGGGGATCGCACTGGTCGCCGGCGGAGTCGCCGTCGCGATCGCGCTCGTGCCGAGATGGCTGCCCGAGGCGGCCTCCCGGGAGGCAGGGCGCATCCATTTCGTCTTCTGGTTCGTGATCGCCATCTGCATCTTCATCTTCGCCATCGTGGCGGCGGTGATGGTCTACGCGGTCGCCCGCTTCCGCGTGCACGAGGACGACTTCGAGGACGGGCCGCCCGTGCACGGGCACACGGGGCTCGAGATCACGTGGACGGTGATCCCGTTCGTCCTCGTCACCGCGATCGCGATCGTGAGCGCGATCGTCCTCTCCCGCAACGACGCGCAGGCCGGCAACACGCTCCGCATCAACGTCATGGCCCAGCAGTTCGCGTTCACGTTCGGCTACCCCGACGCGAAGAACGCCACGAGCCCCGTGCTCAGGCTGCCCGAGGGACGCTCCGTCGAGCTCTACCTGCGCTCCCTCGACGTGATCCACAGCGTCTTCGTGCCGCAGTTCTCCCAGAAGATCGACGCCGTGCCGGGGCTCGTCACGCGGCTCCACATCACGCCCACGCGGCTCGGCACGTTCCCGCTCGAGTGCACGGAGCTGTGCGGGCTCGGCCACTCGCTCATGCGCAGCCAGGCGATCGTGATGAAGCCCGCAGCGTTCGACGCGTGGCTGAGGCAGCAGGCGAAGTCGGCGTCTCCCTCGCCGCCCGCGTCCACCGGGACGACCTCCACCACGCAGACCACGACGTCGACGACGCCGTCGGCGTCCGCCGGCCTCTCGTTCTTCAACTCGAACGGCTGCTCGAGCTGCCACACGCTGAGCACCGCGGGCGCGACGGGCAAGGTCGGCCCGGATCTCGACAACCTCGTCGCCTACGCGCGGCAGGCGAAGCAGCCGCTCGCGGGGTTCGTGCGCGAGTCGATCGTGAATCCGGATGCGTACGTCCAGCCCGGCTACCACAAGGGGCTCATGCCCACGAACTTCGGCCACCTGCTGACGAAGACCCAGCTCGGCGAGCTGGTCGGGTTCCTGGTCCAGTCGGCGCAGAAGTCGGGTAAACAGGGGCAGAGCAAGAAGGGATGATCCAGGGGTGACGACGACCGCAGCGACCGCACACGACGTCCAGCACGCGCCCAGCCCCGCCGGCGGCGGCTGGCGGATGCTCTACCGCAGCGGACTGCTGCGCGCGGCGTGGATGTTCGTTGCCTTCGGCGGACTCGGCTTCGGCATCGTCGTCCTGATCCGCTGGGCCGCGGGCTGGCACCCGATCCTGGCGACGGAGCCGCTCGTGCTCGTGGCCGGCCTCGTCACCGCACCGATCGGCTTCCTCGCCGGGCTCGGGGCGTTCGACTACTGGACGTACTACGCGCTCGGCTTCCCGACCCGGGCCGAGGACCACTCCGGGCACGGCGCGCAGAGCTGGCGCGACTACTTCCGCGTCAATACCGACCACAAGGTGATCGGCGTCCAGTACCTCGTCACCACCATCTTCTTCTTCCTCGTCGGCGGGATGCTGGCGCTCCTCGTGCGCGCCGAGCTGGCCAAGCCCGGAGCCAACTACTTCGACCAGCAGACGTACAACGGCCTCTTCTCGGTCCACGCGGTGCTCATGATCTTCCTGTTCGTGATCCCGGCTTTCGCCGGCCTCGCGAACTTCGTCGTGCCTCTCATGCTCGGCGCCGCGGACATGGCGTTCCCACGGCTCAACGCCCTCTCGTTCTGGCTGCTGCCGATCGCCGGGATCATGATGATCACCTCGTTCCTGATGCCCGGCGGCGCCTTCGCGTGCGGCTGGACCGGCTACGCGCCGCTCTGCTCTGCGCACCAGCCAATCGGGGCCATCTTCTTCAACCAGGGAGTCCAGTGGGCCGGCGCGTCCTCGATCATGACCGCCCTCAACTTCCTGGTCACGATCATCACGATGCGCGCGCCGGGGATGACCTTCTGGCGCCTGCCGCTCCTCGTCTGGGCGAACTTCACGACCTCCCTGCTCGTCGTGATCGCGACGCCGTTCATCGCCGGCTCGCAGTTCTTCTCCATGTTCGACCACGTGATGCACACCGACTTCTTCAATCCGGTCGGCGGCGGCTATCCGCTCGGCTACCAGCACATCTTCTGGTTCTACTCGCACCCGGCCGTCTACATCATGATGCTGCCCGGCTTCGGGATCATGAGCGAGGTCATCGCCGTGTTCAGCCGCAAGCCGATCTTCGGCTACCGGCTGATGGCGCTCTCGCTGATGGCGATCGTCGTGCTCGGCTTCTCGGTCTGGGCGCACCACATGTTCGTGAGCGGCATGTCGTCGTGGCTGCGCGTGCCGATGATGATCACGACCCTGCTGATCGCGGTGCCGACCGGGATCAAGATCTTCAGCTGGCTGGCGACGATGTGGGAGGGGAAGCTCCACTTCCGGACCCCGATGCTGTTCGCGCTCGGCTTCCTGTCCATGTTCGTGATCGGCGGGCTGTCCGGCGTGATGCTCGGCGCAGTGCCGATCGACATCCACGTGAGCCAGACGTACTTCGTCGTGGCCCACATCCACTACGTCCTCTTCGGCGGCTCCGTCTTCACGATCTTCGCCGGCATCTACTACTGGTTCCCGAAGATGACGGGCCGGATGTACGACGAGCGGCTCGGCAAGCTCCACTTCTGGCTCACCTTCGTCGGCTTCAACCTCACCTTCTTCCCCATGCACATCCTGGGCACGGACGGGATGCCGCGGCGCGTCGCCGACTACCTGCCGAAGTACGCGGACCTGAACATGTTCATCTCGCTCGCCTCGTTCGGCCTCGGGGCCTCGGTGATCGTGTTCCTCTACAACATGATCACGAGCTGGCGCTTCGGCGAGATCGCGCCCGCGAACCCGTGGCGCGCGCTGACGCTGGAGTGGCAGGTCTCCTCGCCGCCGCCGACCTTCAACTTCGACGAGATCCCGCAGGTCGTCGGCTCGCCGTACGAGTACGGCATCCCGGGCGCGCAGCACGCCGTGCTCGCGCCCTCCAAGGCGCGCGAGATGGAGGAGGTGCCCGTGTGACGCATCTGCTGGTCGTGGCGAACGAGACGGTCGACGCGAAGCCGCTCCGCGACGCGCTCGCGAGGCGGGGCGGCGAGGTGTATGTGACGGTCGTCTCCCCGGTCAACGAGCCGCAGCGCGGCTACGTCGTCTACACCGACACGCGCCGCGCATCGGCGCAGCGCCGCCTCGAACGGGCGCTCGCCCACCTGCGCGAGGCCGGGGTGCCGGCCGACGGCTACGTCGTCGAGGCCGATCCGGCAGCGGCCGTCCGCGACGGGCTCGCGACGCTCGAGCCGCCGGTCGACGAGGTGCTCGTCTCGACCCATCCGCAGGAGAAGTCGGGCTGGCTGCGCCGGGGAGTCCTCGACCGGATCCGCTCGGCCGCGGGCTCCGTCCCCGTCGAGCATCTCGTCTCCGACGGCGAGGGGTCGAGCGAGGCGAACGTGCTCGTGATCGCGAACGAGACGGTGGTCGGCGAGCCGCTCCTGGCGAAGATCCGCGAGCGGGCCGCCGCGGGCCCGGCGAGCTTCCTCATCGTCTCGCCGCAGAGCGACCCGACCGCGGGAGAGCATCCCGAGGCCGAGCGCCGGCTGAAGCGCGCCCTGACGCAGCTGCGCGGCGAGGGGATCGACGTCCACGGCCAGGTCTCGCACCCCGACCCGTTCAGCGCGGCCATGGAAGCCGTGCACGACGAGCGCGTCGACGAGATCGTCGTCTCGACGTTCGAGCCGCTCAGCTCGGGCTGGTTGCGCAAGGACGTCGTCGAGCGGCTGCGCAAGGAGACGGGCCTCCCCGTCGAGCACGTGATCGTCGCCAAGGCGGACGCGGAGGTTCCGGCATAGCCACCTACTCGCACGCCGAGCCCGCCGGGCACGAGCACGAGCATCACGGGCCGCCGGTCCCGCACTACAGCTCGCGGATCAAGCCCGAGACCCTCGGGATGTACCTCTTCATCGCGTCGGAGATCATGCTCTTCGGCTCGTTCTTCACGGCCTACTTCTTCGTCCGGATCGTCAACGGGACGCCCTGGCCGACGCCGCCCTACCACCTGCCGGTGTTCGTCGCGACGATCAACACGTTCATCCTCATGACCTCGAGCGCGACGATGCACTGGGCGACGCAGTCGATCAAGCGCGGCAACGTCTGGGGGATGCGGGCCGGGCTCCTGCTCACGTTCCTCATGGGGCTCGCCTTCCTCACGTCGCAGCTGTACGAGTACATGCGGGCCGGCTTCAACACGTCGAACGGCGCCTTCCCGACCATCTTCTTCTGCCTCACGGGCCTGCACGGCTGCCACGTGTTCGTCGGCCTCTCGATCCTGCTGTTCATGACGATCCGCGCCTTCCGCGGGCACTTCTCGGCCGAGCACCATCACGGCGTCGAGATCGGCGGGATCTACTGGCACTTCGTCGACGTGATGTGGATCGTCGTTTTCACGACGGTCTACATCCTCTGACGAGCGGGTACAGGGGCGGAGATGCGCAACCCGCTCCGCAGCGAGGGCGAGGCCTACCGCCTGCTCTGGATCGTGGTCGGCGGCGCCGCCGTGATCATCGCAGCCGCCTTCGTCAACACGTGGCTCGGCGTGGCCGTGGCCGTGATCGCCTTCGGTGCGCTCGGCTGGTGGCTGATGAAGGAGCCGGTGCCGGGCGCCGCCGACCCGCCCAAGCCGGTCGCGTCCGGCACCCCTCCCGGTACCCGGCGCGTGCTCGTCGTGGCGCCGCCGGGAACGGAGACCGTCGCGGCGCCCGACGGCGCGGAGCTCCTCGTCGTCGTCCCGGCCCTCGCCTCGACACGGGAGTCGCTGACGGGAGCGGTCGACGACCGCCGCCACGACGCCGAGGCGACGGCCGCGGCGCTCGAGGCCCGGCTGCCGGCGGCACGGGTCGAGGTGGGCGCCGACGACCCGGCGCTCGCCGTCGAGGACGCGCTGCGCGTCTTCGGCGCCGACGAGGTGCTCGTCGCGGGCGACGACGGGATGCTGGAGGCGATCCGCGAGCGGGTCGCGATTCCGGTCAGCCGCGCGTAGCTACTTCCCGGCGGAGGAGGCGACGTACTGCGCCACGGCCTGGATCTGGGCCGGGCTGAGCTTGCCCTTGAACGCGGGCATGATGGTGCCGCCGTTCGTCACCTGGTGGGCGACGATCGCCACGGTGAGGTTGGGAGCGAGCTGGTCGAGGTTCGGGCCCACGGTCCCCTTCGCGCCGGCCGCGGCGAGGGTGTGGCAGCCCGAGCACCCCGCTCCCTTGAAGATCTTCGCGCCGTCGGTGCCGAAGCTCGCGAACGACGCAGACGACGTGAAGCCGCCCTGTCCGGCGACCGAGGCGACGTATGCGGCGACGTCGATCGCGTCCTGGCCCTTGACGATGTTCGCCGGCATCGTGGTCTGGGGCGTGAACTTCTTGTTCGTCGTGTACGTGGCGATCGAGCCGGAACCGAGGCGGATCTGGTCGAGGACGACGTTCTCGATCGAGCTCTGCGGATAGCCCTGGGCCACGCTCGCCGCGAAGGCGTTGTCGAGGTTGGGGCCGATCGTCCCGGTCGTGCCGGCCGCGGACAGGGTGTGGCACGCCCCGCAGTTCGCCGTGAAGAGCTGCTGCCCGGTTTGGGTGTCGGCCCGCTGCCCGGCGCTCGCGATGCCGCCCGTGCCGCACCCCGCGGCGAGCAGCGCCGCCGCCGCGAGCCCTGCCCCCAGGACTACGACCCGATACGGCCTCCTCAACCCTGCGGGACTCCCACTGCCGACACGGCCTCCTCCCGCGTGGAGTAGATCGTGAAGACCTTGTCGAGGCCGGTGATCTCGAAGATCTTGGTGATGTTGCGGTCGCTGCACACGAGCGAGAGCTGGCCCTCGTTCGTCCGCAGCCGCTTGACACCGCCGACGAGGACGCCCAGCGTCGTCGAGTCGATGAACGTCGTGCCGCTGAAGTCGACGATGACCTCCTTGCCGCCCTGGCCGATCACCTCGAGCAGCTGCTGCTTGAACTCGGGCGCCGTGTACAGATCGACCTCGCCGGTGAGCGAGATGACGTAGGCGTCGCCGCTGAGCTGCTCGGTCTTGATGTCGAAGTTCATGCGCAGATCCCCCGAAGTCGGTCGCCGGCCCCTAGCCTGGCCGCTCGCGCGTGAGTCTATCCGTGCGGCCGAGGCCGCAATCGCCTAGTGACCTGAGTCGCTAGTGCGCTGGCAGTAGGCGGCGAGGCTAGCGAGGATCTCGTCCGCGGTCTTGTGCCAGACGTAGGGCTTGGGGTCGTCGTTCCAGTTGCCGATCCAGGTGCGGATCGAGGCGACGAGGTCGCGCACGGAGCGGTGGGCGCCGCGCTTGATCCATTTCGTGGTCAGCTCCGCGAACCAGCGCTCGACGAGGTTGAGCCAGGAGCTGTAGGTCGGGGTGAAGTGGAACGTGAAGCGCGGATGACGGACGAGCCAGCGCTGGATCGACGGCGTCTTGTGCGTCGAGGAGTTATCGAGCACGACGTGTACGTCGAGGTCGGCCGGCACCGAGCTATCGATCAGGTTGAGGAAGCGGCGGAATTCCTCGGCGCGATGCCGGGGCGTCATCTCGGAGATCACCCGGCCGGATGCAACATCGAGCGCCGCGTACAGGTTGGTGGTGCCGTTACGGATGTAGTCGTGTGTCTGCCGAGCAGGGACGCCGGGCATCAGCGGCAGCACCGGCGCGCTGCGGTCGAGCGCCTGGATCTGGGCTTTCTCATCGACACACAAGACGACCGCGGCCTCGGGCGGGTTGAGGTAGAGCCCGACGACGTCACGGACTTTGTCGATGAACTGCGGATCCGGCGAGAGCTTGAACGTCTCGACCTGGTGCGGCTTCAACCCGAACGCACGCCAGATGCGGCTGACCGCCGACTGCGACATCCCGGTCGCGGCCGCCATCGAGCGTGTCGACCAATGCGTCGCGTTGACCGGCTGCTCCTCGAGCGTCTTCACGATCACCCGCTCGACCAGCTGATCACTGATCGTGCGCGGCTTGCCCGGACGCGGCTCGTCGTGTAACCCGTCGAGCCTACGCTCGGCGAACCGGACACGCCATTTGCCCACGGTTGAGGCGTTACAGCCGAGCTCGTCGGCGATCTCGATGCTCGACCGGCCCTCCGAAGCCGCCAACACGACACGGCAACGAAATGCGAGCGCCTGCGAGCTCTTCGGCCGCCGCGCCCACCGCTCCAGAACCTCCCGCTCCTCGCCGCTGAGCACGATCGCCGTCCGCTGAGCCATAACCGCCTCCATCCTCATCGCTGACAAGGACGGACTTCGCGGCACCACAGCGGGTCCCTGCGAACTACCGACTCAGGTCACTAGCCGCCGGCGCTAGTGCCCGGTGCTCGAGCCGGTGGACGAAGAGGCGAGGGTCTGCTTGTCCTGCTTGAGCCGCGCCTCGACCTGAGCGCGGAGCGGCGAGCTCGGATAGAGCCTCAGGTAGGCGCGCCACGCGCCGACGGCGACCGTGTAGTTGCCTGCGTTCTCGGCGGCCGTCGCGAGCTCCTCGCGGATGGTCGCGTCGTGGGGGCGCGTCTTCGCCGCGTGCTGGTAGTCGGTCACGGCGGCGTTTAGGGCTCCGGTGGCCTGCTGGAACAGCTGTGTCGCTCTCGCCGACGCCCGCTGGGACGTCGTCTGGTACGCCGCGTTCGTCCCCACCGCCGTGGCGAGCGTCCCGCTCGGCAGGAACGGCGCGCTCGGGTCGGCGAGCTGGGCCGCCTGCTGCGCCGACCGGTACTGCGTCGCGTACTTCTGCGCCTGCGTGAGCTCGAGGCTGCCGAGCTCGGCCCATGCGTTCGCGTCCTTCTTCTTGATCCCGACGTAGCTCTGGAGCGCGTTGATCGCGAGCGCGTTCTTGCTGCTCGACTCGTATGCCGTGGCGAGGTCGCGGTACCCCTTCGCGGGGTTGTCCTTGATCTCGGCCCGGGCCTTCGAGACCGAGCTGCCTCCGCCGCCGCCGAAGATGCCCGTCCAGAGCTGGCTGAGGCTGCCGCCGCCCGAGCCGACGCCCACGCCGGCGAACGTGGCCGCGAAGACGACTGCGAGCAGCGCGTACAGCCACTTCTGGCCGCGACGGAGCCGGACGAAGAAGAGCTGCTGGTTCGGGTTGCCTCCGCCGGCGTGCCGGCGTCGGCCGCGGGCGCGTGCGGGCCTCGCCTGAACCTTCGCCTTCGACCTCGCCTGCTGCTTGGCCTTGACCGCGGCGCGTGCCATCAGCCGCCCAGGGTAGCCGAGGCCGGAGCGACCTTCGCCCGCCGCCGCTCGACGAGAGCCGCGAGCCAGATCGACCCCTCGAAGAGCGCCCACATCGGCAGCAGCTCGAGGAACGTCGTCACGGGATCGGGGCCGGGCAGCGCCAGCGCGACCGCGGCGGTCACGAGATAGCCCATGCGCCGCTGGCGGCGCAGGCCGCGGGAGGAGACGACGCCGAGATACACGAGCCCGAGCACCACGAGCGGCGTCTGGAAGACGATCACGATCCCGACCAGCACCGTGACCACGAAGTTGTAGTAGGACGACGCCCGCGGCAGGACGAGGAAGTGCCGGTGGTCGTAATGGACGAGGAAGTGGACCGCCCGCGGCAACAGGACCCAGTACCCGAACGCCACCCCGCCCGCGGCGAGCGCGACGGCGAACGCCGCGAGCCCGAGCACCTTCCGCTCGGCAGCCGGGTCGAACGCGGGCGCGAAGAAGAGCCAGAGCTGCCAGAGGACGACCGGCAGCGCGAGCACGAAGCCCGCGTACACGCAGACCGTGAGCGTCACCGTGAACGGCTCGGCGACTCCGGTCGTGAGCAGCCTGTGGTGGTGTGGCGGCAGGGGCCGGTTCAGCCAGTCGAGGACGTGCCCGTGGAACGCGAACGCGACGGCTGTCCCGAGCGCGATCGCTCCGAGCATGACGAAGAGCCGGCCGCGCAGCTCCTCGAGATGCTCGCCGAGCGTCGCCTCCTCGGCGTAGCCGAGACGGCGGGGAAGCCTCGCCATTCCCTGCTAGACGGTCTCGCGCTCGCTCGGCGCCGCCGTGGTGGGCGTCGTCGTGGGCTCGGCGGGCGGGAGCTCGGGCGGCGCGTCGGAGGCGGCCGGGGAATTGCCGGTGATCGCATCCTTGAACTCGCGCATCCCGGACCCGAGCGCCTTGCCGATCTCAGGCAGCCGCTTGCCGCCGAAGAGGAGTAGCGCGATCACGAGGAGCAGGACGATGTGCCAGGGAGTCTGGAAGTACCCCATGAGTTCTCCGAGAGTAGCGGGTTTGTGGGCAGCCGGACGGGGAGACAGGCCCTCTCGCTAGACTGGTCACGGTTGGTTCGGGCGGGGCGAAAGCCCCGCTCTTTGGGGAAAAGAGGGATTCGTGGGACTGCTGAAGCTGGAGAACCTGCACGTCGCGCTCGAGGACGGCACCGAGATCGTCAAGGGCGTCGACCTCGAGGTGTCGACGAACGAGGTGCACGCGGTCATGGGGCCGAACGGCTCCGGCAAGTCGACCCTCGCGTACGCGCTGATGGGCCACCCGGCCTACGAGATCACCGAGGGACGCCTCCTCTTCGACGGGGAGGACGTGACCGAGCTCGGCGCCGACGAGCGGGCGCAGCGGGGGCTCTTCCTCGCCTTCCAGTACCCGCACGCGATTCCCGGCGTGACCGTGACGAGCTTCCTGCGCAGCGCGATCAACGCCGTGCGCAAGGCGCGCGCCGGCGGCGTCGACGACCCCGTCGCGATTCCCGAGTTCCGCAAGGAGCTCCTCGCGCAGATGGACCGCCTCAAGGTGAGCCGCGAGCTCGCGTCGCGCTACCTGAACGACGGCTTCTCGGGCGGCGAGAAGAAGCGTGTGGAGATCCTGCAGATGGCGATGCTCAAGCCGCGGATCGCGGTGCTCGACGAGACCGACTCCGGCCTCGACATCGACGCGCTGCGGGTCGTGGCGAGCGGCGTGAACGAGCTCGTCGGCCCCGACATGGGCGCGCTCGTGATCACGCACTACCAGCGGATCCTCAACTACGTGAAGCCCGACCACGTCCACGTCTTCGTCGACGGCCGGATCGCGGAGTCGGGCGGGCCCGACCTGGCCGAGAAGCTCGAGGCCGAGGGTTACGATCCGTTCATCCCGGCAGGAACAGAGGCATGACGCAGACCGAGACCGAGATCGTCCAGGGGATCGGCTCCGACTACGCGATCAAGTACGGGTTCTCCGTGCCGGAGGACTACTTCTTCAAGTCCGGTCGCGGGCTCGACCACGAGCTGATCGACGCCATCTCGTCGCACAAGGACGAGCCCGACTGGATGCGGAAGTTCCGGCACAAGAGCCTCGACTACTTCCTCGCCCGGCCGCTGCCCACGTGGGGCGGCGACCTGAGCGGCATCGACTTCGACAACATCTACTACTACATCAAGCCGACCGAGAAGCAGGCCGAGTCGTGGGAGGACCTTCCGGCCGACATCAAGGACACGTGGGACAAGCTCGGCATCCCGGAGGCGGAGAAGAAGTACCTCGCCGGCGTCGGCGCGCAGTACGAGTCGGAGGTCGTCTACCACAAGCTCCAGGAGGACCTGACCGCGAAGGGCGTCGTCTTCCTCGACACCGACACCGCGCTGGGCGAGCACGAGGACCTCTTCAAGCAGTACTTCGGGACGATCATCCCGCAGAACGACAACAAGTTCGCGGCGCTCAACTCGGCGGTCTGGTCGGGCGGCTCCTTCATCTACGTGCCGCCGGGCGTGCACATCGAGATGCCGCTGCAGGCCTATTTCCGGATCAACGCCGAGAACATGGGCCAGTTCGAGCGGACGCTGATCATCGTCGACGAGGGGGCCTACGTCCACTACGTCGAAGGCTGCACCGCGCCGATCTACTCGACCGACTCGCTCCACTCCGCTGTGGTCGAGATCGTCGTCAAGAAGGGCGGACGCTGTCGCTACACGACGATCCAGAACTGGTCGTCGAACGTCTACAACCTCGTCACGAAGCGTGCTGTCGCCTACGAGGACGCGACGATGGAGTGGGTCGACGGCAACCTCGGCTCGAAGCTGACGATGAAGTACCCGGCGATCTGGCTGATGGGCGAGCGCGCGCACGGCGAGGTCCTCTCGATCGCGTTCGCCGGCACGGGGCAGCACCAGGACGCGGGTGGCAAGGCCGTCCACGTCGCGCCGAACACGACGTCCGTGATCACGTCCAAGTCGATCTCGAAGAACGGCGGCCGCGCCGGCTATCGCGGGCTGCTCGAGGTGTCGAAGCAGGCGGGCGGCTCGAAGTCGAAGGTCGTGTGCGACGCCCTGATCCTCGACGAGCAGTCGCGCTCCGACACGTACCCGTACATCAAGATCGACGCCGACGACGTCGACATCGGCCACGAGGCGACGGTGTCCAAGATCGGCGAGGAGCAGCTCTTCTACCTCATGTCGCGTGGCCTGACCGAGGCCGAGGCGAGCGCGATGATCGTGAGCGGCTTCGTGGAGCCGATCACGAAGGAGCTGCCGCTCGAGTACGCCGTCGAGATGAACCGCCTCATCCAGCTCCAGATGGAGGGCTCTGTTGGTTGACCCTCGCGCGCAAACGCGCTGCGGGAGCGTGGGCTAGTGCAGGTCGAGCGCGTCGACTTCATCTCCGTGCCGGTCACGGACCTGGAGCGGGCGAAGCGCTTCTACGGCGAGACGCTCGGCCTCCCGGAGATCGAACACCCGGAGCAGGGCTTCCCCGAGTACCAGCTCGGCGAGAACGTCAGCCTCTACCTGCTCCAGATGGAGAACATCGGCGGCAAGTTCGAGGGGCCGCACACGGCGTCGATCGCGATCCGCGTCCCCGACGTGGAGGCGGCGCAGAAGGAGCTCGAGGCGAAGGGCGTCGAGTTCCAGTTCGGCGCCGAGCCGTTCGACACCGGCGTCTGTCACATGGCGATCTTCAAGGACCCCGACGGGAACTCGCTGATGCTGCACCGGAGGTACGCGCCGCGTGACTCGTAGCGACGCGCTCGCGGCGTACGAGGCGCTGCCGCTGCCGGACACAACCGAGGAGCACTGGCGCTTCACCGACCTGCGCGGCTTCGATCCACGCGACTTCGAGGCCGGTAAGACGTACCCTCAAGAAAGCGTCACGAGCGGCGACACGATGGTCGACCTCGACGTCGCGGGCTCCGCCACCGTCACCGCCGAGGGCATCGAGATCGAGCGTGCGCCCGAGGGAGTCACGTTCGAGCCGCTGCCGGAGGAGCACGAGCGGCTCTACTCGCTCGTCGGCTGGGACGAGAAGTTCGCGGCCCACAACGCGGCGCTCTGGCGGCACGGACTGCTCGTCGTCGTCCCGAGGGGAGTCGAGCTCGAGCAGCCGCTGTACGTCCGCATCGCGGCGGCGGGCCAGACGTTCTGGCGCCTCGTCGTCGTGGTCGAGGAGGGCGCGCGCGCCTCGCTGATCGAGGAGTACGCCTCGCCGGCGGCCGACACCGAGGCGTACTCGAACGCGGTGACGGAGCTCTTCGTCGAGCCGGCCGCGAAGCTCGAGTACGTCTCGCTGCAGAACCTGTCGCGTGAGACGTGGCACTTCGCGACGCATCACGCACGCGTCGAGCGCGACGCCGAGCTCGACTGGGTCGCCGGCGGCTTCGGCTCGAAGAAGGGCAAGACGCGGATCCAGAACGACCTGTCGGGGCGGGGAGCGACCTCCCGCGTCACGGGCGCCTACTTCGCCGACGGCACGCAGCACCTCGACTACGACACGTTCCAGGAGCACATCGCGCCTGACTGCGAGAGCGACTTCGCCTTCAAGGGCGCGCTGCGCGACGAGGCGACGGCGGTGTGGCGCGGGATGATCCGGGTCGAGAAGGACGCCCAGAAGACGAACGCGTACCAGGAGTGCCGCAACCTGATGCTCAGCCCCACCACGCACGCGGTGCCGATCCCGGGGCTCGAGATCCTCGCGAACGACGTCCGCTGCACCCACGGCGCGACGGTCGGTCGCGTCGATAGGGAGGATCTCTTCTATCTGATGAGCCGCGGCCTGAGACGGCCGGAGGCGGAGCGCCTCATCGTGCGCGGCTTCTTCCAGGACGTGCTCGACCGGATCGAGCTCGAGCCCGTGCGCGAGGCCGTCACCGCCGCGCTCGAGGCCCGGATTCCGCAGGCGTAGCCTCGCGGAGCGGCGCCTTCTCGGCGAGCACCTCCGCCGTCGTCTCGCGGGCGCGGTCCTCGCGGTGCGCGCGGTACTGCGCCCGGTGCTCGCGCTCCGCCTCGCCGGGCTCCAGCGTCGCGAGATAGGCGAAGACCTCGTCCGTCCCCTCGAGCCGCCGGCCGTCCTCGGTCACGAGCAAGGGAATCTCGTGCTCGCCCTCGCGGTCCTCCTGCCGCGCCGCGACCTGCCTCGCGACGAAGTCGAGGCCGAGCTCCGTCAGCCGCTGGCGGACGGCCGACGAGAAGGGGCACCACTCGGCCTGGTACAGCGTCAGCACACGGCCATGCTCGACGCGCTTCCGGCGGCGTAAACCTCGCCCGGAGGGGCAAGCAGCGGACGTGACGACCGTCGCCGTCCTCGGCATCGGCACGATCGGCGAGCCGATCGCGCGCAACCTCGCCCGGGCGGGGTTCGACGTCCGCGCCTGGAACCGGACCCGCGAGAAGGCAGAGCCGCTCCTTCGGGAGGGCGCGACGGTCTGCGACAGCGCGGCCGAGGCCGCCGAGGGAGCGGAGATCGTCCTCACCGTCCTCGTCGACGCCGACTCCACGGCGGCCACGGTGGCGGAGGTCGAGTTCGCCGCGGATGCGGTCTGGGTTCAGACCGCGACGGTCGGCTTCGACGGCGCGGAACGGCTCGCGGAGCTGGCGCAGGAGAAGGGCGTCGTCTTCGTCGATGCCCCCGTCCTCGGCACGAGACAGCCTGCGGAGCAGGGAAAGCTCGTCGTGCTCGCCTCCGGGCCGGACGCCGCCCTTGACCGCTGCGGGCCGCTCTTCGACGCGATCGGCCACTCCACCCGCCGGCTCGGGCCCGTCCCCAACGGGAGCAAGCTCAAGCTGGTGACGAACCTCTGGCTGCTCGCCGTCACCGAGGCCGCCGCCGAGGCGATCGCGCTCGCCGAGGGGCTCGGCCTCGACCCCCGCGAGTTCCTCGCCACGATGGAGGGCTCGCAGATCGACACGCCCTACCTCCATCTCAAGGGCGAGGCCAGGCGTTCGCGCGCGGCATCGAGTTCGGCCACGGCGACGAGGACATGGCCGCCGTCTACTTCGCCGCGAAGCCGGGCTAGCGGTTGGGCTGCGTGGGCGAGGCGAACGCCCACCACTGCCCCTGAGGATCGGCGCAGCTGTAACGGCGGTGCCCGAACGGCGTGTCGAACAGCTCCTCGACGATCTCGGCGCCTTCCGCCTTCGCCCGGTCGTGGTGGGCGTCGACGTCGGGCACCATGACGTACACCATCCCCGACCGTCCGTCGGTCTCCATCTCACCGGCGTAGAGGCGGTCGCCGTGAGGCGTCTCGAACTCGAGATGGGTCCCTCCCGCGGCTCCGACCCGCCGGCCGACCTCGCGGAAGCCGAAGGCGCGCTGCAGGAACTCCGACGCGGCGTCGACGTCGCGGTAGAACAGGTAGGGCCAGACGGTCTGGGTCATGCGCGGGTCAACGGTTTGTACTTGATCCGATGCGGCTCGAGCGCGTCAGGGCCGCGCGTGTCCTTCATCCACTCGACGTACTCGCCCCACGAGCCCTCGAACCAGATCGTCTCGCTCAACCCCTCGAAGGCGAGGATGTGCGTCGCGACACGGTCGAGGAACCAGCGGTCGTGCGTGATCACGACTGCGCAGCCCGCGAACTCGAGCAGAGCCTCCTCGAGAGCCCGCAGGGTGTCGACGTCGAGGTCGTTCGTGGGCTCGTCCAGCAGCAGGACGTTGCCGCCCGAGCGCAGGAGCTTCGCGAGGTGGACGCGGTTCCGCTCGCCGCCCGAGAGATCCGAGACGCGCTTCTGCTGGTCGGATCCCGTGAAGTTGAACCACGAGACGTACTGGCGCGAGTTGACCTCGCGCTTGCCGAGCTCGATCGTGTTGTGGCCACCGGAGATCTCCTTCCAGACGGTGTTCGCCGGATCGAGGCCGGCGCGTGCCTGGTCGACGTAGGCGAGCTCGACGGTCTCGCCGATGCGGAGCGTCCCCTCGTCGGGCTGCTCCTCGCCCGCGATCATCCGGAACAGCGTCGTCTTGCCGGCGCCGTTCGGGCCGACGACCCCGACGATGCCGGCCGGCGGCAGCGAGAAGGTGAGGTCGTCCACGAGCAGCCGCTCGCCGAAGCGCTTGCGCACGCCGTCGGCCTCGATCACGACGTCGCCGAGCCGCGGGCCCGGCGGGATGTGGATCTCGACCCGCTCCAGCTTCACGTTCTGCTCCTCGGCGAGCAGCCGCTCGTACGCTCCGAGCCGTGCCTTCGCCTTCGCGTGCCGCGCGCGCGGGCTCGCCCGCACCCACTCGAGCTCGCGCGCGAGCGTGCGCCGGCGGGCCGACTCCTGCTTCTCCTGCTGCGCGAGCCGCGCCTGCTTCTGCTCGAGCCAGGACGAGTAGTTGCCCTCGAACGGGATGCCGCGGCCACGGTCGAGCTCGAGGATCCAGCCGGCGACGTTGTCGAGGAAGTAGCGGTCGTGCGTCACCGCGACGACGGTGCCCTTGTAGTCGGCGAGGAAGCGCTCGAGCCAGAGCACCGACTCCGCGTCGAGGTGGTTGGTGGGCTCGTCGAGCAGGAGCAGGTCGGGCGAGGAGAGGAGCAGCCGGCAGAGCGCGACGCGGCGGCGCTCGCCGCCCGAGAGCGTCTCGACGTCGCGGTCGCCCTCCGGCAGGCGGAGCGCGTCCATCGCGTGGTCGAGCCGGTCGTCGAGCTGCCACACGTCGGCGCGGTCGATCGCGTCCTGCACCTTCGCCTGCTCGGCGAGGAGCGCGTCGTAGTCCGCCTCCGGCTCGGCGAAGGCGGCGCTGATCTCGTTGAAGCGGTCGAGCAGGTCGCGCAGCGGGCGGACGCCGTCCTCGACGTTGCCGCGCACGTCCTTGGCCGGGTCGAGCTCCGGCTCCTGCTCGAGCAGCCCGACCGTCGCGCCGGGCGCGAGCTCCGCGACGCCCGAGGAGGGCTCGTCCAGGCCGGCCATGATCCGCAGCAGCGTCGACTTGCCCGCGCCGTTCGGGCCGAGCACGCCGATCTTCGCTCCCGGCAGGAAGGAGAGCGAGATGTTCGCGAGCACCTGCCGGTCAGGGCCGTAGAACTTGTCGGCCCGGTACATCGTGTAGACGTAGTCGCTCACCGGCCGCCGACGATAGCGGCGACTACCGCGTCAGCGACCAGACACCGTTCGTGCCGCCGCCGGTGACGACGATCCGGTTCCCGAGCGTCGTCGCCGTCGGATCGGAGAGCGCCGCCGGCAGCCGCGCTGCGAGCGAGACCTGGCCCGACCCCGGATCGATCGCGAGCACCCGTCTCCCGCCCACGAGATAGAGCTGCCCTCCCAGCGCCGCGAGCGCAGCGTGGTCCTCCGGCGCCGGCAACGTGGCGATGTGTCTCACGCTGCCGCCGAGCGAGACGGCGAAGACCGCGCGTGTCGGCCCGGCGGTGGTCAGGCCGCCCGCGAGGTAGATCGTCCCTCCGAGCGCGGCGACTCCGGCGTAGCGCGTCCCGGTCGCCAGGCGGGCGACCACGGTGGCGGCTCCCTGCGGGCGATAGCGGAGGACGGCCGTGGCGAACTGCGTTCCCGTGTAGCCGCCGACGAGATAGGCGCGGCCGCCGATCGCCACCGCGCCGAGGTCGGAGAGCGGCTCGCCGAGCGCGGGCGCCTCGGCAGCGGAGCCGGTGGCCGGGTCGACGCGCACCACGCTCGGCATCGAGACGCTCTCGCCGCCGCCGAAGAGATAGACCGAGCGGCCGACGAGGGCCGCCGCGGCGTCGTGCGTCGGCTGCGGCAGCCGGCCGAAGACCCGCAGCCGGCTCGGCGGGCCGGCCAGGATCGTGTCGAGCGAGCCCGAGCCCGTGTAGCCGCCGAGCACCAGCAGACGACCGTGGGGAAGCGCGACCGCCGAGGCCTTCGAGAACGCCTGCGGCAGCGAGCCGATCCTCCGCACCTTCAGTTGCGCCGGCGCCGAGGGAGGCCGGCCGCCCCCCGTCGCCGTCTTCGACGCCTTCACGCCGCCGCCGCACCCGGCGGCGAGAAGAGCAACCGCGGCGAGTGGCGCGAGCGTCCGCCTAGTCACGCAGCCGGATCTCGCCGACGACTCCGGTTCCCGCCGCGTTCGGCACCCAGCTCGCCTCGACCGTCCGCCGCTCGCCGTCGCCGAGCCTGCAGCTCCCGGTGAAGCTCTCGCTGCCCACGTTGCCCACCCTGCCGCGGCAGACGTCGCCGCTCGGCAGGTACTCGAGCTGCAGCGACGTGTCCTGGAGGGAGCCCGGCGCGACGAGCAGGTCGGCGCGCACGACGAGCCTCTGCGGCCGGGCGGCCTGCCCGACGAAGGACACGATCTGCTCCAGCTGGGTCCCGTTCCGGATCACGTGCCCGGTCAGGCTCTCGTCCACGTGCGCAGCATTCCAGGCGGGGGGCGCGTGGCGCAGCGGGCCGACGATGAGCAGCGGCAGCGCGACGACCGTCACGGCGCCGGCACCGGCCACCCGTGGCGACCGGAAGACGTGACTCCCGAAACGCCAGACGAGCAGCATGACGACCACCGCCACCGCGACGCCGTAAAGGAGCGCGAGCCACGCGGCGCCGCGGTCGGTGCCCGACATCAGCCCGTGCACCGAGGCGAGCCCCCACACCGCGAAGTTGAGGTAGTGCGCCTTCCGCCAGAAGCCGTACGGGAGCCGCCGGCGGTAGTGGTTCGTCACGGCGAGGGCCACGAGGATCTCGGCGGCGGCGATGCCGAGCCCCGTCCACAGCGGCCGGTAGCTCGACGTGAACGGGACGAGCAGCTGGACGAGCGAGAAGGGCACGAACGAGTCGGCCGCGATCGTCAGGACGTGGACGCCGATCAGCGTGCCGACGAGGAGCCCGCCGAAACGATGGATCTCCTCCACGGAGAAGCGCGGCCAGTAGCGGTTCTGCGCCTTGCCGCCGAGCGTCATCCCGAGCGAGACGACGAGGCTGAGCACGACGTACGCGGCGACGCCGGACGCGCGAGCCGCGTACCAGATGGCCGGGTTCGAGGTCACGTGCATGCCGGCACCACCCTCGTCGCTGCGAGCCACGCCTCGTTCTCCACGACCTCGCCGTGAGCGGCGACGAAGCGCCCGGGGATGCCACGCTCGTCGAGCCAGTCGGGCCCGCGCTCGGCCAGCAGGAAGCCGGCCTTGGCCCCGACGTCGGCGTCGAGGCACGTCGCGCCCGACGCGGTCACCTGCTCCCAGCAGGAGATGCTCGCGCGACCGGTGCGCGGGTCGACGAGGTGCCCGCCGCGGGAGGCGGTCCCGCTCGTCGCGAGGCCTCCGGCGACGACGCGGACCGCCCCGCCGGCCGAGAGCGCCACGTCCACCGGCCCGCGCACCGCGAGATCGCCGCCGACGGAGACGAAGCCGGGCCCGTCGAGCGCCGCGGCCGCCTCGTCGACCGCGAGCGCCTTCACGACGCCGTTCAGGTCGAGCGCGAGACCCCGAGGCCGGGAGAGCAGCCGGCCGCAGACGACGACCTCGGCCCAGCGGCCGCAGAGCGTCGGGTCGACGAGCCCGTCCGTGGCCGCGGCCATGTCGAGCGCCGTCCCGAGCGCGCGGGCGAAGAGCGGGGAGACGAGCACGACCCGGGCGCCCGAGCGGTTGACGCGGCACAGCTCCGACTCCGGACGGAAGAGGCTGAAGGCGGCCTCCCAGCGCTCGAGCACCGCCGCTACCCTCGGACTACCGCCGCCCGCCACCGCGACGTCGCAGCCCATCGCGCGGAAACGCTCGACGCTCACGACGTCGCGCTCGAGACGACCGGCGGCTGCGCCGGAGGCGCGATCTGTCCGCTCTGGAGAGCGCTCTTCTCGACCGCCCGCTCGAAGGAGGCGGGAGCGCCGAGTGGCTTCGCCTTCCCCTTTGCATGGCCGGGGGCGTGCGTCTTCGCGCCCACGAAGGCGACGCCGAAGACGAGTGCGGTCAAGGCTCCGAGCGCTGCCTTCGCGGCGCGAGCGCGGCGGCGGGCACGCTCGATCCGCGATTGATCCGGCATGACGCGGGCAGTGTGCCGACGACCGATTAGAGGTCCATGTGAAGCCCCTGGTTACCATCTGAGCGTGGCTGTGAAGGCCGTCCCCAAGCTCGACGCGCCCGCGCTGCGGGCCGACTTCCCGATCTTCGAGCAGGAGATCCACGGCAAGCCGCTCGCCTACCTCGACTCGGCGAACACCTCGCAGAAGCCGCGGCAGGTGCTGGAGGGGATGACGCGGTTCTACGAGACGTCGTACGCGAACGTGCACCGGGCCGTACACGTCCTCGCCGAGCGCGCCACGAGCGCGCTCGAAGGGGCGCGCGAGAAGACCCGCGCCTTCCTCAACGCGCCCGACGTGCGCGAGGTGATCTTCGTCCGCAACGCGACGGAGGGCCTGAACCTCGTCGCCTACGCCTGGGGAGGGAACAACCTCGGCCGGGGCGACGCGGTCGTCGTCACCGAGCTCGAGCACCACTCGAACTTCGTCCCGTGGCAGTACATCGCGCAGCGGCAGGGCGCCGAGTTCCTCATGGTGGAGATCGACGAGAACGGCGACCCCGACCTCGAGCAGCTCGAGGCGATCGGCCGCGACCACACGGTCAAGGTCGTCGCGACGAACCTCGTCTCTAACTCGCTCGGCACGATCCACGACCTCGGCCCGCTCGTGACGTGGGCCCACGAGCACGGCGCGATCTTCGTCTGCGACGCGGCCCAGGCAGCGCCGCACATGAAGATGGACGTCCAGGCCCTCGGCGCCGACTTCGTCGCGATCTCGGGACACAAGATGTGCGCGCCGAGCGGGATCGGGGCGCTCTGGGGACGCGCCGAGCTGCTCCAGTCGATGGAGCCCTTCCTCCTCGGCGGGCACATGATCAACTCGGTGCGCGTCGACAGGACGACATGGGGCGAGCTGCCCCACAAGTTCGAGGCGGGCACGTCCCCGATCGCGGAGGCCTACGGGCTCGGCCTCGCGATCGACTACCTCGAGGCGATCGGCCTCGACGCGATCGAGGCGCACGAGCACGAGCTCGCCGCCTACGCGCTCGGGCGGCTCGGCGAGGTGCCTGGCGTCGAGCTCTACGGCCCGCCCGCCGAGCGGCGCGCCGGCGTCGTGTCGTTCAACGTGGAAGGGATCCACCCGCACGACGTCGCGCAGATCCTCGACCTGCAGGGGGTCGCGATCCGTGCCGGCCACCACTGCTGCCAGCCGCTGATGCACAAGCTCGGCGTGGCCGCGACGAACCGGGCGAGCTTCTACCTCTACACGCTCCGCGAGGAGATCGACCAGCTCGTCGAGGGCCTCCACGCCGTCCGCAAGGTCTTCGCATGACCGACCGCGGCCTCGAGAGCCTCTACCGCGAGCTCATCCTCGACCACTACAAGAACCCGCGCGGCCACGGGGTGATCGAGGACGCCGACGCCGAGGCCGAGGGCCAGAACCCGCTCTGCGGCGACGAGGTCTCGATCTACGTCGCGTTCGGGGAGGACGGCGAGACCATCGCCGACGTCAAGTTCTCCGGCCGCGGGTGCGCGATCTCGCAGGCAGCCACGTCGATGCTGATGGAGATGACGAAGGGCCGCACCGCCCAGCAGGTCGCCGCGCTCGACAAGGACGAGCTGCTCGCGGAGATCGGCGTCCCGCTCACCCCCGTCCGCCTCAAGTGTGCGATGCTCGGCCTCACGACGCTCAAGGTCGCGCTGCACAAGGCGAAGGGGACGCCGCTCCCCGAGGGCCTCGCCGGCTTCGACGAGCTCGACCTCACCTAGTGCCCGACGTCGAGGTCGCCGCGGCGGACGAGTTCCCGCCCGGCTCGTCGAAGATCGTCCGGCAGGGCAGCCTCTTCGTCGGCGTCTACAACTGCGGCGGCGAGCTGTACGCGATCGAGGACCGCTGCTCGCACGACGACGGCCCCCTCTGCGAGGGCGATTGGGACGAGGACCGCTGTTGCGTCGTCTGCCCCAGGCACGGATCGATGTTCGAGCTCTCGACGGGCCGTCCGCTGACGCTGCCGGCCACCGAGCCGGTGGAGACCTATCCGGTCCGCGTCGTCGACGGCTCGGTCGTCGTCGAGCTTCCCTAACGCAGCGCCGGTTCCTCGGTGCGCTCGCCGGCGCCCTCTTCCGCCCCCGTCGGAGCGTCGGCGTCCGGCGAGGACGCGAGGAGCCTGCGCAGGCGCGGCAGCATGAGGAAGGAGACCGGCTGCGGCGGCCAGAGGGCGAAGAAGCGGTAGCTGAACGTGCCGAGCACCGCGGCCGGCCACGACGCGCCGCTGTACCAGACGGTCGCCGCGATCGCCATGCCCAGGAGCCCCGCGCCGCCGAGCGGGCCCGTGCGGCGCGTGACGATCATCGCGGTGCCGAACGCGACCATCAGCGAGGCGCCGTTCATGCGGTAGCCGAACGCCGCGATCCCGGCCCACAGCGCGAACATGTCGGCGAGCCAGTAGAGGAGCATCCCGGAGATCGCAGACGCGTAGCGGAGCGGGTTGCGGAACATCACGCCGATGAGGTGCGCGGCGTCGAGGAGGATCGAGAGCTTCTCGCGCCAGCCGCCGCGCCCGCGAAGGCGCTCGCGGTACCGCTCGGCCGCCCAGTACGCGATGCCGAAGCCGGCGGCCGGCCCGACGGCCCACGGCACGAGAAAGTCGAGCGGCGGCTTCCACACGCCCTGGAGGATGAGGAGGATCGCGGCGACGCTGCACGGGATCGCCAGGACGAGGTGCTCGAGGCCCCCGAGGAGCGTCACGCGCACCTTGGCCTCCCGCTCGGACGCGCCGGCGGCACGCATCACCGCGCGGTCGATCCCCCCGCCGCCGTGCGCGAGGAAGCCGCCGAACCCGGCGGCGACGACGGCCAGCCGGTCCGCGTGGCTCAGGTCCTCCGGCCCTTCCTCGATCCTCCCGATGCCGCGGTAGCCGAAGTAGTAGCCCACGAAGGCGAGGGCGACCCCTCCGAGCGAAGCGGCGAGCCACGGCCAGCTCGGGTTCCTCGCGGCGTCCCAGATCCGGTCGAAGCCGGCGATGTAGGCCATCGCCACGCCGCTGCCGACGTACAGCAACACGGCGAGCGCGGTAAGAAGCAGCAGGCGGTGGGACTTCGCCTCGACGTGGCTGTGCGAGAGGATCCCCACTCGTTTCCCGCTCTCCGCCGACGGCGGTCGGGAAACGCTTGCGACCGGCCGGCCTAGCGCCGAGACTGCGCGCGTGACCGAGCCCGTTCGCTGCTGGCCCACGTCCGACCCGCTCTACATCGCCTACCACGACGAGGAGTGGGGACGGCCGGTCCGCGACGAGCACGGTCTCTACGAGCGGCTCTGCCTCGAGGGCTTCCAGGCCGGTCTCGCGTGGATCACGATCCTCCGCAAGCGCGAGGCCTTCCGCACTGCGTTCGCGGGTTTCGATCCGGAGCGGGTCGCGCGCTTCGGCGAACATGACGTCGAGCGGCTCCTCGGCGACGCGGGGATCGTGCGGCACCGCGGCAAGATCGAGGCCGCGATCGCGAACGCGCGGGCGACGCTCGCGCTGCGCGAGACGGAGACGCCCCTCGCCGAGCTGATGTGCGAGTACCGCGATCACGCCGACGGCAGGGAGCTCTCGCGACGGCTGCGCGCGGCGGGCTTCCGCTTCGTCGGCCCCACGACGGTCTTCTCCTCGCTCGAAGCGTGCGGGATCGTCAACGGCCACCGCCCCGACTGCTGGGTGCGCGACGCGGTCGAGGCCGAGCGCGGCACGTTCGTCTAGCTCTCGAGGATCCGCTTCAGCCGCTCGAAGTCCTTGCGGAACTGCCTCTCCGCCTGCCGCGCGAGGAGCCCGGCGGCGAAGCCCGGAACGTCGCCTTCCGCGGTCACCGTGAGCCGCGTGGCGTCACCGGCCGGCTCGAGCTCGTGCCGGACCGTGAACGGCACGGGGCTGTTCAGCGCCCGCAGCGTGAACAGGCGCGGCGCCTCCTCCTCGACGATCTCGAGCGTCGTGCGGAGCTCGCGGCCGAGCAGCGAGCGCGACTCCTCGACGCGGCCCTCGCGCAGCGTCGCGCTCTTCACGCCCGCCTGCCACGAAGGCAGGTTCGAGACGTCGGTGAGGTAGGCGAAGACGTCCTCGGGGATCCGCGCGATCTCGATCGTCAGCTCGGCGCGCACGCCCTGGAGGATAGGGTCGGACCCGTGCTCGACGACCGGGTGCGCAGCGTGCTCGAGCGGCTCGAACGGGAGGAGCCGCGGCGTCCGGGCGTGCCCGTGGCTGCCGCGACCGGGCGGTTCCTCTTCTCGCTCGTGGCGCCGCAGGCCGACTGCGAGGTGCTCGAGATCGGAGCGGGGCGCGGCTACTCGACGATCTGGCTCGCGGCGGGAGTCCGCAACCTCGGCGGCCGGGTCCTGTCCCTCGAGCGCGACGAAAGCTGCATCGCCGACTGGCGACGCAACGTCGCGGAGGCGGGGCTCGAGGACACGGCGCTGCTCGTGGAGGGCGACGCGCGCGAGACGCTGCCGGCGATCGACGACGTGTTCGACGTCGTCTTCCTCGACGCCGCGAACCGCTTCTACGAGGAGCTGTTCGCGCTGGCGCGCGAGAAGCTCGAGCCGGGAGCGCTCGTGGTCGCCGACGACGTGATCCTCCACGCCGACCGGCTCGCGGCCTACTCGGCGGCGCGGCAGGCCGACCCGTCGCTCCTCAGCCTCACGGTCCCGCTCGACCGCGGGCTCGAGCTGAGCGTCGTGTTGCGGTGACCGCGTCCTTCGCTATCGTGCGGGTACCGCGGAAAGGAGGTGGTCCGGCAGTGATTTCAGACAGTACGGGCAGTGGAGGTACCAGCGGGTAGGGGTGCCGTCCCCGGGACCTACGGGGAACCGCCTAGCCAGCGTGGGGGACACCGCGTTCCGCGCCGCCCGGTTTCAGCCGGAGCAGGAAGGCGCCTCTGCCACTACGCGCTGGTTACTGCAGAAGGGGCCGCTTCGTGCGGCCCCTTCTTTTTTGGGCAGGTCTCAGTCTCAGGCGGCGACTCGCTCCGAAGCCGCGACGGCTTCCGAGGCGAGAGTGGTCAGGTGCAGCCGGAGCTGGGCGAAGACTTCTCCGTCGAGGAGCCGGCCCTCGGCGTCGAACCGCTCGTGCGCCCGGGCGACGGGGATCTCCGTCCCGACGACGCGGGCGCCGGCGATGCCGAGGATCCGCTTCAGATCCTGCTGGGCCCAGAGCGCGCCGAACTGGCCCGTGCTGGCTCCCACGACGGCGACCGGCTTGTTCCGGAGCACGCCCTGGAGCTTCGGTCGCGACGCCCAGTCGACGGCGTTCTTGAGCCCGCCGGGGACCGAGCCGTTGTATTCGGGCGTGGCGAAGAGGATCGCGTCCGCCGCTGCCCAGGCCTCGCGCAGACGGCGCACCGACTCCGGCACGTCGGCTTCGAGGTCCTCGTCGTAGAGCGGCAGCTCGGGGAGGCCCTCCCAGAGCTCCAGCTCGACGCCCTCGGGAGCGGCCTCGAGCGCAGCCCGCAGCAGGCCGGTGTTGTACGAGCTCTCCCGCAGGCTGCCGGAGACGCCGAGGATCCGCACGTCAGGCCTCCTGCTTCACGAACGTGAGGTCGGCCTTGAGGGTGACCTCGTCGCCGAGGTAGTTGCCGCCGCTCTGGTTCGGGGCGTTCCACGCGACGCCGAACTCGTTGCGGTCGATCGCCGTCTCGAGGGTGAGGCCGAGGCGCTCGCGGCCGAACGGGTCGACGCTCGGCGCCGAGGCGAGGCGGCCCTTCAGCTCGACCGGGCGGCTGACGTCCTTGATGGTCAGCTCGCCGCGGCCCGCGACCGTGCCGCTCTCGTCGAGCGACAGCGCGTCGGTGCGGAACCGGATCTCGGGATGCCGCTCGGCGTCGAAGAAGTCGGGCGACTGGAGATGGGCCGAGAGCTGCTCGTCCTTCACGTCGACGCTCGCGACGCGCGCGGAGCCGTCAAGGGTGGAGCCCTCGAGCGTGGCCTCGAAGTCGCGGAAGCTGCCGCGGAAGGTGCTGACGCCTGCGTAGTCGACCTCGAACGCGACGTTCGAGTGGACGGGGTCGGCGGCCCACGACGTGCCGGCGGGTGCGAGTGTGGCGGCGGGGGTTGCCAGGGTGCTCATCCGAACGTTGCCTCCTACTGGGCTTGGGCTATACTTGAGGTCGCAATCAATATAGCGGGAAAAGATTGTCTAGTCAAGTATTGAGCACGCAAGAAGACTCGGCGCCGGGGAGTGGTCTTCCCGACACCGCCTGGGTCCGCTTCTTGCGCGCGCACGCCGCGCTGACGCGGGAGCTCTCGTCGCGCCTCGAGGCGGTGCACGAGCTGACGCTGAGCGACTTCGACGTGCTCGTGCAGCTCTACTACGCCGAGGGGCGGAGGATGCGGCGGATCGACCTCGCCCGGTCCGTGCTCCTCACGGCTTCCGGGATCACGCGCCTGCTCGACGGGCTCGAGGCCGCCGGCCTCGTCGGCAAGGAGCGTTGTGCCGCCGACGCGCGCGTGACCTACGCGGTGCTGACGAAGGCAGGCGTGAGGAAGATCGAGGAAGCCCGCGAGTCCCATCTCGCCGACATCGAGGAGCTGTTCGGCTCGCGGTTCTCGACGCAGGAACGTGAGCAGCTCGCCGAGCTCCTCGGCCGGCTGCCGCTCGCGCACACGACGGAGGCCTGCTCCGGGTGACCCACGCGTTCTCGTCTCTCGACGAGCTGGGCAGCGGGCCCGGCTTCCGCAAGATCCGAGCCGCGCTCGGCGTGACGGCGTTCGGGGTCAACGGCATCGTCCTGCCGCCCGGGCACGACGGCTTCCTCCACTTCCACGACACGCAGGACGAGCTCTACTTCGTCCATCGCGGCCGCGTGGAGGTCGAAGTCGAGGGCGAAACACGCGTGCTCGGCGAGGGCGGCCTCTGCCACGTCGAGTCGACGACGCCGCGCAAGGTGTCGAACCCCTTCGGCGAAGAAGCGGTGCTGCTCGCGATCGGCGGCAAGGACGGCTACGTCGAGCGCGACGGCCACATGGTCGACGAGGCGGACGTCGAGCGTCGCGCCGCCTTCGGCAAGCAGTAGCGCTCAGCGCGCCCTCCGCGGATCCACGAAGGCGCCGGCGTAGCCGGCGTCGCGTACGAAAGGGAAGACCCAGCGCGGGTCAATACGCACCGCCCAGCGGCCGTTGCTCGCTCCGAGCCGGGCGCAGCCGATGAGGTGGGCGGTGACCGTGACCGGCCGGCGGGCGGCGTACTCGAACCTGGCCGTGATGGAGGAGTCGCGCCACGTCGAGCCGCAGATCGAGGGCAGGATCGAATGCGAGCGGCTGAACCCGAAGGGGGCGGCGTCGAGCGCGCGCGCGAGGCGGCGGGCGCCCCTGGTACCGACGACGGACGAGTGGTCGAGCCAGCGTCCCTGATAGGAGCAGCCCACCAGGCGTCTCGCTGCCCGGGGGACGAAGGGCTCCGAGGCGCTGCGCCGCGAGCCGCGCGAGAAGACGCCGGCGGGACGGGTCGGGCAACCGTTCTGGTCGACGCGGATGGGGTGGACCGAAGCGAGGATTCGGCGGAGCAGCGACCGGTCCGGGCTGAGCACGGTCACGGAGAGGTCGCGCCGCGGGAAGTCGAGACGGACCTCGTCGCTTCCCAGCACGCGGCCCACGTTCCAGCGGCGAGCCTGGACGCCGTCGATGGTGACGGGCGTCGCGTGCCGCCGGTACCCGCGCAGCATCGAGACAGAGCCGCTGAACTCGACGACGCTCAGGCCCCTGCGTGTACGGCGCGGCTCCGTCGATTCGTCACATCAGGGCGACTGTGCGGATCTCTCCACGTTCCCCGATTCGCGGGAGGCGTCCGGGCACCTCGTCGAGCGAGATCGTGCTCGTCACGAAGCGACCGAGGTCGATCCGGCCGTCGAGCGCGGCCTGGGCGAGGAACGGGAAGTCCTCCTGCGGGACGGTGTCCCCGCCGTGGGTGACCGCGACCGAGATCTTCGGCCAGAAGACGTCCGCCGCGAGATCGGCCTCGAGCCTGGCGCCCGGGAAGGGCATGCCGACGAGGGTCGCCGTTCCGGCGTAGGCGCACATCCGGATCGCCTGCGCGAGCCCGCTCGCCGCGCCGATCGCCGAGAAGGCGAAGTCGACGCCGCGGCCGCCGGTCAGCTCGCGCACCGCCTCGACCGGGTCGCCGGCGCCGCCGTCGACGACGTCGGTCGCGCCGAGGGCGAGGGCATGCTCGAGCTTGTCCTCGGCGAGGTCGACCGCGACGATCCGCTCGGCGTGCCGGAGGAGCGCTCCCTGGACGACTGCGAGCCCCACGCCGCCGCAGCCGATCACTGCCACCGTCGATCCCTCGCGCACGGGGGTCGCCCAGAGCGCGGCTCCGGCGCCCGTCGAGAAGCCGCAGGCGAGGAGTGCCGCCTGCTCGACCGGCAGCTCCTCCGGCACCCTCACCGCGCACGCCTCGTGTACCACCGCGTGCTCGGCGTACGTGCCGCAACGCAGCACCGGCATCAGCAGCGAGCCGTCCGCGGCTCGGTGCAGGCGCCGCTTCGCGCGGAGCTGGGACGAGCAGCGGCGCGGGTCGCCGCGCGTGCACTGCGGGCACTCGCCGCAGGGTGCCCGCCACGCGACCACGACGCGGTCGCCCGGCGCGACCGCCCTCACGTCGCTCCCGACCTCCTCGACGACACCGGCTCCCTCGTGCCCGAGCAGGATCGGGAACCGCATTCCCCAGCCCTTCGTCTCGACGATGTGCAGGTCGGAGTGGCAGAGCCCGCAGGCGAGCACGCGGACGAGCACCTCGCGTGGGCCCGGCGCATCGACGGTCAGCTCCTCGACGGCCGGCGGGGCGTCCGGCTCGGCGTAGACGACTCCGCGCGTCACGCTTCCGTCACGGTACCTCCTACCGTGTCTGGAGTGTCACGTCGCGCGCCGGAGCTGCTCGTCGAGCGGCACGAGCGGCAGCTTGAACGTCTCGACCGCACTCGGGTCCGTGACGACGTTGTCGCCGAGCTCGAGCATCGTGAGCTGGTCGCGCGTCACCGGCGCGCCCGGCAGCCGCTCGGTCAGCGTCGCCTGAAGCCGCATCGCCCCGAAGGGGACGTGCACCGACGGCCGGCGCACGCCGAGCACGCGCTTGAGGCGCTCCCAGAACTCGTTCCAGCACACCGCGTCCGGGCCGCCGAGCTCGAACGTGCGGTTCGCGGCCGCTGGCTCCTCGAGCGCGATTCGGTAGTACTCGGCGACGTCCTCGACCCAGATCGGTTGCAGCCGCTGCCTGCCGGGGCCGACGATCGGCGTCACGGGCGCGAGGCGCGCGAGCCGGACGAAGGTCGGCAGGACGCCGCCGTCGCGGCCGAAGACGAAGCTCGGCCGGAAGATCACGTGCTCGAGGCCGGACTCCTTGACGGCCCGCTCCATCTCCCACTTCGCCGCGAAGTACGGCACCGCGTCCTTCGAGCGCTCGTCGAGCCCGAGGGCGCTCGCGAGCACGAAGCGCCGCACGCCCGCCTCCTGCGCCGCCGCGACGACGTTCCGCGTGCCCTGCGACATCACACGCTCGAAGTCGGCCGGCCGGCCGCGGATGATGGCGACGAGGTGCACGACCGCGTCCACCCCTGCGCACGCGGCGCGGAGCGAGGCGGGATCGGTCACGTCCCCGGTTACCAGCTCGACTCCCCAGGCCGTGAGGCGGGTGGCGCGTGCCGGGTCGCGGACGAGGGCGCGCACCGGCCTCTCGCGTGCGCGAAGCGCGTGCACGACGTACGGGCCGACGAAGCCCGTCCCGCCGGTGACGAGGACGGTCACCCCGTCTCCTCGAAGTTCTGCCAGTAGCGGCTCGCGGTCGGCCCGCGCTGGCCCTTGTACTTCGAGCCGATCGCCTCCGAGCCGTACGGGGTCGCGGCCGGCTCCGTCATCTGCATGAAGGAGATCTGCCCGATCTTCATGCCCGGATAGATCGTGATGGGGAGGTTCGCGACGTTCGAGAGCTCGAGCGTCACGTGGCCGTCCCAGCCCGGGTCGATGAACCCCGCGGTCGAGTGGATGAGAAGGCCGAGGCGCCCGAGGCTCGACTTGCCCTCGAGCCGCGCGACGAGGTCGTCGGGCAGCCGGATCCGCTCGAGCGTCGAGCCGAGCACGAACTCGCCCGGATGAAGGACGAACGGCTGGTCGTCGTCGACCTCGACGAGCTCGGTCAGCTCTGACTGCTCGACCTTGACGTCGATGAACGGGTAGCGGTTGTTGTGGAAGACGCGGAAGAGCCGGTCGACCCGCACGTCGACGCTCGACGGCTGCAGGAGCGCCTCGTCGTACGGGTCGATCTCCATCTTCCCCTCGGCGAGGAGGCGGGCGATCGTCGCGTCGGACAGGACCATGGCGGCGATTCTCCCCGATTCGCGTCGCCTGCTGTCGTTATCGTGGCTGCGTGGCGGTGACGCGCGCAATCGAGCTGCGGACGGAGATCCCCGGCCCGCGCTCCCGCGAGATCACCGAGCGGAAGGAGCGGTTCGTCGCCGATCCGCTCGGCCTCTACCTGCCGATCGTGATAGCGGACGGCCGGGGCGCGACGGTCACGGACGTCGACGGCAACAGCTTCGTCGACTTCACGGGCGGCGTCGGCTGCCTCAACGTCGGCCACGCGCATCCGCGCGTCGTCGCGGCGGTGCAGGAGCAGGCCGCGCGCTTCCTCCACACCGATTTCACGATCGTCCCGTACGAGGTCTACGTCGAGTACGCCGAGCGCCTGGTCGCGCTCGCCCCGTTCTCGGGGCCGGCGAAGGCCGCCTTCTTCAACGCGGGCACCGAGGCCGTCGAGAACGCGGTCAAGTTCGCGCGCGGCTACACGCATCGCCCCGCCGTGATCGGCTTCGAGGGCGGCTTCCACGGCCGCACGCTCCTCTCGCTCACCCTCACCTCGAAGACGCATCCCTACAAGGCGGGGCTCGGCCCGTTCGCGCCGGAGGTGTACCGCGTCCCGTTCCCGGACGCGTACCGCGGGATCACCGCGCAGGGCGCGCTCGCCGCGCTCGAGCGTGCGCTGTCGACCCAGGTGGCCGCCGAGACGGTGGCCGCCATCGTGGTGGAGGCCGTGCAGGGCGAGGGCGGGTTCGTCCCCGCGCCGCCGGCCTTCATGGAGGGGCTGCGCGCGATCTGCGACCGCGAGGGGATCCTGCTCGTCGTCGACGAGGTGCAGTCCGGCTTCGGCCGCACGGCCCGGATGTTCGCGGTCGAGCACTACGGCGTCGAGCCGGACCTGATCACGGTGGCGAAGTCCATCGCCGGCGGGCTGCCACTCTCCGGCGTCGTGGGCAAGGCCGAGATCATGGACGCGCTCTGGGACGGCGCCGTCGGCGGCACCTACGTCGGCAATCCGGTCGCGCTCGCGGCGGCGGTCGCCGTCCTCGACGTGTTCGAGGAGGATGGGCTCGTCGAGCGGGCGCAGCGGATCGGCGACACGATCCGGTCCCGGATGCTGGCGTGGCAGGACCGCCACGCGGCGATCGGGGACGTCCGCGGCCTCGGCGCGATGCTCGCCGTCGAGTACGTCGAGGATCGAGTGACGAAGGAGCCCGCGCCCGGCATCGCGTCGCGCGTCGCCGAGGAGGCAGCCGTGCGGGGACTGCTGCTGCTCAAGGCCGGCGTCCACTCCAACTGCAACCGCGTCCTCTGTCCTCTCGTGATCACGGACGCCGAGCTCGAGGCAGGGCTCGCGGCGTGGGAGGAGGCACTCGAAGCGGTCCTTGCGTAGCCGCGCCCCTTCCTCGCGCGTTCCAGGGGCATGGCGGGACCGAGGTCGACGACCCCTGCCGTGGCGCGGGCCCCGCAGCCGGGCGACCTGATCGCCGACCGCTACGAGCTCGAGGAGCTCGTGGGCACCGGCGGCATGTCGAGCGTCTTCCGTGCCCGCGACCGGCAGCTCGACCGGCGCGTCGCGATCAAGATCCTCCACGAGCACTACGCCGGTGACCCCGAGTACCTCGAGCGCTTCCGCCGCGAGGCGCGGGCCGTCGCGAGGCTCTCGCATCCGAACATCGTCACCGTCATCGATCGCGGCGCCGACGGCGGCCGGCAGTACATCGTCTTCGAGCACATCGAAGGCGAGAACCTGAAGGAGCTCGTCCTCCGCACGGGGCGGCTTCCCGTGCGGCGGGCGCTCGAGCTCGCGCTCGCCGTCGCGGACGGGCTCTCCTTCGCGCACGAGCACGGGCTCGTTCACCGCGACGTCAAGCCGCAGAACGTGCTTCTCAGCCGCGAGGGCGAGGTGAAGGTGACGGACTTCGGCATCGCGCGCTCGCTCCACGTGGAGCACGGCGTCACGCAGACCGGCACGGTGCTCGGCACCGGCGAGTACCTCGCACCCGAGCAGGCGAGCGGCAAGCAGGTCTCGCCGGCGACCGACGTCTACTCGCTCGGGGTGGTGCTCTGGGAGCTGCTGGCCGGCGACATCCCGTTCGTCGGGGAGAATTTCGTCGCCATCGCCTTGCGCCACGTCAACGAGCCGCCGCCGAGCCTGTGCGAGCGGCGCCCGGACGTGTCGCCGAGGCTCGAGGCCGCGGTCGACCGCGCGCTGGCCAAGGATCCCCGGCGCCGCTTCCCCTCCATGGCGGCGTTCGCCCAGGAGCTGCGTGCCTGCCTCGCGGAGGCGGAGGGTGCCGCCGCGGCGCCGCCGCTGGACGACGACGTCGCGGTAACACGCATCACGCGTCCCGCACCGGCTCGGCCCCCGCGCACGCCCCGTCCGGCTCGCCGCCGGCGCCGGCCGCTCGTGTGGGCGCTGCTCGCCGTCGCCGCCGGCATCGTCGCGTTCGCCGCCGTCGTGCTCCTCGGCGGCGCCGGCCGTCACGGCGGCTCGGACGGGCGAGGCGGGCCGTCCGGCGCCGCGGTGCACCTGCGGGGAGTCGGAGACTACGACCCGCAGGGCGACGGCACCGAGCACAGCTACTCCGCTCCGAGGGCGACCGACGGCAATCCGGCCACCTACTGGGACACGGAGATGTACTCGACCACGGCCTTCGGGAATCTCAAGTCCGGGCTCGGCCTCGTCCTCGACGCCGGCCGCCCCACGCCGCTCAGGAGCCTGACGGTGACGACCCCGACACCGGGGTTCGTGGCGCAGATCAAGGCCGGAGACTCCTCGAGCGGCGGCTTCACGCCCGTCTCGTCGTCGCGAACCGTCTCGAGCAGGACGACGTTCGCGCTCGACGGCAGGACCGCGCGGTACTACGTGGTGTGGATCACGCGGCTGCCGCCCGTCCGCTACGTGCGGATCTCCGAGGTCAGGGCCAGGCGCTAGTAGAGGAGCTTCGAGCGGCGCTCGTGCCGCTCGAGGGCGAGCTCGATCAGCCGGTCGAGCGCCTCGGCGTACGAGACTCCGGACGCCTCGAAGAGCCGTGCCCAGACGCTCGTCGCGGTGAAGCCCGGCATCGTGTTGAGCTCGTTGAGGACGACCTCGCCGTCCGACTCGCGCACGAAGAAGTCGACCCGCGCGAGGCCTTCGCACTCGCTCGCGACGAACGACTCCACGGCGCGCCGCTGCAAGAGCTCGACGGTCTCCTGCGACAGGCCCGGCGGCGGCACGAGCAGCTCCATCCCCCCCTCGTCGTACTTCGACGAGTAGTCGTACCACTCGTGCTCGAGCGTGTCGATCTGGCCCGGCAACGAGGCGATCGGCCGCGGTACGAGGTTGCCGAGGACGCCAACCTCGACCTCCGTTCCGGCGACGTACTCCTCCACAAGCACCTTCTCGTCGTGCCGGAAGGCGAGCTCCACCGCCGCCTCGAGCTCGTCCTCCGCGTGCACCTTCGTGATGCCGACCGAGGAGCCGAGCCGCGCGGGCTTGACGAAGACCGGATAGCCGAACGGGTTCTCGACCGCGTCGCCGAGGCGGATGGCGTGGTGCGCCGCGACCGGGATCCCGCTGTCGCGCATCACCTTCTTGAACAGGTCCTTGTCCATGGCCAGGGCCGAGGCGACGACGCCCGCACCGACGTACGGTACGTCCGCGAGCTCCAGCAGCCCCTGCACGGTTCCGTCCTCCCCGAACGGCCCGTGCAGAATCGGAAGGACGACGTCGACCGCGCCGAGCGTCTCGAGGGTTCCCCGCTCCGCCCGGACCGGCAACGTCTCGGCGGCGCGCGACCGGCCTCGTGACGCTTCCGTCACGGTAGGTGGTACCGAGACGGAAGCGTGTCCGCTTTGCAACGCCCAGCGGCCGTCGCGCCCGATCGCGACCTCGGCGATCTCGTACCGGTCGGGATCGAGGGCGGCGACGACCGAGCGCGCCGACGCCAGGGAGATCTCGTGCTCGCTCGACCGGCCGCCCGCGAGGATCGCGACGCGGAGGCGGCGGTCCCGGCTCACCCCGTGGTGGTCGTGCCGGTGGTCGCCGGTCCGGGCGAGTACTGGCCGACGACGATCGTCACCGTCGAGCCCTTCAGGGCGCTCGAGCCGCCCTGCGGATTCTGGGACAGCACCTGGCCGTCGAGGCTCGGATCGTTGACCGACTGGAACTGCTGCTGAACCTGGAAGCCCTGCGCCTGGAGGGCGGCGACCGCCTGCCGGGACGAATCGCCCACGACGGTCGGCACGTTGACCTGCGGCGGTCCGTTCGAGACCTGGATCGTGACGCTCGAGCCCTTCGGCCGCGAGGTGCCCGGCGTGGGATTCTGCGCAACCACCTGTCCCTGCGGCGCGGTGCTGTCGACGATTCTCGGGTTGGCATTGAACCCGTCCGCGTTGAGCCTGGAAATGGCCTCGTTGCTGCTCAGACCCACGACATTCGGAACCGTTGCCATGGCCGGTCCGCTCATGACGTTCACGCGGACGGTCGACCCCTTGGACACGGACTTACCTGCCGGCGGGTCGGTCGCCGTCACCTTGTCCTTCGTGGCGCCGGGGACGGAGAACCTCCGCGGTTGCAGCCCGAGGTTGACCAGGATCTGCTGTGCCTGCGTCCACGTGTCGCCCTTGACGTCGGGCATGGTCACCTTCGGCGGCCCGGTCGAGACCCAGATCGTCACGGTCCCGCCCTTGGCGACCTTCTGGCCTGCCTGCGGGTCCTGCTTGAAGACGAATCCCTTCTTGTGCGTCTCGCTCGCGACGTGCTTCACCTGCGGATGGAGGTTCGCCGCGGTGATCCGGCGCACGGCCGCGTCCTGGCGCTCGTTCACGTACTGCCCGACGGGGACCTGCGGCTTCGAAGAGCCGGCCAGCTCGTGCCAGACGAAGAAGCCGGCGACCGCCGCGGCGACGACGAAGGCGACCGCGATGAGCCACGGCCAGAGCGGTCGTTCGGGCCCGCGCTGCTCCGCGTACTCCTCCTCCTCGACGATCGGCGGTGGGACGCCGCGGGTCGTCGCGGCGGCCGCGGGCGCGATCATCGTGGCGGACGTCGCGGCCTCGGCGGCCGTGACGGCCGGCGTGGGACGGCGCAGCACCTGGGTCGCCGTGTCGACCGTGGCGGCCGCGACCCTGGCGCCGCGGGCGACGCGCTCGAGGTCCGCCTCCATCTCGTCGGCGCTCTGGTAGCGGTCCTCCGGGTTCTTGGCGAGCGCACGGAGCACGACCATGTCGAGCTCCGGCGGCACGTCCGGCCGGAGCTTGGAAGGCGGCTTCGGCGTGGTGGAGAGGTGCTTCATCGCGATCTCGACCGGCGTCTCCCCGTCGAACGGCGTCTTGCCGGTCAGCAGCTCGTAGAGGACGACGCCGAGCGAGTAGAGGTCGGAGCGCGGGTCTACCTCCCCGCCGCGGGCCTGCTCGGGCGAGAGGTACTGCGCCGTGCCCACGATCGAGCCCGTCTCGGTCATCTGGCTCGTGCCGGCGCGCGCGATCCCGAAGTCCGTCACCTTCACGCGGCCCTCGCTGTCGACGAGGACGTTGTGCGGCTTGATGTCGCGGTGCACGATGCCGTGCCGGTGGGCGAAGCGGAGCGCCGAGAGGATCTGGCGCGCGTACTCGATCGCGACGTTGACTGGCGCGGCGCCCCGGCTGACGATCAGCTCCTTCAGCGTGCGGCCGTCGAGGTACTCCATCGCGATGTAGTAGGTGTCCTCGGCCTCGCCGCGGTCGTAGATGGAGACGATGTTCGGATGGTTGAGCGCCGCCGCGTTCTTCGCCTCGCGGCGGAAGCGCTCGATGAACTGGTCGTCGTTCGCGTGGCGGCCGTTCAGGATCTTGATCGCGACGCGACGCCCGAGCTCCTGGTCCTCGGCGAGGTAGACGTCGGCCATGCCGCCGGCCCCGAGCTTGCGCTCGATCCGGTAGCGCCCGTCGAACAGCGTGTCGATGAGGGAGTCGCTTACGGCCACGGCCCGGTACAGGGTAGAGACAAGGTCATGAACCCAGAGATTTCGTCGCCCCCCGCGAGAATCATCGTCCCAGCAGCTTCTCGAGGACGGCGCGGGCGATCGGCGCGGAGATCGAGCCGCCGAAGCCGTTCGGCTGCTTCTCGACCACGACCGCGACGACGTAGCGCGGATGGTCGGCCGGCGCGAAGCAGACGAACCACGCGTCGTAGAGGTTGCCGAGCCCGAGCTCCGCCGTGCCCGTCTTGCCGGCGACCGGGACGCCGGGGATCTGCGCCGCGGTGCCGGTGCCGCCCTGGACCACGAGCTGCATCATCTGGTTCAGCTCGCTCGCCGTCTGCGGCTTGATCGGGCGCCCGAGTGTCTGCGGGGACGTCTTCACGACCGTCGAGCCGTCCGGAGCGACGACCTTCTGCACGAGGTACGGCTTTGGCTCCTCGCCGCCGTTCGCGATCGTCGCGGCGACGAGCGCCATCTGCAGCGGCGTGACGAGCATCCGCTCCTGCCCGAAGGCGAGCCGTCCCGGATCGACCTTGTTGAAGTCCTTCGGCCAGTAGAGCCGGTGGTTCTGGTAGAGCCCGCTCGCGTTCATCGTGTCGGGCGGCAGGTCGATCGGGGGCAGCGAGTAGAAGCCGTAGCGCTTCGCGTACTCGAGGATCCGCCGCGCGCCGATCTGCTTGCCGACGTCGCAGAAGACGGCGTTGATCGAGTGCTCGAGCGCCTCGGCAAAGGTCACGTGCCCGAAAGTCTCGTGGGCAGTCGGTGCGTCGGGGGCGCTCGAGTTGTAGACCTTCTGTCCGTACTCGATGCAGTAGCCAGGGTCGAAGAACCCCGTGCTGGGCGTGACGGCACCCGTGTCGAGCGCGGCGGAGGCCGTGACGAGCTTGAACGTCGACCCGGGCGGATAGAGGCCGAACGTCGCGTTGTTCTGGAGCGCCGACGCGTCGCCGCAGGTTCCCTTCGTGTGGAGGATCTTCGCGTAGCCGTTCGGCTGCTCGATCAGGTTCGCGTTGTAGGTCGGCGACGAGGCCATGGCGTAGACCGCGCCCGTCTTCGCGTCGAGTGCCACGACTGCGCCGCAGCGACGGGCGAGCTCGTTCAGCGCGAGCCTTTGGACGGCGGGCCGAAGCGTGAGGATCACGTTGTTGCCGCGCACCGTCCGGCCGCCGAGCTCGTCGATCTCCTGCTGGAGCGTGTTGCTGAGGTTCGTGTTCGCGCCGGTCAGGTAGTCGTCGAGCGTCGCCTCGAGGCCGGTCGTGAAGCCTGTGGAGGTCGAGTAGCCGATCACCTGGGGCGCGAGGTCGTTCTGCGGGTAGCGCCGCGTGAAGGTCGTGAGGCCGTTCTTGCGGTGGGTGCGGTTCGTCGCCAGCACCGTGCCGTCGGCGGCGAGGATCTTCCCGCGGTCGATGGTGAGACGCGCGATGAGCGAGACCGAGTTGTCCTTCCGGTCGGCGAGGCTCGCCTGCGCCCACGTCTGCCAGTAGGTCGTCGCCCCGATCAGGACGGCGAGCAGGACGAGCGCGACGACGGCGACGTGCCGGAGCTGCCTGTTCACCCCTCGGCCTCCTGGCGATTCGCGCGGTTCGAGATCAGGAGCAGCCCGGCCACGAGCAGGAAGTTGGCCAGGATGCTCGAGCCTCCGTAGGAGACGAAGGGAAGCGTGATGCCCGTGAGCGGGATGACCAGGGTGATGCCGCCGACGATGACGAAGGTCTGGAAGGCGAAGCTGAAGCTCAGCCCGGCGGCGAGCAGCTTCGAGAAGCCGTCGCTCGCCGCCATGGCGATCCGGAAGCCGCGGAGGACGAAGGCCATGTAGAGCAGCAGCAGCGCGGCCACGCCGATGAGCCCGAGCTCCTGCGCGAGGGCGGAGTAGATGAAGTCGGTGTTGAGGTCGGGGATCACCTGCTGACCCGTCGTCCCGGTGAAGATCCCGTGGCCCAGGCCGGTGCCGCCGAAGCCGCCGTGGCCGATGGAGTACAGCGACTGCACCTGTTGGTAGCTCTGGCAGTCCTGCCTGTACGTCATCTGGCCGTTGAGCGGACAGAAGACCTTGTGCGTCGTCCACGGGGAGAGCCAGTTCTGGATGCGCTCGCGGACGTGCGGCGTTCCCTGCGAGACGGCGAACGCCCCCACGAGGAACAGCCCGACCGCGGCGGCGACGAACGCGATCCTCGCCGTGGCGACGTACAGCATCGCGACGAAGATTCCGTAGTAGAGGAGCGCGCTGCCGAGGTCGTTGGTCACGAAGAGCGCGAGCATCGCCACGCCCCAGATGGTCAGCAGCGGCCCCCAGTCCTTCAGCCTCCCCTGCGCGAGCACCTCACGCCGCTCGCGCAGGTAAGCCGCCAGGAAGACGATGAGCGCGATCTTGCCGAGCTCGCTCGGCTGGAATTGCAGCGGCCCGAAGTGGATCCAGAGCCGAGCCCCGTTGATCGTCTGCCCGACCCCGGGCGCACGGGGCAGCAGGAGGAGGAAGATGGACGTGACCCCGAAGACGTACTTGTAGCGCTCGAGCGCCCGGTAGTCGCGGTGCAGCCAGAAGAGCGTTGCGCCGAACGCGGCCACGCCGATCACGATCCAGAGGCCCTGCCGGAACGCGTTGCCGGGACCGAGGCGGTAGATCTCCGTCACGCCGATCGCGGTGAGGAGCGCGGCCATGGGCAGGAGGTACGGGTCGGCGAGCGGCACCGTGAAGCGGGCCACGACGTGCGCGACGAGATAGAGGCCGAAGAAGAAGACGGCATAGCCGAGGGAGCCCGTCGAGATCTGCGACTTGAGAGCGATGTAGACCGTGGCGAAGCCGATCGCCGTCAGGAGGCCGACCGTGAGGAGGGCGGCGAGCTCACGGTTGCGGAGGGTCAGCGCACCAGCCCCCAGATCACGAGCGCCGCGGCCACGGCCAGGACGACGATGCCGACGAGGACGATCCGGACGCGCCTCGAGTCCGGCCCGACCTCCGCTTGTGACAGGTTGTCACTCGCCTCGATCTCGTCGGGCGGGACGACGATCGTGTCGCCGCCGGGGTCCGACTCGGCCGCGTACTCGCGCGTCCGCTCGTCGGGCTCGCCGTCGCCGGTGACCGCCGGCATGGCGACGGTGTCCTCCGGGCCCTGCGGTGCCTCGGCGGAGACCCGGAAAGCGACCGCGGTGATGTTGTCCTCGCCGCCGCCCCGGTTGGCGGCCGCGACGAGCGCCTTCACGGCCTTGTCGAGGTCGTCGCGGTGCCGGTGCACGAGCTCGAGGATCTCCTCGTCCTCGACCATGTCGGTGAGGCCGTCGGAGCAGATCAGGAAGATGTCTCCGTCCTCGGCCTCGATCGTGAAGCCGTCGACGTCCACGTCGGGATCGGTGCCCACCGCCCGGGTGATCACGCTCCGCTGCGGGTGCACGTTCGCCTCCTCCTCGGAGAGCTTCCCGCTCTTGAGCAGCTCGTTGACGAGGGAGTGGTCCTCGGTCAGCTGCTCCATCTGCTCGCCGCGGACGAGGTACGCGCGGGAGTCCCCGACGTGGCCGATCGCGACGCTCATGCCCTCGACGAGCGCCACGGTCATCGTCGTCCCCATGCCGGAGGCGGAGGGATCCGTCGTGGCGCGGTCGTAGATGCGGCGGTTCGCCTCCTGGATCAGCGCGTCGATCCGCTCGGTGCCGTCGAGCCCGTTCGAGTCGCCGCCCTCGAGGGCCGAGGCGGCGAGCCGGGACGCGACCTCGCCGGCCTGCGCGCCGCCCATCCCGTCGGCGACGGCGAAGAGCGGCGGGGAGACGACGTAGTTGTCCTCGTTGCGGCGCCGCCTGCGCCCCGTGTCGCTCGCCACCGCGTATGCGCCGACCGGCATCTCAGCTCTCCTCGAGGCGCAGATCGGTCTCGCCGACGCGCAGGACGTCGCCTGCGCCGAGCCGCTGTGCGCCTGTGACGCGCGATCCGTTGACGTAGGTGCCGTTCGTCGAATCGAGATCCTGCACCCAGACGCCGTCGCCGCGCACCTCGATCCGCGCATGCCTCGACGATGCGAACTCGTCGCCGGCGAGCACGAGGTCGTTCTGCCCGCCGCGGCCGACCGTGACCGGCGCCGAGTTGAGCTGGAACTCGTCCCCCTCGGCGAGGCTGGGGCTCCGCTGGACGACGAGGCGCACCGACCGTGGGCTCGAGCGGCGCCCGGCCCGGCCGAGCCCCGCAGCCCGGGCCGCCGCCGGCGTCAGGATCATGCTGTCCTGGCTCGGCGCCTGCCGTTCGCGTCCCGCCGAGCGGATGACGCGCAGGACGAAGAGATAGAGCAGGACGAGGAACGCGATCTTGAGCGCGAGGAGCACCTCCGCGACCCCGGTCGAGCCGAGCATGGCCACGGCGCCCCTATTCCCGCTCGGTCGAGAAGGTGACCGTCGTCTCGCCGAGGGTGAAGCGCGACCCGTCGCCGAGCCGCGCGCGCTGCACGCGCCGTCCGTCCACCTCCGTCCCGTTCGTCGAGCCGAGGTCCACGAGCCAGAAGGTCGAGCCCTCCTGCACGATCTCGGCGTGGCGGCGGGAGATGTTCGGATCGTCGATCCGGACGTCGACGTCGCGCGAGCGGCCGAGGACGGAGCGCTGCTTGTCGAGGACGCGCCTCTGCCCGTTCCAGCTCAGGACGGCGACCTCCCGCTCCACGCCCAGCTCGGCGGCCGAGGCGGCCTCGGTGGGCTGGGTGCGCGGCTTGTAGACCATCGTCGCGCCGGCCGGCGGAACCTCGGCCGGCTCCTCCTCGCCGCCGCGCCGGCCGTGCTGCGCCATTCGCGTCGCGATGCCGAACTCGCCGACGCCGAGATCCTCGTCGGTCTCGAAGAGGACGCGCGGCGGGGTCAGCAACGCGTAGTTCTCACGCGAGGCGTGCTCGGAGAGGTATTCCTCGAGCTCCGACACGAGCGAGCTCTCGTAGCCCTCGAACTGCTCGCGGTCGCCGGGCGAGAGGTAGATCGTGTACTCGTTCGGGACGTAGACGCGCGTCACCGACATCGAGCGGTGCTCGTCCATCTCCTTCGCGAGCTTGCGGGCCAGCTCGACCGGCTGGACGTTCGTGCGGAAGGCGCGGCCGAAGACACCCTCGAAGACGCGCTCCAGCCGTTGCTCGATTCCGCGCAGCATCACGCCGCCGCTGAGGGTACCCCCAGGGCAGGAGCACGAAGCGCCGTGACGGCCGCGATCGCCCAGGCCGAGAGCAGAAGCGGCAGTGCCGCGGCGCTCGGAACGGCGGCCACCGTGAGCACGATCATCCCCGCACCGAGCCCAGCCGCGGCCCAGCGGCCGCGTGCCCGCGCGTGCGGCAGGGCGAGCGCGACGAGGGCGAGCGCGCAGGTCTCGAGCAGCAGCCACGGGTGCGCGCCGGCAGCCCGCGCGAGCGAGCCCGCGACGTCGAACGGATCGCGGGCGCCCGCGACGCCGATCCCGAGCGGGGTGGGGCCGCCGACCAGCGGCAACGCGACGTGCCGGATCCCGGCGGCGAGCGCGGCCGTCAGCACGCCGATGGCGACGACGAGCAGGCGAAGCGGGGCCGCGCGCACGCGCATCGCCACGACGGGAAGCAGGCCGAGCGCGGCGACCGGCGCGAGCAGTGGGCCCACGACGAAGAGGAGCGTGGCGCGCGGCTCGCGCCAGGTCACGAGCAGCCAGCCGGTCGCGAGCGCCGCGTAGAGCAGGGCGAGCCCGAGCGAGATGTTGCCGAGCGGGAGCACCGGCACGGCGAGCGCGAGCGCGATCCCGGCGCGCTCGCGGAAGAGCGTCGTTGCGGCGGCGGCGAGCGCGAGCCCGAGCGGCCAGCCGTGCGGATAGAAGGGCAGGGCGGCGGATGTCCAGCCGGCGAGGAGTGCCGCGAGAACGGCCGTCAGCGCCTGTCCCGCCGCGATGCGGCCCGGGAGCCGGAAGCCCGGGCGCGGGACGGAGGCCGAGGAGCCCGCGCCGCGCAACGCGTCGGCGAGCTCCCGTGCCGTCGGCCGTCGCGAGGGGCTCTTGGAGAGCGTGAGGTCGACGAGGCGCAGGAGCCGCTTCGGGAGGTCGGGCCGAAGCTCGCCGAGCGGGCGTGCGCCGGCCTCGATCGCGCGCGCCGTCTCGAGCATCGAGCCGCGCCAGAACGGATGGCGGCCCGCGAGCGCCTCCCACAGCATCACCCCGACGGCCCATACGTCGGCCGCCGGTGTCGCCTCGCCGCCCGCGAGGCGCTCGGGCGAGATGTAGGCGAGCGTGCCGGGGACGTCGCCAGCCTCCGTCAGCGTCTCGGCGTCCGCCATCTGCGCGAGCCCGAAGTCGAGCACCCGCGCCGCGACCCGGTCGCCGTCCACGAGCAGCACGTTCGAGGGCTTGACGTCCCGGTGGAGGATGCCGGCCGCGTGGGCGTGGGCCAGGCCGTCGCACACCTGCGCGCAGGCCTCGATCGCCTCCTCGTCCCCGAGCTCCCCGGCGCGCATCGCCTCGCGGTACGTCCGGCCGGGGACGAACTCGTACGCGATGTAGACGTGGCGGGAATCTCGTCCGAAGCCGTAGGCGCGCAGGCACGCGGGATGGCGGAGATGGGCCGCGGCGGCCGCCTCGCGCTCGGCGCGCGCGGCGGACTTCCCCTCCCGCGCGACGATCTTGAGCGCGACGTCGAGGCCGGTGCGCTCGTCGCGGGCGAGCCAGACCGAGCCGGAGCCGCCGCTGCCCAGCGGGCGCAGCGGCCGGTAGCGGTCGAGGACGAGCTCGACGCCGGTGAGCTCCGGGGCGGCCTCTCCCATGCAAGAGCGGAGATTGGCGACCCGGTCGGACTGTCCTTCCCGGATCGTCGCCCACCGGGCCCCGGGGTCTCCTCGCCGGCGAGGAGGGCGCGGTAGGGTTGGCGCGGTCGTGAGCACCTTCGACGACGGAACCGAGCTCGAGTTCTTCGAGGAGCCGGAGACGCTCGAGTCACCCGGCAGGCAGCGGCGGCGGATGAGACCGCCGCGCGCCGGCGGTCCTCGGCGCCCGTCTCCCCCGCCTCCGGGCGCCGTGGCGCTCGCGCGGCTCGCCGGCTTCGTCGCCCTCGCGATCGCCATCGTCCTCGGCCTCGTCTTCTGGATCGGCTCGTGCCAGGGCCCGAGCACGCACGACGAGTACGCGTCGTACATGAACGACGTGCGGCCGATCGCCCAGAGCTCCGCCGCGGTGGGCACCCGCTTCGCGACGGCGCTCGGCTCCGCGAAGCTGACGCTCGCGAGCCTCCAGACGAAGCTCGGCGCCTGGTCGACGGAGCAGCAGCAGAACTACGACCAAGCGCTGCGCCTGCGCCCGCCCGCGCCGCTGCAGGCTGCGCACCAGCAGGTCCTGGCGACGCTCCAGCTGCGCGCCATCGGGCTCGCCGGGCTCGCCGACACGCTGGCGCGGGCCGGATCGCAACCTGCCGCCAAGGTCGCGAACCTCATGGCGAGGCAGGCTCAGCTCCTGACCGCGAGCGACCTGGTGTGGGCGGAGCTCTTCAAGCTGCCGGCCACGGACATCATGCGGCGGCTGGGCATCCGAGGCGTGAGCGCGCCGGCGTCCCAGATCGTGACCAATCCCGAGGTGATCAGCGCCAACTCCTTCCAGACCGTCTACTCGCGCCTGCATGCCGTAACTTCCTCCGGCAAGGTGACCGGCCTGCGCGGCAGCGCGCTCCTGGGCACCGAGGCGGTGACCGGCGGGGTCGCCAAGCCGCTCAGCACCACGACCCCGACGACGGTGAACGTTGCCGCCGACCTCGTCTTCAAGGTCACGTTCAAGAACGCGGGGAACTTCCAGGAGGTCAACGTCCCCGTCACGCTCAGGGTGACAGGCGTGGGGAAGAGCGTGACGAAGCGGAAGACGGTTCTCTCCCTCCTGAAGGGCCAGTCGACCACGGTCTCGTTCGGGAACCTGAACCTGCCGACCTCCGCGTTCGGCGCCGCGAGCGCCACCGTCAACGTCGAGGTCGGCAAGGTGCCGGGCGAGCACAACCTCACCGACAACAAGGCGTCGTACAAGGTCTTCTTCAGCCTTCCCTCGGGCGGGTAGCCGTTGAGCGCGTCGGTGGCCGGTGTGATCGCAATCGCGGCGGCGGCCGTCGCCGTCGTCGGCATCGCGATCGCACTCGCGCTGCATGTGCGGCTGCGGCGCGTCCGTGCCGCGCAGCTCACCCTGCTCGGCAGCGGCGGAGGCGATCTCGTGGACTTCGCCGTCTCGCTGCAAGGACGCATCGACGGGCTGCACCGCACGGTCGACGAGGTGACGGCCGCGCTGTCGCGGCTCGAGCGCCGCGTCGACTCGACCGTGTCGCGGCTCGCGGTCGTGCGCTACGACGCGTACGAGAACACCGGCGGCCACCAGTCCGCGTCGGTCGCGCTCCTCGATTCCTCGCGCAGCGGCGTCGTCCTCACGGCGATCCAGGGCCGCGACTACGCACGGATCTACGTCAAGGAGCTCGAGGACGGCCGGGGCCCGATCTCGCTCTCGCCGGAGGAGCAGGAGGCGGTCGAGAGGGCGATGCGCTCGCCGCAGTAGCGGCTTTCGGCGCTGCTACTTTTCCGCCAGGTTGCAGCACGTTCTTGTCCTGAACGCGAGTTACGAGCCGCTCAACGTGTGCACGGTGCGGCGCGCTCACGTGCTGGTGTTCAAGGGCAAGGCGGAGGTGGTCGAGCGGCTCGACAAGCCGCTCCGGTCGGCGACCGGCAGCTTCATCTGGCCGCACGTGATCCGGCTGCTCCACTACGTGCGCGTGCCGCGGGCGATCCAGCGCAAGATCTCCCGCCGCGCGCTCTTCGCGCGCGACGGCTGGCGCTGCGCCTACTGCGGCACCACGAACGGCCGCCTCACGCTCGACCACATCGTCCCGCGCTCGAAGGGCGGCGAGTCGATCTGGGAGAACGTCGTCACGGCCTGTGCGCCCTGCAACCTCCGCAAGGGCGACCGGACGCTGGAGCAGGCGGGCATGGAGCTCCGCACCTCACCGCGCGCGCCGACGCCGACGCTCTTCATCAAGCTCGCCGCGCCCCGGATCCCGTCCGGCTGGACGCCGTACCTGCCGGCTACGGCTTAGCGGTGGCGCCGCCCGGCGGGCAACCCTGCTTCGCGAAGACGATTCTCAGGGGGTTCAGGACCGGGACGAACGCTGTCTTGGTCTCCCAGAGGAAGCTGAAGCGGACGGGGATGGCGTCACTGCCGACAGCTCCGCCGCCCGCGGACATCCCTGTGGTGCAGGCATAGACGCCCTTCAAGACGAGCCAGCGGGTCTCGCCGGGGTGTAGGTCGAAGGGACGGAAGCGCTCGAGCGGACGTTCGTTCTCGCCGGGATTCGGCTTGTTGGTGAACAAGCGAGCCTTGAAGAAGTCCGTATTGTCCCTCGGGATGCCGAGTATCCGGACCGGGAAGGGGCCGTTGTTTCGGATCGTGACGCCGTACAGGAACGGGCGGCCTTTGCGGAAGACGACCGTTACTCCGGCCGCCCCGGGGGACGGCTTCGAATCGAGCGGATCTTGGGCGGCATTGCCCATCACGAGCGGCTGATAGCTGTCGATCCAGGCGACGGCGCCGATCGCGAGGCCGACCACCGTGAATGCGATCGCGGCGAGGATCAAGTTGCGCGGCCGCCGCGCTCGAAGGAATGCGATCAACCCGCGGCGTCGCTCGAGGCCGGCGGCGGAGCGTAGTTCGGTCGCGTACTGCTCTGGGGTCCCGAGCCCCGTGAGATCCGTGTCGGCCGGCAGCTCCGCCAGGTGGCTGCGGAGCCCGGCCATCAAATCGCGGCGCGTGCTCCAGGGAAGATCGCGTAGCCAGAACCCGACCCGGCTGAGGTACTCGTCCCGAGTCATCGCTTCACCAGCCTCTCGAGCGCGCCGCTGATGCGCCCCCAGGTCTCCGTCCCCGCCTGCAGCTGCTCGGCGCCGCTCGGCGTCACCGAGTAGTACTTCCGCGCGGGCCCGCTGTCCGAGGCGGCGAGACGAGACTCGAGATGGCCCGCCTGCTCGAGCCGCCGCAGAGTTCCGTAGACCGATGCGTCCCCGACCCGCCGAAGCCGGCGCCCTCGAGGGTGGAGAGGATCTCGTAGCCGTACGTCTCGCCGCGGGCGATCACCGCCAGCACCGCCAGCTCGAGCACGCCTTTGAGGAGCTGCGCCTGGTGGTATTACAAGTCCCCGGCTCCCTGCCGCGAGGCGATGCACTCGAGCGCCCAGCCGTTCGCGGCGAGGACGATCTGTTGGGCCAGGACGTCGGCTCCCCCGGCGACCTGCTCCTGCGGCACCTCCACCACGACCTGGTGCACGGAGGCCTCGACGGCGCCGCCGAACTCGTGCCGCTCCTCCGACACGATGGCGAACGACGGCAGGAAGTCCCTCAGCGCCGCCGCGAGCTCGTCGATCTCCGCGGGCGTCGCGTGCCTGCCGGCGAAGACGCCGAAGTTGACGCGCACCTCGATGCCCGGCTCGTCGTGCTGGCGCACGAACAGGGAGATGGCGGGCTCGTCCACGAGCGGGTCCATGCCGAACCACTTATCCGGCCGGCCGAAGTCCTAACGCTCCCGCGGCTCCCAGCGGAAGCGGAAGATGGTGAAGGCCAGGCCGGCGGCGCCCCACGCGCCGAGGACGGCGAGCGCGCCCGGCTGGGTCCAGAACCCGTGGCCGCGCAGGTAGACGGCGTTGACGAGCTCGATGAAGTACTTGAGCGGCAGCACGTCCCCGATCGCACGGAGGAACGCGGGGTAGTGCCGCGTCGGGCCGAACGAGCCGGTGAGGAACGCCATCGGCAGCAGGATGAAGTTGACGACCGCCGACGACCCTTCCGCCGAGCGGATCGCCGAGGCCGCCGCGGTGCCGAGGGCTGCGAACACCGCCGCGCCGATCACGATCGCGGCCACGAACGAGCCTGCGTCCGAGGGAAACGGGGTGCCGTACAACGCGCGGCCGAGCAGGAAGAGCGCGAGCGTCTGGAGCGCGAAGACGATCAGGGTCGAGACGAGGAGCGCGACGACATAGGTCGCAGGCGGCAGCGGGGTCGAGCGGAGCCGCTTCAGGATCCCGCTCTCGCGCCGAATGACGAGCTGGATGGCGAGCCCCGCGAATGCCGTGTTCGCGCATCCGTAGCCGACGAGGCCCGCGAGCAGCGCCTGCGGTGCCGGCACGCCGTAGATCTTCTTCGAGGAGTAGACCGAGCCGAGCAGCACGAAGAGCAGCAACGGGAAGAGGAAGATGAAGAACGCTGCCTCTCGGCTGCGCCAGAAGACGAGCTGCTCCGAGCGGAGCTGGTGGAGGAACAGCCGTCGAGCCGGCCGCCGGGCCCCGATGCGGATCGCCTCGGCGCTCATGCCTTCGCCTCGGCCTCGTCGTCGGCGGTCAGCGCGAGGTAGACCTCCTCGAGCGAGGGGCGCCGCACCTGCAGGCCCTCGAGCTCCTCCCCGCGCGAGACTGCCGCAGACGTGAGCTCGGCGAGAACGCGTGTCGGCTCGTCGGTGCGCACGAGCACCTCCTCGCCGTCCCGCCGGTAGCGGATCTCGGTCTGGAGGTCGGTGCTCGTCAGCTCGCGTGGCGTCCCGACGCGCACGATCCGCCCCTCGCGCAGGACGGCGACGCGGTCGGCGAGCTGCTCGGCCTCGTCGAGGTAGTGGGTCGTGAGCAGCACCGTCTTGCCGAGGGAGCGGAGCGAGCGGATCATGTCCCAGGCCGCTCGCCGCGCGGCCGGGTCGAAGCCGGTCGTGGGCTCGTCGAGGAAGACGAGGTCGGGGTCGCCGACGAGCGCGATGCCGAGGTCGAGCCGCCGCTTCTGGCCGCCCGACAGCGACTTCACCCGGGCGTCCGCCTTGTCGCTCAGACCGACGAGCGCCACCACCTCGTCCACGTCGCGCGGCGCGCGGTAGTAGCCGGCGAAGATCGCGTGCGTCTCGCGCACCGTGAGGTTCGGCCAGAGCTCCGACTGCTGCAGCACGACCCCGATCCGCTCGCGGAAGTCCGGCCCGGGCCGCTCGGGGTCGTGGCCGAGCACGCGCACCTCGCCGGCGTCGCGGCTGCGGTAGCCCTCGAGGATCTCGACGGTCGTCGTCTTGCCGGCGCCGTTCGGCCCGAGCAGCCCGAAGACCTCGCCCTCCTCGATCGAGAAGTCGACCCCCCGGACCGCCTCGAGGTTCCCGTAGGCCTTGCGGAGGCCGCTGACCTCGATCGCATGCATCCGCGGAGAAGGGTAGACGGGAAACGGCCGCGTCTCGGTCAGGTGGCATGCGGCACGCATCAGGTCGCGCGCGTCTCGCGGACGGGCAACCGTCGATGCTCGCGCCGGGCCGGGGCGCTCCTCGGCGTCGATGCCGCAGGCCTCGTCGTAGAACAGATGCGTGGCGAGGAGCTCGCCGCCCACCCGGCGCAGCTCGCGGAGCAATTCGCGCAAACGCCGATGGCGCGCCGTCGACCGCGGCCCGGGCGTCCTCCGCTCCTGCAGCCGGATTGGCGAGGATACCTTCGCGATGCCGACCTTCCGTTACGTCTTCACGGACGTCTTCACCGCCGTGCCGTTCGCGGGCAACCAGCTTGCCGTCTTCACCGACGCACGCGGGATCCCGGAGGAGGGGCTGCAGCCGCTCGCCCGCGAGATCGGCTTCTCGGAGACCGTCTTCGTCTACCCGGCCGAAGGCGAGGGGCACGCGCGGATCCGGATCTTCACACCGGCGCTCGAGCTGCCGTTCGCGGGGCATCCCGTGCTCGGGACGGCGTTCGTGCTCGGCGGGCCGCTGCAGCTCGACGAGCTCCGGCTCGAGACCGGCGCCGGGGTCGTTCCGGTCCGGCTCCAGCGGGACGGCTCTCGCATCGTCTTCGGCTGGATGCGGCAGCCCGCCGTGGCCGCGGAGCAGTACGAACGGGCCGAGGACCTGCTCGCCTTGCTCGGCGTCGAGCGAAGCGGGCTCCCGGTCGAGCTGTACCGGCAGGGGCCAGGCTTCGTCTACGTCGAGCTCGAGTCACCCGAGGCCGTGGCCGGGCTGAAGCCGGACTTCCCCGCGCTCGCGGCGCTCTGCCCGTACGGCCTGGACTGCTTCGCACGCGACGGCGGCTCCTGGAGGTCGCGCGTCTTCCTCCCCGCCCACGGAGTCGACGAGGACCCGGCCACCGGCTCGGCCGCCGGGCCGCTCGCGCTCCACCTCTCCCGGCACGGGCGGGTCGCGTTCGGCGACGAGATCGAGATCCGGCAGGGCGAGGAGCTCGGGCGCCCCTCGACCCTCCACGCCGTCGCGCGCTCGCCGGAGGAGGTCGAGGTGGGAGGGGCCGCGGTCGTGGTCGCGCGGGGCGAGTTCCGTCTGTGAAGTGCGTGGCCGTGATCGGCGGCTCGTGCACCGGCAAGACGACGCTGTCCCGCGAGCTGGCCCGGCGCCTCGGCGTCCCGCACCTCGAGCTCGACGCGCTTCACCACGACGCGGGCTGGCAGGAGGCGCCGGCCGAGGTCCTGCAGGCGCGCGTCGACGCGGCGCTCGCGGCCGCGCCCGACGGCTGGGTCGTGGACGGCAACTACCACGGCAAGATCGGCACCTCTGTGCTCGAGCGCGCCGACACCGTCGTCTTCCTCGACCTGCCGTTCCGGACGGCGCTGCGACGGGTTCTCTGGAGAACGCTTCGCCGTTCGATCACGCGCGAGGAGCTCTGGAACGGCAACCGCGAGTCGCTCCGCACAGCGCTCTCCCGCGATTCGATCGTCCTCTGGGTGATCACGCACCACCGCACCCACCGGGCGAAGTGGCCCGGGCGCCTCGCGAGCCTGCCCCGACTCGAGGTCGTGCGGCTCCGCTCGCCGCGCGAGGTGCGTGCCTGGCTTCAGTCGATCCAGGCGACCGACTCGACGTCCGGCAGCTCGAACGGCAGCGAGCGCCAGAAGACGCCGCCGTTGGCCGAGACGTAGAGGCGGTTTCGCGCGGCGTAGAGCATCCGGTCGGGATCGTCCTCCGCCACCGCGACGGCGAAGCCGGGGGGCAGGCCGCCTCCCGCCTCGCGCCACGTGACCCCTCCGTCCGACGAGAGCATGAGCGGCGGCCGCCGCTCGACGACGGCGACGACGGTCGCGCCGGAGCGGGCCGCGGCCACGACGCGGGGCAGCGCCACCTCGGGCCGTTCCACCGCCGGGACCTCGTCCCCCTCGCCGAGCAGCTCCTCCGCCTCGACGTCGACGAGGAAGACGCCGGCCACGGTGCCGACCGCGGCGATCAGGGCCCGGCCCTGCCAGGTAACAGTCTGTTACCGAGGAGGGCGGAGACGAGCGCGCTCGCGCGCCGCGCCGCCGAGATCGGCCGATGGCCGCCGGCGCGTGCGCTCAGGTACGCGACCGAGAAGGCGTCGCCGGCTCCGGTCGGGTCGCCGCGCGCCGGGCGCGCAGGCACGCGCAGCGCGGCGTCGCGTGTGAGCACGAGGGAGCCTCGGGCGCCGAAGGTCACGAGGACCTCCGGGACGCCGAGCCCCCGCAGCTCCTCGAGCTCGCCCCCGCCGAGAATGGCCCGAGCCTCCTCCTCCGCGAGCTTGAGGATCGAGACGTGGCGGAGGAGCGTCCGGTCGAAGTCGGCGTCGAGCACGAGCGGGCCGAGCAGGCGGGGCCGGACGAGCCCCTGCCCGTCGAGCAGCAGGCGGCGCCGCCGCGCGATGCGCTCGAGCGTCTCGGCCGAGAAGTCGCCGCGCAGAAGCGGCGCGACGTGCACCCACTCGACCCGCCGCAGCACGCGTTCCGGCTCGCCGGTCGTGCGCCACGGCTCGCCGATCGCCTCGACGCGCATCTCGCGGCGTCCGTCGGGGTCGTAGCGGAAGGAGAAGGACGTCGTCTCGCCGGCCGCCGCGAGGGAGACCGGAAGGCCGAGCGCCGCGAGCCGCCGCAGGTACGGGCGCCGCTCCGGCTCCCCGCACGTGGCGAGCACCATCGCCTCCTGGTGCAGCGTGCGGAGCGCCCGCCCCGCGTGCCAGGGGCCGCCGCCGATCCGCTCGCCGCGGCCGTCCACGAGGTCACGCGCAAGAGGGCCGATCACGGCGAGCGGTCGCACGACCCGCAAGCGTAAGGCCGAGCGAGAGGACGAACGCGAGGGCGAAGCTCGGCAGTGAGCCGCCGACCGCTCCCTGCCCCGGATGCGTGTGGTCGACGAGCCGGATCCACGACGATGGCCCGACCGGCGCCAGCCACTGGTAGAGACCGAAGCCCGCGAGCCACGCGACGATCTGCGCCGGCCGGATCTCCGGAGCACGGAAGGGGTCGCGCTCGCCGATCACCCACTGCGCGAGCAGCACGCCGAAGAGCGGCACGAAGAACGAGCCGAGCAGGTAGAGGAAGCTCTGGTAGCTGACGAGGTCGATCACGAAGGTGCCGGCGGTCGCCACGGCCGCGACCAGGAGTATGAGCAGCCGTTGCGGCACTCGCGGCAGGACGTTCTGGAGGGAGACGGCCGCCGAGTAGACGTTGGCGAACGGCTCCTTCGTCTCGTCCACGCCGAGCGCGACGAGCGCGAGTGCCGCGCCGATGCCGCCGGTGGCGATCGCGCCGATCACGGACGGTGCATCCGCGAGCCCGCGCGTGAGGAGCAGGATCGCGCCGAGCGCGTACAGCCACACGTTCGGGAGGAAGTAGCCGACGGCGGCACCCCAGAAAGCACCGCGTCCGCTCCGCGAGAAGCGCGTGTAGTCGGCCGCGAGCGGCAGCCACGAGACGGGCATCGCCACCATCAGGTCGACCCCCTGCCAGAAGCTCAGGCCGCCCTTGCCCGGTCGCGACCAGAGCGCGCCGAGATGGGCGTCGTGCAGCGTCCACCACGTCAGGTAGGCGAGGGAGGCGAGGACGATCCAGAGCGCCAACCTCTTCACCCACTCGCGGACGAAGCCGACCGGCCCGACGAGCGCGAGGATCGTCGCCGCCGCCGCGGCCGCGAGCTTCCAGGCCCACAGCGGCCCGTGGACGAGCGCGCGCGCGGCGGTGGCGATCACGAGCACCTCGAAGATCGTCCAGCCGAGGTTCTGCACGACGTTGAGCGCCGTGGGCAGATAGGAGCCGGCCCTGCCGAGAGGAGCGCGCAGCAGGACCATCGCGGGCACGCGCGCCTCGGCGCCGATCGCGGCCGCGCAGCCGAGCAGCGCGTTGCCGAAGATCCCGCCCACGAGGATCGCGAGCAGCGCCTCCGGCAGCGAGAGCGCGGGGACGAGGAAAGCGCCCGCGACGAGGACGAGCAGGCTCAGGCCGAGGCTGCTCCACAGCATCCCGTTCTCGACGCCGCCGAGCGTCCGCAGCCGCTCGGGAACCGGCGTGATGCCCCAGGCCGGTGCTCTCTCTTCGATGGCTCCTCCCTTCGCCGGCATGACCCGGATCAGGTTCGACGGGTGTGATCTCAGCCGCGTCTCGCACGGCACCCCGGTGCTGCGAGTGTACGGACCGTGCGGCCGGGAAGGAGGCGCCTCGTGGCCGAGTTGCTCACGAATCCCCGCGAGCTGCTGGCGGCGCGGCTGCGGCAGATGCTCTGGATCGAGCTCCGGCTCAGCGAGAACGTGCTGCCCGAGCTGCGGCGGGACGCGCACGCGAGGGACCTGCAATGGGCGTTCGAGCGGCACATCCTCGAGACCGAGGGGCACGTCGGCGCCCTCCGCGAGATCCTCCACGAGCTGCAGGTGCCGGCGGACCCGGAGGAGAGCCCTGCCTTCCGTGGACTGGTGGCCGAGCACGAGCAGCTCGTCGAGCAGGTGCCGGACGGGGAGGCGCTGCTCGTCGACCTGGCGCATGCACAGGCCGCGGCTGCGACCGAGCACCTCGAGATGGCGGTCTACCAGTCGCTCTCGGCGCTCGCCGAGACGCTGGGCGAGGAGACGAGCGCGATCCGGCTGCGCGAGGTGATGGAGCAGGAGGAGCTCGCCCTCGAGCAGGTCGAGCGGGCGACTGCGAAGCTCCTCGCCGAGAAGGTCGAGAGCGAGCGGCTCTAGCTCGCGCTAGGAGACCTGCGCGGGGGCGCGCGCGCCCTCCGGCGGGATCCCGTCGCGCAGCCAGCGGGCGTCGGCGGCGATCTCCGCCTCGGGGTCGTCGCCGAGATGGCCCGCCGCGTCGTCGACCTTGACGACGCAGCCCGGGACGTTCGCGGCGAGCCATTCGCCGTGCGCGGGCGGCACGAGCACGTCGGTCAGGCCGTAGCGGACGAGCACGGGCACCGAGATCGCCCACACGTCGAAGCCCCAGGGCTTCAGGAAGGCGAGGTCGTCGTCGACCCAGCCGCCGACGCCTTTCGCGGCCTGCTCGGTCGTCGACTCGGTGATGATCTGCATCACCTCCGGCCGGGCGAGCTGGGCGCGGTCCGACTCGCTCAGCTCGAAGTCGTCGAGGATCGTGGACGGGTCGACTGCGACGCGCGCCTCGGCCTGACGCTGCTGCTCCTCGAGGTAGGGCGTGAGCGCCTCCTCGCCGGCCAGGGCCAGCCGCTCCTCCTTCACGTTCTCCTCGTCCATGCCCGCGAACCACTCCTCTTCCGCGAGGCCCGGCGGACCGAAGGGAGCCACGCCGACGATGCACGCTGCGCGCACGATCCGGTCGGGGAGGAGCGCGGCGCAGGCGAGAACGTGCGGGCCGCCGCCGGAGCCGCCGGTCACCCCGAAACGCTCGAGACCGAGCTCGTCGGCGAGCGCCGCCACGTCCGCAGCCTCGTCGGCCACGGAGCGGCCGCGGTGCCGGTCGGAGCGCCCGTACCCGGCGCGGTCGTGCGTCACGAAGTAGACGCCGTTCCGCGTGTAGACGTCCTCGTCCGGCCAGCGGTTGAAGCGGCAGCCGGGCGTTCCGTGGAGGCCGAGGACGGGGAAGCCGTCGGGATCGCCCCAGGTCGCATACGCGAGCGTCCGCCCGTCGGGTGTCCGGAGCGTGCGCAGCGGCTCTCCCATCTGGCGAGCATACGCCGTCGCAGACGGCCGGGCCTGAGAGGCGTCGCCGGCGTCAGGCGCGGCCGTAGCGGGCCGCGCGGGCCGCCGTCGCCGGGGCGACGCCCGCGTCCAGGAGCCGCTGGCGTGCCTCGCTCTCCCGCAGGACGAGGAGCAGGACCCAGACGAGCGCGGGCAGCATTGTGAACGCGCTCTCGACGAGCATCACGCCGCCGCCGGCCTTCTGGTCGGCGAGATGGCCCAGTCCCCACAGGGTCGGATCATGCGTGTACGGCACGTAGTAGACGTGGCCCGACCAGATGAAGACCTGGGAGAGGACGAGCATCACGAGCCACATCCCGAGCACGTAGGGGATCTTCCACGGGGCGGCGAACCACGCCGGCCCCGGCAGCGGCTCGATCAGCGCCGCCCACATCAGCATCCCGAGCGAGACGAAGAGCGCGTGCTGCAGAGCGTGGACGGCGTCGTGCCGCAGCGCGGCGTCGAAGAGGACGGGGAGGTGCCAGAGGACGAAGTTGGCCGCCCAGAGCGGGAGCGCGACGAGCGGGTGGGCGAGCAGGCGGAGCCGGTGGACGAGCCGGAAGCGCAGCAGCGGCCGCAGCAGCCGGCCGTCCAGCCCGAGCACGAGCAGCAGCGCCGCCACGTCGCCGAGCAGCAGGTGCTGGAACATGTGCATCGAGAAGAGCCGCTCCTCGCCGATCGTGTCGATCGGCGAGGCGAGCGCCGCGAAGAGCGTCAGCAGTCCCGCCGTGAACGCCGCGAGTCGCGGTGCCGGCACCGGCATCCCGCGGCGGGCGAGTGTCCGCGCGCGGCGCCAGTAGAGCGCGCCCGCGAGGGCGAGGACGGACAGCTCGAGCGGGTCGAAGTTCCAGTTCATCGGAGTCCGTTGGGTTTGTGAGGCACACGCAGGGGTACCCGTTTCCCGGATTGAGCACGTCTCGGGGGACGAAGCCGCGCAGGAGAATCGCGGCAGCTGCGTCGGCGCTCCTCCCGCTGACACTCGCGGGCTGCGGCGGCCGGCAGAGCGTGCTCAACCCGCACAGTCACCCGGCGGGGGACATCACGAATCTCTTCTGGGTCATGATGGCGGTCGCCTTCGGCGGCCTCGCGCTCATCACGGGGCTGCTCGTGCTCGCCTGGTTCCGGCGTGGCCGGCGCGGCTTCGGAGCGGACGCCGACGATCCGCATCCGGGCGAGAGGCAGGGCTGGTGGGTCGTGGTCGGGATGGGCGTCGTCTTCCCGCTCATGGTGGTCACGGCCCTCTTCATCGTGGGCAACGGGGTGATCATCGGCGTCACCCAGGCGCCCGCGGCGTCCAGCACGGCCATGACCGTCGACGCCATCGGCCATCAGTGGTACTGGGAGTTTCGGTATCCGGGGACGAAGGCGGTCACGGCCGACGAGCTGCACATTCCCGTCCGCACCCGTGTCAACCTCGTCGCGACGACCGCCGACGTCATCCACAGCTTCTGGGTGCCGGAGCTGAACCGCAAGATCGACACGATCCCGGGCCGGCGGAACCGGATCCTCCTCTACGCGAACAGGCCCGGCGTCTACCGCGGCCAGTGCGCCGAGTACTGCGGCCTCCAGCACACGCACATGGGGATGCTCGTCTTCGTCCAGACGAGGGCGGCCTTCCACGCGTGGCTGCGGGGGCAGGCGGCGCCGGCCGCAGCGCCCACGACGGCCCTCGAGCGGCGCGGCGAGCAGGTCTTCCTCAGCGGGCCGTGCTCGAGCTGCCACACGATCCGCGGCACGAGCGCGAGAGGCTTCGTCGGCCCCGACCTCACGCATCTCGCGAGCCGCACGACCCTCGGCGGCCTGACGATTCCGAACCGGCGTAACTATCTGGCCCGCTGGATCGTCGACTCCCAGCACCTCAAGCCCGGGAACCAGATGCCGAACCTCGAGCTGGGACGCGCGCAGCTCCGGGCCCTCGTCGCCTACCTGGAGAGCCTGAAATAGCCACCACGGTCCCGCCCCCGCCCGCGCCCGCCGAGGAGATCCTCGAGCGCCTCGAGCGCATGTGGCAGTCACGCCCCGGCGTGCTCGGCTGGCTGATGACGACCGACCACAAGCGGATCGGCCTCCTCTACTTCTGGACGACGCTCGTGCTCTTCGCGGCGGGCGGCGCCGAGGCGCTGATCATGCGCACGCAGCTGATGCAGCCGAACCAGCACGTCGTCGGCCCGTCGGTCTACGACCAGCTCTTCACGATGCACGGGATTACGATGATCTTCTTCTTCATCATCCCGATGACGACGGGGGCGTTCGGGAACTACCTGCTACCCCTGATGATCGGCGCGCGGGACATGGCCTTCCCGCGCCTCAACGCGCTCAGCTACTGGATCTTCCTCGGCTCGGGGATCTTCATCTACACGAGCCTCTTCATCGGCATGGCGCCGAACGCGGGCTGGTTCGACTACGTGCCGCTCGCGAACGCGAAGTTCGACCCGGGCCACGCGATCGACTTTTACTGCCTCGGCATCATCTTCAACGGCATCTCCTCGACGCTGACGGCGGCGAACTTCATCGTCACGATCCTCAAGATGCGGGCGCCCGGGATGTCCTTCAACCGGATGCCGCTGTTCTGCTTCGCCTTCCTCGCGGCCTCCTGGGGCCTCCTCTTCGCGCTGCCCTCGCTGACGGCGGACACGATCTTCCTCTTCCTCGACCGCAACGTCGGCACCCACTTCTTCGACGTCGCCAGGGGAGGGTCGGCGATGCTCTGGCAGCACCTGTTCTGGATCTTCGGCCATCCCGAGGTCTACATCCTCATCGTCCCGGCCTTCGGGATTGCGACCGAGATCATCCCGGCCTTCACGCAGCGGCGGGTCGTGGCCTTCCCGCTCGTCGCGGTCGCCGAGCTGCTCGTCGTCTTCATCGGCTTCGGCGTCTGGGCGCACCACATGTTCGCCACGGGGATGCCCACGATCACCGTCATCTTCTTCGCCGCGGCGACGGCGATCGTCGTGATCCCGAGCACGATCCAGGTCTTCGCCTGGTGCATGACCTTCATCACGGGCAACGCGCGCTTCAAGACGCCGCTGCTCTTCATCGCCGGCTTCATCTTCATGTTCGTCGCCGGCGGCCTGACCGGGATCATGTTCCTGGCCGTGCCGTTCGACCAGCAGGTGACGGACACCTACTTCGTCATCGCCCACTTCCACTACATCATCTTCGGGGCCGCCGTCTTCCCGATCTTCGGCGGCATGTACTTCTGGTTTCCGAAGGTCACGGGAAAGCTCTACTTCGAGCTGCCCGGCCAGATCAGCTTCTGGCTCATCTTCATCGGCACGAACCTCCTCTTCTTCCCGATGCACATCGTCGGGCTCGAGGGGATGCCGCGCCGCAACTACACGTATCCCGCCGGGCTCGGCTGGGGGCCCGCAAACCTCGCGGAGACGATCGGCTCCTACATCACGACGGTCGGGATCGTCGTGCTGATGGCCAACCTCGTCGTCAGCTACTTCCGCGGCCTGCCCGCCGGGCCCGATCCGTGGCACGGCGCGACCCTCGAGTGGACGATTCCGTCCCCGCCGCCGGAGTACAACTTCGCCGTCATCCCGAAGGTCTCGAGCGCGTACGCGAACTGGGACTACGCGGACCGGGAGGAGGACCGGCGCAAGCTCGCCGCGGGCGTCATGGTGCTCGAGCAGGGGCACGAGCAGCCGGTGAGCTCTCCCGTCGACGGCTGGTGGGCCGAGATCGTCGAGATGCCGCACGACTCGCCGTGGCCGATCCTGCTCGGCCTCGCGCTCGCCGTCGTCTTCGTGCTCCTGCTCCTCCACCTCTGGATGGGCTTCTGCTTCGCGGTGGCCGGGATCCTGCTCGTGCTGCTCGGCTGGCACGGCGAGGAGCCGCAGGAGAGCGAGGCCTGACGTGACGGACTACGTGGCAGGCGGAGTCCCCGAGGGCGTCGTCCCGCGCACGACGGACGCGCGCGGCCCGGCCGAGGCGATGGTCTTGGCGGGCCGCCGGCGCGGGCCGAGCGTCGCGTTCTGGGGCATGGCGATGGTGATCGCGAGCGAGGCGACGCTTTTCGGCACCTTCATCGGCTCGTACTACTACCTCCGCTTCAGCAGCCCGCACTGGCCGCCGCCCGGCATGCCGGAGCCGAGGGTCGTCGTGCCGCTGATCATGGTGGGGATCCTCGCCACCACGAGCCTGCCGATGCACCTCGCGGCGAAGGCCGCACGGCGGGGGAGGCTTCGGGCCACGCGGCTCCTGCTCGTGTGGGCCCTCGTCGTCCAGTGCGGCTACCTCGGCTACGAGATCCACGACTACCTCGACCAGCTTCGGCGTTCGACGCCGCAGGACAACGCGTACGGCTCGATCTACTACACGCTGCTCGGCGCCGACCACGTGCACGTCGCGGTCGGGATCGTCCTCGTCGTCTGGCTGCTCTGGAAGCTCATGCGGGGCCTGACGATGTACCGCCTCAACGCCGTGCAGGCCGTCGCCTTCTACTGGCACGCCGTCAACCTGCTCACCCTGATCGTGATCGGGGTGCTGCTGAGCGCCACGTTATGAGCTCGCTCCGCGGCATCGTCCCCGCCCGGCGCGAGACGCTCGTCGCGCCGTCGCCCGAGGAGCGCGTCGGGCGCTTCACCCTGCGCCAGCTCAGCATCGTGCAGTGGATCGGCGTCGTCGTCGCGCCGCTCGCGTGGACCGCGCAGCACGTCGTCGGCTACGGGGTCGGCGAGGCGCGGTGCAACGTCGCGGGCGCGCACTGGGGGATCGGCTACGACACCTGGCAGCTCGCGATCCTCGCCGCCGCGGCGCTGCTCGTTCTCGTATCGGAGGCGGCGGCCGTCGCGGTCTTCCTCGCGACACGCGAGGCGAACTACGGCGACGGCCCCCCCGAGGACGGCCGCTGGGGCGGCGCGGTCCCCTACACGCGGCTCCACTTCTTCGCCACCGCGGCGATGGTTGCGAACGTCCTCTTCCTGACGGTGATCCTGATGGACGGCCTCGCAGCCGTCTTCGACACGCTATGCGTGCAGTCCTGATCTTCACCGTGCTCGCGGCGGCGAGCCTCCTCGCCGCGACCTCGGCCCGGGCGGCGCCGGGCGCGGGCACGCCGAAGGACCCGCTCGCCGCCTACGGCTACCACCTCTACGGGCAGTACTGCCTCGGCTGCCACGGCCCGAACGCGGAGGGCCGATACAAGGAGCCTTCGGGGGCGACCGGCGCGGGGCCGGGCCGCGCGCAGGGACGGCAGGGAGGGATCGGGCCGTCGCTGCACGGAGTCGGCGCGCTCGCGGCGGACTTCTACCTCCGCACCGGCTACATGCCGCTCCGCCGCGTCGGCCTGCAGCCCCGGCGACGCCCCGTCTTCCTCAGCAAGCACCAGATCCGGGCCCTCGTCGCGTATGTCGCGAGCTTCGGCGGGCCGCCGATTCCGCATCCGAAGCCCGAGCTGGGGAGCGTCTCGCAGGGGCTGCAGCTCTTCACCGAGCACTGCGCCGGCTGCCACCAGGTCGTCGCCCAGGGCGGCTACGTCACGGGCGCGCTGCCGCCGTCGCTCATGCAGGCGACGCCCGTCCAGGTCGCGCAGGCGGTGCGGATCGGGCCGTACGTCATGCCGAAGTTCTCCAAGCGCGCGATCAGCGACCGGCAGCTCGACTCGATCGTCCGCTACGTGGAGTTCACGAAGGATCCGCGGCGGCCGGGCGGCTGGGGGCTCGGCTACATCGGCCCGGTCCCCGAGGGGCTCGTGACGTGGTTCCTCGCGATCCCGGCGCTGCTCGTGCTCTGCCTGCTGCTCGGACGGAGGCTCCGCTCGTGAGCGCAGGCTCGACGGAGCTCACCAACGAGCGGAGGTGCCGGCTTTGCCCTTGAGCCGCATCCGGAACGCGATGGTGTCTGGGCTCGTGCTGCTCCTCGGCCGGCGCCGCCGGCGGCCGAGGCCGGAAGACACGCGGATGGTCCCGGCCATGCCGCCGGACCCCGCGGCCGAGCTCGTCGTCCTCGGGCTCCTCGGGCTCTCGTCCCTCTGCGCCCTCGGCTTCATCCTGATCTACGCCTTCGGCGCCTCGCTCCCCGCCGAGACGCAGCTCCTCGGTATCGCGATCGGGCTCGCGTTCCTCCTCTTCGCCGCCGCGCTCGTCGTCGTCGCCCTCAGGCTCGTGCCGACCGAGGAGGTCGCCGAGGAGTACCCGCCGCACGAGCACCCGGGCGAGCAGCAGGTGATCGCGGAGGTGATCGACGAGAGCGGCACGCGCCTCACGCGCGCGCGGCTCTTCAAGCTCGGCCTCTTCGGCGCCGGCGGGACGCTGGGCCTCGCGCTGCTCGCGCCGGCGGTCTCGTTCGGGCCGCTCTTCCACGTCGGCGACTTCCTGCGCACGCCCTGGCGGCGCGGCCGGCGGCTCGTGGACGAGAACGGCAGGCCGTACAAGGCGTCGGACATCGAGGAGAACGACTTCTATCTCGCCTTCCCCGAGGGGACGTCGGACGTGGAGAAGGAGCAGATGGCCGCCTCGCTCGTCGTGATCCGGCTGCCCGTCGACCAGCTCCGCCTGCCGCCGCGCCTGAAGGGCTACGACGCGCACGGGATCCTCGCCTACTCGCGGATCTGCACCCATGCCGGGTGCGCGATCACGCTCTACCGCGCGCCGCTCTTCCAGCCCGACGAGCCGCGGCCGGCGCTCGTCTGCCCCTGCCACTACTCCACCTTCGACCCGGCCACCGGCGGCACCGTCACCTTCGGGCCGGCGGGAAGGGACCTACCCCTGTTGCCCGTCTACGTCGACTCGCGGGGCTACCTCCGCGCGAAGGGGAACTTCGACGGGCCGGTCGGCCCGTCGTGGTGGGGCGTCCGCATGTGGAAGGCCCAGCCGTGAGGAGTCGCGGCGCTCCGATGACCCGCCGCGCCGTCCGCTGGGTCGACCAGCGCACCGCGAGCGCGCCGCTCCTGCGCAAGGCGCTCCGCTACCTCTTCCCCGATCACTGGTCGTTCCTGCTGGGCGAGGTGGCGCTCTACGCCTTCGTCGTCCTCGTCGCCACCGGGATCTACCTGACCTTCTTCTTCGTGGACTCGACGAAAGAGGTCGTCTTCCACGGCGACTACTACCCGCCCCTCTACGGCCAGAAGATGAGCGAGGCGTACGCGTCCGTCGTCCACCTCTCGCTCGCCGTCCGCGCGGGACTGCTCATCCGGCAGACGCATCACTGGGCAGCGAACGTCTTCATCGCCGCGATCGTCCTCCACCTCTTCCGCATCTTCTTCACCGGCGCCTACCGCAAGCCGCGCGAGCTGACCTACTGGCTCGGCGTGACGATGCTGATGCTCTCGCTGCTCGAGGCGTACCTGGGCTACTCCCTCGTCGACGACCTCATGTCCGGGATGGGCCTCGTGATCGGCTACTCGGTCGGGCTCTCGCTGCCCTTCGTCGGCCAGAACCTCATGAACTGGCTCTTCGACGGGATGTTTCCCGGCAGCCCCAGGCTCTGGCCGCGGATGTACATCGCGCACGTCCTGATCTTCCCGATCCTGATCGGGCTGCTGCTCGGCGCGCACCTGCTGCTCGTCGCGATGCGGCACCACACCCAGTTCCGGCGCAAGAAGGCGCAGACCGAGCGCACGATCCTGGGCGTCCCCGCCTTCCCCGGCCAGGCGCCGCGCTCGATCGGCCTGATGGTCGGGACGGCCGGCCTCCTCTTCCTGCTCGGCGGTCTCGTGCAGATCAACCCGATCTGGCTCTGGGGCCCGTACCACACCTACTCGTCGACGAACGGCGCCCAGCCCGACTGGTACCTCGGCTGGCTGATCGGCGGCCTGCGCCTCGTGCCGAGCTTCGACTTCACGATCGGCCACTACACCGTCGTGCCGAACCCGTTCTGGGGCGGTGCCGCATTCCCGCTCGTCGTGTTCGGGTTCCTCTATCTCTGGCCGTGGCTCGAGCGCCGCTTCACCGGCGACCACGCCTTCCACAACCTCCTCGACCGCCCGCGCGACGCGCCCGTCCGCACGGCGATCGGGGTCGGGGTGATCAGCTGGGTCTTCCTCGTCTTCCTCGCGGGAGCCTCCGACCGCGTGAACGTCACGTTCGGCATCGGCTACGTCTCCCAGATCTGGGTCTACCGGGTCGTCGTCTGGGTGCTGCCTGTGGTGTTCGGCCTGGTCACGTGGTGGACGTGCAAGGAGCTGCAGGCGAGCGAGGTCGTCGTGCGCGAGCGCCACGCCGCCGAGTCGGAGGCGCGGCTTGCGCGGATGCGGCGGGGTCAAGAGCCTCCCGGCGATCCCGGGGCGCTCGAGGTCTAGCGCGCGACCGGTACGACGTACTGCACGTTCCGATCACGACTTCCTCACCGATACGTCACGAGCGGATTTTGGCTTGACATCGCCCACCGGGCTGGCGTTCCGCCCCTGCGGATCCTGCGGACGCTCTCGTCGTCACGGTCCTGTGACGGTACCTCTTACCGGTCTTCGAGTTTCGAGCCTGCGATGCGGTCTGCGAGGGCTGCCATGTTCAGCGGCTGAGTGGTGTCGAGCCGGATCGTCTCGCCTCCGAGCGTGAGCGGATCATGACGGCCCGCCTCGACCGCGAGGCCCAACGCCTCGATCCGCTCCGCGTCGACGTGCCCGGGATGCCGCTCGCGGCCCGCGTAGCGTTGGAGCAGCACCTCGAGCGGTGCCGTGCAGTGCACCTGGGCGAAGCGGGCGGGCAGCGCGGCGAGGCGCGCTTCGACGTCGCCGCCTCGGACGAAGTTCGCCTCCACGACGAGGTCGGCGCCGGCCGCGACGGACTCCTCCACGATCCCGAGCATGGCGAGGTAGGTGGCCTCCCCGAGCCCCTGCGACCAGTCGAGGTCGCCCGTGCCGAGCGCGTCGAAGAGCGCCTCCTTGATCGTGTCCTTGGCGACGAGCGGCAGCCGGAGCCGGGCCGCAAGCTCGCGCGCGACCGTCGTCTTCCCGGACGCCGGCGGTCCGGTGACCACCACCAGCAGCGGTGCTGCCACGACGAGCTACTCGGCGAGCAGGCGCCGCAGCACGTACTGGAGGATGCCGCCGTGGCGGAAGTACTCCCGCTCGCGCGGCGTGTCGAGCCGCAGGCGGGCGCGGAACTCCTTGCCGTCCGCGCGCACGCTGACCTCGTCCGCCTCGCCGCCCTCGAGCCCGGTGATCGAGAACTCCTCGCGGCCTGTCAGCCCGAGCGACTCGGCGTTCTCGCCCGGCATGAACTGGAGCGGGGCGATCCCCATCATGAGCAGGTTCGAGCGGTGGATCCGCTCGTAGGAGTCCGCGATCGCGGCGCGCACGCCGAGCAGGTTCGGGCCCTTCGCCGCCCAGTCGCGTGACGAGCCGGAGCCGTATTCCTTGCCCGCGATGACGATGGTGGGCACGTCTTCGGCCCGGTAGCGCTCGGCGACCTCGAAGATCGTCGCCTCCTCGCCGTCCGGCAGGTGGACGGTCCACGTCCCCTCGCTGCCCGGCACGAGGAGGTTCTTGAGCCGGACGTTCGCGAAGGTGCCGCGCACCATCACCTCGTGGTTGCCGCGGCGGGCGCCGTAGGAATTGAACTCCCGCCGCTCGACGCCGTGCTCGATCAGGTACCTCCCCGCGGGCGAGTCGGGCCGGATCCCGCCGGCCGGGGAGATGTGGTCGGTCGTGACGGAGTCGCCGAGCATGACGAGACAGCGCGCACCCTCGACGTCCGCGATCGGCTCGGGCTTGCGGGGCATGCGCTCGAAGTACGGCGGCAGGCGGACATACGTCGACGCCTCGTCCCAGGAGTACAGCTCGCCCTCGGGGGTCTCGAGCCCGCGCCAGCGCTCGTCGCCGGTGAAGACGTCGGCGTAGGTGGAGGAGAACATCTCGCCCTTCACCGACCTGCCGATCACCGCGTCGATCTCCTCGCGGCTCGGCCAGATGTCGCGCAGGTACACGTCCTCGCCGTCCGAGCCCTGGCCGAGCGACTCGTTCACGAGGTCGACGTCCATCCTCCCCGCCAGCGCGTAGGCGACGACGAGGGGCGGCGACGCGAGGTAGTTCGCCTTCACCTCGCCGTGGATGCGCGCCTCGAAGTTCCGATTGCCCGAGAGGACGGCGCAGACCACGAGGTCGCCCTCCGCGACGGCTGCGCTGATCGGCTCGGGCAGGGGCCCCGAGTTCCCGATGCAGGTCGTGCAGCCGTAGCCGACGGTGTTGAATCCGAGCTCGTCGAGGTAGCGGTCGAGCCCGGACGCCCGGTAGTACTCGCTCACGACCTTCGAGCCGGGCGCCAGCGAGGACTTGACCCACGGCCGGCGCTCGAGGCCGCGCTCGACCGCCTTCTGGGCGAGCAGGCCGGCCGCGATCATCACCGACGGGTTCGACGTGTTCGTGCAGGACGTGATCGCCGCGATCACGACGGAGCCGTGCTCGAGCACGTAGTCCTCGCCTTGGACCGCGACCTGCTTCTTGTCGAGCGTGGCGGTGCGCGCGGGGGCCCGGACGGGGTCGGAGTCGCCGACGCCGTCCCCCGTGGGCGGGTCGCTGGCCGGGAACGAGTCGGCGATCTCCTTGTCGTACGACCCGTTCGTGTACTCGACCCCGAACGTGCCGAGCGACTCGATGAACGCGTCCTTCGCGCCTGCGAGCGGCACGCGGTCCTGCGGCCGCCGCGGGCCCGCGAGCGAGGGCTCGACGTCGTCCAGGTCGAGCTCGACCACCTGCGAGTACGCCGGCTGCTCGTCGGGCTCGTGCCAGAGCAGGTTCTCCTTGCAGTACGCCTCGACGAGCGCGATCCGCCCGGCGTCCCGGCCGGTCAGGCGCAGGTACTCGAGGGTCACGTCGTCGACCGGGAAGAAGCCGCACGTCGCGCCGTACTCGGGACTCATGTTCCCGAGCGTCGCGCGGTCGGCGAGCGCGAGGGAGCCCACGCCCGGCCCGAAGTACTCGACGAACTTCCCCACCACGCCCGTGCGCCGCAGGATCTCGGTCACGGTGAGGACGAGATCGGTCGCCGTCGCGCCCTCGCGCAGCGCCCCGGTGAGCCGGAAGCCGACGACCTGCGGCACGAGCATCGACAGCGCCTCGCCGAGCATGGCGGCCTCGGCCTCGATGCCGCCGACGCCCCAGCCGAGCACGCCGAGGCCGTTGACCATCGTCGTGTGCGAGTCGGTGCCGACGAGCGTGTCGGGGAAGGCGACGCCGTCCCGCGTCTCGACGACACGGGCGAGATACTCGAGGTTGACCTGGTGACAGATGCCCGTGTTCGGCGGCACGACGCGGAAGTTGTCGAACGCGCCCTGTCCCCAACGGAGGAACGCGTAGCGCTCGCGGTTCCGCTCGAACTCGAGCTCGACGTTGCGCTCGATCGCGAGCCGCGACGCGAACTCGTCCACCTGGACCGAGTGGTCGATCACGAGCTCCGCCGGGATGAGCGGGTTGATCGCCTTCGGATCGCCGCCCTGGTCGCGCATCGCGTCGCGCATCGCCGCGAGGTCGACGACGGCCGGCACGCCGGTGAAGTCCTGCAGCAGGACGCGCGCCGGGTGGAAGGAGATCTCGCGCGACGGCTCGGCGTCGGCGACCCAGCCCGAGACGGCTTCGGCTTCCTCCTCGGACCCGTGGCGCAGGACGTTCTCGAGCAGGATGCGGAGCGTGTACGGGAGCCGCGCGGCCGCGGCGTCGAGCCTGTGGAACCCGTAGCTCTCCCCGCCGACGCGCAACTGCTCCATGCGTCGATTCAAGCAGAGGCGCGCTCTCGCTCGCCCTGCCTCCCCTGCGTCAGGCGGTTCAGGGTCACGAGCCCGATCCCGCCGAGCATGTTGCCGGCGGCCGCGAGCAGGAAGTTGCCGAGGATGAACGTCCAGGCGAGGTGCGCGCCGAACCGGTAGCCCAAGATCGGCTCGAGCGTGACCACGATCACGTGGTCGAAGCCGCCGAGCAGGAGCATGGCGCCGGCGACCCAGGCGACGACGACGCGCACGAGCATCGACTCCTGACCCTCCACGAACCAGGTCATCGCGGTGATCAGGGCTCCCGCGAAGATCGCGCTGACGAAGAGCGCCAGCGGGGCGCGCGCATGGATCCGGTCCGCGTTCGCCGCGAGGGTCTTCGCCGTACCGCTCGGCAGGACGCCCCGTGTCGAGAGGAACAGGATGATGACGAGGCCACCGAGGATGTTGAAGAGCGGCGAGGTCGTCCAGAGCTTCGCCAGGCCGGCCCAGGAGCTGCCCCGACGGTGGTCGAGGCCGGCGACGCGCGAGCGCGGCGATGCCCGCGACGATGTCGAAGCCCGCCGCCAGCGCGGTGGAGAGCATCTCGAGGAGTGGGCGCTCGAGCCGGCGCGCTCCCTCCTCCCTCGTCCGCCGGTAGATGTCCTCCGGCTGGGGGACCCCGCTCAAAGGCGCGGCAGCAGGTCGCGCGCCGCGAACTCGGCGAACTCCTCCTGGTTGTCTCCGATCTGATGGACGTAGACGTGGGTGAAGCCCGCGTCGTCGTACTTCCCGATCAACTCGAGGTACGGCCGGGGGTCCGGGCCGGCGGGCGTCGACTCGGCCACGTCGGCGACCGTCACGTTCGCGGCCGACTCCTCGAAGTCGCGCGGCGCGGGCAGCTCTTGGCCACCGGAGCCGGCGAGCGCGAGGTTCGGCCACAGCCTGTGGGCGCGCTCGTGCCCGGCCTCCTCGTCCTCGTCGTAGGCGACGTGGATCATCCCGATCTTCGGCCTGCCGGAGCCGCCGGCCTCCTCGAAGCCCGAGACGACCTCCTCGTCCGGCGCCGTCGAGACGAGGCCGTCGCCGATACGGCCTGCGAGCTCGGCCGCCTGCGGCTTCGACGCGGCCACGTAGATCTCGGGCAGCTCGTCGGGCAGCGTGTAGAGGCGCGCCTGCTCGACGGTGTAGTGGTCGCCGCGGTGCGTCACCTCGTCGCCGCCCCAGAGCTTGCGGATCACCTCGACCGCCTCCTCGAGCATCTCGAGCCGCTCGCCTGGCAGCGGCCAGCGCGCCCCCGTGACGTGCTCGTTGAGGTTCTCGCCCGTGCCGACGCCGAGGAAGAAGCGGCCCGGCATCATCGCCGCCACCGTCGCCGCGGCCTGGGCGACGATCGCCGGATGGATCCGGATCAGCGGGCAGGTCACGCCGGTTCCGACGCGGATCTTCTCGGTCGCCTGGGCGATGCCGCCGAGCGTCGACCAGACGAACGGGCTGTGCCCCTGGTCGCTCACCCACGGGTGGAAGTGGTCGGAGATGAGCGCGAACGTGAAGCCCGCCCGCTCGGCGATCTGTGCCTGGCGGACGAGCTCGTTCGGCGGATGGTCTTCGGACGAGAGAGCGAACCCGAGCTCCATGCGCCGTGAAGTACCTGTTTGCCGCGAGGGCAAACGAGGGATCGATCTCTCGTGGAGCTGGCGGCCGTCGCGGAGCTGCAGGTGCTGCTGGAGGGAGCGCCGCTGCCGAACGAGCGCTCGAGCCTTCTGCGGTACGCGCTCGCCGAGGGCGCGACCGGCGAGCAGATCGCGCTCCTCCGGCGGCTCCCCGAGCGGCGCTACGACAACATCGACGAGCTCGCCGAGGAGCTCGTGAGCGTCCAGCCGCGGTCGGAGGACGAGGAGCCGCGCTCGCCGCACGAGGAGAGCGGGCTGCCGCCCGGCGGCGACGCGTACACGCGACCGCATCCCGAGAGCGGGCAGGTTTGCGACCTCGACGCGGTCAGCGGCGGCGGCTGAGCGCGCTCCGCAGCTCGACGGCGAGGGCGCCCGCGAGGGCGACGCCCGCGAGGACGAACCCGGCGACACCCGCGGTCGTCGTCCAGCTCTGAGCATGGGTGATCCCGGAGACGCCGGTGAGCGCGAACCGGCACGCGGCCGCGACGAGGACCGCTGCCGTGACGAGCTCGTCGTCTACGAGCTCGGTCGCCACCGAGACGACGAGCGCGGCGGCGGAGGCGAACAGCAGCAGGCTTTCGGCCTTCGACGGGCCGGGCGCGCCCGCCGGCCCGGTGATCGTCGCGAGCGCGAGCGCGAGCCACGTCGCCCCGAGCACCGACGAGGCGGTGGCGGCGGCGAGCTCGCCCCGGATCCAGCCCCAGACCGCCGGGACGAACTGGAGCGGCACCGGGATCGCGAGCACGAGCCAGCCGACCGTGTGGAAATCGGCCCTCGGCAGGACCTGCGTCTCGAAGCCGGCGTAGACCGTGGTGGCGATCGTCAGGCCGAGGAAGGTGATGGGGAGCGGCGTCGCGCCGACGCCGTCCCTCACGCGCCGCGGCTCGGGGAGGCCGGGCTGTCGCCGGGCCTCGTCGTCGCCTTCGTCCCGTCCTGTGCGATGCGCTCCCGCTGCGACTCGACCACGTACTTCGGGTCTCGCGCCGACTGGAAGCCGGCCTTGAACACGCTCCAGCGCAGGCAGAGCTCGCCGGCGCAGACGAGCGCTCCGGCGAGGACGGCCGAGGTGCGGCTCTTCCGCCCGCGCCTCGCCAGGAGGGCGGCCCCCGCGACGGCCAGCCCCTTGGCCGCCCTTGAGAGCTTCCCGGCCTCGCCCTCGTGGTAGACCTCGCCGACCTTCCCGAGCCGGAGCTCCATCGCTTGCATCAGCGCGCCCTCGGCGAGCACTCCCGCGACGGCGATCCGTCTCGCTGGGCCGGCGTTCTCCGGAGGGACGACGATCGACGCCGCGGCGCCTGCGCTCGCCACGGCGCTCGCGCCGAAGATCCACGGCAGCTCGTGCCGCCCCTCGTGCCAGACCGGAACGGCCGTGTCGGCGATGAGGACGCCGGTGTACGTGGCGAGGGGCGGGCCGGCCAGGGCAGCGAGGGCCGAGGCTGCGATCCGCAGCGGCTTCCACTTCCCGAGGAGCTGGAGCGCGGCCGCCGTCGTCGAAGCCCCGCCGCTGACGAGCAGCACCCAGGAGCCGAGGTTCATCGGCGAGGTCACCTTGACGACGCGGAGCATGTGGTGGAAGCGCTCGGGCCGGCCGAGGTCGGAGATGAGAAGCAGCGGCGAGACGAGGTCGGCGACCGCGCCGACGTAGAGCGCCCGCCGCGCGAGCGTGTCGTTCCCCGTCACCCTCGCCGCCGAGCTGAGCACGGCGGAGGCGCCCGCGAGGCCGCCCGTGAAGAAGTACGTCGGGATCTCCCAGGTCCAGGTCGGCTCCTTGATGATCGGCCGGCCGTAGTACGAGCGCATCTCGGTGCCGGCCTCGGTGATCGAGCCGTCCCAGGAAGTCGTGCCGGGCGGCTTCCCGTCCAGGCTCGAGAGCGGCTGGAGGCGCTCGCTCACCTGCGTCCTCCGAGCAGCGTGAGCGCCGCGACGCCCGCGAGCAGCGTTCCGGCCGCCGCGAGCATGTTTCCCCACATCTCGGGCAGGTCGCGCGTCGTCACGACGGGGTCGGGTGGCAGCCCGTAGACCTCGGGCTCGTCGAGGAGGAGGAAGAAGGCGCCGAAGCCGCCGACCCCGTCGTCCGGGTCGCGGCCGTAGAGCCGGGCGCCGTTCCAGCCCTCTGCGTCGAGCTTCGCGAGCCGCGCGTCGGCGCGTTCCCGCAGCTCCTCGAGCGGCCCGAACTGGATCGACTTGGTCGGGCACGCCTTCGCGCACGCCGGCTCGTGGCCGCCCTTGAGGCGGTCGTAACAGAGCGTGCACTTCCACACCCGTCCGTCCTCCTTGCGGCCGAGGAAGGCCGGAGGCGGGTCGGTCGTGGCCTCCAGGTGCCGCTTGTCGAGGACGCCGAAGGGACACGCGGGCACGCAGTAGCCGCAGCCGTTGCAGATGTCCTGTTGCACGACGACCGTGCCGAACTCGGTGCGGAAGAGGGAGCCGGTCGGGCAGACGTCGAGGCAGGCCGCGTGCGTGCAGTGCTTGCAGACGTCGGATTCCATGAGCCAGCGGAGACCCGTGCCGCCGTCGCCTCCCGCGTCGACCCCGAGCTCGGCGCGGTCGGTGCCCTTCGTCAACAGCGGCTTGCGCTGCTCGACAAAGGCGACGTGGCGCCAGGTGTTCGCGCCGAGCTGCGACGTGTGGTCGTACGACTCGCCGGTCCAGACGCGTCCGTCCTCGGGGATGAGGTTCCAGTCCTTGCACGCGACCTCGCAGGCCTTGCAGCCGATGCAGACCGAGGTGTCGGTGAAGAAGCCGACGCGCTCCTTCTGCTCGTCGCCGTACGTCTCCCAGCCGTCCGGGTGCGCCGCGGCCTGCTCGAGCACGCTCATGAGGTCTTCCTCACCTCCTCGGGCTCGACCCGCGGCTCCTGCTCCCTTCTCGAGTGCGCCTGGTGGCGCAGCTCGGCGACGAAGCGCGGCAGCTCGGGCCCGCGCGGCCGGCGGCCTGGGCGGATCCCACACGTGTACGCCTTCACCTCCTGGATGTGCACGTTCGGGTCGAGTGCCATGTGCGACAGGTCGTTGGCCGAGTCGCCGCTGACGAGGCCGCGCTTGCCCCAGTGGTACGGCAGGCCGATCTGGTGCACCTCGCGCCCGTTCACGTGCACCGGCCGCATCCGGTCGGTGACGAGGACGCGCGCCTCGATCGCCGAGCGGGAGGTGTAGATCGTCGCCCAGCCGCCGTGCTCGAGTCCGACCTCACGCGCGAGGTCGGGATGCACCTCGCAGAACATCGCCGGCTGCAGCTCCGCGAGGTACGGCACGGTGCGCGTCATCCCACCCGCGGTGTGGTGCTCGGTGAGGCGGTACGTCGTGACGACGTACGGATAGACCTCGGCGCCCGGCTCGTCCGCCACCGGGTTGTAGGGGTCCTCGGGAAGGTCCTTGTTCTGCTGGCGCCGCGGGCTCGCGCGCTGGGAGTACAGCGCGTTGCCGAACGGCGACTCGTGCGGCTCGTAGTGCGTGGGCAGCGGCCCGTCCTCGAGGCCCTGTGGGACGTAGAGCCAGCTGCGCCCGTCCGCCTGCATGATGAACGGGTGGTCGCCGGCGATGGCCTCCTCGGCCTCGGCGTCCTCGGGCGGCACGTAGCCCGGCTCCTTGTCCTCCTCGAAGTCCGGGACGTCCATGCCGGTCCACTTGCCTTCGGCCCCGTCCCACCAGACGTAGCGCTTGCGCTCGGACCACGGGTTCCCGTCGGGGTCGGCCGAGGCGCGGTTGTAGATGATGCGGCGGTTCGCCGGCCACGCCCAGGCCCACTCGGGGGCGACGTAGCTCGCCTGCTCCCAGTGCGGCTTCTTGCGCGCGGTCTGGTTGATGCCGTCCTTGAAGCAGCCGCAGTAGATCCAGCAGCCGCACACCGTGGAGCCGTCGTCCTTCAGCTCGGGATACCCGGAGAGGAACCTGCCGCTGGAGATCTCCCAGCCGTTGATCTCCTGCAGAACCGCCTCGGCGTCGGGCTCCCGCACCGCCGAGTGGGTCGGATATTCCCAGCGGAGCGCCTTGATCAGCGTGTCGCGCTCCTCCTCGGAGTCCTCGAGCTTCTGCTTGATCAGCCGGCCGAGATGGAAGTAGAACCAGAGCTCCGAGCGGCAGTCCTCCTTCGGCTCGACCGCCTGCCAGTGCCACTGCAGCAGCCGCTGCGTGTTGGTGAACGAGCCGTCCTTCTCGGTGTGGGTCGCGGCGGGGAGGAAGAAGATCTCGGTCGCGATCTCCTCCGGCTTCAGCTCTCCCGACTCGACCTCGGGGCTGTCGTACCAGAAGGAGGCGGACTCGATCTCGACGACGTCGCGCACCACGAGCCAGTCGAGCTTCGCGAGCCCGAGCCGGTGCGCCTTGCCGTTCGCGTGGCCGACGGCCGGGTTCTCGCCGGCGATGATGTAGCCCTTGACCTTCCCCTTCAGCATCTGCTGGACGGTGAAGTAGGCGGAGTTGTCGTCGTCGATCCTTGGCAGCGACTCGAAGAGGAAGTCGTTGTCGGCGTTCGCGTTCTCGCCGAAGTACGCCTTCATCAGGCTGACGAAGTAGGCGCGGATGTGCCCCCACCAGCCGGTCGGCGCGGCGACCGCCCCGATGTAGCCCTCGAGGTCGCCGTACTTCTCCGTGTGCGGCATCGGCAGGTAGCCCGGGAGGATGTTGTAGAGCGTCGGGATGTCGGTCGAGCCCTGGATCGAGGCGTGCCCGCGCAGGGCGAGGATCCCGCCGCCCGGCCGGCCGATGTTGCCGAGCAGCTGCTGCACGACGGCGGCCGAGCGGATCATCTGCACGCCGACCGTGTGCTGCGTCCAGCCGACCGCGTAGCAGAACGCGCTCGTCCGGTCGCGGCCGGAGTTCGCGATCAGCGTCTCGCAGACCTCGACGAAGTCGTCCTCCGAACAGCCGCACGTCTCGGCGACGAACTGCGGCGTGTAGCGCGCGTAGTGCTTCTTCAGGAGCTGGAGGACGCAGCGCGGGTGCTGCATCGTCTCGTCCTCCGACGGCGGCTCGCCGTGGTGGAGGCCGCCGCCGTGGCCCCCGTGACCCGACTGCTCGCCCTTCGTGGGCGTGAACCCCTCCTCGCGCTGGCCCGCCGCGCCGTGGAGCTCCATCCCTTCGTACATCCACGACTCGACGTCGTACTCTTCCTCCTCCGGGTCCCAGCCCGAGAAGAGGCCGTCGAGGTCCTCGGTGTCGGCGAACTCCTCGTCGATGATCACGGGCGCGTTCGTGTAGTGCTCGACGTACTCGCGGAAGTAGCGGTCGTTCTGGAGGATGTAGTTGGCGACGCCGCCGAGGAAGGCGATGTCGCTACCGGCGCGGATGCCGACGTGCTTGGTGGCCATCGCGCTCGTGCGCGTGAAGCGCGGGTCGATGTGGATCACCTTCGCGCCGCGCTCCCTGGCCTCGAGCACCCACTGGAAGCCCACCGGGTGGTTCTCGGCCATGTTCGAGCCCATGATCACGATGCAGTCCGCGTTCTGCAGGTCCTGCTGGAACGTGGTGGCACCGCCTCGTCCGAACGAGGTGCCCAGACTGGGCACCGTGGAGCTGTGTCATATACGGGCCTGGTTCTCGACCTGGACGATGCCGAGGCCCGTCATCAGCTTCTTGATGAGGTAGTTCTCCTCGTTGTCCAGGGTTGCGCCGCCGAGGTTGCCGATCGCCATCGTCCGGTTGGCGGGATTGCCGTCCTCGGTCTTCCACTCCCAGGTGTCGGCGCGCGTCTTGATGATCCGCTCGGCGATCATGTCCATCGCGTCGTCGAGCGAGAGCTCCTCCCACCGGGTCCCGTACGGGGGCCGGTACTTGACCTTGTACTCGCGCAGCGGGCTCTGCACGTAGCTCTTCGAGGCCTGTCCCTTCGGGCAGAGACGGCCGCGGGAGATCGGGCTCGCGGGGTCGCCCTCGATGTGCGTGATCTCGCCGTCCTTGACGTAGACGAGCTGGCCGCAGCCGACTGCGCAGTAGGGGCAGATCGAGTGGACGACGTGCTCGGCCTCGTCGATGCGCGGTACGAGCGCCTCCGATCGTGGGGACTGCACCGCCCTGCCGAGCCCGAGCGGATCGCCTTCGCGCAGCTGCCGGAGAGCCGGCCACGACTCGAGCAGCTTCGACAGCGACATCGAGTGGTTCATTCCGGCGCCGGTCGCCGCATAAACCGGCAGCCGATGCAATCGGTTTATGCGTCGGACATCTGGAGAAAGAACAACGTAGTACGAAGAAAGGACACGACGCAAGAAAGGGGTCGGTGCTACATGAGCACGATCGATGAGCGTAGGGAGCGCGCTTCGGCCGGCGTCGCGCTCCGCGACGAGGACGCGTGGCGGGACGGATTCGCCCGCCCGCGCGTGTTTCTCCAGCCGATCGCGGCACCGTCCGCGCTCGGGCTCGCGGGTTTCTCGGTCGCGACGCTGATGGTCTCCCTGATCCAGGCCGGCTGGCTCGGCCACTGGGCGGACATGGGAGTGGTCGGGCTGTTCGCGATGTCGTTCGGCGGCATCGCGCAGTTCGCGGCCGGCATGTGGTCCTACAAGGCGCGCGACGTCGTCGCGACGCTCGCGCACGGCATGTGGGGCTCGTTCTGGATCGCCTTCGGCCTGCTGCAGATCTTCATCATCACGGGGAAGATCCCGGCGCCCGTCCCCGGCGCTCCGAACTACGCGCTCGGGCTGTGGTTCTTCGGCCTCGCCTACATGACCGGCATCGCCGCGCTCGCCGCGACGACGGAAAGCCTGGGCATCGCGGCGGTCCTCTGGACCCTCGCGGTCGGCTCCGGCCTGTCGGCTGCCGGCTGGTTCATCTCCGGCATCGGCAACGGCTGGCTCGGAGCGGGCGGCGTTCTGTTCGTCATCTCCGCCGGCCTCGCGGCGTACGTCGTGCTGGCGATGTCTCTGACGGCGATGACGAAGCGGACGATCCTGCCGACGGGGCACTTCAAGAAGGACCGGAACGTCCCGGGCCGGCAGCCGCTCGAAGCCGTCGAGCTTCCGTGGGCGGAGCCGGGCATCAAGCAGGGCCAGTAAGTAACACCTCGCATCTCACACACCTCGCCCGAGAGAACGAGGGCCCCGCTGGGGGCCCTCGTTCTCTACCGGGAAGATTCGCGCTGTCGCCAACGGGGGATACGCGCCCGCGTGAAGCACGTCTTCGCCTGGCTGGCGGCGTGGCTGGCGGCCTTCTGGCTCTGGCTGCTGCTCGCCGGCGACTGGAATCGCATCGAGATCGTCGCGGCGGCGTGCGGCGCGACCGTGGCGGCGACCATCGCCGAGATCGGGCGCAGCCGTGCCGGCGTGGCGCCGCGAATTCCGCTCCGCTGGGTCGCCAAGGCCTGGAGCGTGCCGCACCAGATCGTGATCGACTTCGGGCTCCTCGCGCTGGCGCTCGCGCGCAGCATCGTCCGCGGGCGGGTGGTGCGCGGCGAGTACCGGGCCCACGCGTTCCCGGCCCGCGAGGGCGAAGGCGTGCGCGCGTGGGCCGGCTGGGCCGCGCAGCTCAGCCCGAACGCGTACGTCGTCGAGATCGACCCGGAGCGCGAGGTCGTTCTCGTCCACGATCTCGTTCCGAACCGCGCTTCCGCGGAGCCCGCCTGAGTTGGACGCGTTCGAGCTCGCGGGGACGGTGCTCCTGGCCGGGTTCGCGCCGCTCCTCTGGTGCGCCTACACGCGGCGCGCGATCGACGGGCTCGTCGCGCTCGAGCTGACCGGCACGCTCACCGTCCTCGTGCTCATGTGCTTCGCCGAGGGCTTCCATCGCACGTTCGAGTTCGGCCTCGCGGCGGTCGCCGCCGTCACGGCCTGGACGGGCGGTCTCGTCTTCGCCCGCTTCCTGGGGCGATGGTTGTAGCGTCGAACGGCGAGGGGCTGGCCGTGGACGTGCTGCTCGTCCTCGGCGTCGCCTGCGCGTTCGTCTGCGTCGCCGGCGTGGTCGTGATGCGCACCACCGCCGACCGCCTCCATTACGCGGCGGCCGGGACGACGCTGCCTGCGTTCCTCGTCCTCGCCGCCGTGCTCGTGCGCGAGCACCTCTCGTCGGGCGGGCTCACCGCCATCGGGGCCGTGGCTCTGATGTTCCTCCTCAATCCGGTGCTGCTCTCGGCCACCGCCCGCGCCATCCGCAAGATCGACCACGAGGACGTGACGCCGACGCCCGAGGAGATCGCGAGGGGCGAGGAGTGATCGTCGCGACCCTCGTCCCGCTCCAGGCGGTCGCCCTCGCGCTCGTCGCGCTCGGCGCGCCGGCCGTCGTGCTCAGTCGCGACCCGCTGAAGATGATCGTCGTCAACGGCCTCTACGGGCTGACGCTCGTGCTCATGTTCGTCATCTTCGGCGCTCCCGACGTCGCCCTCTCGATGCTCGTCGTCGGAACGGTGGCCTACCCGCTGGTCGTCCTGGTCGCGATCGCGCGGGTGCGCGCCCGGAGCGGCGAGGAGGAAGGCGAGGAGTGACCCGCCGCGTCCGCATCGGGATCTTCCTCCCCGCCCTCGCCGGGCTCGCCGCGCTCCTCGTGTGGGCGTACACCGGCATCCCGGCCTTCGGCGACTACCAGGGCCCGTACGGCTTCGTCGTCACCAAGCTCGCGACGCCGCTGCGGCACATGGACAACGCCGTCAACTCGGTCACCTACGACATCCGCGGCATCGACACGATGGGCGAGGAGTTCATCCTCTTCGGCGCGGTGATCGGGGTCGTCCTGCTGCTGCGCGGCGAGGAGGGGCGCACCGAGGACGTCCACGACGACACCGGGAGCGACCTCGTCCGCGTCTTCGGAACGCTCGCCATCGGAGCCGTCGTCCTCGTCGGCCTCTGGGTCGTCGCGTTCGGCTTCGTCACCCCCGGCGGCGGCTTCCAGGGAGGCGTCGCGGTCGCGAGCGGCGCGCTTCTCCTCTACCTCGCGGCGGGCTACCGGGAGTGGGCGGCCTTCGGCAACGAGTCGATCCTCGACCCGATCAAGGGGATCGGCGGCGGCGGCTACGCCGTGATCGGCCTCGCGGCGCTCGTCGGCGGCATGCCCTTCCTCACGAACTTCTTCCATGGCGGAGTCACCGGCTCGGTCTTCTCGGGCGGCAGCGCGGCCTTCGTCAACTGGTCGGCCGGGATCGAGGTGGCCGCGGCGCTCGTGATCCTCTTCTCGGAGTTCCTCGAGGAGTACATCGTTCCGTTGGCCAAGGGCTCGTGAGCTTCCTCCCGTACGCCGTCGCCGCCTGGGTCTGCCTTGTCGGGCTGTACGGGATCGTGACGAGCCGGAACCTGATCCACCTCGCGCTCTGCCTCACCGTGATGCAGTCGTCGACCTACCTGCTGCTGCTCGCGATCGGCTACGTGAAGGGCGGCGGCCCGCCGATCTTCAAGGGCGTCAAGCTCGGCACCACCTCGGTCGACCCGGTCGTGCAGGCGCTCACGCTGACCGACATCGTCGTCAGCGTCACCGTGATCGCGCTCATCCTCGCGCTCGCCCTCGACGTGCACAAGCAGGCCGGGACGGTCGACCCCGACGAGGTGAGAGAGATGAGCGGATGACCTGGGCGCTCCCGCTTCCCGTTGTGATCCCGCTGATCGCAGCGGCCCTCTGCACGGCCGGCGACCACGTGCTGCCGCGCCGGCTCGGCGACGCGATCGGAGTCGTCGGGGCGGCCGGGGCGTTCGCCTTCTCGCTCGTCATCCTCGTCGCGAGCGAGGAGCACACACGGCTCACGTGGTTCGGCGGCTGGACGCCACGCGGCCACGCTGCGATCGGGATCGCGTTCGTCGCCGATCCGCTCGGCGCCGGCGTCGCCGCGCTCGCGACGGGCCTCGCCCTGGCGTCGATGCTCTACTCGTGGTCCTTTCTGCGCCACGCGGCACGGCCCTACGACTCGCTGATGCTGCTCTTCGGCGGTGCGATGGCCGGCTTCGCGCTCGCAGGCGACATCTTCAACATGTTCGTCTGGTTCGAGCTGATGGGCGTTGCGGCTTACGCGCTTGCCGGATTCGAGATCAAGCACGTCGGGCCTATCCAGGGCGCGATCAACTTCGCCGTCTCGAACACGGTCGGCGCCTACATGATCCTGACCGGGATCGCGCTGCTCTACGCGCGCACCGGCGCGCTCAACCTCGCCCAGATCGGCCACTCGCTGGCCGGTCACAAGCCGGACGGGCTCGTGATCGTCGCGCTGACGTTGCTCGTCTGCGGCTTCTTGATCAAGGCCGCTATCGCGCCCTTCCATCTCTGGCTCGCCGACGCCCACGCGGTCGCGCCGGCCCCCGTGTGTGCCCTCTTCTCCGGCGTCATGGTCGTGATCGGGCTGCTCGGCGTGACCCGCTGCTACTGGACCGTCTTCGACGCCTCGCTCGCTCCCCAGGCCCACGACGTCCGCGCCGTGCTCGTCGCGCTCGGCATCTTCACGGCGGTCCTCGGCGCGGTGATGGCCTTCCTGCAGCGACATCTCAAGCGGCTCCTGGCCTACTCCACGATCAGCCACATGGGCATCGCGCTCGTGGCGATCGCGCTGCTGGACGAGAAGTCCCTGGGCGGCGCCGCCAGCCTCCTGCTCGCGCACGGGCTCCTCAAGGCGTCGCTCTTCCTCTGCTGCGGGATCCTGCTCGTGCGCTTCGACGCGATCGACGAGCTCCGTCTTCACGGCAAGGGCCGGGCGCTGCCGCTAGTCGGCCTCATGTTCGGTCTTGGGGCCATCGCTCTCGCGGGGGTGCCGTACGTCGGCACCTACCTCGGCCACGCGCAGATCGACGAGGGAGCAACCCTCGACGGGATCGACTGGGTACAGCCGCTGCTCATGATCGCGGCGGGCGTTTCATCGGCCGCGATCCTTCGCGCCGGCGCCCGCATCTTCCTCGGCTGGGGTCCGGCGCGCGACCCGCTCCTCTCTCCCGAGCCGCCGGAGTCGGCGCCCGAGCGCTCGGCCTCCATGCCCGCGCTGCTCGCGGTGACCGGCACGCTCCTGGTGCTCGGGCTGGTCGTGAGCGTCGCGCCCGGCCTCGGCCAGCGGATCGAGCAGGCTGCCGGCCGGGCGCGCGACCGGATCGCATACGTCGACCGAGTTCTCCGGGACCACGAGCGGCCCGCGCCGCCGCGACCTCCCGTCGCGGTCGAGCCGACGACGACCGACAGCGTCCTCTACGGCATCGGGGGGACGCTGATCGCGGTGGGCCTCGCGCTCGCAGGCCTCTACCGCCGGCGGCTGCCCGAGCTCGTTCGCGCTCCGCTGCGCTCGGCGCTGGGGCCGCCGCTCCAGGTGCTCAGGCTCGCGCACTCCGGGGTGGTGGGCGACTACGTCGCCTGGATCACCGTCGGGACGGCGGTGGTCGGCGGCCTCTGGGCGTTGCTCCTCCGTGGGTAGCGACCTGTCGCTACCTTTGCGCGGGTGGAGCGTGGGGAGATCCACACGGGCAGAGGCGGGCTCGTCGAGCACGGCATTCCCGGCGAGGCCGAGGAGCTCTGGACGGAGGACGGCCACGACCACGTCGGCTGGTTCTGCGTCAGCACCGATCCGTTCCCGTGCCCGGCGCCCGGGTGCCTGTTCGTCGCCGAGTTCATGACCGCCGCGCATCTCGTGCTCGTGTGGGAGGAGCAGGACGACCCGAACCTGCTGCGCCACGCCCAGCGCGCGAAGGAGGTCGGGCGCAACCCGCGGATCGTCTCCTACGAGGTCGACTTCGGCCCGAGCGCCTCGTACTACGCATGGGAGGCCGCGGGCCGCCCCGTGCACGGCGTTCGCGGCAAGTAGAAGCAGCCGTGGATCTCGGCCGCTTCGGAGCGGCTCCGCCGTGGTCGCTCGGGGTCGAGGAGGAGCTGATGCTCGTCGACGCGGAGACGCTCGAGCCGGCGCGCGACGGGTTCTCCCGCGTGTTCGGCGAGGCGACCGAGCGGATCAAGCCGGAGCTCTTCGAGTCGTTCGTCGAGATCACGACCACCGTCGTCGAGACGCCGGAGGAGGTCGAGGCCGAGCTGCGCTCGCTGCGCGAGGAGGTCGCCGAGCGGGCCGCCGGGCACGGGCTCGCCGTGCTCGCCACCGGCTCGCATCCCACCGCGCGCGGGCGCGTCCCGATCGTCCGGGTCGAGCGCTACCAGCGGATGAAGGCGAAGCTGCCGCGGCTCCACCGGCAGCGGGTCTGCGGGCTCCATGTGCACGTCTCCGTTCCGGATCCCGGCACCTGCCTGCGGGCGTTCGAGGGCGTCGTGCCGTGCCTGCCCGACCTCCTCGCCGCCTCGGCGAACTCGCCGTACTGGGACGGCGTCGACAGCGGCTGGCGGTCGATCCGCTCGCAGATCCTGCTCGAGATGCCGACCGGCGGGACGCCGCCGGTGCTGCGGAGCTGGGACGACTGGCGGGCGGCGAGCCGCCACGACAGCATGCGCCGCCACTGGGATGCCTGGCCGAGGCCGGAGTACGGGACGCTCGAGGTCCGCGTCCTCGACCAGCCGAGTTCGCTGCGGCGGACGACCGAGCTCGTTGCCGAGGTGCAGCGGCTCGTGCGCGAGGCGGCGGACGGGGACGGCGGGCCCTTCGACCGCCAGGAGTACGCCGCCCGGCGCGAGGCGGCAGGGCGCGAGGGCGGCGGGCCGGAGGCGGAACGCCAGCTCGAGCTCGGCCCCGAGGCTGCCGCGCGGGAGATCGCCGCCCTCACGTTACGCTGACGGCGTGGCCACGGTCACGGAGACGATCCAGGTGAGCGGCATCCGCTGCGAGCGCTGCGTGATGCGCCTCGCGCACGCCCTCGAGGGCCACGACGGGCTCGAGGCCGCGAACGCGAACCTGATGGGGCAGCTGACGCTCGCCTGGGACGACGAGCGGACGAGCCGTGAGGCGCTCGTGGAGCGGCTCGCGCAGGCCGGCTTCCCCGAGCTCGCCGCGGTCTAGCCGCTAGCGGTCCTCGTCCTGCTCGCGGTCGGTCGGGACGCCGTGCAGCTGTTCCAGCTCCGGGTGGCGGTCGTGCGGCCCGCGGCCCGGCTCCATCGACTGTCCGTCCTCCAGCGAGGTGGGCTCGCTCTCGGGGCGTTCCTCGATCTCGGGTCTCTCGTCCACGACCCTCGCGTACCCATCTGCGTGGAATAGCAACGTCGTTCCGGCCGTTCGGGAGGGAATGGCGCACGCTGGTACGGTGAGCCGCATGGACGCGGAGCCGGACGACGCGCAGCGGCTCGCCACCGAGGCGCGCGACCGTGTCCGGTTCGAGGAGGACGCGCTTGCGCTCTCCGACCAGGTCTACCGCGTCGCCCGCCATCTCGCCTCGTCGCGCGAGGACGCGGACGAGCTGATGCAGGAGACGTACGCGCGGGCCTTCCGCAGCTGGCGCTCGTTCCAGCCGGGCACGAACATGCGCGCGTGGCTGCTGCGGATCCTGACCAACCTCAACATCGACCGCGGGCGGCGTCAACAGCGGGCCCCGCAGATGCAGCCGCTCGAGGCGAACGACTATTTCCTCTACGACCGTCTCGCGGAGAACCTGGACGGCGTCTCCGACGAGGACCGCGTCGTGGAGCGGCTGTCGCAGGACGACATCGTGGCGGCGCTGTCCGCGGTGCCGCACGACTTCCGCGACGTGATCGTGCTCGTCGACCTCGGCGACTTCAGCTACGCGGATGCGGCTCAGATCCTCGACATCCCGGTCGGAACGGTGATGTCGAGGCTGCACCGGGGACGCCGCATCCTGAAGCGCGAGCTCGCCGAGTCCGCCCTGGAGGAGGCGACATGAAGGACCCCTGCGCGCACTGCGAGGAGATGATGCAGCCGTACCTCGACCACGTGCTCACCGACGAGGAGATGCGCGAGGCGGAGGCGCACCTCGACGAGTGCGAGCTCTGTCGCAGGCGGTACCGGTTCGAGGAGAGCCTGCGGATCTACGTGCGCAAGGCGGCGACCGAGCCCATGCCCGAAGAGCTGCGGGCCAAGCTCTCCGCGCTCAGGATCCCGCTCGAATAGGGAAGTCGACGTCCTCCGGCGGCGCGAGGTCGTCGCAGGGGACGAGGCGGGCCGGCAGCGATCTCGCGCCCTCGTCGGGCACGTCGTCCCAGAGCGCGCGCGCGAGCAGGACGGGGTGGAGGCGGACGCCTCCGTAGCTCGCGGCGACGGCGTCCCCGCCGCGAGCACGCCAGTCCTCCACCACGCGGTCGACCGCCCGCGGGTCGAGCCCGGGGCCGTCTGCGAGCACGACGACCGCGGCCTCTGCGTCGGCGGGGAGCGAGGCGAGCCCGCAACGGAGCGAGGCGCCGGGGCCGCGTTCCCAGTCGGGGCAGTGGACGCTCTCGACGGGGAGGGGGTGCGCGCCGCTCACGACGACCACGTCGTCCACGGAGCTTTCGCGGAGCGCCGCGAGCACCCGTGGCAGCAGCTCGACCTGCTTGGGAGGATCCGTCCCGTAGCGCGACGAGGCGCCGGCGGCGAGGATGACCGCGTGAACGGACATGTCCGGTGTCAGGTACCAGACGTGGCCGATTTGGACAACGACTGCGGCTTGTTCAAGCGCGGTGTGTCCCGACCAATCATGTCCCGGACATGTCGCCTCGGGACACGGCCGGTGTCAGACACCGGACGTGTCCTCGCTGGACCTGTCCTGGAGCGCGGTGCGAGGACGAACCGCCGCGATCACGCCAGCGCGGCGAGCGCGCGGTGCACGAGTGCCCGCGCGAGCGGCACCTTCCACTCGGTGCGCGGCAGAGGCGTTGCCTCCTCGAGCTCGTCGGCGCTCGCGATCCGCCACGGGATCGGAGCGACGCCGGCGAGCGCGATCCGGGTCTCGTCGCCGGTCCGCGCCACGGCGACGCCGACCTGCGGGAACGACCAGCGCTTCCGGTCCATGGCCTTGAGGTACGTGCTGGCCTCGACCTGCGGCAGCTCGACCTCGAGGATGAGCTCGCCCGGCTCGAGCGTGGTCGTGCGCCGGTCGCCCTCGTCGGGGAGCCGGTAGAGCTCCTCGACTGCGAGCTCGCGCCGGTTCGTACGCAGCCGCGCGCCGAGCGCGACGAGGGCGGCCGCGACGTCCGACGGATGGGCCGAGGCGCAGAAGTCGTTGGCGAATATCGCGTGCTCGCGGTGCTCTCCCTCGCGCACGTGGCAGCGCTCGCCGCCGTGGAGGCGGCACGGGTAGCCCAACCGCCAGTACCAGCAGCGCGTCGCCTGCAGGAGGTTGCCGGCGAGCGAGCCCATGTTGCGGAGCTGCGGTGAGGCGGCGAGCAGGCACGCCTCCCGCAGCGCCTCCGGGATCGCGGGCTCGACCTCGAGCTCCGCGAGCGTCGTGCCCGCGCCGATCACGCCGTCGCGCACCCCGCGCGGCACCACGCCGCGCACGTCGACGAGCCTGTCCGCCTCGAGCAGCCCGTCGCGCAGCAGCGGCACGACCTCCGAGCCGCCGTGGAGGAACACCCCGCCGTCCAGCGTCTCGACGCTAGACGGCCGCAGGAGCTCCACGCTTCTCCCTCTCGCGCTCCCGCCTCTCGGCCTCGCGTAGCGCGCGCAGCATCTCCTCGCGCGAGATCGGCAGCTCGCGGACGTCTGCCCCCGTGGCGTCGCGGATCGCGTTCGCGATCGCCGCCGCGATGGGAACGATCGGCGGCTCGCCGAGGCCCTTCGAGCCGAGGTTCGTCAGGTGCTCGTCGGGCCGGTCGACGAACTCGCACACGATCTCGGGCACGTCGGCGATGGTCGGCATCCGGTACGCGTCGAGCGACGTGGTGAGGACGCGGCCGGTCTCGGGGTCGAGCAGTCGCTCCTCGGAGAGCGTGTGGCCGATGCCCTGGATGACGCCGCCCTCCACCTGGCTCGAGGCGCCGAGCGGGTTCACGATGCGCCCGACGTCGTGGATCGCCGCGACGCGCTCGACGCGCACCTCGCCGGTCTCGACGTCGACGGCCACCTCCACGACGTGGACGCCGAAGGTGAGCACGCTCATCCCGGTCGGGTTCGGGCCGCGCGCGCCCTTGCCGAGGATCTGCGCCTCCTCGAGCAGGCCGACGACACTCTCGACCGGCTCCGAGAGGTTGTCGTCCGCCGAGACGACCTTCCCGTCGCGGATCTCGAGCACGCGCTCCTCGAGGTGATAGCGCTGCGCCGCGATCTCGATCACCTGCCGCTTCGCGTCGGCCGCGGCGGCACGAACCGCAGGGCCCATCGAGGGCGTCGTGGACGATCCGGCCGAGATCGCGGCGTACGGCCCGCGCGCGGAGTCGCCGAGCACGACCTCGACGTGCTCGAGCGGCAGGCCGAGCTCCTCGGCCGCGATCTGCGCCATCGCGGTCCGCGTGCCGGTCCCGATGTCCTGCATCGCGGTGATCACCGTCGCCCGCGCGTCCGAGCCGAGCCGCACCCACGCGTAGGAGGGTGGCCCGCCTCCGCCGTACCAGATCTGGCTCGCCATCCCGACGCCGCGCTTCCAGACCGAGTCGGAGCGCGCGTGGACCTCGTGCCGCCGCTCCCAGTGCGGCTCCGCGCGGCGATAGCAGTCCTCGAGGTTCTTGGAGGAGAACGGAGTGCCGTCGTTCGAGCTCGCGTAGTTGCGGCGCCGGAGCTCGAGCGGGTCGACGTCGAGCTTGGCCGCGAGCTCGTCGATCAGGCACTCGAGCCCGAATGTCCCCTCGACGAAGCCGGGCGCACGGAAGGCCTTCATCGGCGGCGTGTTGACCTTCGCGCCGTAGGTGACGGTGCGGATGCTCTCGCAGTCGTAGAGCATCCGCATCGGCCCCTCGGTCGAGGCGCTCCAGCCCGACCAGCCGACGGCGTTCGTGAACTCTCCCTCGAGCGCGACGAGCGTCCCGTCGCTGCGGGCCCCGGCCCGGAGCCGCTGGATCGTCGCGTTGCGGTTGCCGGCCGAGGTGTTCTCCTCTCGGCGCGTGAGCGCGCAGCGCACCGGCCGGCCCGTCCGCTTCGCGAGCTCTGCGGCGACGAACGTGTACTCGTCGGGGCTGTTCTTGGAGCCGAAGCCGCCGCCCATGAACTCGCACACGACGCGCACCTTGTCCTCGGGCAGGCCGAGCGCGTCGGCGACTGCGTGGCGGATGCCCCAGATGTACTGCGTCGAGATGTAGACGTGCAGCGTGTCGCCCTGCCACTCGCAGACCGCCTGGTGCGTCTCGAGCGAGTTGTGGAGGACGGTCTGCGTCCGGTACGTCGCCTCGACCACCACGTCGGCCTGGGCGAGCGCGTGCTCGACGTCGCCGCGCTCGTAGCGGCGCGGCTCATCGTCGGTGAGGAGCCCCCGCCGGACGGCGTCGTCGGGATCGAGCACGACCTCGAGCTCCTCCCACTCGACCTCGATCGCCGCGACCGCGGCGCGTGCCTGCGCGAACGTCTCCGCCGCGACCGCGGCGACGGGAGCGCCAGCGAACCCCGCCTCCTCCACGAGGCCGGGGACCTCGCCCGGCCCGACCGCCGCCCGCACGCCCGGAAGCCCGAGCGCCGGCGCGAGGTCGATCCGGCGCACCCTCGCGTGCGCGTGCGGCGAGCGGAGGACGGCCGCGTGCAGCATCCCGGGCAGCCGGATGTCGGCCGTGTAGCGGGCCTCGCCCCGCACGCGCTCGCCGGCGTCCTTGCGCGGCGCGGGCCGGCCGACGACGGTCAGCGGCCCCTCCGGCCACTGCTCGAGCGGATCCTCCTCGACGACGATCCACACCTCCTCGAAGCGACCCTCGACCTCCTTCTCGGTGCGGATCAGCCTTGCCAACTGAGAATCGCCTCCTCGACCTTGGGATAGGTGCCGCAGCGGCAGATGTTCCCCGCCATCGCATGCCGGATCTCCTCGCGCGTCGGCTGCGGGTTCGCCTCGACGAGCGCCGCGGCCGAGACGACCTGACCGGGCGTGCAGAAGCCGCACTGGACCGCGTCGGCCCGCACGAAAGCCTCGACGAGCGGATGTCCGCGCAGCCCTTCGATCGTGGTCACCTCGCCCTCGACCGTGTGGGCGAGCGTGATACAGGAGAGCCGCGGCACGCCGTCGACCTGGACGGTGCAGGCGCCGCAGTGCCCCTCGTTGCAGGCGATCTTCGTCCCGGTCAGCCCGAGCTCCTCGCGCAGCACGTGCGCCAGACTCGTCCCGATCGGCGCGTCGAGGACGTGCTCGCCGCCGTTCACCGTCAGGCGCAGCTCGGTGCTCATGCGGACGTCACCGCCACCGTGTCGGCGATCTGGATCAGGCGGACGGCGGTGCGCGCGACGAGACGGCGCTCGCTCTCCTCCTCCGCCTCGGGCAGCGTCCGCCAGAGGTCCCGTGCCGCCTCGAGCAGCTCGCGGATCTGCGCGAGCTCCTCACGGTGGGAGCCGTTCGGCTCCTCGGTCGCGTTGAGCGCGAGCCCGAGGGCGCCGAACGCGTCGGGCTGCCGGACGAAGAGGAGCGGCATCGCCATCGAGACGTACTGGTGGATGCGCGCCTGCGCGAGCGGCTGCTCGAGGATGTCCGAGCCCTGCGGCTGCGACGGCTCCGGAGGCTCCTTGCCGTCGGCGATCCCGGCGGCGTTGCCGGCGAACATCGCGCGCAGCTGCGTCTCGTCGAACCCTGCGACGCGCGCGACCCGGTGGGAGAGGAGGAGCGAGCCGGGCTGCTGGCCGTACGGGTAGTCCGAGGCGTACACGACCTGCTCCGGCGGCACGAGGCGGAGCAGCCCGAGCAGGTCCACGGCGCTCCAGACCGAGGTGTCGAAGAAGACGCCGCGCTTGCCCGAGAAGCGGTGCGCGAGGTTGGCGAGGTCGGCGATTCCGGCATGCGCGAGGATCAGCTGCGTCCCGGGGTGGGCGTCCACGAGCCGCTCGAGCCCCGCGGCGATCGGCGGCAGCCCGCGTCCGGCGTGGATCAGGATCGGGACGCGCCGCTCGGCCGCGAGCGCGAAGACCGGCGCGAGCCGCTCGTCGTTGAGCAGGAACTTCTGGGCGCGCGGATGGAGCTTGATGCCGCGCGCGCCGAGGTCGAGGCAGCGGCGCGCCTCCTCGATCGGCCCCTCGTCGAGCGCGAGGCGCACGAACGGGACGAGGCGGCCCTCCGACCGGGCGGCGAACTCGAGCGTGCGGTCGTTGCCGGCCCGGAAGCCGGGATGCCGGTCGGGCTCGTCGAGGCAGAAGACGAAGGCGCGCGAGATGCCGTACCGGTCCATGGAGCCGATCAGCTCCTCGAAGCGCCCGACCATCCCGTCGATGTCGGTGCCGAGGTGCGTGTGGGCGTCGAAGATGTCGAGGTCGGCCGGCAGATCGGCGCGCAGCCGCTCGTCCCACGACGCCGCGACCTCCCGTGCCCGCTCGAGCGCGTCCATCTGGCTGAATCTAGCCGCACCTCGGCGGGCCGCGTCGCGGGCGAATGTGCGCCGCCTTCGTGCCGAGTTCGCAAAGGACACTGTCGGCACGCGGACGCCGCCGGTAGCAAGGGAGCCGTCCATCTCGTCCCGGAACGGAGGCTCCATGAAGCGCATCTTCCTGCTCGCCCTGCTCTCGGCTCTCGCCCTCCCGCTCGCGGCCGCCTCGGCGCGCGGCAGCGGAGCGGGCAGCATCGTCGTCGCGGAGGTCTACGCGGCCGGCGGCAACAGCGGCGCCGCCTATGCGAACGACTACGTCGAGCTGTTCAACCGCGGCGCCGGCGCCGTGGCCGTCGACGGCTGGACGCTCCAGTACGCCTCGGCCTCCAGCACCTCGTGGCAGTCGACCGCGCTGAGCGGCACGATCCCGGCCGGGGGCCGGTACCTCGTCCAGCTCGCCTCCGGCGGCACGAACGGATCGGCACTGCCGGCCGCCGACGCGACGGGCAGCTCGAACCTCGCCGTCACGGGCGGCAAGGTCGCGGTCGTCCACGACGCGACGGCGCTCTCCTGCGGCTCCGCGCCGGGCAGCTGCTCGGCGGCCGCCGGCCTCGAGGACCTGGTCGGGTACGGCAGCGCGGCGGACTACGAGGGAAGCGGCGCCGCTCCGGCGCCCAGCGCGACGACCACGCTCGCCCGCGCGGCAGGGGGCTGCACCGACACCGACGACAACGCGGCCGACTTCGCGACCGCGGCTCCCGATCCGCAGAACTCGTCGGCTGTGGCGAGCACGTGCTCGATCTCGCCGCCTCCGTCCGGGACGACCGCGTCGGCCGGCGTCGACGTCGACGTGCAGCCGGTGATCTCGATCTCGCTCGACCACGCGACGCTGAGCTTCCCCGCCGCGGTCCCGGGAACCACGCCGAGCCCGCTGCCCGAGAACGTGACGGTGACGAGCAACGACTCGAGCGGCTACACGCTCACCGTCCACCGGACGGCGTTCACGCCGCACGACCTGCCGCTCGGCATCGGCGTCGGAGCGGGCGGCCTCGTATCAGTGCCGATCGCTCCGGCATCCGACCTCCAGCTCGCCACGACCAGCGGGCCGAGCGCGAGCGGCGGCGACACGCTGGCGACGAGCGTCGGCTTCGTCTCCCCGCTGCCCGTCGTCCCTGCGGGGCACTACACGTCGACGCTGACCTTCACGGTGATCGGCAAGTGAGGCGAGCTCTCGTGGCGCTCGTCCTCGCGACGGCCGCGGCATCCATTCCGGGTGCCGCGGCCGGTCGCGGCATCGCGCTCAGCGCGAGCCCGCTGCGCCTGCGGCTCGAGGGTGCGTCCCGCTCCACGGTCGTCGTGCGCAACCCGGGCCGGCGGGCCCTCCTCGTGAAGGTCACGCGGGCGGGCTTCGCGCGGTCGCCGCGCGGCGCACCGCGGGTGCGGCCGGCCCGCCGCGCCGCCGGCTGGCTGCACCTGAGCCCTCGGCGCTTCCGGATCGCCCCGGGCGGGACGAGGACTCTCCACGTCGTGGCGGCACCTCCGCGCCGGGCCGCTCCGGGCGACCATCCGGCCCTCGTGCTGCTGACCACGCGGCCGCTCGGCGTGCGCCGCGTCCGGGTCCGGCTCCGCGTCGGCGTGGTCGTCGACCTGCGCGTCCGGGGGCGGATCGTCCGTCGTCTCGAGCCGCAGGCGCTCACGGTGCGGAGACGAGGCGCGCAGCGCATCCTCGAGCTGCGCCTCGTCAACCGGGGCAACGTGACCGAGCGGCTCGACAACAGGGTCCGGCTCGTGCTCCGGTCGCACGGCCGGGCCGTCGCGAGGCTGCGGCCGCGTCGCCGCGGGGAGCTCCTGCCGCACAGCGCGGGCATCGTCACCTTCGTCTACGCCGGCCCCGTCCGAGGACGGGTGCGCGCGCAGGTCGAGCTCCGACGAGCCGGACGCCGCCACCTGCACGCGTTCTGGATCCGCCTCTGAGGCGCGGGTTCCGCCGAGGAGGAGCCGATAGATGCGGCATGGACAGACGAGTCGTCTGGCTGTTCGTGGTCGTCGGGACGACGGTGGGCGCGCTCCTCCCGAGCGTCTGGGGTGGGGGCGCGCTGGGCCTCGCCTCTCTCGGCCTCGGGGCGCTCGGCGGCGTCGCGGGGCTCTGGCTCGCCGCCAAGCTGACCGGCTAGGTGACGCGCCTACAAACGTTGTGAACGGCTTAGAGATACGTCTGGCCCGCCGTGAGGCCGGGTTCGTCGACCGGCTTCCCCTCGGTAACTGCCGAGGAGGGGCGACTCGAATGAGCTCAGCAGAGCTCGGGGCTCGGGTTGCGCTCGGGCCTCCACGTGAACCAGATCAACGGATGGCACGACTGTTATCCGCGCTTGCGCCTCGCTAAGCGAATCATTCGGGTCTCCAGAGACCGAATCGAAGCAGGATACAGGCACGGACCGTAGTTCAGAACCTCACGATCCTTCAAAACCGAGCTCGTAGCCCCAGGGCAGCCCGTCGTAGGGGATCCCCGCGTCGCGCCCCTCCGGCCGGATCGAGACCGACGGGAAGCGTGGAAACCCCTCGGGCTCGTGCTGGACGCGGCAGGTCACGCGATCGCCGAGCTCCGCCAGCCCCTCGCAAACCCGCACCATCTCGGCGCCGAAGTCGACGTCGCGCACCCCGGCCGCCGGTGTCTCTTCGGGGCCGAGCGCCACGAGCAGCTCGACGGGCCGCTCGAGCTCCGCGAACCACGCGCGAACCTTCGTTTCCTCCTCGGCGCGCAGGAGGGCCACGCACCTACCCGCCGTAGAGGTCGTCGATCGCCTGCTCGAGCTCCTCGAGCCTGGAGGCGCCGAACGCGCGGATCGTCCCGTCGGAGTCGACGACGACGTTGGTGGGCACCCCGCGTACGCCGAGTGCGGCCGCGAGCTCGGCGCCGGGGTCGAGGAGGATCGGCCCCTTGATGCCCCACATCTCGCAGAAACGCTCGACCTCGGGTCGGGGCTCCGTCCCTTCCCAGATGTCGACGAGCACCACCTCGAGGCCCGACCGGGCCTCCTCGCGAACGCGCAGATCCTCGAGGAACGGCGCCTCCGCGTTGCACGGTCCTCACCAGGAGGCGAAGAAGTTGAGGATGTACTTCTTCTCGGCCCAGTCGCGGTTCGTGCGCTGCTCTCCCGACCAGTAGTCCTCGAGCGCGAACGCCGGCAGCTTGGTGCCGAGGAGCGGGCTCGGCTCCTCGACGACCGGCGCCGGGGGACGGCCTGCGAGCAGGTCCTCGACGATCGACATCGTCTGGCTGCCGGCATTGGCGACGAGGATGCGGCCGTCGTGCGGGTCGACGACGACGCCGCCCGGGCCGCCGCCGACCGGGATCTGCGACCACTCCACGCCGTCGGCGACACCGAGCACGCTGACCGTGCCGGCGCCGCGGTTCGTGACGTAGACGCGGTCGTGCGAGGGGTGGACGGTGAGCCCGACCGGCGCGGATCCCGTGCGAATCTCCTCGACGACCTCGATCTGCTCGAGGTCGACGCGCGAGACCGTGCCCGCGATCGAGTTGACGACGAACGCCTCGCCGCGCTCGGGGACGATCCCGATCGCGCAGGTGCCGGTACCGAGCTCCAGCCGCCCCACCTCCTCGAAGGAGTCGGCGTCGTAGAAGTTCGCCGAGGCGGCGACGAAGTTCACGCACACCACGAGGCGGCGCGTCGAGTCGACGCCGATCGCCCCGGCGCCCGGCTCTGCCTCCACCGTCGCGACCGTCTCGAGCGTGTCGAGGTCGATCACGCTCATCGTCGAGCCGAGCGAGTTGCCGACGTAGAGGCGGCGGAACTCGGGCACGTGGGTCAGCCCCGACGGATAGCCGCCGACAGGCACCACGGTCTCGACCTCGAGCCTCGCCGAGTCGATGATCGTCACCTGGTCGGAGTGGGCGTCGGCCGTGAAGACGCGGCCGGTCTGCTCGTCGAGGCCGATGTCGATGGGCTCGTTCCCCGTGCGGATCTCGCGGATCACCTCGTGTATCTCGAGATCGACGACCGAGACGAAGTCGCTGCGGGAGCAGGCGACGAACGCGCGCCGCCGCGCGACGTCGAGGGCGATCCCCTCCGGGTCGAGCCCGACAGGGATCTCGGCGACCTGCCGCCACGGCGAGCGCGAGTCGATCCGGCACGCCGCCCCGACGGGAAACGCCGGGTCTTCTCTCTCGCCGGTCGCGGCCATCTGGGCGCGAGTATCCCTCTTCCGCATGAAAGGCGCCGGAGGAAGGCGCCCGCGGACAGATAGGATCAGGGCCGCTGTGGCCGACGGGGTCCTCATCTGCGCCGACTCGATCCGCTCCGCCGACATGCGGAACGCCGTGCCGCTCGCCGTGCCGGATCCCTTCCTCTATGCCGAGACGAACGGCACGAGCCACGTCTTCACGAACTCCATGGAGGCCGCCCGGATCCGCAAGCTCGGCCCGTACGAGGTGCACGTCAGCGAGGAGTTCGGCGTAGACGAGCTCATCGCCGAGGGGCTCGAGTGGCGTGAGATCAGAGCGCGAATCCTTCTCCGCGCGATCGACAGCATCGGCTCGAAGCGGTTCGCCGTGCCGGAGGACTTTCCCGTCTGGCTCGCCGACCGGCTGCGTGCCGAGGGGTTCGAGCTCGAGGTCGACCAGGATCTCTTCGACGACCGACGCCGGGTCAAGTCCGGGGAGCAGCTCGCCGGCATGCGGCGGGCGCAGAAGGCGGCCGAGGCGGCCATGGACACGTGCCGCGACCTACTTCGCCGCGCGGAGATCGACGGGGACCGGCTGCTGCTCGACGGCGAGGTGCTGACGGTCGAGCGCGTCAAGTCCGCGATGAACGCGACCTTCTCGGCCCACGACACGACCGCCGACGAGTACATCGTCGCGCCGGGCGCCCAGGGCGCGGTCGGCCACGACATGGGGTCGGGCCCGATCCCGCCGGGCACGCCGATCGTGGTGGACATCTGGCCGCGCGACAACGCGTCCGCGATCTACACCGACATGACGCGCACCTTCGTCGTCGGGGAGGTGCCGGACGAGGTTCGCGAGTGGCACCGGCTCGTCAAGGAGGCGCTCGACCGGGCGGTCTCGGAGATCGAGCCTGGCGCCGACCCGCGCGCGATCTTCGACGGAACCTGCGAGATCTTCGAAGCGGCGGGGGAGCCCACGCAGCGGACGAAGACCCCGGGGCAACCGCTCGTCGACGGCTTCTTCCACGGGCTCGGTCATGGCGTCGGCCTGGAGGTGCACGAGGCGCCCGGTCTCGGACAGACGGCCGACAAGAAGCTCGTCGCGGGCGACGTGGTGACGGTCGAGCCGGGCCTCTATCGCTCCGGCTACGGCGGCGTCCGGCTCGAGGACATCGTGCTCGTCACCGAGAGCGGAGCCGAGGTACTCACGAACTATCCGTACGACCTCGAGCCCTGACTAACCCCGCCCCGGATCGGTAAAGATCTCGGGAAATGAATCGGGGGCCGACGGATGGCCTTGGGACCTTCCGCCGGCGCCGAGAAGGAGGGCAACCAAGCATGGGTGTTCTCGCTCCGGATCGGCCGGTCACGCTCGTCGAGAGCGTCCCCGCAGCCGATCCCGCGCCGCTGGGCCTCGCTGCCTTCGCTCTGACGACGTTCCTCCTCAGCGGCCACAACGCCACGTTCATCCCCGACGTGATCTGGATCGGCCCCGCGCTCTTCTACGGCGGGCTCGCCCAGTTCTGCGCCGGGATGTGGGAGTTCCGTAACCGAAACGTGTTCGGCGCCACGGCGTTCTCGACGTACGGCGGCTTCTGGATCGGGCTCGGCACCGTGGTCGCGCTCGCGACGCTCTCGAAGTCGTTCGGCGCGGCGTTCGCGGCCGGCGGTGCGGACAACGCGCTCGCCTGGTTCCTCGTCGCGTTCGCGATCTTCAACACGTACATGCTCCTCTGGAGCGCACGCGTCAGCGTCGCGGTGTTCCTGGTCTTCCTCACGCTGGAGGTCACCGAGATCCTGCTCGCGATCGGGTTCTTCCGGCTCGCCCATCACCCGACCTCGGCGTGGGTCCTCCATGCCGGTGGCTGGGCCGGCGTGGTCACGGCGGCCGTCGCGTGGTACGCGTCCGCGGCGGGAGTGGTGAACGGCATGTCGCCGACGCCGGTGCTGCCCGTGGGGGCCGCTCCCATCGGGCGCCTCGGCTCGCCGATGCCCCGACGGGCGGAGGCGTAGGGCGTGACCAGCGAAACGACCCAGCACCACGCGATCGACACGATGCTCCTCGAGGAGCGGACGTATCCGCCTCCCGAGGAGTTCGCGGCCCGGGCCAACGCGAAGGCGGACATCTACGACATCCCGTTCGAGGAGTTCTGGGAGCGGGAGGGCCGCGAGCGCGTGACGTGGTTCGAGCCCTTCGGCGAGCTCTACCAGTGGGAGCCGCCGTATGCGAAGTGGTACCTCGGCGGCAAGCTCAACGTCTGCTTCAACTGCGTCGACCGGCACGTCGAGGCCGGAGCCGGCGACAAGGTCGCGTTCCACTGGGAGGGCGAGCCCGAAGGCGAGACGCGCACGATCACGTACGCGGAGCTCCAGCAGGACGTCGTCCGCTTCGCGAACGCCCTCAAGAAGCTCGGCGTCGAGAAGGGCACACCGGTCGCGATCTACATGGGCATGGTTCCGGAGCTGCCGGTGGCGATGCTCGCGTGCACGCGGATCGGCGCGCCTCACACCGTCGTCTTCGGCGGCTTCTCGGCCGACTCGCTCTCGGGCCGCATGAACGACATGAAGTGCGAGGTCGTCATCACGCAGGACGAGGCGTGGCGGCGGGGCTCGAAGATCGGCCTCAAGGCCGTCGCCGACGAAGCTATGGCGGCGGCGCCGGGCGCGAAGCACTGCGTCGTCCTCCGTCGCACGGGCGGCGACGTGCCGATGCAGGAGGGACGTGACCGCTGGTGGCACGACCTCGAGAGCGACGTCTCGGACGACCCCGATTCGTGTCCGTGCGAGCCGATGGACAGCGAGGACCTGCTGTTCCTCATGTACACGAGCGGCACGACCGCGAAGCCGAAGGGGATCATCCACACGACCGCCGGCTACCTCGTCGGCACGGCCGCGACGCACCACTACATCTTCGACCTGAAGCGGGACGAGGACGTCTACTGGTGCGCCGCCGACATCGGCTGGATCACCGGCCACAGCTACATCGTCTACGGGCCGCTCTGCAACCGGACGACGTCGGTCCTCTACGAGGGGACGCCCGACTACCCCGACAAGGACCGCTGGTGGTCGATCGTCGAGAAGTACAAGGTGACGATCCTCTACACGGCGCCGACGGCGATCCGCTCGCACATGAAATGGGGTCCGGAATACGCGCAGAAGCACGACCTCTCGTCGCTGCGGCTGCTCGGCTCGGTCGGCGAGCCCATCAACCCGGAGGCGTGGGTCTGGTACCGCGAGAACATCGGCGGCGACCGGACCCCGATCGTCGACACCTGGTGGCAGACCGAGACGGGAATGATCCTGATCACGCCGCTGCCGGGGGTCACGACGCTGAAGCCGGGCTCGGCGACCCGGCCCTTCCCGGGTGTCGTGCCGGCGGTGTTCGACGAGCAGGGCAACGAGGTCGGTCCCGGCGGAGGCGGCTATCTCGTCCTCAAGCGCCCGTGGCCGGCGATGCTCCGCGGCATCTTCGGCGACGACCAGCGCTACCGGGACACGTACTGGTCGAAGTACGACGACGTCTACCTCGCCGGCGACGGCGCCCGGATCGACCAGGACGGCGACTACTGGCTGCTCGGCCGGATCGACGACGTCATGAACGTCTCCGGGCACCGCATCTCGACGATCGAGGTCGAGTCGGCGCTCGTCGACCACCAGGAGGTCGCCGAGGCGGCCGTCTGCTCCCGGGCGGACCCGGTCACGGGGGAGGCGATCGTCGCGTACGTGACCCTGAAGGGCGGCGGTGAGGGCTCCGTCGACAAGCTCGAGGAGCTGCGCAACCATGTCGCGCAGAAAATCGGGCCGATCGCGAAGCCCGCGAACATCGTCTTCACGCCCGAGCTGCCGAAGACGCGCAGCGGCAAGATCATGCGCCGGCTGCTGCGGGACGTCGCCAACAACCGCCAGCTCGGCGACACGACGACGCTCGCCGACCCGACGGTGGTGGACGAGATCGCGAAGCGCGCCGCCGAGGAGAAGGCTCAGGAGGCCGAGGCCTAGACGTAGGATCGGAGGCGTGACACCCGAGGAGCATCGCCGGCTCGGGATCGAGCTCTACAACGGGACCTGGACGCTGATCGAGCGCCCGGACCGGACGCCCGACGACGACGACGAGATGCTCCATCGGGCTCACGCCTCCGCCTACCACTGGCTGCAGGGGCCGCACACGGCGGCGAACCGGGCGCGTTCGCACTGGCTCTGCTCGCGCGTGCACGTTCTCGCCGGACAGGCGGAGGGCGCCTTGTACCACGCCCGCCGCTGCCTCGAGCTCGTGCGGTCGTCGCCGTCGGAGATGGAGGACTGGGACATCGCCGGCGCGCACGAGGCGCTCGCGCGCGCGCATCTCGCCGCCGGGGAGCTCGAGGAGGCGCGCCGCAACCACGAGCTCGCCCGCGACGAGACCGCGAAGATCGCGAACCCGGAGGATCGGAAGCACATCGAGGCGGATCTCGACTCGCTGCCGCTTTAGAGGCTTTGAGCCGTCCGCGCCGAATGGTAGAAACCTCGCGTACGAGCGGCTGCGGAGGTCGAAGGCACTCCAACGGGCGGATCCGGGCGAGGTGCCAACTGGACCGCCGACCTGCAGCAGGCGCCGCCGCCCGTCTTCATCAGCTGCACGCCGGGCACGTCGAACCCGGCGTGCCCCGGGCGAGAAGGGGCCTTCGATTCAGCCCGAGGGGTGGATCTCCGCGATCGCGTCTCCCCGGGTACGGACGAAGAACCCACTCTCTCGGGGGTGGGCGGAATCCACGCACTCGTAATTCCAATTGGGCCACGCGCCGGTGGTGGCCGAGCACGTGTAGCGATCGGTGATCGTGTGGCCAAGGCCGAGCGCGCGCGCGCTCTCCGGATTGCTCAAGCGGTGTTCAAGGGCGCGAGCAGCCTGTGCGCTGCTCATGCTCGCCCATGGCCGATTCACCACGAGGATCGCCACAACGCCTAGAAGAACGACCACCGCAACGGTGGCTGCCGGCTGTGGCAACAGCCGTGCGTGAACAGGGGCTTGAACCTGAACGGCGGAGAGTGGGCACGCAGCGAGGAGCTGTACCCCGGCCCACACGGATAGACGCCCGGCTGGAGCCTAAGCTACGCGGGTGCGGGCGGGTAGTGGTGTCGCCGTGCTGGTCCTCGTCGCCGGGCTGGTGGCCGGGTTGCCTCACGGAACGGCGAGCGCATCATCTGTCCAGCGCGAGCTGATTGGACGGTCGGTTCGAGGACGCGCGATCTACGCGTACCGGCTCGGCCAGTCTGGCGGCAGGCCCGTGCTCGTCGTCGGCTGCACCGACGGCGACGAGCCGGCTGGAATCGCGGTCGTGACCGCGCTTCGCGCTCTTCGGGCGCCGACGGGTGTCGACCTGTGGCTCATCCCGACGATCAACCCTGACGGGCTGGCGGCCGGGACGTTGGGCAACGCGCACGGGGTCGATCTGAACCGGAACTTCCCGTACGCCTGGCGACACCTGGGCGGTAGCGGCTATCTCGACTCGGGTCCGCGACCTCTCTCCGAGCCGGAGAGCCGTGCCCTCCGCCGGTTCCTGCTCCATGTCAAGCCGCGCCTCGCCATCTGGTTCCACCAGACGCTCGCCCTCGTCGACGACTCGCAAGGCTCACGCCGCCTCGAACGCACCTTCGCACACCTGATCGGGCTGCAAATCCACCCTCTGACCGACTACCCCGGCAGCATCACCAACTGGGAGAACCACCGGTTCCCCCGCTCGACCGCCTTCGTCACCGAACTTCCACCGGGACCACTGACCCACGCCCGGGCGGCTCGCGACGCTCACGCGATTCTCCAGCTAGCCGGATAGCCGTACGGGCTCCGGTCTTCCGGACCGAACCTGCGGTCGTTTCGCGCTTGAAGTAGTACTCCGTGTCGTCGTCGGAGCCCGCGCGGCAGCGCCGTCACGGCGCGGACGCTCGTCGGGGCGAGCGTGCTCCAGGCAGCTCGCGCTCAGCCGTCGAGCAGCGGCTCGAAGCGGGTCGCGTCGTCGAAGGGGCCGATCACCGCGAGCCGCATCCTCTCGGGGGCGATCAGCTCCGACGCCACGCGCGCGACGTCGTCGGCCGTCACGGCGTCGATCCCGCGCAGCACCTCGTCGGGATCCGGGAGGCGCCGCTCGAGCACCTCCTTCCGCAGCCCGAACATCATCAGCCCTTGCGGGCTCTCGAGCTGGAGCACGAAGCGGCCCTTGGCGAAGTTGCGAGCCTTCTCGAGCTCCTCGTCCGGCAGCGGCTCGGCTGCGATCTGGCGCAGCTCCGTCGCGATCGTCGACACGGCGTCGTCGATGCGCGCGATGTCGACGCCCGCCTGCGCGTAGAGCGTGCCCGCGTCCGTGTAGCTGTGGTTGAGCCCGTAGACGTAGTAGGCGAGGCCGCGCCGCTCGCGGACCTCGCTGAAGAGGCGCGACGACATTCCGCCGCCGAGCGCCGCGGCGAGAAGCTGGATCGCGTACCGGTCCGGATGCTCGAGCGGCAGGCTGTGCACCCCCAGGCAGACGTGCGCCTGCTCGGACTGCTTGGTGGAGACGAGGACGCGGCCGTTCAGGTGCGGCTCGGCCGGCTCGGGCTCGCCGGAGTCGGCGTCCTCGAGATCGCCGAGGAGCTCCTGCGCCCGCTCGAGCAAGCCGTCGCCGATGCGGCCCGCGACGCCGAGCACCATTCGCGACGGCTTGTACCAGCGGTCGAGGTAGCCCATGAACGTGTCGCGCGTCGCGTCGCGGATCGTCTCCTTACGGCCGATGATGTCCCAGCCGAGCGGCTGGTCGCCCCAGAGGAGCTGCTCGTACACGCCGCCGATGAAGTCGCGGGGCGTGTCGTAGTACATGTTCATCTCCTCGACGATCACGCCCTTCTCCCGCTCGATCTCGTCCTCGAGGAAGCGGGCGTTGCGCAGCATGTCGACGAGGACGTCGAGCGCCACGTCGCGGTGCTCGGCCGCGCACTTCACGTAGTAGGTGGTCGTCTCCTTGCCGGTGAACGCGTTGAACTCGCCCCCGATCGCGTCGATCGCGCCGGCGATCTCGCGCGCGGTCGGCCGCCGCTCGGTTCCCTTGAAGAACATGTGCTCGGAGAAGTGCGCGATCCCGCTCGTCTCCGTCGTCTCGTAGCGGGAGCCGGCGGCCAGCATCACGAGCACGGCGACGGACTGCGCATGCGGCAGGTCGGCCGTGAGCACGCGCAGGCCGTTGTCGAGCGTCTCGCGTTGGAACATCGCCACCCGTCCCGATCGTATAGAGCTATGCCTCGTGCACGGCGAGCAGACGAGACGTGCGATCGCCGCGCAGCCGGAGTGGCTGGCGCAGGTGCCGACCGACCGCCGCTTCCCCGACGGGGCGCGCCTCCTCTTCACGGGCTGCGGGACCTCGTTCCACGCGGCCATGACGGGGGGAGACGCCGTCCAGGCGCTCGAGCTCGTCCTCGATCCGGAGCGGGAGGCCGATCTGCTCGTCCTCGTCTCCCACGAGGGAGAGACGCCGCTCACGCTCGAGGCGGCGCGAGCCTGGCGCGGCCCGCGGTGGCTCGTCAGCGGAAGGGCCGACGGGCCGATCGCCGAGCTCTGCGACGAGGTGGTCGTCTGCACCCCGGAGATCGAGGAGAGCTGGTGCCATACCGCGAGCTACACGTGCGCCGTCGCCGCCATCGCGGCGCTCCACGGCGAGGACATCTCGTCGCTGCCGGCCGCGGTCGGGGAGGCGCTGGCTGCGCCGCTGCCCGAGGGGGGCGAGCAGGAGCGGTTCGTCGTCGCCGGCGCGGGGCGCGAGCTGGCGACCGCCCACGAGGCCGTGCTCAAGCTGCGCGAAGGGGCGTGGGTCGCGGCTGAGGCGTACGAGACCGAGCAGCTCCTCCACGGCTACCTCGCCGCGGTGGAGGACTCGGCACGCGCCTTCGTCCTCGAGGGCGAAGGCGTCGCGGCGCAGCGCGCCGCGGCGGCCGCGGCGGCCTTGCGGGAGCTCGGTTGCGAGGTGGATCTGCTGCCGACGCGGCATCCGGTGGTCGACATCGTGCTCTTCCAGCGGCTCACGGTCGAGCTCGCGGAGCGGCGCGGGCGGGAGCCGGACCGCATCCGTCGCCACGAGCCGCGCTGGGCGGCAGCGGCGAAGGCGGCCAAGGCCGACAACGCTGCCTAGATCCCGTCGAGCGCATCAAGGAGGCGGTCGACCTCCTCGAACGTGTTGTAGTGGACGAATCCAGCCCTGACGGCGCCTTCCGGCTGCAGCCCGAGCCGCTCCATGCCCTCGACGGCGTAGTAGTCGCCGTCCCAGACCGCGATCTCCCGCGCGGCGAGCCGCTCGGCGGCCTCACGCGGCGTCCTCCCGTCGACCCGGAAGGCGAACGTGGGCACACGGCCGTCCATCCTGCCGAGCCCGTACAGCGTGCAGCTGCGTGGCAGCCCGTCGAGGAACCGCTGTCCCAGCGCCCGCTCGTGAGCCTCGATCGCGCCCCAGCCGACTTCGCGGAGGTGCTCGACGGCGGCGACGAACCCCGCGAGCAGCTCGTGCGCGAGCGTGCCGGTCTCGAAGCGTGTACCGGGGGGCTCGTCGGCGGCCGGCCGCGCCTTGTAGGGGCGCCACGCGCGCAACAGCTCCTCCCGTCCGTAGGCGAGCCCGAGGTGCGGGCCGAAGAACTTGTACGGCGAGCAGAGGAGGACGTCCACGCCCAGCGCCGCGACGTCGATCGGGCGGTGCGGCGCGTAGTGGACGGCGTCCGCCCAGGCCAGCGCACGGGCGGCGTGCGCGAGCTCGACGATGCGCACGGCGTCGGTCGTCGTCCCGAACGCGTTCGAGGCGAGTGGGAAGGCGACGACTCTGGTGCGCTCGCTCAGCTTCCGCTCGAGATCGTCGAGATCGAGCGTCGTGTCGTCGCGGAATTCCACGATATGGACGCGCAGGTCGAGGTCGCGCGCGAGCTCGAGCCACGGCGCGATGTTCCCGTCGTGGTCGAGTCGCGTGACGACGATCTCGTCGCCGGCCGCGAGCGTTCGTCCCAGCGTACGCGTCAGGACGAAGTTGAGCGTCGTCATGTTCGCCCCGAAGATCGTCTCCCCGGGCTCGCAGCCGAGGAAGCCGGCCGCCGCGGCATGCGCCTCCTCGACGAGCTCGTCGCTGCGGCAGCTGGCGGCGAAGGCGCCGCCGCGGTTCGCGTTCGACTCGCGCAGGTAGGCGGCGATCGCGTCGATCACGGACTGCGGGCACTGCGTCCCGCCGGGCGCGTCGAGAAGTGCGACGCCGGAGGCGAGGGCGGGGAAGCGCGCCCGCACGGCGTCGAGGTCGAGGGTGGAGGCCGAGGCCACGTCTACCCCTGCTCGAGCGGCGCCATCGTCAATCCGCGCTCGCCCAGCTGCTCCCAGTAGAGCTCGGCCTGCTCCCGGAGCCCGGACCAGACGACGGCCCGTCCGGACGCGTGGATCCGGTTTGCGAGCCGCATCCCGTCGTCGTACGAGATGCCCGGGATGACTGCCGCGAGAGTCGCGGCCACCCCCTGGAACGTGTTGTGGTCGTCGTTGAGGACGATCACGAGCCACGGCCGGCCGAGACCGGTCCCTTCGCCGCGGTCGAGACGCTCGCGGGGCGGGGTCAGCGTCTCGCTCACGTGATCGTCCGGCCGTTGACGACCCACCGGTAGCTCGGCTTCGCCGTCAGCGAGGAGCCGACGAAGCAGTCGCGCTCGGCGAGCCCTAGCAGCTCGGCGAGCGCCTCCGGCTCCGGCTCGGGCCGGAGGGCGACTTCGAGCTCGAGCTCGGTCTCGACGAGCGCGTAGCGGCCGTCGGTCTCGCGCTTGGTCACGAGCGTCCGGGAGCTGCCCGAGGCGGATCGCACGTCGACGTCCCTCCGCTCGGCGTGGTAGCGCAGGCTCTTGAGCGAGCAGCGGACCAGCGCCGCGAGCAGCAGGTGCTCGGGCGACCACTCGGCAGGCGGGTCGAGACCGACTCCGTGCTCCTCCGTGAGCTCGCCGGGGGGCGTCAGGTCGACCGCGTACCGCAGCTCCTTTGCCCGGACGGCCATGACCGACATGGTCTCAGAACCCAGGCTCCGTCCGGGACGCGTCGTACGCTGCGGCCCGTGCGGCGGCTGCGATCGCTGTCGGAGACGGAGTGCTACGTGCGCCTGTACGGCGGCTGGGACTCGACGGTGACCCTTGTCAAGATCGAGCCACGGCGTCCGCGCTACGAGCCCGCCCTGTCCGGTGAGGACCTGCGGCGCGAGTTCGAGGCCCGCATCGAGGCGCGCACCGACGAGCTCATGGCCGAGCTCGACGCCGCCGAGGCGGCTGCCGAGGCTGCCTGAGCCCCGCCGAAACGGCACAGAGTTGCGACCGCGGCGTAACGCCTCCTCGCCTACCGTTCACGAAGGGAGCTCGCTCCCCCATTGGGGGAATAGGTGGCTCACGCAGAGGACATGGCCGGGCGGGACGTGACGGCGAGCGACGTGCCCGACGTGCTCGCTCCCGGGCTTCGCATCGTCTTCGTCGGCATCAATCCCGGTCGCGTCTCCGCCGCGGCGCGCGCCCATTTCGCCAACCCGCGCAACGACTTCTGGCGCCTGCTCCACGCTGCGCGGCTGACCTCCCGCCTCTACGAGCCGGGCGAGCAGTTCGCGCTGCTCGAGGAGGGGATCGGCGTCACGAACGCCGCCTACCGCACCACTCCGGGCTCGGGCGACCTGCGGAGCTCCGACTTCGCCGGCTCGGCCGAGCGCCTCGAGCGGATCGCTCGAGAGCTGGGGCCGCGGTGGCTCGCCTTCGTCGGCAAGGAGGCGTACCGGGGCACGTTCCGAAGGCGGCCCGGGCTCGGCCTGCAGCCCGAGGAGCTCGGCGAGACGCGGCTCTTCGTGCTTCCGTCCACCTCGCCGGCGAACGCCGCCGTCCCGTGGCAGGAGCGCCTGCGCTGGTTCCAGGAGCTCGCCGAGCTCAGTTCCGCCAGCGGTTGGTGATCGGAGTGCGCCGGTCGCGCCCGAACGCCTTCGGCCGCAGCCGAACGCCGGGCGGCGCCTGCCGCCGCTTGTACTCCGCCCGGTCGATGAGCGCGACCGCGCGCGCCACCACGTCCGGGTCGAACCCGTCCGCGCTCAGCTCGTCGAGCGAGCGGTCCTCCTCCACGTAGGCCTCCAGCACGCGGTCGAGCTCGGAGTACGGCGGCAGCGAGTCCTCGTCGAGCTGGCCGTCGCGCAGCTCGGCGCTCGGCGGCCGATCGATCGTCGACTGCGGGACGAGCTCGCGGCGCGCTCGTTCGTTCAGATGCCGCGCGAGCCTGAACACGTCCGTCTTGAACACGTCCTTGAGGAGCGCGAAGCCGCCGGCCATGTCGCCGTACAGCGTCGCGTACCCGACCGACAGCTCCGACTTGTTGCCGCTCGCGACGAGCAGCCAGCCGAACTTGTTGGAGAGGGCCATCGCCAGCGTCCCGCGGGCCCGCGCCTGAAGGTTCTCCTCGGCGACGTCCCGGTCGTACCCCGCGAACGACTCGGCGAGGACACCCGTGTACGCCTCCACCACCGGCTCGATCGGAAGCTCCCGGAAGTCGCAGCCGAGGTTCTCCGCGAGCCGCCGGGCGTCGGTTCGCGTGGCCTCCGACGAGTAGCGCGACGGCATCGAGACGCAGTGGACGCGCTCCGGCCCGAGCGCCTCCACGGCCAGGGCCGCCGTGACGGCGGAGTCGATCCCGCCCGAGACGCTGACGAGGACGGCTTCGAAACCGTTCTTGCGCACGTAGTCGCGCAGGCCGAGGACGAGGGCCCGCCGCATCTGCCCGACGTCGTCGCCGAGCTCCGCGGTCGCCGCCCGCGGCTGTTCGAGGTCCACGACGAGCAGCGCCTCCTCGAAGCCGGGCCCCCGGGCGAGCACGGCGCCGTCCTTCTCGATCACGAGCGAGTGCCCGTCGAAGACGAGCTCGTCCTGGCCGCCGACGGTGTTGCACAGGGCGACGCGCACGGCGCTCTCCCGCGCGCGGGCGGAGAAGATCGCCTCGCGTTCCGTGGCCCGACCGACGTGGAACGGAGAGGCCGAGAGATTGACGACGAGCTCGGCGCCGGCCGCGGCTAGCTCGGTCGTGGGCGGCCCGGGGATCCACATGTCCTCGCAGATCGTGATCCCGACCTTCGTTCCCGCCACCTCGAGAAGCGCGATGTCCTCGCCGGAGGCGAAGTAGCGCTTCTCGTCGAAGACGCCGTAGTTCGGCAGGTGCCGCTTCTTCGCCCAGCCCGCGATCTCGCCGTCCCTGCAGATCGCGCACGCGTTGTAGAGGACGCCGTCGAAGAGCGGCGCGCCGACGAGCGCGACGATGCCGTGCGTCTCCGCCGCGACGCGATCGACCGAGGCGCGCGACGCTCGGACGAAGCCCGGCCGCAGAAGCAGGTCCTCGGGCGGGTAGCCCGTCACCGCGAGCTCCGGGAGGAGCACCAGGTCCGCGCCGGCCAAGCGGGCCTCCTCGATGCGGGCGACGATCAGCTCCCGGTTCCCGTCGAGGTCTCCGACTGTCGGATCGATCTGGGCGAGGGCGAGGCGCATAGGTTTCCGCCTCGGAGTCTAAAACATCGCGGCGAGACGGGGCGGCCAACGCAGCGATGTTAGCGTGCGCTAACCTAGTGACCGCTAACTTCGGACGAGGGAGATCTGCGTGAGAGCAAGGGCGCTGGCCGTGCTCACGGCCGAGGAGAACCGCAAGTGGCTGACGCTGGCCGCCGTGGCGTTCGGCCTCTTCATGATCATGCTCGACAACACGGTGGTGAACGTCGCGCTGCCGACGATGGAGAGGGATCTGAACGTCTCGCTGTCGCAGCTCGAGTGGGTCGTCACCGCGTACGCGCTCACGTTCGCCGCGCTGCTGATCACGGGCGGCAAGCTCGCCGACCTGTACGGAAGGCGGCGCATCTTCGTCCTCGGACTCGCGGTCTTCACGCTCTCCTCGCTCGCCTGCGGGCTCGCGCCGAGCGCGGGTTTCCTCATCGGCGCCCGCACCGTCCAGGGCGTGGGAGCCGCGTTGATGAACCCGGCGACGCTCTCCATCATCACCGCCACCTTCCCGCCGAGGGAGCGCGGGCAGGCGATCGGGATCTGGGCCGGAGTGTCGGCGCTCGCGCTCGCCATCGGCCCGCTCGCGGGCGGTCTGATCACCGAGAACCTCAGCTGGAACTGGATCTTCTTCGTCAATGTCCCCGTCGGCGCGCTCGGAATCGTGGTCTCGCAGCTCGTCATCCGCGAGTCGCGCGACACGTCGCGGGAGCAGAGCGTCGACCTGCCGGGGCTTCTCACGTCCGCCGGCTTCCTCTTCTCGCTCAGCTACGCCCTGATCGAGGGCAACACCCGGGGCTGGAGCTCGGCCGAGATCCTCGGCCTGTTCGCCGCGGCCGCCGTCCTGCTCGTCGCGTTCGTCCTGCTCGAGCTGCACCAGCGGCTGCCGATGCTCGACCTGTCGCTGTTCCGGATCGGCTCCTTCGCCGGGGCGAATCTCGTCGCGATGCTGGTCTCGCTCTCGATGTTCGGCGTCTTCTTCTTCGTCTCGCTCTACGTGCAGAACATCCTCCACTACTCGCCGACGAAGGCGGGAGCGATGTTCCTCCCCATGACGATCCTGATCATCCTCGTCGCGCCGGTCGCGGGCCGCCTTTCCGACCGCGTGGGCTCCCGGTGGCTGATGGGAGGGGGGATGACGCTCGTCGGCCTCTCGCTGCTCCTCTACCAGCGGGTCGGCGTCCACTCGGACTTCTGGACGCTGCTGCCCGCGATGATCCTCGGCGGGATCGGGATGGCCTCCACCATGTCGCCGATGACGGCGGCCGCGATGGGCTCGGTGCCGGTCGACAAGGCCGGGGTGGGATCCGGCGTCCTCAACAGCTTCCGCCAGGTCGGCGGCTCGCTCGGGATCGCGCTGATCGGGGCGATCGTCGCCTCCTTCATCCATCCCGCGACGGCGCACACCCTCGCGGGGGCGCGGGACTACGTGAACGGCCTGCACGCCGGCCTCGCGGTCAGCGCCGCGATCAGCTTCGCGGCGGCGATCGTCGCGGTCGTGACGGTGCGGACGCGGCCGGAGGTCGTGCGCGAGCACATGGCGGAGATGGCGGCGTGAGCGTCGCCTCGCCGCGGATGGCGGCCGCCGACCGCCGCCGCCATCTCGTGGAGACCGCGATCCGCCTCTTCACCGAGGGCAGCTATCACGGCACGACGACGGCCGAGATCGCCAGGGCTGCAGGCGTCTCCGAGCCGATCCTCTACCGCCACTTCGCCTCGAAGCGCGACCTCTACCTCGCCTCGCTCGAGCACGTCTGGGCGAGGACGCGCGAGGCATGGGAGCGGAAGCTCGAGGAGGCGACCGACGCCTGCGCCGCGGTCGAGGCGATCGGCAAGGAGCACGTCTCCGTCCGGTCGCCGAAGCTCCAGCTCGCGGAGCTGTGGGTGCAGGCGCTCGGAGAGGCCGCGGAGGATCCCGACCTGCGGCGGCATCTGCGCAGCCACATGCGCGAGGTGCACGACTTCGTCGCGGACCTCGTCCGGCGCGGCCAGGCGCAGGGAGCGATCGCCGCGGAGCGGGATCCGGATTCGGAAGCGTGGATCATGCTCGCGGGCGGCATCCTGGGCATGGTGGGCCGCCGCCTCGGCCTCCTGGACGACAAAGAGCTGGCCGCAATCCGCACCGCTCGGCTCTCCTGGCTCCGCGGCTGAGGGTTCACTTCTGGCCCGCGCCCGACATGCGCGGGTGCGGACCAATGAAAAGGCCCCGGCTGCGGCTCCGGGGCCTTCTCGAGAGGCGCGCCACTCCTGGCGGGATGGTGGAGGCGGATCTGCGGCCCACCCGCTTCCGTCCCTTGCCGGGAGCCCCGGCGCGCCCCCTGCGAACCGCGGCCTGGCGTCCGGCCTGGTTGCAAGGTGCGCTCACTATAGGAGCCGCGGTGGGGGTCGTCAAGTACCTCGGTCAAGTGATTTTGCGACTGGGATGGTTGACCGAGTTTTGGGATGAATACGCTCAAAAGGGGGATGCCCAAACCCGCGCGGTTGCGCTTCAGTGAAGTATGCGCTTGACTACGGCGCGCCGAATCACGCCATGAGAGAGACCGCCAGCCGCACCACCCGCAAGCCGAGTCCCGAGGGTCTTCGCCTCGGGGAGCGTCTCCGCCAGCTCCGCGTCGCCGCCGGGCTGACGCAGAGCGAGCTCGCCGGCGACCGCTTCTCCAAGGAGTACGTCTCGCAGATCGAGCGCGGCAAGACGCGGCCGACCGCCGGGACGATCGAGTGGCTCGCCGACCGGCTGGGAGTCGACGCCGGCTTCCTCGCGAGCGGGGTCGCGACGGACGAGCGCGCCCGCCTCGAAGGCGCCCTCTCGCGTGCCGAGGCGTTGTACGAGGCCCAGGAGGACGTCGAGGCCGTGGAGGCCTTCGAGCCGCTCGTCGGCGCAGCCCGTGCGACGGGCATGCCCGAGCTGCAGGTGCGTGCGCTCTGCGGCAGCGGGCTCGCGAAGATGCGCGTCGGCGAGCACCGTGCCGCCGTCGAGCTGCTCAACGAGGCGCGCGCGATCACGGAGGCGGAGTCGTTCTCCGACGTCGAGCGGGCCGACGTCCTCTTCTGGCTCGGCTGCTGCCGCTACCAGCTCACCAGCGTGCAGACGGCGCTCGCGCTCTTCAACGAAGCGCTCGCGCTGGCCGAGCGTTCCGGCCTGCCGTGCGACGCGCTCAAGGCGAACATCCTCTCGTGGCGCTCGCGCTGCTGGCAGCGCCAGCGCGACTTCGAGGCGGCCCGCGACGACGTCGAGCGCGCTCTCGAGCTGTCCCAGGGGGTCGAGGATCTCCGCACGATCGGGGCCGCGTACTTCCAGGCTTCCCTCATCGCCGACCGCGAGGGCCACTGGGTGCTGGCGCGCAACTACGCCGAGAAGGCGCGGGAGGCCTACGGCAAGCTCGCGGATCGGGTTCACGTCAGCCAGCTCACGAACAACCTCGGCGGTCTCAACTTCCTGCTCGGCAACACCGACCAGGCCGTGAAGCTGCTCAAGGAGTCGTTCGCGATCGCCCTCGACCTCGGGCGCGACGCCGACGCCGGCCGCGCCGTTTCGTCGCTCGCGCAGGTCCATCTGCGCACGGGCGACGTCGAGCTGGCCGAGCAGCAGGCGCGCCAGGCACTCGAGCTGCTCGACGGTCGCGTCGACTACGTCGACGAGATCGGCAGCGCCCAGCTCGTGCTCGGGCACTCCCTGCTCGAGCAGGGCCGGCTCGACGAGGCGGAGGCGGCCTTCGCCACCGCAGAGGCGAGCTTCGGCGAGCTCGGCTCGGGGAGCCACCGCGCGGCCGCCTGGGTCGCACGCGGCGACCTCGCAGCGCGCCGGGGCGATCACGAGCGGGCGGCCGAGCTGTACCGCACGGCTGCCGAGGCTCTCCAGGACGTCCGCTTCTAGAAGAGGAGGGAGGTGACAAATGACCGACAGACGGCTCATGTACCTGCTGCTCATCGCGTCGCTCTTGGCGTTCTTCCTCGCTTGCCTGCACGGCTGGCATCCTGGGCTCGGGATGAGCGACGGCGGCGGCCTCTAGACCTGGGAGCGTAGGCGCGACCCGCGCTGCGTTTCCCAGGTCGCCAACGGTGGCATGACGCCCCCGTGGGCGCACGTCTCGAGCGCGCTCGCCGCGCGCTTACCGTCGGGCGGGTCGCACACCAGAGCGGACTGCGGCGGATCCTGGCCGAGATCGGCCTGGCCGGCCGGCGGGAAGCGACGCGCGAAGGTGCCCAGTCGTTTCGTTCCGGGCTCGAGGAGCTCGGCACGACGTTCATCAAGCTCGGGCAGCTCCTCTCCTCGCGACCGGATCTTCTGCCCGACGTCTACATCGAGGAGCTCGGACGGCTCGTGGACGAGGTCCCGGCCGTCCCGTTCGCCGAGGTCGAGGCCGTGCTGCGGGCGGACTTCGGCGACGACGCGTTCGTCAGCATCGACCCGGAGCCGCTGGCCACCGCCTCCATCGCGCAGACCCACCGCGGGCTCCTTGTCACGGGCCAGGAGGTGGTCGCGAAGGTCCGTCGCCCCGGAGTCGTGGAGCAGGTCGACCTCGACCTCGCGGTGCTGCGCTCGACGGTGCGCATGGCGGTCCGGCGCTCGGAGGCGGCGCAGCGGATCCAGCTCGAGGAGCTCGCGGACGAGCTGGAGCAGCATCTCCGTGCGGAGCTGGACTTCGTGGAGGAGGCGCACAACACCGAGCTCGTGCGCGGCCTCGTCGAGCGGTTCGAGGGGCTCGTCGTGCCGCGCGTGATGCGGCCGTACGTGACCGAGCGGGCGCTCGTCCTCGAGCTGATAGAGGGCCGCAAGGTCGAAGCGGGCCACGGGCTCGACCCGGAACGCGCCGCTCTTCTCGCGCGCGAGTTCTTCCGCGCATACGTGTTGCAGGTCGTGGTCGAGGGCGTCTACCACGCAGACCCGCATCACGGGAACGTCCTCCTGACCGACGACGGGCGGCTGGCGCTGCTCGACTTCGGCCTGCTCGGCCGGCTCGACGAGGACACCCGGGCCGGCCTGGCGCTGCTGCTCCTCGCGCTCGCCCAGAACCGCGCCGACGACGTCGCCGACCTCATCACGTCGCTCTCGCTGACCTCGACGCGCTCCGACCAGGCCGGGTTCGTCCAGGACGTCCGGCGCAAGCTGCCGCGCTTCCATCACCGTCCGCTCGCGTCGATCGCGGCGGGGCAGGCTCTCGCAGACCTGCAGCGGGCAGCGATCCAGCGGGACATCCGCCTGCCGACCTCGTTCGCGCTCGTCGGAAAGACGCTCGCGCAGGCCGACTCGATCGCCCGGATCCTCGACCCCGAGCTCGACCCGGTCGGCCTGATCGAGGCGGAGTCGCTCGAGGTGATGAGCCGCGAGGTCGAGAGGAGGCTCGAGCCGAACCGGTTCGCGGCGTACGCGTTCACGCAGCTCGCCCCGCTCCTGCGCCTCCCCGGCCGCGTCGGCCACGTCGTCTCGGAGCTCGAGCGCGGCACGCTGACGGTCGGCGTCGTCCCGACCGGGCTCGACGAGCTCGAGCACAACCTCCGCTCGATCGCCAACCGGGTGGGCGCCGCGATGATCCTCGGCGCGCTGCTCCTCTCCTCGTCGCTGCTCGTGCGCGCGCGCGCGGTCGAGTGGCTCGGCGTCGCCGGCTTCTGTCTCGCCGGCGTGCTCGGCCTCTACATGGTCTGGAAGATCATCCGCACGCCCGGCGAGCTGTAGGACTAGGGCGCGTCGCCGCGGCGGGAGGCCATCCGCTCGATCACGACCTGGGGGATCCGCGCGGTGGGGCCGAGGCGGAGGCACATGCGCACCACCTCCGCGCAGTCCTCCGGTCGGATCATCTCGCCCGGCTCGATCCCCGACCACTGCGCCATCGGCGTGTCGACGAAGCCGGGGCAGAGAGCGGTCGCGCGCACGCCGTCGGTGTCGAGCTCCGCGTTGAGCGAGCGCGTGAGCGCGATCACGGCCGCCTTCGTCGCGCCGTAGGTCGCGAGCCCGGGAGTGGGCACCGTGCCGGCGATCGAGGCGAGGTTGACGATCCAGCCGCGCGACTCGCGCAGGAGCGGGATCGCCGCCTGCGTCACGAGGAACAGCCCGCGCAGGTTGACGCCGAGCTGGAGGTCGAGGCTTCTGACCGGCAGCTCCTCGACGCGGCCCAGGATGCCGATCCCCGCCGAGTTGACGAGGACGTCGAGACGGCCGAAGCGCTCCCGGTGCTCGGCGACGAAGCGGGCGCAGTCCTCCGCATCGGACACGTCGCCGGCCACGGCCGCGGCGCCGAGCTCCGCGGCGGCGGCCTCGACCCGCTCGGGCCGGCGCGAGACCAGGGTCAGGTCGAAGCCCTCCTCCTGCAGCATCCGTGCGATCGCCAGCCCGATGCCCGACGAGCCGCCGGTGACGAGTGCCGCCCGAGCCATTGCACCTACAGTAAACGGCGTGGAGACCGCGAACCTGACGAGGCTCACGGCCGGCGGCGGGTGCGCGGCCAAGTACTCGGCGGCCCGCCTCGAGAAGCTGCTGAAGGGGTTCGTCCCGGCGGAGGCGGAGGATCTGCTCGTCGGCCTCGACCCGGCCGACGACGCCGCGGTCTACCGGCTCGACGCCGAGCGCGCGCTTGTCTTCACGGTCGACTTCTTCCCGCCGCTCGTCGACGACCCGGCTCTTTTCGGGCGGATCGCGGCGACGAACGCGCTCAACGACGTCTTCGCCATGGGCGGCACGCCGCTCCTCGCGCTCTCGATCGCGGCCTTCCCGGAGGAGCTGCCGAACGAGCTCGTCTCGGCGGTCTTCACGGGAGCGGACGAGGCCGTGCGCGCGGCCGGGGCGATCCTCGCCGGCGGCCACACGATCCGGGACGCCGAGCCGAAGTACGGTCTTGCAGTCGTAGGCACCGTCCATCCCGAGGGCGTCTGGGTCAAGAGCGGCGCGCGGCCCGGCGACGCGGTCTTCCTCACGAAGCCGCTCGGCACGGGGCTCGTCCTCGCGAGCAAGGGCGACGTCGAGGGCGCCGCACGCTGGATGACGACGCTCAACGACCGGGCGGCGCAGGTGCTGAGGGCCTTCTCGCCGCACGCCGTCACGGACGTCACCGGTTTCGGCCTGCTCGGACACGCGCACGAGACGGCGGAGAGGAGCGGCGTGCGCATCCGGCTCCGGGCGTCGGCGCTGCCGGCGCTCGAGGGAGCGCTCGAGGCCGCGCGCGACGGGGTGCGCACCGGCGGCGACCCGCGCAACCGCGACTTCGCCGCCGCCCACGTCTCGAGCGACGGCGTCCCGGACGAGCTGCTCGCCCTCGCCTACGACGCCCAGACGGCGGGTGGGCTCCTCGTGACGCTGCCGGCGGAGAAGGCGCTCTCGCTCGAGGCCGAGTTCGGGCGGGCCGGGCTCTTCCTCGCACGCATCGGCGCGGTGGAGGAGGGTGCGGGCGTCGTGCTCGAGCCGTAAGGCCGTCGGAAGCGCTCTACACTCCGGGGTGTGGATGCGGGGTCGGCATCGGCTGCGCTGCCGGGCAGGCTCGGGGCGACGATCTCGCCGGTGGCGTTCCGGCGGGTCGCGCTCGCGGCCGTCGGGGTCCTCGTGCTCATCGTCGCCTCCGGAGCGACCGTCAGGCTCACCGGCTCGGGCCTCGGCTGCCCCGAGTGGCCGACCTGCACGACCCAGCACGCGCTCCCGCAGACCTACCACTCGTACATCGAGTTCGGCAACCGCGTCGTCTCCGCGGTCACGGTCTTCACGACCCTCGCGCTCGCGGTCGCGGCCTGGCGCACCCGCGGGCTGGGGATCCGTGCACGCAGGCTCGCGACGGCGGTCTTCGTCGGCACGCTCGCGCAGGCGCCGCTCGGGGCGATCACGGTCTACTACGACCTCAACCCGTATCTCGTGATCTCGCACCTCCTCCTTTCGTTCACGCTCGTCTCGCTCGCCGTCCTGACGCTGCTGGAGGCGTCGCGGCTCGTGCGGGGCGAGGGAGCCGCACTCCCCGGGATCGCGCGGCTCGGCGGGCTCGTTCTCGTCGTGGCGGTCACCGTGCTCGCGGTGAGCGGGACGGTCGCCACCGCGGCCGGCCGCTTCCCGGGAAGCTCCGGCACGAAGGTGGTGCCGCGACTCGGCCGGTTCTATCCCGCGGTCTACTGGCACGTGCGCGCGGTGGCGGTGTTCGGGGTCGTCTTCCTCGTGCTCGCGGCCTGGGCCTGGACACGGCGCAGCGCGTATCCGTGGCTCCTGCGCGGCTGCCTCGGCCTGCTCGCGATCCTCGCGGCGCAGATGGTCATCGGCGAGGTGCAGTACCGCACCTACGGCGACGTGCCGTGGTGGCTCGTCCTGCTCCACGTCGCCACCGCGGCGACCCTGGTCGGGTGGACGGTCGGGCTCGCCGCGCGCCTCTGGCGGCCCGTGCGAGCGGACTAGACTCCGAGAATGTCGGAGCTGATCGTCTCCGAGCGGCCCGATCTCCGCCGCCCGGTTCTCGTCGCCGCCTTTCGTGGCTGGAACGACGGCGGCCAGGGAGCGACACTCGGCGGCGGCTTCCTCGCGAAGCAATGGGGCGCCGAGTCGTTCGCCGAGATCGACCCGGAGAACTTCTACGACTTCCAGGCTGTGCGCCCGACCGTTTCGCTCGAGGACGGCCTGACGCGGAAGCTCGAGTGGCCGGCGAACACCTTCCTCCACGCGCCGATTCCCGGCCTCGACCGCGACGCGGTGATCCTGCTCGGCGTCGAGCCGAACCTCCGCTGGAAGACGTACTCCGCCCTCGTGCTCGAACTGGTGCAGGAGCTCGGCGTCGAGCTCGTCGTGACGCTCGGCTCGCTGCTCGCCGACGTACCGCACACGCGCCCGGCGCCGGTGAGCGCGGCCGCGAGCGATCCGTCGCTGGTCGAGGAGCTCGGCGTCGAGCCTTCGCGCTACGAGGGGCCGACCGGGATCGTCGGAGTCCTCCTCGACTCGTGCCGGCGCGCCGGGCTTCCGTCGGTGAGCCTCTGGGCCGCCGTGCCGCACTACGTCTCGCTCGCGCCGAGCCCGCGCGCCGCCCTCGCGCTCTGCAGGCGCCTGGGAGAGCTGATCGGCGCGGAGATCGACGTGGCCGAGCTCGAGCGGGCCGCGGAGGAGTACAGCGAGCAGGTGACGGAGGCGGTCGCGTCCGACGCCGAGACGGCGGCCTACGTCGAGGAGCTCGAGCGGCGCGTCGACCTGATGGAGGCGGCGGAGGAGCTTCCCTCCGGCGAGAGCCTCGCCGCCGAGCTCACACGCTTCCTCCGCGAGCGTGAGGAGGACGAGGACGGGGAGAGCGCGGGCGGCCCCGCCGGCTAGGCTGGCTCGGCCGCCGCGAGCAGCTCGAGCCGGTTCCCCCACGGATCGGCCGTGTAGAAGCGGCGGACGCCCGGGAGCGAGTCGTCCCACTCGACGCGCCGGCCTACGGCTTCCAGGCGCCGGGCCAGCTCGTCCAGCTCGGCCGCGGTCATACGCAACCCCGGGTGCGCCTTGCGCGCCGGGGCGAAGGGCTTCTCCACGCCGACGTGGAGCTGCCCGCCGCCGCCGAGCTCGAACCAGGCGCCCCCGCGCGAGCGGAGAGCCTCGGGCTTCTCCAGCTCCGCGAGGCCTAGCACGTCGCCGAAGAAACGGCGCGCCTCGACCTCACAGCCGGCCGGCGCTGCGATCTGGACGTGGTCGAGCTCGATCACTCGGCCTTGGCGGCCGGTGCGGACTCGGCGGACGGCTCGGCCGTCTCCGCCGGCTGCTTCCCGTTCGCAGCCTGGTTCTTCGCGCCTCCGCCCTTGCGCTTCCGCCTGCGACGCCGCCGGCTGCGCCCGCCACCCTGCTTCGGCGCGGGGAGGTTCTCCGCGAGCGCGCGGGCGACCTCCTGGATCGAGCCGAGCCGCTCGCGCGCCTCGTCGATGAGCTTCGACGACCGCGGCGTGTAGCCCTCCGCCGACGCGAGCAGCGCTGCGCCGACCGGCAGCGGCAGCTCGAGCGCGGCCTTGACGAGCTTCGCCGCGTTCTCCTCGTGCCGGTGGCCGCGCGAGTTGGCGAGCGCGCCGAGCAGGCGCTTCGCCTCGGGGTATTCGGCCGACGCGCGCCGGTCCTGCACCTTCCGGGTCGCGCGCGCGAGGCGCCACGTCCAGCGCGCGAGGATCTGCTCGGGCGCGTCGGGCTTCTCCTCGCCGATCGCGCGCAGGAGCGTCCGGATGCCGGGCAGCCGCTCCTTCTCCCACGTCGGCGCCTGGGTCACGAGCGTGACGAGGTCGTCGAAGTCGGCGCGCTCGACGCGCATCGAGACGCGGTCCTGCAGCGCCATCATCCGCAGCCGCCGGTTCGGATTCTCGGCCGCGGCGGTCGTCAGGAACTGCTCGAGCGCGGCCTTGCTCGCGCTGCGGTCGGTCAGCTTCTGCACGAAAGAGGCGCGCTCGTCGAAGCGGATCTGGCGGCCTGCGATCGTCGCCCAGTAGCGCTGCTCGTCCTCGTCGAGGTACTTGGGGTCGATCCGCTGCCACTCGCGCTGGATCACGTTGATGCGGCGGTGGACGTCCGGCGTGACCGGCACGAGCCACGGCGCCGGCGTGAGGCGGCGGCGCGCGCGGCGCTGGGAGCGGCGCCGCGGCGCAGGGGTGACGCGTGCCCCCTCGCGGTAGAAATCGGCGTCGAGGAGCGAATGCAGCGAGACGACGCGCTCGTTGTGGGTCGCGCCCTTCGGCACGAAGTCCACGACGATGCCCGCCTCCTTGCGCGGATGGAGGCGCATGATCCGGCCGATCCGCTGCTGGTACACGCGCTTCGAGGCGGTCGGCGCGAGGTGCATGCAGACCGTCGCGCGCGGCGAGTTCCAGCCCTCGGCGAGCAGCTGCGCGTTGATGAGGACGTTGATCTCGCCGCGCTCGTAGGCGGCGAGCGTCTCGGCGAGGCGCACCAGCGGCGTCCGGCCCGAGACCGCCTCGGCCTTCAGCCCGGCCGCGCGGAACTCCTGCGCGAGGTTGTAGGCGTGGTCGACGCCCGCCGCGTAGACGATGCCCGGCGTGTTGTCGAAGCGGTCGCGATAGAGGCTCGCGGCGGCCTGGTTCAGCGCCTGGTGGTCGAGGGTCTTGGCGAGGATCTCCTGGTCGAAGTCGCCGCCGACGATCGGTACCGAGTTGATCGCGGCGACCGGCGGCACGCGCAGGTCGCGGAGCGGCGCGATCAGGCCGCGGCGGGCGGCGTCCTGCAGCGGCAGGTCGTCGACCGACGCCGGGAAGACGTCGGAGACCTGCTTCGCGATCAGCTGCTCGGTCGCCGTCATGCCGATGTAGATCGGCTCGGGGAAGGAGCGGATCGCGGCCGAGGTCTTCTCCCCGAGCGCCGTGTGCGCCTCGTCGCAGATCACGAGCTGGTACGCGTCGCGGTCGACCGAGTCGACGTGCCGTGCGAACCAGGCGTAGGTCTGGATCGTGAGCGGCGCCTGCTTCGCGCTGCGGCTGTCCTTCGTGATCACCTCGGTGAGGCGCTTGCCGTAGCCCTCGGTCGTCAGGTCACGCGTGAACTGGGAGACGAGGAGGCGGCGGTGCGTGAGGATGAGGACGCCGAGGGTGCGGGCCGCCTCGACGAAGCCCGCGGCGGCGATCGTCTTCCCGGACGCGGTGGGGTGGCGGAACCGGTAGCGCCGTACGGCGCCGGGGTCGTCCTGCTCCGGCTCCTCCGGCAGCTCCGCGTCCGCGACCGCGACGACGAGCGTCGAGTCCTCGTCCTCGTCCTCGACCTGTTGCCGGGCGAGCTCCTCGGCCGTCGCCGTGTGGCCGTTGCCGTTCCCGTTGGCGGCCGGCTCGTCGTAGCGCTGGCTCGCGGCGATGAGCTCGGTGAGCATCCCGGCGAGCGCGTCGACCTGGTGGCGGCGAAGCGCCGTGCCGGCGGCGGTGCGCGGTTCCTCCTCCGCGAGCACGCGCTCGAGGCCGAGGAGGAGCCCATAGCGGACCTTCCACTGCGGCGAAGGCGAGGTCCGTCCCGCGTCCATCTCGGCGAGGGCCTCGTCGAGGGCGCGCCGGCGCGCGGTTCCCTCGGCGAGCGCCTCGGCCGGCTCCTCGCCCTCGCGGAGGAAGGGCTCGCCCGCCCACGCTTCCGCGCGGAGTGCGGCGGCGACTGTCGGGTCTGCCGCCTCCAGGGTCGAGCTGGTCGGCTGCTGAATAGCTTCTTGCATATGCGCAGCACGCTTCGGTGCTGCCATCCAACGAAGAGATGCGCTGCGCTCGGCGCTGATTCCCCTGGGCGAGCGGCGCACCGGGAAGAATACCCTCCCCGGCGGTTTCGTCAACGTGGGCTACAGGCCCATGCCGCCGAAGATGGCGAACGGATTGGCGGGGCTCGCCTCCCGCACCACCTCTCCGCCGGCCTCGACCTCGCCGTGGAGGCGGGCCGCGAGGGCCTCGGCGTCCTCGCGGCTCGCGGTGCCGACGATGAGGTACTGGAAGCGCCGCTCGGGCCTGTAGCCCTCGGACTCGAGCCGCTCCGCGAGGTCGCGGGCCTCCTGCCGCGACGCGCACTCGACCCGCACCTCCCACGGAGCGAAGCCGCGCTCCAGCTCTTCCTCCTCCCACGTCTCGCCCGGCGGCTCGTCGTCCCAGCGGTCCTCCTCGTCCAGCCAGTGCTCGACGCGACTCGTGCGCGCCGTGATGCCGTGCGCGCGGAGCTCCGCCTCGACCACCGAGTGCGCGCGTTCCGCCTCGGCCCGCGACGCCGCATAGACGAAGACCGTGTCGCCGTCGCGCGACACCGCCAGACGGCGCGACTCGAGGTCGTGCGCGAGCTCGCGCGCCTCGGAGCCGAGGTCGCCGCCGAGCCGTTCGAGGAGACCGCTCGCGTGCTCCTCCTCCTCGACCTCGATCCGGATGCGCCAGTCGTCGCTCGCCATGTGCGCCCGAGCCTAGTCTCCCGGCGTGGACTGGCGCGAACGGTACGAGCGCGCGGCCGCGCGGTACACGGCCGGAGAGGCGCGGGAGCCCGACGAGCGGCAGCTCGTGCAGCTCGCAAACGCGGCGTGGGCGGCGGGGCTCTCGCGGCTCATGGCCGGCGACCGCGACGGCGCGGCGGAGTGGTTGCGGCGGTCGGCCGAGCGCTACCGCGAGAGCTGGGATGCAGGCGGCGCGCCCGATGCCTGGGGGCGGCCAATCGGGGCGATGAAGGCGCTGCTCATCGCGCGCGACGACGCGGGCGAGCTCGCCGGCCGGGCGCTCGAGGCAGGTGCCGTGCGCTCCGAGTCGCCGATCGGCCGCTACGCGGGCGTGCTCGCGCTGCTCGTCCTCGGGCGCGATGCCGAGGCGGGGGCGCTCGCGGCGACGCTCGGCGAGGAGTTTCCGGGCGAGGTCGCCGCCGCGCTCGCCGCGCTGGCCGGCAGCGACGCGGAAGGCTTCCGCGTCGCCGTCTCGGCGATCAGGCGCTCGTTCGAAACGCGAGACTCCTACCTCGAGGACCTGCCCGTTGCGGACACGGCCCTGGCGCTCGAGGCGCTCGCGGCGACGCGCGGCTAGAGCATCGCGGCGGCGGCCCGGTCGAGCACCGCGCGTGTCGTCCCCTGTGCGGAGCGCGCCAGGCTGCCGGGAGTGGCATGCGAAGGCGGGCCGGCCAGCGCGCGCGCGGCCGCGTCCGCCTTGTCGTCGCCTGCGACGAGGAAGAGGAGCTCGCCCGTGTCGCAGAGCCGGGGGAGGGTCATCGAGATGCGGTCGACGAACGGCTCGTGGCCTGCCTCGGACCCGACTACGTCGCGGCCGGTGATCTCGAGCGTCGGGAAGTTCGGGAAGAGCGACGCGACGTGGCCGTCCGGCCCCAGCCCCAGCAGGACGAGGTCGAACGTGCCCACCCCGGCCAGCTCGTGCTCGTACTCGGTCGCTCCCTCGTCGCGGCCGAGCTCGCCCTGCATGCGATGGACGGCGGCGGGCCTGCGCGCGATCCGGTCGAGGAGCGCGGCCTTCGCCATACCGTAGTTCGAGCGCTCGTCGTCGGGCGGCACGCAGCGCTCGTCTCCCCACCAGAGCTCGACGCGGCTCCAGTCCTGCTCGAGCTCCGCGGCGATCTCGTACGCGTGTCGCGGCGTCGAGCCGCCGGTGAGGACGATGCTGCCGCCCGAGCGCGCCTGCTCCACGAGCCGCTCGGCGACGAGCCGCGCGGCCTCGGCGGCGTCCTCGACGACCGTGACCTCGACGTCGCTCATCCGCCCTCCGCGAGCTCGCGCGAGCGGTCCATCGCGGCCTGGATCGCGTTCAGGAAGGCGGCGCGCACCCCGGCCTGCTCGAGCTCGCGGATCGCGGCGATCGTCGTGCCCCCGGGCGAGGTGACCGATTCCCGCAGCTCGACGGGGTGCATGCCCTGGTCGCGCAGCTGCTTCGCCGTCCCGAACATCGTCTGCACGACGAGCGTGGTCGAGACCTCGCGGGAGAGGCCGAGCAGGATCCCGGCCTCGATCATCGCCTCCGCGAGCAGCGCGAAGTACGCCGGGCCGGAGCCGGAGACCGCGGTGATCGCGTCCATCCACGCTTCGGGCACGCGCACGACGCGGCCGAGGTGGGAGAGGAGCTCCTCGGCGAGCGCGAGCTGCTCGTCGCCCGCGTGCGCGCCCGCGCAGATGCCGGCCATCCCCTCGTGCACGGTCGCCGGCGCGTTCGGCATCGCGCGCACGACCGGCACGCCGTCCGCGATCCGTTCCTCGATGTGCCGCGTCTGGATGGCGGCCGCGACCGAGGCGACCGTCTGCCGGGTGGTGAGGTGCGTGCCGATCTGGTCGAGCAGGGCGTCGATGTCCTGCGGCTTGACCGCGACGACCACGACACCCACGCCGTCGACCGCCGCCGCGTTGTCCGCGGTCGCCTCGGCGCCGTAGCGCTCACGCAGCTCGGCGAGCCGCTCCTCGCGCCGGTCGGTGACGACGACGTCCGCGGGGTCGCGCCAGCCGGAGCTGAGCAGGCCGGACAGGAGGGCCTCCCCGATCCGCCCGCCGCCGAGGATCGCAACCGTCCGCTCGCCCATGCCCGAAGCCTAGGCTGCGCGCGCGGCCGGGAGCGGGATCAGGCCGCGGCCGAAGCCCGCGAGGAGGTAGACGCTCGCGAGGCCGGCCCACTCGCCGTACGGCTCGAGCAGCTCCGCGGTCTCCCACCCCTCGACCGGCCGTCCGCGCAGCGCGCGCAAGAGCTTGACGAGGCCGAGGTCGCCCACGAGCCCGTGCTCGAAGCGGCCGAGACCCTCGAGGCAGACGACGCCCGCCGACCAGGGCCCGAGGCCGCGCTCGCGCTCGATGCGACGGACGACCGCAGCCGTCGGTTGGTCGTGGAGACGCTCGAGCTCGAGGCTGCGGCAGAGGCGCACGACGGCCGCGCCGCGGCGCTCGTGCAACCCGAGCCTCCGCAGGTCGAACGGGGCGACGGAGCCGAGAGCGGCGGTGGACGGCGGCTCGCAGCAGCCGTCGGCGTCCCGCGGCCCGAGGGCGCGGATCACGCGGCGTTCGAGACTTCGTGCCGTCTTCGAGTCGATCAGCTGGCCGCAGACCGCGCGGAGGAGAGCCTGCGCCACCGTCGCCGTGCGCACCGGCCTGAGGCCCCGCAGGTGCCTCGCGGCGCGGGCGAGCAAGGGATCGCGCTCGACACGGCGCAGGAACCCGGAGTGGTCGTCGTCGAGCGCAAGCATCCAGCGGAGCTTCTCCGCGGCTTCCGCCGAGTCGGAGCGGATCGTCACCGTGCCGTCCGGCGACTGCCACGCGCGGGCGACGGCGCTGCAGCAGCGTGCCGTGACGAGGCCGTCGCGCACCCGGCGCGTCGCGTCTCCGGCGAGCCGTGTGGAGAGCACGAGCGAGTACGGACCGCGCGGTCGGACGGCGATCTCGGCCATGTCCGCGAGCCTACTGGCTCGCATGGACACGTCCCGGGGAGCGTCTTGCGGCAACGGGGGCCGCTGCCTACCGTCGGCGGGGTGGCGCGACCGGCCGACTTCGTGATCGCAGCCGTCCTCGTGGCGGCGGTCTTCGTCCTCGTCGCGCACGGGCACGGCCGCGCCTCGCAGGCGATCCTCGCAGACCCGGTCCGGACGCCGGGGGTGCTCAATCCCGACGTGACGCAGGGGAACATCCGCTCGACGATCTGCCGCCACGGCTGGACGGACACCATCCGCCCGCCGACCTCCTACACGAACGGGCTCAAGCGGAGGCAGATGCGGCAGTACGGCGAGACCGGATCCCTCTCCGACTACCAGGAGGATCACCTGATCAGCCTCGAGCTCGGCGGCCATCCGACCGACCCGCGGAACCTCTGGCCGGAGCCGTACCCGCGTGCGTCGGAGGTCGACCAGATCGAGAACGAGCTGAATGCCGAGGTCTGCTCTGGCCGGCTCACGCTCGCGCAGGCGCAGCAGCGCGAGGACGACCTCAAGCACACGCAGGGGTAGAGTCGTGGGATGGAGATCTCGCCCGACGCGCGGATGGGGCTCGTCGAGCTGAGCGTCTCGGATCTCGACCGGTCGCTCGCCTACTGGGAGGACGCGATCGGCCTCCGCGTCCTCTCCCGGGAGGACGGCACGGCGGAGCTCGGTGTCGAGACCCCACTGCTTCGCGTCGTGGAGGAGCCCGGCGCGCGACCGGCCGACGGGTTCACCGGCCTCTACCACGTGGCGCTGCTCGTGCCGGACCGTCCGAGCCTGGGCCGGTTCCTCGCCCACGCCGCGCGCGAGCGAATCCCGCTCGAGGGCCTCTCCGACCACGACGTGAGCGAGGCGATCTACCTGCGGGACCCCGACCGGCACGGGATCGAGGTGTACGCCGACCGCCCGCGCGAGCAGTGGGAGGGCCAGGTCTGGGAGCGGCTGACGACGATGCCGCTCGACGCCGGCTCGCTGCTCGCCGAGGCCGGCGACGCCGAGTTCGACGGCCTCCCCGAGGGTACGACCGTCGGTCACGTCCACCTGCGCGTGCGCGACGTCGACGAGACGATCGGCTTCTACCGGGACACGCTCGGGATGGGACTGACCGCGCAGCTCGGGGACATGGCCGCCTTCCTCAGCGCGGGCGGCTACCACCACCACCTCGGCGGCAACACGTGGGAGTCGCGCGGCGCGGAGCCGGCGCCGGAGGGAACCGCGCGGCTCCTACGGTTCACGGTCGTGCTCCCCGACGAGGAGGAGCTGGAGCGCACCGCCGAGCGCATCGGCGGCACCGAGGTCCGCGATCCGTCGGGCAACACGCTGGCGCTCAGCGTCTGAGTCGCGCCTCGAGCCCGTCGAGGAAGAGCGCCAGTCCGTTCTCCCAGACGTCGTCCCACGAGTAGCGTCGCGCGTACGGCGCCAGCTCCCGCTGGATCGGGCCGCCCCGGCCGAGCGGCGAGACGTCGCCGGGGCTCGACGCCTTCGGCCAGTGGACGAGCGGAGCGTCGAGGAAGAAGACGAGCGTCTGGTAGGCGAGCCACGCGTCGGCGCCGCTGAGGCCCGCGGTGAGGAGCGCGTCCATCAACTCCTCCGTGACCGGCACGACTCCGGTGTCCGCCCGGTAGATGAGCGCAAAGGTGTTGGGGTGCCGCTCCCGCAGCGCAGCCCACGCCCGGCAGACCGTCTCGATCCTCCCGCGCCAGTCCGGATGCTCGCGCGGCTCGATCTCGAGCTCGGTCAGGATCCGCGAGCCGACCGCGGACAGCAGATCGTCCTTCGAGTCGACGTGGGTGTAGAGCGCCATCGCCTCGACACCGAGCTCACTGCCGAGCCGGCGCATCGTGATCGCGTCGACTCCCTCCGCGTCGGCCAGCTCGAGCGCGCGCTCGACCACGCGGTCGCGGGAGAGGGTCGGCTCGCCGAGTCTCGGTCTGCCCAGCCTTGACAATCTATACAGCGTAAAGATAAAGTCGGACGCGCTCATGAAGACGCTCGCCGTGACACTCGCCGCAACGGCAATGCTCGCCGCCGGCGGCCAGCATGCGCGGGCCGTCGTGCACGTCGGCTCGCAGCCCACGGGACTCGCAGCAGGAGCCGGCTCGCTTTGGAGTGCCAACTCCGGTGCGGGGACCGTCTCGCGGATCTCGCCCACGCAGCGGAGGGTGACGGCGACGATCGACGTCGGCACGGCGCCGTCCTCGGTCGGGTTCGGGGCCGGCGCGGTCTGGGTCGGCGACTTCGCCGCGGACGCGCTGTACCGGATCGACCCCGCGACGAACCACGTCGTCGCCACGATCCACCTCGACGGCCCGGTCACGGGGATCGTGCAAGCCCCCGACGGATCCATCTGGGCCGCCGAATACACCGCGGGCTCGGTCGCCCATGTCGACCCTGGGACGAACTCCGTCGTGGGACGTGTCACCGTCGGCGGCAAGGCCGAGGCGCTGGCGTTCGCGCACGGACGCCTCTGGGTCACGAACGGCGGCGGCTATGTCACAGCCGTCGATCCCGCGACCGGGCAGCAGGTCGCCAAGATCAGGCTCGGGCGCGATGTCGACGCGATCGCCGCGACACCGAAAGGGCTCTGGGCGACGACGTACTACGCGGGGATCGTCACCCGCATCGACCCCACACGCGCGAAGGTCGTGAAGCGGTTGAGGATCTTCGGCAACGCGTCGGGAGTGACCTTCGCACGGGGCTCGGTCTGGGTCAGCGACGCCGGCTTCGACCGCGTCGACAGGATCGACCCGAAGCGCGCCAAGATCAGCAGGCGATACGCCGTCGGCCAGACACCGCGGGATCTCGTCCAGGTCGGCCGCGGCCTCTGGGTCGTCGAGCAGGGCTCGAACGACGTGCGCCGGCTCGCGCTGCCCCGCTAGCCGCGTCGACCTCGGCAGCCGTATCGGCCCGCACCGGGGGACCGTCGTGTGCGCTATACCTGCGGTGGGGGAATGAGCAGCAAGCCCGTCGAGCAGCTCTCTCAGGTCATCGTCCGTTTCGCGGGGGACTCGGGCGACGGCATGCAGCTCACCGGCTCGCAGTTCACGTCCGAGGCGGCGCTGCTCGGCAACGACATCTCGACGCTGCCCGACTTCCCGGCCGAGATCCGCGCGCCTGCCGGCTCGCTGCCGGGCGTGTCCGGCTTCCAGCTCCACTTCGCCGACCACGACATCCTCACTCCCGGCGACGCGCCGAACGTCCTCGTCGCGATGAACCCGGCGGCGCTGAAGACGAACCTCGCCGATCTGCCGCGTGGCGGGACGCTGATCGTCGACGCGGACGCCTTCACCGAGCGGAACCTCCAGAAGGCCGGCTACGCGCAGAACCCGCTCGAGGACGGCTCGCTCGACGAGTACCAGGTGCACGCCGTCCCGCTGACCTCGCTGACGGTCGGAGCGCTCAAGGAGGTCGAGGGCGTGACGCCGCGCGAGGCCGAGCGCTCGAAGAACATGTTCGCGCTCGGGCTCATGTCCTGGCTGTACGGACGCTCGATCAAGCCGACGATCGAGTTCCTCGAGGCCAAGTTCGGCGCCAAGCGGCCGGAGATCGCGGCGGCGAACGTCAAGGCGCTCCGCGCCGGCTACGCGTTCGGCGAGACGACCGAGTCGTTCGCGGTCACGTACGAGGTGAAGCCCGCGCAGCTCGCGCCGGGCACGTACCGCAACATCACCGGGAACCAGGCCCTCTCGCTCGGGCTCGTCGCCGCGTCGCAGCTCTCGGGCCTGCCGCTCTTCCTCGGCGCCTACCCGATCACGCCGGCGAGCTCGATCCTCGAGGAGCTCGCAGGCTACAAGCACTTCGGCGTCCGCACGTTCCAGGCGGAGGACGAGATCGCCGCGGCGGGAGCGGCGGTGGGCGCGGCTTTCGGCGGCGCGCTCGGCGTCACGACCTCGGCCGGCCCCGGCATCGTCCTCAAGGCCGAGACCGTCGGCCTCGCGATCATGCTCGAGCTGCCGCTCCTCATCTGCGACATCCAGCGCGCCGGCCCGTCGACCGGGATGCCGACCAAGCCGGAGCAGGGCGACCTGCTCATGGTCATGTACGGACGGAACAGCGAGTCGCCGGTGCCGGTCGTCGCCGCAGGCTCTCCCTCCGACTGCTTCCACGCGGCGATCGAGGCGGCGCGGATCGCGCTCAAGTACCGCACGCCGGTCTACCTCCTCTCGGATGCGTACCTCGCGAACGGCTCCGAGCCGTGGCTCCTGCCCGAGCTCGAGTCGCTCCCCGATCTGACCCCGAGCTTCGCCACCGAGCCGAACGCGGGAGACGAGTTCCTTCCCTACCTCCGCGACGAGCAGACCCTCGCGCGCCCGTGGGCGCTGCCGGGGACGCCGGGGCTCGAGCACCGGATCGGCGGCCTCGAGAAGGCGGACCGCACGGGGAACATCTCCTACGACCCCGCGAACCACGACCTGATGACCCGGCTCCGGGCTCAGAAGGTCGCCGGCATCGCCGCCGACATCCCCGAGCTCGAGGTCGACGACCCGGACGGCGAGGCGAAGCTGCTCATCCTGAGCTGGGGCGGCACGTACGGCCCGGTCGCGGCCGCCGCGCGGCGCGTCCGCGCGAACGGCAGGCAGGTCGCCCACGCACACCTGCGCTACCTCAACCCGTTCCCGCGCAACACCGGCGACGTCGTGCGCCGCTACGAGAAGGTGCTGATCCCGGAGATGAACCTCGGCCAGCTGCTGCAGCTCGTCCGCTCGCAGTTCCTCGTCGACGCGATCGGCTACAACCGCGTGCGCGGGTTCCCGCTGCGCGCGGCGGAGGTGGCCGAGGCCGCCGAGGCCCTGGTGGACGCCGCATGACCGAGGGGAACGGCAACGGGAACCTGACCGCGAAGGACTTCCGTACCGACCAGGAGGTGCGCTGGTGCCCCGGCTGCGGCGACTACGCGATCCTCGCCGCGCTCCAGTCGTTCATGCCGGAGCTCGGAATCGCGCGCGAGAACACCGTCTTCATCAGCGGGATCGGCTGCGCGGCGCGCTTCCCGTACTACATGAACACGTACGGGATGCACTCGATCCACGGCCGCGCACCGGCGATCGCGACCGGCCTGGCGACGACGCGGCCCGACCTCTCGGTCTGGGTCGTGACGGGGGACGGCGACGCGCTCTCGATCGGGGGCAACCATCTCATCCACGCGCTGCGCCGCAACGTCGACTTCAAGATCCTCCTCTTCAACAATCAGGTCTACGGGCTGACGAAGGGGCAGTACTCGCCGACGAGCGAGCTCGGGATGCGCACCAAGTCGACCCCGATGGGCTCCATCGACTGGCCTTTCAACCCGATCTCGCTCGCGGTCGGCGCCGAGGCGACGTTCGTCGCGCGGGCGATCGACACCGACAAGAAGGGGATGACCGAGGTGCTGCGGGCCGCGGCCGAGCATCGCGGCAGCGCGTTCGTCGAGATCTTCCAGAACTGCCCGATCTTCAACGACGACGCCTTCGACTACGTCCGCGACGACAAGGAGGGCGTGAACCGGATCGTGCTGCGCGACGGCGAGCCGATCGTGTGGGGCAAGGACGGGGAGAAGGCGCTGCGTCAGCGCTCGGACGGCTCGATCGAGGCGTGCGCGGCCGACGATGCCGGCGTCCTCGTGCACAACGCGGCCCACGAGTTCGCGTCGGTGGCGTTCGCCCTCTCGCGCGTGACGCAGGCGACGCACGGCGGCACGCCGGTCGGGATCTTCCGCAACGTCGAGCGGCCGGTCTACGACGACCTGATGGCCGAGCAGCTCGCCGCGGCGGAGGAGCAGCGCGGGAAGGGCGACCTCGCGGAGCTGCTGCATTCCGGCGAGACCTGGGTCGTCGGCTAGGCCGGCAGGAGGATCGCTTCAAGCGTGCTGAGGCTGGTCGGCGCGGCGGCGCGTCACGACACGCGGGCTCCAGCCGAGGCCCAGGGCCGCCGCTCCCACCGCGACGAGGCCGGTGATCCCGGAGACGGCGAAGGCGAGCTCCGTGCCGCCGACGTCGCAGAGCCAGCCGGTCATCAGGCCGGCGACCGCTCCGGTGCCGTTGAAGGCGTAGAAGTAGAGCCCGATCACCCGTCCGCGCAGCCGGTCGGGTGCGGCGAGCTGCATGCTCGCGTTCGAGTTCGCCGACCAGGCCGTGAAGCCCGCCCCCGCGACGAAGAGCAGGACGCCGGCCGGCCACGCCGACTGGAGCGGCGCGAGCAGGAGCTCGGCGGCGGCGAAGAGCGCCCCTCCCGTCAGGAGCACCTTCGTCGACGCGCGACCGAGGGCGGCTGCCGCGAGCGCCCCGACGAGCGCGCCGGCGCCGAACGATGCGAACAGGAGCCCGTACACGAAGCCGCGCTCGTGCAGCGTCACCTTCGCGAGCACCGGCAGGGTGACGTTGAAGTTGAAGCAGAACGTGCTGATGACGAAGACGAGGGCGAGAAGCACCATCATCCGCGGCTGCCGGCGGATCCAGGCCAGGCCCTCGCGTGTGCCGGCGAGGATCTTCGGCCGCTCGAACTCCTCAAGCGGAAAGAACTCCGAGACCCGCATCGCCAGCAGGCCGACGAGGACCGCGAGGAAGCTGGCGGCGTTGACGAGGAAGCAGATCCCGACGCCGGCCGCGAGCACGAGACCGGCCACCGCGGGGCCGAAGATTCGCGACGCGTTGAAGAGGGTCGAGTTGAGCCCGATCGCGTTCGGCAGGTCCTCGCGGCCGACCATCCGGTACGTGAGCTGCTGCCGCGACGGCACGTCGAGCACGAGGACCGTCCCGTTGACGAATGCGATCAGGTAGAGCATCCATGGCTGCGCGAAGCCGCCGAGCGCGATCCACGCCAGCGCCGACGCCGAGACGAGCTGCGCCGCCTGCGTCCCGATCACGGTGCGGCGCGCGTCGAGGCGATCGGCCAGCACGCCCGCGAACAGCCCGAACAGCATGTAGGGCGTGAACTGTGCGAACGCCATCACGCCGACGTCGAACGGCGAGTGCGTGAGCTGGAGGATGAACCAGGCGAGGGCGATGCGCTGCATCCACGAGCCGGTCTGGGAGATGACCTGGCCGCCGAAGAAGAGGCGGTAGTTGCGGTAGCGGAGGCTCTGGAAGGTGCGCTTCGCGGCCCTCGTCACTGGCGTGCCTCCCGCTCCACGAGCCGGGCGAGAGGCTCGGCCGCCGCACCCACCGCGGCGAGCTCGGCCGGCGAGAGGGCGCCGAGCCTGCTCGCGAGCCAGGCGGTGCGACGGGAGCGGACACGGCGGAGCGTGCGCTGCCCCTCCTCCGTCAAGGTCAAGCCGACGCAGCGGCGGTCGGCTTCGCTCTTGGTGCGGGCCACGAGACCGTCGCGCTCGAGCCGGGTGACCCGCTTCGACATCGCGGCGGTCGACACCCGCTCGTCGGCAGCGAGCTCGCCCACGGTGACGCCCGGCGCGTACTTGATCGCCGCGAGCAGCCCGACCTGCTGCGGCGAGACGCCGGCGATCTTCTCCCGGCGAAGCTCGCGGCCGAGGCGCAGCAGCGTGGGGCGGAGGCGGTCGGCCACCGCCATCGCTTCGAGCTGTTGTTGCGCCGCCTGGGTCATTCCGTAACCAGGTTAGCGAAATGCGTAGCCAGGTTACGAATTCCTTACAGGCTGCTAGAGGGTTGATGTGAAACGGGGGCGGGTTCGCAGGGACCCGCCCGGCGAGGACGAAGGGCTTCCAGACCTGTGTCCCCTCGAGATCGGAGCTCGAGATGACGGATCTGGAAGCCCTTGTCGTTGC
>Ga0209810_1000152_pt1 | contig 202860 bp, 180 predicted proteins | sample Coa_R1_7_FD_187159 | JGI IMG/M metagenome (GOLD analysis project Ga0209810, IMG submission 187159) | Surface soil microbial communities from Centralia Pennsylvania, which are recovering from an underground coalmine fire - Coalmine... | ecosystem: Environmental > Terrestrial > Soil >...
CGGTCGTGACCGCGGCCGGCAGCTTCACCAATGCCGGGACGCTGATTCTCACCAATGGGGACGGCTGTGGCAACAACGCCACGCTGGTCGTCAGCAATGGGGGGACGCTGACCAACAGCGGCGCCATTCAGAGCCTGCCGGCCAATGGCGGCCAGCGGACGCTGCAAGGCAACCTGACCAACACCGGCACCGTCACCATCAACCAGCCCACCGGTTACAGTGGGACGTTGCTGAACCAGGGGACTATCACCCTCGCCGACGGCGTCGGTCTCACTGTGACCGGAACCTCGTCGGTGACCAACACGTCCACCGGGAAGATCAACGCGTCGAGCAGTAGTGGCAGCGGCGATCTCTTCCTCGCCGGCGGAACGACATTCGTCGAGGCCGGCGGCACGACGCTCGGGGTGAACCCGGTCATCGTCGACGACGCGACCCTGAGCTACACCGGCACTCGGGCCACCGGCCCGTCGCTGATCCGGGTGCGTGGAAGCAGCGCCTTGTCCGGCAACGTGCTGCCGAAGCAGACCTTGCAGCTCGAGAGCACCTGCAGCGAGCATGCGGTCGTGACCGCGGCCGGCAGCTTCACCAATGCCGGGACGCTGATTCTGACCAATGGGGACGGCTGCGGTAACAACGCCACGTTGAATCTGAACGGGGGGACGTTAACGAACAACGGAACGGTCCAGACCCTGAGGGCCAGCGGGGGCCAACGGATCATCCAGGGCAACGTCTCCAACGCCAGGGTCGTCAATCTGGGCGACGGAATCACGCTTCAGGTTCAGGGCAACTACACCCAGGCGTCGACGGGGGTGCTCGCAACGAACATCACTCCCAGCGGCACCGGGGTGATATCGGTGAGCGGCAGCGCCACCCTGGCAGGCAACGCCCAGGTGATCCGCCCGAACTCCTTCGTCCCCAGCGTGGGGACCTCCTTCGGGATCCTAAGCGCCGGGGCCGCGAGCGGAACCTTCGCCCAGGTGCTCAAAGCCGTCATCACGCCCAGTGCCGCAACCTACTTCCAGCCGAGATACTCGCCGACCGCCTTCAGCCTGGTGGTGGCGCAGGCCACCGCGACGGTGCCTGCCAGCGCCACGCGCGGCCAGACGATCTCCGTAAGCGGATCGGGCTGGACGCCGAACGAGACGGTCACGGTGATCTTCCGCGACCACGCCGGGGTGCTGACGACGCTGGCACCGATCACGGTGGACAGCAGCGGGAGCTTCACCGCGAACGAGACGATCCCGGCCGGCGCGGCGCTCGGCCAGGGTGGGTTCCGCTTCACCAGCACGGTGACCGGGGTCGCGGTGACCAAACTGATCACGATCACCACTGGCCCATCTGCCCCTGCCCACCATGGGGTGGGGTAAGCAGGCGAAGCCAACCCGCACTCGGGCACAACTGACCGGTGCTTGAGTGGGTCCAGGGGCGGCCCGGCCACGCGGCCGGGCCGCCCCGCTGTGCCTGTGGGGACGCTTCACCCAGGGCAACGCCTCGTGGAGGGGCTTGAGGCAGCTTCCATCCCGATCAGCTCCGCCCGTTTACGCCACTACCAGGACTGCGCGAGGGCTCGCGCCGGACTTGACAGCCGCCACCCCATGAGTTATTAGTTAGGAGTCCTAAGTACCTTGAGGTAGGGCGTGGCGGAGCCGTTTGCCGCTGACTCGGCGGGGCGCCAGGTGATGACTGGCCTGGCCAAGCTCGGCATCGCCCTCAAGAGCCGTGCCTGGCAGGAGGCCGGCGCGCAGGGGCTGACGCCCACTCAGGGGCAGCTCCTGGCGCTGCTGCGGCTGCGCCGGCGGCGGGTCTCCGACCTGGCCGAGGAGCTGGGGATCACCGCTGCCACCGCCAGCGACGCCATCGGGGCGCTGGTTGCCAAGGGGCTGGTGGCGAAAGTCCGCTCGCCCCAGGATGGCCGGTCGCACCTGGTGGAGCTCACCCCGGCCGGCGTCCGCGAGGCCGATCGCGTGGCCGGCTGGCCGGACTTCCTGCTCGACGCAGTGGACGTGCTGTCGCCGGCCGAGCAGGCGGCGCTGCTGCGCGCGCTGCTGAAGATGATCCGCGTGCTTCAGGAGCGGCGGCAGATCCCGGTCGCCCGCATGTGCGTGAGCTGCCGCTTCTTCCGTCCCAACGTCCACCCCGATCCTGAGCGTCCCCACCACTGCACCTTCGTCGATGCTCCGTTTGGCGACCGGCAGCTCCGGCTGGAATGTCCGGACCAGGAGCCGGCCCCAGTCGAGCAGGCGGAGCGCCTCTGGGCCGCGTTCGCGGGCAGCGCAGCGCTGCTCGAGGTCCACTGAACTGGCTACAGCATCTGTGAGGAGGAGAGTGATGCCCCAGACCTCGATCCCCGGCTACACCTACGGCACTGCCGCCGTGGCGCGTTCCCCGCTGACCCTGGACGATCTGGAGCTGCTGAAGCGAACGCTCCTGTTCGGCGAGCAGGACGTCCAGGCGCTACGGCTGTCCCGCGAGGTCCTGGCAGACCAGGTGGAACAGATCCTCGACGTCTGGTACGGCTTCGTCGGGGCGAACCCGCACCTGCTGGCGGCCTTCACCGACCCGGCCAGCGGCCAGCCGCTCGCCGACTACCTGGCCGCCGTCCGCAAGCGCTTCGGCCAGTGGATTCTGGACACCGCCGCGGCGCACTACGACCAGACCTGGCTGGACTACCAGTACGAGATCGGGCTGCGCCACGCGCGAGCCAAGAAGAACGCTACAGACGGCGTCCACTCCACCGAGGTCGTGCCCTTCCGCTACCTGCTCCCGCTGGCCTACCCGATCGTCACTACGCTCAAACCGTTCCTGGCGAGCAAGGGGCACAGTGCCGAGGAGGTGGAGCAGATGGAGCAGGCCTGGCTGAAGTCCGTGCTGCTACAGGTGACCCTCTGGAGCCAGCCGTACGTGAAGGACGGCGAGTTCTGAGCCCGGTCGGAGCTAGGAGCGCTCGGCGCCGGGGACGGCTGGCTGCTGGACGGCGCGGGGCGCGGCCGGCCGGGCGCTCCAGCGCTGCACCAGCAGCCCGAACGCGGCGGCGAACACCGCCCAGAAGCAGACCAGGCCCAGCGCCGCGCGCAGGCGGAAGCCGAGCAGCAGGTCCGCCGGGACCGGGGTGGGGTCGGGGTTGCTGGGGAGCAGGGCCAGCAGCGCCAGGCAGAACAGCCCGTAGGCGCCGAGGGCGGCCGGTCCGGGGTGCTGCGCGGCCCAGGTGCGCGCCGGCCGGCGGTGCAGCCAGTGCCAGAGCAGCAGCGCGCCGGCGCCGCCGAGCGCGCCGAGCGCCATCAGCCCGAAGTACAGCACCTGGCGCAGCTCCAGCGTCGCCGGCTCGCCCACCCCGGGCGGGTTGGCGGGGTACTTCAGGAACGGCAGCAGCGCCACCGCCCAGCCGGCTCCGCCCACCAGCAGCGCCGCCCGGGCGCCACGCCCACGGCCGGGCAGCGCCTCCTGCGCCAGCGAGAACACTCCCCCAAGCGCCAGCGCCCAGGTGAGCCCATACAGGGCGAGCTGGACCCCCAGCCCGATCCGCTGCATGTCGCGGCTGACCGGGGCCGGCTCCATCTCCGCCGGTTGGCGCAGCGCCTCGAGCTGGATCGCCTGGTCGATCAACGGCTCGCTCACCAGCTCGTGCCAGGCAGTCGCCAGCAGCGCCGCCAGCAGCGCCGCCAGGATGGCGGCCTTCAGCGCCGCGCCCAGGCTCAGCGGGGCAGACACGGGGCTAGTGGCAGGGGACGCCGAGCACGTGGCGTCCGTCGTGCAGGAACTCGTGGACCAGGCTCTGGCTGAGCGCCAGCTTTTCCTGCAGCAGCGGGAGCGCGAGCCCCTGGTCAATCGCCAGCAGGTAGAGCCCGAGCGCCACCAGCGCGGCGACGCCGAGCAGTCCACGGGTTCGAGCTGTCTGGGGAGCGAGCACCTGTGCCAGCATCAGAGCTCTCCTCGCATTCGGGGGAGGCGGGTCCGCCCTGTCCCCGGTCGTGCCGCGAGTGTACCAGCGCTGGCGTCTGGCCGTCAACGCGCCGCACCCGCCACTGGCCGCGCACGCGGCCAGCGCGCCAGAATGCTGCGATGGAGCCAGACCGATACCGGGGCAAGGTAGGATGACGCGGCGCAGGGTGGTGGATCCGGGGCGCCCGGACTACTGTGGCAAGTGCGCCGCCCGCATGCAGGAGCAGGAGCGGGGCGGCACCGTCCGCCCGGTCTGCCCGCGCTGCGGCTGGGTGTACTATGCCCGCAACGCGACCGGCGCGGCCCTGCTGCTGGAACGCGACGGGCGCATCCTGCTTGCCCGCCGCGCCCACCAGCCGTACAAGGACTGGTGGGCGATCCCCGCCGGGTTCGTCGAGTATGGTGACAGCGCCGAGGAGACCGTGCTCCGCGAGGCGGAGGAGGAGATCGGCATTCCGGTCCGCATCGTCGGCCTGTTCGGCGTCTGGTTTGGGGCGGACGACCCGCGCGACGTGGCGCATCTGGTCGTTTACCGCGTGGAGGGTGAGGGGGAGCCACGGCCCGGCGACGACGTGGCGGAGGTGCGCTTCTTCGGGCGGGACGAGCTGCCCGAGCGGATCGCCTTCGAGGCGCAGCGCCAGGCGATCCGCGAGTGGGCGCGGCGGGGCGGCGGGGTGGTCGACTGACCGCGCGCGGTCAGTCGGCGCTCACCTCGGCGAAGTTGTTCTCCGTCTCCCAGAGCCGGAGTCGGGCCAGATGGGCGCGTGGGCGCAGGGCCGGCTCCAGCCGCTGCCAGAACGCCAGCGCCAGGTTCTCCGCGGTCGGGTTCACCCCGGCCAGGAAGTCGACGTCTTCGTTGAGGTTCCGATGGTCGATCTCGGCGAGCAGGCGGCTTTCGACCACATCCTTGAGCCACTTCAGGTCGACGATCATCCCGCTGGCCGGGTCCAGTTCGCCGCTGACGTGGACCTCCAGCACGTAGTTGTGCCCGTGGCCGCGCGGGTTGGCGCACTTGCCGAACAATCGCTCGTTCTCCGCGCGGGACAGCGCCGGGTCGTACAGCCGGTGCGCGGCGCTAAACGTCATCCGGCGGGCAATCGTCAGTCTGGGCACGGCTCCCGTTCCGATCCCCCGCCTCGTCCCCGAGCCCCGGGCTCGAGCGGGCGGGCGGGCCTGGCGCGCGCTGGAGGCGCCTTCCGCTGCGGATGGTAACGCAAAGCAGGGGCCACATGGCTGATCAGCCGCTCGCACGGGGCGGGCGATGAGGCTCGCCTTTGTCACCGCGACGCCGCTCAGTGTGCGCGGCGGTAGCGGGACGTTCGTCGGGCTGTCGGTGCTTGCCCGGGCGCTGGAGCGGCAGGGGCACGCGGTGCACTGGGTGGCGCCGCCCGCAGCGTCGCGGCTGCCGTTCACGCTAGCCCGCTTCCAGTTCGCGGTGCAGGCGCGGGCCTGGCTGGCGGCACTGCGGCCGCAGCCGGATGTGGTCGTCGGCGTCGACATGGACGGCGTGCTCTGTGCTCCGCCCCCCGGCGCCCCCTACGTGGTCTCGGTGAAGGGGATCATCGCCGAGGAGCTGAAATTCGAGCGTGGGGCGGTGCGGCTGTCACTCTGGCTCCAGTCGCTGGCCGAGCGGGTAAACGTCCACCGTGGCGAGCGGGTGCTCTCCACCAGCCGCTACGCGCTGGAGCGGCTGCGGATCGACTACGGTGTCCCCCCCCAGCGGCTGCGCCTAGTGCCGGAGCCGATCGATCTGGCGGCCTGGCAGGCGGCGCTGCAGGCCGCCCCGGCGCCCGCGCCGTCGCCGCCGGGGCGGCTGCGCCTGCTGTGCGTCGCCCACCTGTACCCGCGCAAGAGCCTTGGGACGCTGATCGACGCCCTGGCCCGGCTCGGCCCGACGGTGCAAGCGCGGGTGGTGGGGATCGGCCCCTGCCTGGAGCGGTGGCAGCGGCAGGCGCAGGCGCGGGGGGTGGCGGAGCAGGTTCGGTTCCTGGGGCACGTCTCGTTCAGACAGCTTGCCGCCGAGTACCGCGGCTGCGACGTGTTCTGCCTGCCCAGCCGCCAGGAGGGGTTTGGGATCGTCTTCCTGGAGGCGATGGCGGTCGGCAAGCCGGTGGTCGCCTGCGCCGCGGCGGCGGTGCCCGAGGTGGTGCCGGATGGCCGCGCCGGGCTGCTGGCGCGGCCGGGCGACAGCGCAGCGCTGGCGGCGGCGCTGGCCCGGTTGCGCGACGACCCGGCACTGCGGGAGCGGCTCGGCGCGGGGGGACGGGAGCAGGTGCAGCGCTATCGGGCGGAGCTGGTCGCCCAGCGCTTCCTGGAGGCGCTGGCCGGGCTCGGAGCATGGTAGGCTGCGGTCCAGACACCAGAGCGCTCAGCCAGGCTCACCCTGGCGTTATCCGGAGGTTGTGCCGATGTCCACCTCGGTCCTGGGCCAGCCGCTCACCCCCTCGGTCGAACAGCAGCGGGCGCTGCTGCGCCTGATGCTGCTGGCTCGGGCGTTGGACGAGCGGATCTGGATGCTGGCGCAGCAGGGGCGGGTGGCGATCACCGGCCCGTGCCAGGGGCAGGAGGCGGCGCAGGTGGCGAGCGTCCTGGCGCTCCGGCCAGGGCTGGACCTGTTCTTCCCCTACTATCGGGACGTCGGGATGGCGCTGGCCATCGGCTTCACCCCGCTGGACATCCTGCTCGGCGCGCTCGAGAAGGCGTCGGATCCCTGCTCGGGGGCGCGCCAGATGCCCTACCACTACACCTCGGCACTGCTGCGGGTACCCACCCCTTCGACCTCGGTCGCCACCCAGATCCCCCATGCCGTGGGCGCGGCGCTGGCAGCCAAGATGCGCGGCGAGCCCGCGCTCGCGTTCGTCTCGTTCGGCGACGGCGCCACCAGCAAGGCCGACTTCCACGAGGGGCTCAACTTCGCCGGCATTCACCGCCTGCCAGTGATCTTCTTCTGCGAGAACAATGGCTACGCGATCTCGGTGCCGGCCCGACTCCAGGTGGCGGGCGGGATCGCCGAGCGCGCCGCCGGCTACGGCCTGCCCGGCGAGCGGGTGGACGGGATGGACCCGCTGGCAGTGTACGACGCCGTAGCCCGCGCCGCCGCCCGCGCGCGGCAGGGAGAGGGCCCCACGCTGATCGAGGCCCGGGTGTATCGCTTCCTGCCGCACACCAACGCCGACGACGATCGCCGCTACCGGACGGCCGAGGAAGTCGCCCACTGGCGGAGCCGCGACCCGATCCCGCGCTTCGCCGCCCGGCTGGTCGAGCAGGGTGTGCTGGACGCGGCCGCGGTAGAGGTGCTGGCGCGTGAGGCGCGCCAGGCGGTAGAGGCAGCGCTGCGCCAGGCCGAAGCCGCGCCCGATCCCAACCCGGCCACTGCCCGCCGGCATGTCTACGGCTGAGCGGCGTGTTCGCCCCCGCTACCTGCTACCCGGGTCCGGAGACTTGACCACCGGGCGAGGGACCCCTATGCTGTGCCCCGCCCGACGTGGACATTGCGCGCTGGATCCCCAGCACCCGGATGGGAGATTGCCGTGAGCTCGCCAGCCCCAGATTCCTCTCCGCTGCTTGCAGTCCACCGCCTCAGCAAACGCTTTCCCGGGGTGCAGGCGCTGAAGGAGGTGGACTTCGATGTCCGCCCGGGCGAAGTCCACGTCCTGCTCGGGGAGAACGGGGCGGGCAAGTCAACCCTGGTCAAGATTCTGACCGGGGCGCAACAGCGGGACGAGGGAGAGATACTCTGGCACGGACAACCAGTCGAGATTCCCGACCCGCATACTGCCCAGAAGCTGGGGATCAGCGTCATCTACCAGGAGTTCAACCTGGTTCCCTACATGACTGTGGCCGAGAACATCTTCCTCGGCCGCGAGCCCGGCCAGCGCGGGGTGCTGGATCGCGCCGCGATGCAGCAACGGGCGCGGGCGATTCTGGACGAGCTGGGCGTAGCGGTGAAGACGACGGCGCGGGTGGCGGACCTGGGTGTCGCCGAGCAGCAGATGACGGAGATCGCCAAGGCGCTGTCGCTGGACGCCGAGCTGATCATCATGGACGAGCCGACCGCCACGCTCACCGACCACGAGATCGCCCAGCTCTTCCAGGCGATCCACCGGCTGCGGCGGCGCGGGGTGGCCATCGTCTACATCTCCCATCGCCTGAATGAGGTCGCCCAGGTGGGCGACCGGGTCACGGTGCTGCGCGACGGCCGCCGGGTCGCCACTCTGGAGGCCCAGGAAGCCTCGGTGGAGACGCTCATCCGGCTGATGGTCGGCCACGACCTGCGCGAGCAGTACCCCAAGCAAGCGGTTGCACTGGGCGAGGAGGTGCTGCGGGTGGAGGGGCTCAACCGGATCGGGGTGCTGCATGACATCTCGTTCTCACTCCGGCGTGGGGAGATCCTCGGCATTGCCGGCCTCGTCGGCGCCGGCCGCACCGAGCTGGCGCGGGCGATTTTCGGGGCGGACCCGATCGACTCCGGAAGGATCTCCATTCATGGCCGGCCCGTGGCGATCGCCTCGCCACTCCAGGCGATCGAGCACGGGATCGGGCTGCTGCCGGAGGACCGCAAGGCGCAGGGGCTGCTGCTGATGCAGAGCGTGGCGAACAACATCACGCTGGCCGCGCTGCCCCGGCTGTTTGGCGGCATGCGGCCGCTCTCGCCCCGCATGGAGGCGGAGGTCGCTCGCAGGTACATCAACGAGCTGCGCATCCGCACCCCTAGCGAGACGCGGCTGGTGCGCTTCCTGAGCGGCGGCAATCAGCAGAAGGTGGTCATCGCCAAGTGGCTCTGCTCCCAGTCGGACGTGCTGATCTTCGACGAGCCGACCCGCGGCATCGACGTCGGAGCGAAGGTGGAGGTCTACAACCTGATGACCGAGCTGGTCCGGCGCGGGGCGGCAGTGATGATGATCTCGTCGGACCTGCCGGAAGTGCTTGGAATGAGCGACCGGATTCTGGTGATGCGGAAGGGGCGAATCGTGGGGGAGCTGTCGCGGGCAGAGGCAACGCAGGAGCGCATTTTGGGTCTCGCGTTCGGGGAGGTGGCCGTTGGAGCGTAGCGAGCGTCTCGTCCTGGAGCCAGCGGTCGGCTGGCGGTTCCGCTCGGTCGTCGAGCAGCTAGCGCCGCTGCTCGCGCTGGCGCTGCTGTGTCTGCTGCTCTCGATCTTCGCCCCACACTTTCTCACGCTCGGCAACCTGCTCAACGTCGGCCGCCAGGCCACCTACAACGCGGTGCTTGCCGCCGGGATGACGTTCGTCATCCTCACCGCCGGGATCGACCTGTCAGTCGGCTCGCTGCTGGCGCTGACCTCGGTCGGCTTCGCCGCGATCCACATCAACCTCGGCATCCCGTGGTGGCTCAACGCGCTCATCTGCCTGGTGGCGATCACGCTGTTCGGGACCGTGAACGGCTTCGCCATCGCTCGGCTGGGCTTTCCGCCGTTCATCATGACGCTGGGCATGCTGAACATGGCCAGCGGCTTCGCCTTCGTCATCAGCGGCGGCCGGCCGGTGGCCGGCTTCCCGGCCGACTTCAAGTGGTTCGGAACCGGGTTGATCCTCGGCATCCCGGTCCCGATCCTGATCGTGCTGCTCATCTACGTGATCTGCTACTTCGTGCTGGCGCGCACCAAGTTCGGCCGCCACGTCTACGCCATCGGCGGCAACCAGGAGGCAGCGCGGCTGTCCGGGGTGAACGTCGAGCGCGTCAAGATCGCCATCTACACCATCTCCGGGTTCATGGCCGCCATCGCCGGGCTGCTGTACACTGCCCGACTCGACAGCGGCACCCCCAACGCCGGCGTCGGCTTCGAGCTGGACGCCATCGCCGCGGTGGTGATCGGTGGCACCAGCCTGTTCGGAGGCCAGGGCGGCATCTGGGGGTCGCTCATCGGCGCCCTCGTCATGGCAGTGCTCCGCAACGGCCTGAACCTGCTGAACGTCGACGCCCTCTGGCAGCAAGTATTCATCGGCGTGGTGATCGTCGCCGCGGTCGGCGTCGATCTCCTGCGCAAGCGATAGACGGACCGGGGCGGGGCACGAGCGCCCCGTGCCTCGCCTCGGCGACCGGCTCAGGGAGGAAGAAGCCGCCGTACACCTGCACCGCATTCCCGGTTGTGCACCTTGTTCAGGCGAACACCTCGAATAGAGATCGAAGAAGGGAGCTTCCAGCGTGAAACTCAAGCAAGGACTGCTCAGCCTCCTCTCGCTGCTGGCCGTGCTCGCAGCCGCGTGCTCCTCCGCCCCGCCCGCCGCCCCGACCAGCGCGCCCGCCGCGGCGGCGCCCACCACTGCGCCCGCGGCCGCCGCACCCACCAAGGCTCCGGCGGCGCCGACGGCTGCCCCAGCGGCCGCAACGCCCACCAAGGCCCCGGCCGCGGCCGCCACCTCGGCTCCGGCGGCCGCCGGCGGAGCGAAGAAGCCGCGGGACCAGATCCGAATCGGCTTTGTCGTGGGGTCGCTGGACAATCCGTACTGGGTCACGATGAAGGAAGCGGCGGAGGCGGAGGCGAAGAAGCAAGGGGTGCAGCTCACCTTCCTGGGCATTCCCAAGGAGACGGACATCGACAAGCAGGTGGCGATCGTCGAGGACCTGGTGACCCAGAAGGTCGATGTGCTGATTCTCGCCCCGGCCGGCAGCAAGGAGATCGTGCCGGCGGTGGAGGCCGCCAACGCAGCCAACATCCCGGTGATCTGTGTGGATAAGTGCTCCGAAGGCGGCAAGGTGCTGACGCTGATCGCCACCGACAACGTCAAGGGCGGCAAGCTGGGGGCCGAGGCGGTTGCCAAGGCGATCGGCGGCAAGGGCAAGGTGGCGATCCTGGAAGGGGTGCTGGCCAGCCAGCCCGGCCGGGAGCGACTGCAGGGGGCGAAGGAAGGCTTCGCCGAGTTCCCGGACATCCAGATCGTGGCCAGCCAGCCCGGCGAATGGCGCCAGGAGAAGGGGCAGGCGGCGACGGAGAACATCCTGACCGCCAACCCGGACCTGAACGGGATTTTCGCCTCGAATGACCAGATGGCGCTGGGGGCGATCCAGGCGATCGCCGCGGCCGGCAAGCAGGACCAGGTCAAGGTGGTCGGCTACGACGCGATCGACCCGGCCTTGCAAGCGGTCAAGGATGGCAAGATGGTCGCCACCATCGCCCAGTTCCCAGCCAAAATGGCAGTGATGGGAATTCAGGCGGCGCTGGACGCCCTGGACGGCAAGACCGACTTCCCGAAGTTCATCGACTCCGGCGTCGACGTCGTCGATGCCTCCAAGGTGGACCAGTACCTGAAGCACTAGCCGTTCGCATCTTCACGAGTCGGTCCGGGCGACGCGTCGCCCGGACCGCTCTCTTTGCCGTCCTCCCCCGGCCGGGGTGTGCTACGGTGAAGATATGCGCCTCCTCCCGCTCGCGGCGCTGCTCCTAACGCTGGCCCTCCTGCTGGCTCGACCGCTCGGGCTACCAGCCGCGACACCCCGCGCCAGCGTCCCGGCGCAGGCTGGGGAAAGCTGGCAAAGCCGGGCGCCCCTGCCCACCGCCCGCGCCGAGGTGGCCGGAGCGCTCGTCGGGAGCGAGATCTACGTGGTGGGCGGCTTCGACCCCGGCGCGACCGCCAATGAGGCCTACGACCCAGCCACGGACACCTGGCGTCGCGCCGCCCCCCTGCCCGTTGGGCTGAACCACGCCGCGGCCGCCGCGCTCGACGGCAAGCTGTACGTCGTCGGCGGCTTCGACCCGAGCAGCTCCAGCGCTCGCCTGCTGGAGTACGACCCCGCCGTCGACCAGTGGCGGGAGCGGGCGCCGCTGCCCACGCCCCGCGGGGCGCTCGCCGCCGTCGCCCTCGGCGGGAAGCTCTACGCGATCGGCGGGGTGGGCCCAACGGGCGACACCGGCACGCTGGAAGTGTGGGACGCGGCCACGGATCGCTGGACCGAGGCGGCGCCGATGCCGACGCCGCGCGACCACTTCGCCGCCGCGGCCCTGGATGGGGTTGTCTACGCCTTCGGCGGCCGCCTGGGCGACATGAGCCGCAAGCTGGGGGTGGTGGAAGCGTACGACCCGGCGACCGATACCTGGTCCGAGCGGGCGCCGCTGCCTACCCCGCGCAGCGGGATCGCCGCCGCCGTGCTCGGGGATCAGATCTACGTCGTCGGTGGCGAGGAGCCCGGCCACACCTTCGCAGAGAACGAGGTCTACCGGCCGAGCACCGATAGCTGGTCCAGCGCCGCGCCACTCCCCACACCGCGCCACGGCCTGGCGGCGGTCACCGCGCAAGACGGCGCGCTCTACGTGCTGGCCGGCGGCCCCACCCCGGGCGGCTCGGCCAGCGCGGTGAACGAACGCTTCACCCCCTGAGCGGGCGATCGGCGTCCACCGCGCCGACACAGGACCACGCGAGGGCACGTGGTTTGCGGATGTGCTCGCTTGACAGCTCCATTCCAGGAGGCAGGCGATGCAGCTCAAAGAGGTCATGACTCGCGACGTCGAGGTGATCCACCCGGAGGCCACGCTACAGGAGGCGGCCGAGAAAATGGATGCCCTGAACGTCGGCCCCTTGCCCGTCTGCGACGGCACCCGGCTGGTGGGGATGCTCACCGACCGCGACATGGTGGTCCGAGCGATCTCGGCGGGCCGGGATCCGAAGACCACTAAAGTGCGCGACGTCATGACGCGCGACGTGGTCTACGCCTTCGAGGACCAGGACGTCACGGACGCCGCGAAGCTGATGGAGGACAAGCAGATCCGGCGGCTGGTCGTGCTGGACCGAGACAAGCGGCTAGTGGGGATCGTTTCGCTCGGCGACCTGGCGGTCGACACCGGCGACGAGCGCAAGACCGGCGAAGTGCTGGAGCGCGTCTCGGAGCCGGCCAGGCCCGACCGCTCCAAAGCGTAGCGCTGTCGCGGCGGACCTGGTGTCCGCCACGGACCGAAGCTCGGGAGGGCGCCCAGCGCGCGGCAGGTTCCGGCTCTGGGCGCCCTCCCGCGTGCATTCCCCAGCGTGGCCGCGTGGAGCAAGCGCAACCCGCTCGCTAACCAGGTGATGCTCCTGTCAGCGCGGCCACGCCTCTGCCGATCAAGCGGAGGTCAGCCGTGGCCCAGGCTGGCCCGCTGCTTGACGCATCTGCTTACGGGCCCTATCGTACGAGGGACGTGTCCCCTCCACGGAGGGAACGAGGGCGGTCGGTTCAGCGGTGCGGGGATGGCGTGCGAAGGACGCGCCTCCGTGCTGCGGCAGGTGGCAGAGCCGTGGCGCTGTCGCTCGGGGCGCCGGTCATCTCGCCCGTCATCGTGGGCCGTGGCGCCCACCTTGATACGCTCGGTCGCTGCCTTGACCAGTTAGAGGCCGGGCGAGGTGGGGTGGTGCTCGTCTCCGGCGAGGCGGGCATCGGCAAGACCCGCCTGCTGGCTGAAGCGCGGGCGCGGGCGGAGGGCCGCGGCTTCCAGAGCCTGTCCGGAGCCTGCTTCGAGCCGGATCGTGCGGTCCCCTTCGCCCCGCTGCTCGATCTGCTGCGCCGCTTCTTCCTGTTCCACGCGCGGTCGCCGCGCGCCGTCGCCGAGGTGCTCGGGCCGGGGGCTCCCGATATCCTACGGCTGCTCCCCGAGCTCTCCGCCCTGCTGCCGGGCGTCACTCCCGCCGAGCCGGCGGATGCAGGGGCGGGTCGCAGCCGCCTCTTCCACGCGTTGACCCGCCTCTTCCTGCTGCTGGCCGCGCGGCAACGGCTCCTCCTCGTCGTCGAGGACCTGCACTGGGGCGATGAGGTGAGCCTCGAGTTCCTACTGCACCTCGCCCGCCACGTCGAAGGGCAACCACTGCTGGTGCTGCTCAGTTTCCGCAGCGAGGAGGTGCACCCCGGCCTCGGCCACTTCCTCGCCGAGCTCGATCGGGCTCGCGTGGCCGGCGAGCTGGCGCTGCCTCGCCTGACGCCGCCGCAGGTGGATGCGATGCTGCGGGCGATCCTCGGCCGGTGGCGGCCGGTGCGCCCGGAGTTCCTGGAAGCGGTTTACACGCTCAGCGAGGGCAACCCCTTCTTCATCGAGGAGATCCTGGGGGCGCTGATCGCGAGCGGCGAAGTCGCGCGGGGCGGCGACGCCCCGGATCGGATGCCGGTGCGCGAGCTGCGGATCCCGCGCCCCATCCGGGATACGGTGCGGCGCCGCTCGGAGCGGTTGAGTGGGCCGGCGCGCACCGTGCTCGCGCTCGCCGCGGTCGCCGGCCGGCACTTTGATTTTGCGCTGCTGCGGGAACTGACGGGGCACGCCGAGGAGGAGCTCGTGCAGCTCATCAAGGAGGCGCTCGGCGCGCAGTTGGTGGTCGAGGAATCGGCCGACCGGTTTGCCTTCCGCCACGCGCTGACCCGCGAGGCGCTCTACGCGGAGCTGCTCCGGCGCGAGCGGCGAGCGCTCCACGGCCGGATTGCCCAGGCGCTGGAGCGACTGCACGCATCCGCGGCAGACGCCCACCTGGCGGACCTGGCCTACCACTCCTTCGAGGCCGGCGCCTGGGAGAAGGCGCTGGAGTACGCGACGCGCGCCGGCGAGCGGGCGCGCGAGTTGTATGCGCCGCGCGCGGCGGTCGAGCAGTTCACCCGCGCCCTGGAGGCGGCGCGCCAGCTCGCCCTGTCGCCAGCCCCCGCGCTGCACCGGGCGCGCGGGCTGGCCTACGAGACGCTTGGTGCGTTCGAGCAGGCGCGCGCCGATCACGAGGCGGCGCTGGACCTGGCCAGGGCAACGGGCGACCGGGGGGCCGAGTGGCAGGCGCTCGTCGATCTCGGGATGCTGTGGGCCGCGCGCGACTATGCCAGGACGGGGGAGTACGTCCGGCGCGCCGCGGCGCTCGCCCGCGAGCTCGCCGACCCGACCCTGCTCGCCGCGAGCCTGAACCGGCTGGGCAACTGGCACATCAACGTCGAGCAGGTGGGCGAGGCGCTCCGGCTGCACCAGGAGGCGCTCGCCATCTTCCGCGCTCTCGGCGATCGGCGCGGCATGGCCGCGACCCTGGACCTGCTGGGTATGGTCGGCTATCTCGGCGGCGACCTGACTCGCCTGATGGAGTGCGGCCACGAGGCGGTGCAGCTCTTCCGAGCGCTCGACGACCGCCAGGGAGAGGTCGCCGTCCTCGCGACACTCATCCTGGCCGCCGGCACGTACCAGAGCCAGGCGCTCGCCGCGGGCCCGCTGGACCTTTCCGCGGCGTGCAATGCGGGCGAGCGCGCGCTCCGCCTCGCGCGCGAGATTGAGTGGCGTCCGGGCGAGGCGTACACTCTGCTGTCGCTGGCCGTGGTGCTGGGGCCGCGGGGCGACTACGCCCGCGCCCGGGAGGTCGCCACCCGGGGCTTCGAGATCGCGGAGGCGATCGAGCATCACCAGTGGCTCGCCTACGGGCATTGGGCCCTGGGCGCGCTCGCCCTCGACCTGCTCGACGCGCCCCGGGCGCGCCAGCACGCCGAGCGGTCGCTGGCGCTCGCGCAAGAGCTGGGCTCCTGGCACTGGATCCGCAACGCCAGCGGGCTGCTCGCGCGGGCCGCCCTGGCGGCCGGCGACGTCACGGGAGCCGCCGCCGCGTTGGACGCGGTGCACGGCGCCGACGCGCCAACCGACACGGTATCGCAGCGCTTCTGCTGGTACGCGCGGGGAGAACTCGCGCTCGCCCGGGGCACTCCGGAGGCGACGCTGCAGATCGTCGAACGGCTCGCCGAGACCGCCGCGCGCGCGCCGTCGCCGCGGGACATGACCTACCTGGAGTACGTGCGCGGGGAGGCGCTCCGGCTCCTAGGGCACGGTGCGGCGGCGCAGGCAGCGTTGGAGGCCGCGCGGGACGGCGCCGCCGCCCACGGACTGTCGCCGCTGCTGTGGCGCGTGCACGCGGCGTTGGGCACGTGTTACCGCGATCGAGGAGATCCGGATGCGTCCGGGAGAGCGTTCGCCGCGGCGCGCGCCGTCGTCGACGAGCTGGCCGCGCGTGTGCCGGACGCGTCAGGGCGCGAGCAGTTTCTGCGGGCCGCCGGCTCCCGGCTGGTAGGAGCCGGCGCGACCACACCGGCCCGTGCAGTCGCGCGCCGCTCGCGCGGCCCCGGGGCTATCCCCCTCACGCCGCGCGAGCGCGAAGTGACGGTGCTGGCCGCCCGGGGCCTCACCAATCGGCAGATCGCGAACGAGCTGGTGGTCGGCGAGCGCACGGTCGACACCCACATCGCCAACGCGCTCGGCAAGCTCGGGTTCCACTCGCGCGCGCAACTGGCGGCCTGGGCGACCCAGCACAGCCTCACGGCAGACCCGACGGCAGGCGATGACCGCCCGTCCGCACCATCCGCGCCCGGCTAGGCGCGCCTCGATCTGCCCGTCGCCCTGCGGAGGAGTTCCGCATCTCCGCGCGGAAAAATCCGCAATGCCGCTCCGTAATTCTGCGGAAGCGGGCCCGTCGCGCGCGAGCTAGGCTGAAGGCATCCCAGCGGGGCGCGGTTTCAAAGGGGGCCGTGTAGCGGCGGCGCCGCAGTCGGGCTGGGAGCGGGAGGAGCGTCGAAATGGCCAAGGTGATCTTCATCCTGCACCGCCGTGATGGCCTGTCTCGCGAGCAGAGCGCAGAGCAGTGGTGTGGTGCACGGCACACCGCCCTCGTCGCGAAGCTCCCGGGGTTGGTGAAGTACGTCCAGAACCGGGTCCTGTCGGCGCCGGGCGAGCCGATCTGCGACGGGGTCGGCGAGCTGTGGTTTGCGAGCGACGCGGCAATGAACGTGGCGCTGAAGTCGCCCGAGATGGGGGCCGCCGTCGAGGACGCCAGGGCCTTCCTCGATATGGAGAGGACCGGGCTGCTCATCGTGGAGGAGCGGCCCGTGGTCGGGTGACGCGGGTCCCGGCGGAGACTGCCGGGGGCACGAGCGGTCGCGGTGGGCCTGCCCACCAGAAAGGACGGGAGCCGTGGCGAGTTCTCCTGCACAACAGGCGCTCGAAGAGTGGGCCGCCGGCTGGTCAGCCCACGATGCGGAGCGCGTAGCCGCCCTGTTTACCGAGGACTGCATCTACGAGGATGCGACCATGGGCGTGGTCACCCGCGGCAAGGGCCAGCTCCTGGCCTTCGCCGAGGGCATCTTCGCCGCCTTCCCCGACTTCGCGATCGACCTCGCGTCGCATTTCGCCACTGGCGAATGGGGCGGCATGGAGTGGGTGATGTCCGGCACCCACCGCGGCGACTTGCCAGGCTTGCCGGCCACCGGCAAGCGCTTCTCGCTGCGCGGCTCGACCATCGTCGAGCTGAGCGGGGGCAAGATCCAGCGCTGCACGGACTACTGGGACATGGTCACCTTCCTCAAGCAGATCGGGGCAATGCCAAGCCCGTAGCGGCCCGGGCACACGACGGCACTGCGGTGCGAAGCCGGCGGCCGCCGATGGAGAGAGCCCGTCCTCGGTGGTCAGCGTCCCGAGCTCCGCCGCCGGGTCTCTCGTGCCCGGCTGCTGTCTCGATGGAATTCGGTGCGCTATAGCTGGAAGCCCCGCTCGGTGCGGCGAAGCTCGACGGGGCGCCGCGCCCAGCCGCGCCCGCCACTCGACTAGCCCGGCACTGAGCCACGCCCGCGCGGCCAGTCCCAGGGTGGTCTCGACCGCGCTCCAGCCGTGGCCGCAGACCGCGCAGTGGTACCAGGGCCGCTGCAGGTCCACCACCCCGCAGACCGTGAGCACTTGCCGTGGGCGGCTTCACTTTGCGCTGGCAGGTGGCCGGCTGCCGTGCCAGCCGCGGGTTCAGCGGGCTGGTGCTGGCCCCGAGCACCGCGCGCAGGAGCAGGGGCAAGACATTGCACACCCGCCCCAGCACCGCCTGCTCATGCGCCGCCAGCGTCTGGTCGCGGCCTTCGACACATCAGTCGGCCAGGTCTTCCGCCAGCGCGTCCAGGACCGCTACGATCTTTTCGGGCAGGGTGCGGGCCATCGCGTCCTTCCTCTCGGCCGCCGGGTGGCTCATCGCCCGGCGGCCAGTCGCGTGATCCGCCTACGCTACCCCATCCCACCTCACCTACAGAAGTGGGTCACATCCGGCTGGCCAGCACCTGCTCGGCGGCCCGGCGCCCGCTCCGGATGGCGCCGTGGACTGTGGCGTAGTGGCCGGAGTAATCCGAGGCCTCGCCCGCGAAGAACAGCGTCCCCTCCACCGGCTGCGCCAGCGCCCGCTGCGCCGCCAGCCCGCCCACCCCCACATAGCTGTAGGCGCCCCGAGCAAACGGGTCCGCCAGCCAGTCATGCACCAGCCAGCCGTGGAGCAGCCGCTCCAGGTCCGCTCGCCCCAGGCCGAAGGCTCGGGCCAGGCTCTCCAGCGCTCGGTCCAACAGCGCCGGCTCTCCCAGCCCGGTGAGCGCGTCCGCGGCGGGACCGCTCGCCCAGCCGAGCAGCAGCGGGGCGAGCACCGGGTAGGTGGTCCACCAGGTGGGGAACGGCTCGCCCGGGGCGCGCAGGAACCGCAGCCGGGCCAGCCCGTGGCCAGTGTGCGAACCCGGGAGCGGGATCTGCTCCCAGAACCGCTCGCGGAACACGAGCGCGCACTTCACCACCCCGCCCATCTCCAGCCGCTGCGCCGCCGCGGCGATTGCCTCTGGCTGGGGCGCGAAGCGGACCGCGCCGGGGGCCCCGGGCGGCGCCTTGAGCACCCCGAGCGGGAGCGTCACCACCGCGCGGGGCGCAGTAAACTGGCTCTCGGCCCCGCCTGGCTGGCTGCAAGCGACGATCTCCACCTGGCCGCGCTGCCAGCGGACCTCCCTGACAACGGTATTGAGGTGGAGCGCGGCCCGATCGGGCGCGAGCCCAGCCCGCAGCCACTCCGCCACGCCGGCGTAGCCGTCGAGCAGGCGAAAGCCGCGCTCCCCGTGGATCTCGGCGTCCGCCACCTGGTCACGGGCGACAGACAGGGCGCTGATCCGGTCGACGTGCGCGGCGTCGTAGCCCTCGATCCAGGCCCGCGCCAGCGCCTTCGCCTCCCGCAAGCGCTCTTCGGGACAGCAGGTGTCTAGAAACTCCTGGAACGAGACGTCGCGGTCGCCCAGCATCGCCAGCCGCTCCATCACCTCGTCGATCTGGTCGAAGAGATCCGGGAACGGCTCCAGCGATCCGTTGCGGGCCAGCCAGGTTTCGCCTGTCATCTCGACCACGCCCAGCGCCGCCGTTTGGGCAATCGCTAGCGTCTCTGGGGCCAGGCCGTGGACGAACTCGGCACCCAGCTCGATCACGGCCGGCAGGCCTGGCCAGCGCCGGGTGAACACCCGCCCCCCGATGCGCTCGCGCGCCTCCAGCACCCGCACGGTAAGGCCCGCGCCCGACAGCGCCCGCGCCGCGGCCAGGCCGGCCATCCCAGCCCCGAGCACGAGTACGTCGGCGCGCTCCGGCCCGCGCCCGGCGCTCTCCGGGGGGACGGGGACGGCACAAGGAGCGTCGTGGGTGGGCTCGCTAGGCGTGCTCAAACGTCAGCCGTTCGCCATAGGCGGTGCTGGTAAACGCCTCCACCGCCTGCCGCAGGCTCAGCACCGGGAATTCCATCCGCTCCACGTCCGTCTCCCCCAGCCCGAGCCGATCCGCCTCCCAGAGATGACGCACCGCCTGGGGGGTGAAGCCCAGCAGCCGCGCGCCAACGACGTCCGCCGCCAGCGCGTCCGTACTCGCCAGCACCAGCCCGGTCTCCACCACGTGCCCGCCGAGCGGGCCGGTGCCGATCATCGCCGGGTGGCCGACAGTGATCGCCAGGTGGATCGGGAAGCGCTTCGCCATCGCCGCGATAAAGGAGTGCATGTCGGCGAAGAAGGAATTCTGGTGCCGCTGGCTCGCCCGCGGATGCCCATAGTAGTCCGCGGCGGGAAAGGACATCGCGACGTTCTTCAGTGCCAGCGTCACCGTCGCCGTTTCGTGCAGCTTGAGCTGGCTCAGGGCGATCAGCGTCTCGTACTCCAGCACGCGGGGATTGACCATCACCGACCGCTGCGGCCCGTCCACGTCCGCCTCTGGCGCGTACTGGAGCGCCACCTCGACGAACGGGGGACGGTTGTGATCGAAAAACTGAGCCCCTTCCTGCTCGACCACCTCCATCAGCCCGGCCAGGCGAAACACCTCGTCCGTCTCTGCGGCGCCCGCGCCGCCACTGACCACCAGCTCCCGCGGCTGAAACTGCCTGAGCTGCTGCAGCACCGCCCGCAGCGTATCCGGCTGGGTCACCCCGGTCGTGTCCCGTGGGGAAGCCCAGGTGTCATTCGGCTTGACCGCGACCCGTTTGCCGCGCACGAGCCGCTCCAGTGGCATATGCCGCAGCGCCGCCTCGATCGCCCGCTCGATCCGCTGCCTGTCCTGAGTGATGGCGACGACAACCATACGCTGTCCCTCGTGGTTCAAAGCGTGCTTCAGCAGCCATGAGCAGCCTGCGTTCCAGCAGCGCCCGTTCGGGTACAGCGGCTGGCTAGGAGGCGAGCCAGCCGCCGTCGACGTTGAGCATCTGGCCGGTGACGTAGCGCGAGGCGTCCGAGGCGAGGAAGATCGCTGCGCCGACCAGATCGCTCGGCTGGCCCCAGTACCCCATCGGGATCCGGCTGCGCACCCAGGCGTCGAAGCTCGGGTCCGCCTTCAGCGGCGCGGTGAGATCGGTCTCGATGTAGCCAGGGGAGAGGACGTTCACCCGCACCCCGTGCGGCGCCCATTCGGTCGCCAGCACTTTGGTGAGCCCCAGGATGCCGTGCTTGCTGGCAGCATAGGGGGCAATGCGCCGAATCCCGATCGTGCTGGTGAGGGAGCCGATGGTGATGATGCTCCCGCTGCGCTGGGCGAGCATCACCCGCCCGGCCGCCTGGCAGGCGAAGAAGACCGCCTTGAGATTGGTGTCAATGACCGCGTCCCAGTCCGCCTCGGTCAGATCGACTGCCGGGCCGCGCCGATTGATCCCGGCGACGTTGACGAGCACGTCCAGCCGACCGAAGGCATCCACCGTCCTGGTCACCATTGCCTGCACCTGGGCGATATCCGCGACGTCCGTGGGGAGCGCCAGCGCCCGGGTGCCGAGCTGCTCCGCCTCGGCCGCACAGGACTCCAATGCCTCCACAGTGCGGCTCGCCAGCGCCAGCGTCGCGCCGGCGCGGCCCAGCCCGAGCGCAATCGCCCGGCCGATCCCACGCGACGCCCCGGTGACCAGCGCCACCTTGCCCTCCAGTCGGAACTCGTCCACTGCTACGCTCCTACCACGCGGTTTCGCCCCTCGCGCTTGGCCCGGTAGACCGCCTGGTCCGCGCCTTCCAGCAGCCGCGGCTCGCCCTCATGGCGGCCATTGAAGCTCGCGACGCCAATGCTGGCGGTAACGCTGATCGGCTCGGCCAGCCCCTCGACCCGGATGCGCAGTCCGGCGATCGTCTGGCGGAGCGCCTCCGCGGCAGACAGCGCCCCCTCCTGCCGCGCCCCGGGCAGGAGCAGCACGAACTCCTCGCCGCCGTAGCGGGCGACCGTATCGAATGCTCGCACCCCGGTGCGCAGGGCGCGGGCGACCTCGCGCAGCACCGCGTCCCCAGCCGGGTGGCCATAGCGGTCGTTGATCCGCTTGAAGTGGTCGAGGTCCACCATCAGGCAGCTCAGCACCCCGCCCTCGCGTCGAGCCCGCGCGATCTCCTGGTGCAGCCGTTCCTCGAAGTGCCGCCGGTTGCCCAGTCCGGTCAATGGGTCAGTGAAGGAGAGCTGCTCGAGCTCTACACTACGCGAGCGCAGCTTGTCCAGCGTCGCTTTGGCGCGGAGCGCACCCGCCACGCGGGCCAGCAGCTCCGGGACAACGAACGGCTTGGTGACGTAATCCACCGCGCCCAGCTCCAGCCCAGCGACTTTGTCGCGAGTGGTGGAGAGCGCGGAGAGACAGATGACGGCGATCTCCGCGGCGTGCCCCCGAGCGTTCAGCTCGCGCAAGACGTCGTAGCCGGTCATGCCCGGCAAGTTGAGGTCGAGGAGCATAAGGTCGATGTCGTCTGCCTCGAGGCGCGCGAGCGCGGCCGGCCCGTCGGCGGCGTCCGCGACCTGGTAGCCGCAGTTCGAAAGCAGCTCGACCAGCAGGGCGCGGATATCTGCGTCGTCGTCGACGACCAGGATACGCGAGGACGGCGCGTCAGAGGTAGACACGCGCGCGCTTCAGGGGCGAGGTCGATATCCCCAGCATGGGCGTTCGGCGGCGGCATTGTACCGCGAGCCGCGAGCAGGAGACGAGAGGACGCCGCCGCCACGCCCCGAGCAGGGACCGTCCGCGCCGACAACGGCAATTATGAAAGAGCATTTTCACATCATGAGTAGTGCAGCGGATCAGGATGGGGTGCGCGAGCTGGAGCTGACCGAGCCGGCTGCGCTGCGGGCGCTGCGCATGCTGCCCACTGGCGCAGCCTCGGCCAGCCTCAGCGCCGAACAGGCGGGGCTGGTGCTGGCCGCCGGCGGCGTGGGCGGGCTGCTGGGAGCGGCGCTGGCCAGCCGCGCTGCCAGCAGCCTCAGCCCGGAGCGGGCGATCCTGGGCGCTGCCCTCGTCTTCCCATTCTCGCTGGCGCTGGTGCCGCTGGCGGGCGGCCCGCCGGCGCTCGCCCTGGCGATCCTCGCCGCCGGCGAATGCGTCGGCGGCCTGGCGGGAGCGATCTTCGACGTGAACGCCGCGGCGCTGCGGCAGGCCGCCACCCAGCCGCACCTGCTCGGCCGCACCAGCGCCTCGCTGACGTTCGTCACCCAGAGCGCCAAGCCGCTCGGAGCGTTCCTCGGCGGGGCGCTGGGCGAGGCGCTCGGCGAGGCGCTCGGGTTGCGCCCCACCCTCTGGATCGCCGCGGCCGGCGGCCTCGGGGTGCTCGCCTGGGTCTGGTTCTCGCCCCTGCGGGTGGCGCGCGCAGAGCGTCCAGGCCCGTACTCCGTGGCGCAGTCCCAGGAGCCCTAGGCTGGCTGATGCTTCACGCTGGGGAATGCGCCTCAGAAGACGCGGCCGCCCAGCGGCACCTCCCGCTCCGGCTCCAGCAGCACCACCGCGCCCTCGGCGTTGGGCACGCCCAGCACCAGTACCTCCGACTCGAAGCCGGCGATACGCCGCGGGGGGAAGTTCACTACCGCCACCACCAGCCGCCCCTCCAGCGCCCGCGGAGTATAGAGGGCGGTAAGCTGCGCGCTCGAGCGCTTGACCCCCAGCGGGCCAAAGTCGATCGTCAACTGATAGGCAGGCTTGCGCGCCTCGGGGAAGGGGCGCGCCTCGAGCACGCGGCCGACCCGCATGTCGATCTGCTGGAACTCGTCAATCGTCGCCATAGGCGGATTGTAGCGAGTGACCGGTCGAGATGGGTGGCTCCAAGCGCTCCTGGAGGGCGCGCTCGGGCTATCCTCCTCTCCACTGGCTGCGGGCCCAGCCAGCAGGGACAGGCCCGTGGCCAGGGATGTGCGGGGCGCCTGGGAGGTGGCGATGATGGACCTGGAGCAGATGTTGAACGACTGGATGGAGCAGCACCCGGACGAGCTGTTCCACTTGCTGGCGGAGGAGGCGGAGCGCTTCCGGGCGGCACACCCGGGGATGGACTACGAGGAGGAGCGGCTGAACGCGCAGGTAATGGCGAGCCGCCGCTACCTGGCCCGGGCGATCGGCCAGGTGCTGCCGCGCTACCTCGCGGCGCTCGGGCTCCCCGTCGCTGAGAGCAGGTGAGCAGGAAGGAATGATCGGGGCTCCCCGTGGGGAGCCCCGGGTGATTGCGGGGCGGCCGGCTAGTCGCCGACGAAGATCAGGGTGAAGTACTTCTTGCCGGCGATGCTCACCACCCCAATGCCGGCTCGGGTGTAGTCGGCGCTGAACAGGTTCTCCGCGTGGGGCGGGCTGGCGATCCAGCCATTGACGGCGGTCTGGGCACTGACATCGTCGCCATAGGTGTTCCAGGCGAGATTCTCCCCGGCGTAGGTGTAAGCGATGTGGCTATCGTCCAGCAGCCGCACGTAGAAGGCAGTGCCGTCCGGGGCGTAGTGCGAAAAGTAGTTGTGCGCGGCCATGTCGAAGGAGCGCTCGCGGGCGAGCTCGCCCAGCGAGGCATCGGCATACAGCGGCGCCAGGCCGCGAGCCATCCGGGCGGCATTGACATCCAGAATGGTCTGGACCTCCAGGTCGTCTCGAGCCGAGAGATTGGGTGCTTCCACCATCGGCTTGGCGAGCACCAGGCTCGGGCTCAGGGCGCTGAGAGCGGCGATGAACACTCCCAGCAGCAGGACCAGGCCGCGGCGTGAGGCGGGCATCCGGCGCACGGGTGTGCTCCCTTCTTCTCGAAGATTCACCATCTTTGTGATGGATCCGTAACATGTCGTCACAGATCGCAACCGGGCGCCAGTATGCCAGGGGGTCAGAAACAGCAACAAGAGCCATCCGGGCCGGGAGCTTTGCCCGGATGGCCCGCGGTGCCGTACAATGAGCCGTTCGCACGGGGCTGTAGCTCAGAGGGAGAGCACTTGCCTGGCAGGCAAGGGGCCAGGGGTTCGAATCCCCTCAGCTCCACCTCACCATCATTTCGGGAAGGGACGGGCGAGACGGCCCGTCCCTTCGGCATTTCTGCACGGCCACTGCTCTATGGGGCTTCCGCTCGAAGCGTGACCGAACTGTGACCGAGCCGCGCGGCAGCGCTCTGTGGAGCACCCCGGCCGCCACCAGGAGGGTACCGCGGAGCGCCTGCAGGGGGGACTCGGTCGGCCGGCTCCCCAGAGTTCTCACGGCGACGAATCGAAGCGGGTGAGGCGGATTCAGTCCACGGCCGGCAGCGGGATCGTGCCCTCCTGCGCTTCGCGTTGCACGAGGGGCGCCCACTCCTGCCGGGCATCGGGGATCGCGCGGGGAGCCACGACCGTACCGGCGGCCGAAGCTGACCTGCACCGTGTACCAGCTTCCCCGTCGAAACCCAAGAGGCTAGCTCTGCTGCCAGCTTCTATGGCCAAGTGGAGTTAGAAGAAGGTGCGGGCAAGCTCATAGAGCTCCAGGTCCACGCCTCGCGTCTGGCCGGCCACCGCGGCGAGGTCGACCGGGACGAGCTTGTTGCCCTGAACGCCGACCAGCACCCCGAAGCGGCCGTCGTGGGCGTAGTCCACTGCGGCCACGCCCAGGCGGGTGGCCATGACTCGATCCAGCGCGTTGGGCGGGCCGCCGCGCTGGATGTGACCCAGGACCGTGACCCGAGTCTCCAGCCCGGTCTTTGCCTCGATCTGGCGTGCCAGCGTGTCCCCGACGCTGCGCCGGTCCAGCCGCACGTGGCCGAACTCGTCCCGCTCGTGCACCGCCTCGGTGCTGACCAGGTTCGGCATCTCGACGCCTTCGGAGACGACGATGATGCTGAAATCCTTGCCGAGCTTGCGCCGGCGATCCAGGTGGGCGCAGACGTCGTCCAACGACACCGGCACCTCGGGGATCAGGATCATGTCCGCGCCGCCGGCCAGTCCGCCAGTCAGCGCCACCCAGCCGGCTTCGCGACCCATCACCTCCACCACCAGCACTCGGTGGTGGGCGCTAGCGGTGGTATGGAGCTTGTCGAGTGCTTCCGTGACGGTTTCCACCGCGGTGGGGAACCCGATGCAGTACTCCGTCCCTGGCAGGTCGTTGTCCATCGTCTTCGGAATGCCGATCACCGGGAAGCCCGCTGCATGGAGGGCGCTGGCGACCGACAGCGTGTCATCACCGCCGATCACGATCAGCACGTCGATCCCGCGCACGCGCAGGTTGCGCTGCACCTCGTCGATCCCACCCGGCCGCTTGAGCGGGTTGGTGCGGGAGGTGCCGAGGATCGTCCCACCGATGTGCAGAATCCCGGACACGGCCTGGGGGGTCAGCTCAATGCTGTCGCCCTCTCCCACCAGCCCCTGCCAGCCGTTGCGAATGCCTACCACGCTATCGCCGCGCTCGAACGCGCGCCGTCCCACCGCGCGAATCGCAGCGTTCAACCCGGGCGCGTCTCCGCCGCCCGTCATGACTGCCAGCCGCATCTCTCCTCCTCGCGGCCGCTCGTTCACGCCCCTGTGTGTCGCGCTGCCAGCCTCGCTGCCCAGCGCCTCTCTCGCGGCACACCATGCTGTCGTCACTCCTACTGTGCCACGGTCCGTCCGGGATTGGCGACGAATATCCTGCCTTCTGCGGGTGCGCGCTCTCCGTCTGCCGTACCACCTTGAGCCCTGTACCCTGTGTGCCGTAGGCTGTGCCCGTGCCCGGGGGCGCCAGCCGCGCGGCTTTCTCCAGCAAACGCTGCCCGGAGCCTGCTCGAAGATGCAAGGAGCCTGGCGTGAGACTACAGAACAAGGTCGCCATCGTCACCGGAGCGGCGTCGGGCATGGGCCGCGCCATTGCACTGCGCTACGCCAGGGAAGGAGCAAAGGTGGTCATAGCGGACGTCCAGAAGGACGCTGCCCAGCAGGTGGTGGACGAGATTACGCGAGGCGGCGGGACGGCGCTGGCCGTGCTCTGCGATGTCCGCAAGCAGGGCCAGGTTCAGGCGATGGTCGATAAGACCGTGGCCGCGTACGGCGGGCTGGACATCCTGGTGAACAACGCCGGTGTGGGCAAGATCATCCCCTTCCTCGAAATCACGGAAGCGGACTGGGACTGGATGTTCGACATCAACTGCAAGGGCCTGCTCTGGTGCAGCCAGGCGGCGGCGCGGCAGATGATCCAGCAAGGCCGGGGCGGGAAGATTATCAACTTCGCCTCGCAGGCCGGGCGGCGCGGCGAAGCGCTCGTGCTCGCCTACTGCGCCTCCAAAGCCGCGGTGATCAGCATGACACAGTCGATGGCACTGGCGCTGGCTCCCTACAAGATCAACGTCAACGGGATCGCGCCCGGCATCGTCGATACCCCGTTCTGGGACAAGGTGGACGAGCAGTTCGCGCAGTTGCTGGGGATGGAGCGGGGCGAGCCGAAGCGAAAGTTCAGCGCGAGCATCCCGCTGGGGCGGATCTCGGTCCCGGAAGACGTCACCGGCGCGGCAGTCTTCCTCGCCTCATCGGACTCGGACTACATCACCCAGCAGACGCTCAACGTGGACGGTGGGAACTGGCCCAGCTAGCCTCGCGCCCCGGCACGCAGCCCGCGCCCACGGCCGCCAGGGCCCAAGCCGGCCGAGCAGCGCGGACGCGGAGCGCCCCGGGGCGAGGGAGAGGAATCCGCCGCGGGCCCGGGAGCTGACCGGCTCCTGAAAGGGAAGCGCCCCGCGGGGAGTCGCTCTCCTGCGGGGCGCGGTGGTCTCTCCCAGCGCGTGCGCCGACTCAGGGCGCGGGCGCTTCGCCGAGCGTGACGCTGAGCTGGCGCTGGCTGCCGTTGCGCAGGATCACGGCGGAGACCGTATCCCCCGGGTTGTGTGCCGCCAGCACGTTCCGCAGGTCCGCCACCGATTTCAGCGGGGTATTGTCCAGGCTCAGCAGGATGTCGTTCGGGCGCATCCCCGCTTGCGCCGCCGGACTGTTCGGGTCGACCTGCGCCAGGATCACCCCTTGCTTCACGGGCAAGTGATACTGCGCCGCCAGCGCCGGGGTGATGGTGACGGGAACCACTCCGAGGAAGGCCCGGCGCACGTGGCCGGTGCTGGCGAGCTGCGCCAGGATCGGCTTAGCGCTGTTGATCGAGATGGCGAAGCCCACCCCGGCCGCCGGGACGCCCTGGTCGGTCACCGCGGCGGCGGTGTTGATCCCGACGATCTCCCCGCGCAGGTTCACCAGCGGCCCGCCGGAGTTGCCCGGGTTGATCGCCGCGTCCGTCTGGATCAGCTCCTGGAGCGTCGCCCCGTTCGGCTCCTGGATGCTCCGATGGAGTGCCCCGACCACGCCCGTGGTGACGGTGGGGCCGCCCTCCAGCCCGAGCGCGTTGCCGATCGCCACCACCCAGTCGCCGATCTGGAGCTGGTCGGAGTCGCCGAACGGCAGGACGGGGAGATTGTCGCCCTGGATGCGGACCACAGCCAGGTCGGTCTGAGGATCACGCCCCACGAGCTGGCCGTCGAAGCTGCGGCCATCCGGCAGGGTCACGGAGATCTGCTCGGCGTTCTCGACGACGTGGTTATTGGTGACGATCAGCCCGCTGGGATCGTAGATCGCCCCGGAGCCCACGCCCTCCACCGGGATAGGCAGGAGAGCGTTCCCCAGCGCAGTCCCCTTGACTCCGATGAATACAACGCCCGGCCGTGCCCGCTGCGCCACATCACGGATCGCCACCGCCAGATCCAGGCTCGCCTCCTGGTTGGGGGGTGCGGCGCCGCGACTGAAGTCCCGCAGCAGTGGGGCCGAGGCTGAGGGAACGGCGGTTGGGCTCGCCAGCTCGGCGCGGCTGGCGGGCGTTGGCGCGGGCGAGCCCGTGGCCTGATCGGGCGTGAAACCACCGGAAGGGCTGGGCGCGCAGCCGGCGCCAACGAGCAGGAGGCTCAGCAGAAGGGGCAGCAATCGTCTCATGGCAACACTCCACGGGCCTTGGGTCTCGCGATCCGTCTCTGGCAGGGTGCAGGAAGATGCCCGTTTCGTGCAATATGCGCGATGCGCGCAATCGTCTGCATTCGGGCTGTACCCGCGAGTATCCTGAGACGAGAGCATTGCCCATCTCCCGCGCCCGCTGTCGGCGGGCGCGCACGTAAAGGAACGTACTGTTTCGTGCGACCGGTTCACGTTTACGCCGTCTCCCCGGCCCTGCCGCCAGCGCTCGAGCCGCTCCGCGAGCTCGCTTACAACCTGCATTGGGCCTGGGACCACGATGCCGTCGACCTCTTTCGCCGCCTGGACCGGGTGCTCTGGGAGAGCACCGGCCACAACCCGGTTCGGCTGCTCGGAGCGATTCGCCAGGAGCGCTTGCTCGAAGCCGCCGCCGACGACGCCTTCCTCGCCTCTCTGGACCGTGTCTACAAGAGCTTCCGGGCCTACATGGACGCTCCCCAGCCAGCGGCGAACGCCCACGCGTTCGCGCGCGGGCCGATCGCCTACTTCTCCGCCGAGTTCGGCATCACGGAATGTCTGCCGATCTATTCTGGTGGGCTGGGGGTGCTCTCCGGCGATCACCTGAAGGCCGCCTCCGATCTGCGGCTACCGCTGGTGGGGGTAGGGCTGTTGTACCAGAAAGGGTACTTCCGCCAGCTTCTGAACTCCGACGGCTATCAGAGCGAGCAGTACCCGGACAATGATTTCTACAACCTGCCGTTGATCCCGGAGCTGGACCCGGCTGGGCGCCCGCGGCTGATCCAGGTGGAGTTCCCGGGCCGAACCTGCTGGGCCCGCGTCTGGCGGGCACAAGTTGGGCGTGTTCCGCTGTACATGCTCGATACCAACCTGCCGGAGAACACCCCGGCCGACCGCGACGTGACGGATTACTTGTATGGCGGCGACCGCGACATGCGCATCCGCCAGGAGATCCTGCTCGGCATTGGAGGGCTGCGCGCGCTCCAGGCGCTGGGGATCGAGCCGAGCGTGCTGCACATGAACGAGGGCCACTCGGCGTTCGTCGGCCTGGAGCGGATCCGCCAGCTCATCGCGGAGCACGAGCTGAGCTTCGACGAGGCCCGCCAGGTCGCCTCGGCCGGCATCGTCTTCACCACGCATACCCCGGTGCCAGCCGGCATCGACCTGTTTTCGGCTGACCTGGTGGAGACATACTTTGGTCGCTATCGCGAGGAGCTGCAGCTATCGCGCGAGGCATTCCTGGGCTTGGGCCGCCTGGAAGGGGCCGGCCCGGATGAGCCGTTCTCCATGGCGATTCTGGCGCTGCGGCTCTCCGGTGCGCGCAACGGCGTTAGCCAGTTGCACGGCGAAGTCTCGCGGCGGCTCTGGCAGTCGGTCTGGCCCGGGCTCCCACAGCAGGAGGTGCCGATCGGCTCGGTGACCAACGCGGTCCACCACCTCACCTGGGTCTCCCAGGAGATGGCCGAGCTCTATGACCGCTATCTCGGCCCGGGCTGGCGTACCAGCCCGGCCGATCCGAAGAGCTGGGAAGGGGTGCAGGACATCCCGGCCGAGGAGCTCTGGCGGATCCATGAGCGCTGCCGAGAGCGGCTGGTTGGCTTCGCCCGCAGCCGGCTCCGCTCGCAACTCGGCCGGCGCGGTGCCCCGCCCCGCGAGATCGAGGCCGCCGCCGAAGTGCTCGATCCGGAGGCGCTGACCATCGGCTTCGCCCGTCGCTTTGCCACCTACAAGCGGGCCGGCCTGCTGTTCCACGACCTCGATCGGCTGACACGGCTGCTCAACGACCGCGAGCGGCCGGTCCAGCTTATCTTCGCCGGCAAAGCGCATCCGGCCGACTTGCCGGGCAAAGAGGTGATCCGCCAGATCGTGCACGCCGCGCGCGCGGAGCAGCTCAGCCGGCAAATCGTGTTCATCGAAGATTACGACCTGACCGTCGCCCGCGCCCTAGTCCACGGAGTGGACCTCTGGCTCACCACGCCGCGCCGGCCGCTGGAGGCCAGCGGCACCAGCGGGATGAAGGTGGCGTTCAACGGCGGGCTCAACATGAGCGTGCTCGACGGCTGGTGGGTCGAGGGCTACCGGCCTGACGTCGGCTGGGCGATCGGGCGAGGCGAGGAATACTCGGATGAGCAGCTCCAGGATGAGGTGGAGTCGCGCGCGCTGTACAACCTGCTCGAACACGAAGTCATCCCGTTGTTCTACGAGCGCGGGCGCGATGGCCTGCCGCGTGGCTGGATCGCCAAGATGAAGGCCGCGGTCCGCCACCTCTGCCCGATCTTCAACACCGATCGCATGCTCCGCGAGTACCTGGGCCAGTACTACCTCCCCGCCGCCCAGCGCGCCGCAGCGCTCTCGGCGAACAACTTCGCTGTGGCGCGCGACCTGGCGGCCTGGGAGAACCGGGTGCGCGCTCACTGGCCGGGAGTGCGCGTGGAGGCAGTCCAGGTGCCATCACGCGACGGACTGCACGTGGGCGACCAGATGCCGGTGACCGCGTACGTTCGACTGGGCGACCTGCGTCCCGAGGATGTAGCAGTGGAGCTATATTACGGCCCGCTGAATACGGATCAGGAGATTCAGAACGGGACTGTCCAGCCGATCTCGTGCCTCGATTCGCCGGAGCCCGGGCTGTACCGCTACGGCGGGTCCGTGCCCTTGCAGAGCAGCGGGCTGCACGGCCTGGCAGTGCGGGTGCTGCCGCGCCACAGCGCCCTGGCCGTCCCGTACGACACCCGGCTGCTCACCTGGTCGAGCTGAGACGACACCGCAACGTGTTGTTTTCGCAGCTCTTTGCTAAGCTGGTGGCGCTTGCGCTCCGCCAGGGGCGCGTATCCGCATGCCCCCACACCTTACTCCGGAGGGTCCCGTGCGCCTGGCTCGCGTCGCCGTGCTCGTCGGCATTGTCTGCGCGCTGCTCGCCGTGCTTCCCGCCTTCGCCGATACCCCGTCGCTGCGCTACTTCGAGCAGACGGGGCACACGGTGTCGGGACCATTTCTGGCCTTCCTGGCCGCTCAAGGCGACCCCTCCCTGCTCGGGGCGCCGCTCAGCGAGGCGACCGTGCAAGGCACCACCGTGGTCCAGTGGTTCGAGCGCGGCGAGCTTCAGCTCAACGCCGATCTGACCACCTCGCTGGCGCCGCTGCCGCGCGCGCTTGTCCCCGGCCCGTTCCCGCGGGCGGCCGCGGCCGCGGCCAGCCAGTCGCCGCTCGTCCAGTACTTCCCGGAGACCGGCTTCAGCGTAGGGTTCGCGATCCTCGACTTCTACCGCGAGCACGGCGGGCAGGCGGTCTTCGGCCCGCCGGTCAGCCCCCAGATCGGCAACTCCCAGTGGTTCGAGCGCGCCCGGCTGGACTGGGACCCGGTTGCGCAGCGAGTGAGCCTTGCCCCGCTCGGCCGTGACCTGATGCAGCTCGCCGGGCTTAACCCGGACGATTTCGCCACCCAGTGGGTCGCCACGTTCGAGCCGACCAAGCTGCTCAGCGCCCCGGCGCCGGACGCGGACGGGACCGATGTCCCGCAGTTCCGCAGCTTCCTCCAGGTAGGCTCGCAGGGTGACTATCTGAAGGTGTGGGATCCGGCGCGCAACCAGTACGGCTGGATCGCCGGCTCGGTGGTTGGCCCGGCCAGCGCACCCTCCTGGCTGAGCGGGCTGGCGAACGCGGAGTACGTCGGCCTACCCGGCCGGATCGCCAAACCGCTCTTCGGGGAGTTCCCAGACCCCGCCCCGGAGCTGAAGCACAACGCCCCGGTCTGGATCACCGCGCGCCTGACCGGCAGCGACGCCGTTCGGTACGACCTGGATGATACGGGCAACGCTATTCCCCAGAGCATCGTCCGTCTGCCGCGCCCCCCGGCCCAGTTCCTGCCCGGCAGGTGGATCGACGCCGACCTGCGCGAGCCGGTCATGATCACCGCCTACGAAGGGAATCGCGCAGTGTACTCGGCGCTCGCGGTGAAGGGGACCGGCGGGCACCCGACCCAGATCGGCACCTTTGCCATCTGGCGCCGGGTGGCGAACGAGACGATGAGCTCGGATACCATCGGCATTCCGCTGGGAGCCCCCGGCAGCTACCACCTGACCGGGGTGCTGTTCACTCAGTACTTCACCCACGACGGCGCGGCGCTGCACTACAACTACTGGAAGTCGAGCTGGGGCTACGCCGGCTCGCACGGCTGCCTGGGAATGAACTACGATGACAGCAAGTGGTTCTGGGACTGGGCGACCATCGGGACCCCGGTGGTGACCCGAACGTAGGCGGCCAGCCACGGGGTGCGCTCTGGCCGCGCCTCCCTATGGCTCGCGCGTCTCAGCCGGCCGGGTGGCCAGCCAGACGCCGAGCAGCACCGCGGCGCCGCCGAGCAGTTCGGTGGTGGTGAGCGGCTCCGCCAGCACCAGCACGCCAACCGCGACGGCAACCACGGTGTTGAGCTGGAGCAGCGTTCCGGTCAGGCTGGCCTCCAGGTAGCGCAGCCCCAGGTTGAACGCCAGGTAGGCCAGCGCTCCGTTGAACAGCCCCAGGTGCGCCATCAGCAGCCAGGCCCGCGGCGAGATCGGCCCCTGGCCGTGCAGTAACAGCTCCACCGCCGTGAGCGGGACGATGATCGCCATGCCGGTGAGGGTGATCGCCGTGGTGACCACTGTCTGGGGCAGGCGCGGGTCCAGCCGCTTGCCGAGCAGCGTGTAGCTGCTCCAGGCGAGCACTCCCACCAGCATGAACGCCCCGCCGAGTAGCGGGTTCGGCGCCTCGCTGCCCGCTCCGGCCAGGGTAATAAAGGCGACGCCCGCCACCGAGAGCGCGATCCCTACCCAGCGGATCCGGGACACGCGCTCGCCGAGGAACAGCACCGCCAGCGCCGCGGTGAGCGCGGGGGAGACCGCGAAGATAAGCCCGGCCTCGACGGTGGAGGCGTAGAGCATCCCGAAGTTGTACGCGGCGTAGAACACGCCCACGCCGAGCAGCCCCATGGCCGCCACCCGCTTCCAGGGCATGGGCACCGCGGCCAAGGCGGCGCGGCGCTCACGCAGCGCCAGCGGGACGAGCACCAACAGCGTCACCAGGTTGCGCAGGGTGGCCTGGGTGAACGGTTGCACCTCGGCGAGTGTGAGCCGGGCGAACAGGTAGCCAGTGCCCCGCAGCATCACCGCGAAGCTCACCGCGAGCAGCGCCAGCAGCCGCTGGCAAGCGGTGGGCGCCGCTCGGGCGGCAGGGGGAGCAGCCGCGAGCCGCGTGGCCGAGGCGCGGCGGCCCAGCGTTCCGCTCACGGCAGTGCCAGCTCGCCGGCCAGGTGGTCGACGAACTGGCGCGCGGTACGGGCCGAGCGGCCGCCATGGCGGGCGGCCCAGCGCAGCGCCCGCTGCTGCAGCTCCTCCTCGGGCAGCTCCAGCCCGCGCCGGCTCGCCAGCGCCTGAACGATCGCCAGGTAGCGGGGCTGGTCGGGTGCCAGAAACCGCACCCGCAGCCCGAAACGATCGGAGAGCGACAGCTTCTCCTCGACCGTATCGCCAAGATGGATGTCGTCCGCGGCGGAGTCGCGATCGGCGAAGCGCTGGCGCACGAGGTGGCGCCGGTTGGAGGTGGCGTACAGCACCACATTCTCCGGCCGGGCTTCCAGGCTGCCTTCCAGGATCGCCTTCAGCGCCTTGTACTCCGTCTCGTGCTCTTCGAACGAGAGGTCGTCAACGAACACCAGGAAGCGCTCCCGCCGGCCGCGTAGCAGGCTGGCCAGGCGGGGGAAGTCACCCAGTGCCTCCTTGGGCACTTCCACCAGCCGCAGGCCGCGCGGAGCGAAGGCGGTGAGCAGCGCCTTGACCGTGGAGGACTTGCCGGTGCCGCGGTCGCCATACAGCAGCACGTTGTTGGCCGGCAGGCCGGCCACAAACCGCTCGGTATTGCGCACCACCGGCTCCCGCTCCGCCTCGTACCCCACCAGGTCCTCCAGCCGCACCGGGTCCGGGTGCGCCACGCCCTCCAGCACGCTCTCCCCGCCGCGGTGGACCCAGCGGAAGGCGAGGAAGCGGGCGAAGATGCCGGAGCCCGCGGCGGCGTAGTGCTCGGCGAGTACCTCCGCCAGCGCGCCCCAGTCCGTGCTCTCCCGCAGCCGCGTGACCACCTCCGGAGGGTCGGCCCACCCCAGCGGGCGCAGCTCGTCCCAGGAGGGAAACGGCCGCGGCTCCCCGCAGAGGCGCGCCGCCCGCTCCGCCAGCTCGGTCGGCGCCAGCGCAAAGAGCGTTTGCAACGCCCGCAGCTCCCGCCGCGCCTGCTCCAGCAGCGCTGCGCCCATCGCGGCCAGCGGCGCCGCCTGCGCTTTGCGACTGAACGGGTTGTCGTCGTGGAGCAGCCGGCGCAGCAGGTGCGCCTGCCAGGCGTCGCCCGGTAGCCCGGCCGGGTCCAGCTCGCGCTCCTCGGCCAGCAGCACAAACAGGTGGTTGTAGGCACGCCGCACCTCCGCCGGCTCAGGGCAGGCCGCGGCCAGCAGCCCGAGCAGCGCGCGCATCGCGCTCCCCACCGGGTCGTCCAGCACGCCCTGATACAGCGCCAGTCCGGCCGCGGCCTGGCAGGCTGCCTCGCTGGCAGCATCCTGTTGGGCCAACATGGCCGACACGACACAGGCGTCCTGGGGCATGGGGCTTCAGTCCGCGACGAGCATGGGGTGACGACGAGGCAGTATACCAGCGCGCCGGCCGTGGCCAGGGCGGCTACTGGGCAATCACGCTGCCCTGCATGCTCGGATGGATCGCGCAGTGGTAGGTGAAGCGGCCGGGCCGCTCGAAGACACGGCGGAAGGTGGCCCCGCTCATCAGGCTGCCCGAATCCCAATCTCCGCTGTCGCCGGTGACGGTGTGGGACTGGTCGTCGGCCTGCACCCAGACGACACTCTTGCCCACCGGCACGGTTACGCTCGCTGGGGAGAAGGTCGAGCCCTGGATCGTCACCACTAGCGCGTCGGGCGGGATGTTCACTCGGGCTGGTGGTGGCGCGCTACAGCCGGCGACGAGCAGGGTCCCGCCGAGTACCAGGCTCCATCTCCGCACGCGCTCCTCCCTCCCTGCCTGTCATTCGGCCCGGCGCCTGGCGTGATAATAGTACCCGGGGCACCGTGGCGGGCCAGGGCGTTTCGCATGCAGGAGGATCGGCGAAGACGAAAGAGAAGCGGCCTCAACAGCAGGGCGGAAGCCGACATGATCCGTGAGATGCGAACAGACCATCGAGAAGGGGATTAAAAGCGAGACAGGCGGGGGGTGGCTGGCTGGCTCGACTCGGTCCCCGAATCGCACCCCCGCCCGTCACACTCGTAGCATACGTGCTGCCCCAACGCATCTGCCTGAAGATTGGCGATAATGTCTCTGAAAGCTGGGTTAAACCCGCGTCGGGGGTTGCGGCCCGGCCGGATGCAACCGGGCTATACTGCGGGCTCGGAGGACTGGTGACCGCGCGCATTCTCCTCGTTGAGGACGACGCTCTTCTTTCCGAGTCTCTGGCGTTCATTCTGCGCCAGGAAGGCTACCAGGTGGATGTGTCTGCCAGCGGGGGCGATGCGCTAGATCGGGCGACACGCGAGGAGCCGGATGTGGTCCTGCTGGACGTGGCGCTGCCCGACCTGAGCGGGGTGGAGGTGTGTCGCCGCCTGCGGGCTTTCTCCCAGGCGCCGGTGATCTTTCTGACGGCGCGACGCCAGGAGGCCGACAAGATCGTCGGCTTGGACGCGGGTGGGGACGACTACCTGACCAAGCCGGTGCAGACCGGCGAGCTCCTGGCCCGCATCCGGGCCCAGTTGCGCCGGGCTCGGATGAGCGCGGCGCGGCAAAGCCACGCGGTAGATGGCGATCTCGACCTGGGCGAGCTCTCCCTGAACCTGCCGGCGCGCCGGGTGACCGTCCGGGGCCAGGTGGTGGAGCTGTCTGCCCGCGAGTTCGACCTGCTCCGGATCCTTGCGATCAACGCTGGGCGGGTGGTCACCCGCCGAACCCTGTTCGACAGCGTCTGGGGGCCCGACTTCTTCGGCGACGAGCGCGCGCTAGACGTCTACATCCGCTTTCTGCGCCGGAAGATTGAGGCCGATCCGGATCGTCCGACTATCATCCATACTGTTCGCGGGGTGGGCTACCGCCTCGAGCCAACGAAGCATGCTGAAAACCCTCCGCGCTAAGCTGGTCTTCGCCTACACCGGGCTGTGCATCCTGGCCGTCATCTCGCTTGCCCTGTACGTGGACAATCGACTGCAGGCGCTGCTGCTCGAACGGTTGTCGGCCGACCTCGAGTCCCAGGCAGGGCTGGTGGCCGAGGCGGTGGGCACCGACCTGGCCAACGGCGATACCGCGCGCATCAGCCGCTATCTCAAGCGCGTCAGTAAATACGTCAACGCCCGCATTCTGATCGTCGGGGCCACGCCGGGCGTCGTTGCCGCCAGCGGCGAGGGGACGGTGCCGAGCTGGGATGAGGCGCGCCAGCGCGAAGGGGTCCAGGCCGCGCTCGGCAACCACGAGGCGGAGGAGACGAACCCCTCGCAGCCGCGCGGCGGGGAGCTGGTCTACGTTGCGATTCCGGTGACGCACGACGGCAAGGTCGTCGGCGCAGTCCGCGTCTCCTATTACCTGCGTGACGTCGAGAGTACCTTCCGCCGGGTGCAGTATGCGATCGGGGCCGGGGCGCTCGTCACCGCGCTCGCCGCCGCGGCGCTGGGGCTTCTGCTCGCGTCGCGTATCTCGGGGCCGCTGCGGGAGCTGAGCCGCGCCGCCCATGCGCTGGCCGAGGGCGATCTCAGCCAGCGGGTCACCAAGCGCTCCGACGACGAGGTGGGCGAGCTGGTGGACTCGTTCAATCGCATGGCCGCCCGCCTACGCGAGCACGACACGGCCCGTAACGAGTTCGCCAGCGACGTCTCGCACGAGCTGCACTCGCTCGCCTCGGCGATGCAAACGGCGGCCGAGGCGCTGGAGCGCGGGGCCCGGCGCGATCCGGCGCTGTTCGACCGGCTGTTGTCTGGCCTGATCCAGCACACCCGGCGGCTCGGCCGGCTCGCCGACGACCTGCTCGAACTGGCGCGCCTGGAGGGCAGCCGGATGCAGCTCGTGTTCGAGGCGACCGACCTGGCCGAGATCGCCCACCAGAGCGTGGCCGAGTTCATCGCCGAGGCGGAACGCAGCCGAATCCGCCTGATCGTCGATGCCCCCGAGCCACTGCCTACCGAAGCCGATCCCGTCCGCCTGGCACAGGCACTGGGGAACCTGGTGGAAAATGCGCTGAAATACTCCCCTGGCGGAACCGCGATCACCGTCCGCGCCCGGCGCGAGCCGCCGGCGGGCTTCGCGCTGGAGGTGATCGATCAGGGCGTCGGCATCCCGCCCGAGGTGCTCCCCCGCGTCTTCGAGCGCTACTACCGGGTGGAGGGGCGCGCCTCCGGTGGTCCCGGGGGAATGGGCCTGGGGCTCAGCATCGTCGCCGGCATCGCCCGAGCGCATGGCGGCACGGTGGAGGCGCGACCGCGCCCGGAGGGCGGAACCGTCTTCACCATCCATCTGCCCGAGCGGCCCGTCGAGCTGGTAGGGGAGGACGGCGCGCTCGAGTCCAGCGCTGGGGCGCTGGTCCGCCACCCGGCGAGCTGACAGCTCCGGTGGAACGTTCCTGGCCAGCGGCCAGCGCCTCCGCCATCTGAGCGGCGCGCTCCCCGAGCACGCGCCATGTCAGAGAAGCGGCGCGCGCCGCCCCAATTGACAGCCGGGAGGGCTGGCGGTAGAGTAGACGTTGTGGTCCGACCACATGATGACATGGACACTCTCCGTCTCTCGCCGATCCGCAAGCCCCCCTCCGTCCCCGAAGTCGTCGTGGCTGAGATCCAGCGCCTCGTCGCCGCCGGGGGCCTTCGTCTGGGCGACCGCCTGCCCCCCGAGCGTGAGCTGGCGGAGCTCCTCGGTGTCGGCCGCTCCTCGATCCGGGAGGCGATTCACGCCCTGGAGATGATGGGCCTCGTCGAGGTGCGCCATGGCACCGGCGCCTTCCTCGCGGGCGAGCCCGGGCGCTGGCTGCTGGAACCGCTCAAGTGGGCCAGCGACTCCCAGATGCGGCTGTTTCGGGACCTCATCGAGGCCCGCCTCTCCGTCGAGGTCACCCTTGCACAGCTTGCCGCGGAGCGAGCAACGGAGGAGGACCTTGCTGCGCTGCGCGAGGCGTCGCAGCGGCGCGCCGCTGCGACCGCTGGCCAGTACCTCGAGACCGGCTTTGCCTTTCACCAGGCCGTGGCCCAGGCGGCCCACAACCAGGTCCTCGCCTTCATGCTCAGCGCGGCCAAGCACCTCTACTTCGACGTCCTGGCCGGGCTCGAGCAAGCGCGAGAGCCGCTGACTGCGTTCCGCATGAGCCAGCAGGCTGGCCATGGGCGCATCCTCGCGGCGATCGAGCGCCACGACGTTCGGGCCGCGGGCGAGGCGATGCGGGAGCACCTCGCCGAAATCCTGGCGTACTACCCGCGCCTCGCCTCGGGCGACACCCAGAAAGGAGGCGCCACCACCGCAAGCGAACCGTGACCGGGCCAGCGAACTGTGCGATGGCGGCCGTCCAGGAAGGGCGTCCGCCCGGTAGCGTTGCTCACCAGTGGGGGATCGAAGAATGGAGCACTCCGCTCACGAGATCGGACGCCGGGCACTGTTGCGCGGATTCGCGCTGACGGGCGCGGCGGTGGCCTTGGCTGCCTGCAACACCGCGCCAGCGACAGGCGGCCAGCAGGGGAGCCAGTCGGCGCAAAGCTCCGGGGGCGCACAGCAATCCCAGGCGGCGCCGACCAACGATTTCGCCAAGACCGAGGGGATGAAGGTCGGGGCAGTGCTGGAGACGCTCTCCCACCCGCTTATCAAGGTGTGGGGGGACTACCTCGCCAGCGAGGGCAAGGGCTTCGGCATGGACGTCTCCGTTCAGGACGGCGAGCGCAACGTCCAGAAGCAGACCAGCCAGATGGAGGCGTTCATCACCCAGAAGGTGAACTTCATTGTTCTCCAGGCCACCGACGCCGCCGGCCTCTCGCCCGTTGTCAAGAAGGCAGAGGAGGCCGGCATCCCGGTCATCACCCTGAACCAGAACGTGGCCCAGGCCCACACGGGCTTTGTCGGCATGGGGCACTACGGGATGGGCGTCCAGGTGGCCGAGGGCATTGCCAAGCAGCTCGGCGGCAAGGGCAACATCGTCCTGCTGGAAGGTGTCGAGGGCACCGGGGCGAACATCGAGCGCGTCGCCGGATTCAAGGACACGCTCAAGAAGTACCCGGACCTCAAGATCGTGGCCGACCAGAGCGCCGCGTTCGACCGTAAGAAGGGCCATGACGTCTTCGAGACGATCCTGAAGGGCCAGCCGAAGATCGACGCGGTCTTCGGGGTGAACGACGAGATGGCGCTCGGGGCGGCGCAGGCGGCGATCGAGGCCGGCCGGCGCCAGGAGATGAAGTTCTGGGGCGCCGACGGCGAGCTGGATATGCTCAAGGGGATCAAGGATGGCACCGTGGACGGCGTCTCCGCGATCGACGTGCTGCTCATCCCGCGCACGGTGATGTACCTGGGCGCCTGGCTGATGACCGCCAGGATCAAGGGCAACCAGTTCGCGGGCAAGATCGAGATCCCGCCATACGCGGTGACCGCGGCGAACATCGACAAGGTTCCCTTCCCACCCGCCTAGCGGTGGCTTGGGTCTTCCTTCCGGCTGGGACGGCGTCCCAGCCGGAAGGGGGCGGGGAGATAGGTTGTGCTTCGCGTCCTGCGCAGCTACGGACTGCTGGTCGCGCTCCTTGTCCTGGGGCTGGTCTTCGCCCTGGCCGCGCCGGGCTTCGCCACCTTCGGCAACGTCGCCGACATGCTGCGCGATCTCTCGATCGTTGGGTTCATGGCGATCGGCGAAACGCTGGTCATCATCGGCGGCGGCATCGATCTTTCAATCGGCTCGATCCTGGTGCTGGCGGGCATCCTCTCGGATGACCTCCTGCGCGGCATGGGCTGGAATCCCTTCCTGGCCGTTCCGCTGGTGCTGGCAATCTGCACCCTGGTCGGGCTGGCCAACGGGATCATCGTCACCTGGTTTCGTATCCCCGCGTTCATTGTCACCCTGGCGGGGCTGTACGCGATTCGCGGCATCGCCCTGTCGCTCTATCGGCACGACGTGACCAGCGTCACGAACGCGCTCATCAGCGATCCAACCTTCCTGGTGCTCGGCCAGGGCGATCTCTTCGGGATCCCGGTCAGCCTGCTCCTGTTCCTGGTCGTCTTCGCCGCCGCGCTAGCGCTGCTGCAGCGGACGCGCTTCGGGCTGCACCTGTACGCCGTGGGTGGCAACGACCTGGCCGCCCGGCTCTCGGGGATCGACGTCGACCGCGTCCGCGTCGTCACCTACACCCTCTCGGGCTTCTGTGCCGGGCTGAGCGGTGTGGTGCTCGCTTCCCGATTACAGACCGGCGCGCCCGAAGCCGGGCTGGGCGCGGAGTTCGATGTGATCGGTGCGGTGGTGATCGGCGGCGCCAGCCTGCTCGGCGGCTCCGGCACGCTCGGCGGCACGCTCGTCGGTACGGCCTTCATCATCGTGCTTGCCAAGGGCCAGTCGCTGCTCGGGGTTCCGGCCAACTACCAGTCCTTTGCCCGTGGAGCGGTCATCCTGCTCGCGGTGGTGCTGGATGGCCTGGCCCAGCGCCGCCGGCTGCGAACTCGGGTGATCACGCGCGCCGCCAGCCTGCGCGAGGCCGGCCAGCCGACGGCCGCCGCGCCGCTGGGCCAGGCCAGGGGATGGCGGTGAGCGCCTCGCTGCTCGAGGTTGTCGGTCTCACGAAGGCGTTCCCGGGCGTGCAGGCCTTGGAAGACGTCTCGTTCACGATCAACCCGGGCGAGGTCCACGCGCTGGTCGGGGAGAACGGCGCTGGCAAGAGCACGCTCATCAAGATCCTGGCCGGGGTCTACCAGGCGGATGCTGGCGAGGTCCGCCTGGGCGGCAGCCCGGTCGCCATTCGCTCGGTCCACGAGGCGCAGCAGCTCGGCATCGCGGTCATCTACCAGGAGCCCGCGCTCGTCCCGGCGCTCACCGTAGCGGAGAATATCTTGCTGGGCCGCGAGCCCGGCGCCGGCCTGCCCGGCCTGGTGGACCGCCAAGCGTTGCTCGCCGAAGCGCAGCGGCTGCTCGATCGTCTCGACAGCCCGCTCGATCCCCGGGCGCGTGTCGGCGAGCTTGGCATCTCCTGGCAGCAGGTGGTGGAGATCGCCAAGGCGCTTTCGCTCGACGCTCGGCTCATCATCATGGATGAGCCGACCGCGGCGCTCACCCTCCAGGAGACCCAGCAACTGTTCCAGATTGTCCGGGAGCTGAGGGCGCAGGGACGCTCCGTGCTGTTCATCTCCCATGCCCTGGAGGAGGTGTTCGAGATCGCCGATCGGGTAACCGTGCTGCGCGATGGGCGGCTGGTGACCACCCGCAACGCGCGGGAGCTGACCCGCGCCGATCTGGTGCGCTTCATGATCGGCCGCGCAGTCGACGAGTCGGCCAGCCGGGCCCGACCGGTGGCGGGCCGCGAAGTGCTGCGGGTGCAGGGGCTCCGCCGCCAGGGGGTGCTGGACAACGTGAGCTTCACCCTCCACGAGGGCGAGATCCTTGGGATCGCCGGGCTGGTAGGTTCGGGCCGCACGGAGCTCGCTCGGGCCCTGTTCGGGGCCGACCCGATCGACGGCGGCGAGATCTGGCTGGCGGGCAAGCGCTTCGCGCCCCGTTCTCCCAAGGACGCCCTGCGGGCCGGGCTAGGGTTGGTGCCCGAAGATCGCAAGCGCGAGGGGCTGGTGGAGGCGTTTAGCACCGCCGCGAACATCTCCCTGGCCAACTTCGGCTTCATCAGCCGGCTGCTCGGCTGGATCGACCAGACCCGCGAGCGGCTGCTCGCAACCCGCCTGATCGATCGGCTCGCGGTGCAGCCGTCCTCTCCCACCTGGCGGGTTCGCAACCTGAGCGGCGGCAACCAGCAGAAAGTGGTCCTCGCCAGGTGGCTTGCCCGGAACGTCAAGGTGCTGCTGGTGGACGAGCCGACCCGCGGGGTGGATGTTGGGGCGAAGGACGAGATCTACCGGCTGATGGATGAGCTGGCCCGCTCCGGGATGGCGATCATGATGATCTCATCGTACCTGCCAGAGATCTTGCAGATGAGCGACCGCATCCTGGTCATGCGCGAGGGGCGGATCGTGCTCGAGCTGTCGCGCCAGCAGGCTTCGGAGGAGCGCCTGATGGAAGCCGCGACCGGAGGCGTTGGATGAGCCACGAAAGCGCGACGGTCGAGCAGCCTCGCGCTCCTGCCGCCCGCCGGCTGGCGGGGCGGCGGCTCAGTCTCGAAGCGGCGCTGGCGCAGTACGGCCTCTACCTGGCGCTGCTCCTGCTGGTGATCCTGTTCGGGGCCCTGTCGCCCGCGTTCTTGAGCGTGGACAATGGTCTGAGCGTCTTGCGCCAGGTCTCGACGGTTGGGATCATGGCGGTCGGGGAGGCCTTTGTGATCCTGGCCGGCGGGATCGACGTCTCGGTCGGCTCCGTCGTCGGGCTGGGGGGAATGGTTGCTGGGCTCGCGCTGCGCGACTACGGCGCCAGCCCTCTTGTCGCCGCCTTCCTGGGGCTGCTCGCCGGGCTGCTGGTCGGCCTGGTGAACGGGCTGGTGATTAGCTGGCTGCGGGTCAACCCGTTCATCACCACCCTCGCTACGCTCAGCGGGGTGCGGGGAATCGTCTACATCATCTCCAACCAGTACGATGTCCGCTTCCCCGCGCTGGATGCCTTCCTCTATTTTGGGCGTGGCTCTGTCGGGCCGATTCCGGTCCAGGTAGTCGTGCTCGTGCTGGTGGTCGCGATCGCCTGGCTGCTCGAAACGCGCACCACGTTCGGCCGCGCCATTCACGCCCTGGGCGGCAACGAGACGGCGGCCCGCCTCTCGGGCATCGCCGTCGAGCGGGTGCGGGTCGCTACCTACGCCATCTGCGGAGCCTGCGCCGGGCTGGCCGGGGTCCTCATCACGGCGCAGATCGCCATCGCGGTGCCCTACCAGGGCAGCGGGGCGGAGCTGGACGTGATCGCCGCGGTGGTGGTGGGCGGGGTTGCGCTGACCGGTGGGGTGGGGAGCGTGCTGCTGGCGGCGCTCGGGGCGTTGTTTATCGGTGTGCTCGCCAACGGGATGGCGCTGCTGGACATCCCCAGTATCTGGCAGATGGTCATCAAGGGAGTCGCGATTCTGGTCGCTGTTGGCCTCTACAACATCGCTCGCACCCGGCGAGCTTGAGAGGAGCACATGAGTCATACGGTTCGCGCCGCTCGGCCGCGACCTACCTTGCGCCGCCTGCTCCAGGGCGATGGCATCATCGTCGCTCCGGGCGCCTACGACATGCTCTCGGCGCTGCTGATCGAGCAGGCCGGCTTTCCGTGCCTGTACCTGACTGGCAATGGCCAGGCGGCCTCCGCGCTCGGACTGCCCGACCTGGGGATGATCACCCTGGCGGAGATGGCGGAGCGGCTGCGGCGCACCACGGCTACGGTTGGCATCCCGGTCATCGTGGATGCTGACGACGGGTACGGCAATCTGCTGATGCTGCAGCGCGCGGTGCGCGAGTTCGAGGCGGCCGGCGCGAGCGCGATCCAGCTCGAGGACCAGGCCAGCCCGAAGAAGTGCGGCCACGAGCTGGGGCGCGAGGTGGTCCCAGTTGAGGACATGATCGCCCGGCTGCGCGCGGCCGTCGACGCGCGTGCCGACCCGCATACGCTGCTCATCGCCCGCACTGATGCCCGCACCACGCATGGCCTGGTGGAGGCGATCCGCCGTGGCCGGATCTACGCCGAGCACGGGGCCGACGTCGTATTCGTGGAGTCACCCGAGAGCGAGGAGGAGTTTGCCGAGATCGCCCGCTCGATCGATGCACCGCTGCTGGCGAACATGGTGGAGACGAGCCGCAGCCCATACCTCCCCTGGCAGCGGCTTCAGCAGCTCGGCTTCAAGATCGCCATCTACCCCGGCAGCGCCTTCCTGGCCGCTGCCCGTGCCGTGCAGGACGTGCTCAGGGCGATCCACGACCACGGCTCGGCTGCGCCGCTGCTGGAGCGGATGATGACGCTGAAGCAGTACCACGACGTGCTCCATTTTCAGGAATACGCGGCGCTGGAACGCGGCTACCGCGCCCCGGCAGCGGACGCGAGCACGGGCGAGCGGCGGCGCTGAGCGCGCACCACAGAGGAGGAATTCGGATGGACGTCGAGCGTATCAGGGAGCAATACAAGCGTTCCGGGCTGGTGGGCCGGGTTGGCTTCGGCAGTCGGCCGGCAATCGTCGTGGTGGACTTCATCAAGGGGCTCACCGATCCAAGCTACCCGCTTGGGGCCCGGATGGATGCCGCGGTGCTGGCGACGCGCCGGCTCTTGGACGCCGCCCGCGCGGCTCGCGTCCTGATCATCTACACCACCATTGGCTACGAGCCGAGCCTGCTGGACGCGGGCGTGTTCGTGAAAAAGGCGCCCGGGCTGCGCCACCAGATCCTGGGCACCCCGGCGGTAGCAGTGGATGACCGGCTCGCCCCGCGCCCCGACGAGCCGGTGCTGGTGAAGAAGTACCAGAGCTCCTTCTTCGGCACCCCGCTCGCGAGCCTGCTCACCGCCGCTGGCGTCGACACCTGCATTGTCACCGGCTGCGTCACCAGCGGCTGTGTCCGTGCCACCGCGGTCGACTCGATGCAGCACGGCTTCCGCACGATCCTGCCACTGGAGTGTGTGGCCGACCGAGCCCCAGAGCCGCACGAGGCGAACCTGCTCGACATAGACAGCAAGGTGGCCGACGTGGTCAGCCTCGAGGAGGCGCTCGCCTACCTCGCCTCGCTGCCGACGGCCGCGGCGCGCCAGCCGGTGGCAGCGGACACGCGCCGGTGAGCGGGGCTCCCAAGGCACCCGCTCGGCCGCTGGCCGAGATGCGGGTGCTGGATCTGGCGACCTTCATCGCCGCACCCTTCTGTGGGACGCTGCTCGCGGAGTTCGGGGCGGATGTCATCAAGGTGGAGCTGCCCGGAGCGGGCGACTCGGCGCGCACCCTGGGCGACCAGGAGCAGGGCGTGTCGTTGCTCTGGCTGCAGGAGGCGCGGAACAAGCGGGCGCTCACCTGCGATCTGCGTGTTCCGGCCGGGCAGCAGATCATCCGCGAGCTGGTGGCGGCCGGCTACGATATCGTGCTGGAGAACTTCCGCCCCGGCACCCTGGAGCGCTGGAACCTGGGCTACCAGGACCTGGCGCAGGTGAACCCGAGAGTCATCCTGGTGCGCGTCAGCGGGTACGGCCAAACCGGCCCGGCGCGACACAAGCCCGGCTTCGGCCGCATCGCCCATGCCTTCGGCGGTCTCACCTACCTGGCCGGGTACCCCGACCGGCCGCCGGTCAATCCCGGCTCGGCGACCATCGCTGACTACGTTGCCGGCCTGTTCGCCGCCTTCGGTGTGATGGTCGCCCGCGAGTATCGTGCCCGCACCGGGCGCGGCCAGCAGATCGACGTCGCGCTCTACGAAGCGATCTTCCGCATCCTGGATAGCCTGGCGATCACGTACTCCGTCAAGGGAACGGTGCGCGAGCGGGTCGGCACGATCACCCCGCTTGCCGCGCCGCACAACCATTATCCGACGGCGGACGAGAAGTGGATCGCGATCGCCTGCACCAACGATCGTCTCTTCACCCGCCTGGCCAGAGTGATGGGGTGCCCGGAGCTGAGTACCGACCCTCGCTTCGCCGACGCGCGCTCCCGCGTCGAGCACCGCGAGGAGCTCGACACGCTGGTCAGCGCCTGGACCGCGCGCCACCCGCTCCGGAAGCTGGTGCAGCTCCTGGACGAAGCGGAGATTCCGTGTAGCCCGATCTACAGCATCGCCGACATCTTTCAGGATCCGCAGTACCGGGCTCGCCAGACGCTGCTCGAAGTCGTCCACCCGCTCCTGGGGCCACTCCAGATGCCGACCGTCATCCCGCGCCTGTCCGATTCGCCCGGCGCGGTCGAGTGGCTCGGCCCGGCGCTGGGCGAGCACACCGAGCAGGTGCTCCGCGAGGTGCTCGGCTACACGCCCGCGCGGATCGCGGCGCTACGCGCAGAGGGGGTGATCTGATGCCCGTGCGCCGTGGCAGTGGCAGGCGCGCAGCAACAGACACTGCGCTCGGGCAACGGAGGGACGAGCCGTCAGTCGTGGTCTACCGCGGCGGAGCGTGTGCACCTGAGCGCATGAGCGTATCGAGGAGGTGACGATGCCACGCGACCTGGTTGGCTATGGTCCGAATCCGCCCCGCGCCCGCTGGCCGGGCGATGCCCGGGTGGCACTCTCGATCGTGGTGAACTTCGAGGAGGGCTCCGAGCAGTCGGTGACCGACGGCGACCCGCGGGCGGAAGCGATCGGCGAGATCCCTTATCCGATGCCGCCCGGAATCGCTGACCTGACCAACGAGTCGATCTACGAGTACGGGATGCGGGTCGGGCTGTGGCGCGTGCTGGACGTCCTCGCCCGCCACGAGGTGAAGGCGACCTTCTTCCTGTGTGGGCAGGCGATGGAGCGCGCTCCGGACGCCGCCCGCGCCGTCCACCAGGCCGGCCACGAGCTGATCAGTCATGGCTACCGCTGGGAGGAGTATTTCCGGATGGACCGCGAGACGGAGCGGGAGCGAATCCAGCTCACCATCCGTGCCTTCGAACGGGTAGTCGGGCAGCGCCCGCTGGGCTGGTACTGTCGTTATGGCCCGAGCGTGAACACTCGCGACCTGCTCGTCGAGGAGGGCGGCTTCCTCTACGACTCGGACGCCTACAACGACGACCTGCCCTACTGGGTCACGGTGCGGGGGATGCAGCATCTGGTTGTCCCCTACAACCTGGACGTCAACGACATCCGCTTCTGGCTCGGCCCGGCGTTTGTCACCGGCTCGCAGTTCGACGCCTACTGCCGCGAGACACTGGACTGGCTCTACGACGAGGGTGCCAGCACCCCGCGGATCATGTCCGTCGGACTCCATCCGCGGATCATCGGCCGCCCTGGCCGGATCGGCGGACTGGACCGTTTCCTCGGCTATGCCCGCTCGCGACCCGGTGTCTGGTTCGCGACGCGGGGAGAGATCGCCCGCACCTGGCGTGAGCAGTTCCCGCCCGATGGGCCGCTCACCCCAGCCTGGCGGGTCCAGGGATAGAGGAGACTGAGATGCTCGACCTGCTCATCAGTGGCGGCGAGGTCGTGTCGCCCGACGCGACGACCAGGCTGGACGTCGCGGTCAAGGATGGCCGCGTGGTCGCGCTCGCCAGCCCGGGGACACTCCAGCAGGAGGCGCGGCGGACGATCGACGCCAGCGGCAGGTACGTTCTCCCTGGCGGAGTCGACGCGCACGTCCATTTCAGTCTCGATTTGAACGAGACCATGCGTGCGCAGTCCTCCACGGCGGGCAGCCGCGCCGCGGCCTATGGCGGCACGACGACCTTCATCGACTTCGCCTTCCAGGCCGGCAACGGCAGTCTGCTGGAAGCGATCCGGGTCAAGCAAGAGCGGCTGGCGACGGAGAAACCGAACGTCGACTACGCGCTCCATTCGTTCGTGACTGGAGCGTTCCCCTTCGAAGTAATCGAAGAGTTGAAGGACGCCATCGCTGAAGGGGTAATGTCCTTCAAGATGTTCACCACCTTCTCCGGCGCCTCCGCCTCCGGTTCTCTCTTTACCGATGACGGCCGGATCTGGGGAGTCATGGAGGAGCTGGCCAAACATGGCGGGATCGCCCAGGTCCACTGCGAGGACGACTGCATCATCGATTTCCACGTCCGCCGACTGTATCGCGAGGGGCGGGCCCAGGGGACGAATATCCACCTGGCGCGGCCGAACCTGGCCGAGGAGGCGGCGATCCGGCGCATGCTGCTCCTTTCCAAGCGCAGCGGCTGTCCGCTGTACGTGGTCCACGTCTCCACCCACGAGGGCATCGAGGCGATTGCCGCGGCGCACGGCGACGGCCAGCCCGTCTACGGCGAGATCCTACACAACTACCTCGTCTTCACCAGCGAGGCTTACTCCCGCCCGCGCGGGCTGACCTACCACAACTACCCGCCACTGAAATACGAGCAGGACCGCCAGGCGCTCTGGAGTGCGCTCGCCACAGGCCGCGGAGGCGACACCGTCGCCTCCGACGACTACACCATCCCGCTTGCCGCCAAGCTCTCCGGAACCAGGGTGGACAACGTTCCCGGTGGCCACAACGGGGTGGAGACGCGGCTGATGACCCTATTCTCCGAAGGGGTATCGACCGGGAAGATCAGCGTGAATACCCTGGTCGCCGCCGCCTGCACCAACCCGGCCAAGCTGTTCGGTCTGTTTCCGCGCAAGGGGATCATCGCGCCAGGCAGCGACGCGGATATCGTTGTGTTCGATCCGCGGATCGAACGAAGGATCAGCCTGGAGGACCTGCACTCCGATTGCGACTACAGCATCTGGGAAGGGCACGTCTTCCGCGGCATGCCGGTGATGACCATCCTCCGTGGCGAGGTGCTGGTGGAGAACGGCACCTGGGTCGGGCCGACCGGGATCGGCCAGTTCATTCCTGGAAAAGCGCAGATGTCCTGGCGCTAGCTTATCTCCCGAGCACCAAGGAGCAGCAGTAATGTCGTACACTCCCGCCCCCCGCTTCGCCCAGGCGAAGCAGCTCTACACCGAAAAAGGGATCGGCAGCCGCGTCGGCTTTGGCAGCCGGCCCTGCTTTCTGATCGTGGATTTCGCGAAGGGCTTTACCGATCCGAGCACTCCTGTTGGCGCCCCGCTGGACGCTGAGGTCGAGGCGACCGCCGCGGTGCTGGCGGCCGCCCGCACCGCCGGGGTGCTCATCGTGTTCCTCACCACGGGCTACCAGCCGGACCTCCGTGATGGGGGCCGCTTTGTCGAGAAGGTGCCGGCGCTGCGCTGCATGGTGCTGGGCAGCCGGTGGGTGGAGATCGACGACCGCCTCCGGCCACGCGAGGGCGAGCCGGTCATCCTGAAAAAGTTTTCCAGTGGCTTTCTGGGCACGAACCTGGGGCCGCTCCTGACCAGCCAGGGGATCGACACCGTCATCATCGCGGGCTGCTCGACCAGCGGCTGCGTGCGGGCGACGGCCCACGATGCCTGCAGCTACGGCTTCCGGACGATCATCGCCCGGGAGTGCGTGGGCGACCGCGCCCCGGAGCCGCATGAGGCGAACCTGTTCGACATCGACGCCAAGTACGGCGACGTCGTCGCCAAGGAGGCGGTCATCGCCTACTTCCACCAGCTCACCGGCCAGCAGCCACCCGGGGCGCTCGCTCCGAGCGGGCGCTAACGGGACCCAGCCGAACGAATAAGAGGCAGGCCCGGCGCTGCGCGCCCACCCGCGCAGCGTCCGTTGAGCCCGCTGGCTCTGTTCCCGCCACACCTGGAGACACTCGCCCGGCAGGTGCTGCGCTGCCACCCGCTGGGGCCCGCAGCTCTTGTCGCGGCTCGCGCCCTGGAATCGCTGGCGGGGCGCGCCGGCCATTGGTACACTGCAACCGAGTGTCTATGTCATCAGATCGTAGTCGTCGCTGCCTTGCATACGGCCACCGGATCCAGGCCCGAGGGATTCGGCCGGCGACGGGCGCCGGCTCAGCGCTCCCGCTGATCCGCTAGCGTCTGCCCCCGCGCTGCCCCCTCGCGTCTGGCGAGGGGGCTAGCCCTGGGGGCGCTATGGCCTTTGTTCTCCCCTTGATCGCCCGCCGGCTGGCGGCGCGCCGGCCGCCGGTGCGCGTCCGGCCCTGGCCAGCCCGGCCGCGGGGCTGGTCGCTCCGCCGCGTGCTCGGCGTCCTCGGCCCGGGGTTGATCGCCGCCGCGGCTGGCAACGACGCGGGCGGGATCGCCACCTACGCCTCGGTCGGGGCCGAGTTCGGCACCGCGCTGCTTTGGGCGCTGCTGCTGATCACGCTGAGCCTGGCGGTCGTCCAGGAGATGGCGGCTCGCATGGGCGCCGTCACCGGCAAGGGGCTGGCCGAGCTTATCCGGGAGGAGTTCGGCGTTCGCTGGGCCACCCTGGCGATGCTGACGCTGCTGGTTGCCAACGGCGGCACCACGATCGCTGAGTTCGCCGGCATCGCCGCCGCGGCGGAGCTGTTCGGGATCAGCAAGTACCTGGCAGTGCCTATCGCCACCGCGCTGGTCTGGTGGGTGGTGGTGGGTCCGTCCTATCGCGCCGCCGAGCGGGTATTCCTGGCGCTCTCCGCGGTGTTCCTCACCTACATCCTGGCAGCGTTCCTGGCTCGGCCAGACTGGGCGGCTGTCGGCTGGTCGCTGGTCACTCCGACCTTCCATCTCCAGCCGGATTTCCTGATGGCGTTCATCACCCTGGTGGGGACGACGATCACCCCCTACATGCAGTTCTTTCAGCAGTCCGCGGTGGTGGACAAGGCGGTGCGCATGGACGAGTATCCCCGAGAGCGGGTGGATGTGCTGCTAGGGGTGCTGTACAGCAACCTGGTGGCCGGGTTCATCATCGTCGCGACCGCGACGACGCTCTTTCCGGCCGGGATCACGGTAACGAGCGCGAGCGACGCGGCGCGGGCGCTGGCGCCGCTGGCGGGCCAGTACGCTGCGGCACTGTTCGGCGCCGGGCTGCTCGGCGCCTCACTCCTGGCGGCGAGCGTGCTGCCGCTGTCGACCGCCTATGCCATCTGCGGCGCGTTCGGCTGGGAGCGGAGCGTCTCCAGCGGGTTCCAGCGCGCCCGCGTGTTCAACGGGCTCTACACCGCGCTGGTCCTGCTCGGGGCGCTGGTGGCGCTTGTGCCAGGGCTCCCGCTCATCGGCGCGATCATCGCCAGCCAGTTCCTGGATGGGCTGCTGCTACCGATCGTGCTGCTGTTCATGTTGCGACTGGTGAACCGGCCGAGCGTCATGGGCCGCTATACCAATGGCCTGGTGCTGAACCTGATCGCCTGGGCGACGACGCTGCTGCTGATCGCGCTGTCGCTGGCGCTGCTTGCGAGCACGCTGTGGCCCGGGCTGCTGGGCGGCTGAGGCCAAAACCCCTCTTCGGCTGCGGTGGCCAGGCAGGTCCCGCGCGGCCTTCTCCACGTCGCCGCGGCTAGGCAGGGCATACTGCTTCTGCTGCGCATCCCTCGCGCCTGGCTCTGCAACCCCGGGAGGCTGAACGACGATGAAAGGCTCGTCTGTACCGCGCATGCGCGCGGTGCGCTACCGGGGGCCGCGGCAGGTGGCGCTGCTCCAGGTCTCGCGGCCACAGCCGGGTCCGGGCGAGGTGCTGCTGCGGGTGCGCGCGGCCGGGATCTGCGGCAGCGACCTGCACTGGTACCGGGGCGAGTGGGAGCAGCTACCGACGACGCCGGGGCACGAGGTGGGAGCCGTGGTGGCGGCACTGGGCGAAGGGGTGAGCAGCCTGGCGATCGGGCAGCCGGTCTGCCTGGAGCCGCTGGTGCGCTGCGGCCGGTGTCCCCAGTGCCGGGACGGCGCTTACAACTACTGCGAGCGGTTCACCCTGCTGGGCGGCATCCGCAACGGCGGGATGGCGGACTACGTCGTCGCGCCGGCCTACGCGGTCTACCCGCTGCCGCCCGAGGTGCCGCCTGAGCAGGGCAGCCTGGTCGAGCCGCTGGCGGTGGCGACCCACGCGCTGCGCCAGGCGCCGCCGGTTCCGGGCGAGGCGGTGCTGGTCATCGGGGCCGGGACGATCGGGCTCGCGGCTACCACGGTGGCCCACGACCTGGGCGCGCGGGTGAGCGTGATCGCGCGGCATCCCCACCAGGCGAGGGTGGCGCAGGCGCTGGGCGCCGAACACCTGGCTGCCCCCGGCGACGCCGTCCCGTTGGACCACTTCTCGGTCGTGGTCGAGACAGCGGGGACGGATCAGGCGCTGGCGCTGGCGACGAGCGCCTGCCGGCGGCGCGGGGCGATCCTCACGCTCGCCTCCGCCCCGGTGTCGTTCGACCTCACCCCGGTGGTACTCAAGGGGCTGCGGCTGCTCGGGAGCGTCTGCTACTGCGCCCACGGCGGCGAGCCGGATTTCGCCCGTGCCATGGCGCTGCTCGCCCGGCGTCCGGAGCTGGCGCGTCTGCTCATTACCCATCGCTTCCCGCTGGAGCAAGCGGCGGAGGCGTTTGCCATCGCCGACGACAAGCGCGCCGGAGGCATCAAGGTGGTGCTTGAGCCCTGACGGACAGGCCGTTACGGCGCGGTGGGGCGCTGGCGGCTGGTCTCCTCGGCGTCGTGGGCGTCGCCATTCCCCGAGCGGTCGTCGTGTTCTGGCTCGGGGGCGGGCGGCCAGATCCGCAGTTCAGCCACGCGCCGGCCGTCCAGCCGCTCCACCCGGGCGCGCCACCCTTCGCCCAACTCGAACTCGTCGCCGGGGACCGCCATCCGCCCCAGCCGCGCCAGCGCCAGCCCCCCCAGCGTGTCCACTTCGCTGCTGTCCAGGTGCGTTCCCTCGCGCTCGTTGAAGTCGTCCACCAACATCAAGCCGTCTGCCAGGACGCTGCCGTCGGGGAGGGTTCTCAGGCTGGGCGTCTCCGCCACGTACTCGTCGCCCACGTCGCCAACGATGCGCTCCACCAGGTCCTTCAGAGTCACGATCCCGTCCGTGCCCCCGTACTCGTCCAGTACCACCGCCAGCGGCGCACGGGTCTTCTTCATCCGCGCCAGCACCTCCAGCGCCGGCAGCGTGCTGGGGACAAACAGCGGCTCGCGCATCAGCCGGCGCAGCTCCACCGTGCCGCGGCGGCGCGGGGTGGCAATCACGTTCAGCAGGTCCTTGACCAGCAGCACTCCCACCACGTTGTCCAGCGAGCCTTCGTAGACGGGAAAGCGGCTGTAGCGGTGGCGGAGCGCAACGTCGAGTGCCTGCTCGAGCGTCGCCTCCACCGGAATGGCGGTCACCTCGGTGCGGGGCACCATCACCTCTGCCGCGGTCAGGTCGCCGAAGCCGAAGACCCGGTCGAGGATCTCGCGTTCGCCCGGCTCGATCGCGCCAGCGCGCTCACTGCGGGCAAAGATCAGCCGCAGCTCCTCCGGGGAATGGACCGCTGCCTCCTCGGAGCGGTACTCGAGCCCGAGCAGGCGGAGCACGAACGAGGTGCCCAGGTACAGCACAAGGATGAACGGCCGGGCGAGGCGGGTGAGCGCATCGATCGGGCGGATGGTGAACAGAATGATGCCCTCAGCACGCTGGAGCGCGATCATCTTGGGCACCAGTTCGCCTAGCATGACGTGGAGATAGGTGATGAGGATGAGCGCGACGATGGCGGAGACGGTGTGCGCCACGGCGGATGCCCATGGTTCGGGCAGCGCCGCCTGAAGCCCCCGGAGCAGGATCAGCGCCAGCGTCTCCTCGCCGATCCAGCCGAGCAGCAGGCTACAGACGGTGACGCCCACCTGCACCGTGGCGATGAACTGGCTCGGATTCTCGCGCGCCCGCCGCACCAGCAGCGCCACCCGGCTCCCGCGGCTCGCGAGCTGATCGATGCGGGTAGGCCGGACAGAGACGAGGGCGAACTCCGAGGCGACGAAGAACCCGTTGGCCAGGACCAGGACCAGGACGAGCCCGAGCCGCCAGAGGATGTCGAACGCGCTCACCAGCGCCCCACTCTCCTCAACGCGCCTGGATCATGTGTGGCGCCGCTCCCCGAGCCTACGCTGCCGTCGAACCGCCCGGCGCATTCCAGGTCAGGGCTGTTTCAGGCGCTGGTCGAGCAGACTCCGCGCCAACCGGGTGAACACCGGGGCCCGCGCGGCCAGCTCGTCGAGCGCCTGAAGCTCCGTGCGCCCCTGGGCCACGAGCGCCCGGCCTTCCTGGCGTACCACCCGGCCCAGCTCTTTCATCAACTCACCGTAGAGCCGCTCCCAGCGGCGGCGCTCAGCCGGGTCCTCCCCTCGGCCCCGGGCCGCCAGGTCGGCACGGTAGCGCGCGTAGGGGTAGGCCTGGCGCTCCACCTGGCGCAGGCGCTCTGCCAGCTCGGAGCGGGCGATCAGCGCGCGGTCCAGGTAGGCCACCACATCCCCCGTCGTCCGCAGCCCGCGCTCGCGCTTGAGCACCGCCAGAGCCGCCGGGCCGTCGAGCTCCGGCAGCTCCTCGGCAAACAGCCCGGCGCGCAGCTTGCGGAGCGCGCCCAGCACGCCCGCCCCCAGCCGATAGTAGTGTTCCGCCGTCTCCAGGCGAGTCAGCAGCGCCCCGTCCTGGCGCGCCAGAGCTTGGGCCACCTCCCAGCCGGGGAGGGGTGGGAAGAACTCCTGGGCGTCGACCTGGCAGAGCACCACCAGCTCGTGGGGCAGCGGCCCGCGCGGCTGGAGCTGGACCTGGTTGTCCTGGTGCGCCGGCGCCAGAAAGATTCCCTGCTGGTAGAGGCGTGGCGCATCCGGCGGGGCGCCGCTGGCGGCGATGGCGCGATCGAGCGCGGCCTGAAGGAGGGGGGGTGGCGGACTCAGCAGTGCCTCCAGTACCTCGGTCCCCACCTGGCGCGGCTCAGCGGTCTCCAGCGTCCACTTGAAGTCCACCGGCTCTAGCACCACCTGGCCGTCCATCAGCCCGATCAGGAGCGCATCGGCATGGGACTTTCCGTGGCGATGCACCGCATCCGCGAGCTCGGGGGTCTCGGTGATGATCACCGCCTGCACCGGCACGTACGGCGCGCCGTCTGGGCCGGCGCGCGGCTGCCCGAGCACCTCGGCGCGCAGCGCCCGTGCCCCTAGCGCTTCCCAGCGTCGCCCGATCGCCTCGCTCGCCCCGCCCCAGTCGCCGATCCGCCAGAGCTGGCGCCCCTCGAGCGGCGAACGGGGCGAGATCGGCCGCCGCTGGGGCCTGGATGGGCCTGGCGCCGGCCGCGGCGTCGTGGGAGCGCCCCGCTCCCTCACTCGTCCGCCTCGCGCAGGTCTGGCCCGCCGCCCAGCACGGACTTGAGATTCTTCAGATAGCCGGCCCAGGCGCGCGCACTGGCCACGTACAGCTCGTCCCAGTCGCCCCCGCGACCAAAGCCGTAGTGCTCTAGCTCCACCAGCGTGCTCTCGCCCCGCGCATGGAACAGCACCACCACCCAGGTTTCCGGGAAGGCGCCGCTGGGATCGGACCAGGAGGAGCGCAGCACCCGCTCGTGGGTCCGCTGCACTACGCGGCAGGCAACAGCCACGTCGCCCCAGCCCAGGCGTAGCTCGTCGCCCTCGATGCTCGCCTGCCGCGACAGCCAGCGCACGAGCAGCTCGGGCTCGGTGAAGGCGCGCCAGACCGCTTCCCGCGGCGCCGGCACCGTCACCCGAAACTCGAGCGGCGGCCAGGTCCGCTCGCTGCCGCCAGCTCCGCGCTCTGCCACCTCACGCATCTTTCGTCAGTGTACCCCAACGCGCCCCACAGGGAGAGCCGCAGCGTACAGGGCAGCACCTCACCACGCGGCGGGAACACCGGCGCGGACGAGCGCCAGCCGCGCGGTGCTCCGGCCTCCTCGGTCCCGCGTGGTGCACCGAGACGGACGCTGGGAAGGGAGCACTCTGCCGCTGGCTGCGTCAGTCCAATCCGATGAACGGAGAGCAGCCGCGGCACTCCTCGGGCGGCTCATCCCCGGGATCGGGTGCGCCGCGCTCGATCATGTACTGGCGGAACCGCTGCCAATTCGTATGATCTCGACCGCCGAGTACCCGGATGAACTGCCACTCCTGGTAGAGCTCCCGCAGGCTGGGCGTCTTGACGCTGCTGTCGCCGCGTTGGGCCATGCTCCTACTCCTCGTCGAGTCACTCCATACGGGCGCTCACCGGTGAGCGCCCCGCACACGCGGATCGGTCGGCCTCTAGTGTGCAGCCGCCGTGCCCAGTTGACAAGAGGCATGCCCCCGTGCAGCCGCGCTGGCGGCTGCTCGCCGGTGCCGGGCTGCTGGCCACTCGCAGTACAATAGCGGCCAGCGGGATGGTGGAACGGCGCCTGCTACCTTCTCCTTGCTCGGGGCAACACGCTCGCTTCTGGAGGAGTGTATGGCACCCACGGCGGCCGGGCTGGAAGACGTCGTCGTCGGCACTTCGCGTATCTCCGACGTGAATGGCCTCGAGGGCCGGCTCATTTACCGCGGCTACGACATCCACGACCTGGCCCAGTACTCGACGTTCGAGGAGGTCGTCTACCTGCTCTGGAACGGTGCCCTGCCCAGCCGGGCGCAGCTCCAGGAGCTGGACCGCGCGCTCCGGGGTGAACGGGCGCTGTCCGCGCGCGAGATCGCGCTGATCCGTGACGCTCTGGCCGACGCGCACCCGATGGAGGCGTTGCGCACCGCGGTGTCGGCGCTGTCGGCCAGCGACCCGCAGGCGGATGACATCAGCCCGGCCGGCCTCTGTCGGATCGCCACCCGGCTGACGGCGAAGTTCCCGACGATCGTCGCCACCTACCACCGCGCGCGGAGCGGGCAGGAGCCGCTGGCGCCGCGGGACGACCTGAGCCACGCGGCGAACTTCCTGTATCTGCTGACCGGCCAGGAGCCGGATGCCCTGGCCGCGCGGGCTCTGGACGTGAGCCTGATCCTGCACGCCGACCACGAGCTGAACGCCTCCACGTTTGCTGCCCGGGTGACGATCTCCACCCTGTCCGATATGTACTCGGCGATCGTCTCCGCCATCGGCACGCTCAAAGGGCCGCTGCACGGCGGGGCGAACGTGGACGTGATGAACATGCTCCGCGCCATCGGCGAGCCGGGCCGGGCCGAGGCGTACATCAAAGCGCAGCTCGCGCAGAAGAAGAAGATCCCTGGCTTCGGGCACCGGGTCTACAAGGTGGAGGATCCGCGGGCGCGGCACCTGCAGGCGCTGGCACGCGAGCTAGGGGCGCGCAGCGGCGAGCCGAAGTGGCTGGAGATCTCGGAGCAAGTGCGCCAGGTGGTCTGGGCAGAGAAACGGCTCAACCCGAACGTCGACTTCTACTCCGCCTCGGCCCACCACGCGCTGGGCATCCCGTCCGATCTGTTTACCCCGGTGTTCGCAATCAGCCGCGTCTCTGGCTGGACGGCGCACGTGATGGAGCAGCTGGCCGACAATCGCCTGATCCGGCCGCGAGCACAGTACGTGGGGGATCGAAACCTGCCGTATATTCCGATCGACCAGCGGTAGCGTTCGCCGTCTGAGAGTGCGGCCGGTGTCGCCGCGCAGGACAGACAGAGCGGTGAACGGACCCGTGGGGGGCGTATGTCTGGTAGCCACGAACACGCCCACGCCGATACGGCGATGCTGGCCACCGAGCGCGGCGTCTGGGCCGTCAAGCTCTCCATCGCCGGGCTGTTCCTCACCGCCTTGATCCAGCTCGTCGTGGTGCTGTTCAGTGGCAGCGCCGCGCTGCTGGCCGACACGCTGCACAACTTCGCCGACGCCGCCACTGGCATCCCGCTGCTGATCGCCTTCGGGCTGAGCCGGCGGATCGCCAACCGCCGCTACACCTATGGCTACCACCGCGCCGAGGACCTGGCCGGCATCGTTATCCTGCTGGTTATCCTCGCCAGCGCTGCCATCTCCACCTGGGAGTCGTACCAGAAGCTCATCCATCTGCAGCCGCCGCAGCATATGCTTGTCGCCATGGCGGCGGCGCTGGTCGGCTTTCTGGGCAACGAAGGGGTCGCTCGGCTCCGGATTCGTGTGGGACGGGAGATCGGCTCCGCGGCGCTAGTGGCCGACGGCCATCACGCCCGCAGCGACAGCTTGACCTCGCTCGGGGCGCTGCTGGGCATCCTGGGCGCCTACCTGGGCTTTCCGATCGCTGATCCGCTGGTCGGGCTCATCATCTCGGCGCTGATCTTGCTCATCGTGGTGCGCGAAGCCGGCCCGCCGGTGCTGGCGCGGCTGATGGACGCGATGGAGCCCGAGGTAATCGAGAGCCTAGAACGCCGAGCGCTGGCGGTGCCCGGCGTCGTCCGGGTTCACACGGTCCGCGCCCGCTGGCTGGGCCACCAGATCCGCGCCGAGCTGGAGGTGGACGTCGACGGCAGGCTCACCGTCGCTGCCGGCCACCAGATCGGCGAGCAGGTGCGCCACACGCTGCTACACGACGTGGATCGCCTGGCGGAGGTCATCGTCCACGTCGACCCGGCAGAGGACCACCAGGCGCACCAGCTCACCGCGCATCACTTCGATGGCAGCGGCTATGGGGATGGGCACGATCACGACGATCACGGGGATTACGACGAGCAGCCTGGCCATCACGACCATGATCATCAGCACGAGCACGAGCGCGCGGAACAGCATCCGCACTCCCACTGACGTGGGAACCGGCCGCACTCCATGGTGGGAGTGCGGCCGGTTCCCACGTCCGCCTGCTATTAACTTCGTGTGAGCGGTTCACCGGTGAGGGTGGCTGGCGCCAGGCCACCGGGCAGGCCGCGCTGAGAAGGAAGAGGCCGCGATGAGCGTGCTCCGCAAGCTAGGGCTCGTCCCCAAACAGGATGAGTTCTTCCGTCTGCTCAACAAGCAGGCAGCCAACAGCCGCGCCGGCGCCGACCGGCTGATTCGTCTGCTCGAGAACTACGATGACCCCGAGCTCGGTGAGAAGGAGCTCCACGCGATCGAGCACCATGGCGATGAGCTGGTCCACGACGTGATGAACCTGCTCAATGAGACCTTCCTTACCCCGATCGACCGCGAGGACATCCACGCGCTCGCCTCACGGCTGGACGACGTCATCGACCTGGTACACGAGGTGGCCGAGCACCTGGTGATGTACCGCATCCGGACCATTCGTCCTGAGGCGGTCCAGCTCGCGCGCCTGATCTGCGCGACCACGGAGCAGATCTGCGCCGCGGTCGCCAGCATCGGTGCGGGGCGCGACGTCGGGCGCCAATACTGGGTGGAGATCAACCGGCTGGAGAACGAAGGCGACCATATTAGCAAGAGCGCCATCGCCCGGCTGTTCGACGAGGACCTCCCGCCGCTCGACGTGATCAAGTGGAAGGATGTGCTCGAGCGGCTGGAAGCGGCGATCGATGCCTCGGAGGATGTCGCCAACGTCCTGGAAAGCATCGAGCTGAAGAACGGTTGATGTCGCTGCTGCTGCCGCTGTCCCGGGCGGCCCGCCTCGTTCCCGAGCCGGTCGGCGCGTTGCCAAGGGCGGGCTGGCCGTGCCCGCCCGGAGGGCCCTAACCCATGGACAGCGCCTTTGCGCTCCTGGTTGCGATCGTCGTGCTCGGCCTGGCGTTCGAGTTCGTCAACGGCTTTCACGACGCCGCCAATGCCATTGCCACCGTCGTCGGGACCCGGGTGCTCTCGCCGGCCGCGGCGGTGCTGATGGCCGGGCTGCTGAACTTCGCCGGGGCGGTCTCCGGGACGGCAGTGGCGACCACCGTGGGCAAGGGTATCGTCGACCCGTCTGCTGTCACCCAGGTGACGGTCATCTCCGGGCTGATTTCGGCGATTCTCTGGGACCTCATCACCTGGTACTACGGGCTGCCGTCCAGCTCCAGCCACGCGCTCATCTTCTCGGTCGTTGGCGCCGGCGTGGCCACCGCCGGCTGGAACGTCATCGTCTTTGCCGGCCTCAGCCGCACCATCCTCGGCATCGTCTACTCCCCGCTGGCTGGCTTCCTGTTTGCCAGCCTGCTGCTGATCGCGCTGTTCTGGGCGTTTCGGCGGACTCGGCGGGTGGTGGCGAGCACACTGTTCTCCCGGCTGCAGCTCGTCTCGTCGGCCTACATGGCGTTCTCCCACGGCGGCAACGACGGCCAGAAGACGATGGGGATCATTGCGCTGGCGCTGTTCAGCTACGGCGCACTGGGCCAGCAGTTCTTCATCCCCACCTGGGTGATGGTCGCCGCAGCGCTCGCAATCGCCCTGGGAACCGCTTCGGGTGGCTGGCGCATTGTCAAGACGATGGGCTTCAGTCTGGGCGAGCTCCAGCCGGTCCACGGCTTCGCCGCGGAGACCGCCGCCGGGACGGTGATCGAGATCGCCACCCGCTTCGGGGTACCGATCTCCACCACCCACGCCATCACCGGCGCCATCCTGGGGGTGGGCACGGCGCGCCGGGCCAAAGGGGTGCGCTGGGGGCTGGCAGGGCGGATCGTCGTCGGCTGGGTGCTGACGATTCCCGGCTGCTTCGGCCTCGGTTACGTCGTCAAGCTGGTTCTGACCGCGCTGCTCGGGATGTAGCCACCCGTTCGGGCCATGGCGTGGCCACCGCTCGTCCCTTGCCCCCTGGGGCCGATGCCTCCGTTATCCGGACCCTGTAGCGGTGCCCAGCACGGCCGAACCGCGCCAGCCCAACCGCGAAACAGCCACCGCCCGGCTGGCCAGGGATGGGGATGCGTTCCACCCTCGGCTCCTTGCTCGCGAGCTGGAGCGTGGCGCAGTTAAGCAGGACAAGCCCATGCCAGTGGCGAGCCCGAACCCAGTTGAGCCACGCCTCGTTCGCCTCCACCGGCGCGAACTCCTGGCCCTGGCTCTTCAGCAGCGCCCGGAGCGCGTAGTACTGATCGCCTGCGCCGGGGAGCTCATCCTGTGTGCGGGTGTCCAGCCGCAGCGGCTCACCGGGTTGGCGAATTGCGCGAACCCTTGCCGCCGCGGCATAGAGGACGGCTGTATGGCTCCCCCTGGCATCCACCGCGTGATAGTAGCTCGCCAGCGCCAGCAGCGACGGCACGGACAGGAGTGCGGCACCGGCCACAGCGGCGCCGCACGCGACGGCGGGAGCGCCGGGATGCATGAGCCGCATCCGCGCCAGCAGATCCGCCAGCAGGCCCCCCAGCGCCACGTCGACGAGTGCCCCCATCGGGACGAAATAGCGTCCATCCAGTGGCAGCGAGTAGCGATTGTTCAGCGCTGGGAGGGCCAGCAGCGCGGGCGCGGCGATGAGGAGCGGCAGGGGATTGCCCCGGCGGGCCTGCTGTCCGAGCGCAAGCGCTGCCAGGGTGAGCGCCGCCGCGCCGGCCGCTTGCTCCGATGCGCTCGGGCCTTCGAGGGATACGGTGCCGGCCAGCACCTGGCCAAGGGGAGGCGCGGCGTGCTGGAGATTGCGCAGGTATTCCGCCAGGCCAGGTGCGCCCGCATGGGTATCGCGCGTCCGGGCGAGCTGGATACCCCGGAGTGTCCCGAGGTTGGTCTGCGCGTTGTACACAAGGAACATGCTCGTCGCGGCAAGAAAGAGCGCCAGTCCAAGGGCAGCCCAGCGGGTCCGCAGCAGCGCGGGGTGGCGCCAGAGCAGCCAGGCGAGCGCGCCGGGAAATAGCAGCCCGGCCAGCAGGTGGATCTCAGCGGCCAGCCCGAACAGCAGCCCCGCCAACGCCAGCGCTGGGCCGCTCCCACGCCGGCCGACGCGCGCCAGCGCCGCGCAGCCGGCGAGGAGGAAGAAGACACTCCAGCAATACGCCCAGCCAACGTGCGAGATGACCAGAATGTGGAACCCGGAGCTGGCGAGCAGGAGCGCGCCAGCCAGACCCGCGGCCCGGCCATGCAGCTCTCGCCCAAGCAGGTAGAGCGCCGGAACAGTCGCGGCACCGAACAGCAGCGATAACACTCGCGGCAGCGCCGGGTCGACGCCCAGTATGCGCCAGACGGCGGCGACCAGGTACAGCGGCAGCGCCCCGACATAGGCGTCGTGGGCCACGAGCAGCGGTGTACCCTGGTACACCTGGCTGGCGAGGTCCAGCTCCCAGATCTCGTCACTCAGTTCGGGGGCAGCGGTGAGATAGGGCAGACGCAGCAGCAACGCCAGGCCGAACAGGCCGGCCAGGAGCAGCGTCTCCAGCCAGGCGGCCAGCAATGAGCGCTCGGCCCACGTCACGGTTGCTCGCCTCGCCATGCAGCCCCGGCGGGCTGGGAACAGCGTGGCGGCAAACCACCGGATCATCTGGTGTTTCCGCTCAGCCCGCTCCACGCATCCGCTCCGGCCCGATGTGCTGGCGCGGAGTATAGGCGCGGGACCGCTAGCAATGCCCGCGTCCGTCTTCACCAGCACCATGAGCACGTAGCACGCGCCAGGTTAGAGCTGATGCTCCCGTCGAAGGCCAGGTGCGCCCTTACGACGTTCGGTAAACGGCCGCCCCGCTCGTCAAGGGAGCGCTGCAGCTCATCCTGTCCTGCTACGTGCCCGCGGGTGGGCGATGCTCGCGGCCGTCTTTCAGAGTCAGGTGTGGCACCAGCCGGCGACTGAGACGCGCTTCGACGCCGAAGGAGTCGCGAACGCTGAAGTCGCCCTCCTCCCAGGCCAGCACCGCCACGTCGGCTGGGGCGCCGACCTGCAAGCTGCCCAGCCATGGCTCGCGCCCCAGCTTGCGGCCAGGGTTGCTTGTTACCAGCGGGATCAGCTCCCGGAGCGGCACTCCGAGCGCCAGGAGCTTGTTCAGGAAGCCGGGCAGATGGAAGGAGGGGTCTTGCTGCATCAGCGGGACCGTGACGTCGGTGCTCAGACCATTGGGCAGGAAGTCTTGATCCAGCAGCCGGCGCACGACCGGGAAGCTCACGTGCATCCGGCCGTGGGCGGCGTCGAAGTAGATGCCGTTTCGCTGCGCCTCGCGCACCGCCGGGTGGAGCTGCCCGGTGGGGTCCAGCGCCCCATTCGGCCAGCCGGTGAGGATGTGGGTGACCACGTCGCCGGGACGCAGCCACTCCAGGATCGTCGGGAGCGGCTCGCCGCTAGCACCGATGTGCACCATCACCGGCACCTGCGCCGCGTCGGCTGCCTGGCGCAGCAGCCGCAGCACCGGCAACGCCGACATCCCGACCGCGTAGTTGCTGAGCCGCGCCTTGATCCCGACGATCAGGTCACGGTTCGCCTCGATCGCCTGGACCACTGCGTCGATGTCGGCGTACGCGAGCTGCATCAGCTCACCGATACGAATGTCGATCAGCCCCTGGGTGGCCAGGTGGATCCAGGCGTACACCCGGGTCTGCACCCGCTCTATCACGTAGGCACGGAAAGCGTCGATGGTCGCCGCCCCGGCGCTGCCGCCGTCGGCTGCGGTGGTGGTGCCATACGGCAGACAGGAGCAGTCCGGGTCGGTGCCGATGCCCATGCGGGCGAAGACGTGCGCGTGCAGGTCGACCAGCCCCGGCAGGACCAGCATCCCCGCCACGTCGATCACCCGCTGTGCCGGCGCGGTGTCCAGGCTCGGGCCGATCTCGGCCACCCGCCCAGCGGTGATCGCCACGTCCAGCACGCCCTCGCGCCCTGAGGCTGGATCCATGACGGTGCCGCCCTTAAGCAGCAGATCGACGCTCATCGGCGCAGGCTCCTTTCCTCCACAAGCTGGGTGAGCGCCTCCTGGTGGGCACGCAGGGCGGCATCGTCGTACAGCACCAGCAGCAGCCGGCGGGGCGGCCGGCCAGTGGCGAGGTGCTCGGCGAGCGTGCTGAGCGCCACCCGCGCCGCCTCGTCCAACGGATAGCCGTACACCCCGGTGCTGATCGCCGGGAACGCCAGGCTGTTCAGGCCGTGGTCCCGCGCCAGCCGCAGCGCTGCGCGGTAGGTGCTGGCGAGCAGCCGCGCGCTCTCGGCCGGATTCCGCTGGCTGTAAACCGGCCCGACGCAGTGGATCACGTGCCGTTGCGGCAACCGACCGGCCCCGGTGATCCGCGCCTCGCCGGTCGGGCAGCCGCCCAGCGACCGGCACTCGGTCAGCAGCGCCGGCCCAGCGGCGCGATGGATCGCGCCATCCACCCCACCGCCGCCGAGCAGCGAGCTATTGGCGGCGTTGGCGATCGCCTCGATCTCCGGCCCGAACTGGGTAATGTCGCCCTGCCACAGCTCCAGGCTCCCGCCAGCCACGTCCACTCGATCGCGCTGCACTGGCTTCATCTCCCGTCCCTCCTGGTTGCCAGCGGCTGTGTCCCGGTCAATACTAGCGCGCCCGGCTCGCCCGGTGGCGGCGCGGACGGGGCTAGCAGAGGCCGAGCTGCACCACGTCCCACTCGCCTGCGCGCCCGGCCTGCAGCATTTCCGCCGCCGCGTCCACCTGGTCCAGCGGGTTTTGCCAGTCGCCCCCCTGCTGCCCGGTCGGCGTGGTGGAGAAGGTGCTGCGCAGGAACTGGAACGGGCCGAAGGCGCCACTCCCCCGGGCATTGGCGACGTTGCCCCAGCCACTCTCGTGGCTGGCGATGCAGTCTAGCCGCGGGGCAAGGTCTGGGTAGCGCGTATAGAGATAGTCGTGGGGCGGGAGCGCCCGGGCGCTGGCGTCCGGGCTCCCGACGTCGTCTCTCTGGGGCTGCGTCCAGAACGCGGCGATCTCCGCTTCGGTTGGACGGCGGCCGGGGCCCACGGCACTGGCCGGAATCCAGCCCCGCCCCTTTGTATAGGGGCTCCAGACCCAGAAGCGGCCGTTGAGCGCCTCGCGCGGGCCGTCGACGCGGTAGCTAGTCCACTGGGGGACGAGGCCGAGCACGGTGGAGGACTCGGCGCTGCTGTAGAGCGCGGTCTCAACCGTCGCCGTGACCCAGCGCTCCTTGAAAGCGCCAGCGCTGGGGGAGCGCGCGCCATCCGTCGGCATGGCGAGCGCCGGGGTCAGGCCGTGGAGGGCAACGGCAACGCCGAGCAGCAGGGCCGCGGAGGCCCCACGCGGAGAACGTTTCTGCACCTGTCACTCCATGGAATGGGTCCCGGCGAGGCGCGGCACACCGAAGGGGCCGCCGGCCGGTGAGATCGCAGCGGGGCGACGCGCAGTCGCCTGGACTGCCGTGGAATGGCCCACGCGCACTGTGTGGCCATGGTGCCGGGGAGGAGTAGCAGCCCTTCTAACCTGGCGGAGGCGCTCCCGGCACAAGACGGCGAGCAGCCTACCAGGGAACGTCAGGAAAAGGCAAGAAAGGAACGTCCGGGGGGAGCCAGCGCCGCGCGGCTGGCGGCCGCGCGCTCCGCCCGGCCAGTTGCCAGTTGACGCCGCGACGCCAGCGATGAATACTCGCCGTATCCCTTGCGGGCGATAGGGAGGCAACGATGGCAGCGCCAGGCGCCGCCCTGCCGCGTTTTGCTGATACCGTCGTGATCGGTGGCGGCACCGCGGGCGCGGTGGTCGCGGGGCGGCTGGCCGAGCGGTCGGACCGCTCGGTGCTGCTGCTGGAGGCCGGGCCGGACTATGGCCCCTACGAAGGGGGCGGCTGGCCGCCCGAGCTGCTGGATGGGCGCCATGTGCCCTGGCGCAGCCATAGCTGGGGCTACGTCAGCGCCGCGCGCTACGGCCAGCGCGACCTGGCGCTGGACCGCGCCCGGGTGCTGGGCGGCTGCTCGGCGCATAACGGCTGCGCCGCCGTCTGGGGGCATCGAGACGACTATGACGGCTGGGAGGCGCGGGGCAATCCGGGCTGGGGGATGGAGGCGCTGCTGCCGCTGTTTCGCCAGGTCAACGAGCGGCTGCGCGTCCGCACCCCGGCGCGGTCAGAGATCGGCCCCTGGCATGAAGCGGTCCTGGAAGCGGCCCCTGGAGCCGGGCTGCCGCTGATCGAGGATCTGAATGACGTCGATGGGACGCTGGGGATGGCGATCTCCCCGATCAACGTCTGGCACGGGGTGCGCTGGAACAGCGCCTTCGGCTACCTGGATCCGGTGCGCCAGCGACCCACCCTGGCGATCCGTGGCGGCATGCTCGCCGACCGGCTGATCGTGGAGTCCGGCCGGGTGCGGGCGGTCGAGGTGATCGGGCCGGAGGGGCCGGCGCGGATCGAGGCTGGAGAGGTGGTCGTGTGCGCCGGCGCCTATGGCTCGCCGGCGCTGCTGCTCCGCTCAGGCATCGGACCGCCAGAGCCCTTGCGCGCCCTCGGCATCGACCCCGTCCATCCGCTCCCCGGAGTGGGGGAGAACCTGCACGACCACCCCGCCCTCATGCTCACCTACCGCGGCACGCCGGCGCTCATCGCGGCACTCCAGGCCTTCATCGACAGTGGTGGCGCGCTCCGCGAGGAGGGGACGATCGCCAAGGGGCGCAGCACGTGGTGCGAGCGCGCCTTCGACCTGCACGTCTACCCGGTGGCCGGCCCCTACGGCTGGGAAGGGGAGGGCGAGTGGGTGTTCGCGATCCCGGTCGCCAACCTCACCCCGCGCTCGCGCGGGACGGTACGTCTGGTCAGCCGCGACCCGGAGCTGGCGCCGATCTTAGACCACGGCTATCTGACCGATCCGGATGACCGGGACCTGGCGGTACTGCTGGACGGGGTCGAACTCGTTCGCGCCCTGGCGGCGCAACCCCCACTGGCCGGGCTGATCGGCGCCGAGCTCACGCCTGGCCCCACGGTGCGCGGTCGGCAGGAGCTGACGGAGTACATCCGCGCCCAGAGCATCCACTATTACCACCCGGTCGGCACCTGCGCCATGGGACCGGCGAGCGACCCGCTCGCCGTGGTGGATGCCCACGGCCGGGTGCATGGGCTGCCCGGTCTGCGGGTGGCCGACGCCGCGATCATGCCGGTCGTCCCGCGGGCGAACACCAACCTGCCCGCGGCCGTGGTCGGGGAGAAGGTTGCTGCGCTCATGCTGGAGGGCGAGTCGGGCAGACAGTGAGCACGGGCGCGCTCACTTCGGCACGTGAAAGGGGGTGTGGCCAGGACCACACCCCCCTCTCGATAGCGGTGTCGCGCGGTTAGCTGGCGGCGATCATCTTCTGGAAGACGAACTTCCCGCCCTGTACCTGGCTGCCGCTCATGGTGGTCAGGGTAGTGTCGCCGTTCTCGTCGAAGCTCCAGGTGCCCAGCACCCCGTCGTAGTTCTGGGTGGCGAACAGCGCATCGCGGATCGCTCGGCGGTCCTTGACGTTGGCCCGGCTGATCGCATCCAGGCCGACCTTGCAGGCCTCGTAGCCGTAGGCGGCGTACGCCTCGGGCTCGGAGCCGTACTTGGCCTTGTAGCGCTGATACCAGTCGGCGCCCTTGCCGGTCAGCTTGTCCGGGGGCACGCCACCAAAGGTGATGTAGGTGCCTTCAGCCGCGTCGCCAGCGTCATCCAGGAACGCCTGCTCGAAGATGCCGTCCGGGCCCATCATCTTCATGTTGGGGGCAACGGACTTGATGTCCTTCCAGAGCTTGCCGGCGTTGTTCTGGGTGATCCCACCAAAATAGACCATGTCCGCACCGGTGTCGCGGATCTTGGTCGCCAGCGCCCGGTAGTCGGTCGCCTTGGTGTCGATCCCTTCCGGGCCCGCCGCCACGGTCAGGCCGATCTTCTGCGCGGTGTTGGCGAAGACGACGGCGATGCCGTGGCCATAGAGTTCGGTGTCGTCCAGCACGTACACCTTGGTCGCCCCGAGCTCCTTGGCCCAGTTGGCCCCTACCGCCCCCTGCAGGTCGTCCGCTGGCACCACCCGGGTGTAGTTGCGGATACCCGTCGGGTAGTAGACGTCCGGCTCATTGGCCTCGCCCTTGCCGGGCTTGGTCAGGCCGGGGTAGGTGTTGGCCGGCGAGATCATCGCCAGCGGCCCGGCCTGGTTCAGGATCGGGATCGCCACCTTCGCTGCGCCGGAGTTGAAGGTGCCGATGTACAGCATCACGTCCGGGTCGGCGGCGGCGGCGTTGGCGTTCTCCGCCTCCTTGGCCGCATCCCAGGCGCCCTTGGCCGCGGTCGCGTCGTCCATGTCCGTGTACTGGATCGTCGCACCGTTCACCTGGTAGTTCGCCTCTTCCAGGCACATGAGGATCGAGTTGACGACCGTGTCCGTCTGCCCCTTCGACGAGCCCGTGCGCGGCAGGCTGGAGACGATCTTGATCGTTTGCCCCGCGAGATCGTTATGCGGTAGTCCGGCCGGTGCGGCGGCGACTGGCGCGGCCACCAGGGCGCCTGCCGCGAGCAGGAGCCACGCCGTCGTGGCGAGCCGGGTACCGAGGGTTCGTCGGATACGCACGAGTTCTGCCTCCTCAGGCGGAAGTTAGCGACGCGATACTACACCCTTTGTTCGATTCCGTCTACAGATTCGCACGAGATTCTGCTGTGCACGTCGATTCCTTCCGATTCCCTTAGCCGCCGGGCTCGCCATCGCCACCGCCTCGCGGTCGGTGGGCCGATCCCGCCTGGGCGATCCAGCCCGCCCCGTCCCTGCCTCCCATTGCGCCCGGGACGAACGGCCAGGCCGATCCGGCCCGCGTGGCGGCTGAAGAGCCCGCCACTCTGGCCAGACAATGCCAGTAGGCGCGAGGCCCGTGTCGGAGCGCTCCGTTGCCCCGGCGGGACCGGGGTGTGGAGGGCTGCGACCCGGCGAAGATGGGCTGGGCTCGTACCGGGAAGGTCTACCATGCGTGTGCTGATCGCGGAAGATGACGCGGACGTACGGCTGCTCCTGCAGCGCGCGGTGGCGTCGCTTGGACACCAGTTCCTGGTGGCCGCCAGCGGCGACGTTGCTCTGGAGCTGTTCCGAACCCACCAGCCCGATGTGGTGGTGAGCGACTGGCGGATGCCAGGGCTGGATGGAATCGAGCTATGCCGCTACGTGCGCGAGCAGGCCGACGCGCCGTACACCTACTTCATCCTGCTGACAGCGCTGAGCGACAAGCAGCATATGCTCCAGGGGGTCCGGGCGGGGGCCGATGACTACCTGGTCAAGCCGTTCAGCTACGACAGCCTCCGCGCCCGGCTGACCACCGCCGAGCGCATCACCTCGCTCCACCGCCAGGCATGCCACGCGGTGGCCCGCCGCGAGGAGCTCTTGCGGGTGGTGAGCCGCGTGGCGACCGAGATCAACCCATCGCGCCTAGTGCAGGACGTGCTCGCCGAGGCCGTCGATCTGCTCGGCGCCTCCGTTGGGGTGGTCTACCGCTGGAGCGAAAGCCCGGGCAAGCTGGAGCCGGTCTGGGATGCCAGCCGCGCGGAGCGGTCCGTGCCGTTCCACCTTGGCCAGGCGGCGAGCTTGCGCGCGGTGGAGCGCCGGGCGCCCGTGCGGCTGGATGCTCTGCACCACGCTGGTGAGACACCACCGGACGCGAGCGGAGTCAACCTGGTGCTCGCGGTGCCGTTGCTCCATCGCGGACAGCTTCTCGGCGCCCTGGCGGTGGGCAGCGACGGGCACACCACCGGCTTCGACGCGGGGGACGTGGAGCTCCTTGAGTTGCTGGCGAGCAGTGCCGCGGCGGAGCTGGCCGGGCTGGAGCGGGCCCGGCTGTCCGGGGCGCTGATCGCCGCCTCCACCATGGCGCACCATTTGAATAACCAGCTTGCGCTCACCGTCGGCTACGGCGAGCTGCTGGCGAACGACCCTCGCCTCCCCGCCGAGCTGCGCCGCCACGCGATCGAGGCGATGAACGGCGCGCAGGCGGCGAGCGAGACGCTCGCCAAGCTCCAGCGTATTACCCGGCTCGAGCACGCCCCCGGCCCATTGGGAGATGCCGAGGCGCACCCGCTGCTCGATCTGGAGCGGAGCAGCCGGCCGGTGCTGTAGCCCCGCCGCCTCGCCGCCTGAGGGGAGAGCGGGGAAAACGCGCTCGCGTCAGGCAGGCGCTTCCACCGGGGCTAGCGGCAGCGTCATCCGGAAGGTGCTCCCCCGGCCCGGGGTGCTGCGAGCGGTTAGCCAGCCGCCGTGGTGCTGAACGATCTCCCGGCTGATCGGCAATCCCAACCCTGCTCCCTCCGGCTTGGCCGTGAGCGTATCGCCCACCTGGCGGAAGCGCTCGAAGATCGTCTCGAGCTGGTCAGGCGGGATGCCCAGCCCGGTGTCCTTCACCTCCACCACTGCCTGGGCATCCTTGAGGAACGCTCGGACCGCCACCCGGCCGCCGCTGGGAGTGAACTTCGCGGCGTTGGACAGCAGGTTGGTCAGCACCTGGATGATCTTGTCCCGGTCGGCCACCACCGGGATCGGGGCCCGCGCGAGCTGGATCGCCAGCGCGATCTGCTTGCCGTCAAACAGCGCGCGGTTCGTCCGCACCGCCTGTGCCACGACCTCGGCCAGGTCCAGGGGCTCCATCCGCCACTCCACCTTGCCGGCCTCGATCCGCGAGAGGTCCAAAAGCTGGTTGATCATCCGCGACAGCCGCTGGCTCTCCTGAGTGATGATCGCTAGGAACTGCTCCTGCGTCTCGCGTGGGATGTCGCCGCCGGCCGCTAGCAGGCTCTCCGAGAGGGAGCGGATGGAGGTGAGCGGGGTGCGGAGCTCATGGGAGACTGTGGAGACGAAGTCGCTCTTCAGCCGGTCCAGCTCCGTGAGCCGGCGGTTCGCCTCTTCGAGTTCGGCGGTGCGCTGCTGAACCTTGCGCTCGAGCATGCGCGACAGGTCCTCCAGCTCGCGGTACAGCCGGGCGTTCTGCAGCCCGAGCCCGAGCTGCACGGCCAGGGTGCGGAAGAACTGGAGAAATTCGGGCGCGAAGTAGACCCGGGCGGTGGACGAGTAGGCGGACAGCACCCCCACCGGGCGATCCTCGACCACGAGCGGGGCGTGGACGAACGAGCGCGAGCCGGGCGCTTCGGGGATCGAGCGGGCATCCCAGCTCTGGAGCGCGGTGGTGTCCTCCACTACGATCAGCCGGTTATCCAGGAAGCACTCCCCCACGTAGGTCTCCCGGCTCGGCAGGTCGCTCCGCGGCAGGTCGGCGCCCGAGAACGTTCCGGTGGCGCTCTGCACCCGTAGCAGCCCTTCGGAATCCAGCAGCCGCACGGTGAGCAGGTCGAACTCGAACTCGCGGTGGAGCAGCTCGACCACCCCGTCCGTCATCTGCCGGGGATCCAGGGTGGAGGCGATCCGGCGCGTCGCCTCGTACAGCAGCGATTGCTCTCGAGCCAGCCGCTGCAGCTCCTCGCGGCTCTGCTCGAGTGACTGGGAGACGGTGCCGACAACGTCGAAAATCGCCTCGAAGCGCCCGGTGACGACCTGCCCGAGCCCTTCCATGATCGCCTGTGCCGAGGCCGGCCCCACCGCGCCCGACAGCATCCGCTCGACGAACGCCGCCAGCTCGCGGCGATCGGCCTCCGTGAGCGCCCGCGGCTCCTGGATTCCCCGTGCCTCGAGGAAGGAGGTGAATGCTTCCTGCGCCTTGTCCCGTCCCATGAACTGCGCGACCAGCTCCTCCAGCCGGCTGATCGTCAGCTCCTGCCCGCCCATCAGCACCGGTGGGCGCGCCGGCTCACGGCGAAATCCACCCACGAAGCGCTCTGCCTGAGTCTGCTCCAGCGGCGTGGGCCGGGTGTACAGTGAGACGAGCGCGAAGGTGGCCAGGTTCGGCGCCAGCGACCAGAAGGTGATCCCGGCCCAGAAGCCCATCCCGCTCAGGCCGAATAGCTGCTCCGGCCGCAGCCAGCCGATCCCCAGCGGGCCGGCGCTGACGAAGCTCTGCGGCCACCAGCCGACCCGGACGAACGATGGCAGCAGCAGTGTGTAGCACCAGACGAGAAAGCCGGCGCACAGACCGGCCAGCGCCCCCTGGCGGGTGGCACCGCGCCAGTACAGTCCGCCGAGGAACGCCGGGGCGAGCTGCGCCACTGCGGCAAACGAGATCAGTCCAATGTTCGCCAGCGTGAACGACTCGTCGATCAAGTGGAAGTAGGCGTAGCCGAAGAAGATGGTCAGGACGATCGCCAACCGTTTGCAGTTGATCAGCAGCGCGGAGATGTCGCGGGTCATCCCCAGGCGCACCAGCCAGGGGACGACCAGCGTGTTCAGAATCATGGTCGATAGGGCGATCGACTCGACGACGACCATGCCCGTGGCGGCGGAGATCCCGCCAATGAAGGCGAACAGCGCCAGCACGGGCTGCTGGTGGAGCATCGGCAGCGTCAGCACGAAGTAGTCCGCCGCGGTCGCCGGTACCCCGGGGAAGCTCAGCAGGCCGCCGAAGGCGATCGGCAGGACGAACAGATTGATCAGCAGCAGATAGGCGGGGAACATCCACATCGCAGTCTTGAGGTGCGACTCGCGGGTGTTCGCCACCACCGCCATGTGGAACTGGCGCGGCAGGAAGAGGATCGCCAGCATCGAGAGCAGCGTCAGCGCCACCCAATCGCCGTAGGAGAAGGCAGGGTCGCCGCCCAGCAGCCGCGCCAGGTCTGGGTGCTGGGCGGCGCGGGCGAAGACGTCGCCGAAGCCGCCGAACACCCCGTAGGTGACAAACACCCCCACCGCCAGGAACGCTAGCAGCTTGACCAGCGACTCGAAGGCGATGGTGGCCACCAGCCCCTCGTGGCGCTGCGAGGAGTCCAGGTCGCGGGCACCGAACATGATCGCAAATAGCGCCAGCAGCACCGCGGCGCCAAACGCGGTGTCGGTGTAGATCGGCCGCGGCGCCGAGGGCGCCAGCTCGGTCGTGACCAGCGGGTAGCGCAGCAGCACCTCGAACGTCTGCGAGATCGCCTTGAGCTGGAGGGCGATGTAGGGCGTCAGCCCCACTACGGTAATGAAGGCCACCAGCGCCCCGAGCGCCGTCGACTGGCCGTAGCGGGCGCTAAGGAAGTCGGCGATCGAGGTGATATTGTTCGCCCGGGCAATGCGCAGCGTCTTGCGGAGCACCAGGGGCCAGAGCAGCGCGATGAGCGTCGGGCCAAGGTAGATCGGCAGAAACCCGACCCCAGCGGCAGCGGCCCGCCCCACGCTGCCGTAGAACGTCCACGAGGTGCAGTAGACCGCCAGCGAGAGCGCGTAGATGAGCGGGTGGCCGCTGGGACTGCGCCCTTCGCGCGCCCGGCGATCCACATAGTAGGCGATGCCAAACAGCCCCAGCACGTAGGCGAGCGCGGCCAGCGGAATCGTCCAGGCGTTCAGCACCGCACTACTCCTGGTCGTCCCACCGGACGCGGCTCAGCAGCGCCAGCGCCGCGATCCCCAGCAGCCAGACGGCAAAGAGGTACACGTACAGCAGCGGGATGCCGCCCACCCAGACCGGGCGGTTGAACACCGCCAGGAACGGGAACGTGAGCAGCAGGACACCGAGCGCGAAGAACACGACGAGCCGCTGGTGGATGCTGTCACCGCCCCGCACCTGTTGCCCTCCTGTTGCCCAGTGGTAACACCCGCGCCGCCAGTTCCCTGGCTGAGCCCGCCCTGTCTGCTACGGCGGCTCGGCTAAGATAGAGCGAATGGTTTCGATGATCTCGGCGTTGCCAAACGGCTTTGTAACGTAGGCGCTCGCCCCCAGTGCTCGCCCCCGCGCCACGTCGCTCTCCTGCCCCTTGGCGGTGAGCAGGATGACCGGGATCGCGCCTAGCTCCGGATCGGCCTTGATCGCCTGGCAGACCTCGTAGCCATTGCGCTTCGGCATCATGATGTCGAGCAGGACTACATCTGGCCGGAATTCGCGCACGAGCTGTAGCCCCTGCTCGCCGTCAGCGGCAGAAGCCGTGGCAAAGCCCGCCCGATTGAGCAGGAATTCGAGCGACAGGACGATCGGCGGCTCGTCGTCGACGATCAGTACGCGCGGCTTCCGCATGGCAAAGCCTCGGCGCAGATTATAGAGCCCGGCCCGCGAGCGATCCGCACGATGCCTCAGCCTGGTGGGCTCGGTGAAGTCTCCGCCCATCGTGTAACAATCCCACGGTACGTGGCCTTTTTCTTTCTCAAATCAGTTACATAATTCACAAAGAAGAGTTCGCTTAGCGCGGCAATTCGTCGCCCTGATGCCTCAGTCACAGGCTCAGATCGTTCACACAATCGCAACTCTTGGCACGCGTTTTGCGTGTGCCTAGGCAACCCGTCCTCCGGCTGCCAGGAGCTGGCCGCCCGAGCAGCCAGAGCGGGAGCAGCGGCGCTCGTGCTCTCCCACGCGACCTCTGAGCGCTACACGCCGTCGGCGTCCTGCGCATAGCGCCGGCAGCGTGCTGGTCGCCTATCCCCGCCCTGTTGGAGGCCGCGACGACACCTCGGGGTGTGACAATAATATGTACAGAACTTACATAAAAATTTGCCACATTATGGCAGATCAATTGCTCAACCACACACGCAAGCGAGCTCTGTTCGGATCGCTGCTCGGGGCGCTGCTCATCGCCGCTGCGGGCCTGCCGGGCGCTGCTCCAGCGGATGCAGGCGGCAGAAGGCCCCAGGCGCCGCTGGGCGATGCGCGGCAGAAGCTGAAGCACCTGGTGTTCATTGTCCAGGAGAACCGCTCCTTCGACCACTACTTCGGCACTTACCCCGGGGCCAATGGCATCCCGATGGATGCCAACGGTGTTCCCACCGTCTGCAACCCCAATCCCCTCACCGGCACCTGCGACAAGCCGTACCTGAATCCATTGGATAGCAACATCGGCGGCCCGCACACGAACGCCGACGCCATCGTCGACATCGATGGCGGGAATATGGACGGGTTCATCCTGCGGGCGGTCCAAGAGGGAGCCACGGAGATCGACGTGATGGGCTACCACGACCGCGGCACGATCCCGAACTACTGGGCCTACGCGGATACCTTCGTGCTGCAAGATATGCTGTTCGAGTCCGTCATCTCCTGGAGCCTGCCCGCCCACCTGTACATCGTCTCCGCCTGGTCGGCCAAGTGCACCAACCCGGCCGACCCGATGAGCTGCACCACCAACATCATCAATCCCGGGAAGCCGAAGACGTCCGCGCCGTACTACGGCTGGACCGATATCACCTACCTGCTCTACAAGAACGGGGTGAGCTGGAAGTACTACATCGGCTCCGGCACCCAGCCCGATTGCAGCAACGGGGCGGTCCGCTGCGCGCCTCAGTCCCAGAGTGCCGACAACGCTAGCGTCTGGAATCCGCTGCCGTGGTTCCAGACCGTGGTGGACAACGGCCAGACGGGCAACGTCCAGGACGTCAGCAACTTCTATGTCGATGCCGCCAACGGCACCCTGCCAGCCGTCTCCTGGATCATCCCCAACGACACCAACAGCGAGCACCCGCCGGCGAAGGTGAGCGCCGGCCAGGCCTACGTCACCGGGCTGGTCAACGCCATCATGCAGGGGCCGAACTGGAACGACACTGCGATCTTCGTGTACTGGGATGACTGGGGCGGCTTTTACGACCACGTGCCGCCGCCGCAGGTCGATGGCAACGGCTATGGACTGCGGGTGCCGGGCCTGGTGATCAGCCCCTATGCCAGACATGGCTACATCGACCACCAGACGCTCAGCTTCGACGCCTACCTGAAGCTCATCGAAGACCTGTTCCTCGGTGGCCAGCGGCTGGACCCCCAGACGGACGGGCGGCCGGATCCGCGGCCCACGGTGCGGGAGACCGTACCGCAGCTCGGCGACCTGCTGGATGACTTCGACTTCTCCCAGACCCCCCGCGCCCCGCTGGTGCTCAGCGCTCGCCTCGAGGACAGCTCCAAGAGCATCGTGTACAAGGGGCCCTGGGCGATCCGCCAGGCCGCTGGGGCGAGCAACGGCACGGCCCATTACACGACCGGGCCGCGCTGCACCGCGACCGTCTACTGGTACGGCGTCGACCTCAAAGTGCGCATGGTGACCGGCCCGCAGATGGGCCAGGCCACGCTCACGCTCGACGGGGCTGCCACCACTGTGGATCTGTACAGCCCCGGGCTCCGCTACCAGCAGGTCGTCTTCAGCAAGTCAGGGCTCACGCCCGGACTGCACACCTTAGAGATCGTCCCGAACGGCCAGAAGAACCCGGCCTCGACCGGAAACTGGGTGGCGCTCGACGCCATCGACACGCAATGACGTACTGACCAGCCGCAAGGACGCCGCAGCTGGTCAACCACGGGTCATCATCCCCCCGGAATCACGTTTGGCGCCGACGGAAGTGATAGCGATTTCACCCCGCCAGTATATGCTGGTCCATGTCCGGTGGGAACGGCGCGTCCGCTCACGGAGTTCCGGGGGACGAATCCGAACCCGCTGGTCCGGCGTAACGACCGGGACGAGACGACCACGTCGGAGCAGCAGCTGCCCGCAAGAAGTGGGCGGCCGGGCGTGGATGCGTGGGCAGGGAGGCAGGCAGGATGCGTGGCTGGCACTCGGGACGCCTAGCATTCGTCGGGGTGGTGCTTTCACTCCTCTGCGCAGTGCTCGCCCTCATTCCGCCGCTCGGGGGTGGGCCGCCTCGGGCCAGCGCGACCACGCTGGGCGATGCGCGGCAGAAGCTGAAGCACCTGGTGTTCATTGTCCAGGAGAACCGCTCCTTCGACCACTACTTCGGCACTTACCCCGGGGCCAATGGCATCCCGATGGATGCCAACGGTGTTCCCACCGTCTGCAACCCCAATCCCCTCACCGGCACCTGCGACAAGCCGTACCTGAATCCATTGGATAGCAACATCGGCGGCCCGCACACGAACGCCGACGCCATCGTCGACATCGATGGCGGGAATATGGACGGGTTCATCCTGCGGGCGGTCCAAGAGGGAGCCACGGAGATCGACGTGATGGGCTACCACGACCGCGGCACGATCCCGAACTACTGGGCCTACGCGGATACCTTCGTGCTGCAAGATATGCTGTTCGAGTCCGTCATCTCCTGGAGCCTGCCCGCCCACCTGTACATCGTCTCCGCCTGGTCGGCCAAGTGCACCAACCCGGCCGACCCGATGAGCTGCACCACCAACATCATCAATCCCGGGAAGCCGAAGACGTCCGCGCCGTACTACGGCTGGACCGATATCACCTACCTGCTCTACAAGAACGGGGTGAGCTGGAAGTACTACATCGGCTCCGGCACCCAGCCCGATTGCAGCAACGGGGCGGTCCGCTGCGCGCCTCAGTCCCAGAGTGCCGACAACGCTAGCGTCTGGAATCCGCTGCCGTGGTTCCAGACCGTGGTGGACAACGGCCAGACGGGCAACGTCCAGGACGTCAGCAACTTCTATGTCGATGCCGCCAACGGCACCCTGCCAGCCGTCTCCTGGATCATCCCCAACGACACCAACAGCGAGCACCCGCCGGCGAAGGTGAGCGCCGGCCAGGCCTACGTCACCGGGCTGGTCAACGCCATCATGCAGGGGCCGAACTGGAACGACACTGCGATCTTCGTGTACTGGGATGACTGGGGCGGCTTTTACGACCACGTGCCGCCGCCGCAGGTCGATGGCAACGGCTATGGACTGCGGGTGCCGGGCCTGGTGATCAGCCCCTATGCCAGACATGGCTACATCGACCACCAGACGCTCAGCTTCGACGCCTACCTGAAGCTCATCGAAGACCTGTTCCTCGGTGGCCAGCGGCTGGACCCCCAGACGGACGGGCGGCCGGATCCGCGGCCCACGGTGCGGGAGACCGTACCGCAGCTCGGCGACCTGCTGGATGACTTCGACTTCTCCCAGACCCCCCGCGCCCCGCTGGTGCTGCCGCCGTGGCCACCCGCTGCACCGACCGGGCTGACGGCCAGCGCGGTCGCCGCCACCAGCGTCACGCTCACCTGGGTGGACAACGCTACGGATGAGACCGGCTATGTCGTGCAGCGCAAGGCGCCCGGAGGCGCCTACACGCAGGTGGGACCCACCCTCCCCCCGAACACCACCAGCTTTGTCGATACCAGCGTCTCGCCGGCGAGTAGCTATCGGTACCGGGTCTTCGCCCAGAACCAGGTCGGGCCTTCCGCTCCATCCAACGAGATCAGCGTCACCACGCCCGAAGCCGCGCCCGCCGCCCCGAGCAACCTGGCGGTGAGCGGGGCCACCACCAATAGCCTCACCTTGACCTGGACGGACAATGCGCTGAACGAGGCCGGCTTTGCGATCGAGCGGCAGGACCCGAGCACCGGCCAGTGGAGCCAGATCAAGACGGTGGGGGCGAACGTCACCACGTACACTAATACCGGGCTGAGCCCGGCGACGAGCTACAGCTACCGGGTGCGGGCGTCTAACAGCGTGGGCTACTCGGATTACAGCAACGTGGCGACCGGGACGACACTGACTCCACCGCCCCCGGCGCCGCCGACGAATCTCAGCGTCACCGGCGCGACCACGAGCAGCCTGACCCTGGCCTGGACGCCGGTCGGCACCGGGATCAGTGGCTTTACCATTGAGCGGCTGGATCCGACCAGCGGGGCGTGGAACCAGCTCAAGCAGGTGGGCAAGACGGTCACGACCTATACCGACAGTGGGCTGAGCCCGGCGACGAGCTACAGCTACCGGGTGCGGGCGTTCAACGCCTGGGGCACGTCCGACCCCAGCAGCGTGGCGACCGGCACCACGCTCCCCCCGACCCCGCCCGCCGCCCCGAGCAACCTGGCGGTGAGCGGGGCCACCACCAATAGCCTGACGTTGACCTGGACGGACAACTCGACCGACGAGAGTGGTTTCAACATCGAGCGGCTGGATCCATCGAGCGGCACCTGGGTGCTGATCAAGACCACCTCGAGGAACGTCACCAGCTACACGAACGGCCGGCTCGCCCCGGGGACGACCTACACCTACCGCGTCTACGCCTTCAACAGCGCTGGCAATTCGGCCTATTCGAACCAGGCGAGCGGGACGACCCTGCCGGCCGCCCCCGCCAGGGTGCACCGGGCAGCGGGCTGACCGCCCACTTGTTCAGGCCGTGGAAGGCGAGAGGTTCGCAGCCTGTGCGCGTGTCGCGTTGAGCCAGTGCCGATGGCCCGCTGGCCCCAGGTTTTGCGCGCAATGCCTGCGCTGTGCCTAGGCGCAGGCATGTCAAGCCGAACCAGCGCTCGCCGGCGCCTAGCGTTTTTCACAGGCCGTATGTATGCTGGCGTCTCTCGCTGGCATGGCTCCAAGGCTCTTCGGGGCGGCTCGGCGGTGGCCTGCTGTGTGCAGGGGTGTGTCGTCTTCGCAGCGAGGCGGCAGCTCCCAGCACGCATGGCCGGGTACTTGCAGACGGCGCCGAGACAACGGCTAGACAAGGTAGGCGCAGTATGAACCCAGCGTTTGACAGCCGTGAGCCTGACTGGCGGGTGCGCCCGGCTCGCACGGCATCCGATGCCGTGCGAATCGCCACCTGGGGTCTGCTACCGGCGCTCCTGCGCGAGGTGGGAGAGCTGTGGGACTGGGGCTGGCACCGCAGTCCGGAGCAGCAAGCCGCCTTCCTCGGATTTCCTCATCCGTGGAACTTCCCACACCTGCTGTTCGCCACGGGCATTCTCGGCCTGTTCGCCGTGCTCGGCCTGGGCCACCCCCGGCTGTTCCAGTGGATCCGCAGTGGCTTCCGGGGCAGCGCCAGCATTGCGCTACGCGATTCCCCGGGGACGACCGTTGCCGTCGCCGGCGTGTTGCTATTCCTCGTCGCCTCGGTGCTGGATACCCGGCGGCATCTTCAGGGTGGCCCGGATCCCGCCTTCACCTTCCAGCACGTTATGCTGACCGCCTCCAGCGCGGTCGCCTGCCTTGGGATGTTCCTGATCGCCACGCTCGATGTTCCCGCCGGGCGGGCGAGGCGCATCCTGTCCTGGGCCTGGCTGGTCGCGCTGCTGAGCACCACGATGACGCCCTTCCCGCCACTGGGCCTTCAGGCGTGGAGCGCGAACGCGCAGGCAGCGATCGGGCTGGTGAAGCTCGTCCTTCCGGTCGCGCTGGCGCTCCGCTTTGGCCCATGGCCGCTGCGGGTGACCGGCGTGGTCGGGGCCTACGTGTTTATCCGCCTGCTCGCCTGGCTCGTCGAATCGGCCGCCGGGTTCTCCGTGCCGCCGCCCGTGCTCCAGGGCTACCTCGTCCCGGCGGTGCTGTCGGATGGCGCGCTCCTGCTGCTCGGCACGTGGCGCGGCGCCCCATTCGTGGCGGCGCTGGTGTTCGGCCTCGCCGCCGGACCGGCCGGCTACCTCTCGCTGATGGTCCGGCCCGAAACCTGGAGCCTGCACGGGCTCCGCGTCGCCAGCGCAGAGGGGGCTGCCGGTGCGGCAGCGCTGGTGGTCCTCCTGCTGGCGATCGACGGCATCCGGCGGCGATTCACCCGCGTTGCCGTGTCTCCGAACCCGCGGGCCAACGGTGTCGCCAGATTCTGGCCAGGCGCGCCAGCGGCAGGCGACGAGCACTCGGCCCCGGGCAGCCGCCACCGCTCTCACTGAAGGACCCCGGATTCGGGCGGCCAGCGCCCAGGGGGCGGCGGGAGCACAGAAGGCCGGGACGCGGCAGGCACTCTTACCTGCCGCGTCCCGACGCGCGGTGTGGCCGCGGGGAGGGCACGGCCACGCCGTAGGGGGTTAGGCCGTCGCGGCGCGGGCCGGGGTGCCGCGCCCCTCTACCCCCTCTACCTCGTCCCAGATCCGGACGTGGTGGCTCTCCTTCAGGAAGAGCCCGCCAACGATCAGCGAGATCAGCGCCACCGCCCCGGGGTAGATGAGCGGCAGGTAGATGCTGTGCGAGGAGGCGTAGATAGCGGTGCAGATCAGCGGAAGCAGCCCGCCGAACCAGCCGTTGCCCAGGTGGTAGGGCAGCGACAGCGAGGTGTAGCGAATCTTGGCCGGGAACGTCTCCACCAGGAACGCGGCGATCGGCCCGTAGACCATCGTCACGTACAGCACCTGGAGGAACACGACGATCGTCAGCACCGGGATGTTCGCCGTGGCCGGGGTGTTCGCCGGCGAGCCCGCCGGTGGCGGCGTCACCGCGAGCGACATGATGGAGTACAGCGGAACGTAGGTAATGAGCGCCAGCGCCAGGCCGGCCATGATGATCTTCTTACGCCCGATCCTGTCCGACAGCCAGCCAAACACGATGAAGAACGGCGTCGCGAGTAGCAGCGCGATCGCGACGATCGTGTTGGCCTCCACCAGCCCCACATGGAGCTGGCTCTGGAGCACCGTCAGCGCGTAGAACTGCCCCGCGTACCAGACCACTGCCTGCCCAGCCGTCGCTCCGAACAGCACGGTCAGGATCACCTTCCACGATCGCCAGGAGCCGAGGCTATCCTTCAGCGGCCTGGTGGATGACCGGCCGGACTCCTTGAGCCTGGCGAACAGCGGTGTCTCGCGCAGCCGCCAGCGGATGTACAGCGAGATGGCCACCAGGAAGATGGAGAGCAGGAATGGAATCCGCCAGCCATAGGCCTGCAGGTCGGCAGCGCTCATCGACAGGCGCGTCGCCAGCACGACCACCAGAGAGACGAAGAGGCCGACGGTCGCGGTGGTCTGGATCCAGCTTGTGTAAAACCCGCGCTTGCCATCCGGCGCGTGCTCGGCGACGTAGACCGCGGCGCCGCCGTACTCGCCGCCGAGCGCCAGGCCTTGCAGCAGCCGCAGCAAGACCAGGATTGCCGGGGCGAGTGCCCCGATCTGCTGGTAGGTGGGCAGTAGGCCGATCAGGAACGTCGCCCCGCCCATCACCGTCACGGTGACGATAAAGGCGTACTTCCGGCCGACCAGGTCGCCAATGCGCCCGAAGACCAGCGCGCCGAACGGCCGGACCATGAAGCCGGTGGCGTAAGCCGCCAGCGTCGCCAGCAGCGAGGCCAGATTGTCGTTGCTCGGAAAGAAGAGCTGATTGATGACGAACGCCATGCTGCCGAAGATGTAGAAGTCGTACCACTCGATCATCGTCCCGGCGGACGCCGCGGCGATAATCTGTGCCATGCTGTAGTGGTAGGCGGAGCTGCCTGCGCCGGCGCGCAGAGCGGAACTGCTCATTACACAGACTCCTTTCGAGAGCTTGAGAGTGATCCGATGAAGCTGTGGCGAGCGTGGCAGCTTGCTCTTCTCGTCTCCCCCTTCCCTCCTCAGTCGTGGCAGATGCGCGAGGCGCGGCGCACAGCCTGGCCGCGTGGCCGCCCCTCGTAGCTCCACTCTGCTCGTGCTCCACGTCGTTGGCAAGACACCTGGTGCGACACTCGACCAACCTTTACGGAATTCTTATGGGCATCTGCTTGAATGGATTGGCGGTATCATGCTGCAACGATTCGCCCGGCGAAGGGGCCAGCCGGGCGAGACGAGTAGGAGGGGTATGCCGGAAACGCCCCGCGCCATCCTGGTTGTAGATGACGACCCCCACGTGCTCTACGCGCTGCGTGTCGCGCTGGAAGCGCGCGGCTATGCTGTCCACACCGCCCAGAGCGGGGCTGCCGCGCTGGAGGCCGCAGCGGCGGTTCGGCCCGACGCGGTGGTGCTGGACCTGGCCATGCCGGGGATGGACGGGCTCCAGGTCCTTCAGCGGCTTCGTTCCTGGAGCCGCGTGCCAGTCATCGTGTTGTCCGGCCGGGCCGACGAGGCGGACAAGGTGGTCGCGCTTGACACCGGGGCAGACGACTATCTCACCAAGCCGTTTGGGAATGAGGAGCTGCTGGCGCGGATCCGGGTAGCGCTGCGGCATGCGCAGGCGCGCCGCGACGAGGCGCCAGTGGTGCGGGCCGGCGACCTGCTGATCGACCTGGCGGCGCGGCGGGTCACGCTCAACGGCGCCGAGGTCCGTCTGACGCCTACCGAGTTCGCGCTGCTGCGCGAGCTGGCCATCAATGCGGACCGGGTGCTTACCCACCGCCAGCTCTTGCGCGCGGTGTTCGGCCCGGGCTACGAAGATGCTACGGCCAACTTGCGGGTCTTCGTCGGCCAGCTCCGTCGTAAGATCGAGGGCGAGCCGGCCCGGCCGCGCCTGGTCGTGACCGAGCCGGGCGTGGGCTACCGCTTCCGACTGAACTGACTCCCCGCCGTCGCTCCGGGCGGCGCGGGTATACTCGCGGCATGGATCGGCTGTTCTTCGCCCTTGGCGCGCTGTCCGCGCTCATCGGCGTCGCCGCTGGCGCCTTCGGCGCGCACTCCTTGCGCGACCGGCTCGCCCCCGAGCTGCTGGCAGTCTTCGAGACCGGGGTGCGCTACCAGATGTATCACGCGCTGGCGCTGCTGGCGGTCGCCTGGGCCGCGAGCCGCTGGCCCGGGGGCGCCACAAGTCTGGCCGGCTGGCTGATGGTCGCCGGCACGGTGCTGTTCTCCGGCAGCCTGTACGCGCTCAGCCTGAGCGGCGCCCGGGTGCTGGGCGCGATCACCCCGCTCGGCGGGCTGGCCTGGCTGGCCGGCTGGGCGCTGCTCGCTTACAGCGTCCTGCGCCCCTGAGCCTCAGCGGGCGTAGCCCGTTAGCTCGACGTAGCCCTGGCCGGCGATCGGGCCGTCGGCGGTAAAGCCGGCCACCGTCACCTCGCCCTCCCAGTAGGTCGTCCCACTCCCCAGGCTCAGCTCCTGATCCTCCAGCACCGGGCTCAGCGTCAGGCTCAGCTCGGGCCGGGTCGTCCGCAGCCGCCAGCCCATCGGGTAGCGCGCCCCGCTGTGGGGGCTCAGCCAGGCGCCGGTCGCCTCCGCCTGGAAGTCGCCCGCGGCCAGATGGGTGGTGCCCCCCTTCGGGTCGACGTACGTCCCGTACCTCAGGCGGACCTCGCCCTGCTCGTCACGGACGACGGACAGGGTCAGCTCGCTGTCGTCATCAAGCTGCACGCTGTACCAGTCCCAGCCGCCGCCGATGCCCACCAGGAAGTTGCCCCACTGGTGATCGAACCAGGCCAGCCCGCGCACCGGCCAGCGCTCGCCATGGTCCTCCACCACTCCGGCCACGTCCAGGCGGGTGCGGGAGTAGTAGTAGGAGCCACCGGCCGCGCCCAACGCGAGGTAGCCGTCCACGTTGTGCAGCGCCGGCGGCTTGCTGGCCTGGGTGGCCAGGTCGATCGCGTAGCCCTCCATCGCGGCGGCCAGATGATCGCTCCCGCCGGCCCCACGCATCGTCCAGCCGTCGACGTCCAGATCGAAGCCGGGCCCCGGGGCCGGCCGATCCTGGGCCCGGGCGCGCTGGTCGAAGTGGAAGCTGTGGCGCTGATGGTCGGTGATCGCGTAGTGGGCGACGTAGTAGGGCGGACTCTGGCCGCGCAGCACTTGGAAGGTGACAAGCTCGAATCCGTAGCGCCTCCCGCTGCCCGCGTCCAGGTGCCCGGTGTAGTACCACCACTCGGTCAGCAGGTTGTGGGGGGCGTCGTCATCGGGCAGGCGGATCGGCTGAACTGCCTCGAGCGTCGGCGTGGGTGCAGGGGGCAGCGGCTGGGGCGCGGGGCGGCAGCCGGCGAGCAGCGCCAGCAGCACCAGGCAGCACATGAGGGGACCACGGCAGCGCATGGCCAATTCTGCCCGCCGCAGCCCCCTCCAGCAAGCACGCGACGCGGTCAGGCACGCGAGGCGGCGGCCTGGTGCTGCCGGCCGGGCTCCAGCGCCCCGGCCTGCTCCAGCAGCCGGGCCAGCGCCTGCTGCTTGTCGGGCGCCAGCGGCCGGAACGGCGGGCGCGGATCGCCCACGGCGAAGCCGAGCAGGTTCGCCCCCGCCTTGACACTCGCAATGTACCCTTCCGTCACCAGGAAGTGCTGCACCGGCCAGAGGCGGTCCCACAGCGCCTTCGCCTCGGCCAGGCGCCCCGCCGCGACCAGCTCGAACAGCTCGGCGCACTGGCGCGGCAGGCAGTTGGCCGCGCCCCAGACCGCCCCCGGGCTGCCCAGCGCCAGGCCCGAGAAGGTGAGGGTGTCCCAGCCGTTGAAGGTGGTGACCACGTCCCCGTAGCGATACAGCAGCTCCGAGATCTGCGACAGATCGCCCGAGGAGTCCTTGACGTAGCGGACGGTGGGAATCTCCTGTGCCAGTTTGGCCAGGAAGGCCGGGGGCAGGTTCATCCCGGTGCAGGAGGGGATGTTGTAGACCATCAGCGGGAGATCGACCGCAGCGGCAATGTCCGCGAAGTAGCCGAACACCTCGTCCAGCGAGAGCGGCTCGTAGTACGGATGAACCACCATGATCGCGTCGGCGCCCGCCCGCTGGGCGTGCCGGCTCAGCTCGATCGCCACCGCGGTGCTGGTATGGCCCGTCTGTGGCACGACCGGCGCCCGGCCATTTGCCTGCTCGATGACAATCTCGACCACCCGCATGCGCTCCTCGAGCGTCAGGGCGGTAAACTCCCCGGTGCTGCCACAGGGGATCAGCCCGTGGATGCCGGCTGCGAGCTGGCCGTCCACCAGCTCCCGCAACGCGCCCGGGTTGAGCTGGCCCTGCCGATCGAACGGGGTGGCCAGCGCCGAAAGAATCCCTCGCAACTGCTTCGCCATCGCTTCCTCCTCATGCCCCGCGCCCACCGGGGAGCTTTGCTGCACTCTAGGAGATCAGGCCAGGGCTGTCAACGGCCGGTCGAATGTCTACTGTCTACTCCCCTGGTCGCGGGCCTGCTTGCCGGGCCTCATCCTCCCCTCTGGCGCGCAGCGCGCCACCCTCCTCCCCTGGGGAGACACGGAGGACGGGCTGAGGGCGACCAGGAACGGGCCAGGCTGGCTCTGGCAGCCCGTCGGCTGGGCAGCACCCCAACGATGTGCCGCTAGCCCCCAGGCGTCGGGGCGGCCGGGCTCGGCTGGCTCACTGGCTCGGTATATTCGAGCGGAACCCAGCCCTCCTGGCCATCAGGGGCACGCACCGGAAGCCACTGTCTCCCTTCCCCCTCCTCCGCCGGGCCGCGCACCGTCAGGAGCGTCCCCTCGGGATAGGCCCGGAGCTTGTCTGCCATCTGCTTGCTCGCCCGCAGGTACACCCCTTCGCCGTCCGTGTGCGCCACGATAACCGCGGCCGGCGGGGCCGGCGCGGGCGTGGCCGTGGGCGAGACAGGGGTAGGGGTGAGGGTGGGCGGTACGCGCGTGGGGGTTGGAGGAGGGGCGGCTCGAGTTGCCGTGGGCGCCTCGGTGACAACCACCGCCGGAAGCGCCGTTGGGGTAGGCGCGGAGGAGGACACGAAGCTGCACGCCGCGCCTATGGCGACCAGAGCCAAACCTGCCAGCCATGCCAGGCGAGGCATCTGCCGCTCCTGCCGCGCCGGCGTCCCGGGCGCAGTGCCCAGCCTAGAGCGCAGGCGCTCCCCTGTCAACCGGTGTTCCTCTCCGCGCACCCAGGATTGGCGGCGGCGGGGAGGTCCAGGACAGTCTGGCCAGTGCCCAGGCCAAGTGGCGGCTCGGCCTCCTCCAGCCGGGTGATCGACTGGAGCTTCTGCAGCGTCGCGGCAGCGCCCTGCGCGCCGCGCATCACCTCCTCAATGAGGCGGGTGAGCGCGTCGACCAGCGCTCCAAACAGCACCTCGCGGCCGAAGTCCAGCAGTGCGCCGGTAAGTCGAGCTGCAGGCCCTTCATCGGTTCAGCCTAGTACGCCCAGGCGTGCCAGCGCCGATTTCCCCCCCGCCCAGCGGGCCATGGGGGCTCAGCCGCGCCATGGGGTGCGGGCGTGCGCGGTGCCCTCCGGGCGCGGGCCATCCAGTGTCTCACCACGGAGGTACAGGCTCTCGAAGAGCGCCTCGCGGCCTTGCTGGCCCGCCGCCTGGGCGGCGCTGACCCGATGCTCCAGATACCGCTCGGTGTAGCGTTGGATCCGCTGGTGCTCGGCGCCGCTGTCGTGGATCGCCAGTTGGGCGCCTTTCAGGAGCAGCGTGGGGTAGGGGAGTAGCGCGCAGAGGGGCGTCCGCGGCGGAAGCTGCACTCGGCCGGGGACGACGAAGCGGAAGGAGATGTTGAACGTGTAGTCGAGCCAGTCCGTCTCGACGAACCCTTCCACCAGCATGAGCCGGCCCAACGGCAGGTTGGGCACGGCCTTGACAAGGGTGCCGATCCCGGGCGGCGTCTTGACAACGATGTTGGGGAACAGGGTGGCGATCCCGGGCCCGAAGTCGGTGCGCGCCTCGATCGGCTGGCCATGTAGGTCGATCATCACACCGTCGGGTGTCGGCCGGCCGTCCCAGGCCATGTCCAGCGGGCCGTCCAGGCTTACGAGATAGCCAAGCTGATTGGCGAAGGTGATCGGTGGGCAGCGGTAGGCCTCTTGGGGCAGCCAGCTCCGCCGGGCCGGCGCTGGCTCCAGGCGGACGTTCGAGCCGAACAACCGATAGACCTCCACCCGCAACCCCTCGCCGGGTTCAGCCAGCGGTTCTCGCTGCTGCGCCGTCTCGTCCATCCTCTCCCCCTGTTCCATCCTCGGCATACCACCGGGCACGGCGCCTGGCCTGCGCGCGGGCCGCGGTGCGAGAAGGTAGCATATGCAGGCCAGGCAGCGTGAGCCTCGCAGCGCTAGTCGGCCCGAGTGCTCACCCCGGCGTACCGGTCGCCGGCGGAGAGCATGCCGTGATCGGCGATCTGGAGCCCGCCGTCTACCAGCCGGTAGACGGTGAAAAAGCGTCGGGCAGTGATGCACTGGCAGATAGAGGCCTCCACCTCGCTCTCCTCCACCATCAGTTCGCGCTCCACCAGCCGCGCCCGGCCATTGGGCAGGGCGTGCAGGCTCAGGAGCACCCGCGTCGCTCGGCGCTCGTAGGCGAGGACGACGACGTCGGTAGACGGGGCGGCCAGGCGGCCGCTGCGCCAGGTGCGGGTGACGAGCACCTGATGGTGGCCGTCACCCCGCAAATCCACGAACTGAAGATCCATCATCGGCGCCCAGTCCGCCAGGTCGCGCGCTGCCTGCACACGCGGCAGCGCGACGGGCTGCCAGGCGGGGTCGGTCTGCTCCCAGAGCGCGCGCCAGCCGCCAGCGCCATCCGGGGTGTAGATACCGCGCACCCGCTCCCCGTCGGCGGCCCACTGGCCCAGGTCGATGTTCACGTCATCTTCTTCCTGGATGATCCGCGCCGGGTACAGGCGTTGGAAGGTGGCAGCGACTTCAAGCTGGCCGTCGCCGTCCATGTCGGCGCTGGCCAGGATCCGGGCCCCATCGGGGAACGCGGTGGGCGGCGACTGCGCCATGAATGGCATCCCGCGGCAGCCGGCGGCGAGCAGCGCCAGCGCAGCCGCGAGGGCACAGAGTCGCGCGCCAGGGACGGTGCCCGGTGTCCCTCGCCTGGCGCGCTGGCCGGGCTCAGTTGCGCCGGCCCCAGAGCGCATCGACCTGCGTCCGCACCCCACGCAGCAGCTCCGCCTCCTCGTCGGGCACGGGCCCGGCCAGATAGCCGTCCAAGTCCCCGAGCGCCCCGCGCAGGTCACCCAGGCGCATCCGCAGCAGCGCCCGATCGCGGAGCTCCAGTCGGGCGTCGGGCGTGACGACCAGCAGCGTCTCGACGGTCCGCAACGCGCGGGGCAGGTCGCCCCGCCGCAGGTACGAGCCTTTCAAGTTGCGGAGCATCCGCGCCAGGATCTCGCGCTTGCTGACCGGCTGCAAGTAGCGCGGATCGAACGGCACCGCGTCGCCGTACTGCTCCCGCACCCGCGCCCAGCATTCCGCCTCCGTGAGCCGCACCCCGCCGTTGAACGGGTCCAGCAGCACGGCGCCATCCGCTTCGTGCGCGCGGACGATGAAGTGGCCTGGGAGGCCCACGCCTTCCGCGTGGCGCTGACAGCGGCGGGCCAGCTCCAGGTAGAGAACGGACAGGGTGATCGGCAGCCCGGTGCGCCGCTCGATGACGTCGTTCAAGTAGCTGTTGCGCGGGTCGTCGTAGTGCTCAACGTCGCCCTGGAACCCCAGCTCGGCGAACAGGAAGCGGCTCAGGCCGTCCGACCAGCGCCCCCTGGCGGCGGCGCTGCCAACCCAGGGGTGAGCCGCCTCCGCCAGGTCATCCAGCACCGCGAGCCAGCGGCGCACGCTCAGGTCGGGGTACTCCTCGGCCGCCAGGAGCAGCGCTGCTTCGGCCAGGTCCACGTCGTCCCCGGCCGCGCGCAGAGTGCTGGCAAGACGCTCTCGGGCCGCGTCTGGCTCACTCACCCTTACTGCACCTCATCCAGTCGAGTATAGCGCCCTCCCGAGCGCTGGGCGCGGATCTGCCCGCGGGCGGCCGATACATACCGGCGCGCCCGGGCCCGGCGCCTGCGGGGCATGGCTATACTGCACTCTTGCCCCACTCGACCCATCCAGAGGAAGGCGTTGTCGTGCAACCAACCACGCGTCTCCTGACTCAGAAGCCCCCGCCCACACTACAGGAGGCAGGACGCCCGGGTCGCTCGCCATTCAGCCCGGCGGCGTGGGCGCTGTTCACCAATAGCGCCCTGCTGAGCCTCGGCTTCTACATGCTCTACCCGCTGCTGGCGGTCCACTTCACCAGCGATCTGGGGCTGGCAGCAGCCACCGTCGGCTTCGTCCTGGCCGTACGACAGTTCCTGCAGCAGGGGGTTGGGCCACTGGGCGGGGCGCTGTCTGACCGCGTCGGCTACAAGCCGGCGATCGTCGTCGGGCTGGTCGTGCGCGCCATGGGCTTCGTGGCATTCGGCCTGTCCACCGAGCTATCAGGCTTGCTGCTCGGCGCCATGCTTAGCGCCCTGGGCGGCTCGCTGTTCGAGTCGCCGGGCCGGGCGGCGCTGACCGCGGTCACCCCGCCACGCGATCGGCCGCGGGCGTTCGCGGCGTTCGGGGTCGCCAACTGGATCGGCTTCGCGGTTGGGCCGCTGCTGGGCGGGCTACTGCTCGGCGTCTCCTTCCAGGTGGTGAGCTTTGCCGCCGCCAGCGTCTACGCCGCCTGCCTGGCGATCATCGTCCTGCTGGTGCCGAGCGGGCTGCGGGCCGAGGCACGCGCTCCGTCGTTGTTCGCCGCGATGGGCACCGCGGCGCGCGACCGGCCGTTTGTGCTCTACAGCGCGCTCATGGCCGGCTACTGGTTTCTGTCCGTGCAGTACTTCGTCGCCGTGCCGCTGCTGGTCGAGCGGGTCGCCGGCGCCGGCTGGATCGGGCCGCTATACGCCACCCGCTCGGTGCTGGCGCTGGGGCTGCAGTACCCGCTGTCCGGCTGGCTCAGCCGGCGCTGGCCGCCGTTCTTGATCCTGGCCGCGGGCACCACGCTGACCGCCCTCGGGTTCGCCGGGCTGGGCCTGGCCAGCGGCCCGACCAGCCTGCTCGCCTGGACGCTGGTGGAGACGCTCGGCGAGGTGGTCGTCACCCCGGCAGCGCAGACCACCACCGCCCGTCTCGGCTTGGCCCAGCCGGGAACGTACTTCGGGCTCAACGCACTCGGGCTCGCGCTCGGCGGAGCGGCCGGCAACGTCTCCGGTGGGTTTCTAATGGACCTTGGCCAGGCAATGGGCGCTGCCTGGCTCCCATGGCTCACGTTCGGTGTCGTCGGCCTCGTGACGGGTATCGGGCTCTGGCGCCTGGGCCTGGCGGAGAGCATGCGCTACCGGCTGCAGCACAGCCCGCACTAAGCGATTGTTTCAGTCCTCGGTCCTCGGGGAGGCGGCGCGGGCCTCCAACCGCGCCGCCCCGGCGGGCACCCGTTTCGTCCCGCGGCACGGGCTCCGCTGGTGGGACCTGCTGCGGGAGCTGGGCTTCGGCAGTGGCGGAACCTGCTAACGCCTGCGCCAGTGGCAAGCGGTCGGCGTCTGGACCGGTGTCCATCGGGCGCTGCCGAGCTAGCTGGGCACCTTAGGGGCGATCGACTCGGCTCGTGCCAGTCTGGCCAGCACCAGCATGCCGGCTAAGCGTGATGGCGAGACTACCGGCCCGAACCCCACTGATCGGGGCAAAGCCGGCGCGGGCTTTCCTGCATCTCGCTTGCGCTGATCTGCCTCCGCTGCCTCCAGCGAATGGCAGCCAGCCTGGGTCCGGCAGGGCCAAGTGGCCGCCGAGAGACAGCCCGGACGCGACAAGGGGCTGGAAATGGCGCAACCGGAGATGATACGCTGGCTCGACTCGAGCAGTGGCAGCGCGCCGAGTGAATGGCAGGGGGTGTGAGATGCAGGCCGCGGACCTCGGGCAGGAGATGACGGCGGCCCAGCGCTACTTGGATGCGTGGAACCGGCATGATGCCGAAGGCATCGTGGCAACGTTCACTGAGGGCGGTACCTACAGCGACCCAACCGTGGGCACGCTGGCCGGGCCGGCGATCGCCGCCTACGCGGGCGCGCTCTTCGCGTCCTTCCCCGATCTGCACTTCGAAGTGCAGAGCGCGGCCCCTGCCGGCGACCACGTCGTGGCAGCGCGCTGGCTGATGCGTGGCACCAATACGGGGCCGCTCGCCGGTAATCCACCGAGTGGGCGGGAGATCGCCTTACCGGGCGTGGACTTCATCACGGTCGATGATGGCAAGGTCCGCTCGGTGCAAGGTTACTTCGACCAGAAGACGTTCTTCGAGCAGCTCGGCCTCCAGGTGCTCCTGGCGCCCCAGTCCGACCAGAACCTTGCCTGGGGGGTAGCCGCCTACGCGCGCTCCGGCCGCCGCACCAAGCCAGCGGCCTTCAGCACCACCTGGATTGATGTGCGCGACGAGCAGGAGCAACGGCAGGTAGCGAACGCCTCCAGGCAGGTCGTCGCCGAGATGGGCACGGTGCCTGGCTTCATCTCGTGGCTGGGCGTCGTCGCCGCCGGGCGGATGTTCACGGCCACGGCGTGGGAGGATGCAGAAACCCCCAAACACCTGATGCGCCAGGGCTCCCATAAGCAGGCCATGGGGCTGTTCTTCGCCGGCGATCTGGGAACAGCGGTCCACACCAGCGTCTGGGCTGTTGACCACCAGAATCCGATCTGGGTGCGCTGCGCTGCCTGCAAACAGGTCGTCGCGTACGACGAGGGTGAGCCGATCTGCCGCTGTGGTCGGCCTCTCCCCCCTGCTCCACCGTACTGGTAGAGTCGCCGGATGGAGTGCATCTCGGCTCTATCAGGCGTTGCTTGAAGCCACACCGTACGTCGGCAGAAGGACGTGGTGAGGAGCTAGTCCAAACGCCGCGCAGTCTGAGCGAGGAGGTCGCGCGGGACAGGGTCTCCTCGCTCCCGCCGCTGCCAGGTCGGTCAGCCCTTGCCGAGACCGTCGGCGAGAGCGAGCGTCCGCGCCTCGTACGGGTCAGCGGCGAGCGGGACGAAGCGACGGACCTTGCCCGTCGCCTGACGCTCCAGGCCGGCTACCACGCGGAGGCGGACAGACGGGCGCGGGACGCCGACCCGCGCTAACTGGGCGGCGATCTCGCGTTCGATCGTTGCGGGGTCAGCCGGTGCCCCGACCACCAGGATCTCGGCGCCGGCTGACGTCTGGCGGACCTGGTACTCCACGATGGCCGGCTCGCGGCCCAGCACCGAGCGGAAGGCGTGTGGGTGGACGAGCACGCCGCCCGAATACGCGAAGGCATCGTCCAGGCGCCCCTCCACGTCGGCGATCAGGCGATGGGCCGAGCCGCAGGGGCAGGGGGCGTCCAGGAGCCGCATCCGGTCGGTGATCTCGAAGCGGATCAGCGGCAGCGTGGGGTTCGAGATGCCGGTCACGTAGACCTTGTCGGACAGGGCGCCGGGAGCCACCGGCCGGCCTCGCGCGTCGACCGGCTCGATGATGACGAGGTCGTCGCACAGGTGCATGCCCGGGCCACGCCAGCAGCCGACCGCCATCGGTCCCGCCTCCGAGGTCCCCCCGTTCGCGACCAGCGCCCCGAACGCCTCCTCCAGCGCCAGGCGCACCTCGGGAAGCAGAGGCTCACTCGTCGCATAGAGCCGCTTGGGTGAGATCCGTAAGCGGCCCGCGCGGGCCTCGGCGGCGAGGATGGCCAGCGCCGAGGGATAGCCCAGGAGCATCGTCGGCTGGAACCGGTTCAATCCCGCCACGATCTCCTCGATCGGCTGGGTGACGGGGAAGCGGGCGATCTGGACCATCGGGTTGGCGAAGGTCTGCCCCAAGGCGCTCGTCATGTGCGAGGCGTGGTGGGCGGCGACCAGGGCGACCGTGTTCGGTGCCGCCGCGAGCTCCGGCGTCACCGCGCGGTCCCAGAGGGCGGGGCGCATGAAGCCCGCGTACGCCGTGGCCCACGCCTGCCAGCCATAGACGAAGACGCCTCGGCGGCCGGTCGACCCGCCCGAAGCCACGGCGTGGAGCTCGTCCAACAGGTAGGCGTCCGAATGGAGGTCGGCCAGGTGACGCTCGACGCGGGCCAGGGTGAGCCGACGGTCGGCGACGATCTCGTCCCAGTGCGCCATGAGGTCGTCTTTTGGCCGTCGGGACCTGTGCCTCTGCCATTCTGGCAAGCTGGAACCGGCCTGATCCACCGGCTGCACCCGCCCAACGCCGCGTTTCCCGGTGTTACATTCACGCTACTTCGAACAACCTCGTTTCAGGCATATCGCGCTTAATACTCTTTCAGGTATGACTAGCTGGCTTATCGACGATGAGAGTGCTATATCTGTCCCAATGTGGAACGATATTTGACACAAACACTGCATTCTCGACCTAACTTGGCCTAACGGCAGGCAGTTAAGCAGCCGTATCCAAATTCTGCCGTGGCACGACTTTTGCTTTACGGGCGTGACTGCACGAGGGGGCCCCTGGGCGACCCGAGAACAGCGCTAGGGCGGCGCTGTCTGTTACAGGCAGTACCGAGATGTTCCAGATGTTTCGGGCTGGATCAGGCGGTTTGTCCTCGAAACTTCCTCCGGGGGGCGATCCGTGAAACGTACAACGAAGGCAATGGGGGTGGTAGTCGGCGTCACCCTCGCGGTCGTTTCGACCAGTGCCGTCTTAGCCGACGACACTGGGCCCGCGGCGCGGTCCACTGCGGAGACGTCCCAGGCCAAGCACGCGGCCAAGCGTGCAGTTGACCTGGTGGCCGACAAGACTGGGAAGACGAAGGTTGAGGCGGCGCGGGTGGTTGCCGACCACGCGCGGGACATCGCCAGGCAGGTGGCCGACCGCAAGGACCAGGCCGCCTCCGCTGCCAGCGGCAGCCAGGCTGGTAACAGCCGCTTGTCGCAGAACAGTGATGGCGCCAAGCAGGCCGCGCCATCCCAGGGCTCCGGCACCGGACAGCGCAAGCTGGACAAGGTTGAAACGGCGCTCGATCTGGCGCCGACGCATCCACAGATCAAGCGGGAGCTGCTGGACCGGCTCGCCGCTGAACTGGAGAACCCGGCCACCCGGCCAGAAGCGGGGCACTTCTTCCTGACACACCCGGAGCTTCATGACCAGATCATGAGCCTGCTCCCACCCAACATCGCTGCCCACTGCCCGATCAGCGGCGGTGGTGGCGGTGGCGGCACAGGTGGCGGCACCTCGGGTGGTGGCACCAGTGGCGGCGGGACCACTGGCGGTGGGACCACCGGCGGCACAACAGGTGGGTCCACCGCGTCGTCAGGGGGGATCGTCCACAGCCGCAACCAGAATGAAGAGTCGCGCTCGCACGAGAGCAGCGAGTCGTCGGCTGGCAGCGCCTCAGCGGCTGGTGGCGCCGGGGCGTCGAGCGCGGGCACCAGTGGCGCAGCCGCGGCGGGCGCGGCGCCTTCCGCGAGCAGCGGGGTAGCGGGTGTAAGCACCTCGGTCGCGTCGGCGCCGGCCAGCACCGCGCCCGCGACGAGCGTCGCCGCGGCGCCCGCGGCGCAGCAGCCGACCGCGGCAGTGATGCCGGCTGTCCAGCAGCCGACGACACGAGCGGCCGCGGGGGTGCAGACCAGCGCCGCAGCCCCAGCCCAGGCGGGGGCAGGAGCGCGGCTACAGGCGGTACCAGCGGTGGCCACGCTGCCGTCCACCGGCGGCCCGGGCCCGGAGTGGCTGGCCGGCCTGTCGATGCTAGGCGGGATCGGCGTCGGCCTCCGCCGCCTGGCTGCGCTGCTCCGCTAAGACAGACACCGGAGGAGTCGTGGGGCGGGGCTCCCTGCCCGGGCAGGGAGCCCCGCCCCGGCGCTCGGGAGGGATGAGCGACATGAGCCGGCTGCTGACCTGGCTGGGCAACGGCTTGATCGCGCTGAGTGTTATCGGAACGCTACTCGTCGTCTTCGGCCCGCCGGACGACTGGCTGGCGGCGCTGCCCCGCCTGACTGCCCTGGCCGGGCTGCCGGCCGGCGGCCCGCTGCAGCAGCAGCCCGCGATCGTCCCTGGCGCCGCCGTGCAGCATCCGCCGGCCGGCGCGCTCGAGGCCCGGCCCACGGCGACGGCCAGCCCCGTCCCTCCGACAGCCAGCCTCACCCCTCCGATCGAGACGCCGGTGCCGGTCCAGACCGTGCCGAGTCTGGTGCCCTCGGCTGCCCCGCTGCCGCGGCCGGCCGACGCTGCCGAGCGCGGCCACGGCCGCGCTCCCGTGGAGACGGCTTCCCTGGTCCGCGTTGAGGCCCGCGAGCAAGCGGCGCTGGCCGTCCGCCGCGCCTGGCTGCGCCAGCGGCTGGCGGGGTCCCCACGCGACCCGTCGCGTGGGGTGCCCCTGGCGCCCACGCCCACGCCGACCCCGCTGCCCACGCCCACCCCGATCCCCGCTCTCCCGATCACCGGGGTGGCGATCCCCAGCATCGGCCTCCAGGCGGAGGTAGTGCCGGCCGCGTTCGTGGAGAAGAACGGGGTGGGGAACTGGGAAGTGCCAGCGTTCAAGGCCGGGCACGCCCAGTACACCGCCGGCGCGGGCGCCCCGGGCAACGCGGTGCTGTTCGGCCATGTCACCAGCCTGCACTCCGGCAACGTCTTCGCGGACCTCGACAAGGTCCACACGGGCGATCTGATTCACCTGCTGAGCGGCGACCAGGACTTCGTCTACCGAGTGGTCGAGATCCGCGCCGTCCCGCGCGACGACATCTCGGTGATCCAGCCAACCGACACCCCGACCGTCACGCTAATCACCTGCACCGGTACCTGGGTGCCGCGCCTGTGGGACTATGACCAGCGGCTCGTAGTCCGCGGCGAGCTACTCCCCGAAGGCGCGCAGTAGGCGGGAGTTACGCCTGTCCCCCGCCGCCGGCGCAGCTCCCCCTGGCCATCAACGACACGCTAGCCTGTCGACTCGCCCGGGCTCGCCACGGGCGGCCGCCGCCAGGAGCGGCGGAACAGCCGACTCCGCCGGCCGACGGCCAGCCCCAGGACAAGCAGCGGGAGCAGCCACCAGAAGAACACCAGGAGCTGCGCCAGCCCAATCCCCACCTCGGAAAGCATGGCCAGCGAGGCCTCCCAGGCTTGCGTGACCGAGCGCCAGAAGCGGGTCAGGCCTCGCTGGCTGTCTTGGCCGCCCACCAGCACCGCCAGCAGGTCCGAATCCACCGACGGCAGCGTCACGTGCTGCCGCTGCGCCTGATCCTCCACTGCCTGGAGCCGCTCGTTGAGCGCCTGCAGCCGCAGCACCGCGTCCTTCAGATCGGTCCGGAGCGCGTCGACGTTGGCGGGCGGCGGCGTCTGCTGGAGCTGCTGCTGCAGCACGTCGCGGCGCAGCTCGGTGGCGCGGATCTCCACCCGCAGATCCAGGTAGGTGCGGGCAAGGTCATCCGCGCTGGTGGCGGCCAGGCTCGTGTCGACCGCTGTCCCCAGCTCTGGGGTTGGGAGCACGACGCTGGCGCGCTGGGCCTTCTCCCTGATCTGCGCGATCGTCACCGCGAGCGCGTCGAGCCGGAGCTTGACCTGACCAAGCTGATCGAGCAGGCTGTTCCGCTCCTCGTCTGTGCGTGCCTGCTTGATCTGGATGAGCAGGGTGGCCTGCTGCATCTGGAGGCTCCGCTGCTGCGCCAGGCGCGCGGAATACTCCTGCATCAGCACCTCCTGGGCCGGCAGCAGGGTGACGGTGACGGTGGCGAACGCCGACTGCCGTTGCAGGAAGCTTACCCGCCCTTTGAGACGGTCGAGCTGCAGCTTCACCTCGTCGATGCGCTGCTGGAGCTTAACGACGTCGTCAACCGTCTGAGCCTTCTTCATCAGCTCCAGGTACTGGTTATAGGTCGCCTGGAGCGAGGCGAGCTGGTTCTGCAGGTCGTTGTACTCCTCGGTAACGTCGTCGGTGGTCGTCTTCTCGTCTCGCGCATCCACGCCGTCGCGGCGCAGCCGGTTCATCGCTTCGTCGTACTTGTCGGCCGGCACCTTCAGCCGCACCACCGCGCTGGGGTGCTCGTCCTGGAAGTGCTGCTCCACTCCGGCGACGAAGCCGCCCAGGCTGGTGGCGATGGCGCTGACCTCGCTGACCGCGCCGGGCAGATTGACGACCAGCAGCGTCAGACTGGTGGTGTAGATGATCATCCGCTCCAGCGGCGCCGGCTGGCTGCTCGGCGTCGGTTCCTCCGCGGGCGTCGGCGCCGCGGCCGGCTGCGCCGCGTGGACCGCTGTGGCCTCCTGCGCCGCGCTGGCGTCCTGCGCCCCGCCGGCTCCGGCAGCCTTCGGAGTGGCAGCCGAGGCGTCAACGGGCGCCGCTGGCTGGGGGCCGGTGGTCGGCGCCAGGGCCGGCAGGACTGCCCTCGCGGCGGGGGCGCTTGTCGGGGCTGCCGCGGCCGAGGTCGAGGCGACGTTCCGTGGGGTCAGGGCGCCAGGCGAGCAAGCAGTCGCCAGCAGGCTCGCGGCGAGGAGCCCGCCCAGGATGCGTTTCATGGATGCCTCCTGCCCAGAGGGGAGAACTGAGCCCCGCCGCTCGGGCCCGCGGCCGTCGAGCGCGGTTGCCCGCTACTGGTGAGGACGAACAGCCCCAGGCAGCGGTTCCCAATTTCGCCACGGCCCATCCTGCTACCATCCAGCGTCGCTCGCGGCGGCTGGAGCTGGGTCGTCTTACGCGCGAGCAGTCGTGCGCTTCGCGCAATTGCAATTATTGATGCGCCTGTGCTTCCTGACCTCCGGTCCGCTTCTGAGCGCCCTCCTACAATGAGCCCGTAGTGGCATCCTGGGCCGCCGCGCCTCCTAGGACAGGGTGCCAGGGCGCGGTGAGCCGGGCACTCCTGCAGCGAGTATGATCTGTCCCGCGAGCAGCGGAAGAGTTCGCCCCCTGCTGTCTCGCCAGTAGCCTGGCCGTGGAGGAGGTCGTTGGTGCGCTCGAGGCGAACCCCGCAGGCGCTCCTGCTGGTGGCTGCGCTTGTCGCGCTGCTGCTGCCCGCGCTCCTCAGCCGCCCGGACCCCACCGCCTCCGCCCCCGACTGCTCCTTCCACTTCGGCTTCGCCCGGCTACACGAGCAGCTCCCCGACGTGGTCGGCGACTGCCTGGAGAACGAGCACCACCTCCCGGTCACCGGCGACGCGCTGCAGCGAACCAGCCACGGGATGCTGTTCTGGCGGAAAGAGGACAACTGGACCGGCTTCACCAACGGCAGCCGCACCTGGGTGGCGGGACCGAATGGGATTCAGTCCCGTCCCAACGAGGCTCGCTTCACCTGGGAGTCAGACGCGAGCAGCGCTCGCCAGGTCATCCCGGACGATTCTCCTGCGCTCGCCGATAGCCCGGCTGAGCCAGTGCTGGCGCTGGCTCAGCCGCTGCGTGCCGCCGAGCCAAGCCCAATGGCGGACGAGCCGCAACCGGCTGAGACGCCCACGCCTACCCCGGAGCTTCAGGGCAGCGTGAGCGCAGTCCAGGTGCCGAACTCTGCCCAGGTGGTCGCCTTCACCTTCAAGGTCGATATTAATCGTCCTGGCGACTTCAAGATCGAAGCGAACTTCGAGGTCTCCGAGAACGGCAGCATCGCGTACACCGATGGCCTGGTCACCTCGAGCGAGCAGGGTGATTTCGCCCCGCAGCCGTTCGATCCGGCCCCGGTGGTGGGTGGGCGTCGGCCGGCGATCCACTGGCCGCCAGACGTCGCCTTCACGCCGATGGCGGTCCAGGGCCACGCCGCGGCTACCGTCTACGCCCAGTGCCTCAACCCCGGCCCGCTGGCCGGGACGCTCATCCTCACCGTGATTCAGCCAGGCCAGCCGCCGCTGACGTTCGGTGACACTGGGGTCACGCTCTGCAGCGCCACCCCGCTGTTCATCCCGACTGCCCAGCCCACCTCGACGCCGCGCCCTACCTCCACGCCCACGCCAACCCCGACACCGTCGCCGACCTTCACCCCCAACCCGACCCAGGCGACGCAGACCGCGGTTGCCGCCACCGCGACGGTGCAGGCCGCCACCGCGACCGCCGAGGCGGCCACCGCCACGGTCCAGGCGGTCGCCACCGCCACCCAGTCCGCCAACGCGACCGCGACCGCCACCGTGGCTGCCGGTACGGAGATCACGCTGGGCACGACGGTGACCTGCGGACAGGTGACCGGCACCTCCGGCAATCGGCTGATCACCGCCACGTTCACGCTCACCCAGGGTGGGGAGGCAGTGTCCGACGCGACCATTCAGGGCCAGTTCACCCTTCCCGACGGGTCGGTGCAGGCGTTCACCGTGACGACGGATAGCAACGGCGTGGCGGTGGCCTCCTTGCTGACCACCAATCTGCCGGGCACCTACACGGTCACCGTGACGAGCGTGAGCGGCACGAGCCCCACCAACTCGAACAGCAACCTGAACGTGAGCCTGAACGCCAATAACAACGCCAACGACAACATCACGTCCAGCAACAGCGCTACCTGCTAGTAGTACAGTTCCCCTTCGCACGATTCTTCCGTCTGGTGTCGTTCGGAGGTCAATGCGATGCCAGCGGGATGCTCGTGTCTCCCTGAGGGGCAGATAGCCGCGGCGGGTGCCGCGGCCGTGGAGGCTGCCGCCGGCCTGCTCCGCCCGCACGTGCGCCGCCCCGAGGCCCGGCGCCACGCGGTGGATTCTCTGCGGGGGCTGATCGCGGAGGGGGGAGCGAAAGAACGACCGGCACCTGGCCGAGGAGCCGGCTATGTCCCCCGCGCGGGATCCAGCGGGTGCGGGACCGGTACGCCTGGAACGCCGACGCGGCCCGCGACGAGGCGAGCGTCCCGCAGCAGGGCAGCACTCGGTCGGTCTGGCCCGTGCGCTGTTCATCCCCCAGGACTGGGGCGGCGACCGCGAAGGGGGGCGCTGCGCGGGCATCCCCGAGAGGTCACCCCCGCACCAAGCCGCACCGCGCCCGGGAGCGGGCGCCCCGCAGCGGGGGTGACCGGGGATTGAGAGGTACGGCAGCGCCGGGAAGCTCCGGCGGGCCCGGGAGGCGCGCGGCCAGGCCGACGGCCTGGCAACGACTCGGCTGCGACGAAGGCACCCCGGGGCCGCGCCGCTCCGAGGGGGCCTGATCCCGCTGCGGCCCGCCGCCAGCCCGAGCGAGTCGACGAGCGCGCCTATTCCCGGGGCCTAGCCCCGGGCGCGACGGCGCTCACGGCGATCGTCCGTGCCGCCGGGGCGCGCTGGACGAGCGACGACACGTTCAAGCGGGCCAAGGGGCAGGTCGGGCTGGGCCACGACGAGGTCCGCAGCCGGCAGGGCTAGGACCGCCCCATCTCCCCCGCCCTGCTGGCCCTCGCGGCGCTGCCCTTCGGGGCGCGGAGAACGGGGGCCGGCCTGCCCCGACCACCTCCCGATCCCCGTCCCAGAGGTCTGCCAACTGCTCGTCCGCCGCCTCTGGCGCGCCATGCACCAGCCCGATGCGGGCCTCGCCGGGGCCCACTGGCGCCGACAGCACGCTCAGGCACGCGCCTCAGGTGCCACCTCCTGAGCGAGCAGCTCGAGCGCGCGGAGATCAGTGGAATCGTAGACCTGGAAATAGATAGCGGCCATAGCGGCCGCTCCGGCCTGGATAAGGTCCCGCACCTGTTCGACGACCTGCCCCGGCGTTCCGACCCACCATTTTCACCGTGACGCCCTCCTGCGCTTCGATGGAGAGCCCGACCATCGTGCTCATCGCCTGCCCCCACGCCGAGGCTGGAAACCCGGACCTGCATCACAGACCATACTCCGCCCAGCGCTGGTCGACCAGCCGCTTGACGTCGTCGCTCATCACGATGTCGTTCGGCCACTCGCGGCTGTAGCCATCCAGCGGCCCCTTGCGGGTGGCGTCGATCCCCAACCGGGTGCCGAAGGCGAAGCGCGGCGCGGCATGGTCCAGCACGTCCACCGGCCCCGGCGCCAGCACCAGGTCGCGGCCGGCGTCCACATTGCCGGTCACCCGCCAGGCGACCTCGGAGAGATTGTGGATGTCCACATCCTCATCCAGCACGATGATGTTGCGGGCGAACATCATCTGCCCCATGCCCCACAGCGCGTACATCACCTTGTGCGGCTGACCGGGATAGCGCTTGCGGATCTTGACGAGCACCAGGTTGTGGAAGACGCCCTCGGCCGGCATGTTCATGTCGAGGATCTCGGGGACGACCATCTGGATCAGCGGCAGGAACAGCCGCTCGGTCGCCTTGCCGAGATAGTAGTCCTCCATCGGCGGCCGGCCGACGATCGTCGTCTGGTAGATCGGGTCCCGCCGGTGGGTGATCGCGGTGACGTGGAGCACCGGGTACAGGTCGGCCAGGGAGTAGAAGCCGGTGTGGTCGCCAAACGGCCCTTCCAGCCGCCGCTCCGCGGGGTCCACGTAGCCTTCGATCACGTACTCGGAGCTGGCGGGCACCTCCAGGTCCACGGTCCGACACTTCACCAATTCCACGGGCTCGCCGCGTAGGAACCCGGCGAACAGCAGCTCATCCACCCCGGGCGGCAGCGGCGCCGAGGCGGCGTAGGTCACCGCCGGGTCCGGGCCGATGGCGACCGCCACCTCCAGCCGGCCCGTTGCCCGCCGCTCGTGCTCGGCGCCCCCCTTGTGCAGTTGCCAGTGCATCCCGGCCTCGCGCGGGCCATACACTTGCAGCCGGTACAGCCCCACGTTGCGCTTGCCATCGCGCGGGTCGCGAGTGATGGTGAGGCCAAGGGTGATGTACGGCCCGCCGTCCTCCGGCCAGCAGGTGAGCACCGGGAGCCGCTCCAGCGAGGGCTCGGGCTCCACCACCTCCTGGCACGGCCCCCGCGCCACCAGCTTCGGCGCAGCGGAGGCGAGCTGCTTCAGGTCACCCAGCGCCCGCAGCTTGCCGAACAGACTCTCTGGCACCTCGGGCTTGAGCAGGTGGCGGATGCGCTCGGCGTGCTCCTCGAGGTTCTCGACCCCGAGCGCCCAGGCCATCCGCTGCTGTGAGCCGAAGGCGTTGATGAGCACCGGGGCGGTGTGCCCCCGCACGTGCTCGAACAGCAGCGCCGGTCCGCCACCAGGAGATTTCATCACCCGGTCGGCGATCTCAGTGATCTCGAGCTTCGGATCGACCGGCGCCCGGACACGCCGCAGCTCGCCGCGCGATTCGAGCAGCTTCACGAAGGCACGCAGGTCACGCAGGGCCACGTCGAACGACTCCAGGGCTCGGGTGTCGCAATCGTAGCATCCGCCCTCCGGCGCGACCACGAACACGGCCTCGCCTGTGCGGCCGCCGGGGCGGGCAGCGGCAAGCCGCTGCTGCTGGATAGGACGCTGAGCAGCCATCCAGCTATGATGACCACACCCGAGTGGGCAGCGTCGCCCCGCTGCCCGCTCTACCCGAGGAGGCAGGCGTGTCATTCATCCTCGCCGTGCTCCTATTCGTCGTGATCCTTGGGGCGCTCGACGCCCGGCTCCCGTGGCCGAACCCGCGGTCGACTGAGCGTTGAGCCGGTGATCGCCGGACATTTCGGCTTCGCAGCCGCGGTGAAGGCGCGGGAGCCGCAAGCTCCTCTGTGGGCGCTGATGCTCGCCACCGCCTGGCTGGACATCCTGTTCGTCCCGCTGCTGCTGGCCGGGATCGAGACGATCGAGACTGTCCCCGGCACCAGCGGCGGCTACGGCGACTCGGTTATCCACGCCGACTACACCCACTCGCTCGTCGGCGCGCTGCTCCTCGCCGCGGTATACGGGCTCGTGGCGGCCGCCCCCTGGGGCCGGCGCACCGGGGCGGTGCTGGGCGGAGTGGTGTTCTCGCACTGGCTGCTGGACCTGATCGTCCATCGCGGCGACATGCCAATCCTGCCGGGCGACATCGGCGGCCTGCCCCGGCTCGGCTTCGGCCTCTGGCGCGTGCCAGCGGCATCGGCCGCGGTCGAGCTCGCCCTGGTCCTCGTCGGGTCCTACGGGTACTGGCAGGCGGCGACGGCGACGCTGCGCGCTGCCGGAGCGGCCACCTTGACGCGGGCGCACCTGCTCGGCGCCCTGACGCTCGCGGCCGGGCTCGCCATCCTGGCGCTCAGCCTGCTTGGCTTCTAGCCAGCGCAAGCGTACCGCCCTGCCGAGTGGACGGATCAGAATTGATGTTCTATGCCCGTTGGGATCATTCCTACCACGGGAGGGGGACTGCATGGCGCCGCCGTTCCAGGTGACCTTCGACTACGCCGATCTGGGTCGGCTGGCCAGCTTCTGGACTACGGCGCTCGGCTACACCAAGCGGTCGCCGCCAGCGGGGACCGCCACCCGGCCGAAGTATCTGGCCGCGCAGGGCATCCCCGAGGAGCAGTGGGACGCCTTCAGCGCGGTGGCGGACCCGGAGGGCAAGGGGCCGCGGCTGTACTTCCAGCGCGTGCCCGAGCCCAGGACGGCGAAGAATCGAGTTCACCTGAATGTGAACGTGGGCGGCGGGCTGCAAACCCCGTCGGAGGAACGGCGCTAGCGAGTGGACGCGGAGGCTGAGCGGCTGGTTGGCGCGGGCACGATCCGGTTGCGGGCGTTCGAGCAGCACGGCGAGTACTGGGTGGTGCTGCAGAATCCCGAAGGCCATGAATTCTGCTTCCAGTAGCGCCGCGGGCGCTAGGCGGCGTCCTGGCCCACGCATCCTGTCCCGAGGCGCTGCCCGCCCGCGGCCGACGCGCTTGGCCGCGACCTCCGAAAGGCCGTGCTATACTTTTGTCTGGTCGGGACCACCACGGCTGGTATGAGGTGGGTCAGTGCTGACCTCTTTCGTTCCTATCGCGCTCTTTTTCGTCGTCGCACTCATCTTTGGGCTCGCTCCGCTGATCATCTCGCGTCTGCTGGCGCCATACCGGCCGACTCGGGTGAAGCTCGAGCCGTACGAGAGCGGCATGTCCACCATTGGGACGACCCACGTGCAATTTCGCACGCGGTACTACATGTACGCCCTTGTCTTCGTCATCTTTGACGTTGAAGCCGTCTTTCTCTTTCCATGGGCGGTCGCGTACCACCAATTGGGTCTGTTCGCGCTGATTGAAATGGCGATCTTCATCGGGATGCTGCTGGTCGCCTTTGCTTATGCGTGGAAGAAACGGGCCCTCGAGTGGTACTGATCGTGCCGGCGGGGTTTGGAAGGTGCATCGAGCATGGCGATTGATCTCAACAACCCGTTCGCGGCCAGCGCAACCCCCTTCGAAGAGCCGCGTCCGTTTCATGAAGAGGTGCCCGCTTCGCTCCCGGTTCCGACGGAGCTGAAGGGACACGTGCACGTCACGAAGCTCGACGAGCTGGTGGGCTGGGCACGCAAGTCGTCGCTATGGCCAATGACGTTTGGACTGGCCTGCTGCGCGATCGAGATGATGGCGATGGGCACGGCCCGCTTCGACATCTCCCGCTTCGGAGCGGAGGTGTTCCGCCCGAGCCCCCGCCAGGCGGACGTGATGATCGTCTCCGGCACGGTGACGACCAAGATGGCCCCGGCGGTGCGCCGCCTGTACGACCAGATGGCCGATCCGAAGTACGTCATCGCAATGGGCACCTGCGTCATCGCTGGCGGCCCGTACCAGGGCAGCTACTCGACGGTGCCGGGGATCGACAATTTCGTCCCGGTAGACGTGTACCTGGCGGGCTGTCCGCCGCGGCCGGACGCGCTGATCCACGGGATCATTCGGCTGCAGCAGAAGATCCAGCGGGAGAAGAACGTCGGCCCGGCGACGCTGGGGGCGCAGTATGCCTGAGGGCAAGGGGATTCCCTGGAAGGGCAAGGCCGCGGAGCGTGGCGGCTCGCTGGCCGCCACCGATCCGAACTACAAGCCGGCCGCCCCGGCGCCGAAGCCCGCCGCGGCCGCTCCGGCGGCGCCCACTGCTCCGGCGCCGGCCGCCCAGCCGGCGGCGCCTGCCGCTCGGCCCGCCGGCGCGGGCGGCAAGGCGATTCCCTGGAAGGGCAAGGCGGCCCAGCGCGCGGCGGAGGCGCCAGCGGCGCCCGCCGCTCCCGCCGCGCCTGCCCCGGCGGCGCGCCCGGCGGCCGGGGCGCCAGCGCGGCCCGCTGGCCCACCACCGGTGATCGACGCCCTGAAGGAGCGTTTTCCGGAGCTGAAGTTCGAGATGCGCCATGGCTACGCCGAGGTGACCCTGGCGCCGGAGCAGCTCCTAGAGGCGGCCCGCCTGGCGCGGGACCGGTTTGGCTACGACTACCTGTCCGCGGTGACAGCGGTGGACTGGCAGGACCGCTTCGAGATTCTCTACCACTGCTACTCCTACAACTACCAGAAGAATCCGAGCTGCCTGGTGCTGCGAGTGCCGCTCCCGCGTGAGGCGTACCCGCTGATCCCCTCCGTGACCGGCATCTGGCCGGGGGCGGATTTCCAGGAGCGCGAGATCTATGACCTGATGGGGGTGAAGTTCATCGGCCACCCCGATCTGCGGCGCATCCTGCTGTCCGACGACTTCCCGGGCCACCCGCTCCGCAAGGACTACCGGATCGACTACAGCTACGTGCTGGTGCATCACCTGCGAGCCGGCGCCGAGGGCGGGGCCGAGCAGATCTACAACCCGCCACACATCGCCCGCCAGGGCGAGTTCGCCCGACCCAGCGCCAACGGCAGTGCTGGCTAAGGACAGGCGAGGAGCGAGGCAAGCGTGCAGACACTCGAACCCGGAGCGCTCGACGTCCGCACCGGCGAGCGCGAGATGACCTTGAACATGGGGCCACAGCACCCCAGCACCCATGGGGTGTTCCGGCTCATCCTGCAGCTTGATGGGGAGACGGTGGTCGGCTGCAAGCCGGTGATGGGCTACCTGCACCGCTCGTCCGAGAAGCTGGGCGAGATGCGCACCTACGTGCAGGCGGTGACGCTCACCGACCGGCTCGACTACCTGGCCCCGATGTCGAACAACTGGGCTTACTGCCTGGCCGTGGAGAAGCTGGCCGGGATGGAGGTGCCCGAGCGGGCCGAGTACATCCGGGTGATCGTCGCTGAGCTTTACCGAATCGCCAGCCACCTGGTGGCGATCGGGACGTTCGGCGCTGACGTCGGCACCTGGTTCACCCCGCTGATCTACACCTTTCGCGAGCGAGAGATGATTCTGGACATGACGCTGCTGTGCGCCGGAGTGCGGATGAACCCGTCCTACGTGCGCTTCGGCGGCGTCGCTCGCGACCTCCCGCCAGAGTTCATTGACAGGCTGAAGTACTTCCTGGACATCTTCCCCGCCAAGATCGACGAGTACGAGCGGCTGCTGACGGGCAACGAGATCTTCACCGCTCGCACCAAGGGCGTGGGCATCCTGCCCCCGGAGCTGGCCAGGGCGTACTCCATCACCGGGCCGATGCTGCGGGCGAGCGGGATTCAGTACGACGTTCGCCGCGCCGAGCCCTACGGGATCTATGACCGCTTCGAGTTCGACGTCCCGGTGCGCTACAACGGCGACTGCTTCGACCGCTACATGGTGCGGGTCGAAGAGCTTCGCCAGAGCCACCGCATCCTGACGCAGGCGCTGCGGGACCTGCCGCCGGGCGAGATCCGCGGCAAGCAGCCCAAGGTGCTCAAGCCACCGAAGGGCGAGGCATATGCCCGGCTGGAAGGGCCGAAGGGCGAGCTCGGGTTTTACATCGTCAGCGACGGCTCGCCCAACCCGTATCGGTTCAAGATCCGGGCGCCGTCGTTCATCAACCTCGGGGTGCTCAGCCAGCTTGTAGTCGGCCACAAGGTGGCCGACGCGGTGGTGATCCTTGGCTCATTCGACATCGTGATGGGCGAGGTGGACCGCTGAACAGGCGAGCGCGGCGTCCACCCCGGGTGGCGGCCTGGCGGTCCGACCGTGAACACTTGAACCCGCTGACCGGGTCTGACTTCGTGCTGGACGAGGGCGCATGGACCTGCTGAGCTTTCTCCAGAATCCGTTTGGCGTGATCGGGGGGGCGATCGGCTCCCTGCTCAGCCCGATCTTGCCCGGGTGGCTGGTCTCGTTGATCCTGATCGTCCTGGGCATCGCGGTCGTCGCGGCGATCATCCCGGCCATCGTGATGGGGGAGATCTGGGCCGAACGGCGAATCATCGCCCGCTTCCAGGATCGGATCGGGCCCAACCGCGTCGGGCCCTTCGGGCTGCTGCAGCCGGTGGCCGATGCGCTGAAGCTGCTGACCAAGGAGGACGTCACGCCAGCGCGGGCGGACAAGTTCCTGCACTACATCGCCCCGCTGCTGGTGCTGGCGTTCTCACTGATGGTCTGGGCGGTGATCCCCTGGAACAAGGGGATGGCGCTGACCGACATCAACGTCGCGGTGCTGTACGTGATCGCCATGGGCGGCGTCCCGACGGTTGGCTTCATCGTCGCCGGCTGGGCATCGGACAATAAGTACTCGCTGCTGGGCGGGATGCGCTCGGCGGCGCAGTTCATCTCCTACGAGATCCCGGGTGTGCTGGCGGTGATGACGCCAGTGCTGCTGGCCGGGAGCATGTCGCTCCAGGACATCGCCGAGGCGCAGCGGCGGGTCTGGTTCATCTTTTATCCGATCATCGGGCAATTGGCCTTTATCGTTTTTCTCATCGCGGGCGTGGCCGAGTCGAACCGCACGCCCTTCGACCTGGTAGAGGCGGAGTCGGAGATCATCGCCGGCTTTCACACCGAGTATAGTGGGATGCGCTTCGCGCTGTTCTTCCTGGCAGAGTACGCCAACGTCTTCGCTATCTCGGCTATCGGGGCAACGCTGTTCCTGGGTGGCTACACCTTCTTCGGGCTTGAAAGCGCCATTCCCGGCTGGATCTTCCTGATCGGGAAATCACTGTTCCTGGTCTTCGTCTTCTTCTGGCTGCGCGGGACGCTGCCGCGCCTGCGCTACGATCAACTGATGAACTTCGCCTGGAAGCAGCTCCTGCCGATTGGCATCGTGAACATGCTGCTCACCGGTATCGCGGTGAGCCTGTACCAGGCGTATCTTCAGCCGTTTCTGAGGTAGCGATGCTGGGTTGGGGTATTCTCAAAGGCATGTTCACCACGCTGGCGCACGTGTTCATGCCGCCGGTGACGGTGCAGTATCCTGAGCAGCGGCCGGACTTGCCGCCCTGGACGCGCGGCCGCCCGCGGCTCATTTACAACCTGGACACCGGCGACCTGCGCTGCGTCTCCTGCCGCGCCTGCGCGCTCGCCTGCCCGGTGGACGTGATCAAGATCGAAGACCACCGTGGCGCGGGCGGGAAGAAGGTGCTGGACCGCTTCGACATCGACATGGGCGGCTGCATTGAGTGCGCGCTGTGCGTGGAGGCCTGCCCCTTCCGAGCGATCGTGATGGCGCCGGACTTCGAGTTCGGCACCTACGACCGCCAGGAGTCGCTCGTCTTCAACATGTACCAGCTCCGTATCGCCGGGACGCCCGAGGTGGACCATGCGATGGAGTTCATCCAGGGCGTGAAGCGTGGGCTGGCGGCGCAGGCGGCGCGCGGCGAGGCGCCCGTGGGCCGCGCGCCGGCCGCGGTCGGCGCCGCCCCGGCAGCAGCGCCGAAGCCGGCCGCGCCGGCCGCCGCAACGGCGAAGCCGGCCGGCGGCAAGGGCATTCCCTGGAAGGGCAAGGCGGCGGCGCAGGGTGGTTCACTGGCAGCCAAGACCGGGGCCGGGGCGCCAGCGGCGCCGGCAGCCACGCCAGCTCAGGCCGCGGCGCCCGCTCCGGCAACGGCGAAGCCAGCCGGCGCGGGCGGTGGCTCGAAGGGAATCCCCTGGAAGGGCAAGGCGGCGGAGCGCGGCGGCTCGATCGCCGCGACCGGTGGCGACGCTGGCGCCGACAACCAGTAGGGGACGGGGCCGGATGAGCAGCTTCGACGTCTTTTACGGCCTCGCCTTCTACCTGTTCGCCATCCTGACGCTCGTCGGCGCCTTCGGGATGGTGCTCACCCGCAACATGGTCCGCAGTGCGCTGCTGCTGGTGCTGGCGCTGGGCGGGGTGGCGACCATATACCTGCTGCTGAGCGCGGACTTCCTGGCGATCGTCCAGCTCCTGGTCTACGTTGGCGCGATCATGGTGCTGATGCTGTTCGCGATCATGCTCACCCCCAATCAGGTGGACCTGCCCGCGCTCGCCGAGCGGGGGCAGCGCCTGCTGGCGCTGGTCGTGGCGATCGGGTTCTTCATCATCGCGACCGCGACCGTGGTGACCACCTCTTGGAAGTGGTCGAGCGAGCCGCTGAACACGACCACGACGCTGCAGATCGGCCAGCAGTTGCTTGGCAACTTCGTGCTTCCGTTCGAGATCGCCTCGGTGCTGCTGACCGCGGCGATGATCGGTGCGATCATCATCGCCCAGGAGGAGTAGCCGGTGCTGCTGCCTGTGGGGCCGATCCACTACCTGATCTTCGCGACGCTGCTGTTCGCCATCGGGATGTACGGGGCGCTGGCGCGCCGCAACGCGGTGGCGGTGCTACTGTCGATCGAGCTGATGTTCAACGGCGCGGCGATCCTGTTCGTGACGTTCGCCCGCTACCTGCAGATCGTCCAGGGGTTCGAGCTGGCCGGCCAGCTCTTCGCAATCTTCATCATCACCGTCGCCGCCGCCGACGCCGCGGTCGGGCTGGCGATCGTGGTGGCGGTGTACCGCCTCCGACACACGGTCCAGGTCGACCAGATCGACCTGATGAAAGGGTAGGCACGCATGGCGAGTCTCGCCTGGGTCGTCTTCGCGCTGCCGGCCATCGCCTTCCTGCTGATCGGGCTGGTCACGCTGTCCAACCCCCGGCTGTCGAGCCTGATCTCGATCCTCGCGGTGGCCGGCTCCTGGGTGCTGGCGCTGGTCGTGTTCGCCGCGGTCGCCGGCGGGGCGCGGCTGGAGCAAGGCTTCCCCTGGCTGTCGATCGGGCCGGACGCGGCGCTGCCGTTCGGGATCCGGGTAGATTCCCTGAGCGCGATGATGCTGGTGGTCGTCACCACGGTATCGCTGCTGATCCAGGTGTACTCCCTGGGCTACATGGCGGGTGATCCCGGCTTTGCGCGCTATTACTGCTTCCTGTCGCTGTTCACCTTCTCGATGCTCGGGCTGGTGCTCGCCGCCAACCTGCTGACGATCTTTATCTTCTGGGAAGGGGTTGGTGTCTGCTCCTACCTGCTGATCGGGCACTGGTTCGCCAAGCCAGAGGCGGCGGAGGCAGCGAAGAAGGCGTTCGTCACCACCCGCTTCGGCGACTTCGGCTTCCTCATCGGGATTCTGCTGCTATTCACCATCACCGCCCGCCTGGGCGAGCCGACGCTCGACTTCGCCCGACTGGCCGAGCTGGCGGAGAACGGTCAGCTTATGACGTTCGGCAGCGGGCTGGTCACCGTGGCGGCGGTGCTGCTGTTCTGCGGGGCGATCGGCAAGTCGGCGCAGTTCCCGCTGCACGTCTGGCTCCCGGATGCGATGGAGGGGCCAACGCCGGTGAGCGCGCTGATCCACGCGGCGACCATGGTCGCCGCGGGGGTGTACCTGGTCGCCCGGGCGTTCCCGCTGTTCGAGACGGTGCCGACGGCGCTGACGGTGGTGGCGATCATCGGCGGCTTTACCGCCATCTTCGCCGCGACGATGGGCCTGGTGGCCAATGACATCAAGCGGGTGATGGCGTACTCGACGGTGTCGCAGCTCGGCTACATGATGCTCGGCCTCGGCTCAGGCGCGCTGGTGGCCGGCACGTTCCACCTGTTCACCCACGCCTTCTTCAAGGCGCTGCTGTTCCTGACAGCCGGCTCGGTCATTCACGCGATCGGGACGCAGGACCTGCGGGAGATGGGCGGGCTGCGGCGTTACATGCCGATCACGTTCGCCACAATGGGCTTCGCCGGCGCCGCCCTGGCCGGAATTCCGCCGCTGAGCGGTTTCTGGAGCAAGGATGAGGTGCTGGCGGCGGCGTACAGCAGCGGGAACTGGGTGCTGTTCCTGTTCGCGATGATTACTGTCTTCCTGACGGCGTTCTACATGTTCCGCGCCTGGTTCATGACGTTCTTCGGCGAGTGGCGCGGCGGCCGGCAGGAGAGCTCCATCGACGTGCACGCGGCGGACGCAGCCCGGATCGCCCAGGACGTCCACGGGACGCACGGCGCGGTCCACGCCGCGGGCGGCCACGCCGCGCCTCATGGCGGCGCCCACGCGCCGGGCAGCACCCCGCATGAGTCGCCCGCGGTGATGTCGATCCCGCTGCTGATCCTGCTGGTGCCGACGCTGGTGAGCGGCTTCTGGGCGCTGCTCGGCCCGGCTAGCTTCGCCGCGTTCATCGAGGGCAAGCCGGAGCCATTCCGCTTCGACCCCGTGGTCGGCGGCCTGTCGATCGTCCTGGCGGTGCTCGGAATCGGGCTGGCGTACCTGATCTACGGCGCGCGAGCGATGCGTCCGATCAGCGTCCAGCCGCTGTACGAGCTGCTGGCTCACAAGTACTGGATCGACGAGATCTACAACAAGATCATGGACGTGGTGATCCTGGCCGGAGCACAGCTCGTCTTCCTGTTCGACCTGCGGGTGATCGACGGGATCGTGGACGGGATCGGCCGACTGGCGGTCGGGATCGGCTACACGGTGCGGACGCTCCAGTCCGGGCGGGTGCAGGCCTACGCGATGGTCGTCTTCGGCGGCCTACTCGTGATCATGGTGTTCACCACGCTGCTCCCGCTGCTGGGGGTCGGCACGCGCTAATCAACGCCACGCGGGGGCGGCTAGCGCCTGCCGCGTTCAAAGGGTGAGGAAGAGTGGTCGAAGCCACAGTGCTCAACCTGGTGATCTGGCTGCCGCTGCTCGGGGCGATCCTGCTGCTACTGTTCTCCGATGAGCAGGGCTCGAACGGGGCGCGGGGGTGGGCCGCGGTCGTCGGCGCAATCGTCCTGGTGCTGGCGATCTGGCTGTACTTCCGCTTCGACATGGCCGCTCCGGGCTACCAGTTCGTGAGCGAGGTGAACTGGCTGCGCAGCGCCGGGTTCGACTTCGGCTCCAGCTACATCATCGGGGTAGACGGCGTGAGCCTGCCGCTGGAGTTGCTGAACGCGCTGCTCGGCTTCCTGGCGGTGCTGATCTCCTGGCACAGCATCCAGCACCGCACCCGGCTGTTCTACGCGCTGCTGCTGATCCTGCAGACGGCGGTGGCGGGGGTGTTCGCCAGCCTGGACTTCTTCCTGTTCTTCCTGTTCTGGGAGCTGGAGCTGGCCCCGATGTTCCTGCTGATCGGCATCTGGGGCGGGGCTCGGCGCGAATACGCGGCGTTCAAGTTCATCCTGTACACGCTGTTCGGCAGCGCCTTCATGCTGATGGGGATTCTGGCGCTGTACTTCAACGCCGGGCAGCACACCTTCAATATGCTGGCGCTGGCCAGCCAGTCGCGTGGCTTCGCTCTGGGGCTGCAGACGCTGATCTTCGTGCTGCTGTTCATCGGCTTCGCGGTGAAGCTGCCGGTCTTCCCGTTCCACACCTGGCTCCCCGACGCCCACACCGAGGCGCCCACCGCCGGGAGCGTGATCCTGGCCGGGGTGCTGCTCAAGATGGGTGGCTACGGGCTGGTGCGGCTGACGGTGAGCTTCCTGCCCCAGGCGGCGGCGTACTTCGCCTTCGCCATCGGGGTGCTGGCGGTGATCAACGTGCTGTACGGCGCGTATCTCGCGATGAACCAGGTAGTGCCGACCAGCCGGCAGCAGGACGTCAAGAAGCTGATCGCCAGCTCCAGCATCAGCCATATGGGCTACGTGCTGCTGGGGCTGGCGGCGCTGAACCAGATCGGGCTCCAGGGCGCGGTGATCCAGATGTTCACCCACGGAGTGATCACCGGGCTGCTGTTCATGGTCTTCGGGCTGGTGTACGACCGGACCCATACCCGCGAGGTCGTGCGAATGAGCGGGCTGGCGCAGCGGATTCCGTTCATCTCCACGGTATTCATCATCGCCGGGCTGGCCTCCCTGGGCCTACCGTTGCTGGCGGGCTTCATCGGTGAGATCACCGTGTTCTTCGGCGCTTACTCGTCGACCTCCACTCCGGCGATGCCGGTGCTAACGATCCTGTCGGCCTTCGGGGTGGTGCTGACCGCCGGCTACATCCTCTGGCTGATCAACCGCGTCTTCCACGGTCCGCTGAGCGAGGAGTGGGCACACCACGAGTTGCCGGACGCGACCCCGATCGAGCGGTTCGCGGTGGGGGCGCTGGTGTTCGTCATCGCGCTGGTTGGGGTGTATCCGGGCATCCTGGCGCCGATGGTCGCTCACGGCGTGCAGCCGATCGCGGCGCTGTTCCCGAGCTAGGGCGCAAGGAGAGCACTGACGATGCCGCTTGACCAGCTGGCCCACGGCACGTTCCTGCTAGGGCCCGAGATCATCCTGATCCTCTGCAGCTTCCTGATCCTGCTACTTGACCTGTTTGTCCTCCCCGAGGGCGCCAGCCGGCGCTGGCTCGGTTACCTCGGGCTTGTCGGGATCGGCCTCGCCGCGGGCTACGCCTCGGTGTTCCTCGGCCAGGTCGAGCAGCCGCCGGCCTTCAACGGGTTCCTGCGCGCCGACGCCTTCGCGCTCTTCTTCAAATACCTGTTCCTGCTCGCCACCGCGCTGGTGATCCTGGCCGCGGAGCCGTTCCTCCGCCGCTACCAGCGCAACGAGGCCGAGTTCTACGGCCTGCTGCTGCTGACGACCGTCGGGCTGAACCTGATGGCGGCGACCGCGGAGCTGATGAGCATCTACCTATCGCTGGAGATCTCCAGCCTGTCGCTGGCGTTCCTGGCCGCCTGGGCGCGTGGCGATCTGCGCTCCAGCGAGGCGGGGCTGAAGTTCTTCATCCTCAGTGCGCTCTCCTCGGCGCTGCTGCTCTATGGCCTGGCGCTGCTGTACGGCCTGAGTGGCGCCACCACGCTGGCGCAGATCGCCCAGGTGCTCCAGGGGCCGATCGCGCCTGCGCCGCTGCTGGCTATGTCGTTGGTGCTGGCCGGCTTTGGCTTCAAGATTGCGGTGGTGCCGTTCCAGATGTGGACGCCGGACGTGTACGAAGGGGCGCCGACCCCGGTGACCGCCTACATGTCCGTGGCTTCCAAGGCGGCCGGCTTCGCGGTGCTGATCCGGGTCTTCCAGTCGGCACTGCCCGGACTGGAGCCGAACTGGACCACGCTGCTGGCCTGGCTGGCGTTCCTGACCATGACGTTCGGGAACCTGGTCGCGCTGGCGCAGGGGAACATCAAGCGCATGCTGGCCTACTCCAGCATCGCCCACGTCGGCTTCGTCCTGATCGGGCTGGCGGCGGCCACCTCGGCGGGCATCGCCGCCTCGCTCTACTACTTGCTGGTGTACACGGTGACGAACCTGGCCACGTTCATCGTCGTGATCGTGATGGGTCGCTTCGCGCCGGATGAGTCGATCGCCAGCTACGCCGGGCTGGCCCGGCGGTCGCCCTGGCTGGGGCTGTCGCTCGCGCTCGGGCTGCTGTCCCTGGCCGGGCTGCCGCCGCTGGCCGGCTTCTTCGCCAAGTTCTTCATCTTCTGGGCCGCCTGGGAGCGGGGCCTGTACCTGCTGGTGGCGGCCGGGGTGCTGAACAGTGTCATCTCGCTGTTCTACTACGTCCGCATCATTCGCACCATGTACCTGGCGGAGCCGGCCGCGGAGCGACCGGTCGGGGCCGCGCCCGGCGTGGGGGTCTCGCTGGCGGTGGCGGTGCTCGGAGTGCTGTTCGTCGGCTTGATCGCCGCGCCCTTCCTGGGCGCCGCCGGCCTGGCCGCGCTCAACGTGGTGCCAGCGAGCTAGGAGACGCCGCCATCACCGGGCCTGCATAGCACGGATGGCGCGTGGAACGGGCACGACGGCGGCTGCACGGAACGCGCAACACGGCTGCGCACGCGGCTCTGAGCGAAGCCACCGAGCTATTACGTGGCGAGCACGCGTAGGACAAAGAATTCACCACGATCCAAGCGACTCGCCCAGGTTCGGGAAGCGGCTGCGCCCCCGGTGGGCAGGGATAGCCCGCTCCCTCCTGGCTCGCCGCGCATCCACCCGGCTTGATACCCTCACAGCGTCCTGTACCGCGGCTATGAGACACGCGGAAGGCCCATCCGACGAGGACGAGGCATGTCCGAGCCCCCGCCCCTGAGCGAAGTCATCGAGCTGCGCGGCCACATCATCGATAGCTACATCCTGCCCACCCTGATGGACGAGGTGATGGATCGGGGCGGGGAGTTCGAGATCGAGCAGATCCAGGTCGGCCGGCGCAAGGACGAGCCCTCGTACGCCCGCATCCGCATCTCCGCCCCCACGCGCGAGCTGCTGGACCTGCTGCTGGACCGCGCCCAGCGCATCGGCGCGACGGCCATGGAAGCGGAGAGCGTCCGGCTGGAGCCTGCTCCGGCGGATGGAGTGTTCCCGGAAGGGTTCTATTCCACAACCAACTTGGAGACGGAGATTCGGCTGGAGGGCCAGTGGCTCCGGGTGGCCTACCCGGAGATGGACTGCGGGATCGTGGTCGACCCGGCAGCTCATACGGCGGTCACGATGCCGCTGGCGGACGTGCGCAAGGGGCAACTGGTGGTCGTCGGGCACGCAGGGGTACGGGTCCAGCCGCTGGAGCGGCCGCGCCGCCAGCCGCAAGCGTTCGCCTTCATGGGCAGCGCGGTGTCCAGCGAGAAGCCGCGGGCCGTGCTGATCCGCGAGGTGGCGGAGACACTGCGCACCGTCCGCGCGCGCCGGGGCCGAGTGCTGGTGGTAGCCGGACCTGCTCTCGTCCACACTGGCGCACGGGAGCTACTGGCGCGGCTCATCGACGCCGGCTACGTGCAAGTGTTGTTCGCCGGCAACGGCCTGGCGACGCACGACGTCGAGTCCGCCCTGTTCGGCACCTCGCTCGGGGTCTCGCTTGAGCAGGGCGTCCCGCTGGAGGGTGGGCACGAGCACCACCTGCGGGCGATCAACCGCATCCGCGCCATCGGCAGCCTCGCGCGGGCGGTCGAACAGGGGGTGTTGCGGAGCGGGATCATGTACGCCTGCATCCGCAACCAGGTGGACTTCGTGCTCGGCGGCTCGGTCCGTGACGATGGCCCGCTGCCAGATGTCATTACCGACACCCAGCAGGCACAGCGCGAGATGCGGCGGCTGGTGCGCCAGGGCATAGACGTGGCCCTGTTCCTGTCGTCGATGCTGCACGGGATCGCCACTGGCAACCTGCTCCCGGCCAGTACGACCACGGTGTGCGTGGACATCAGCCCCGCGGCGGTGACCAAGCTGCTGGATCGGGGGAGTTTCCAGGCGATCGGGCTGGTCATGGACGTGGAGGGATTCCTGCGGGAGCTCTGCCTGAACCTGGGGCTGCCCGCTTAAGCGGGGAAGGCGGCTCAGTGGCCGCCTTCCCCTGGCTTCGTCAGATGCGCCCGGCTGGCTAGCGGACCCGGACCTGGTCGAAGCAGGTGCTGCAGTACACGGGCCGGTCGCCGCGCGGCAGGAATGGCACCCTGGTCTCCAGGCCGCACTGCGCGCAGACGGCCGGGTGCATCTCACGCGGGGGCCGATAGCTCCCCCCGTCCGCCGAGCTCCCGCCTTCGCGCGCCGCGCGCCGGGCTGCCCGGCACGAGGGGCAGCGGCCTGGCTCATTGAGCAGGCCCTTGAGCGCAAAGAACTGCTGCTCCCCGGCGGTGAAGACGAAATCGGCGCCGCACTCGCGGCAACGCAGCACTTTGTCTGCGAACATCCTCCGGTTCACCTCCTTCCCTCACCTGGTGTGGCGTGGCCTGTGAGCCGAGGGCTGTCGCAGACGTCCCGCAGTGTACCTGGAGGCGCCGAACTAGAAACCGTTCCGAAGCCAGCCTGGTCCCGAGCCGTGCCGGCGCGCACTATACAGCAGCTTTGCCCCTGGCACAAGAGGGAAACCGTTTTGTTAGGAGATTGTTACGGCAAGCGGGCGACGCTCGGGTACTCCGGCCCGACGCGGGTAGCGCGCGGGCGTGGGACGCTCCTTGTCGGCCACGAACAGCGCCCGCCCATCGTCCAGTCCCGGCAGTGTCACGGGGACCAGCCGCGCGTTGCCGCCGCCCAGCTCGCGCAGCGCGCCCGCCGCCTGCCTCAGCTCGGCCTCCAGCTCCCCCTTGCGCGGCGCCACCAGCCGCCCGCCCACGCGCACAAACGGCAGGCACAGCTCCAGCAGGACAGGCAGCTTGGCCAGCGCCCGGGCGGTGGCCACGTCGTATCGCTCGCGATGCTCCGGCCGGTGGGCCGCGTCCTCCGCTCGCGCCGCGACGATCTGGACATCCCGCAGCCCCAGTGTTCCCACCAGCCGCTCCAGGAAGGCCACGCGCTTGCCGAGCGCGTCGAGCAGCGTCAGCTCGAGCGTGGGAAGGGCGATCTTGAGCGGGAGCCCGGGGAACCCGGCACCGCTGCCAACGTCGATCAGCCGCAGCCCGGCCGAGTCGCGTAGCAGATCGCCCAGCGCCAGTAGGCAGGTCAGGGAGTCCAGGAAGTGGCGCTCCTGGACCGCTTCGTACTCCACCACCCGGGTGAGGTTGACGCGCTGGTTCTCCTGAACGAGCAGCTCGTAGTAGCGCTGGAACTGCGCCAACTGCTCGTCGGAGAGCGCCAGGCCCAGGCGGTGCGCGCCAGCACGAAGCCGCTCCATAGAACCGTCCAGTCGGCTGGTATACTGGTGCTACACGCATTCTGACGACTTTGGGTGAGCAATCGCATGACTGACGAGCCCTCCCTGGGGGAGGCGATCACAGCCTATGTCACCCGGCTCCCCGCGGCCGAGCGCGACGCCGCGGCGCGGGAGCTGAACCGATTCGCCCGCTGGTTCGGTTTCGACCGGTCGCTCCGGCAGATTCAGCCGGCTGACCTGGAGCGCTACCAGGAGCAGATCGGCCAGGCCGGGGGAGATAGCCGCAAGCTGGAGCCATTGCGCCAGTTCCTGAGCGACGCCAGGGCGAAGCGGCTCATCGACGCGAGCCTCGCGGTGCACGTCCGCGTCCGCCGCAAGGCGGCGAAGGCGGCCGCGCAGAGCGGGCCCGAGGCGCCGACGATCAAGATGACCGAGGCGGGCTATGCCAACCTGAAGGCCGAGCTGGAGCGGCTCGAGCGCGAGGTGCGGCCGCAGATTCAGACGGACATGCAGCGGGCGGCGGCCGACAAGGACCTGCGCGAGAACGCACCCTACCATGCGGCCAAGGAGAAGCTGGCCGAGGTCCAGAGCAAGATGAACGCGATCAAGGCGTCGCTGAGCGCCGCCACGATCGTCAAGGAAGCAGAGTCCACGCACCGGGTCGGGATGGGGACCACCGTCGTCGTCCGTGACATCGCGGAAAACGAGGAGCTCTGCTACACCCTGGTTGGCCCGGGCGAGATCGACCCGCGCCGAGGCCGGATCTCCATCCAGTCACCGCTCGGCCGAGCGCTGGCGGACCACGCTGTGGGCGACCTGGTTGAGGTCGAAACGCCCTCAGGCCGCCACCACTACCGGATCGAGCGGATCGAGGCCTCCTGAACATCTCGCGGGTAGATCCCCGGCTCACCATGGCGCTGCTCGCCGGCCGCTCGGCCGGCGCGCTCAGCCGCCGCCTGGGCCTCGGCGGCGGCACGGTCATCGCCGGGCACGTCGTGCCCCGGCTCGCCCCACAGGCCCTGCGGTCGATCTCCAGCCGGCTCCCACAGGGGGTCGTCGTCGTCAGCGGGACGAACGGGAAGACGACCACCGCGCGCATCATCTCGCGCATCCTGGCCGAGGCGGGCCTCCGCCCCCTGCACAATCGCGCGGGTGCGAATCTGCTCACCGGGCTGGTCACCGCCATTGCCGCGGATGCCACGCTCGATGGCCGGCCGCGATCCGACGTCGGCGTCTTCGAGGTCGACGAGGCGACCGTTCCCCGCGCCCTGGAGCACCTCGTGCCGCGCGCGCTGGTGCTGACCAACCTGTTCCGCGACCAGCTCGACCGCTACGGCGAGGTGCACTACGTCGCCGGGCTCTGGCGCGAGGCGCTGGCGCGCCTCGACCCGAGCTGCCAGCTCGTCCTGAACGCCGACGACCCGCTCGTCGCCTCGCTCAGCTCCAGCCGAGCCGGTGGGACGCGCTATTTCGGGATCGGCGACCGGCAGCAGGCGGTCGCGGCGCTTCCGCATGCGGCGGACGCGCGTCTGTGCACCCGCTGCCAGGCGCGGCTGGACTACTCGCTGGTGTTCTACGGGCACCTGGGCCACTATCGCTGCCCGAGCTGCGGACTGGAGCGTCCGACCCCGGCGGTGGAGGCGGAGTCGGTGGTGCTGGAGGGCACCGAGGGCGCACGGCTCACGCTGCGCACTCCGGCCGGACCGATCGGCGTCTCCTGGCGCCTGCCCGGCCTGTACAACGTCTACAACGCGCTCGCGGCCACCGCCTGCTGTCTGGCGCTGGGGATCTCTCCCGAGCCGATTCGCCATGGGCTGGAACTCTTCACCACCGCCTTCGGCCGCCTGGAGCGGATCACGGTCGAGGAGCGTTGCCTCTACCTGGCGCTGGTCAAGAACCCGGTCGGCTTTACGGAGGTGCTGCGGACGATCACCGGTAGCACCCCCCACGCCACGCTGCTGATCCTCATCAACGACCTGTTCGCCGATGGCACGGACGTCTCCTGGCTCTGGGACGTCGACGCTGAGCAGCTCGCCGGGCGGGTGCAACTCGCCATCTGCTCGGGGCTGCGCGCCGAGGACATGGCGGTTCGGCTGAAGTACGCCAGCGTCGATCCGAGCCGCATCGTCGTCGAGAACGACCCGCGGCGCGGCCTAGAGCTTGCGCTACAGCGGACAGTGCCGGGGGACACGATTTACGTTTTGCCAACGTATACCGCTATGCTTGAGATACGCGAGACCCTGCGCCGGTTCGGCTACGTGAGCGGCTTCTGGGAAGATTGAGCGGCGCCTCCGCCCGGCAGCAATTGCCAGGCCACGCTCAGACCAGCAGCGCGGTGCAGCCGGTGGCGGATGAGGAATGGCTGAGCGGTTACGGCTGACCATTACGCACCTGTACCCCGAGCTGATGAACGTCTACGGCGATCGGGGGAACATCCTGGCGCTCGCGCGGCGCTGCGAGTGGCGGGGGATCGAGGTGCGAGAGGAGGCAGCAACGCTAGGCGACCGGCTGAACCCGGGCGCGCTGGACCTGGTGTTCTTCGGCGGCGGGCAGGATCGCGAGCAGGAGGTGGTCGCCCCGGATCTGCAAGTGACGAAGGCCGAGGCGCTTCGCGAGGCGGCCGAGGCCGGGGTGACGATGCTGCTCGTCTGCGGTGGCTACCAGCTTCTGGGCAAATTCTTCCGCACCCACACTGGAACAGAGATCCCCGGCGTCGGCGTGCTCGACGCCTGGACGATCGCCGGGCCGCGGCGGCTCATCGGCAACGTCGTCGTCCGCTGTGACTGGGACCCGCAGCGGCGAACGCTGGTCGGGTTCGAGAACCACAGCGGCCAGACCTTCCTGGGCCCTGCCTGCCAGCCGCTCGGGAGCGTGCTCGTCGGCGGCGGCAACAATGGGACGGACGGACAGGAGGGCGCGATCTACCGCAACGTGTTCGGCTGCTACCTGCACGGCTCGCTGCTCCCCAAGAACCCCTGGTTTGCCGACGAGCTGCTCCGCCGCGCGCTCGCCCGGCGCTACGGCCCCGAGGTAACGCTTGCGCCACTCGACGACCGTCTGGAGGTCCAGGCGCACGACGCAGTGGCGCGGCGGGCACGCCAGCTTCGCCGCGTCCGTTCCGGAGCCTGGTGAGGCCATGTACGGCCCACTGCGCGCGCTGGCCCGGGCCTCGCTGATCGTCCTGCTCGGCTTCATCGCCAGCCGGCTGCTGGGGCTGGTGCGCAATGCAGTGCTGCTCAGCTACTTCGGCACTAGCCGCGAGTACGACGCCTTCCTCTCCGCAATTGCGATCCCGGACCTGGTCTTCCAGGTGCTGGCCGGGGGCGCTGTCGGCTCCGCCTTCATCCCCGTGTTCAAAACGCTGCTCGGCCGGGGCGAGCGGGATGCGGCCTGGCGCCTGGTCAACACCGTGATCACCGTGGCCGGCATCAGCCTGGGCCTCGTGGCCGCGGTCCTGGCGCTCTTCTCCCGGCCGCTGATGGAAGTGGTGATCCCCGGCCGTGACCCGGCGTTCAAGGACCTGGCGGCGTCGCTCACCCGCATCATGCTCATTTCGCCGGTCCTGTTCGCCATGAGCGGCTTCGTCACCAGTGTCCTGCAATCGTACCAGCGCTTCGGCTGGGCGGCTCTGGCCCCGGTGTTCTACAACCTGGCGATCATCAGCACTGCGGCGCTGCTCACGCCCTGGTTCGGCATCTACGCCGCGGCCTACGGGGTGGTGCTGGGCGCGCTGCTGCACCTGCTCATCCAGGTGCCCGTCGCCCGCCGCTACGGCTGGCGCTGGAGCACGGGGATCAGCCTGCGAGACACAGCAGTGCATGAGGTGGGCCGACTGTTCGCGCCGCGGATGCTCGGGCTAGCCGTGGTGCAGCTCAACCAGCTCACCAACGTCGTCCTGGTCTCGTTCATCGCCGTGGTCGGCAGCCTCACCGCGCTGAACGTCGCCTGGATCGTGCTGATGGCGCCGCTGGTGATCGCAATGGCGGTGGGCACCGCGCTATTCCCAACCCTGGCAGAGGCGGGCGCCGACAACCGGGGCGACGAGCTGCGAGATCTGTTCTCGCTGGCGTTGCGGATGATCCTGTTCATCACCGTCCCGATGAGCCTCGGGATCATCGTGCTGGCCACACCGCTGGTCCGGCTCCTGTTCGAGCGCGGCGAGTTCGGCCCGACCTCCACCGCGATGACCGCCTACGTGCTCAGCCTGTACGCGATCGGGCTGGCCGGCCACGCCACGGTAGAGATCGCCGACCGCGTGTTCTACGCGCTGCACGATACCGCCACCCCGGTCCGTGTGGCCGTGGGCGCGGTCAGCACGAACATCGTGCTGAGCCTGATCCTGATGCACACCCCGTTGTCGTATGGCGGACTGGCGCTCGCCAACTCCTTCGCCGCGCTGCTGGAGGCAGGTCTGCTGGCCTGGCTCCTGTCCGGCCGCCTCCATGGCTGGGGTGTGGAGCTCGGGCTGCGGCGCATCAGCCGCTCGCTGGCTGGCTTCCTGGCGGCAGCGGCCCCGATGGGCGCGGTCAGCTATGGCCTGCTGCTGCTCCTCACCGCCCGGCTGGACACCACGCACCTGGCAGCACAGGTGCTGCTCGTCGCGATCGTTGCGGGCGTCGGCACGCTGGTCTACCTCGGGCTATCTGCCGTATTCGGCTCCGAGGAGCTGGCGACCTTGCTCCAGCTCGTCCGCCCGCGCAGCCGGGCGGCGTGATCTGCCTTGCAGTGCTTCATGCTGCCGCCACCCGTATCCGGCGCTCCCCGTCTCCGTTGTAGAGGCAGGAGGGACGCGCTGGAGCGGGGCGCCTGCCGGTGACAGGTCCCGTGCCAGACGACGAGCGCTCCGGGGACAGGGCTGGACCGGACGCTGAACAGGCGCTCATCTGTGGCCTGAAGGCACGCGACGCAGCGGCGATTCGGCAAGTCTACCGGCTCTACGCCGACGCGATCTACCGGTTTGCGCTGTACCAGCTTGGTGACCAGGCTGCGGCGGAAGACGTCGTGGGCGAGGTGTTCCTACGCATGCTGAGTACCATCGACCGCTACGAGTACCGCGGCGTTCCCCTCCAGGCGTACCTGTATCGGATCGCCCGCAACCTGATCGTCGATCAGCAGCGGCGGCAGGGCCGCTTCGCCTCGCTCGATGCCCCCCCCGAACGGCTGGCGCTGTCGCAGAACCCGGCCCAGCTTGCTGAGCAGCGACTCGCCTGGGAGGACCTGCGCCACGCACTGCGTGAGCTGACCGAGGAGCAGCGCCAGGTAGTGCTGCTCAAGTTCGTGGAGGACCTGGACAACAAGCAGGTGGCCGAGATCATGGGCAAGAACGAAGGCTCGGTGAAATCGCTGCAGCACCGAGCCCTGGGCGCGCTACGCCGCATCCTGGAGCGACAGCCCCGTGGCACTTGACGAAGAGCAGCTCGAGGCGATCCTGAGCCGCTTTCTGGCCGATGAGCCGCTGGAGGCGCTGCTGACCGACCTGCCACTGGAGGAGCGGGTGGAGGCGGAGGAGACACTGCGGCTGCTAGCGCGGATTCGCCAGGCGGAGCGGCCCGCGCTCTCGGCAGCGGCCGTGGCCCGCCACGAGCGCATGCTCATGCAGCACGCCGCGGGGCCTGGCGCAGGGCTCTCGGCCAGGCCTGCCCCACCCGAGAACGCTGGCTGGCTCCGATGGCTGCCCTGGCGCCTGGGCGCAGTGCCCGCCGCGGTGGCGGCGGCGATCACTATTGTGGTGCTCATGCTGGGAGGGACGCTGTCAGCCGCGGCGAGCAGCCTGCCCTCCAGTCCGCTGTACTCGGTCAAGCTGGCCACCGAGCAGCTTCAGCTCGCCCTGGCGTTCAACGACGAGACGCGCGCCCGAGTACACCTGGCGCTCGCCGAGCACCGGCTGGCGGAGGCGGAGCGCCTGGCGCAGAGCGAAGGCGCTGGCAGCCCCGACGAACTCGAGCGGCTGCTGCTCTCCGCGCAAGAAAGCATCGCACAGGCGGTCGCGATCGCTCAGCAGATGCGGGGCCCGAGCGCGATTGCACTGCTGACCGATCTCTCCGGCGTGGTTACCTGGGAGCGAACGCTGCTCGAGGGGCTGCTCCCCGCAGTCCCGCCGCCGCGGCAACCGACCATCGAGCAGGCGATCAGCACCGCGCGTGCGAACCAGGCAGAGGTCCAGCAGGTGCTGCAGGAGCGCGTTTCGGAGACGATTACCGCGCCCGGTACGCCGCCCGAGACCGAGGCGCCAGCCCCCGTGGGCAGCGCGACGCCCGAGCCAGCACCGCCCACAGCGACCACAGAGCAGGCCGGGCTCGGCGCTGCCAGCCGCGCGGCTGGCCTGATCCCACAAGCGCCGGAGGCGGTCGAACATGTCGGGGCCGCACCGCCAGCACTGGCCGCCGCTTCAGCGGCGACCGCTGCTCCCCAGCGCCCGCAACCCGCCGAGCCCGGCGCGCATCCCACCAGCTCGCCCCGGAAAACACCGAGAGGCAAGAGGCACCCGGCTCCAACCCAGGCTCCAGCCGCGAATACTGGCCCTGGGTCGCCAGCCGCGTCGCCCGGCCAGGGGCGCGAGGGCTCGCCTGCGGGCAAAGACAAGGACAACCCTTGGGACAACGGCCATGCCGGTGGCCCGGACGCCCGCCCGCCAGACGCCGACGGCCAGCATGCTCGCCCCGCAGCAGAAGACCTCTCCGCTGGAGCGAGGTCTGGGCCGCCGTACTGGATCGTGCCGACGCCGACCGTCGAGCCGCCGGCGGGCAGCGGGGACCGAGCGTCTCGGTCAGCCGGGGCAGGGACGAAGGCCGGCCAGGGCGAGAAGTCGAAGCCTGGCCTGGGCCCGAACATGGACTCCGGCGCGAAAAAGGCCGGCCTCAGCCCCCCGGATGGGCCCGACAGGAAGGCCAGCGGCCACCACTGATCGCTGTCGGCCGCTGCTCACCGCCCCCGCGGGGCGTGCGTCATTCCGGGCATCCAGGTGTCCCGGGTACACAACGGAGCGCAGAGCTGCAGGTCCGCCTGGGGCCGCCGCGGCTGATAGAGCTGCTGAGCCAGCCCCAGGCACGTCGCCATGATGGCGAGACCAACGGCTACCAATACCATGAGATCGCGCATCGTCTTCGCGCTCCCGCTCGCAGCCAGCTCCGGAGCGCCATCCCCGTGCTCCTCGCCCGGCCGATCACCCGGCGCTGAGCGAACCTCGCGGGCCGCTCGCGCTGACGTGAGCCGGAGACCTCAGGATCGCCAGCGCCTCACCTCGGCTCGTCCCCCGTGCGCCGCGCCCCCGAGACCTCGTGGCGTCCGTTCGAGGCGGCCATCCGGCCAGCCCGGTAAGCGCGATCCAGCAGGTCCACCAGATGAAACACCCGCAGCGGCATCCCGCGCTTGCGCGCTCCGGACAGGATTTGGAAGGTGCAGCCGGGATTCGAGACCACCAGCGCGTTTACGCCCGTCGCCTGGATATTGTCTATCTTCCACTCCAGGATCTGGCTGGCGTACTGCGGGTGGGTCAGGTTGTAGATCCCGGCGCTGCCGCAGCAGGTGTCGGACTCCTTCATCTCGACCAGCTCCAGGCCCGGGATGGCCCGCAGGAGCTCCCGCGGCTGGTTGCGCACCCCCTGGCCGTGCACCAGGTGGCAGGCGTCCTGGTAGGTCACCCGCTCGCGCACCGCACCGAGCGTCTCGGTCCGCAGCCCGAGCTGCGCCAGGAACTCGCTGACGTCCTTGACCTTGCGACTGAACCCGGCGGCCCGCTCGGCCCAGGCCGGGTCGTCCTCCAGCAGGTGGCCATACTCCTTCATCGCTGAGCCGCAGCCGGCCGCGTTGACGATAATCGCGTCCGGGCTCGTCCGCTCGAACGCCTCGATGTTCTGGCGCGCGAGCGTCTGGGCCGACGCCCTGTCGCCGGTGTGCGCGTGCAGCGCGCCACAGCACTTCTGATCAGGTGGGGTGACGACTTCACAGCCATTCGCGGCCAGCACCCGCACCGTCGCCGCGTTCGTCTCCCCCATGAACTGGCTCATGACACAGCCGCTGAGGAAGGCCACTCGGGCCCGCTGCTCTCCGATCGCCGGGACGACAGGTGGGATCCGCACCTTGGCGATGCCGCCCTGGAGCGGCGGCATCATCGCCTCCAACGAGTCCAGCCCACCAGGCAGGACCTTGAGCAGCCCGGAGCGGCGGATCAGCGTTTGCAGCCCGGACTTCTGGTAGGCCCGCATCGCCAGCCCGACCGCGTCCAGGGCCGCGTTCGAGGTGAACAGGGTGTTGAGCACCGCGCGGCCGATCGTGCGCTCCGCCTTGCTCGGCGGCGGAGTGGCGGCACGTGCCGCCTCGATGATCTTGCCGTACTGCACTCCCGAGGGACAGGCGGTCTCACAGGCGCGGCAGTCCAGGCAGGCGTAGATATGCTCCCGGAAGTGTGGATCGTCGGCGGAGATTTTGTTCTCGTAGACCATCCGCACCTGGTAGATGCGGCCGCGCGGCGAGTCCATCTCGACCCCGAGCAGCCGATAGGTGGGGCAGGCGTCCAGACACAGACCACAGTGCACGCACTGCTTGAGCAGCCGCTTATTGATCTCCAGTCCGGGTCTCTGCTCCGCTCTCTCGCGCGGCCGCTCCTCGATCGCCATCGTCTCTCCTCGCCTAGATGTGGGCCACGAACCGGCCGCGATTGAGCGTCCCGCGCGGATCGAGCTGCTCCTTCAGTGCTCGCATCACCCGCAGCGACGGCCCGACGTCGCCCCACACGTCTACGCGCGCCTTGAGCGCGGGCGGCGCAGCCTCAACGACCAGGCTGCCGCCCTCGGCCACCGCCCAGGCCCGCGCCCGCTCCACCAGCGCCGCCACCGCGCCGAGCGTGTCGTCGCTCCAGCCAGCAGGGGGCGCCAGCCGAGCGTACGTCACCCCGCTGCCCATCCGCCCCTGCAGGCTCGCCGGCATCCCCGCCTCGGCCGCCAGTGTCCGAAGCTGGCCGAGCGCGGCGGTGGCGCGGGAGATCGGGACCGCCAGCCGCAGGAGGACCTGGTCGCCCTCCGCGCTTGCGTGGTCGGCCATCCGCGTCCAGAGCTCGGCGCACTCGCCCGGCAGCCGCTGCACCTCCGTCGCGCCGGCACTGCCAAACAGCCGCTCCACGTCGGCCACCTGCCGCGCCAGCGCCCGCTCGGAGCCGCCGAGCCGCGCCGCCAGCAGCCAGCGGCCGGGGCCAGGGTCTACCGCTGCCACGGAGGCCGCGGCGCTCGGGCTCAGCGCATCGAGCGCGAGTGGCCCGAGCGGGGAATGCAGCAGCTCGCTGACCGCTGCGGCCATGCCCTCAGGGGGGAACGCGGCCAGCAGCGTCGCCTGTGCCGGTGGCAGCGGCCAGAGCTTGAACGACAGCTCGACCACGATCCCCACGGTGCCGAGCGAGCCGATGTACAGCTTGTTCAGATCATAGCCGGCAACATTCTTCACCACCCGACCGCCGGCCTTGCTCACCACGCCGTCGGCGTTGACCACCCGCGTTCCAATCACCAGGTCGCGCGCCGAGCCGTAGGCGAGCCGCAGCGGACCGCTGGCATTGGAGGCGATGATCCCGCCGAGGGTGGAGCGCTCGGCTCGCGGCGGGTCCAGCGCCAGGAACTGCCCCTCGGCCCGCAGCAGCCGCTGCACCTCGCCCAGCGTCGCCCCCGCCTGGATGGTGAGCGTCAGGTCGGCCGGCTCGTAGTCGATCACCCGGTTCAGGCCGGTCGTCTGCACCAGAATGTCGGCCGCCGCGGGCGGGAAGCCGAGCCCCATGCGGGTGCCACCCCCGCGGGGGATCACGCCCAGGCCGTCCTGGTTCGCCTGTGCCACCACCTGGCTCAGCTCCTCGACCGAGGCCGGGGCACAGACATAGCCCGGCAGGACACCATCGACAGCCAGGGCTCGGTCCGCCTCGCTCGTTCGCCGCCAGCCGGTCACCTGGAGCCGCTGGTCAATTGACATCGCTCACCATCCCACCGCCGCGCCCCGGCGCGGGAGCATCTCCAGGCAGCGGCCCGGAGTGGGGAACACCTTGCCAGGATTGCAGCGCTCCTCCGGGTCCAGGGCGCGCTTGACCCTGCGCATCACCTCCAGGTCGGCCTCGGTGAAGATCAGCGGCATCAGGTCGTTCTTTTCCATCCCGATACCGTGCTCCCCGCTCAGCGAGCCGCCTACCTCGGCGCAGGTCTGCATAATCTTCGCCCCAACCTCGAGAGTGGTCTTCGTCTGCTCCGGATCGTCGGCATCGAACAGCACCAGCGGGTGCAGATTTCCATCGCCGGCGTGGAACACGTTGGCGATCCGCAGCCCGAACTCGCGGGAGTACTGTTGGATCTGGTCCAGTACGTCGGGTAGCCTGCTGCGCGGAACGACGCCGTCAACGGTGTAATAGTCGGGGGTGATCCGCCCAATGGCGCCAAAGGCGCCCTTGCGCCCGGCCCAGAGCGCCGCCCGCTCCTTGTCCGACTGCGCCACCCGCACGCTCAGCGCGCGGTGCTCCTGGCAGAGCGTGGCGATCCGGTCCGCCAGCTCGTCCAGCTCGTCGCGCAGCCCCTCCAGCTCCACCAGCAGCACCGCCTCGGCGTCGATCGGATACCCGGCCGGCTTGGACAGTTCGATCGCCCGGATCGTCAGGTTGTCCATCATCTCCAGCGCCGCTGGGACGATCCGGGCGCCGATGATCGCCGCCACCGCAGCGGAGGCGTCGCGCACGGTCGGGAAGATCGCGAGCAGCGTCTTGACCGCCTCGGCGACGGGCACGAGCCGGGAGATGATCTGCGTCACCAGCCCCAGCGTTCCCTCTGAGCCGACGAACAGCCCGGTCAGGTCGTAGCCCGGCTCATCCAGCGCCTTGCCGCCGGTGGTGATCACCTCGCCATCCGGGAGCACGATCTCCAATCCGATGGTGTGGTTCGTCGTTACGCCGTAGCGGAGCGTGTGCGGGCCGCCAGAATTCTCGCCCACGTTCCCACCCACGGTGCACGCCTTCTGGCTGGAAGGGTCGGGCACGTACTGCAAGCCATACGGCGCCGCCGCCTGGCTCAGCCGCAGGTTCACCACCCCCGGCTCGACGGTAGCGCGCAGGTTGTCGACGTCGATCTTCAGAATTCGATTCATCCGGGCGAAGCTAATCAGCAGTCCGCCGTCGCGCGGGATCGCCCCGCCCGACAGTCCAGTGCCCGCGCCACGCGCGGTATAGGGAACGTTCCACCGGTTGGCGAGGCGCACCAGCGCCGACACCTGCTGAGTAGAGGTGGGAAAGACGACCGCGAGCGGCCGGGACTTGTCGATGGAGCCGTCGTACTCATAGAGGGCCAGGTCATAGTCGTTCCAGAGCACGCCCGCTTCGCCGACGATCGCTTCCAGCTCGGCAACGAGCTCGGGCTTGGCGCTGAGAGCGCTGGTGGCGGCCATGGCGCCCGCACCTCCACGGGGATCGGCAAAAGTATACCCGTCCACTCGCCCCCAGGACCGGCGAACGCCCTGGGAAGCGCGAGCGCGGGCTACCATGTGGCAGGAGGCAGGCGCTGGCATGAGCAGCGCTTCCCAGACGAGACAAGGGGGAGCCGCGATGGCAGTAGTGACGGTCCGGAGCGCGGCGGGGCTGCGGCAGGAGATCGAGGCGCGCGGGCACCGGCTGACCGCGGACGAGCCGCTGGACGCCGGCGGCGAGGACAGCGGGCCAACGCCCTACGAGCTGTTGCTCGCGGCGCTCGGCGCCTGTACCGCGATCACGCTGCGACTGTACGCGCAGCGCAAAGGGTGGCCGCTGGATGGCGTCGAGGTCCGACTGGAGCACCGGCGGAGGCACCGCGCGGACTGCGAGGAGTGCGAGGGCCGCGAGGTGCTGCTGGACCAGATCGACAAGCGCATTGAGCTGCGCGGCCCGCTGACCGACGAGCAGCGCGCCCGGCTGCTGGAGATCGCGGAGCGCTGCCCGGTGCAGCGGACGCTTACCCGCCCGATCCAGATCGTGCCGGCCAGGTAGCGGGTGGGGTGATGTACGAGGCGATCGTCCGCCAGCTTACCGAGCGCGGGGTGCGCTTTCGGATTCACCGCCACCCGGTCGCCGCGACCGTGGCCGAGGCCCAGGCCCGGCTTCCCTTTCCCCCCGAGCAGTTCCTCAAGACGCTCGCCTTCAAGGTCCGGGACGGCGGCTGGGTGCTCGCCGCGCTACGCGGGCTGGACCGGATCGACTACCGCAAGCTGGCGGATGCGGTAGGGGTGAAACGGGCCGAGCTGCACCAGCCGGGGCCGGAGGAGGTGCAGGCCGAGCTCGGCTTCGCCGTCGGCGGGGTCTGCCCCTTTCCCCCTACCCCTGACACCGTGGTGATCGTGGATCGCGACGCGGCACGCCTGGATGTGGTGTATTGCGGCATCGCCCGCGAGGACAGCACGCTGGAGATTGGGCTGCGCGATCTTCTCGCGCTGACCAACGCCCGGGTGCAGGCGATCGCGCAATCGCGGCCGGAGTGACCCCGACGGGCGCAAGCCGCGCTCAATCTGCTCCTCCGCCGACCATGCGGACGATCTCGAGCACGTCGCCATCGTGCAGCACGACCTCACCGTAGCGCGGCCGTTTGACGATCTCGCCATTCAGCTCCACGGCGACGATCTGCGGGTTGATGCCGAGCGACTCCAGGTAGCCCAGCAGGGTGATCGAGTCGCTGGCCTCACGGGGCTTGCCGTTGACGGTAAGCCGCATCAGCCGATCCTCAGGACGCTCGCCGCCCCCACACGGAGCTGCCAGCCAGCCTGTACTGCCTGGACAATCTGGCGCGCTGCCGCCTCCACGTCCGCTGCGCTCAGGATGGCGCTCACGACCGCGACGCCATCCGCCCCGGCCTCGATCGTCTGGGCCGCGTTCTCCGCGGTGATCCCGCCGATCACCAGCAGCGGGAGCGAGACCCGGGCCCGGGTCTCCCGCACCAGTGACAGGCCGGCCGGGGTGACGTCCGGGTGGGTGGCGGTGGCGAAGATCGTCCCGAGCAGCAGATAGTCCACACCTTCGGCGGCGACGCGCGCCGCCTCCCATGGATCATGGACCGAGCGGCCGACGATCAGGTCGCGGGCCACCCGCCGCGCCGCGCCAGGCGGGAGCCCATTCGCTGGAAGGTGCACCCCGGCGGCGTCGGCCGCGAGCGCGACATCCAGGCGGTCGTTGACCAGCAGCGCCGCCCGACCGTCCAGGCGCTCCCGCAGCGCGGCCGCCAGCTCCAGCAGCTCGCCGGCCGGACGCTGCTTCTCGCGGAGCTGCACCAGGGTGACGCCGCCAGCAACGGCGGCCTCGACCCGGGCGACCAGGTCGGACGGCTCGCGGCGGCCGTCTGTGACCAGACAAACTAGCGGCTGGCGCAGCAGCGCCGCCTGTCGGCCAGGGAGCAGGTGGGTCACCGCACCACGCCCGTGAGCGGGCTGGAGGCCTCGGCGTAGGCGAGCTTCGGGATGCGGCCGGCCAGGAACGCCTTGCGCCCCGCTTCGACGCCGAGCTTGAACGCCTCGGCCATCAGCGCCGGCTTGGCGGCCTTGGCGATAGCGGTGTTCACGAGCACCGCGTCCGCGCCGATCTCCAGCGCCAGCGAGGCGTCGGAGGGTGCCCCGAGCCCGGCGTCCACCACCACTGGGACACGCGCCTGCTCGATGATGACTCTGATCCGCTCGAAGTGCGGGATGCCCTGGCCGGAGCCGATGGGCGAGCCGAGCGGCATCACGGTGACGGTGCCGATCTCCTGCAGCTTGCGGGCCAGGATCGGGTCGTCGGTGATGTAGGGCAGCACCGCGAAGTTCTCCTTCACGAGCTGCCGGGCCGCTTGCAGCGTCCCCTCCATGTCCGGGAGCAGGTACTTCTGGTCGCCGATAACCTCCAGCTTCACCCAATCGGAGCCGGTCACCTCGCGTCCCAGCCGAGCGACGCGGATCGCCTCCTCGGCGGTATAGCAGCCGGCGGTATTGGGGAGAATGGTGTAGCGCGACCAGTCGATCTCATCCAGGAGCGTGCGCGGCTCGTCGAAGTTGAGCCGCCGGATGGCGACGGTGACGATCTCCGTCCCGGACGCCTCGAGCGCCTCCCGCATCTCGTCGGCGGTACGATATTTCCCACTGCCGAGCATCAATCGCGACTTGAATCGCTTACCAGCGATCTCCAGCACGTCGTCCACGTGCGCCTCCTTGTGTCCGCACTCGGGCGGCCTCACACCGCCAGAACCGCGAGCCCGCTCCGCGCGTAAAGCAGCAGAGCGGGCTCGTCGTACAACGGTGCCTTCGTGCCGCTTCCCTGCGCTGGCATTACCCAGGTCAGGTTCCGAGGGTCGTCCGCGTAAACGGCGGACTCTCAGCCTGAGAGCTCCCCTAGCGGGCCCAGCCCCGAGAGGGGCTACGCTGGAATTCTACCCCGCGCGGGCAGGTGGGACAACAGGATCCGAGCCCAGCGGATCTCCACCCCTCCGCGTCAGCCGCGCCGGTTCCCGGTCGCCAGCGGGGGCAGGAGCGCCGGGGGTGGCACTACGACGCCGCGGCCGGGGCGCGCAGGCTCCGCACCAGCTCTGCGGCCATTTCATAGCGGTGGAACGAGGGCATGATGTACACGCCCTGGACGTATGGGCGTGCCGCCTCCAGCAGCTCCCGTGCCTGGGCCGCGCCCTCCTCCAGCCCGTGCTCCCCTGCCTGGCGCATCCGTTCGCGCACATCGGCCGGGATCGTCACCCCGGGCAGTTCATGGTGGAGAAACTCGGCGTGCTTGTAGCTCTGCAGCGGCATGATCCCCAGGATCAGCGGGATCGGCAGCGGCCCGGACAGATCCAGGAAGCGCAGCAACTGGTCGAGCGCGTAGATCGGCTGGGACATTGCAAAATCCGCTCCGGCGTCCACCTTCCGTTTGAACCGCTCCAGCTCCCGGCGCGGGTCCTCCGCAGTCGGGTTGAGCGCGCAGCCGACAGTAAACGCGGCGGCGCGCCCGATGGAGTTGCCGGCCCAGTCCAGACCCTGGTTCATCCGCTTGAGGATGCTCACCAGGCCGGCGGAGTCGACGTCCCAGACGCCGGTGGCGTGCGGGTAGTTGCCGACCGCTGGCGGATCGCCGGTCAGTGCGAGCACGTTGCGGATACCGAGCGCGTGCGCCCCGAGCAGCTCCGACTGGAGCGCCATCAGGTTGCGGTCGCGCGTCGTGAAGTGGATGATGGATTCCAGTCCAAGCCGCTCCTTCAGCAGCAGCGCCAGCGCCAGGGCCGACATCCGCACCCGCGCCATCGGGCTATCGCCGATGTTGATGCAGTCCACCCCGGCGTCGCGCAGCAGCGCCGCGCCTTCCAGGATACGGCCCGGATTCAGCCCTTTGGGCGGATCGAGCTCCACGCTCACCACGAACTCGCCCGCGGCCAGCCGGCGCGCCAGCCCGGTCGGCCCCTCCGTCCCAGCCGGGGCCGGCTCGGGCGCCGGCCGCGGCGCCTGGACAACCACCGCGGTGTGGGGACGGGGATGTGTCTCATCCAGCGCGGCACGCATTGCGCGGATGTGTGCCGGGGTGGTGCCGCAGCAGCCGCCGAGCAGCGCCAGGCCCGCCTGGCGGAAGCGGCGGGCGTACTCGGCGAAGTACTCGGGCGTGGTCACGTAGACGTAACGCCCTTCCACTCGGGCCGGGAACCCGGCGTTGGGCAGCGCCGAGATGCGCGGGACGCCGCTGCTCCGCATCCGCTCCACCACGTCGAGCGCGGCCTGCGGCCCCACCCCGCAGTTGACCCCGACGACGTCCGCCCCCAGTTCCACCAGCAGTCGGGCGACCTCGGCCGGGTCTTCCCCAGCTACTGTCTGGCCCTCCTCGGTAAATGTCACCTGGGCGACGAGGGGAAGGTCGGTCACCGAGCGCGCCGCGCACACCGCCTCGCGCAGCTCGGCCAGGTCGCTGAACGTCTCCAGGATCAGCAGGTCCGCCCCGCCTTCGAGCAGCGCCTCGATCTGCTCCTGGAACGCCTCCCGCGCCTGGGCCGGGCTGACCGTGCCGACCGGAGCGAGCGGCCGCCCGATGGGTCCGACAGCGCCGGCGAGGAAGACCGGCTCCCCGGTGACCTCCCGCGCCTCGCGGGCGACCTTCACCCCACGCAGATTGATATCGCGGACGCGCCGGTCGAGCCCGTGCGTGGCCAGCTTGAACCGGTTCGCCCCGAAGGTGTTGGTCTCGATCAGCTCTGCGCCGGCGGCGATGTACTCGCGGTGGACGCGCTGGACCAGCTCCGGCTGCGACAGGTTCAGCTCGTCGAAGCAGCGCTGGTAGGGGATCCCCAGCGCGTACAGCATGGTGCCCATGCCGCCATCAGCGAGCAGCGGGCCGCTATCCAGTCGAACGAGGAAGGGGCTTTTCATCTCGGCCCGGTATACGGCCTGGCGCTGCCGGGTGGCAACGTGCCGCGCGTGCTACGATGCTTCCCCGGAGGGATGCGATGCCCAGAGCCGCCCGCCAGGCCACCGCCGCAGTGGAGATCGCCGGAGTCGCCATCACCCACCCGGACAAGGTGCTCTGGCCAGACGCGGGGGTCACCAAGCTGGAGCTCGCCCGCTACTACGAGCGCCTCTGGCCGGTGCTGCAGCGCTACGTCGCCGCACGCCCGCTCACGCTGCGCCCATTCCCCCGCGGGATCACCGGCGGCTCGTACTACCTGAAGAACGCGCCGGCGCAGGCGCCCGCCTGGCTCCCCACCTGGACCGACGTCCCCGCCTCCACCGGCCGGCCCGTCCGCTTCGTTGTCGGCGGCGAGCTACGCACCCAGATCTGGTGCGTGCAGTACAACGCGATCGAGGTCCATCCCTGGCTGTCGCGGATCGACGCCCCGGACCTGCCCGACTGGGCGGTGGTGGACCTCGACCCGGGCGAGCGAACGCCGTTCGCGCTCGTGGTGCGAGCGGCGAAGGCGGTGGGGCGGGAGCTGGCGCGGCAGGGGCTGGCCGGCTACCCGAAGCTGAGCGGCTCCTCCGGCATCCACGTCTATCTGCCGCTGGAGCGGGTCCATTCCTTCGAGGCGGTGCGCGCCTGGATGCACGCGCTGGCCGAGCGCCTCTGCGCCGCCGCGCCGGAGACGCTAACACTCGACTACGACGTGGCCGATCGGCACGACCTGGTGCTGATCGACTATGCCCAGAACGCACGGGGCAAGAATACCGTCGCCCCGTATAGCGTCCGCCCCAAACCCGGCGCCCCGGTCTCGGCCCCGATCCGCTGGGAGGAGCTGGACGATCCGGACCTCCGCCCGGGCCGCTGGACGCTGCGCACCCTCCCGGCGCGGCTGGAGCAGATCGGCGACCTGTTTGCCCCGGCGCTGGAGCGCCCCCAGCGGCTGCCCGGGGCGGCAACAGTGGCCTGAACCGTCCTCCCGCCATCCGCCCCCAATAGGGAGCAGCGGGCGTGGCGCGCCCGGCCCGCTTCCTGCTAGCATGCCGCGCTGGAGGATGGCAGCGTCGCCTGGCACAAGGCGGCGAGACGGTCAAGCGCCTGGCCCGCGCGGGGCGCGGGTGACGCGGCAGGGGTCTAGCGAACCACTCGGCGGGTGGCCCCTCGGCTGGCACGGTCGTGATGGCGGCACAAACCAGGGCGGCAACGCCCTGACAAATGCCTGCCAGTGTGCGTGGACGGTCTAACATGGCCTCCGCTTTCTGCCCTCCTCCAGGTACTGGCGCGCAGTTCGCATAGCCACGACCATGGGTCGACGGCCATCCGTCCATGCCGTGGCCGTGCGCTACTCTCAGGCGGAGGATGGGCCGGTATGTGCGGAATCTTCGGCTACGTTGGTCAGCGGGACGACACGCCCACGCTGGTGCTCGAAGGGTTACGGCGGCTCGAGTACCGCGGCTACGACTCCTGGGGCATCGCCGTTAAGCGCAACGGCACCGCGCTGGTCGAAAAGCACGTTGGCAAGATCGGGCAGGCCAGCACCTCGCTTCCTGCCAGCACCATCGGGCTCGGCCACACCCGCTGGGCGACCCACGGCGGGATCACCACCCTCAATGCCCACCCGCACCTGGACTGTAGTGGCCGGCTGGCGCTGATCCACAACGGGATCGTCGAGAACTTCGCCGAGCTGCGCCAGGCACTGCGCGCCCGCGGCCACGTCTTCCGCTCCGAGACAGATACCGAGGTGGTGGCGCACCTGCTGGAGGACGAGCTGCGGGGCGCGGCGGGGACGCGCGAGGCGCTGCGCCTGGCAACGATGGCCACGTTCCGGCAGCTCGAAGGGCTGAACGCGATCGCAGTGCTGGACGTGCAGACCAGCACGCTCGTCGCCGCCAAGAACGGCTCGCCACTGGTGCTGGGCTGGGGCGACGACGGCGTCTTTCTGGCCTCGGATGCCAGCGCGCTGCTGGAGCACACCCGCCGCCTCTCGTTCCTGGCCGACGACCAGCTCGCGCTGCTCGCCTCGGACGGGGCGTGGCTGTACGACGTCCGCAGCGGCGAGGAGCTCCGCCCGGCGATCCGCGAGATCGCCTGGGAGCAGCAGGATGGGGGCCTGGCCGGCTACCAGCACTATATGCTCAAGGAGATCCGCGAGCAGCCGCGGGTGCTGCGGCGGATCGCGCGCGAGGGGCAGGCGCAGGCCCAGACGCTGGCCGACCTGGTGCTGGACGCCCACGGCACCTACCTGATCGGCTGCGGCACCGCCGCCAACGCGGCGCTGAGCGGCAAGTACCTGTTCTCGCGCATCGCCGCCCGCCAGGTAAGCTTCGCCACCGCGAGCGAGTTCGCCTACACCGAGCACTACCTGAACGAGCGCAGCCTGGTCGTCGCGCTGAGCCAGAGCGGCGAGACGATCGACGTGCTGGAGACGGTGCGCGCTGCCAGGGAGCGCGGGGCCTACCTGGCGGCGCTGGTGAACGTGGAGGGCAGCAGCCTGTACCGGCTGGCCGACTGCCCGATCCTGCTCGGGGCCGGGCCGGAGCGCTGCGTGCTGGCGACCAAGTCGTTCACCGCCAAGCTCGCCTACCTGTTGCTGGCCGCCTACGCCGCGGCGGGCAGGATCGAGCAGGGGGTGCGGCTGGTGGAGCGGGCGGCGGACGAGATCGAGGCGTTCCTGGACGACCCCCGGGCGGCGCAGGTGGCGGAGCTGGCGCAGCGGCTGTACCGGAAGGAGCACCTGTACCTGATCGGCCGCGGCCCGTCCTACCCGCTGGCGCTGGAGGCGGCGCTGAAGATCAAAGAGGTGAGCTACATCCACGCCGAGGGGTTCGCCGGCGGGGAGCTGAAGCACGGGGTGATCGCGCTGATCGAGGCCGATACGCCCTGCATCGTCTTCGCCCCGCGCGACGAGACGCAGCGGGCGATCATCTCCGGCGCGATGGAGGTGAAGGCGCGCGGCGGCTGCATCATCGGGCTCGGCCCCGACGCGCACGAGGCGTTCGACCACCACGTCCCGCTGGCGGACGTCGGCGACGCCTCGGTGATCGTCAACGCCGTGCCGCCGCAGCTCCTGGCCTACCACCTGTGCCTGCTGCGCGGCTATGACCCCGACAAGCCGCGCAATCTGGCCAAGAGCGTGACGGTGAAGTAGCGGGCGTCAGCCCCGAAGCGGCTGGCCAGGCACCTCTCCGCCCTGGCGCGGGGCCAGGAGAGCCCGCGCTAGCGGTGCACCCGTACCGGGGTACCGCTGCTGGCCCAGCTCCAGAGCCAGGCGGCGTCCCCCGGCCGCAGACTGACGCAGCCGTGGCTGCCCGGCACCCCGAAGAGCTGCGCGTCCCGCCAGGTGTTCTCGTGGAACGCCGCGCCGTCGGTGGTGAAGTACTGCGCGTAGCGGACGTGCTCGATCCGATAGCGCGGTGGCGCCTGGCCGGGAGGCACCTGGCCGGCCAGTGTCGCCGCGTCCATCGTCTCGCTCTCCACCCGCCGGCCGATCTGGAACGTCCCCAGCGGGGTGTCCCAGCCCGGCCGCCCGGTGGAGACGAGCAGCGTCCGCACCGGCGTCGCCCCCTCGTACGCAGTCAGCACCTGGCGCGTGACGTCGACGTCGATCCAGCGCCCACTCGCCAGCGGCGCGACCGCCGGTGCGGGCAGCTCCGGGAGCGGCCCATGGCGAAGCGTGGCACTGTAGAGGTAGCCGCCATCGGCCCGCTCGGCCCAGACCGGATTGTCCGGCAGCACCTCGTCGCCCTGCACCCAGCGCCGCACCCGCACCGCCGTGCCGCCAGCCAGCTCGGCCAGCACCGGCGCGTCGCGGCGCGGCGCCTGCCGCAGCCGCGCCCCCTCGGCCTGGACCGTGCCGCTCCACAGCCGCTCATCTGGTGCCGCCTCGGCGGAAAGATCGGCCTCGACAGGCTGAAGCCGTGGCGCCGACGCCAACGACGCTTGCCCTGGCTCAGCCTCTGCCAGAGCTGGTGGCACCTGGATGCGTGCCATGGAGGGCGCCACGGCTGGCAGCTCGGGCAGGCTCGGGCTCGGCTGGACGACGGGCGCCTCCAGCGACAGCGCACTCGACTCGGGACCGGGTGGGCGGAGGCTGGCATCCGGCCGCGCCTCCGCCAGCGGGGTCGCGCCGACACCGAGGAGCGTCGCCAGGCCAAGCAGGAGCGCGGCGTGGTGCGGGAGCCGCAAGGCGTGTCCCAGCCCACGCGCCTGGTGGTGTGGAGGAAGTGTCTCTATCTGCACGCCAGCGCGATAACGCAGGCGCCGTACCAGGCAGGCGGGAAGACAGCGTTACAGGGGCACCACAGCCGGCAGCGGAGAGCCCTGGTGGGAAGCGGAGCGGGCGCGGCGGGGCGTGAATTAGCCCCTGCCCGAGCTCGCCGGCTCGGGGCTCGGGAGGCCCTGGAGCTGGTGGCGGAACTGGGTGGCGTAGAGTTGCGCATACAGCCCGCCGCGAGCGAGGAGCTCCGCGTGGGTGCCCTGCTCCACCAGCCGGCCGCGATCCAGCACCAGGATCACGTCCGCCGCCAGGATGGTGCTCAGCCGGTGGGCGATCGCCACCGTGGTCCGGCCGCGCATCACCTGGGTGAGCGCCGCCTGGATCAGCGCCTCGGACTGCGAGTCCAAGTGCGAGGTCGCCTCGTCCAGCACCAGGATGCGGGGGTCTTTGAGAATCACCCGGGCGATGGCCACCCGCTGCTTCTCCCCGCCGCTCAGCCGGTAGCCGCGCTCGCCGACGATCGTGTCGTACCCCTCCGGCAGGCTGGCGATGAAGTCGTGGATGTTCGCCAGCCGGCACGCCTGCTCCAGCTCCGCCTGGGTGGCGTCCGGCTTGGCATACAGCAGATTCGCCCGGATGGTGTCGTGGAACAGGTAGGTCTCCTGCGTCACCATCCCGATCTGCCGCGAGAGCGACTCGAGGGTGACAGCGCGCAGGTCGTGGCCGTCCAGAAGGATGCGCCCCGCGGTCGGGTCATACAGCCGCGGCAGCAGATAGGTGATGGTCGTCTTGCCGGCGCCGCTCGGGCCCACCAGCGCCGCGAGCTGGCCCGGCTTCACCTCGAAGCTCACGTCGTCCAGCGCCAGCCGCGGCACGCTCGGCTCCTCGTCGCCCAGACCATCGGACTTCTCCACCCCATCGGCCCGACCGTCGCCATTGCGCGCGCGCAGCCCGCTGAGCGGCACACTCGCCGCGGACGAGGCGCCGGGCCAGCGGAAGCGGCGCACCTCGCGCAGCCCCACCGCGCCGTCGCTCGGCGGCTGCGTGTAGCTGAAGGTCACGTGCTCGAAGCGGACGTGGCCCTGGACACGCGGCAGGCTGATCGCGCCGGGCCGATCGGTGATCTCCACCGGCAGGTCCAGCACCTCGAACACCCGCTCGAAGCTGACCAGCGAGGTGGCGAACTCCACCCGGGCGTTGGTGAGCGCGGTGAGCGGGCCGTAGAGCTGCTGCAGGTAGAAGCCGAAGGCGACCAGGGTGCCGATGGTGAAGGCGCCGCTCAGCACCAGGTGGCCGCCCACCCAGAACACCAGCGCCAGCCCTAGAGCGCTGGCCAGCCCCAGCCCCATGAAGAACCAGCGGCCGACCACCGCCAGCCGGATCCCGATGTCGCGGACGCGCGTCGCCCGGACCCGGAATCGCGCCATCTCATCGGGCGCCCGGCCAAACAGCTTCACCAGCAGCGCACCCGAGACGTTCAGTGTCTCGTTCATCAGCGCGTTCATCTCCGCGTTCAGATCGAACGACTCGCGGGTGAGGCGGCGCAGGATCAGCCCCACGCGCCGGGCCGGGAGGATGAACAGCGGCAGCACCGCCACCGACAGCAGGGTGAGCCGCCAGTCGAGCGAGACCATGATCCCGAGCGTCAGCACCACCGAGACGACGTTCGAGATGATGTTCACCATCGTGCTGGTGATCGCCTGCTGCGAGCCGACCACGTCGTTGTTCAGCCGGCTCATTAGCTCGCCGGTGCGGGTATTGGTGAAGAAGCGTAGCGACATCCGCTGCAAGTGCTCGAACAGCGCCTGGCGCAGGTCGGCGATGATCCCTTCGCCAACAGAGGCGCTCAGGTAGCGCTGCGCCACCCCGAGCAATCCATTGAACAGCGGGACGCCGATCATCCCCAGGGCGAGCAGGTTCAGCCGGGCAGCGTTGTGCTCCGGAAGAGCGTGGTCGATCAGGTCGCGGTACAGCAGCGGTGGGACCAGTCCGAGCAGGGTGACGCCCAGGATCGTGGCCAGCATGAGGACGATGCGCAGCAGGTAGGGGCGGGCGTAGCCGGCGACGCGGCGCAGCATAGCGCGATTGAGCGTCGGCCGATCCTGCTGCTCGTCATAGCGGATAAAGGACCACCAGCCGCCTTCTTGCACCCCACCCCCGAAGACGCGTCCCCTCATCGCTGCCATTGTACCTGGCCGTTGCACTCCACCCACCGAAATGCCGCGGCCGCTACTGACACCCTCGATCGTCCCGGCGGCATGCCCCGATGCCGCCCTAGGCTGAGCATCCTATGTATGTACCTCGTGTCCAGACGTGGATACGTTGCGCCACGGCATCCAAGGGAAGCCTGCTTCCGGCTGCCAGCACCCATAATAGGAGAGCATCAGCCGCCGCGAGGGCAGCACGATCGGCAGTGTCCACTCACGCATACCGAGCACCCGTAGTAGCGTTCGGTCGAGGGTCAGCAGCTCGTCGGCCATCTGCACGTCGGGGCGAGCCATTCCCAGAGAAGGCGGAAGATGGTTTCGAGCGCGCCGGCCTGGGGTGGGGCTGATCTTCACAGATCGGCCGCGGGCTCGTCGAGCGCCCGGCGTGCGTGCTACGTACCCGATGGCGTCCAGCGGTTGGCGCGGCCGTAGGTGTGGCTGAGCTCGGCCAGGCTGGTGGCGCAGTCCGGGCTGAGCTGGCCCGCGCGCAGCCGCCAGGACCAGTTGCCGCCAGCGCGGCCGGGGACGTTCATTCGGGCCTCGCTCCCCAGCCCGAGCACGTCCTGCACCGGGGCGATGGCGATGTCGGCGATGGAGGCGAGCGCCAGGCGCAGCAGCCCCAGGTGGATCCGTCCCGGACGGTAGCCCAGGTAGCGCAGGAGGTGGCCGCGGGTGCGGTCGTCCAGGCCGGCGAACCAGCCGACGCTGGTGTCGTTGTCGTGGGTGCCGGTGTAGACGACGCAGTTGTGGACGTAGTTGTGGGGCAGGTGGGGGTTGTCGGCATCGCCACCAAAGGCGAACTGGAGCACCCGCATCCCGGGGTAGCCGAGCTGCTCGCGCAGCGCGATGACGTCTGGGGTGATGAGGCCGAGGTCTTCGACGATGATCGGCAGCGGCCCGAGCGCGGCGGCGAGCGCCGCGAACAGCGCCGCGCCCGGCCCCGGCACCCATTCGCCGCGGATGGCGGTGCGCTCGCCGGCAGGCACCTGCCAGGAGGCCTGGAAGCCGCGGAAGTGGTCCAGCCGCACCAGCTCCACCTGGCGCAGGGTCCAGCGGAAGCGCTCGATCCACCAGGCGAAGCCGCCCGCTCGCTGCCGCTCCCAGTCGTACACCGGGTTGCCCCAGAGCTGGCCCTCGGCGGAGAAGTAGTCGGGCGGGACGCCGGCCACCCCGATCGGCTCGCCGGCGGGGGTGAGCTTGAACTGCTCCGGATGAGCCCAGACGTCGGCGCTGTCCAGGGCGACGAAGATGGGGAGGTCGCCCACCAGGTGCACGTCGCGGGCGTTGGCGTACCGCTTCAGCCGCGACCACTGGGCGTCGAAGGCGTACTGGAGGAACTGCTGGAAGCCGACCTCTACGGAGAGCCGCGCGCGCGCCGCGTTCAGCACGGCGGGTTGGCGCTGGCGGAGCTCAGCGGGCCAGGCGCGCCAGTCGCGGCCGCCGTGCGCTGCCTTGAGCGCGGCGTACAATGCGTAGTCGTCCAGCCAGTCCCGCGCCTGCTCGCGGAAGGCGCCGAAGTCGGGGCCGTCCAGGCCGCCGGTGGCGGCAAAGCGCTCGTACGCCCGCCGCAGCCGCGGCAGCTTAGCGGCGCGCACCCTGGCGAAGTCCACTCGCTCGGCCGGGGCGTCCGGGGCGCTGGCCAGGTCGTCGCTGTCCAGCAGCCCCTCCTCGGCCAGCGCCGCCAGCGAGATGAGCAGCGGGTTGCCGGCGAAGGCAGACTCGGCAGCGTAGGGGGAGCCATCGGCGTCGGGCGGGCCGAGCGGCAGGATCTGCCAGAGCCGCTGCTCCGCGGCGGCCAGGAAGTCGACGAAGCGGTACGCCTCGTCGCCCAGGTCGCCGATCCCCTGTCCGCCCGGGAGCGAGGTGGGGTGCAGCAGGAGCCCGCTGGCGCGCGGCCAGCGGCGCTGGCTGGACGGTGGCGGCGGCGTCTGCTCGGGCACGAGATGTTGTACCAGCCCCGACCAGCCCTGGCAGCACGTTGCGCGCCAGCGTGGCGCGCGGGCATGCTTGAGCGACGGAGAGGCGACGATGGCGGTCACGACGACGGCAGCGGGTGCGCTAGCGCGGCATTTGGAGCCGGCGGCGCTGAAGCGGTTCCTGCGCTACGCGCGGGTGGATACGCAGGCGCGCGAGGGGCGGCCCAGCCCCTCCTCGCCCGGCCAGGTGCGGCTGGGTCGAAGGCTGGTGCAGGAGCTGCAGGCGCTCGGGCTGCGCGACGCGCAGCAGGACGCGCACGGGATCGTCACCGCGACGCTGCCGGCAACCGTGGACGGGGCGCCGACGATCGGGCTGCTGGCCCACCTGGACACCTCGCCCCAGGCGCCTGGAAACGTGAAGCCGCGGCTGATCCGGGGCTACGACGGCAGCGCAATCCGCTTCCCGGCCGATCCCAGCCTGTCGCTCGACCCGGCCGAGGATGAGGAGCTGTCTGGCTGCGTTGGCCACGACCTGGTCTTCAGCCAGGGCGACACGCTGCTCGGGGCGGACGACAAGGCCGGGGTGGCGGCGATCGTGGCCGCGGTGGAGCATCTGGCGCACCATCCCGAGCTGCCCCGGCCCACCCTGCGCCTCGCCTTCACTCCAGATGAGGAGATCGCCAGCGGGGTAGAGCACCTGGACCCGACGACGTTCGGCGCCGAGGCGGCCTATACCCTGGACGGCGGCGGGGCCGGCATCGTCGAGGCGGAGTCGTTCTCCGCCGACAAGGCGGTGCTGCGGGTGCGCGGCCGCTCCGCCCACCCGGGCATGGCCGGGGCGCAGCTCGTCAACGCCCTGCGCGTCGCCGCCCGCTTCGTCGCCCTGATCGACCTGCCCACCCCCGAGACCACGCGCGGCCGCGAGGGCTTCGTCCACCCCTACCATATCCAGGGCACCGAGGAGCTGGCCGAGGTCACGCTGATCCTGCGCTCGTTCGAGGAGCGCGAGCTGCGCGAGCAGGAGGCGCGGCTGCGGGCGCTCGCCGCCGAGGCGGCGCGGAGCGAGCCGCGCGCCAGCTACGAGCTGGTGGTGACGCCGCAGTACCGCAATATGGCCGAGACGCTGCGGCGCTTCCCCTGGGTGGTGGACCGCGCGGTGGAGGCGATCCGCCGGGCCGGGCTGGAGCCGCGCTTCGGGCTGATCCGCGGCGGCACCGACGGCTCGATCCTCTCCAACCGCGGCCTGCCCTGCCCAAACCTCTCCAGCGGCCAGCACCGCATCCACTCCACCCGCGAGTGGCTCTGCGCCCGCGAGCTGGGCCAGGCGGCGGAAGTGGTCGTCCACCTCGTCGCGATCTGGGCCGCGGGCTGAGCCAGCCCCGCCTCCCGCGAGCACGCACCCGCGCCCGTGCGGTATACTACGAACAAATGTTCTAATCCCCGAGGCGGCGCGGTGGACAACGTCCAGGCGGCAAAGACGGTCTTCTCCATCGCCTCCCTGCTCGAAGCGCAGGGGGCCAACCCCTACCGCGTCCGCGCCTACCGCCGCGCCGCCGTCGGGCTGCTCCGGCTGCCTGAGCAGGCGGAGCGCTACGCCAACGCCCAGGGGCAGCTCGAGCTGCCCTGGCTGGGCGAGCGGCTGCGGCGCAAGCTCGGGGAGCTGGTGACCCGGGGGCGGATGCAGTTCCACGATGAGCTGCTGGCCGAGCTGCCCGAGGGGTACCGGACGCTGCTGGCGGTGCCGGGCGTCGGCCCGAAGACGGCAGAGCGGCTGATCCGCGAGCTGAAGATCGAGGGCGTGGCGGCGCTCGCCGCTGCCGCGCGCCGGGGCGAGCTGCGGACGCTGCGCGGCATCGGCGTGGTCCGCGAGCAGCGGCTGGGCGAGGCCGCCGAGCGGCTGCTGGCCGAGGTGGCGTAGGGGCGTGCTCTGCGCCCGGTGGCCGCGTTCGGGACCGCGCGGCCGTTCCATACCCCCGAGGAGCCTGGAGTGGACCGATTTGCTGGGATGCTCAAGACGCTGGAGACGCCGGCCGAAGCTGACGCCGAGACGCTGCTCGATCCGCTCGCTGATGACGCTGAGGGGCTGGATGAGGAGCTGCTGGAGCGCTACGCGCTGCCGTTTTCTCCCCGGCTGGCGGTCCAGCCGCGGCCGTACCAGCGCGAGGCGCTGCGCACCTGGCTGGCAAACGCCGGCCGCGGGGTGGTAGTGCTGCCGACTGGCGCGGGCAAGACGGTGCTGGCCCTCATGGCGCTGGAGCAGGCGCCCGTGCGGACGCTGGTGATCGTGCCGACCATCGACCTGCTGCGCCAGTGGCGCACCGGGCTGATCGAGAAGGCCGGGGTGCCGGCAGACCAGGTGGGGATCGTCGGTGGCGGCGAGCGCTCGCCCCGGGCGATCACGGTGATGACCTACGACTCCGCGGCGATGCCGCGCCGGTCGCTGGCCGACTACGGGCTGCTGATCGTGGACGAGGTCCACCATCTGCCGGCGCCCACCTACCGGGCGATCGCCGCCAAGGCGGCCGCCCCCTGGCGGCTGGGGCTCAGTGCCACCCCGGAGCGCTCGGACGGCGCACATGTCGACCTGGCGGAGCTGATCGGGCCGGAGGTGTATCGCCGCCTGCCCGCCGACCTCTCGCGCGACGGCCACATCGCCAGCTACCGCGAGAAGCGAATCTTCGTCGACCTCTCGCCCCAGGAGCGGGCCCGCTACGACGCGCTGATGGCGGAGTGGAAGTGGTACCTGGCGACCAAGCGCAGCTTCCTGCTGCACGGCAACCTGTTCGAGCAGATCGTCCGCCAGAGCGCCTACGACCCGGGCGCGCGCAAGGCGCTGCAGGCGCACCACCAGGCGCGGATGATCGCGCTCAACGCCGAGGGCAAGCTGGCACGGGTGGAGGAGCTGCTCACCAAGCACCGCGACGAGCACGTCATCGTCTTCTCCGAGTACAGCGCAATGGTCTACACGATCAGCCGCCACCTCGGGCTGCCGGCGATCACCTATCGCACCCCCGCCGACGAGCGCCGGCTGATCCTGGAGCGCTTCCGCGCCGGCCGCTACACCAAGCTGGTGACCGGACGGGTGCTGAACGAGGGGGTGGACGTGCCCGACGCGAACGTCGCGATCGTCGTTAGCGGCAGCGCCGCCACCCGCGAGTACATCCAGCGTCTCGGGCGGGTGCTCCGCCCCAAGCCGCGCGGGGCGGTCCTGTACGAGATCATCAGCCGCCAGACCACCGAGGGCCGCGCCGCCCGCGCCCGCCGTCCCGCTGGATCGAGCTGAGCGCGGCGTACCGCCGCGGCGCGGCCGCGCGTTCCGGCTATAATAGAACATTCGTTCTAAAAGGTGGGCGGCATGGCGTTCCCCCTCAAGGACGTGCGGTTCACCACTCGACGCAGCGGCGACCGGCTGACGGTCTACCCGCGCTTGCTGCGCGACCGCGCGGCGCTCCCCAAGATCGACATCGCCATCCAGTACTTCGAATCCCTGCTCGGCCGCGAGCGGCGCGAGCTCGATCCGGAGGTGCTGGCCCACTTTTTTGCCGACCACAAGCTGGCCCGCTGCGTGGTCGCCTGCCTGGCCCAGAGCTACCGCTACCGGCCGCGGCCGCTGGAGGTGATCGTCACCCGCGCTGCGCTGCGCAAGCTCCAGCGCCTCGGTGTTGCTGCCCCAAAGGCGCTCCGCGCGCGGCTGTACGATCGGCTCAACGACTTCGGCCACGGCTTTCTCCCGAGCGCGGGGCGCGAGGAGACCCTGGGGCGGATCGAGCACGAGCTCGGGCTGCGCCGGGGCGAGCTGGAGCGGCTGCTCTACCTGGATGCCGAGGAGCACGCCATCCTGGTCCGGGTCGGGGCTCCGCCGAGTGGCGAGGATGTGGTTGCGCAGTACAACCTGGGGATGCTGCTGGCGCTGCTCCGCCACGCTGAGCGGGTGGAACTGACCTACGTCGGCCGGTCGGCGGCGGAGCGGGCCGCCCTGCTGGCGCTCTGCGCCGCCAACGGGGTGGAGGCGGAGGCTGCTGCTGAGGGACGGCACGGGCTGCGGCTGCGGCTGCACGGCCGCCAGGACGCACTCGGCGTCTGGACACGCCACGGGCAGAAGCTGGCACGGACAGTGGTCCAGCTCCTGGAGCGGGGACGCGAGGCGATTATTGACGGCGCGGCGACCGTAGCGCTGAAGGAGCGGCGGGCGGTACTGCGGCTGAGCGGCGAGGGGCTGGACATCCTGAGCGGGGCGTCGACGCTGGGCGGGGCGCCGCTGCCTGGCGCCGGCTGGGCGGACGACGCGGGCTGGTCACCGGTGGAGGTGGGACGGGCCCTGGCCGGGCCGCGTCCCGCCGGCGACGGGGCGCGGCTGCGCCGGGCGCCCGAGCCACGCGCCTGGGCCGCCGGCGTGCTCGTCCCGGACCTGCTGGTGCAGATCGGGGCGCGGGGCGCCCTGGTGTGCGTCGTGCGCTCGCCCGAGCACGGGGCGCGGCTCGCCCGGATCGCTCCCGGCGCCACCTCGGGTGAGCCACTGCTGTTCGCCGGGAGCGAGGCGGCACTGGCCCCGCTGGCCGCGGCCGGCGCGAGCGTCCTGCCTCTGCCCCATCCGGACCTGCCGGCGATCATCCAGGCGCTGAAGCGCCGCGCCGAGGCGAGCGCCGTCGCCCAGGTCGCCTGAGCCGTCCCAACCGGGAGCCCCAGGCAGGGGGCTCCCAGGAGCAGTAGAATAAGCGGCGTGCGGCAGGAGAGCGTTCCCACCGGGCAGGGGATAACAGAGACGGGGCAGCTTGCACTGCCCTCCTGGCTGCGTCGACTCCATCCGTTCTCCCTGCGGCTTGCCCCGCGCTGGCAGGACGTGCTCGCGGCGGCGCTGATCTCGCGCGCCGCGATCTTCTTCGTCACCGCGCTCGCCTTCGGCCTGGTCGCCCCGCAGCAGCTCCCGCCATCCGAGGGGCTGCCGCGAACCGGGGTGAAGCTGCTGGACGCCCTCTGGCTCTGGGATGGTGGCTGGTACGGGGCGGTAGCGCGCATCGGGTACCACCTGGAGCCGCCCTTCACGCCCACCGCCGCCTTCTGGCCGCTGTACCCGCTGCTCGTCCGGCTGGTGAGTCTGCCGTTCGGTCCCCAGGCGCTCTACGTAGCCGGGCTGGCGATCCCCGTCTGCGGCTACGTGGTCGGGCTGTCCTACGTCTATCGGCTCGCCGAGCAGCGCTGGGGCCGGGCAGTGGCGCGCAGCACCGTGCTGCTGATCTCGATCTTCCCCTCCTCCTTCTTCTTCAACGCCGGCTACCCCACCGGGCTGCTGCTGGCGTTCACCGCGGGAGCGTTCTGGTACGCCCGCCAGGGAGCGTGGTGGCGGGCCGGGCTGTGCGGACTGTTCGCGGCGCTGGCCGATGTGCCCGGGGTGCTGCTGAGCGCGCCCCTCGGCTGGGAGTTCCTCCGCCAGCACGGGCTGAGCCGCCGCCTGCTCCGGCCGGAGATCCTCACGCTGGCGCTGCCCCCGCTGGGGCTGGCGCTCTTCATGGCCTACCTCTGGCTTCAGGTGGGCCACCCGCTGGCGTTCGTCCGGGCCTCCGAGCTCTGGCACCACCACCTCGCGTTCTGGCCGCACACGCTCTGGGACGGGCTGGTGCAGACGTACCGCCAGCCGTTCTACAGCCCGCTAGTCACGGTCAACGCCCTGGTTTCGGCCGGCTTCACCCTGGCGGCGCTCTGGTGGCTGGCGCGGGGCGAGGTCGCCTTCGGCGGCTGGATGCTCAGCGTATTGGGGCTGTACCTGTCGTTTCCCTCGGTCGAGCCGATGGACGGGATCGTCCGCTACATGCTGCCGGTCTTCCCCGGATTCATCGCGCTGGCGCTGGCGGTGGAGCGGTGGTGGTGGCTGCGGCAGCTCGTGGTCGCGCTGTTCCTGATGCTGCTGGGGCTGTTTACCAGCCTGTTCGTCACCAACCACTGGGTCGCCTAGCACGGCCGCGGCTTCGCCCCGAGGCGGCGCGCCTGCAGCCCTCCCCTCCAGCACCCCGGGCGCACGCTCGAAGCCTGCCCATCGCCACTCATGGAGTCTGTGCTTCTTCCATAATAGCTCTTGACAATGAAGTGCTCAGTATTGTAGAGTCGGAGTAGGCAGCCAGTCGCTCCTGTCTGCCGCTAAAGGGAACGACACTTCGGGATACGTCGAGGAGGTGCGATCCGTGCTTCCGATGCGCTATCAGTCGACGGTGCCGGCTACCCCGGTGAGCCGATTCTTTGATTACTTCTTCGACCGCTTCATGGGCGATCGCTTCTTCGCCGACAACTTCTGGGGCCCGGCCTGGTCCACCCTGGCACGACCGACCTGGTCCCCGATGAACGTCCGCGACGCCGGCGACGCCTATGAAGTGGAGCTGGCCGCGCCGGGGATCAACCCCGAGCAATTCGACATCCAGATTCAGCGCGGCCTGGTCACGGTCCGCGTGCAGCAGCAGAGCCAGCAGGAGACGGAGCGGGACGGCTATCTACTGCGCGAGATGAGCCAGGGCGCACTGGTTCGCAGCGTGCAGCTCCCGGCGGAGATCGACGCCGATCACGCCGAGGCCACCTACGAGCACGGGGTGCTGAAGCTGCGCCTGCCCAAGGTCGAGTCGGCTCGGCCGCGCCAGATCACCGTCAAGACGAGCTAAGCCTCTCCTGCTCGGCTGAGCCGCGAAGCGCCCGGTCTCCCCGGGCGCTTCGGCGTCCCCGGCCTTCGCGCCCGCCTACCGCTGGGGCGCGCCCTCTTCCAGCGGGGTGATGCCACCTGCCTCGGCCAGCCGCACCCGCACCTTTGCCTGGTGCTCCTTGATCTTCAGCACCGTGCTCAGGTCCTTGTTGCCCAGCCCTTCCGCCACCACCTCGCTGAACTGCTCGCGGATCAGGGCGGTGATCGGAAGCGAGACGCCGAGCTGGTAGCCGAGCTGGATGATCAGCCCCAGGTCCTTATGGGCCAGCCGGGCCATGAAGCCCGGGTTCTCGTCACCTGCCAGCACCCGGTTGCGCATCGTCCGCACCAGTTGGCCGTTGGTGGCAGCGGTGGAGCTCATCACTTCCAGCATCGTCTCCACCGTCAGACCGCACTTGGCCCCCAGCACCAGCGCCTCGGCATTCAGCGCCATCAGGTTGGTGGAGATCAGGTTGTTGACCAGCTTCATCGCGTGGCCGCTGCCGATCGGGCCGCAGTAGAAGATATCGGTGCCCATCGTCTGGAGCACCGGCAGCGCCTCGTCCATCGTCGCCCGCTCGCCGCCGACCATGATCGTCAGCGTCCCGGTCACCGCCGCGTCGGAGGTCTTGGCGACCGGGCAGTCGAGCATGCGGATCCCCTTTTCCGCCGCCTGGCCGGCCAGGCGGCGGGAGACCAGCGGGTCGATGGTGCTCATCTCGATCAAGATGGTCCCGGGCCGGGCGCCGGCCAGGACGCCGTCGTCGCCCAGGTAGACTGATTCGACGTCCGGGGAGTTCGGCAGCGAGGTGATGACGAAGTCGCTCTGCTCCGCCAGCGCTCGTGGCGAGGCGGCCGCCTCCGCGCCCAGCTCGCGCAACTGCTCCACCGCGGCCGGGACGATATCGTAGACGATTAGCGGAAAGCCCTTCTTGAGGACATTGGTGGACATGGGACGCCCCATCGTCCCCAGCCCGATGAAGCCGACACGCTTGGCCATCGTTCCGCTCCGAGGTCACGGCTCATAGTTGTCCGGTTCGGGTGAGCCCGTGCTACCCCGACAGGATACTCCGAACCTCGGCAGCCCGGGGCCGCTCCACACCGAAGACGGCCGCCAATCCGAACATCGAACTGCGCCTCTAACGTCTTCGGGGCGTTCGTCTCCAGCGTCTGAGGGGCAGCCTGGTCAGGCCTCGGCGCGCAGCTCGCGGGCGGTAAGCGCGAAGGGGATCGTTCCGCTGCTCAGCAGCCGGTCGTGGAACTCGCGTAGCGGCAGATGGGCGAACTCCCGGCGCAGCGCCAGGATCTGCTCCTTGCCCATCGCATAGGTCATGGGCTGGGTGGGGGTCATGGTGTAGCGGCGCACCTCGCCCTCCGCCTGGGCCCGCGCCAGATACGCCTCGTTCACCAGCAGGTCCACCGCTTCCGGCACCGACATCTGGCCCGTTTGCAGCCGGGCATCGATGTACACCCGCGCCGAACGCCAGAGCTGGTCCTTGAGCTGGAACAGCCGCAGCCGGCGGTCCTGGTAGTAGCCCTGCTCCTCCATGAGCTGCTCGCAGTAAAACGCCCAGCCCTCGGCGCACAGGTCGCTCTGGAAGTGCTTGCGGACGTAGCCGGCGCTGAGGTTGGCGAAGGCGAGCTGCAGGTGATGGCCGGGATAGGCTTCGTGGAGCGCGGTGATCGGGAAGGAGTACAGGCAGTGCTCCTTGAGCTGCTCCTGCTGCGCCTCGGGCGGCAGGGAGGGGTCGATGGGGGTGACCCAGAAGCTGCCAAGCTGCCGCGACTCGAACGGCCCGGGCGGCATGTAGGCGGCGTAGGGCACGATCGCCCGCTCGAACACCGGCGTCTCGATCACCTCCAGCTCCTCGCCCTCGGGGATCGAGACGAAGCCGCGGTCCAGGATGAACTGCCGCAGGCGGGCGATCTCGCGCCGATAGGCGTCGAGCAGCTCGTCCGCGGCGGGCGTATCGTGCTTGGCTGCCTCCACGATCTCCTGCCAGCTCCGGCGCGGGTCGATCTCGCGGGCGACTCGCTCCAGCTCCTCCCGCGTCTCCTGCATCAGCCGCAGGCCGGTCGCTGCCATCTCGTCGGCGGTCAGGTCCAGGAAGTGCCACTCGCGCAGCCGCCGCTCGTAGAGCGCGCGTCCAACGGCGAAGCCACCATTGGAGCGCGGCAGCAGCGCATCGCGCAGATAGGCCAGGTAGTCGCGATACGCCCGCGCCGCCTCCTGCGCCGCCGCGTGGAGGTCGTCACGCTGGCGCGCATCGGGCAGCTCGGCGGCCAGGCGTGGGATGACGTCGCCCAGGAAGCGTAGTCCGCCTTCGCAGGTCTGCATCGCTGTCTCGGTGAAGATGTGCGGTGGCTGAGCGACGTTCTGGATCCCCTGCTCCAGCACCCGCCCTGCCGCCCGCAGGCGGGACGCGGCGCTCCGCATCCGCTCCTCCAGTGGCGCGTAATCGCGGCTGACCAGCACCAGCAGCCCGACCAGCGGCGCCTCGGCGTACAGGTTGGGGTTGCGGCGCCAGTCCACCACGTCCTGCAGCGTCCAGAGCGTCGCCCGCAGCTCCGCGGCGATGAGGTCGTAGTCGACGCCCATCTCGGTTCCCAGCTCCGCCTGGTCGATCGCCAGCAGGCGCTGCAGGTACTCCGCAGTGAGCAGGATGCGATCGTCGAGACTGCCGGCGTCATAGTCGCCGAGCAGGTCGTCGTAGGCGTGAATGCCAAGCCACGAGGCCTCGACCGGGTTGTGCCGGTACCAGGTGTCGAAATAGTCCTGCGCCAGCGCCTGGAACTCCTCACGCGCCCCCACCCTGCGCTCCTTCACGGTGTTCTTTGTGCCTGATTATCGCCACGGCTTGGGAGCCCGGCAACGGCGCTTGAAGCCGCGACGGGCAGGGCGCTACCATGCCTGGCCAGACGGACCCGGGGCGCGCAGCAGCGGGCGCAGAGGAGCGATGGACGACCACTTGCCTGAGGACATCCAGATGCTCGTCGCGTCCGTGCGCGAGTACGTCGAGTCGCGGCTCGAGCCGCTCTGGCAGCAGGTGGAGCGCGAGGACGCGATTCCGCCGAGCGTGCTGCGAGAGATGGGCGACCTCGGGCTGTTCGGGCTCTCGATCCCCGAGGCGTACGGCGGGTTGGGGCTGAGCTACCAGGGCTACGTCGCGGTGATGGAGGAGCTGGGCCGGACCAGCTCCGCCTATACCAATGTGATCGGCGCCAGCACCGGCCTGTTCGGGATGACGGTTCTGCACGCCGGCACCGAGGAGCAGAAGCGCCAGGTGCTGCCCAGGATCGCCAGCGCCCAGGCGATCGGCTGCTTCGGGCTCACCGAGCCAGGGGCTGGCAGCGACGCGGCCGCGCTGCAGATGACCGCGGTCGCCCACGACAGCGGCTACGTACTCAACGGGACGAAGCAGTATGTGACCAACGCCCCGATCGCCGACTACTTCGTCGTCTTCGCCAAGACGGATCCGACCGCCGGGGCGCGAGGGATCAGCGCTTTTCTGCTTGAGCGGGGCACGCCGGGCCTGCTGACCAGCCCGCCGGACGAGAAGATGGGGCTGCGGGGCTCCAGCACCGGCCAGGTGATCCTGCAGGACTGCTGCGTTCCCCGCGCAGCCTTGCTGGGCGGGCAGGAGGGGACTGGCTGGCGGGCGGCGCTGTCGACGCTGGACAGCGGCCGGGTGAGCCTGGCGGCCGGCGCGGTAGGGCTGGCGCAGAAGGCGCTGGAGCTGAGCCTGAGCTACGCCCGCCAGCGCACCCAGTTCGGCCAGCCGATCGCCAGCTTCCAGGCGATCCAGTGGATGCTGGCGGACACCGCCACGGAGATCCACGCCGCCCGGCTGATGGTGCGGGCGGCGGCGCGGGGGTTGGACGCGGGCCGGCGGATCAGCCGCGAGGCGGCGATGGCCAAGCTATTCGCCTCGGAGATGGCCGGGCGGGCGGTGGACCGCGCGGTGCAGATCCACGGCGGGCTGGGCTACATGAAGGCGTCGCCGGTGGAGCGGCTCTACCGCGACGCGCGGATTTTGCGGATCTACGAAGGCACAAGCGAGATCCAGCGGCTGGTGATCGCCGAGGATCTCGTCAAGAACGGCTAATGCCGCCCGCGGAGCGGCGGTCGAGAAGGAGACACGGATGCTGCTGGAGGGCAAGCGCGCCCTGATCTTCGGCGTGGCGAACAAGCGGAGCATCGCCTGGGCGATTGCGCAATCGCTGCGGCGCGAGGGCGCCGAGCTGGCGTTCACCTACCAGGGCGAGCGGGTGGAGCAGGGCGTGCGCGAGCTGGCGGCCAGCGCCGGTAGCTCGCTGGTATTCCCGTGCGACGTGCAGGACGACGCGCAGATCGATGCGGTGTTCGATCAGATCGCCCGGGCCTGGAATGGCCGGCTGGACGTCCTGGTGCACAGCCTGGCGTACACTCCGCACGAGGAGCTGGAGAACCGCTACGTCGACAGCAAGCGCGAGAATTGGCTGCTGACGCTGGATATCAGCGCCTACTCGCTCGTCGCCCTCACCCGACGGGCGGAGCCGCTCATGCGCGAGCACGGCGGCAGCATCATCACTATGACCTACAACGGGAGCCAGCGCGCCACGCCCCACTACAACACCATGGGCATCGCCAAGGCGGCCCTCGAGTCCAGCGTGCGCTATCTGGCCGCGGAGCTGGGCCAGTACAACATCCGCGTCAACGCTATCTCGGCCGGGCCGCTGCGCACCCTGGCGGCGCGCTCCATCACCGGATTTGCTGAGATGGAGGAGGAGTTCCGCAAGCGCAACCCGCTGCGCCGAAGCCTGGACCAGAGCGAGGTGGGCGATACTGCGGCGTTCCTGGCAAGCGACTGGTCGCGCGGGACGACCGGGACGATCATCTTCGTGGACGCCGGGTGGCACATCCTGTAGCCAGCCCACCGCCCGCTGGATGATCAGACCGTGAGGGTGGTAGCCGAGCTGCGGGTGCGCTACGGCGACACCGATGCCGCTGGGCTGGTGTACTACGCCAACTACCTGCGCTACTTCGAGGCGGCGCGCGTCGAGTACCTGCGCCAGCTTGGCCAGACCTACCGCGAGATCGAGGCCGGCGGGGTGGTGCTGGCGGTCACCCAGGCCATCTGCCGCTACCACGCCCCAGCCCGCTTCGACGACCTGCTCGCGCTGAGCTGCCGGATCGCTGATCTGCGCCGCGCCAGCTTCGCCTTCGAGTACGAGATCCACCGCCTGCCGGACGGCGCCCTCATCGCCAGCGGGCGCACCGAGCACGCCTGCGTGGACCGCGAGACCCTGCGCCCGGTCCGCATGCCCGAGCCGCTGCGGGCACTGGTGGCGGCGTTCGAGACGGGATCGAGCAGGTAGCGGCGCGAAGCCTGGCATACTGCAAGGGATGGCTCGCGCGCGCGTCACCCTGACCGACGTCGCCTTCGGCGGCGAAGCGATCGGCCGCCTGGATGGGCGCGTCGTCTTCGTCCCCTACGGCCTGCTCGGCGAAGAGGTCGAGATCGAGCTGGTCGAAGACCACCGCGACTACGCCCGCGGCGAGATCGTGGCGATCCTCACGCGTTCTCCCCAGCGGGTCGAGCCGCCCTGCCAGTACTTCGGCGCCTGTGGCGGCTGCCAGTGGCAGCATGCCGCCTACCCGGCCCAGCTCGAGCTCAAGCGCAAGGTGGTGGCCGACCAGCTCCGCCGCATCGGCGGCTTCTCCGAGGCCGAGCAGCTCGTCCGCCCCACCATCGGGATGGTCTCCCCCTGGGAGTACCGCAACCAGGCGCGCTTCGCCTTCGGCCGCAAGTACGGCGAGCTCTGCTTCACCCGCCGGGGCACTCACCGGCTGCTGCGGATCGACTACTGCCACATCGCCCAGCCGGGCATCAACGCCCGGCTCGCTGCGCTCCAGCGCCGGCTGCCCGGCCTGCGGCTGCACCAGATCGTCCTTCGCGCTAGCAGCACCACTGGCCAGGCGCTGGTGAGCCCGTCGCTGCCCCCGGAGGCGGGTGTGGAAAGCGGCCAGCCCTTTCTCGAAGAGGAGATCCTCACCCGGCGCTACCGCGTCTCCGCCGACGTCTTCTTCCAGGTCAACACCCGCCGCGAGCCGCGCCCCCTCCCCGCGGCCGTCGGCGTCCCGCGCGTCCCCCTCCCCCCTGGCGGCCTCTCCATCGCCGACCTGCTGGCGCTGCTCGTCCTGGACCGGCTGGAACCGCGGCCGGACGACCTGGTGCTCGACCTGTACTGCGGCGTCGGCACCTTCAGCGCGCTGCTCGCGCCCCTGGTGGGGCAGGTCATCGGCATCGAGGAATCGGCCCCGGCAGTCCGCGACGCCCGCCACAACTGCGCCGACCTGCCGAATGTGCGCTTCGTGCTCGGCAAGAGCGAACACGCGCTACTGGACGCTGCCTGGCGCCCGACGGCGGTCGTCCTCGACCCGGCCCGGGTCGGCTGCGCCCCGGAGGTTCTGCGGGCGCTGGTCGGGATGCAGCCGGAGCGGGTGGTGTACGTCTCCTGCGATCCGGCCACCCTCGCCCGCGACCTGCGCCTCCTCCGCGACGGCGGCTACCGCCTGGTGGAAGCCCAGCCGCTGGACATGTTCCCGCACACGTACCACGTGGAGACCGTGGCGACGCTGCGACACGGACAGAGCGCAGGGCCAGGATAGGCTGGACGTGTCCCGCTTGGTGTGGCACGATGCTGGGCTCCGGCGCCTTGGCAGCGCAGCATGGAGGGGGTGAGCTGCCGCTGTATATGGACGTGCACCAGCGGGTAGAGGGGTTCACCGCCCAGGCCGTCGCCGAAGCGCATCAGCGCGACCGGGAGGTCCAGGGCAAGTACGGGGTGAGCTACCAGCGCTACTGGTTCGACGAGGGGACTGGCCGGGTCTTCTGCCGGGTCGAGGTCCCGAGCCAGGAGACTCCATCGCGTCCACGGAAGGCCCCCGGCCTGGTGGCCGATGACATCACCCAGGTGCGCGAGGGCGCATAGGGACACTGTGGGGCCCGAGGGACACTGTGGGGCCCGTCCAGGAAGGCGCCGATGAGGCCTCGCTAAACCAAATGCCCGTTCCCTGCGCTGCCAGGTGGCTTCTCGAACCACCCCCGCCAGCGCGGCTCCCCGGCCACCAGCGCCGTGCAGCCGAGCCGCTTTCCCCCACTGCGCTCGCTGGCCTGCCCGCCAACGCGTGGCCCTCTCACGGAAAGTCCTGAGATCAGACCAAGGTCTCACCCCGGCTGCAACCGAGGTCCCCTCGCTGGCGGCCACTCCGGGCGATAGGATGTTGGCCATTGGACAGTTGGGAGATGCGTGGGCACATTCCGCCGCATCCCCCATGGCGGAGGGAGATCAACGACATGACACTCGGACAGCACGTGGCACGCGTGCTCGGCTCCGGCCTGGCCGTGGTGCTCGCCAGCGGCCTCCTGGCCATCTCGGCCCTGGGGGCGCCAGCCCATCCTCAAGTGGGCGACTCGAGACTGTTCGCCACCTGGACCGGCTACGAGTCGGGCCGCTTCCTGGACGCCGTGGCCGCGGCCGATTTCAACGGCGACGGCAAGCCGGACGTTGCCTGGGCGCGGGACGACTTCTTCCAGAACCAGATGGACGTCCAGCTCAACCTGGGCGACGGCACGCTCGGGCCGGCCGTCGGCTATCCGGCGAGCCTGTCCTCGCGCGACATCGCTGTTGGCGATCTCGACCGCGACCGCGACCTGGATATCGTCGTCGCCAGCCAGGGGACCACGCTCGCCAATTCGACGATCGACCTGTATGTCAACAACGGCCACGGCGCGTTCACCCGACGCACCGCGACCGGCGGATCGGGCCCGACGCACCTCGTGCTGGCCGATCTCAACGGCGACGGCGCGCCCGACCTGGCGCTGTCGAACTACTGGACCGGCGCCGACGTGAGCGTGCTGCTGAACACCGGCACCGGCGCCTTCGGCCCGCAGAGTCGCTATCCGGTCGGGGATCACCCGTCGGGCATCGCCGCCGCCGACCTCGACGGGGACGGCGACCGCGATCTCGCGGTGGCGCGCCACGACTCCGGGCGCAACCGGGCAGTCGTCGAGGTGCTGGTGAACAACGGAACCGGCCGCTTCGTCCGCGCTCCGCAGCCCATCGTCACCATTAATAGCGGCCAGGACCCGGTTCTGGCGGCCGCGGACTTCAACGCCGACGGCCAGGCCGACCTGGCGGTGGGTGGGGCGAACACCGATCAGCAGACGGTTCTGCTCAATCGCGGCAACCGCACGTTCAGCCAGCAGTCCTACCCCGCCGGCCTCTCGGCGTCCTCCCTGCGCGCGCTCGACGTGAACGGCGACGGCGCGCCGGACCTGCTCAGCACCGCCAGCGGGGTGACGGTGCTCCTCAACCGGGGGGATGGCACATTCGGCGCGGCGACCACGGTCCAGTCCGGATACCTGCCGATCGACGCGACCGCGGCCGACTTCAACGGTGATGGACGGACGGACCTGGCGGTCGCCAACCGCGGCACGAACACTGGCGCGATCCACCCACAGTTACGCAACGGCTCGTTCGCCCGGCCTCCGCTCTATCCGAACAGCCTCGGCCTGACGCTCGGCGTGGCGAGCGCCGACTTCGACCGCGACGGGAACGTGGATGTTGCTGAGAGCAGCGAGACGATCCAGATCATGCGCAACCAGGGCAACGGGACACTGGCCCCCGGGCAGGTGCTCCCCTCGGGCGGACCGGTTGGGACGCTGGTGCGCTCCGTGTACGCCTCGGACCTGAACGGCGACGGCGCCCCCGACCTCGTCTGGACCCCCGACGCCCCGCCGTATCCGTACGTCTACGCGCTCAATCGCGGCGATGGCAGCTTCGGCCCGATCACCATGGTGAATCTGCAGACCTGCGGGACCGGGCAGGTGACGACGGCGGACGTGGACAACGACGGCGACCAGGACGTGCTGGTGGCGAACGACCGCAGCGGACCGAGCGCCTTCTGCAACCAGGTGAGCCGCACCGTCCGGATCGCGCTCAACAACGGGAACGGGACATTCCGACCGGACTACGGGGTGGAGGTCTTCCCGCTCCCGGAACAGGCGATCGGGGCAGACGTGAATGGGGACGGCAAGACCGACCTGGTCTCGACGAGCGCGATGACCTCGGTCGCGCTCGGCATCGGCGGCGGGGCCTTTGCCCCGCGGACCGATTACAACGCCCGCGGGCGCGAGGTGGCGGCGAGCGACTTCACCGGGGACGGCGCACTCGACCTGGCAACCGTCGACAGCAGCACCAACACCGCCTACGTGTTGCTCAACAACGGTGGTGGGATGTTCCCGAGCATCACCGCCTACCCGGGTGAGCAGATCTCCGGCTTTGCCAACAGCTTCTCCCTCGCCCTCGGCGATCTCGACGGCGACGGCGTCCTGGATCTGATCCTGGCCAACGCGGTCGGGAATAACGTCGGGGTGCACTTCGGCCACGGCGACGGGACGTTCGAGACACAGCAGATTCGCTACGGCGCCGACAGCGGCCTGCTCGACCTTGTCGCCGCCGACTTCAACCGCGATGGTCGGCTCGACCTCGCCGCCACCGCGACCACCGGGACCGGCTTCAGTGGCGCGGTGCAGACGCTGCTCAACGCGCGGCGGACCGCCGGTGGCTGAGGCGTCCGCCGCGCGCCGCCCTCGGTCGGGCGAGCGCAGAACACGAGCCAGGCCTGGCAGCAGGAACTACTAAGGAGGAATTGATGGCCACGCTCCACAGACACGTACGCACGGGATTCGTTCGGACGCTGCTCGCGCTCGTCGCGGCCCTGTCCCTGATCGCAGGGACCGCCGCGTTCGCCTTCGCCGCCCGCGTCGCGAGCGCACCCTCACCGCCAGGCGAGGTGGGGGCATGGGGGAGCAACGCCTTCGGTGAGCTCGGGGACGGGACCACGACGGATCGCGCCACGCCGGTGCGGGTCAGCGGGCTGGTGGACGCCGTGGCGGTAGACGCGGGCGACCACCATAGCCTGGCGCTGCTCTCGGACGGGACCGTGCGAGCCTGGGGGCAGAACGGCAACGGCGAACTGGGCGACGGGACGACGACCGAGCGCCTCACCCCGGTACAGGTGGTCGGGCTGTCGGGGGTTATCGCCGTAGCCGGGGGCGGATTCCACAGTCTGGCGCTGCTGCGCGACGGGACAGTGCGGGCCTGGGGCTGGAATGCGAATGGCCAACTGGGCGATGGGACGACGACCGAGCGGCATACGCCCGTCGCCGTGGGAGGGCTAACAGGGGCGGTCGCCATCTCCGCGGGCGCCTACCACAGTCTAGCGCTGCTGGCAGACGGCACCGTGCGGGCCTGGGGCTGGAACCCGTACGGGCAGTTGGGCGACGGGACGACGACCGAGCGCCACACCCCCGTCGCAGTCACTCGCCTGTCAGGGGTAACGGCCATCTCCGCGGGCGGATTCCACAGCCTGGCACTGCTGTCGGACGGCACGGTGCGCGCGTGGGGGCTCAACGACAGCGGCCAGGTGGGCGATGGCACCACCACCAACCGCGACGCGCCAGTGGCAGTGGCCGGGCTGGCGGGAGTGACAGCCCTCGCCGGAGGCAGCTTCCATAGCCTGGCAGTGGTGGCCGGCGGCCGTGTTCGCGCCTGGGGCCTTAACGCGGAGGGCCAGCTCGGAGACGGCACCACGACCGATCGCCACACACCGACGGCGGTCAGCGGGATGCGCGGGGCGGTCGCCGTCTCCGCAGGCTTCGACCACAGCCTGGCGCTGCTGGGCAATGGCAGCATCGCGGCATGGGGGCTTGACAATCACGGCCAGGTGGGCAACGGGACCGTGGCGACGATTGGTTGCCACTGCAAGACCACGCCAGTCCGGGTAAAGAACCGCACGGGCCAGCCGGTGACGATGATCTCGGCGGGTGGCGACCACAGCCTGGCGATCCAGCCCTGAGTGAGTGCACTCCAGCCCTGCTAGCCTCGCCAGGCGCACCGCGCAGGGCTGGAGTGCCTCCGCTCGTTGCCTGGCCGCTGCGAGTGCCCCCGCCGTGCCGCCAGGTGCTGTCACAGGCACCCATTCCACCCACCCCTCCCCAGCCCCACTCCCTAGCGGGGGGCCGCTGGCCGCGCCAACGAAGGGGACCGTTGCCGGGCGCGCGCTTGACAGCAGCGGACCCCCGCTCCTAGACTGGGTGGAACGTTCCACGGCCCGGGGAGGGGAGATGGTTGCTCGGCTGCGCGTCGGGGTGATTGGCTGCGGGCTGATCGCCCAGGTGATGCACCTGCCATACCTCCGGGAGCTGGGTGACCGCTTCGAGATCGCCGCGCTGAGCGACCTGTCGCCGTCCCTGCTCGACGCGCTCGGCGACGCCTACGGGGTGCCGGCCGAGCGACGCTGCCTGCGCTGGGAAGACCTGCTGGACCTCCCACTCGACGCGGTGATGGTGCTCACCTCCGGGAGCCACGCGCCGGCCGCGATCGCCGCGGCGCAGCGGGGTCGCCACGTCTTCGTCGAGAAGCCGATGTGTTTGAACGCGGCCGAAGGGGAGGCGATGGTCGCCGCAGCCCGCGCCGCCGGGGTGCGCCTCATGGTCGGCTACATGAAGCGCTACGATCCCGCCTACGAGCGACTGCTCCAGGAGCTGCCCACACTGGCTGACCTGCGTCTGGTGCGGGCGACAACGCTGGAATCGCCCCTGGCCCCTTATGTCGCCCACTACCCGCTCCGCAAGGCGGCCGACGTGGACGAAGCGGTGCTGGCTCGGCTGCGGGCCGAGGACGAACAGCGGGTGGAGCAGGCCGTCGGGTCGGCGAGCGCGCTCGGTCGCTGGACGTACCGCTGGGTGCTGCTGGATAGCCTGGTGCACGAGCTGAACCTGCTACGTGGCGCACTCGGCGAGCCGGAGCGGATCGACTTCGCGGATATTCGCGAGCAGGGCGTTACCCTGGTGCTCACCTTCCCGGCGGCGCAGTGTGTGCTCTCCTGGGTGGACCTGCAATCCGGCATCGCCCGCTATCAGCAGGAGTTCGCCTTCTACAGCCCCGAGCGAAGGCTCACACTCACGTTCCCGTCTCCGTTCCTGCGTAGCATGCCCACCCGCCTGACTCTGGAGAGTGGGGACAGCGGCACCTCCCGCTCCTGGCAAACCGAGGAGACGGTATCGTACGAGGAGGCGTTCAAGCGCGAACTGCTGGAGTTCTACGACGCTGTGGTGGGCGACCGCGAGCCGCGCACTCCGGGCCAGGATGGCCTGCGCGACGTGGCGCTCTGCCAGGCGATCGTCGCCAACTACGAGACGCGTCGGTCCGCGGCGAGCTAATCGAGGGAGGCCCGGGATGGAGACCCGGCCAGAGGTCTGCATCGCCATCGTCGGCTATGGCGGGATGGGCAAGGCGCACGCCTACGGCTACCGCATCGCCCCGCTCATCCGGACGCTCCCCTGCCGCCCCCGGGTGGTGGTTATCACCGGCCGGCACGCCAAGGCGGTGGAGCACGCCGCGCATGCCTACGACATCCCGGCCTGGTCCACCGACTGGCGGGCAGCGATCGAGCGAGACGACGTCGACGTGGTGGACGTGTGTACGCCCCCGGGGGCACACGTGGAGGTGGTGGTCGCCGCCGCTCGAGCCGGCAAGGCGGTGCTCTGTGAAAAGCCGCTCGCCGCGAGCTACGCCGAGGGGCGCCGGGCGCTCGCCGCGGTGCGCGAGGCCGGCGTGCTGAGCGCGATCGGGTTCAACTACCGGCGCCTGCCGGCGATCGCGCTGCTGAAGCAGCTCATTGACGACGGTGCGGTGGGCGAGGTACGCCTCTGGCGGGCACGCTGGCTGACCGACGAGTTCGCCGACCCGGCCACTCCGTTCGACTGGCGCTTCGACCGGGGGCTGGGTGGGACCACGATCGCTGACCTCGGCGCGCACCTGATCGACCTCGCGGAATGGATGGTGGGAGAGATCGCGGAGGTGTTGGCACAGTCCGCGACCTTCATCCCGGAGCGCCCCGACCCCGGGGGTGGCCCGGCGCGCCGCGTCACCGTCGACGACGCCTCTTCGGCGCTGGTCCGCTTCGCCAGCGGCGCCCAGGGCACGTTCGAGCTGGCACGGAGCTGCATCCGCCGCCCGTGTGACATGGCACTTGAAGTGAACGGGACCCGCGGCACGCTGTTCTTCGACTACGCTCGGCTCAACGAGCTGTGGTTCGGCGCGGCGGACGACGACCCGAGGCTCTACGGGCTGCGGCGGATCCGGGCCGAGCATCCGCGGCACCCCTACGCGGCGCAGTGGTGGCCGCTGGGCCAGGGGGTGGGCTGGGGGAGCAGCTTCGTCAACCAGGTGTGCGACCTGCTGGAGTGCTGGCCAGAAGGTCCCTGGGAGCCGAGCCTGGCCGTGGGGCTGCGGGTGCAGGCGGTGTGCGAGGCGATGGAGCGCTCGGCCGCCGAGCGCCGCTGGGTCACGCTCGCCGAGGTCGAGCGCGCCGCGCAACACTCGGAGTGAGACGAGGAGGAGCGAGCGATGCGGATCGGCGTCGTCACCGAAGCGTTGGCCGGGCTCACACTCAGCGAGCTGCTCGACTGGCTGGTCCGGGAGGTGCCGGAGATCACCGACCTGGAGATCGGCAGCGGCGGCTACGCCCCGCCGACGCACTGCGACCGGGCGGCGCTGCTGGCGAGCGCGGCGGAGCGGCGGCGCTGGCGGCACGAGATCGAGACGCGCGGGCTGCGCGTGGCAGCGCTGAACGTGTGGGGCAACCCGCTCCACCCGGACGTGGACCTGGCCCGCCGGCACGATCGCGACTTGCGCGACTCGATCCGGCTGGCCAGCGAGCTGGGGGTAGAGCGGGTGATCGCGATGGCCGGCTGCCCGGCGGCCGGGCCGGTGGACGGGATGATCCCGCACTTCGCCGCCGGCGGCTGGCTGCCCTATCTGGAGGGCGTCGGCGAGCGCCAGTGGAAGGAGCGAGTCGCACCCTACTGGACCGAGGTGTCCGAGTTCGCCCGCCGCGAGCATCCGGCGCTGCTGATCTGCCTGGAGCTCCACCCCGGGACCAACGTCTACAATGCCGAGACATTCGGGCGGCTGGCGGCGCTGGGCGACAACCTGGCCGCGAACCTCGACCCGAGCCACCTCTTCTGGCAGCACATGGATGCCGAGTTGATGGTACAACAGCTCGGGCGGCGGATCGGCTACTCGCACGGCAAGGACGTGGTGTTCTCGGCGCAGAACCTGGCACTGAACGGGCTCCTGGACCACCGCTGGCCCAGCCCGCCCGAAGCCATGCCGTGGACGTTCGCCGTCGTCGGCAAGGGGCACGATCTGGCCTGGTGGCGGCGCTTCGCCCAGCTCCTGGGGGAGCACACTCGGGCGGAGACGATCTCCGTGGAGCACGAGGACCCGTTCGTCCCACCCCAGCAAGGGATCAAGGAAGCGGCGCGCCTCCTGGCAGCGGCGATCAGTGGCCGGCAGGCCGCCTCGGAGGTCCGGGCATGAGCAGCGGCGTGCGCGCGGCGGTGATGAAAGCGCCGCGAAAGCTGGAGGTGGAGACGTTCCCGTACCCGGAGCTGGAGCCGGGCGCAGTGCTCCTGCAGGTGATCTATTCCGGCGTCTGCGGGACCGACAAGCACACCTGGCGCGGGGAGACCAAGCAGTACGCCGGAACACCGCACGAGCGCGAGCTGACCTATCCGCTCATCTGCGGCCACGAGACGGTCGGGATCGTCGCGGAGATTGGGCCCGGCGGGGCCGCGGACAGCGAGGGACGGCCACTGCGGGTGGGAGACCGGGTCGTCCCGGCTGCCAACGTCCCCTGTGGCCAGTGCTACTACTGCCGCAACGCCTACCCGTACTACTTCTGCGAGCACCTGGAAGACTACGGCAACAGCCTACACTGCGGCCGGCCGCCGGGCCTGTTCGGCGGCTGGGCCGAATACCTGTACCTGCTGCCCGGAACCCCGATCTTCCGTGTCCCGGACGAGCTGCCCTCCGAGGTGGCAGTGTACACTGAGGTGATGTCCGTCACGCACGGACTGGACGCCGCCCGGGCATTGGCGCAGACCTGGGGCGGGCCGGCGTACGGGGAGACCGTCGTGGTGCTGGGGGTGGGGCCGCTCGGACTCTGCCACCTCATCAAGGCGCGTCTGCTCGGCTGCGGGGAGCTGATCGCGGTCGACCGCTTTGACTCCCGCCTCGAGATGGCTCGCGCCTTCGGGGCAACGCTCACCCTGAACGCCGACCGCTCCAGCCCCGAGGAGCGGCTGGAGCGGGTGCGCGAGCGTACCGGTGGTCGGGGAGCGGACGTGGTGATAGACACCAGCGGGGTGCCGGTGACGTTCCCAGAGAGCCTGCGCCTGGCCCGCACGGGCGGGGTGGTGGTGGAGGCCGGAGCGTTCGTGGACCTGGGCCCGGTGGGGGTCAACCCGAACGCGGACATCTGCACCAAGAACGTGGCCGTGCTCGGCATCGGGGGCGAGCGCGCCACCGCCTACGTCCCGGCAATGCGAATGCTCGCCCGCAATCTGAATCGCCTTCCGCTGCGCTCCGTCGTCACCCATCGCCTGCCGCTGGAGCGGGCAGCCGAGGCGGTGGAGCTGTCGCAGACGGACGCCGCGATGAAGGTCGTCCTCGCCCCATGGGGCGACGTGGGCGCGGGTGGCTGAACTCCGGCTGGGCAGCGAGGCGATGAGCAAGCGCCGCCTCTCGGAAGCGCGGCCGCGGCGCACGCCGCCGACGATCCACGACGTCGCCTGGCTGGCGCAGGTCTCCAAGTCGACCGTCTCGAACGTGATCCGCGGGATGCCGGCGGTCTCCCCGGCCACGCGCCGCCGCGTGATCGAGGCAATCGAGCATCTCGGCTACCGCCCGAACGTGTTGGCGCGGCAGCTCGTCCAGCAGCGGACGACGATCCTGGGCGTGATCGTCGGCGACCTGGGCAACCCCTTTTACGCCGAAATGGCCAAGCTGCTGGAGCGCCACGCCTTCAGCCGCGGCTACACCACCATGTTCTGCAACACCGAAGGGGACGACGAGAGCGAGCTGGCCGGGCTGGAGACGCTGCTCCAGCATCGTGTCGCCGGTCTGATCTTCCTGGACGTCGCCGGGCAGCCGAGCACGGTGCAGCAGGCGCTCGCTCGGGTGCCAGCGGTGTTCGTCGGCTTCCGCGAAGAGTGGGGCGACTCCGTCTCCTCCAACGACGAGTACGGCGCCCGGCTCGCCTGCGAGCACCTGCTTGCGCTGGGCCACCGCCGGCTGGCGTTCCTCACCACGCCGGTAGAGCAGCGGGCTGACCAGGCCCGCCTGCACGGTTTTCGCCAGGCGCTCGCCCTGGCGGGCGTCGGCCCCGGGCGGGTGGCCATCTGGGAGCCGCCCGCCGACCAGGCCCGGGTCGACGGCAGCCCTCTGCCACTCCGCCAGCTCTTCACCGGGCCGGACGCGGTGACCGGCGTATTCGCCTCCAACGATCTGACCGCGATCGACCTGCTAGAGTTCTGCGACCGGGTGGGAGTTCGGATTCCAGAGGACGTGAGCCTGGTGGGGTTCGACGACGTCCCGCTGGCCGGCCTGGCCCGCATCTCGCTCACGACGATCGCACAACCAAGGGACGAGCTGGCCCGGCTGGGCGTGGAAACGCTCATCGACCGCCTGACCGGCCAGCACAGCGGCCCGCCGCGCCACCGGCTGGTCGACGTTCACCTGGTCGTGCGCGCCACCACCGCCCCGCCGCGCGCCGCCAGCGGCGGCTGACGCGCGGGGAACACCACCGCTCGCTGCCTCGCAGCCAGCCCGACACCCACGGGTAGAGGAAGCCCGCCCCGGCTGCCGTGAGCATGGCTCCTGGAGCACGGCCGACCTCGCCCAGGTCCGCCGGGCCAGCGGTGATCCGCGGAGACACGACACGGCTGAGCCCGCCTCTGCCCGGGAGCGTCAGCCTGCCGGGACGCCCCGGCTGCTCGCCGTGGCCTGGCCGTGGTCGGCGAGCGCGGCGCGCAGCTCCTCGAGCGCCTGGTTGGCCGGCCAGCGCTCCTGAATCACCCGGCAGAGCGCGCGGGTGATCGCCATCGGGCTCGGATGCTGGAAGATGTTCCGGCCGACGGAGCAGCCGATCGCGCCGACCGCCACCGCCTGCTCCATGCGGGTTAGCAGCTCCGCATCGGACACCAGGGTGCCACCCGCGACCACTACCGGCTTGCCCGTAGCGCGCACGATCCGGCCGAAGGAGGCGGCATCCCCGCTCCAATTCACTTTCACGATGTCCGCCCCCAGCTCCGCGCACAGCCGGGCGTTGCGCAGCAGGTAGTCCACCCCGTAGGCGCTGCTTGCCTCGTGGAGCGTCTGGTAGGCGTTGGGGAACTCCGCCTCGGCGATAAACGGCATGCCCCAGCGCTCGCAGGCCTCGCCCACCGCGGAGGCATACTGGATCATCTCCCGCTCGTCCTCCCCGGCCAGGGCGACGTAGACCACCACGGCGTCCGCCCCGAGCGCCAGCGCCTCCTCCACCGACCCGATCGGGGTCACCAGTGGACCGGCCGGGCGCCCCGCGGCGGAGGCGGTCAGCATCAGCGCCAGGGACGTGTCCGGCCGGAACTCGGCGACGACCCGAGCGTACATCCCGCGCCCGAGCATGAACACGTTGGCGCCCCCGGCGATCGCTTCTCGGACGCGCGCCTCCATGTCGGTGAGCCCCTCCAGGTAGCGCGGCGAGGTCATCCCGTGGTCCAGCGCGCAGATGATCGACGTCCCGCTGGCGGGCTCGATCAGGCGCTTCAGACGCATCTCCTTGCCGGCTCGTGACACCGCTCCCTCCCGGCGCCAGCCCTTCCCGGCTTGCAGCTCGGCCGCTCGCCGGCCCGGGCCAGGCACTGCTGGCCATCGTACTGGCCCGGCCACGCGCGCGCCAGCCCTCGCCTGCTGAGGCGCGGGACACGACTGCCAGGCGGGGGTAGGACCAGCCTCGGCAACGATTCGCCTCGGGACACTGGACACAGGCGCGGCCGCGGGGTACCGTGTGGGGCCTCGGCTTCACCGCCGCTGCAGACGGCCATCGCACTCCGGGTCCCGACCTCGAGAGGTGTGGATGCTTGGACTCCTCCGCGCCATAACCTTCCTCACCGCGGCCCTCGTGCTCGGCGGCTGCCAGCACCTCTCCTTGCCCACTGCACTGCAGCAGCGCTTGGCGGCGGAGCGCTACCAGGCCGCGGCTGAGCGCTACGACCAGGAGCTGCGCGCCGCCAATGCCGAGCTCGCGCGGGGCAACCTGCTCCCAGCCTTCGCATCGCTCGCCAGCGCGGAGCATGCGTTCTCCGCGGAGCTCCGGGCTATCCCCTTCCCGGACAGCGCCCAGGAGCCGGCGCGACGCCTGATCGCCGACTCCGAACGGCTGGAAGCGCTGTACCGCCAGACCGCCATTCAGACAGACGCGGACAAGCTGGCGGAGCTGCTGAAGGCGATCGGCGAGGCGCGCCGGGCCAGCTCCGCCGATGCGCTCCAGGTGCGGGCAGCGCTGGGGCTGCCGGCCCCGGCTGGCCCGTAGCCGCCAGCGGCATCGGCCGAGCGCTCTCGAAGCGCCCGTTCCAGGCCCGAGCACGAGCGGCTCCCTGCCGCGCGGGCCTGCCGCCAGTCCGCCGTGCGGTCGTCGGCCCCGAGCGGCCCAGGCTGCTCAGCGCGCGGAGCGCGGGACGCCGAAGTGGAATAGCACGTTGCGGACGAGCTGGCGTATCCCCGGGTCGACGGCGAGCGCGCCGGTCAGCCCGATGCTGCCGGCGTTGAACACCCAGCCTCCGTTCGGGCGCTCCCAGAAGGCGATGTCTGCCCCATGGTTACGCTCGCGACCGTGCCACTCGATGTTGCGCTGGCCCAGCGCGCTGGCGAGGACAACCAGCCCCGGCAGCGGGTCGTCGCGCAGCCCAACCGCGTCGGGCGCGGCGTCGAACTCGTAGCCGCTGGCCTTGGCTCCGTTGAGACTCGTCTCGCCGATGGTCCCCCGCGGGGTAATCGGCACCGGCTCCGGCTCGTGGAACAGGAAGTGGTCGGGGCGAAGCACGGTGAAGGCGCCGAAGTCGGTGGGGGTCCCATCGTCGACCATGCCCTGGGTGTCGAGCCCGAGCACCTCGTAGCCGGGGCGGCCGACCAGCGTGAACAGGCCGCCCGGGCGGCCATCGTCGCTGTGCCAGCGCTCACCCCACTCGCGTGGAGACAGCCAGCGGGGGTCGTCGCCCTGCACCGTCTTCCGACATTCCAGGACGGTCAGATCGTCGTTGAAGGTGGCGCGCCAGCAGAGCGTGTTGCCGGAGAGCGACAGCACCCGGCCCCCCTGGCGGAGAAAGGCATCGACCCCATCCCTGGCGGCGTCGGTCCAGTACTCGCTGTGCCCGACGATGACGAGCGCGCGGAAGTTGGCGAGGAGCTCCGGCTCGGCGTGCAGGTCGGTGTCGGTGATCACCTCGAACGGATAGCCCTCCGCGGCGAGCCAGGCCTCGGCATAGCGCTCGGGGCGAACCAGGTGCGAGTGGCGAGTGTGGGCAGCGCGGCGAGACTCGAAGCCATACGGGTCGGCTCGCGGGATCGGGGCGAGGGTCGGCACGTGGAAGAACGGGCGGCCGCTCAGGTGGACCGAGTAGTACGACGCGGACAGGCCGGCCAGGCGGTGCCAGTCGGTCGGCCGCCGGCCGTAGGCGTACCAGGTGTTGGTCGCCAGCAGGAGCGCCACGCTGTCTGGCCGCCGCGGCCGGGTGCGCACCACAGCGAAGACGATCGGGGTAGCGGAGGCCGGGTCCTGCCCGGCGAGCTGGATACGGCCGGCGTACAGGCCGGAGTCGGCCTCCTCCGGCACGGTCCACTCGTCGGTCAGCGTCCACTCCGCGTCGACCAGGTCGTCGCTGGACAGCCGCAGCCCGTGTCCGCGATCGGGATCGGCGGTGGGGTCATAGCCCGGGGTGCCCCGCGAGGCGTCATGGGCCGGCCCGCCGATCTGCCAGGTCCCGCCCTGGACGATCCGGCCATGCCGTCCGTGGCCAGAGACGTCGCGCACGCGCGCACCCCGCTCCTCATCCAGCGGCCAGGCGGCGTGCAGCGGCCCCAGCCCGAGGGCCGTGACGGCGGAGCGGCCGCGGTCGCCGGCCAGGCGGGCGATGGCCGGATCGTCCAGGGTGGTCGCAGCCACCAGCGGACCGGCTAGATCGCCATCCAGGAAGTCGTCGGCAGCGCCCTGCTCGGCGCTCGCCCCGATCCGCAGGCGGGCGGCCGGCCCGGGTTCGCTCAACGGGATCGGGCCGGGGGCGGTATAGGCGATCCGGCCGTCCACCAGGATCCGCACGCCAGCCTCGGCGATGCTCGCCGCGAGGTGCACCCAGCGCCCCAGGCGCTGGGCCAGCACGGGCTCGGTCAGGTGCAGCCATTCGTGGCGAAACAGCCCGCCATCGCCGGCGTAGGCGCCAACGCGCCCGAGATGGTCGACCAACAGCCCGAAGCGGCACGCCTCCGGGTAGTCCAGGTCGGTCAGGATCCCGAACCAGGCCCACTGGATCGCATCGATCACGGGCAGGCGCCAGAGACGCAGCCAGGTGGCCAGCGTGAGCGGCCCGCGCGGGAGCGGCTCGCCCCCCACGAACACGTACGAGCCGGCGGCGAGGGTCTGCGGAGTGGCCGTCGCGTGCTGGCGGCTGGAGAGCAGCGTAACGTCTGCCCGATCGGCCTGCTCATCCGCCGCTGGGTCGAGCAGCGCCCGCCGGCCCAGTTGGACGATCGAGAAGTCGTACGCCGCCGGCGCGTTCACCGCAAAGCGAACGGTCTGCCCAGGGCGGACCCCGATCCGGTCGACGTAGCCCGAGACACCTGGAACGGCAACCCGGCGGGCAGGTTCCGGACGGCCACGAGGCGCGGACATGCGCATCTCCTCCTCACGACGTGGGGCAGCGCCGGGTCTCGGCTACCTGGAAGAGTCAGCCGGGCTCGGCGCGGCCGAGCCCACGGATTGTTTGAGCGCTTCCAGCTCCTGGGTCAGCTTCTCGAGCTCGGCGCCGCCACCCATCAGGCCAAGCAGACGCTCCGGCCGCAGCTCGGCCTTTGTGAAGGTCCCGAGGCTTCGACCGCGGTCGAGCACGGTAAACCGGTCGCCCACCGGGTAGGCGTGGTTCGGATTGTGGGTGATCAGGATCAGGCCCACGCCCCGCGCTCGCGCCTGGACGATGTAGCGCAGGACGATCGCCGCCTCCTTGACCCCAAGCGCCGAGGTGGGCTCGTCAAGAATGATCACCCGAGCGCCGAAGTAGATCGCCCGGGCAATCGCCAGGGACTGACGCTCCCCGCCGGAGAGTGTGCCCGCTAACTGCGACGTGTCCCGCAGGTCGATCCCCATCTTCAGCAGCTCTTCATGGGCGATGCGATCGGCCAGCCGGCGGTCGAACTGGCGCAGCGGCCCCCAGCCCTTCGTCGGTTCGGAGCCCAGGAAGAAGTTCCGGGAGACCGACATCAGCGGCAGGACCGCCAGGTCCTGGTACACCGTAGCGATCCCGCGCTCCCGCGCATCGTGCGCGAATCGGAAATGCACCGCTTCGCCATCCACGAACACCTGCCCCCTGTCTGGCGGGAAGACGCCCGACAGGATCTTGATGAGCGTGGACTTGCCTGCCCCGTTGTCGCCCAGCAGGCAGACCACTTCCCCGGCGTGAACGCTGATGGAGACATCTTCCAGGGCAACCACGCTCCCGAAGTACTTCGAGACGTTGCGGGCTTCCAGAATTGGCGTCCGATTGCTGTTCACCACCGCCCTCCATCAGCGCCGCGTCGACGCAGCGCGAAGGCGCACATACTGATTGAGGAGTACCGCGCTGAGCAAAATCAGAGCCAGACAGACCTTGTACCACTCGGCATCGACCGCGGCGAAGAACAACCCCTGCTGGGTGATGGCGAGCGTGAGCGCCCCGAATATCGTGCCGATAATGGTTCCGTAGCCTCCGCTCAAGAGGGTTCCGCCAATCACGGCAGTGATAATCGCCTCGAACTCCTTCTGCACACCCCGATTGGCGTCCGCGCTGCCCACGGCGATCACCTGGATGCAGGCCAGGAGGCAGGATGCTGCCGCGGTGCTCATGAACAGAACGATCTTCACCCGGTCGACCGGCACACCCAGATTCCTGGCCGCGGTCGCCGAGCCCCCGGTTCCGAAGATCCAGTTGCCGAACTGCGTCCTCATCAGCACCCAGTGGCAAATCACGGCCACCAGCACCCACCAGAGAATCACGATGGAAAATCCGCTCACGCTCGAGTTGAACAGGCTCGCCACAACGTCACCGGTTGTATGCTGGTCGAGTCCACCAACAACCGTCTTTCCAGTCAGCAGACGTGCCATCGCCAGCGCTAATCCGCGCAGTCCGAAGAGGCTTGCCAGGGTAATAATGAACGACGGAAGGCCGGTTCTGACCACAAGGAGACCGTTGAGGAATCCGATCACGAGCGCAAAAAAGAATGCCGCCAGCACTCCTGCCCAGACAGGCCAGTTGAACTGGGCGACGGTGAGCGCGAGAATCATGCCGGTCGCGCCGACCATCGAGCCCATGGAGAGGTCGAACTCGCCGGCGATAATCAGCAACGATGCAACCGCTCCAATGATCCCGAGCTGCGCCGCGATCTCCAGGTAGTTCGCTGTTCCCTTCACCGTCATGAAGCCACGATGCCCGGCGACGATCGCGAAGAACGCCCAGACGAGGATCGTGCCGAGGACCGCCGCCAGCTCGGGGCGAGCCAGGGACCGGCGAAAGCCGCTGACCCGGCGAACCCGTTCGTCGGCTCGGACTGCGACGTCGGCTGTACCCATGACCACCTCCGGTGAGAACGGGGAGCGGGGCCGGTGGATCTCCCGGCCCCTTCCACCAGATCCGCCTCGGCCCAGGCGCGCTAGCGGATCCCTTGCTGCGACAGGGCCAGGACGCTCGCCGCCGTATCCTTCGTCACGAAGTTGGGGCCGCTCAGGATCGCCTGTCCGCCACCCGGCATCAGCAGGTACTGCTTGTAGAGCATGAGGAACACGATCGGCAGGTAGCCCTGCAGGAACTGCTGCTGGTCGATCGCGAACTGCATGTCGCCCGACTCCAGCGCCTGGAGGGTGTCCGGGCCGAGGTCGAAGGTCGCGAACTTCACCTGCGGCAGCCGCTCGGCCGCCTTCAGCGCCTTGAGGGTCGGCACCGCGCCGTCCGGCCCCATGGTCACCACCCCGTCGATCGTCGGATCGGCCTGGAGCGACGCCGCCACGGCGTTCTGGACCCCCACCGGATCTCCGGTTGGGGCGGCCAGCACCTTCATCTTCCCGCCGGACTCGGCCAGGCCCTTGGTCAGGCCATCGCAGCGGGTATCGAGCGCAGCGTTGCCGACTTCATCGTTCACGCAGATCGCGTTCTTCACTCCCATCGCGCCCAGACGCCGGCCGCCGGCCAGGCCGGCCACGGCCTCGTCCGAGCCAACATGGGTGAGGATGCCGAACTGCTGGAACACGTCGCCGCCCGAGTTCATCGAGACCACGGGAATGCCGGCGTCGACAGCCTTCTTGATATGCGGCCCGAGCGCGCTGGGGTCGGGAATCGACACCACTAGCCCATCCGGCTTGCTCGCCACCGCAGCATCGATCAGCTCGCCCATCCGCACCATGTCGAACGTCTCGGGCGAGTTGTACTCCACGTTGACACACAAGTCCTTCTGCGCTTGCCGCACCCCGTTCTGGACGACAGCCCAGAAGTTCGACGTCGCCTGGCCATGGGTGACCACGACGATCCGCACGTCCTTCATGGTCGCGCAGTCCGCTGCCGCGCCGGTTCCCGAAGCCGCGACTGCCAGTACCTGCGAGAACAGCCCAGCAACCAGGGCCAGGATAGCTACCACCACCAGCCCGCGAGAGATCCTCATCTTGCGCCTCTCACCCCTACGTGTCGGGGACGAATCGCGTCCCCGGGTGGCCCAGAGCTTCCGCGTCCAAACCGTTCGCTCCCGTTCCCCACACCTCCCCGCCAACGGCGTGCCGCAATCTCGGCCTCCGGATAGGCACGACCGTGAGGATTACCGATAGCTGCAGGACATGGTGACGCAATGAGAGCGTGGGATTTGAGGCGCCAGAAAGATCGATTCTGGCAATAGAACCGCACGTCTCCCCGCCTCCAACATCGGGTCTGGCATGGCCAGGTCAACACCGGGCCGTTACTAACAAGGGCTCTACCGACGCTGAGGTCCTGCGCATTCCGTGTTATCGCTGGAAACATCGGGGTGCCGCATCCCCGCCGGCTTCGGCGAGAACCCCGCGGTTGAGATGGACGCTAGCGCTCCATCCGGGCTAATGGTCGCAACAAACTCGTCGGAACGTTGGGACGTCCACTCGCCGACTTCGCGCCGATGTGCACGCTCCGCCACGCTAGCAGAGTGCCGAACCCCTGTCAAGAACTCCTGCTCGAAATCCGTTCTTGCTCAGCGATTATGTCCGATTTTATTGCTCAGTTATTTCGTCCAGAGACGCGCGGCCTGAGGGTGGTCAGCATTGTGGAGACCGCGCCACCAGTCGAGGATCCATCCCGTTCGATCCAGGCGTTGGCAGGGCACCTCCGGGTGCCTGGTGGAACGGCTGGTTTGGTGGTCAGGGCGGTAGACTATCGCATGCAGATGCCCTCGCCGGCCGACGCCCCCGAGCATCCACACCCCGCGCCTGGTGTCCCGCGCTGGCCGGCCGCCGTTGCCCTCCTCCTGATCGGCGGCATCTACTTACTGGTGTCCGAGCGGCTCACGCTCGGGCCGCCGTGGCTGCTCCTCCTGGTCATTGTGGTGCTGCTCCCGGCGCTGCGAGTGGCGAGGCTACGCGGCCGCCACGACCTGACCCGCCGGATCGGACTGGCACTCATCAGCCTGGTCACGCTGGCCGTCGTTGTCAGCACCATCTCCCTGGTGATCGAGCTCACCCGAAGGAATCTCCCCCCGCAGACGCTGCTGCAGGGCGCGGCGCTGATCTGGGTGGTCAACGTGCTGACGTTCGCGGTCTGGTACTGGGAGATCGATGGGGGAGGACCGGGTCAGCGACACCGCGATCGCCATGCCAGCACGGATTTCCTGTTCCCGCAGCTCGCGGCGCCCGACAGCGCGATCCGGCAGGGCTGGTCGCCCGGCTTCCTGGACTACCTCTTCCTGGCGTTCAACACCAGCACCGCCTTCAGTCCCACCGACACGATGGTGCTCTCGCGGCGCGCGAAGGCGCTCATGATGCTGCAATCGCTGATCTCGCTGCTGACCATCGCGGTGCTGGTGGCGCGCGCGATCAACACCCTCTGATGCCCTGCCGAGCGGCAACGCGCCGCGCACGGGCAGGGGACAAGGCCCCGCGCTCCAGACGAGCCACGCCGACAGCCTGCCCCGAGCGTGCTCTCACGGGCAGGCGGTCTTAGACGACGAGCGCGACCGGGCGCACCGGCGAGCCGGTCCCGCCGCGCATCTTGAGCGGCAGCACGACGACCAGGAACTCCTTGTTCACCAGGCGCTCCAGGTTGCAGAGCTGCTGCACCATCGGCAGCCCGCCTTTGAGGAAGGCGACGTGGGTCGGCTCCCACCACTCGTCCGGGTTGTCCATCCCGATCAGATCGGTCCCGAACAGCGTCACCTTCTGGTCGACCAGCCACTGGGCCGTCTCGGCCGGAATGTACGGTCGCTCAGTCTTGAAGCCTTCCTTGCCCCAGTTCTTGTCCTGGCCAGTCCAGAAGATGACGATTGTGCCGGTCTCGATCGGCTTGCCCGAGCGCTCCACGGCCGCCTTGACGTCCTCGATCGTGATCGGCTCACGTGCCGGCTCGGAGTCAGCCAGACTCGCCGTCTGGGCATGCTTCGAGCCCCCTCGCGGCCCCTTCCACACCCGCCGGGCTTCGGCTACACTAGCCGAGGGTGGCGGGCTGTCAGTTCGCAGGGCCGTCTCCCGTGCCCGGGCGCGGGGGACGAGGAGAGTGGGCTGTCCGCGTTCACCCGGCCGTGTCCACCTTCAGAGAGTAACTGCAGAGAGTAGCTGCCGCAGGGAGGGGAGAATGAGCACCCCGGTCCCGGAGGTACTGGTCGCCGCGTACGAGACGCCGCCGGAGCAGGCGGCGCTCAAGCACCAGTGGATCCACCAGGCGTCGTGGCGCGAGCTGGTCGAGCGGCGCGGGCTGCGCGTCTTCGAGCGCGGCGAGGGCATCTACCTCTACGACGTGCACGGGCGGCGCTACATCGACGCGATTGCCGGGCTCCTGGTGGTCAACATCGGGCACGGGCGCGCGGAGATCGCCGAGGTGGCGGCTGAGCAGCTCCGCAAACTGGCCTACGTCTCGGCGGCCAGCTACACCTCGGTGCCGGCCGCCGAACTGGCAGCGCGCATCGCGGAGCTAACCCCGGGCGACCTCGAGCGCGTGTTCTTCTGCAGCGGGGGGTCGGAGGCGGTCGAGACCGCGATCAAGATCGCTAAACAGGTGCAGCTCCTGCGCGGCTTCCCGAAGCGCTACAAGATCATCGCCCGCCGCGGCGGCTATCACGGCGCGACCTACGGGGCGATGAGCCTGACCAGTAATCGCGCCGAGCTGGAGCCGCCCTTCGGGCCGTTCATGCCTGGGGTCTTCCATATCCCCACCGTGGACCACTACCGGAACGACTTCGGGCTGAACGGTCCCGAGGGGGACCTGATGGCTGCACGGTACCTGGAGCAGGAGATCAAGTTCCAGGGGCCGGAGACGGTCGCCGCGTTCATCGGCGAGCCGATCAGCACCGCGGCCGGCTGCCACGTGCCGAGCCCGGAGTACTGGCACGAGGTGCGGCGCATCTGCGACCGGTACGGGGTGCTGCTGATCATGGACGAGGTGATCAACGGCTGGGGCAGGACCGGCAAGCTGTTCGCCGCCGAGCACTTCGGGGTGACGCCGGACATCATGACGATGGCCAAGGGGTTGTCCAGCGGCTACGCCCCGATCGCGGCGGCTGTGGCGCGGCCCTCAGTGTACGGGGAGTTCCAGCAGCAGGAGCGGCGCCTGGCGCACCTGCTGACGTTTGGTGGCCATGCGGTCGCCTGCGCGATCGCGCTCAAGAACATCGAGATCATGCTGCGCGAGCGGCTGGTGGAAAACGCCGCCGCCATGGGCGACTACTTGCTGGCGGGCATGAAGCGGCTGGTGGAGACGCACCCGAGCGCGGGCGACGCCCGTGGCAAAGGGCTGATGTGCGCGCTGGACCTGGTGAAGGATAAGGACACGAAGGAGCGCTGGCTGAAGGACAGCCCGTTCAGCATCCGGCTGGGCGAGCTGCTGCACGAGCGCGGCGTGCTGGTGCGGATCCTGGGCGACCTGCTGCTGGCACCGCCGCTGGTCATTACGCGCGAGCAGGTCGACGAGCTGCTGAACATCGTCGATGACTCGCTCACCCAGGTCGAGCACGAGTTCGCGATGCGCTAGCCCGTCAATCGCTCCCCTTCGGGGCGGAACAGCGCCTTCGGCAGCAGGGCGTGGATGCCGCGCCGCGCGTCCACCACTTGGGTTACCCCGAAGTCCACCCCCACGCTCATCAGCGCGTAGGCGTCCTCCCGTGCCAGCCCGAAGCGCGCGACCAGCAGCTCCAGCATCTCCAACGCCGCCTGCTTCATCGCCAGATTCAGATCCTCATCGAACCCATGCGTGATCCAGTGCGTTGGCGTCTCCAGCAGCGGATTGCCGATCGGGCGTCCTTTGTGCAGCACCAGACGCAGGAGGACGTTCAGCGAGGCCTCCACCGCGGTGCCGTTCAGCTCGGCGTCGCCCTGGGCCGCGTGAGGATCGCCCACCGAGAACAGCGCCCCGGGCACCAGCACCGGGTAGTACATCCGCGCTCCGGGGCCAATGCGCCAGTTGTCGATGTTGCCGCCGTAGCGGCCGGGCGGAACGCTGCTGTGACGCCCGGGCTCCGCGGGCGCGACGACCGCGATCCCCAGGTGCGGTCGCAGTGGAACCGCGATGCCGCTCGGCGCCGCGACCACCGCCTGGGCCTGCACGTCCACCCGCTCGCCGATGCCGAGCGCCGACGATACCGGATAGCGGAACAGCGGCCGAGCCAGACCGAGTGCGTCGTCCAGCGCGAAGAGCGTCACCAGGGAGCGGCGCTCGAACTCCTCGTACAGGTGGCCATAAGGCGACGAGCGGTTCGAGCCATAGCGCAGCCGCGGGGTGAGGGACAGAAGCTCCACCTCCAGCACGTCGCCCGGCTCGGCCTCTTCGACCCGGATCGGCCCGGTCATGATGTGTCCGCCGGGGCCGCGGTCGGTCACCGCCTCGTAGATCGCGGTGATGGCCGGATCCATCAGCAGCTCGGGGGCGTCGCCGGCGCGGTGTGTCACGGCCTCGACTGCTACCAGGTCGCCCGAGCGCACCGCGAGCACGGGCGGCAGGCCGCGGTCGAAAAAGCCCCAGTGCACCGTGTCCGGTCGGGCCGGCAGGTGATGCAGCCTGGCTGCTCGGGGCGCCGCGGAGCCGCTCGTGATCACGCCATTTCCCCACGTGGCCGACGCCTGGCGGGATCGGCGCAGCCTATGGTAGGAGAAATCACCCCGGCGCGCTCGCCACAGGGGAACGTGATGGGCGAACCGACCTTGCTCGTCACTGGCGCGAGTGGGCTGCTTGGCCATGCTGTCCTGTGCCTGGCCGCGGGCCGCTATCGCCGCGTCGATGTAGAGGCGTGGGGCCCGCTGGAGTTCGGAACGTTGAACGCGGCGCCCGTAGAGGGCAGGTGGGGGTTGCGATGGACTACGCGCTGGTGATCCGCCATGGGACCGTCGTCACCGCGAGCGACACCTTCCAGGCCGACCTGGGGATCCGGGATGGGCGGATCGCCGCGATCGCTGCCGGGCTGCCACGCGGGCAGCAGGAGATCGACGCTTCGGGCCTGCAGGTGCTCCCCGGCGGGGTGGACGTCCATACCCATCTGGATGCGCCCGTCGGCGACGTGGTCACGGTCGACGACTTCGAGTCGGGCACCGCCGCCGCGGCCTGCGGCGGAATTACCACCATCTGCGACTACGCCTGGCAGCAGCCGGGCCAGACCATTGCTCAGGCGATCGACACCTGGCAGGCCAAGGCCCGCAGCCGGGCGCACATCGACTATGGATTCCACGTGATTCTCTCGGACGCGGGCCCGGAGCGGCTGGCTGAGCTGCCAGCGATGGTGGCGGCGGGCTACCCCAGCTACAAGGTGTTCCTAATCTCGGAGTTCGGCATCGGCGATCCGGCCATCTTGCGCCTGCTCGCGGCGGCCAGGGCCTGCGGCGCCATCGTCAACGTCCACTGCGAAAACGGCGCCATGCTCGACTTCGTTGCCCAGCGCCTGCTCGCCCAAGGCAAGCGCGATCCGCGCTACTATGCCGAGAGCCGCCCGGCCCTGGCCGAGACGGAGGCGACCGAGCGCATTATCCGCTACGCGGAGCTGCTGGACGCCGAGATCTACATCGTCCATCTCTCCTGCCAGGGAGCGCTGGAGGCGGTGCGGGCCGCGCGCCGCCGCGGGCTGCGCGTCTGGGCCGAGACGCGCCCGATCTACCTGGCGCTCACCGAGGAGCGCTACCAGGTAGGAGGGGTGGAGGCGGCCAAGCTGGTGGGAGCGCCGCCACTGCGCTCCCCCGCCGACCAGGCCGCCCTCTGGGAGGGACTGCGCAGCGGGGATATCGTCGCGATCGGCAGCGACAACACTTCCTGGACGCCCGAGCAGAAAGCGGCGGGCCGGGACGACTTCACCCGGGTGCCGTACGGCGTGCCGGGGCTGGAGACAGAATTGCGGGTGATCTACTCGGAGGGCGTGAGCAAGGGCCGGATCTCGGCCAACACCTTTGTCGCCGTCTTCGCCACCAACCCGGCGCGAATCTTCGGACTGTATCCCCGCAAGGGCACCATCGCGGTCGGCAGCGACGCCGACCTGGTGCTGTTCGACCCGCGCCGCACCGAGCGACTGGATGAGCGGAGGCTGCATTCGCGGGCTGGCTACGACCCCTTCCATGGCTTCGAGGTGGCCGGCTGGCCGGTTCTTACCCTGTCGCGCGGCGAGGTCATCGCCCGTGAGGGCGAGCTGCTGAGTCGCCCTGGCCGCGGGCAGCTCCTGCTCCGCCACCGAAAGAGCTGAGGGCAGCGCGCGAGCACGAACGCCGCCCCATCTGAGCAGCGCTCACAAGCCCAGCCCATCCTGCGTGTTGAGCTCCCCCGCCGATGCCCGGGTCGCGGTTGCCCAGGCCAATGTGGCGTAGTCGATCCGCCTTCAGAGCGGCTGCGCAGCCGCTCTCACCGGGCCCGAGCGCCTCTCCGCGCGTTGCCGTGTGATCTGCTCCCGCCGAGTGGCACCCATTTCTTTATCTTTAGGGGCCAGCTTTGCTGCCCAATGGTTGCGGTATGGTCGCTGCCGTCCTCCAACGCATCCGGGCGTTCGGGCTGGTTGCTCGCTTCACCCTCGTCGGCGCCGGCGTAGCGCTGCTGGTGGCCAGCAGCCTGGCCTGGTTCATCGAGGCCAGGCTGACCGAGCTGATGCTCGCGCAGACCGCGGCGCGCGCGATCGACCAGGTTCAGCTCGGCATCCTTGACCGCGTGACCGCGGCGGACTTTGCGCCGCCCTTCACACCCGCCAGGCTGGACGAGCTGGCCGCGCGCCTGGATCCCGCGCTCGTCGGTGCGCGGCAGGCCGGCTCGGGCGTGATCCGGCTGAACCTGTTCGCCCGCGATGGCACGATCCTGTACTCCGATCTCGTCGCCAAGCGTGGCCAGATGGAGGACCCCGACGATTCAGAGCGCCTGGCCGCGGCGCTGGCGGGCTCGATCAGCACCGAGGTCTCGGATCTCGACGGGGTGGAAAACGCGGACCTCCACGCCCGCTATGGCAGCGCGCTGGAGGTCTACGTGCCGTTCACGCTGGACGGCCGGGTCGTGGGCGCCTACGAGCTGTACCAGGATCTCGCGCCGATCCGGCCCATCCGCCCCCTGGTGTGGGGCACGGTGCTGGGAGGCTTCCTGCTACTGCTGCTGTCGGTGCTCGTCGTCGTCCGCGGCGCGGCCCTGCTCATCCGGCGGCAGCAAGACACCCTGCTGCATCAGGCCCTGCACGATCCGCTAACCGGGCTGCCGAATCGGACGCTGTTCCTCGACCGCCTGGAGCACGCCCTCGATCGGGCCGCGCAGGATCGGACCCTGGTCGCGGTGCTGTTCCTGGACTTAGACGATTTCAAGGTGGTCAATGATTCGCTGGGGCACGTGGCCGGCGACGAGCTCCTGGTGGCCGTCGCACACTGCCTGCAAGCCTGCACCCAGCCCGGCGAGATCCTCGCCCGTATCGGCGGCGATGAGTTCCTGCTCCTGCTCGAACGCTGCGCGGGCATCCACGACGCCACACAGCGAGCGGGGCAGATCCTGGAGCAGCTACGCACCCCGGTTCAGGTGCGCGGGCGCGAGATGGTCGTTCGGACGAGCATCGGGATCGCGGTTGGCGACACGGCCGACCAGCCGCCTGAGGAGCTGGTGCGCAACGCGGATGTGGCGATGTACCGAGCGAAGCGCCAGGGAAAGGGGCGCTATGAGATCTTTGACCCAGGCATGAACGCCCAGCTCCTGGCACGACTGGAGCTGGAGAGCGACCTGCGCCAGGCACTGGCACGCGGTCAGTTCTGCGTCTACTACCAGCCGATCGTGCAGCTCGGGACAGGACGGATCCGGGAGGTCGAGGCGCTGGTGCGCTGGCAGCACCCGCGGCGCGGGCTGGTCGCCCCAGCCGAGTTCATCCCGCTGGCCGAGGAGACGGGGCTGATCGTGCCGCTGGGGCGCTGGGTGCTCGAGGAGGCGTGCCGTCAGGTCAGGAGCTGGCAGGCGACGTTCGGGCTCCCGCTGATCCTTAGCGCCAACTTGTCGGTCCGCCAGGTCCAGCAGCCAGCCTTGATCGAGGACATCGCGGGTATTCTGCACGCGACGGGCCTGGACCCGCGCACACTAAAGCTCGAGATCACCGAGAGCCTGCTGCTGGAAGACCAGGAGGCGGTGCGTACGACCTTGCGCGCCCTGAAGGGCCTGGGGATCCAGCTCGCCCTCGACGACTTCGGGACTGGCTACTCGGCGCTCGGATATTTGAAGTGCTTTCCGATCGACACCCTGAAGATCGACCGCTCGTTTACCGCCGGGCTCGGCCGGGATCCGTACGACACGGCGATCGTCCGTGCGGTGGTCGCGTTTGCCCGGGCGCTCGGTCTGAGCGTCACGGCCGAAGGGGTCGAGACGGCCGAGCAACTGGCAGAGCTGCGGCGGCTGGGCTGTGATCGTGGGCAAGGTTTCTACTTCGACCGCCCGCTGCCACCCGACGGGATCAGCGCCCTGCTGGCGCAGGAGAACGGCAGGTGGCGGGACACAGCACGCGCGACCGCGGGACGAGGGCTCACGGGGCTGCCCCATGGGGAGCGTCTCCGGACGTGGGTGCGGCAGACGGCGCCCAGCGACGCCTGAACTGCGGTGGCCACGGCCCACTACGCCTACTGGCCCTCGGGCAGCTCCCACGAAACCTGGAGCGGCGGCGCGATAGCGTCTGTCGTGACGCGACGCTGCCGCCCGCGCGCCCCTGGCAGATTCGCCTCACGCCAGTCGTGTTTCAGTCGGTGTCGCCGGGCTGGGAATCGTAGACGTCGGCGCGGGCGGCTCCGACGCGGTCGCGGCGCTGCTGGCGCGTGGCGCGAATGCCTATGCTGTCGATCCCCGCTACCGCTCGTTGCCCGGACTGGTCAGGGACGTGCAGGCGTACCTCGCCCGACAGGCAGCGATCGGGCAGCTCCCCCAGGCGCGGGAGGCGTCGGCAGCAGGCATCGCGGCGCAGCGCGGTGCATTCCGGCGCTGCGTCGCCTCGTTCCAGGATAGGCGAGCCCGCGGGCGCTACCTCGCGGCGGTGGCCACCAACCTGCCGTTCGACGCGCAGAGCCAGGACTTCGTCTACTCAGTGGACTGCATCACCCAGTATCTGGATCGCGACAGTGATCCCCTGCAGGCTGGTAGGGCTATCTAAAGCAGAAAGCTCGGCTGCGGCCTGGCCCAGACCCTTGACCGCCTGGATAGAGAGGTCCAGGGTAGCTGTGGCCGAGGCGCTCGGAGGCGACCAGCAGCCCACCGCCTACTCCAGTACCAATTGCTCAACACCTGAGGGACGCTTCAAAGTGCTCCCGGCCGACTGCTGTGACGGCGCTGCGGCGCCGGACGCAAGCTGCTGGGCAATCCCCTGGGCCCAGGCGTCGATCTCCCGCCAGTCCCGATAGTCACCGCAGTACCCCTTCAGGACCCTGTTGTAGATGGCGCTGCCGAGCACAACCGCGTCGTACAGCGCGGCGTCGGCCACCTCCGCAGCGTTCCGCACCGCGACCACGTGGCCCGCGGCGCGCAGCGTCCCGGCGAGCGCCTCCGCGATCTCACGGGTGCTGCCATAACGACTCGCTACAGCGATCAACACGTGCATTGTCGCTCCTCTTAGTGTGGATGGCGTTCCCGTCCGCCCCAAGACACTCCGGCCGGCCGAGGCGAGGGGTAAACGGCCCGCCCCACCAGGCAGCGGCACGGCGCACTCCCGATCAGCGCGCCACAGGGGGCGGACTAGGAGCAGCGGGGCCTTGGCCTGCCGCAACACGCCGCCGGCGACGCAGCCCCAGCACCGGGCGCCCAGGCCGGTGCGGCCGTGCGGCGCCAGCGCGATCAGCGTGGCGCCGTGGTCGCGGGCCGCCGCGGACGTCGCTCGGGACCAGCGTCGCCCCCACGATCTGGTCTACCGCGCCGGTAGCGGAGTCCAGAGCCGTACCGGCAGATCCGTGGGCCAGGGTCGCCCGTAGCAGCCCCGCTCGCCCAGCCAGTTCCGAGCTGTCGAGGGGAACCAGAATGGTCTGATACATCTCGCGCCTCCGTTGACCACATCGATCTGTCAAGGTGGAGGAGACCACTCCCCGCGAGCACGCGGCGGCCATTACTTCACCTGGAACGAGGCCACCATGCCCGCCTTGTAGTGGCCAGGCACGTTGCAGACCAGGACATAGTGCCCCGCCTCCAGGTTGAAGGTTCCGCTCTTCGTCTCGCCCGGCTGGATATCCTCGACCTCGCCCACGTCGTCCTGGCCCGGCGCCGTCTCCTCGACCCGGGCGCCGTCGGCTTCGAGCGTGAGCGCGTCCGCGGCCAGATCAGTCTTGACGACGATCAGCTCGTGTGGCAGCTTGCCCTGGTTGGTCACCTCGAAGGTCACTTCGCCCGCTGGCGCCGCGGCCACGCTCGGCTTGAGACTCCACTCGTTCATCACGACCTGCACTCTGGTCGCCGGACCAGACGGGGCCGCGGCCGTGCGCGTTGGCTGGGCGACCGCGCTCGCGGCCGGCCCGGGCGCGGCCAGCGTCGGCGCTGGAGCCACGGTACCCTGGGGCGCCGTCGTTGCCGCCGGCCGAGGAGTGGCGACCACCGTCGGCGCCATGGTCGGAAGAACGGCGCTGGTGGCTGGCGGCGACGTGGCTGGGGCGGCTACCGGCGCCGTCGCCGCGGTAGTCACGAGCGTCGGGGCTGCGCCCGGCGGGGCGGCGGTAGGAGCGGCCGGCGCCGGCGTGCAGGCGAGGCCGGCCAGGCCGACGAGGACACCTACGACCACCAAGTGTGCTGCGGGGCGCGAGAGGAGTGCTCGGGTTCTCATGGCCATTCCACCCAGGAGGATGTCGTCGGCCTGCCCGCCGCACGCGCCCTCACTGTCTCAGGCCAACCTTGCGGGCCTCGTTGCCGGAGGTTGCCGCAAGGTTGCCGTCGCCGCCGTTGCTTGTGTGACCCAGCGTTTACCCCGGGCTACGGGCCTATTTACCCAGCGGATGGACAATCGCGTATCTCCATCTAGGAGGCACGCGATGTGGCAGCTCCTTTCCCAGCGCGGCAGAGCCAGGCTCCTGCTACTCGGCTCCGCGCTTGCCCTCGGCGCGCTGTCCTCGCCGTGGCACACTTTCGCTGTAGATCCCCAGCAGGTGGCGATCACTGCGACGGACTTCTCGTTCGCGCCGAGCACGATCACGCTGACGGTTGGCCAACCGGTTACCCTGGCTGTGACCAACCGCGGCAAGGTTGATCACGATCTGAAATCGGACATCCCGCTGACGGCGCTGACCTACCAGCAGGCAGAAAACCCGATCGACGAGCAGAAGGAGAACGAAGAGAAGGGGACGCTCGACGTCGATTTCGGGCCGGGCAACACCGCGCAAGTGACCTTCACCCCGACGAAGGCTGGGAACTATGAGTTCTTCTGCGACGTGCAGAACCACAAGGAGCTCGGGATGCAGGGAATGTTCGTCGTGCAGCCAACAGCCGCCGGCGTCACCGAGCTGCCGAATTCCGGCGGCGACCCGAACGCGCTGCTGCCCCTGTGGCTGGCGCTGGCCGGCCTGGCGCTGGTGCTCGCCGGCCTCGCCGTCCGGACCATGCGGGCGTCGCTCCAGCCATAGCCAGGGTAAGCGGCTCGTCGGGCAGCCGGCTGCGCGACGAGGCGGGGTCGGGCGACGGAGGCCGTGAGAATGGTCACTGCTGCCCGGTCCGTGCCGCGCCCTGGCGCTCCGGAAGTCCCCATACCCCGCCACCGGCGGTGGACGTCTCGCTCGCCGTCCAACCTCCAGCGATACTCGCGGCGGGATGGTCGCCGTCAGACAGTGGCGTGCAGTTCCAGCTCGACGTAGCTGTGCGAGGCCTGCCCGCTCTCCCTCGGAGAGAAAGACCGGCACTGCTTACTCATGCGGGAGCATACCCACGCGCCAATGCGTACCGGCCGATGATTGACGCGCAGCCCAATGGGGCGCATAGTAGCGGCACTCGCACTCAGCGAGCCGTCCTTCGAGACATGCGTGAAGGGGTGGGCGAATGCACCAGGCGAGCGAGTCCCGAGGCGGAGACGTCGCGCCGGCCCAGGACACCTTGCTGCAGATGACCAACGGGTACTGGATCACGCAGATCATCTACGTGGCGGCGAAACTCGGCATCGCCGATTTGCTGGAGGGCAGTCCTCAGGGCATCGATGCACTGGCGCAGGCCACCAATACGCACGCGCCGTCGCTGTATCGGCTCATGCGAGCCCTGGCCGGCCTTGGCATGTTCATGGAGAACGAGGACGGGACGTACGAAACGACTAACCTCGGGCGCTGCCTCGTGAGCGGAAGCCCTGGAGCGCTCCGGGCGAGGGCTATCCTGAACGGCGAAGACTGGTACCGAGGGTGGGGTGGATTGCTCCATAGCGTGCGCACCGGCGAGACCGCCTTTGAGCCAATCACCGGGATGACGTTCTTCGAACACTTGGCCGCGAACCCCGAGACCGCCCTGGTCTTCAATGAGGCAATGGCCAGCTCGACCGAGGCTGCAGCTACTGCAGTGGCAGACGCCTACGACTTCTCCTGGTGCCGGACCATCGTCGATGTGGGTGGTGGGACCGGTGCTTTCCTGGCCGTCATCCTGAAGGCCAACCCGCAGGCGCGCGGCATCCTCTTCGACCGTCCGAACGTCATCGCCGCGGCCGGAGGGCTCCTGGCAAGTGCAGGGGTGGCAGATCGATGCGATGTAGTCGCGGGCGATTTCTTCCAGGCGGTGCCGAGCGGTGGGGACCTCTATCTCTTGTCCTGGATCATCCATGACTGGGATGATGATCGTAGCGTTGCGATCTTGAAGAACTGCCGATGGGTAATGCCGGATGACGCGCGGCTCCTGCTCATCGAGCAGATAGTCCCCCCTGGTAACCAGCCGTCGCTCAGCAAGCTCTATGACCTCCACATGCTCGTGCTGAGCGGGGGTCGTGAGCGCCGTGAGCACGAGTACCGAGATCTCCTCGCCGAGGCCGCCCTGGAACTCACCAGGATCATCCCGACCGCCGTGCCCCGAAGTGTAATCGAGTCAGTGCCACGGTAGTGAGCCTCAGGGCTGACAAGGTACTTGGACGGGCAGCTTGCCCTCGAGCTTCCAGCCATCGTCGCGGTATGGCTTGCCCAGGCTCCAGCGGGCCACCGCGCTATCCAGGAACAGGCTGGTGTAGCCGTAGCCCTGGTCGTCGAACTGGGTGTGCAGCGGCCCGAGCCCGAGCTCCACCTGAGCCTCGACGGTCTTGTCGTACGGCAGGACCGGGATGGCGAAATCGTCCCGGTCGAACTGCTCCGCCTTGATCGCCTGCTGGATCTTCTCGAAGCTGTAGATGGTGACGTGCGGGTCGAGCTTGCCGCCGACAACGATGAAGTCGCCCTTGGGGGCGACGTCGACGCCGTGCGGGCTCTTCGGCTCTGGCACCAGGTACAGCAGGCCCTCCTTGATGGCGGTGTCGAGGCGGATGACCTTCATCCCCTTGATCGTGTCCACCTTGCCAGCCTTGGCCACCTCCTCCGCCCTCTTCCAGTTGATGACGTGGAGGTAATCCATCGCCCGCTGCGTGGTGCCCGCCTCGAACGGCGGCTGGCCGTCCTCGATCCCGTCGCTGGCCAGCTTCCCGAAGTCGGACAGGTCCTGCCAGTAGGGTGGGAGCTCGATCGCCCAGGAGGCGCCGGTGTCGATGCGGCCCTTGTCGCGGTCGAACTTCCAGAAGGTCATCGGGCCGCGGTACTTCTGCTTGTACTCGCTGAGTGGAGCGTACTCGTAGCCCAGCGGGGTGGCGTACTGGGTACCCTGGGCGATGTAGGTGGTGTTCGGATCCACGAACGTGCCGCCGTGGTCCGACATCATCAGCGGGTTCTTGACGATCTGCTTGGTCTCGAAGTCGCGCAGGTCGATCACCGCCACCCGGGCATTGGCTTTGTCATTGATGAACAGCCACTGGCCGTCGTACTGGCCGTTGGTCTCGCTGAGCGCCGGGTGGTGCGTATCGCCCCAGTGGACTTCGCCGTCGATGTTGCCGCCGGCCAGGACCTCCTTACTCTCGTTCGATCCGAACCCATAGCCCTGCCATGGCTCGGGGGTGAACACGGCGATAGTCTTGAGCAGTCGCATCGACAGCAGCCCGATCACCCGCACCTGCCCGGCGTGGCCGCCGGACGAGAACATGATGTACTCGTCGAGCTTGCCGCTCGGGGTGTAGGTCATCAGCGCCGCCTTCATATCCTCAGGGGTTAACCCGCGCTTGGTCGCAATCTCGTCGACGTTCATCCCTGCGCTCGGGGTGGCGTTGCCGCCCGGAGCGGGCGGCGCGGTCGGTTCTGGCAGGGGCGATGATTGGCACGCGCTTACGAGGGGAATGGCAGCCGCCAGCCCGGCAGCCGCGACGACGAAGCGTCTTCTGGTGAGCATAGTCCTCGTTCCTCCTCCTCCCTGCCCGGATTCCGGGCACTCCGCGCCGACCTCCGCGCTCCCCGCGTGGGGCGGGGGCCGGATCGGCCGTCTGCTGCCGAGACGATGTCAGGCTCGGGTTGCCGCCGCGGTAGCGGACCGTAAACGCCGGGGCAACGTCCGGTTCGAGCTCGAGCCACAGCGGGGTTGCTCTGGCGCGTCGCTGGTGCGACTATGCGGCTTACTCCGCTGACTTAGCAGTGACGGATGCCATGCCTGCCCTGGCATTTCGTCCCGCGGCATGCCAGGGGTTCCGGCGGGTAGGGTCAGCCGCTTGCCCGGGTACTCCGCTCGGCGACTGCATCTCGCGAAGGAGATCGCGCTGACCTCCCTGCGGGCGGCGTGACATCGCGGCCGTCCACGCGAGCGAGGGATGGGCCACCAGGGACGGTGGACACAGGACGATTCGCCCAGGTAGCGCTGGAGTTCGCCCCGGTCGAGGTCGGGGCCGGCTACGTCCGCGACTGGCGGCTGGCCGCAGACCTGGGCACCCGCCCGTGGCCGCCTTCGTACCTGTCCGTCACGACGCGCGTGCTCGCTGGGACGGTCCGAAGTAGGGTCTTCCAGCGGAATTCGCTCCGCTGCGCCTCGAGCGTCTCTTCCGCCGTGAACGAGATCCAGCGGGCCCGGGGTGAGGCACGGAGCTGTCCGCGTAACGTCAGCCGAACGCCGCGCACGGCGCGCGCCGCCTCTTCCCCGCCCGGCAGGCTGAAGGCGTGCAGCCGCTTGAGGAGGGCGAGTGCATCGGGGTTTGCCTCACCGGCAGGCGCGGTGCCTTGTGCGATCAGCGGCTACCTCGGGCGGAAGCGCCGGCTGGCGTCGGCAGGGTAGGGATTGGGTCAGGCATCGTCTCCACGGTTCCTCTTCACGGCCGTGTCTTGGCAGAACCCGGCGGCACCGGGTCTGATACCTCTGTGTCCGTGGTGGCGCTCGCGGGGGGCGACGCCGACGCGATCAGGGCAGCGGGGCGAACCAGGAGCAGCGGCGCGCTGGCCTGGCGGAGCACGCCGCCGGCGACGCTGCCGAACACGACTCGGCTCAGGCCAGTGCGGCCATGGGTGCTCATCACCACCAGGTCCGCCCGGCGCTCGCGGGTCGCCTCGGCGATCGCTTGGGCCGGCTCCCCGAGCCGCACGTCGATCGCCGGCGGCTGGCCGAGCGATGCGGCCAGCTTGCGCGCCACCTGCTCCAGGTACTGCTGAGCCGCCAGCCGTAGCTCCTCCACGTCCTCGATCTTTCCAGCGATCGGGACGCCCGGCCCGGCCGCGGCGGCGATGATCTGGTCGACGAGCGGCACCGCCCGCAGCAGCACCAGCTCCCCACCGAACTGCCGGACGAACTCCACGGCCACGGGTAGCGCCGCCTCGCCGAATTTGGAGCCATCCAATGGCACTAGCAGGCGGGGCTGCTCTGCCAGCCGCCGCCAGGGCTGCTCTCCGAGCCAGCTCTGCAGCAGCAGCGCTGGCACCGGACTCTGGGCCAGCACGCCCTCAGCGACGCTGCCATACACCCAGCGGCCCAGGCCGGAGCGGCCGTGGGTGGTCATCACCACCAGATCCACCCCGCGGAGTTGGATCTCTGCCACGATCCCCTCCACCGCCGGGCCGTACGGCACTGCGGTCTCCACCGCGATGCCCTGGCGGGCGATCCGCGCCGCCAGGTCGTCCAGGTAGCTCTGGGCTTGCTCGACCGCGCGCACCTGCGCCGCGGTGGGATCGGCGCCGGGCATGGTGCGGACGCTGGTCGCCTGCACCAGAAGGACGCGGGCGCCAGTCCGGCGCGCCAGCGCCTCGGCGAACGGGAGGGCCCGCTCGGCCTGAGCGGAGCCATCCAGCGGAACCAGGATCGTTCGGAACATCGCCTCCTCCTCTGTACCTGTCGGCTTCGAACAGGTGCAGCATGCCCAGCCGGGGTTGCCGGCCAGGTTGCCGGAGGTTGCTGGGCGGAAAACAGCCAGCGGTCGGCCGAACACCAGGTGGCCCTGTGCCAGCGTGGACGAAGCGCGCGTTGACGCCTCGTTTACGCCCGGCAACGGGGCCGGCAACTGACCCGGGCGATCATCGTCGAGATGTGCCTACGAGGACGGGGGCGCGCCTTGAGCACGGCGTTCGCGATCACCTGGCTGCTGCGCCTGCCCTATCCCGCCCGCAACCTGCTGCGGCGCTGGCGCGGGATGCTCGGGATGATGGTAGGGGTGGGAATCGCGCTCGGGATCGGGATGGCGATGCTCGCGATCAACAATGCGACCATTGAGCTGTTCACCGCCGACTTCCGCCGCTCGGCCGCCAACCTGTATGGAGTGACGGAGGGCGGCACCCCGATTCCGATCCTGCCCGGCGAGTCGCCGGGCAGGATCGAGCACGCGCATCGAACGCTGGCCCAGCTCCGCACCCTGCCCGCAGTGAACGAGGCGGTGGGAGTGATGAGCTGGACCGTTGAACGCGAGCGACCCGGACCGAAGCAGCCGGATGCGCCGGACGGGCAGGTGCTGGCGACCGGGGTGGACGGCGACCCCACCCGCATCCCTGGCGCCCTTGACCTGAAGGAGGGGCGCTGGCTCCAGCGCTCGGACAAAGTGGTGCTGGGGCGGAAGCTGGCCCGCGAGAAGGGACTGGCGGTGGGGGACACCCTGCGTCTGGCCGAGCGCGACTTCATGGTGGTGGGCATCGGCACGCTGCGCGGCTTCGGCTTCGCGATGGACAGCGTCGCCTACCTGGACGCCCGCGCCTTCGCCCGGCGCGCCGCCGTGGGCGACGTGGTGAATCTGATCGCGATCGAGGCGGCGGACCCGGAGCAGGCGCGGACCCGCATCTCCGAGATCGGCTCGCTGGCGGCCTTCAGCCCCGAGCAGCTTGTCGCTCAGGCCGAGGCGGCCAACGCCGACGCGGTGACCATCCGCTGGGTGTTCTCCGGGCTTACCCTGGTGATCGCGGCGCTGTTCGTGAGCAACATGCTGGCCCGCTCGGTGGCCCGGCGCCGACTGGAGTTCGCCACCCTGCGGGCGATCGGGATCCCGAACCGCACCCTCCTGCTGACGGTCGCGGCCGAGGCGGCGATCGTCAGCCTGGTCGCGGTGGCGGTCGGCATTGGGCTCAGCAGTGTCGTCGGCTGGGCGATCAACCGCTATCTCGCGCCGCGGTACCAGCTTGACACCCTGTATAGCGCCGGAGCTGGCCTGTTCGCGCTGGTGTTCCTGCTGGCGCTCGGGCTGGGCCTGGTCGCCGGGCTGCTGCCTGCCTGCGAGGCGTAGGGGAGCCTCAGGCCGCCGCGAGGCACTCAGATCCACGAATGGCCGCGCGATCTGGAACATGCGTCCGATGCCTGCGCAGCATCGCTCGTGACCGGCCAGCCCGGAATGTCACGGCCATCAAAGACGATTCGCCCAGAGCTCGGTGGCAGCAGGCCCGAGAGGAGATTGCAGGTGGTCGTCTTGCCGGCCCCATTCAGGCCGACGATGACCACGCCCCCGGGCGGGCCGGCCGCCGGCGCTTGCCCGTCCGGTCCGCCGCCCGGTCGCGCGCTGGCGCAACCGCACCCAGACGACCAGCGGCGAACGTACCGAGCCCCTCGGCCTGGCTCGCCATCGGGCCCCGACCTTCTGGGGCCGGCTCACCCGTGCCGCCGCGACGATCCTGGCGCACACCAGCAGTCGGCTCGGCGTGGCCTGAGGCATCCACCCACATTGCGCGCCTCAGGCCGCCCCAGGGTCGTTCCTGCTCAGAGGAGCGCCAGGGCTCGCTCCCCCCACCTCAGCCACTGGTTGATGCGCCCTTCGCAAGGCCATCGCGGGCTCACACCCCGACCCATAGGCCCCCGGGAGCCTGCGCCGTGGCCGGCGGATCTGCCGGCCCACCTTCCGATTGCATATCCTGGATCGCTCGCAAGTCACGCTCCTGGAGCGCACGCGCTTGCTCAAGAAGCTCCCGGAGCTCGCTCCAGTCCGGGTCCTGGAGGGTGCGCAGTTGCATCTGCAGTCCCCGGATCGCGTGCAAGTCCCGGTCCTGTACTGCACGCACGTCTCGGAGATTGCGTATCACCTCCTCCAATTGCCGGAGATCGAGGTCTCGCAGCGCGCGCACCGCCGGCCGGACTGCCGGCAGATTCCGCGCGTCGAGGCTGTCGAGCCCGCGCCGCACGAGCAGGAGGTTCCGGATGAGCTGCTGGAGGATCGGTACGTCGAGAGCCCCGAGCCGGGCCCCCACCTCTTGGAGCTGCTGCATGCCGGCGTCGCGCAACGGGCGCATGATCTCCTGGACCGGCCACACCTGCTCCGGCGTCCGCGGATCCTGCCCGCCGCCACTCATCCTATTCCCCGCCGCCATGGGTGCTGCGGATGCTCGTCCCGCGAACATGGCCGCCTGCGCCTCCGGCCCCCGGCTCGCATCTATATGAGCACCCGCGCACGTGGCCAGATCCGTCGGAGGCTCCGCCGCTCCCACCTCATGTAGGAAGCCCTCATGTAGGAAGCGGCAGAGCGCATCCTGGACACCGGCGATCCTCCCACGGAGTCCGCCTTCCGCGACCGAGCGATGCGCGGGATTCAACGCAGTCGCTCGACAGCCCGCGCACAGTTCGAACCGCTCCAGCGCCGCAACGGCGCGGTGGCTGATCTCCATCGCCCCGACCAGTTGCTGCCGCACTCCACAGAGGCTGCAGCGACCAAACCGGACATGGGTCCAGTTCTCCAGCTCCTCGAAGTCACACATCCCACCCTCCGCGTTTTCAGCCAGGGCGCCGGGCCCGAACGTGTCTACAGAACGAGCACTCCGGTGGGAAGCGACTCGCCGCTCGGTTGGCCGACGCCGCCGGGCCAGGCGCTCGCTCGCGCCCGACCGTAGTCGGCAGCTTGTTGAGCACAATCTGCCCGTTGCGTTCGATGACCCCGGAATGCAGGATACTTTGCGCATTAAGTGTCTCCAGGGCGCCATCCCCATGCAGCAGCCTGCCGGCGAAGACGCCGCCGAGGCACGCGCGCGACGCCGGCAGCGAGGTCACCCGGCAGACCGTAGCGGCTGGTACCGATGAACCGGCTGACGAGCCAACCCAGCGCCAGATTGAGAACGAGCAAGGCGTAGATGCCCATGGCTAAGGCGCCTCTTGCTTCTTTCGGCTGTTCCATCCCCGTCCGCGCGGGCGGTCCCCAGGCCCATCCGAGGTGCTACTAAAGCGTCGGTTCTATATTAGCATATCGATATGATTTTATCAATATCGCACTAGTATCGCTGCATCACTGTGCTATTATTCGAGCGAGGATGCGGACACGCGCAGAGGGGACAATGGCCTTCGTGGACAACCTGCGGCGATTCCGGCTCGAGCAGTTCCTGAGCCGGGCCGAGCTGGCGCGCCGGGCCAACATGCACGTGATTACCAGATCCGGCTGGAGGCTCATCGACTGAAGGCCGGCGACCAGGCACCCAGCACCCGCACGGTGCCGACCCTGGCCGACACGTTGGACGTGGAGCCAGGCGAACTCGCCGCACCGGATGAGGTCGCCGCTGCGCGTATGTTGGGGCGCCGCTGTGGCCGCGGGCAGAGCTGGTGGAAACCCCAGACGCCGCGGTGTTCGCCCCGCGGCAAGCATGAATGAGAGGACGAGCGGGCGTTGCTGCGCGTGCCCGCCGACGCGGTGGGCGCTTGCTGCTCGCGCACGGCAGACGTGGCCGACGTTGGACGGGTTCTGCGCGCCATCCCGGCACGGCGCTCGCGACGTCTTGGGACGGGGGAGAGGACCTGCCTGCTCAATTCGCTCACGATGAGGAAGCGCGTGAGGATGGCTATAGCCATGATCATCCCTCCGCGATCGGGATTCCCGCGGCGGTGCCGCGCGGCCTTGGGCACCTACGGACGTCAACGTGCGAGCTGAGGCTCGGGAAGGAGCTCTCCCATGGCACCCACGTCGCTGCGTGAAACGCTGAACACAGTCGGGAACTGGGAGGGCCGCTTCACACCCAGCGTCCCACGCCCGCACCGGCCGCCCCCTCGGACCCTGGAAGAGCGCGCGGCCGACCGCGTCACCGCGTTCGCCGGCTCAATGCTGTTCGTCTACTTACACGGCGCCTGGTTCGGCTGCTGGATTCTCATCAATCTCGGCCTGGTCGCCGCGGCCGTGGGCCTGCTTCCACCATTCGATCCGTTCCCCTTTGGCCTACTGACGATGGTCGTGTCACTGGAAGCGATCTTCCTGGCGACGTTCGTCATGATCAGCCAGAACCGTTTGGCGGCGGTGGCCGACCATCGGGCAGAGTTGGACTACCGGGTGAACGTCAAGGCAGAGGCAGAGATCGCCAGGCTCCTGATCTTGCTCGAGGCGCTCGTTACGTACCATGCGGAGCAGGCCGAGCCTTCGCTGCGCAGCCCGCTCGCCCGCAGCGCCGCCGCGCGCATGCCCCCGCGCGCGCTTGAGGTGGAGAAGACTGACCACCTCGCCTCCGGAGTCGGTCCCCCTTCGCTCTTCCACGACGGCGACACCGAGGCACCTTTGGAGTTATGAGGGGAGGTATTCATGACAGAAAAATCCGCATGCTTATACCGAGAGAATCTCATGTGTGATGGAGTATGGTACAGTTCTCAGTCTGCCGGAGTGGGTTTGAAGGGTTGCAGTCTGGGACAGCGCGAGTCTCAGAGGGAGCTGGTGTGGTAACGAGGGTGCCCCAGGGAGTGGGTGAGAGAGGAAGGTGCGGCCCTGGCTGTCCGCCGCGACGGCAACCCCGGTGCCCAGCGACGCCGAGCCCATCCCGACGCTCAAGCTGGACGAGGCCAGGGTGGACCCGGGCGAGGCGCGAGGCGGAGGGGACGCTGCCCGAAGCGGGCGGAACGGTCAACGAGGCAGGCGGCATTCTGGGAATCGGCGGCACGCGCCTGACGATAGCCACTTCCGTGGCCACGAGGACACCCTCCATCCGGCGCCTGACCGCGCCCGCCGGCTGGTCCCCGGCGTTCGAGCCGCGTGGCACAGGCAGGAATGGCGGGGGGGCAGCGCCGCGTTCACCCAGCATTTACGGCTGGCAACAGTCCGAGCAACCGAGGCTCGGTATCCTCGCGGTCAGACACTGAGGCTGGTGCTCCGGCGTGCCGGTCCGAAGCCGTGTCGGAGAGACACTGGAGGGCAGACATGTCTAGGTTCTCGACGTTCCTCGTTCCGGTCGACGGCTCGCCCCTGTCCGAGCGCGTCCTTCCCTTCGCCACCGCCCTCGCGCGGCGCGCGAACGGCCGTGTCATCCTGCTGCGCGTCGCGCTTGGACTCGAGATGGCCCAGTTGCCAGAGCTTGGGGCCGATCCGTCCCGGGAGCTGGACGAGCTCGCCGGCCGGCTGCGAGCGAGCGGGGTGACGGTGGAGCCGCACGTGCACTACGTCTACTCGCTCGACGAGGTTGCCGACACTATCTGTCGGGTCGCCAGGGAGCGCGAGGCACACCTGATCCTCATGTCCACCCACGGCCGTGGGGGACTGGGGCGCTGGCTCTACGGCAGCGTGGCCGACCAGGTGCTCCGCCAGGCGGAGGTGCCGGTGCTGCTCGTCTCAGCCGCCTGTGAACTCGCCTGGCCCCCGGGCGGCCCGCGGCATCTGCTGGTGCCGCTCGACGGCTCCCCGCTGGCCGAGGAGGCGCTTGGGCTGGCGAGGGAGCTGGCTGCCGCGCTCGGGGTGGGACTGACGCTCACCCAGGTGATCCAGCCATTGACCTACGCCTACGCCGAGGGCTACGCCTACTTTGCCTATGACCCGGAGGCGGAGCTGGCGCAGGCGCGCGAGTACCTGGAGCAGGCCGCGGCACCGCTACGGTCCGCGGGCATCGACGTCCGGGTGGAGGCGCGGCTCGGGCAGCCGGCGGCGGAGATCGCCGCCGCGGCACGCGAGCAGGGGGCCGACCTGATCGTGATGGCGACCCATGGCCGCGGCGGGCTCGCGCGCGTGATCCTGGGCAGCGTCGCCACTGGCACGCTGCAGCAGGCGGGCGTACCGATCCTGTTGGTCCGCCCCACCGCGGTGCGTCAGCAAACTCAGCCGGTCGCGGTGGCTGCGATGCCTCCGGAGCGGCCGCGGCCGGCTGAGCCTCAGGTGACCCTAAGCTTGAGCCCGCAAGAGCTGGGCCTCATTCAACGGGGGCTGGGCGAGCTGCTCCTCACCCCAGAGCGGGACCCCCGACTGGCAGAGCCAGTGCGCCGGCTGCGCGAGCGGCTCATGGCCGCGTACCCCGCGGCTGCCACGAGCGCCTGAGCGCCCCTCCGCTCGGCCAAGCCCCGCCCACGGGGCCCGCAGCCGCGGCCCCTGGCCGGACGGGGGGCGCCTCAGCCGCGGGCGTCGTCGCGGGGCTTGACAAAGCGATAGCCCAGGCCGCGCTCGGTCTCGATGTAGTGCGGGCCGCCCTCTGGCTCGATCTTGGCCCGCAGCCGGCTGATGAACACCTTGAGGTAGTCGGTGGTGGCCCCGTAGTCATCGCCCCAGACCCGATCCAGCAGCGCCTGGTGCGGCATCAGCCGCCCAGCGTTGCGCACCAGGTGGTACAGCAGCTTGTACTCCACCGGGGTCAGCTTTACCGGCGCCCCCCGCAGCGTCACCTGGTGAGTCGCGAAGTTCACCGCCAGGTCCCCGGCCACAAAGTCCGGGAGCGCTTTGCTGGGAGATGGCAGCTCCGCCCGACGCAGCACCGCCTTGACGCGGGCCAGCAGCGCCAGGTGGCTGAATGGCTTGACCACGTAATCGTCCGCGCCCAGCTCCAATCCGCGCACCTGGTCCATCTCCTCGCCCCGCGCCGTCAGCATGAGCACCGGGACGTCGGAGACCTTGCGAATCTCCTTGAGCACCTCGAAGCCGTTCCGCTTCGGCATCGCCACATCCAGCACCACCACGTCCGGGTCGTGCGCGGAGAACAGCCTGAGCCCCTCCTCGCCATCGCGGGCGGATAGCACGGTGGCGTCCTGCCATTGGAGCTGGAAGCCGACGGTGAGCGCATCCAGAATCTGCGGATCGTCGTCTACTACCAGGATCTTCATCGCGGTTCGTCCCCTGCGCTGTCCGAAGGCGGCCGCCGAAGCGGCAGCACGACGTGGAACGTGGCACCCTGGCCAGGGCTGCTCTCCGCCCAGATGCGGCCGCCATGCAGCTCCACCATGCCCCGGGCGATCGCCAGCCCCAAGCCACTGCCCTGGTTGCGCTGGACCGCCTCCGCCCCAGAGCGGTAGAAGCGCTCAAAGATGCGGGGCAGCTCGCTCGGGGCGATCCCCGGGCCATCGTCCGCCACCGAGCAGTGCGCCCTCTCGCCGACTTGCTTCAAGCTGAGCCGGATCATCCCGCCATCGCGGCCATAGCGTTGCGCGTTGCTCAGCAGGTTCAGCAGCACCCGTTCCACCCGCTCCGCGTCCACCACGGCCCTGAGCGGCTCCGCGGGCAGCTCGAGCAGCACCTGCTGCTGGCGCGCCTCGGCCAGCGGCTCGATGGTGCGTGCCGCCCGCATCGCCAGCTCCCGCAGGTCGGTGGGCCGCAGCGTGAGCTGCACCCGCCCGGCCTGCAGGCGGGTGAGCTCCAGCAGGTCGTGCACCAGCGTGGCCATGCGGTCCGAGGCGAGGTCGATGTTCACCAGCATCCGCCGCAGCGGCTCAGGGATGCCCTCCGGCAGGTTGGCCAGCACCACCCCGATCGAGGCCTTGATCGCGGTAACCGGGGTGCGCAGGTCGTGGGAGATGTTCGAGAAGAACTCGTCCTTCTGTCGCTCCAGCTCGCGCTGCGCGGCCTGCTGCCGCGCCAGCAGTTCGTCCCGCTCTTGTTCCGCCCGCTTCCGCTCGCTGATGTCGCGGATGATGCTCGTGACCAGCACCCCATCCCCGGAGTACATTGGGCTCAGGCTGATCTCCACCGGAAATTCGCTGCCGTCCTTGCGCCGGCCGAACAGTTCGAGTCCCACTCCCATCGGGCGAGTGGTGGGATGGGCAAAGTAGCGGGCTCGGTGCTGCACGTGGCTGGCGCGGAAGCGCTCTGGAACGAGCAGCTCCAGCGGCTGGCCCAGCAGCTCGCCGCGCCGGTAGCCGAACATCGCCTCGGCCTGGCGATTGACCAGCGTGATCCGGCCGTCGCGGTCGGAGATCACCACCGCGTCCGGGGCGGATTCCAGCAGCCCGCGGAACTTCGACTCCGACGCCTCCGCCTGGCGCAGGAGCTGCGCTTGCGTCACCTCCGCCCGCCGGCGCTCAGTAATGTCGCGGAAGGTCACCACCGCTCCCACGATGTGGCCGTCCTCCTCGATCGGGGTGCTGACGTACTCTACCGGGAAGCTCGTCCCATCCTTGCGCCAGAACACCTCGCTGGCGACGTGCTGAGTTACTCGATACCGCAGCGTGGCGGAGATCGGGCAGCGCTCCACCAGGTACGGGCTGCCGTCCGGCCGGGTATGGTGAATCAGGCCGTGGGGGGAGCGGCCGATCATCTCGGCCGGGTCGTAGCCGGTCATGCGGGCCGCGGCCGGGTTGACGAATGCCAGCAGCCCCTGCGCATCCAGGCCGTAGATCCCCTCCCCGGCCGAATTGAGGATCAGCGCGTGCTGGTGGGCCAGCCGCGCGAGCTCCGCCTGGGCCCGCATCCGCTCGACGAACTGGCCAAGCTGGCTGCCAACCTCGTCGAGCAGCCCCAGCATCGACTCGTCGTAGCCACAGGCAGCACTACTGAAGAGCACCACCACTCCGATCACCACCGACCCGCTGCGGATGGGTGCGGCGGCTGCCGCGCGCAGCCCCAGACGTGCCGCTGCCTCCGAGCGCAGGAAACGCGGATCGTCGCCAAGCTCGTGTAGGGCCAGTGGCCGAGCCGTGTCCCACACCTGGCCGGGCAGACCATCGTGGTGCGGAAAGGACACCTCCGCGCTCAGCGCCTCGAACTCCTCGGCCGGCAGTCCTGGCCGGTGCCAGGTCGCCGCCCGGCGCAGCCGCTCGCCGCCGGGCTCCACCAGCCAGGCTTCGCCTAGCTCGCAGCCTAGCTCCCCGCCCACCGCGCCGAGCACGGCAGACAGCCCATCGCCCAGCGCCACGGCGCTCGCCAGCGCGCGGGTTGCTGCGAGTCGGGCCGCCTGGAGCCGTTCCACCCGTCGGCGCTCGGTGACGTCGCGGGCGATGCCGATGAACCCGGTGATCGCGCCGCGCGTGTCCCGCAGGGCGGTGACCGTGAGCGAGACGGCCAGCCGCGCGCCATCCTTGCGGACGTAGGTCCACTCGCGCGTCTCGGCACGATCCCGCCGCGCCGCGACGACGAACACCTCGAAGCCAGGGGCGATCCCGAGCTCAGTGGCGCGGGCGGTGATCTCCGCCGGGTCGTGGAACGCCAGGGGCGTCATTCGCCCCACTACCTCGTCCTCGCGATAGCCGAGCATGCGCTCGGCGCCTTCGTTGAAGATGGTGACGACACCCTGAGCGTCGGTGGCGATGATCGCGTACTCGGTCGCGGCGCGCAGCACCGCGGCGAAAAGTTCGGCAGCGCCACGCCTCACGCGCGGGGACGACGAGCCGGTCGCGGCACATCGCCTGCGCGCCGCTGCCGAGCGCCCGGCCCGCTGTAGTGGTCGCGTCATCGCCGCGCTCCGAGCCGGCGCGGCGGCTCGATCTGCTCGACACCGGGCACACTCTGCGCCTGCACCGCCAGCCGCTTCGGGTTCAACTCGGCCACCTGGGAAAGGTCCTCCACCACCGCGCACCCACCCGCGTGGCCCCCAGCCCTGCCCCGGCTGCGTTGCATGCCGCTCCAGTGGGCGTGCTGGCCAGGGGCGATGACAACATCATAGTGCTCAGATCGTCTCGGACGCATCACGGGCAGCGAGTGGGCGCAGCCCGACCGAGATGTCGGTGGTCAAGTGTATCAGGACCCCGCCGGCAGCCAGGCCACGTTCGAGTTGACGCGGGGATCACGGCGAAGGTCATCCTGGCGCGATCCCAGCGAGCACGGAAGAGGCCGCCCATGACGGCCCCCCGCTGGGTCTACCCGCCACGATGAGCCGTCACGCAGCGCGTCTGCTGCCCGGTGGGCGGGGGTGGCTCGCAGCTAGGCTTAGCACCTCCTGAAGCGGCTATGCCACCGCGCCTCGCCTGGTCCGAGGGAAGCGACAGGGTCAACGACGCAGAGCCGCTGGCGCCCACGGGTCGCGTACCACAACATTTACCCAGCCGCAACCCGCCGCGACGGCGCCGGCAACCTTACCGCTTCATTCTTGGAAGCAGCTCGGCATCCCGAAGCACGCGGCGTCGCCCGGAGCCAGGGGGTGCCGGACAATGCTGGAGAGTGTGCCATGAGCACGACACTGACAGGGACAGTTGAGCTCGTGGAGGGAATGACGTTCCGGGCGACCACGGACAGCGGCCACAAGATCGTGCTAGACGCGGCGCCGGAGCATGGCGGGGCTGACCGGGGCCCGCGCCCGATGGCGCTGCTGGTCGTCGGCCTGGCCGGCTGCACCGCGATGGACGTGATCGGCATCTTGCGCAAGATGCGCCAGGACGTGACCGGCTACCAGGTGCGCGTATGGGCGGAGCGAGCTGAGGAGCACCCCAAGGTGCTGACCAGCATCATTATCGAGCACGTGCTGCGCGGCCGCGCCGTGAATCCTGAGGCAGTCCGGAAGGCAGTGGAGCTTTCGGCCACACGCTACTGCTCGGTGGGGGCGATGCTGAAGCAGGCGGCGCCGATCGAGGAGCGCTACCGCATTGTGGACGAGTCCACCGGGGTCCAGATCGTCCGGACGCTCGCGCTGCCGGCCACCTGAGCGCGGAGGGGCGACGGGCTCGGGTGGGGAGGGAAATCTATGACCTACGACGCGCTGGTGATCGCGGCCCACCCGGACGACGCCGAGAGTCAGATGGGCGGGACGCTGGCGAAGCTCGCCGACCGCGGCCAACACATCCTGTTGATCGACCTCACCGACGGCGAGCCGACCGAGCTCGCCCCTGGAATCCGCGCCCGCGAGGCGGCCGAGGCGGCCCGTATCCTTGGCGTGGACCGGCTTACGCTCGGGCTGCGGGACCGCCTGCTTGCCGACACCACGGAGGTACGGCTGCAGGTGGCGAAGCTCCTCCGCGAGCACCGCCCCCGCTGGGTCTATGGCACCGGCGAGGCGTGTGTGCACCCGGACCACGCCGCGGTCGTGGGCATCACCCGCGCCGCGGTGTTCCTGGCCCGGCTGGGACAGTGGGAGCGGGTGCCGGGCGGGGAGCAGCTCTCTGCCTCCGACCCATGGATCGTGCAGCGGCTGTTCTTCCCTCACTGCAAGATGGAGCCGCCCTGGGCCGAGTTCGCCTTCGCGGTCGACGTGACCGCAGCCTACGACCGCAAGCGCCGGGCGATCCGCTGCTACCGCTCTATCTTCCGCGCTCAAGACGATCGGCTGGTGGCGCTATACGAGGCGGAAGACCAGTACTACGGCCGCCTGCTCGGGGTGCAGTATGCCGAGATCTTCCGCAGCGCCGCCCCGCTGCTGGTGGAGGACCCCTCCGTGTTCCTCCCAGCCAGCCAGGGATGACCGCAGGTCTTGCGCCGAGCACTCCGTTCGGCAGGCGCGATAGGTGCGCCTGGCACGTGCTGCTGAGCGCCCTGCAAACCAGGAGACCCTCCCCCTGAGCGTCGCGCTGGCGACAGCACGTGAGGGTGAGCGCCGCTTGCTCCGAGGGCGTCGAGCGTGGTGCCAGGCTCACGGGCGTGCCCTCACGGCGTTCACCACGCGTTTACGCCCTGCAACAGGCGCGTCTACCTGCCGCCCGTATCGTAGCGGTGTGAGCTGCGAGCCGCCGCGGCCCGGCGAGCAGAGCGTACCGGTCAGGGCAAGCGGCGGCGGAATGGAGACACGACATGGCAACTGAGCGGATGTCCCTGGTGGTCTTCTCCGGGGCTGCCGACAAGCTGATGGCAGTGGCTACGCTCGCCACTGGCGCGGTGGCAATGGGCATGGAGGTGGAGCTCTTCCTGACCTTCTGGGGCTTGGAGGCGTTCCGGAAGGGCACGGCGAAGGAGCAGCCGCCGATCAGCGCCGAGTTCGCCAGCTATGGCCCGCTGATGGCGGAGTTGATGCAGAAGAAGGGGGTGCCACACTGGCTGGACACCCTGCGCGCCGCCCGCGAGCTGGGCGATCTGAAGATCTTCGCCTGCAGCGCCACGATGGAGCTCTTTGAGCACACCCTCGACGAGCTGGAGGATGTGGTGGATGAGGTGACCGGCGTGGCCACCTTCGTTGAGCGGGCCAAAGAGGCCAAGATCACCCTCTTCATCTGACCTGTCCAGATGCGTGCCCTCGCATCGCAAGGAGGAACAGGCATGAACCTGCCATCCGGAATCACGATCGACAAGGAGATCGACGCGCGAGGCAGCTTCTGCCCCGGCCCGCTGCTCGAGCTGATCCGTGGGGTCAAGAGCGTGCCAGTCGGCAGTGTCGTCGCGGTGCTCTCGTCCGATCCGGGCTCGGGCAAGGACATCCCGCTCTGGATCGAGAAGGCCAAACATGAGTACCTAGGCGCGTTCGCCGAGGACGGCTACACCCGCTTCGTGTTGCGGAAGGTGCATTGACCATGGCTGGGCACAGGATCGTCATCCTCGGCGGCGGCGTGGGCGGGACGCTTGTCGCCAACCTGCTGGCCCGCCAGCTCAGCCGCCGACAGGCGCAGATCACGCTCATCGACAAGATCGGGCTGCACGTCTACCAACCGGGCTGGCTGTACGTGCCCTTTGGCGGCGCTCCGCCGGAGCACTTCGAGCGGCCGGAGCGCAGCCTGCTCAGCCGCCGGGTGAATCTGGTGGTGGGCGACGCCCAGTGTATCGACCGCGAGGCCCGCCGGGTCCAACTGGCCGATGGCTCCAGCTACCCGTTTGACTCTCTGGTGGTGGCGACCGGGGCGGTGTTGGCCCCGGAGGCGGTGCCCGGCTACGCCGCCGCGGCCCATCACTTCTATGACGCCTCGGCCGCGCTGCGGTTGCACGCGGCGCTGCGCGAGTTCCGGGGTGGGCGAATCGTGATCGGGGTGGCGGACATCCCGTACAAGTGCCCGCCAGCGCCGCTGGAGTTCACCTTCCTGCTGGACGACCACCTACGTCAGCGCGGGCTGCGTGAGCAAAGCGAGATTACCTACCTCTCGCCGATCAACCGCGTCTTCACCATCGAGAGCGTAGCCAACTTCGTTGCGCCGATGCTTGAGGAGCGAGGGATCGAAACCGAGCTGTTCTTCAACACCGAGTCGATCGATCCCGAGGCCAAGCAGATCACGTCGCTGGAAGGCACCACGCGCGAGTACGACCTGCTGGTGCTGGTGCCACCGCACCGCGGAGCGCCGGTGGTCGTCAACTCTGGGCTGGGCGACGCCCAGGGCTGGATCGCTACCAACCGAGAGACGCTGCAGAGCAAAGCCGACCCCAACATCTACGCCCTCGGCGACGCCACCGACCTGCCGGTCTCCAAGAGCGGCTCCGCGGCGCACTTCGAGGCGAAAGTGGTGGCGAACCGCATCGCGGCCGAGCTGCTCGGCGAACCGAACGGTCAGGTGTACGACGGCGAGGTGATGTGCTTCCTGGAGACGGGCCGCGGCCAGGCCAGCCAGCTCGTGTTCGACTACCACCACCCGCCGCAGCCGCCGCGCCCGAGCCGCTTCTACCACTGGCAGAAGATGCTCTTCAACGAGGCCTACTGGTACCTGGTGCCACGTGGGATCGTGTAGCGCGGCGTACGGGCGCGCCTGAGCTGGCGCCCTCCCGGCAGGGCCGGGAGGGCGCCAGCGGGCATTATTGAGCAGCACCCATTGCTTCATGGGCTGCTGGGCGAGGCGCAGGTTGCCGGCTGCGTGTGGTTCCGCCAGCCCCGGGTTGACCGCGGGGAGTGTCAGCACCTGGGCAGAAAAAGGCCTGCTCGGCCTGGATGGATCGGGAACGTGTCGGCTCGGGATCGCGCGGCACGTTCCCGGCTCGGCTCAACGGACCAGGATCACCGGGCAGTGGGCCAGGTGCAGCACCTTGTGGCTGACGCTGCCCAGCACCAGGCTGGCCAGGTCCGA